>JRYF01000545.1_pt1 | contig 417822 bp, 363 predicted proteins | sample 235331 | NCBI WGS metagenome assembly JRYF01 (sample SAMN03074217, study PRJNA261475) | activated sludge metagenome | biome: Wastewater Treatment Plant; feature: Wastewater; material: Activated sludge; isolation source: activated biomass of a wastewater treatment plant treating hydrocarbon... ... | reverse complement strand
TGTAGCACGTGTGTAGCCCTGAACATAAAGGCCATGATGACTTGACATCATCCCCACCTTCCTCCGTTTTATCAACGGCAGTCTCAACAGAGTTCCCAACTTAATGATGGCAACTGTTGATAAGGGTTGCGCTCGTTGCGGGACTTAACCCAACATCTCACGACACGAGCTGACGACAGCCATGCAGCACCTTGTTTTGGGTCCGGTTTCCCGGACGCTCGCTGTTAGACGAACTTCCCTCACATTCTAGTCCAGGTAAGGTTCTTCGCGTTGCGTCGAATTAAACCACATGCTCCACCGCTTGTGCGGGTCCCCGTCAATTCCTTTGAGTTTCACACTTGCGTGCGTACTCCCCAGGCGGAATACTTAAAACGTTAGCGACGGCACCCGGAACAATAATAATTCCAGACACCAAGTATTCATCGTTTAGGGCCAGGACTACCGGGGTATCTAATCCCGTTTGCTCCCCTGGCTTTCGCGCCTCAGCGTCAGTGTCAGCCTAGCAACCCGCCTTCGCCTCAGGTGTTCCTCTTGATATCTAAGCATTTCACCGCTACACCAAGAATTCCGATTGCCCTTTCTGCACTCTAGCATGACAGTATCAATTGGCCGTTCCGAGTTAAGCCCGGAGATTTCACAATTGACTTGACACGCCGCCTACGCGCCCTTTACGCCCAGTAAATCCGAACAACGCTTGCTCCCTACGTATTACCGCGGCTGCTGGCACGTAGTTAGCCGGAGCTTATAAATGGTACCGTCATTTATTCTTCCCATTCTTTCGAAGTTTACAAACCGAAATCCTTCATCCTTCACGCGGCGTTGCTGGGTCAGGCTTTCGCCCATTGCCCAAAATTCCCGACTGCTGCCTCCCGTAGGAGTCTGACCCGTTGTTCAGTGTCAGTGTGTCCGACCGCCCTCTCAGGCCGGATACAGATCGTAGCCTTGGTAAGCCATTACCTTACCAACTAGCTAATCTGCCGCAAGCTCCTCCTCAGGCGGATTGCTCCTTTAACAACTGTCACCTTGCGGTGCCGCTGCATTATGCGGTATTAGCTCAAGTTTCCCTGAGTTATTCCCCACCCGAGGGTAGATTACTTACGTGTTACTCACCCGTGCGCCACTCTATGCACTCCCCGAAGGGAGCTTTAATCGTTCGACTTGCATGTCTGAGGCACGCCGCCAGCGTTGATTCTGAGCCAGGATCAAACTCTCGTTAAAAAGTTTTTACTAGCTTCATTGTTGTTCGCATTTCACGAACTGTGTTTTGAATTAACACATGGACCTACATATCTAGTTTTCAAATATCAACTGCTCGTCATGAGCCCCGCCCGAGCTTCGGGCGAAACTCCTGATTATACAGAACCAATCTTGGTTGTCAACCCCGCAAAGCAACTTTCACCAACTTTAGTTAAATCCCTGATAAATGAGTGGCTTGTAGGGCAACTTCTGATTTTCTACTTTCTCGTTAATGTTGTCAAGTATACATTCGCATTCTCTATTTCAACCTTGTAAGCGTTAATATGAACGCTCTGCACTCAACTCTACAGTTTTGAATCAGTCCTCAAAGATCAGCCTTCCAGATGAAACAGGGCATAAAAAACGGCCCCTCCAGATTCTCTGAAAGCACCGGCTTACCACCGTGGAATTTGCGCCGCTCTCGTCGGCGACCTACTAGGACGCAAAAGGTAAATAGCAGGTTGCACTATTTCCAAAAAAATACCTCTTCAATGCCGAACGCCGGGCCCTGCAAAAGTGCAACCACTAGTTGATCTATCGACAACGAATCTACCATCCTTCACAGCAGGAAGAAAAATGCTCTGTCGAAAGGATCTTATGCAGGCAGCATCCAAGTCTTCCCGAAGGCTCTCTTCAACTTCGACCGAACCAACGCCGCCGTCTTCTCTCACTTCGATCAATAGCGTAACTTTACCGTTAACGCCTCGGGCGCCATTACCGCGAACCGGCATTGAAACCGCGATCAGCTTTGCCGGCTGGTCCGCAACAGGAACGCGATAGTTCTTTTCCAGTCCCTCGGCAAAGATGTTAACAAAACCCTTGATCAGCTTTGGCGTTCCTTTTCTCTGATATTCATTCGCCGTGTTACGCAGCCGCTCCCACCATTCACAAACAGCCGGCTCGCACGGTTCCGTCGCCGGCCCCACCTCAACATATTTGCGGATCGACACCGATGTACCAAAGGATTGCTTTGCCGTCTTCACCTCTTGCCCGGCCACAAGAGAAACGCCGCCAGCAGCTAATAGCCAAACGCAGATCGACCAAGCAAACCATCTCGCTCGATTCCCCACCATCGTATCCATCTCAAATACCTAACTTTGATAGTAAAAATAGTTCCACGGGGTCTTCGGGCCGGGAGAGCCGTCGGGCCCAATGGCCCAAACCCGCCATCGGCCGGGCTGCGCACCTACGAAATTGAACTCATAGCTGGTCTTCTCGATTCCTGACGGCGGCTCCATTCGGAAATGTTGGAGCGGTGCGCCGATCCGGCAGTCTTTGGGATCCGATGTGCCGCCCTGACAAACCTCAATATCAACGCCATAGGACGCAGCCCCGACAACCGGCAGCCACTGTATTCGGGTCGATCTGGGATATCCGCCTCCAAGTTCAGAACCATCTAACGGAAATACAATAACCGGTGATGTCAGCTTACCAACCATATTCTCAGGCTTTTCAAGCCGACGCTTCTCAAGCCTGATATTCAGGTTCGGTTCATCTCCTTTTTTGACACCTCCCGGAAATCGCAAGAACCATTCATCAAATCCTGCGGGAGAAATATGAATCGAGAAAGGCTCTTCGATGCCAAAGATCGGGAATCGCAGGCTGCTGTCAGTGCTTCGAACCGTGAAGCAATATTTGGGGGCATTCGTCCTGCAGAGCATTACCTGCGCATCAGTGATCTTTATGTCAGGATCGATCAATTTTCCGTAAACTCGTCCGAATTTAGCCGCGAATCGAAGCTGGACATTCGGCGCCGGCTGACCATCGTTAACCGAAACCACTGGCCGGAATATGTCATCCGGATAGTAGAACTTGCTATAGGTTGAAGGTAAACCCGAAGCAGGCTTCTCATATACGATGGAATACTCAGTCGCTCGGGGCACACCCATTACGAAACGGCCATCAACACCTGTAATCGCATGCGGCAATCGCCCGTCCTCCCATCTCATTGCCTCTGGGTAAGCCGCAACCCGCGCGCCTGCAACAGGTTTGTTCTTATTATCAAGTACGATCCCGGTGATCGAAAAAGGTCTTCCCTCGGCAGGCTGGGCGGAAACGGGGGCAATTGACAACAAAAGGAGCAAAGGGAGTAGGTACCTCATTTTAGTTACACCTCAGATAACTTTAAAATGCAACTCTTAGGCTGGAGCAGGTGACGAAGGTCGAACTCGCAACTTCAGCCCGGGAAAATTGACACCAATAACAGGTCGAGCCCGAACCGCCGCTTTTCGAAGTGAAGATTGTCGGAAAAAGATTCGTCAGGTCGGGCGCCTTCGATTCGCAACTCCCGGAGCCGGGGCCAGAACGAACGTTAGTCCTCCTTTAATCCTTTCGGTCACGAAAACGCGGTCTTTCACCGCTGGCAAATAGATGCTGTCCCGGGCCTCAAGAATACATAATTGATCTAATACGCTGTTCATCTGCTTCAGAAAAAAAACATCGCCTATGGATGCATCGGCCCTGACTTCAACCAATAGTTCCACGGTACCATTCTCCATCCAGTCCCATACCTTTTTCGCAGGAGGCAGAGGCCCCGAAGCCAGTTTTTGCGGCGGACGATCCAAGAGCGGAACGCGGTAAGACCTCTCTACCCCTTCTCTCAAAAGCTCAATAAATCGCCTCTTTGCGTGCTTGTCGCCCTTTGCTTGTAGCGTGTTTGCTTCTCGGCGGAGCCGCTCCCACCAAGAGCACTCTCTTGGTTGACAATGTTCGGTGCCTTCCGGTACCTCGATATAGCCGCCGATTTCCACGGCAGTACCCTGAACCCGTTTTAGAGGTTTAATTTCCTGAGCACTTATGTCCCAGCAAAAAACCGTGAGCATAACAATCAAACAGATCGTGAGGCGACACATTATTTGGTCTCTTCGCAAAGCAAGACCCGTCGTAATACTCATACAACCTCCCGGCGGAAAATGCGGATACGCGGATTCAACTGCTCCCAATCGATAGCATTTCAAAGCCGCTCCCAATCCACTAATCGTAAAAATAGAAGTCTCGTTCTATCTCGAATGGTTCGCCCCCGCCGGTTGGCACGCAAGTACATCTGTAATTGCAGGGCCAGGCTGGCGGCACGGCGTACGGGTCATAACTTGCCCCGATCAGACTGCATGAACAATTGTCGATATAGTAAGTCGGGGGACAGCCTGAACAAGCTGAGCTTTTTGTTCCAGAATAGAAAATGAACACCGAAATGAAAAAAAGCCGAAACACGCAGCCTTCTCAAAATCTTCGTTCTCATCTTAGCAACCCAACTGAGTCAAATTGGAAGCTCCACTCGTATCAGGTACTTTGTTAATTGGAGCGGGCGACGAGGGTCGAACTCGCGACTTTCAGCTTGGGAAGCTGACACTCTACCACTGAGTTACGCCCGCTTAGGCATTGCTTGACAAGCGGATTATGCCATACTTCGAGTGCTGATAACAATTAAAAATCGATTTGTATGGAAAGGGGTATATAATTGCCCAAAGACCAACTTTCAAAGGCATTGCTCAAGCCGGGCACAATATAGTCATGTCCCAACCGAAAAGCAGCTACGACGAAGTGCCGTATTCTAGTTTTACTTTCCCGCAGACCCGGCCGGACCGGCTTGCAACTTTGGCATCGTGGTACGGTATGGAACCCGCTCCGGCCGAACGTTGCCGGGTGCTGGAACTGGGATGCGGAGACGGGACGAACCTGCTCTCATTTGCCTACATACTTCCTGATAGCGAGTTCGTCGGGATCGACCTTTCTCAGACCCACGTCACAAGGGCCCGGAATTCCGCAAAGGAACTTGGCCTGGGGAATGTCGAATTCCGCTGCGAGGACGTTATGGAATTCGACCGCGAAAGTTACGGCGAGTTCGATTACATCATCGCTCACGGGCTTTTCTCTTGGGTCCATGATCCAGTTCGGGACAAGATCCTTGAGATCTATTCCAAATGCCTTGCACCGCAAGGCGTCGGTTACATCAGCTACAATGCCTATCCTGGATGTAAAACGCGCGAGATTCTATGGGATATGATGAAATTCTTTACGGCCGACGTCGCGACGCCCGCACAGCGCGTTTCCGCCGGACTTCAGTTCCTGAATTTCATAAACTTTGCGTCGGACAAAGAATCGGCCTACGCCTCGATCATGGCATCGGAGCTCGCCACGTATCCTCAAAGGACGGTCGAGAACATATATCACGATGACTTCTCCGAACTGAATCGTCCGTTTTACTTTCACGAATTTGTCGAAACGATCAAGCCAGCCGGCTTGCAGTTTCTATGTGAGGTGGATTCTTTCTGGAAAGGATCCCAGCTTCGGCCGGAGATAGCGGCAAAACTAGATGAACTCGGCGACGACGTTATCAAGCGCGAGCAGATAACCGATTTCATCATCGGCCGTCCGTTTCGAAGTACGCTTGTTTGCCGTGACACCCATTTGCTGAACCGCAAGCCACCTCACGACATTCTTAGAAACTTCTATATCGCTTCCTCTCTCGAGACGGTCGATCAAACCGAGGTGGAACTAAGCGGCGCTCGTGCATTTAGAAATGCAGCTGGTGAAGAGGTGACGGTCGTCGAACCGCTAACGGTCGCCGGACTTCATTATCTCCAATCTATCTGGTCTGGTTCTGCTAGCTTTGATGAGCTAATGGAACACGCTGCCGACGGAACCGGTGTTCCAGACTCGATGTCGGTCGATAGGGCCATCGAAGAACTTGTCAGCTTGTTCAATAGAGGAATGGTCGATCTTCATAAGTACCGGCCGGAGTTTCCACGGGCCGCATCAGAAAAACCTCGAACCAGCCGCTTCGTACAGTGGCAGATCCGAAACAAATGCTCTCACCTTACAACAATGTCCGGGATGAATGTGAAGCCGGAAGACGACCTGATGCAACTTTTGCTGCTGCTTTGCGACGGAACTAGAGCTCGGGACGAAGTGACTGGCGAAGTGTTAAGACGTATCGAGTTCGCAAATGCCAATAGGGACGAAAATCAGAAGCGTTTACCGATGGTCATCGAGGAAAGGTTGTCCGAATATGCGCGTCTCGGACTTTTCGAAGCTTAACTTTCTGCTTTCGCTGACAACAACAGGTCAATGACCTCCCTGACCGCGCCTTCGCCTCCCTTTGCCTTGGTCACATAGGCGGCGGCCTCGATCACCTCGGGAACGGCATCAGCGACCGCTAATGGAAGGCCTACAATGTTCATCAGCGGAACATCGGGTAGGTCGTCGCCGATATATGCGGTCTCTTCGGCCGATACACCTGCATCGGCAATGATCTCGACGAAGTCCGCCGTTTTATCCTTAGAACCTGCTCGAAGATACTTGATCTCCAACTCATCGGCCCTTGCCTTAAGTATGGCGTCGGACTTCCGGCCCGATATGATGGCTGATGAAAAACCGGCGCGATGCCAGGTTACAATGCCCTGCCCATCGCGAACGTGAAAGACCTTCATCTCCTCGCCCTTTGCCGAAAAATAAAGACGGCCGTCCGTAAGGACACCGTCACAGTCCATTACGAGGAGCTTTACTCTGGACGCCAGAAGCAGCAATGGTCCGCCAACAACCACTTATCGCACCTCAAAGATCTCAACGCCGCTGATCTTCCATGCTGAGCCTATCCTCGTAAGGCGGTATACGGCGGTACCAGACTCGCGTTCCTTATCGAGCATTCTGATAGCGAGGTTTGCCTCGACCCACACGTTGTTGCCATCGATCCGATCGACATGAAGCACGGTAGTTCTCCACTCCACCGCCTGCCCCGAAATACCTGCGGCAAACCTCGGGATCTCGCCGGTCAACACCATCGCATCCAGTTCAGCTTTTCGATTCGAGACAGCAGCGCGATCGAATTGGGTAAAGAAAGCCTTGATCGATTCCTCGCCCGTGTTCGCCGCACCGCTGCGATTCCGAATGCTGCGGGCGTTCAGGCTGGCGCCATATTCCGCATCGGCCTTTATCGCCTCTTCTGAAAATTTTACTGCTTCAGTGTTTCTTCCGTTCTTTGCGGCTATGTCCGCAAGCCCGACGTAGGCCCACGCAATGCTCCTGGCGGTAGGCAGCTTCTCGTCAAGGACCGCACGATATTCTCGTTCGGCATCGGGGTTTTTGTTTTGACCGAGAAGTGAACGGGCCAGCAGGATACGCACCTCGTCAAAACGAGGGTGCTCTCGCAAAACGGTCCGCGCCATCGTTTCTGCGGCCGCAAACTCCTGTCTGTCAAATGGCCGCTTTACCGCCAGCAGCAGGTCGTTCTCGGTAGTTTCTCTGGGAGCTACATCATCAGAATAATCGGTTTGCGGATAATACTTGTCCGGGTCTATTTCAACCCTCGATATCTTTTGCGGCGTTTTGAAAACGATCTCTCCAAAACTCTTTGCCCGAATCGTTGACGGCGATATCATTCGCTCACCGTTCCCAAGCAAAGCAGAAACGCTGACCGTAACATCGATCGGCCCGGTATTTCGCAAAGCCACCTTCCACTCATCGCCTGTTTGGCTGGGAAGACCGGCCATTAGATTGGTTTCGGTAACCTGATCGAAGAGATGATCCGCAAGGTCCTTTTGGTTTTGGTTAGGGAAAGCAGACCGAAGTTCTGCCAGAGAAATATCGCCGTCCTGTGAGCTTCGCCTGATTGCCTCAAAGAAACCTTCTCTGCCCGCGGCCCTTGCCATTAGCCTCCAGGCCATCGAGCCTTTGTTCGCAACGGCAGCGTAATAATAATCATCAAGCGGAGAACCAAGATTTAGCGGGAGGTCGCGGCGAGAGACCGCGGCGTAAGCCGTCCGTTGACGAAGTCTCTCGACATCAGCTATTTCTTTCCCATATTTGTTTTCAAGAAACAGCGTTGCAATGTATTTTGTCAACCCTTCGCGCACCACCCCAAACCCATCGCCTGAGACAGAGGTCGAACCGCCGATCCACATTTTTGCCACCGCGTCCGCAACCGTCATCACGGTCTGTGAATCAAGTCTATTTCGACGAAGCACCCCGTCGTCGATCAGAATCGTTCCGCCGCCTGAGAAGCCGCCGCCTCTTCGAACCGATACCAGCTTGATCGGAACATCGGGTGCACCACCTAACAGTCCCGCAACAAAAGACCTTGCTTCGGTTGCGATCGACCCAATTTCTGCCGCCCGCTTTCTTTCTTCATCTCCGGATCCTTTCGCCAAAAAGACATCGACGCCATTTGCATTTACTTCGTCCCAACTTCCAGTTAAGAAAAATGGCTGACTGTTCAGTTTAAGTTCAAATGCTCCGGCGGCTTCCGTACCCGATGAGATGCCCGTCAGGCCTCCGGAATTAACCTGAATTCGAAATGGGGCGTGGTCTGCACCGCGAGCAAAGAACCAGCTATTCGGCGTCGGGTACCAGAAGGACGTAGGAAGAAACTGTGCGCCCACTGTCGAGATCGCGCTGACGCCGCTGTTGTCCCGAACATTGAGCTTATAGTCTATAGAAGCTGAGATAGTCCCATTCGCTGCTACCGTCGGAATTCGCAGCACAATTCTTTGCAGGCTAAGCGCCCTGTTTATTTTTTCTTCGGCTTTCGAGTGATCGACCGCCGCACCAGCGACGTTTACTCCACTGATCTCCGCATCCGGACTTATTCGCAAGGTCAATGTTGACGCAGGCCGGGGCGAAATGTTCTTCAGGTCTAAACGGGCCTTCACGGCTATCGCGCGGTCGGCCTCCGACTGAGGCACCGAAACAGAAATATCATATTTCTGCACTTGCCAGGTTGCTGCCGGCCGCGTGTCGTCCTGGGCTGCGAGAGTGCTGCAGAGACCAAACAGAAAGACAAAAAGAGACGAAAAATTAAATGTTGATCTCATCCCGACGTTTGAGCAGATCTTATTTCGTTCACAACCTCGTTTATTTGCTTGAGCTTTCTGAGAAGAGGTTCCAAACGAGACAGCGGGAGCTGGTTAGGGCCATCGCTGGGTGCCTTTGCGGGGTTGTCATGAACCTCCATAAATACTGCGTCAACGCCGCATGCCACTCCCGCACGAGCAAAATGTTCGATGTATTCCGACTGGCCGTCCGTTGCTTTCCCTAAACCACCCGGCAACTGCAGGCTGTGCGTAACGTCAAACACGACCGGGACGCCGAACGACCTCATTATGGGAAAACTTCGCAGATCCACGACGAGATTGTTGTAGCCAAAGCTCGCTCCGCGCTCCGTAAGAAGGATCTTCTCGCAGCCTGCCTGCTTCAGTTTATCGACGATGTTTCGAGCATCCCACGGAGCAAGAAACTGCCCCTTTTTTACATTAACCGCTTTCCCGCTCATGGCCGCAGCGAGCAACAGATCGGTCTGGCGGCAAAGAAAGGCCGGTATTTGAAGAATGTCGGCAACCGCCGCAGCCCTTTCCGCCTGCCAAGGCTCATGTATATCCGTAATGACAGGCAGTCCGATCTCTGCCTTTACCTGCGCAAGCACTTCTAGGCCAAATTCGATCCCTTCGCCTCGAAAGCTGTCAATTGAGCTTCTATTTGCCTTGTCAAATGAAGATTTATAGACAACGCCGACGCCAATTCCCTGACAGATATCGGCGATCTCCTGAGCCATGAAGAGCGCGTGCTTCGACGATTCGACAACACACGGCCCAAGGATGAACGCAACATCTCCGTTACCAAAGTTCACGTCGCTGACTGAAAACGTACCCGCTAGCATACAAAAGACCTTAACATAGACGATCCCGCTGTTCGAGAGAAGAGTAGATTTTTTGGGTTTCGATCAAAAAAGATTCGGATCGTTATAGTGCCAAAGCCGGCAGTACCTACCTTCGCCCGAAAGACTTGAGCTTATCAAAGCCGCTGGTCGCCTGTAGGAACCGATACATTTCAGGCTCCGCGTCGATCCGCGGGATCAAGAACGGATCGCTCAGCCGGCTACAAAGATCGATCTCGGTACTTACCGCGGAAGCATATCCCGCGCGCATCACTGCATCTCTTTCCCGAGGCGAAACACTGCCGTTCGGATAACAGAAATGAACGTTTTCTATACCGATCTCGTTCTGAATGACCCGCTTCGATTCCTTAAGCTCTAGATCGAGACGGGCCGGATCTACATTTGTCAGGATCGGATGTGAGATGGTGTGAGAGCCGATCTCGATACCGTGAGCGGCCATTTCTCTGGCCTGTTCCCAACCGAACGGACGAAATGCTGGCGTTGGTTCCTTCGAAACCACGACCTCCATCACGCCAGCCAACCGTTCCAGTTTCTCATCTTTCTCCTTATCCGGAAGCTTTTTTAGCAGCCCGTTAACAGCCCCGGCTGCAGCCAGCCTCGATCGTTCTCCGTTCAGGCTTTTCTTAATTCTCTCGTTGCCTATCTCTATATCTAGGTCACTCTTTGATGTGGACAACAGAATGTGGCGAGCTTTATCGGTCCATAACCAGCATTTCCCTTCAACAAATCCGGTAACCGCATAAACAGTTGCCGGGCATTTGTACTCCCGAAGTATTGGAAATGCTATTTCAAAAAAATCCTGATAGCCGTCGTCGATCGTGATCACCGCCTCTCTGTCAGCCAAGTTTCCTCCGTTGGCCATGCGTTGGACGGCTTCTGTCAATGAAATGACCGTATAGTGGCGTACCAAATGATCCAGATGACGTCGAAATGCAGAGGCCGATGTCTTTCCGAACTCATCAGTACTGGAGAACCGATGATATACGAGAACCAGGAGTTTGCGTCGGTTCAGTAAACGAAACGGAGCAAACCCGTTAAACTGCATTAGAAGTTTGCCGATCGCCGACTTGTTCATTCCTATTTGAAAAACTGGTGTCCGCCATAAGCCGAAACGGCCGGCGTGGACAAAGATACCACGTGCCGTCCTATATCATACCGCTTCTTTTATCCCGTCCGCAGAATGCACTTGCGGCGGCCTGTCGCTCGCGACATCGTGCTGAAGATTCTCGCTATTGAGACGGTTCTCCCACGCGGCATTGACAAATGACGTGAACAAAGGGTGTGGCAGCAGAGGCTTCGACTTGTATTCCGGATGAAACTGACAAGCAATAAAATAAGGATGGAGCGACCTTTCAAGTTCGACGATCTCAACAAACTTTCCATCCGGCGAGTTACCGCTGAACACCATCCCTTCTTTCTCGAGCACGTTTTTGAATTCGGGGTTAAACTCGAAGCGGTGTCGATGGCGTTCATCTATTTTCTCGGCGTCTCCGTACACATCGCGCGCAAGCGAACCTTCCTTAAGTTCGCACTCCCAGGCTCCGAGCCGCATCGTTCCACCCATTTCATCCACCCCTACCAGATCTCGAAGCTTGAAGATGATCGGAAAGGGAGTTTCTTCGTTAAATTCCGTCGAATCTGCATCTTTTAGACCGCACACGTTTCTGGCAAATTCTATGCACGCCGTCTGCATACCCAAACAGATGCCAAAATAGGGCGTTCCTGAACGCCTTGCATATTTTATCGCCCTCAGCATTCCCGATATACCGCGTTTGCCAAAGCCGCCGGGCACGAGAATCGCGTCGTAATCCTGCAGCTCTGTTTCATAATCCTCCCGCAGCAAGTTCTCGCTCTCTATCCAGGACACATTCACCCTGAGATTGTTAGCAACGCCGGCGTGCGTGAGAGCCTCGCGAAGTGACTTATAAGAATCTTCCAATTCCACATACTTTCCGACGATAGCGATCTTAACCGAGCCGCCGGTTGGATCCTTGATCGTAGAAACCAGCTCGCGCCAACTCTTCAGGTCCAGGTGTGGAAACTTCTCGTCTAGCTCGAGGTCATTTACGATAAGCTCGTCAAGCCCTTGTTCATGAAAGGCAAGCGGAACCTCATAGATCGTTGGCACATCGAGGGCCGAGATTACGGCATTTTCCTGCACATTGCAGAATAGAGCGATCTTCCGCCGAAGATCCATCGACAAAGCCCTCTCAGAGCGGCACAATAGAACGTCCGGTGCGATGCCTATCTCGCGTAGCTCTTTCACCGAGTGCTGAGTAGGCTTTGTCTTCAACTCGCCTGCCGCTGCAATATAAGGAACAAGCGTTACGTGGACGAAGATCGCATTGCGTTTGCCCTCTTCGTTTCCGACTTGTCGAATCGCTTCCAGGAAAGGCAGCGATTCGATGTCGCCCACAGTTCCGCCTATCTCGACGATAAGCACATCTGGCATATGCTCGTCGGCAACCGCACGTATGGCCGATTTTATCTCGTCGGTAATGTGGGGGATAACCTGAATTGTCTTACCTAGATAATCGCCCCGCCTTTCTTTTTCGATCACTGAGAGGTAAATGCGCCCGCTTGTCCAGTTGTTCGCCTGTGAAAGCTTGGCATTCGTAAAGCGTTCGTAATGACCTAGATCGAGGTCTGTCTCGGCGCCATCGTCCGTCACAAATACCTCTCCATGCTGGAATGGCGACATCGTGCCCGGGTCCACATTGATATAAGGGTCAAGCTTCATCATCTGAACCCTCATACCGCGGGCCTCAAGCAAGCAACCAATGGAACTAGCCGCCAGGCCTTTTCCCAAACTCGAAACCACACCACCTGTAACAAAAATGTACTTGGTCATATCAGATCCGGCCTTTCTCCATATGTTCTCACACGCTGCAAAGCAATGCTTAGTGTTTTCGCCTTACCCTGGATCAATCAATTCTCCCCGACCGACTTTCCTTCCTTTTTCTTTTTTTGGTAACGTCCATCTTTCATCTGCATTTGCACTTCTTTGGACTTAGACGCTTCCGGATTGAGGAGTTCCTGCAATGCATTCATGCTTGCGCCAATAGCCGTTGTCCCTTCAGCTGCATTTTTCTCAAACTCCTCAGCGGTTCGCTTTACAGGCTTCGAGATGGTTTTCAGCCCGATCGCGGCAGCCGCGATCAGTAGCACTAAAAACATCAAACCATACCAATCGGACATAGGATCGAACTATTTCTCCTTGCCGCCCCGATGATGCGAGTGGCGATCAAAACTATATGCTGGTCACCGACGACATCGGGTCGCCGCCTTTCAACATTGCGGTAACCCGCTGAAGGTCTTCTTCAGTGTCCACTCCGATCGAGGCGCCAATCGCCTCGATGGCCTTGATCCTTGCCCCGTTTTCCAGTGCTCGAAGCTGCTCAAGCATTTCTATCTTTTCCAATTCCGTCTGCGGCAAATGGGCTAGCTTTAGCAAGTATTCTCTGGAATAAACGTAAAGCCCAACGTGCTTCTTGAAAGATCCTATCGCCCCAGGTTCACGTTCAAGGAATGTTTGAAGGGCACCGTGCTGCTTCGACTCGTTCCGCGGAAAAGGAATGGGCGATCTCGAAAAGTACAAAGCAAATCCATGTAGGTCAGTCACGACTTTCACCACATCGGGTGAAATCACATCCGCCACGTTGGTAATTTGCTCATAAACCGTACAGATATCAACACGCCCGATGTCTTGCTGTGCACTTGACCCGAAACCTTGAGCCTCATCCTCGGGATTCGAGCGGCCCAACGCTTCAACTGCCCGATCGATCGTCTCAGGAGATATCAAAGGTTCATCACCCTGAACATTCACAACGACGGTTCCCACTGGAAGCGAGTCTGCCACCTCCGCGATCCTTTCGCTTCCGGAATTATGCCCCGCTGACGTCATCCTAGCCTCAAAGCCTTCAGCCTCGACAGCACGGATTATTCTTTCATCGTCAGTGGCAATTATCACTCGTGATACGGATGGGGCTGCCGCAGCCCGCCGCGCAGTATGCACTATCAACGGTGTTCCCCCGATCGGAAGCAGCATTTTTCCCGGCAAACGAGTAGACCCGTACCTCGCCGGTATTACTGCGATGACGTTTTGTCGGGGATTTGAGCCGTGTTGCTCCACGGGATTATAGGATATAGGTAACCGCCATGCATATCAAGCGAAATCTCTGGCGCCGAGTTTATCTTCCATCTGAGAAATGCGCTTTGTATCACAACCGGGCATGACGTATTCAGCCCGATTTGGGAAGGACTAAGTCCTTGCGCATTCCACCATTTTACTTGATCTGCGCAGCCACAAGCCTTAGGCCAGTTCTGAGAAACTCGGCATAATCGGTCTTTCAATCACTTGCAATGATCAGTGAAGCGGTGGAAGGTCCCTATTCAAAGGAATTTTTTCCTCTCTGCCTTGGAGTACGGTGCTCCATTCGCTAAACTCTCAACCGTGAACCACCATTCGAATGAGATCACCGAGAGCATAGAATCTTTTTCGTCACGGAATTCGATCGATGCAGAGCCGACAGCTACAACCTCTCCCAACGATCCGCCATGGAATGTTGGCTCCGCGGTGTCGCTCTGGGTTGCGAGTGTGCTCTTGATCATTCTTGTGCCAACGCTATTTCTTGCTCCTTATGCCTATTTGTCAGCTGGAAGTCTTGACGGCGAAGATCTTATGAGGTCGCTGGCGTCCGACCCGGTCGCCATTGCCATCCAGATAGCGGCGATCATCCCCGCGCACCTCATTACCTTAGCGATCGCATTCTATATCGTTACCGCAGGAAAGCGATTCTCCTTCTTTAAGATGCTGGGTTGGGAAAGCGGCGGAATGCGCTGGTTCCATCATCTTGCTATACTGATCGCTTTTTTCTCGCTTATTGGCCTTATCGGTTATTTTGTGCCCGAACCCGAGCATGAAATGATGAAAATGCTTAAGAGCTCGCGTTATGCTGTTTTCCTCGTAGCCGCAATGGCGGTTTTAACGGCGCCACTTGTCGAAGAAGTGGTTTACCGTGGTGTGCTTTATTCCGCGATCCAGCGAACCGCTGGGGTCAGCACCGCCGTTGTAGTTGTGACAGGCCTATTCGCACTGGTCCATCTTCCTCAGTATTATCCTAGCGTCGCGACGATGTCGGTGCTGACCCTTCTCAGCCTCGTTCTAACACTGATTCGGGTGCGAACAAACAATGTGCTTCCATGTGTAATTCTCCACACGATCTTTAACGGGATGCAGGCAATGCTGCTGATCGCCGAGCCATATTTGGGCGTCGAGCCAGCTCTGAAGGAACAGGTTGCCGCTTTTACGGGTTTACTAAGCTGACGGCCGTTATCGCCAACACAAAAAATGCGGGCAGCCGATCTTGGCTGCCCGCACCTTTAATTCGATTTGATGTAGTCTAAGGACGACGTCCCGGTTTGGAATCCATAACCACCGGTGCCGGGGGCGGAGAGGGCGGCGGGGGCGGCGGGGCAGAAACCGTGCCCGTCGAGAATCCACCGGATGACCTTACCGAGTCTGAACCAAAAAATGGCTCGTTCGCAGCAGCACGTCCCGGTTTGATAAGGCTGGTATTCCCGCCTGTTGCATTGCTGCTGCCCTGCACCTGAGCGAACGGAGGCCGTACCGGATCCTCAACTACTCTACCTGGTTTTGTGGTAAGTACCGGAGCAACCGGTGAATTAATTACTCCCGGCGGCGGAGTAAATACTACCGAGGGCAAGTTGAAGTAATAGATACTATTTCCAAACCCGAAACCGTACGGGGAACCCCATCCCCACCCAAACGGAAGGAAGCAATTAATGCCGCGGAACGGATCATAAATCCACAAACCAAAGGAGTTGTACATATTCCAGCCTCGGGCTAGATATGATCGCATCAGGGCTGTCCTGGTCGACCCGACATCAAGGCGTGCCGTAAGCCTAGCCAGGTCTCTTGCACGGCTCTTACTCCAAATGTCTAGCTCATCGATGTCGCAATTATTGCATCTTGTTATCGAAGCCTGACCATTCGCGACGGTAGCTTCGCGGCCGGACTTGACCACTGAAGCTACCCTGTCTCCCAGTTCAGCTTTGCCTTTTCGTACCGCGATCGTTCCAGTGCCGGCTTCCGCGACGTTGATCTTGTAAACTCCCGATTCGATCATCCGAAAGGTCGAGCCGGGTGTCGTAACAGTAACCAAAAAATCCTTTGTGGCAAAGACCTCAAATATTGCGCTCCCAGAAGAAATATGGATCTGCAGATCGTCAAGAGAGGTTGTCTTGAATTCGAAAGCCGAATCGGCCCCGAGCCTCAGATACGAGCCTGGGTTCAAAAGTACCTCAAGCCGTCCGTTCGCCCCGGTTGTCACCCGGTCCCCGACATCGATCCGGTCGCCTCGCAACAACAGCCCGCTTCCACCAGAAGAGCGAACGACAGATGCTGAACCGGAGACAAAATTCACCCCGCCTGCTTTTGCGGAGACAAGGTATCTGTCCGTTGTCGATGCAGAGGGCACAGAACTTTGCCCGGGCACGACCAACGCAACAAAAAGGCCAATAGCTGCTAACCCGGTCAATCGCGTGATTTGGTACCTCATTTAATTGCTCCCTGGGAAGAGTTCTTAGATTGTAGTCTGAAATACGGCAAAAATCAAATTATTTCCGTTCTATTTAGAGGGAGCAGGCAGTGGATCGGTTGTTCGCAAAATATCGGAACAACCTTTTGATCGCCGGGTTAATCCAACCATCGGCAAACAGCATTTCCGTTTGTCAGCATTGAAAATGGCGACCTTTAAAGACCCGACAAGATGCTTTGCGCCGCTCGAGGTTATTGAGCGGCTTCTGGAGATTAGGAAGGAACTTGGGTTTTCAGAGACCCTTTACCTGACCAGGACCGAGGACCTGACGGCATTCCTCGATTCATTTGGCTTTGATATTTACGCATTCTCAACCGGCAACGAACGGATCAATTACGGTGACTATACGTCGCCAGTCGTTCCGGGAGGTGATACTTTAAATTCTTCGCTTAAGGCACATTAGTGCCCAATGTGATCGATTTCACAACTGAGGGGACGCGGAAGGGATTCTGGTTGACGAACGCCTTCCGCGTTCGTTCGTTTGTCGCCTTAACAGGCTGCCCTTAGACTTAGATCGCCTTCACGATAAAGAGGGTGCCGTCGTCGTCAAGAAATTTTCTTTCCGTGAAATCTGCAACTCCTTTTCGTATGTAGTCGATCATTTCCTTTGCCGGCTTGTCTAAACATTCATGGACCCGGTCGGCAAACCTCTCCAAACCAAACTCTTCACCCTCATCATTTACTGCTTCGATTATTCCGTCCGTATAGATAACCATCACCTGCCCACGCTCAAAGCGAATAAAATGCTGGTGATAGCGGGTGTCGCCGAACATTCCTAACGGCATGTCACCATATTCGACAAATCGGCGTTCCCCATTTGACCTGATCAACAGCGGCGGATTGTGACCGGCATTCGAAAACACGAAGGAACGGTTTGTGGTATCGAGAATACCGTAGATCGCGGTAATGAACTGATGGTCTTCTACCGAATCCCAAAGCAGGTTGTTGACCTTTGAAAGGGCAATGTGCGGCGCATACCCGACCTGCATTCCGGCACGTAAGCTGGCTCGAAGAAATGCCATTAAAAGGGCAGCAGGTATACCCTTTCCGACCGCATCCGCCACCACGATCCCGATCTGATCGTCAAAGATCGTTACCCAGTCATAATAATCCCCTGACACTTCTTCCGTTGGAAATATATAGGCACTTATTTCAAATGTCTCGAATTCGGGGTCGTGTTCCGGCAACAGCGCCAGCTGGACCTGTCGAGCTATCTCCAATTGCGCCTCGATCCGTTTCTTCTCGACGACCTGCTCGTACAGTCGATCCTTTTCTATTATTATTGCTACCTGTGAGCTTAAAAGCTGAAGGATCGAGAGATCATCTTCGGAATACGCATTCAGAAGGTCGCTTTCGAGGTCGAACGCACCGATCACTCGGTCGTTTGATATTATGGGCGCTACCATCTCAGACCTGGTTCGCTTTCTAGCGGCAAAATACCTGGGCTCAAGGCTCACATCAGGAGCAATTATCGGCTTGCCTGTCAGCGCCACGTGTCCTAGCAGGCCCTCGCCCATCCGCAACCTTGGTTCGACCAGCTCGAAACTGATCTCGTACCCTCGAATGACCTTTGACTTAAAGACGTACGGATTGGTCGAATCCTCGCTCTGTTCGATCAGGTAGATCCCAGCCGCATCATAGGGCAGCAGAGATCCTAGAGTGTCCATTACCAGGTTCAGCACCTCGTCCAGATCGACGGATCTGCTTATTTTGTTTGTTATATCCAGAAGCAGCCGCAGTTTGTCCACGGTCGTTAGCCCCATGTTCGGGTCGGAACTGTTAGCTGTGTATTGGTCCATCAAAACTCTCTGGTTTCGGCCGAAACATGCGGATCTGAATCGGTCTAGCTGATGTAGATAGATTTTATCCTCCCCATCTCCGTGACCGACGGCGAAGGCTTATTGTAATCGGAAAGCATGTTAACGCTAAACCTGAGGATCAAAAATACGGCTTGTGTAGGGCTTCCACAATTTGGTTACCTTAAGGCGATAATCTATCAGTGCCCGGCTCACGCCATAATGGCGGGCCATTTGTGAAGCCGTTCGGCCTGCTGCTATCAGCCTTTTAAGTCCAGAATAAGGGGCGAGTGCGGCTGCGCCCACGGAATAAGCCTCCTCTTCAATAGCGGGGTCATAGTCGCGGGCACTAATGTTGCCGTCACGGTCTCTTTCCTGTATGGCAAGCCTGCTTGGCCGGTGGCCAAGAAAGACGTGACATATCTCTTCCATGAGCGTGGCCGCATGTCGATTCCGTTTTTGGGTAGGGTTAAGAATGATCAGTTTCTGTCCGCCTGGAAGTATCTGCGAGGCCGCCCCTCCAGACCAGCTGTCTTTGCTCTCACCTAGCAGGAGCCCTCGCGACGATTCACTCAGGCCCTCGATCGAATCAAAATCTACAACCACAAGGCCGGCATATCCTGCGAGGGCGTACGGATCAAGACTGGCGAGGGTATCGGAAAGACCGGCAAATTCACGAAGTCCGAGCGCCCGCATCTCATAACGGCGGCCCTTTTGCGTTGGAGGCAGATCGCGGTCGTTCACGAAGGAGAGATTGAAAGGCTGTTGGTGATTAACTCGAGACGTCTCACGAACGAAGGATTCCGCATGCCGATAAATCTGCTTAAAAAGCAAAGGAAACGTCAGACCACCTTGAACTCAGAATCAACGTCTTCCGAAGACAGGGCAACCCGATAGTTCTTCGACTGCTTCTGTTTTGTTATCAGCAGATCGTCTTTGGTCTTCAACAAGTCGGCCCGATTGTACACTGAGATCTCAAAATTATAACCGTGGGTGATCGCGTCCTTTGGGCAGGCTTCCACACAGAATCCGCAAAAGATGCACCGCCCGTAATCGATGTTATAGACTCTCGCGTATCTTTCGTCGCGGCCGATCCTCTGGTCATAGGGCCTTGGATCGTCTTCCGCCTCAATATAAATACAGTCCGACGGACAGGCCGCCGCGCATAGATAACAAGCGACACACTTCTCCTTGCCGTTCTCGTCCACGTGGAGAAGGTGCTGTCCGCGGTATCGGGGTTGTACCGTAACCGGTTCATCTGGATATTGAACCGTCCACTTCTCCCGGGGTATTTCGGAAAGAGTGCGCCTCATCCCTTTGAGCACCGCGGTTGTCGATTTGATCACATTCGCAATTAAAGACATTAGTTGAACCTTGTTCTTGTTGGCAGGCCCTTATCAGGCCAGTCTAAGGTCACATTCCACGCATCAGCAATTCCATTCCGCCAAAGAAGAACAGAAAGACCAGATACGCCAAGCTAATGATCAGGCCGATCACACCCGTAATAATGCCGCCCAATGCAAGGCCCGCCCCTCCGTAATTGGCGGGATCGCTGCCCGCCTTGCTCCGGGCAATAAACCCTAACAAGATTGCGGCCAGGTTAAAGACCACTGTGCCGCAGCAGACCGTGACACCGAGTACTCCTGTTACCAACGAGATTATCGCAAGCGTTTTATTCTGCCCTTGCGGGCCAGCCGACATTGGTGTGTTTTGCATAGGTTCATTAGGCTCCCAATTCTGTAGAGGCTCTGCGGGAGCAGGCTCAAAGGCTGCTGGAGATTCACTCGGATCCGAGATCACTGGGTCGCCTATCGGAGCCGATGCGGCCAGAGGTTCCGATCCAGCCAATGGGGGCGGCTCAAAAGCAGCCGGTTTAGGCTTATCAAATGGCGACGGGATCGGAGGAGTGGTCCGATTAAATGAACGATCTTCCGACGGGTTGGAGATTGGCTCATTATCCGACCGATCGAACGGCGAGGGCGGAGGCGCGGCGGTGAATGTCGGCGGCTCTACTGTCGGCTCACTGAACTTAGGCGGTTCAGGCGCCAGAGGAGGAAGCTCCATAACAGGCTCGTCGTGGGCCGCCATTTCCTTCCGGATCTCTTCTTCTGACACATACATCGTCTTCCTGGGATCCGGTTCCGCTGGAAGCTGCAATACCTCGCTATCCGTCTTCAGGTTTGCATTTTCCTCCTGCGCAGATCCAGCAGCGGACGGGATCGCGGACGAGATCTCTTCTGAGGAGGCGACCATTGTCTTGTAAGGGTCGACGACGGGTGGATCCTCGACCAGCGGTGTGCCGTCGGCTTGGCAAAAGCGCATGGCGTCATCAAAAGTTCGTTCACAATTAGGGCACTTTTTCATCTGGTATATTCCCCTTCCAATCAGTGAACCCGAAAGCCGGATATCTATCCGCCCGCCATAATTGACGCTGGGATAAGCTTTTATACCCTTAGCCTTACACTAATTCAAGTTTGCTAAAGAAATAGGCTATTTCAATAGCGGCGTTCTCGTCCGAATCCGAACCATGAACGGCATTCTCTCCGATCGATGTGGCAAAATCTTTCCGGATCGTGTCGTCGGCAGCTTCTGCAGGGTTCGTCGCCCCCATCAATTCGCGCCAAGCGGGAACGGCGTTCTCCTTTTCGAGTACCAGCACAACACAGGGACCCGACGACATAAAATCGCAAAGCTCGTCAAAAAAGCCCTTGCCCGCATGGACGGCATAAAACCCTTCGGCTTGCTTCCGTGTCTGATGAATAAGCTTCATCCCGCGTATCTTGAATCCAGCACCCAAAATGCGCGAAATGATCTGCCCCTGTTTCCCTGCCCTGACCGCGTCAGGCTTTATTATTCCAAATGTTAAATTACTCATTTCTGACGATCTTCCCAATTATCTGACCTTTAGTTCGTGGTATGACAAATGCAAAACACAACAATACAACACTCCCGGAATTACGCGAAGCCTAAGTGGTAAAGCACGTCAGAACTCGATAAACTGAGCTGATCCGGGACTCTCATTGTTAATTCTCATCAGCGATCAAGTGTTGGCAAACATTCGCCGGCACCGAGTTCTATATCAGCTAACATCGAGGCGACGTTTCCCGGTACCGGAGTGTTAGTGCATACGTAGAATCGCTTTACGGCCTTCAAAGCCCCATCCGCCACGATCGTTTGCTTGAATATCTCATTCTCACGGAGGAAAAGGAGCTGATCAGGAAGGCCGTTTTCGATCGAACTTAAGACGAACTCCGTTTCACCGCTCTTTATTTGTTGCGCCCGCAAAGCATCTAACCCAACGTTGCTTGCAAATAGGATCGCGACCTGCCGCTCGTGCGAGCGTTTTGCCAAGTAGGCAGTGGCAAATGCCCCGAGAGCCACTCCAATAACGAGAAAAAGACCACAAAGAATGGCTGTCTTCATTGGCTTGATTTCCTCAAAAAGGATCGAACGGCCGATCAGAAGCGTTGGCCGGGTCAAACAAGGCTATGCCGCTGCGCCGGCTCCCAGAACCTCGACGATCGACTGGCCTATATCTGCGGGCGACTGAACGACTCGGATCCCGGCCGCCTCAAGTGCTTTCATTTTTTCGGCAGCGGTACCTTTTCCGCCTGAGATGATTGCTCCGGCGTGGCCCATTCGGCGGCCCGGAGGCGCCGTCTGTCCGGCGATAAAAGCAACTATCGGTTTGGTTACATTGTCCTTTGCGTAAGCTGCAGCATCCTCTTCGGCAGTACCGCCGATCTCTCCTATCATCACGATCGCGTCGGTCTCGTCGTCCTCCTGAAACAACATGAGAGCGTCTGTATGCGTTGTTCCGATGATCGGATCGCCGCCGATGCCGATAGCTGTCGATTGCCCCAGCCCAAGAGCGGTCAATTGGCCGACCGCCTCGTAAGTTAACGTCCCGGAACGCGATACGACACCGATACGCCCTTCTTTGTGAATATGGCCGGGCATAATGCCTATCTTGCATTTTCCGGGCGAGATTATTCCCGGGCAATTCGGGCCGATCATGCGTGTAGAACGAGTCGAAAGATATTCGTTCGCCTTTACCATATCAGCGACCGGAATTCCTTCTGTGATACACACGACCAGTGGCAAACCGGCGTCTGCAGCCTCCATTATCGCGTCGGCGGCAAATGCCGGCGGTACGTAGATCACGGAAGCATTGGCTCCGGTCTCCTTAACCGCGTCAGCGACCGTATTGAATACGGGCACACCCTCGTGCGTCGTGCCGCCTTTGCCGGGCGTAACGCCGCCTACGACATTTGTGCCGTAGTCACACATCTGCAGCATATGAAATGTGCCTTCTCTTCCGGTTATGCCCTGAACAATCAGGCGCGTGTTCTTATCGACTAATACAGCCAAAACTATTGTCTCCCGATCAGAAATGTAAGAAAAACACGAAGCGTGAGTATATCACGGCGAGGTATTTCGCATCCAATCTGCGAAAATCGAGATTTCCCAGAACCTTTTGGGGTTTTGATACGTTTTTACTGCTATCCGTCGGCTTTGCCGAGGTTCCTGATCAGATACCCCGTCGATATATGAGACAGTTGTATTCATTCTACGCGGACGCGTTCATGATCGCCTTGAAATCGATCTTTGAACACAAGTTGCGCGCATTCCTCACGCTGATCGGGATAATAATCGGCGTCGCGGCGGTGATCGTGGTTGGAGCATCGATCGCGGGACTTAAGACGTATGTCATCGGCCAGGTGTCGAAGATCCTCGGCTCGAACCATTTCATGATCACAAAACTCGCCCAAACCGGCAGGTTGTCGGAGGCGGAATTTGAAAGAATGAACCGCCGGAACAAAGACGTGATCTGGGAAGAATATGAGTATATACGCGACAACTGCCAATTGTGCTCATATGTGGGGGCACAGATGAACGCCGGGGCCGATCTTCAGGAAGGGACGATCGAAATGCCGGCGGTAAGAATGATCGGGGTCACCGACAATATGTACGAGATCGAGGACAAAACGCTCGATGAAGGGCGTTTTTTCTCGAGAGAAGAGGTCGAGCGTTCGGCTTCGGTAGCCGTGATAGGCGCCGATGTAAAGGATCGCCTATTTGAATTCTCGTCCCCTATCGGAAAACAGATCAAGATACGTGGCGTACCCGTGACGATCGTCGGGTTGGAGCAACGTCGAGGGTCATTTTTTGGTCAATCACAAGATCGCCATGTCTATATTCCTATCACGCTGCACAACCAGATCTTTAACCGAACCGGCGGTTTGCAGATACATGGAAAGACCATCCGCACCGAAGATTTTCACCCCGCTATCGAAGAGGCCGATCAGCTGCTGCGGAACAAGCGAAAGCTGATGGGAAGCGATGAAAGCACTTTCTCCATGGTCAACGTCGATGAATTCAACTCGACCATGGACCAGGTAACCGGGGCTATCGCGGCCGTGGTCATTCCGATTACGATGATAATCCTGGTCGTCGGCGGGATCGTTGTGATGAACATCATGCTCGTGTCTGTGACCGAGCGAACGTTTGAGGTGGGACTGAGAAAGGCCCTTGGCGCTACACAAAGCCAGATTCTCCTCCAATTCCTTATCGAGTCCTCCCTGCTTTGTATAGCCGGGGGACTGCTTGGCTTGGTCCTGGCGGCCGTTGCGACCCAACTCGTCGGATACTTGCTGAGCATGACCATGACCATCACACTATTTTACGTTGTGCTCTCGGTCGCGGTATCTAGCATCATTGGCATCATTGCGGGCCTCTATCCGGCCTGGAAGGCGGCTAGACTCGATCCCATCGTTGCATTGCAGAAAACTTGAAAATAAGTACGGGCGGAAAGTATCAATGCGTTTTTCAACATCATTGCCAGTAGAAGTCTTGAAGATGGCCTATGACAGCGTGATCTCTCACAAGTTCCGCTCGTTCCTTACCATATTGGGTATAGTTGTCGGAATATTTACTGCCGTGGTCGTCGCCTCGCTGCTTACGGGAATGCGGCAAAATATTGTTGCGATGTTTGAGGAATATGGCACAAACAATATTTACCTCTTTCATCTATCGACCGGATTCGGGCCGCCCAACCGCGACGAGCGAAACCGGAAGCCGCTCACGCTGGAAGACGCAAATGCAATAGCCGCGCAGGCCCCATCGGTGAGTGATGTTGCAACTGTCGCCGTTAACATTGGTTCCTGGGGAACCGGCTTCGACGACAACATGATCTATAAGGAAAAGAATTATCGATGGGCCCTGACGGATGGCGTAACTCCGAACTATCCGGCTCTTACAAATCTACGGATGAAGGAAGGACGTTGGTTAACCGAAATGGACAACTTTGAAAGGCGAAGGGTGCTTGTCGTCGGCGTGAATGCGGTAGATGCATTGTTCGACGGCGACTCTGCCGCGGCCGTAGGCAAAGTTATTCGCATGAACGGAACTACTTGGGAGATAGTTGGCGTGCTGGAAAAACGTGAAGCAGGCTTTTTCGGCGAGAACGAGGAAGATCGAAAGATCTTTATGCCCTATCGAACCGCGAGAAAGGTAGCCCCGACCCGTGACGCAGTACTGCACGTCGTTCAGGCAAAACCCGGAGCGTTAAACGATGCAGTTTCAGAGATAGAGAGCATCCTGCGGGTAAGGCGGGATGTCAAGACCAGTGAACCGAACGATTTCGATATCAAGACGGCCGATGATTTTATGCGTCAATTCGACGGAATGCTTGCGGGCATCGGTGCGGCCGCTATCGCCATCTCGTGCCTTGGCTTGCTGGTGGGCGGTATCGGAGTCATGAACATAATGCTTGTTTCGGTCACTGAAAGGACAAAGGAGATCGGCATCCGCAAAGCGATCGGGGCGACCCGAAAGGCTATCGTATTCCAGTTCCTTGCCGAAGCAATGGCGCTGACGCTGCTTGGGGGCTTGATAGGATTAGCTGTATCCGTCGGGATCAGCAATCTTATCCTGATGTTCCTGCCCTCGCTTCCAGCAAAGGTTGAACTTTGGATGATCGTGATTTCGCTTGGCGTCTCTCTTGCTATTGGCCTTATTTTCGGGGTTCTGCCTGCCCGTAAAGCCGCAAACCTTGATCCTATTGAGTGCCTTCGGTACGAATGACGAGCGGGCGATCGCAAGTAAAACTGGTCGGCCCAAGATTACTCAATTTGAACACTCGGTGAAACAAGCAACATCCTTGTCTGATAGTAAGATCGAAGACCCAGCCCCTTTTCTTTATGGATCATTGTCTAATCTGATCGTTTCTTCGTATTTGGGAATTATCACATTCCACCCGAACCTGTTCCGAATATGCTCGGCCATGGCGAATGCAGATTCAGGTTCGCCGTGCGTAGTGAAGACCATTCGCGGCGTTGATCGCAAACCTTCGAGCCACCTCAGGACAGCTTTCCAATCCGCATGTGCCGAAAAGCCTTCGATCTTTTCGACTTTGCATCTGACTGGAACCCAGTTTTTCATGATCCTCACCTCAGGTTCGCCTTCCTGCACACGTCGGCCGATGGTTCCGGCGGCCTGAAAGCCAACAAAGACGATGGTTGCATTCTCGTCGGGCAGTATCCGCATTGCGTGATGAAGCACCCGCCCTCCGGTGAGCATACCTGATGCCGAAATGATGATTCTCGCACCTCTCAACGAATTGAGGCGTTTTGATTCATCCCTGCTCGAGGCGGTCGTCATCGATCGCGTGCGCAGCGGATGCCGCTTTTGACTGAGGATCGAAGCATATTCATCGTCGTGTTCTTCGTTCCACCGGTTGTAAACCTGAGTTGCCTGTGCCGCCATAGGCGAATCGGCCACCACCGGCAATACAGGTATACGGCCTTCGTCCTCTAGTTCACGGATCAAATACAGCACTTCCTGTGTTCGTCCCACGGCAAATGCCGGGATCAGGATCGGACCGTCTCGTTCGACTGCCTCAATTATGATCCGTGCCATCTGAGTTTTCGGATCGACATCACCGTGCAGGCGGTCGCCATACGTAGATTCGACCATAAGAAAGTCGCAGTCCGGAGGAGCGGCCGGGTCTTTCACGATCGGCTGGTCGTAGTGGCCGAGATCACCAGAAAAGAGAAATCGGAGCGGGGTTTCGCCGGACGCGCCAGCCATCTCGATGAGAACAAGACTTGCTCCTACAATATGCCCGGCAACAAGGAAACTTGCCCTAAAGTCCTCACAGATCCCAACCGCATTGCCGTCATTCCGCACTGGGTTCAGCAGCTTGAGCGCTTCCTTTGCGTCGTCCTCATCGTATAGGGGCAAAGCAGGTGAATGTCGAGTCAATTGGTGGCGGTTCCGATAGTCTGCTTCCTCTTCTTGTAGGCGTCCGGAATCCGGCAGCAGGATCTTCAAAAGGTCTGCGGTCGCACGTGACGTGAACACCGGCCCTGAATACCCCAGTTTCACAAGACGCGGAAGAAAGCCGGTGTGATCTATGTGGGCATGAGTGATGATGACTGCATCCAGAGCCCTGGGGTCGAACGGCAGGTCTCGCCAATTGCGCTCGCGAAGTTCGTGGTCGCCCTGGAAAAGCCCGCAATCAACGAGCACCTTCTTCCCTCGATGTTCGAGTAGATATTTCGAGCCGGTCACCGTGCCGACACCGCCATAAAAACTGATCTTTGCCATGGGCTATAAATGTAACATACAAAAGACCTTCCGAGAATCTCACTCGATACAACGCCGTGGCAAGTTCAGCTACGTATCGTAAACGCTTGAAAAACTGCGACCGCAGCTTTGCGTGCAACTTGATTTCGCTTATAGTTGCTTCGCATTTCGCCACGACCGATCCGCGGCAGATAAACTAAGGACTCCAGATCATTAGCCCGTAAAAGCAGGAGGGAGACACGCCAAATGAACGAGAAGGAATGGACCATCATGATATATATGGCGGGCGACAACAACCTCGCCGTAGACATGGCGTATGCTTTGGAACAGATCAAATCGGTAGCGAAGGACGACGCCGCCAACGTTAATCTCTTCGTCTATTATGACGGCAGTTCGCCGGCGATCCCCACGTTATACTGCGACTTCTCTGAAGCCGGGCGGCCGAAATATGTTCGGTCCTTTGCCTTTCGGGACAAACTCTATCCCGTTACCCCTAAATTCAATGAAAACGCTGCCGACAGGAGATCGGTTTTAAACTTTGTCGACTGGTGTGTAAACAAGGTCGAAGTGGAGAACGACGGTGAGATCAGCTACGGCCGGCGGGCAAAGCGATATGCATTGATATTTTCAGGACACTCACTGGGCTTTCAAGACATCGGCCTTTTCAAAGACGAATCTACTGGAAAGACGATGAAGATGAAAGATCTGTATTTCATTCTCCAGCGAATGATCAGCTCAAAAAAGGATCTGACTAAAGAAGCAAAACAGTTTGAATTGGTGGGTGACGAAAAGGAGCGTGAACTCACCGTTCTGCTCGGACAGAAATTAGACATTCTCGGTTTCGACAGCTGCGTGATGGGAATGTTGGAGGTCGGCTATCAGTTCGGCTACGTTGCCAAGACAATGATCGCGTCTGAAGGAAGTGTGCCAAGCGCCGGCTGGACTTACGCAAAGATCCTAGGGAATCTAGCATCACGAAAAAATGGGATGGGAGACGCTCGGGCAGTTTCTGAGCATTTTGTACGAAGATTCATCGAAAGCCAGGATTCCTTCACTGTCGGCGGCGTATCCGTCGATATGGCAGCATGGGATCTGGGCCAATTTACGGCTCTTGCTTCGGCGTTTGATTCGCTGGCCTGTGTACTTGTCGATTGCTTCAGCGATCCGTCGTCGCGTATTTATAGGCAAATGGAACGCGCCCTGTTGCTGGTTCATTGGAAATGCCAGTCATATATGTTCGACCAGAATGTTGACCTCGGCGATTTTTGCGAACTGCTTGACCGCGAAGCCGGGTTTCTAATCGAAGAGCTCGACGGTGAAGACACCCCGATACTCGAGGATATTCAGACATGCTGCAGAAAGGTACTCGATAAACTAAGCGAAGCAGTCATCTTAAGCGGTTTTAGCGGCGGCGAGTATCAATATTCCAATGGTGTTTCCGTGTTCTTCCCCTGGTCACGAGAGGGATTCGAGGCCTCTAGAAAGAATTATAATGAGCTTTGGTTTGTAAAGGATGTCGGCCGATCAAAAAAGTTCACGTGGGCAGGCTTCCTTGATATGTATCTTAATTCGGTATCGAGACGTCGGGTGGAACCACCTACTGATTTGACTAATGGCAAGGGAAAATATCGCTACTATTCCGGTTTGTCGTTCGCTGATACCTCGGCCACAGGGATTCGGAGGGAAACAGTCTCAAGAATAGCAGGCCAGGAGGGCACCAAGATAGCCGGTCAGGAAGGTTCAAAAATAGCTGGCCAGGAAGGCACCAAGATAGCCGGTCAGGAAGGTTCAAAAATAGCTGGCCAGGAAGGCACTAAGATAGCTGGCCAGGAAGGCACTAAGATAGCCGGCCAGGAAGGCACCAAGATAGCTGGCCAGGAAGGTTCGAAGCTCGTTTCTTCAGGCACTGATCAAGTGATCTCAAGTTTAAGATTGTTCAAGAATATTGAGAGTCGATGGGATATCTCGGGATTCTCAAAACGCCCCGAGTGAGGTACCAGTTCTTGATCATAGCGGAAGCCGGCACCGCATGCTATATCTATGCTTCCGCAGCGCAGCACTATAACACGCGACCTTGATCCATTAATTCTGAAACCCGATCTTCCGCATAAGCTCTGCGAATCGCGGGTCGCTCCTCAGATCATCGTATTCATATCCAGTTGCGATAAAACGAAGCAGGGGATCGCGTTGATCTAGTGCATTGTTGAGCAACTCAAAGGCCTTGTCTTTCTCGCCAAGGGCTCCGTGGACGATAGCGAGCAAAGACGGTGAGCGATAGGCTTCCATCATCTCGATCCTGTTGAGCAGCCTTCTACCCTCCTCTTTTTTCTCGGGTATCTTTACGTAGGAAGCCGCCAGATAAACAAGAGGCTGGCTATACCTTGCCTCACCACCGAGACGCTCTACTGATCTCTTGTAGAGAGCCGCAGCCTCTGAGTATAGGTCCTTACCTCCGTAAGCGTATCCTAGTGAGAACTGGGGTATCTCACGGCCCGGCTCTGTAGCTTGGGCTTCACGATATACGCTAATGGCCTCATCAAACCGTCTTGCCTGGGAGTAAATAATTCCCTTTTGGAGAAGATGCAGCCTTTCATCTATTGGATCTCGAGATCTTTGCTCTTCAAGCTCGGCCAAAGCCTCATCGTGCCGGCCCATTACAGACAGGAAGAACGCGAAATTGTTTCGGGCAAACTCAAGATTAGGATTAAGACTTATCGCCCGCCGGTAAGAGTCTTCGGCTTTTTTCCATTCGAGGTCACGTTCGAAAAGCAAGGCTCTAAGTACGTAGGCCTTTGCAATTCCCGGATCTATTGCAAGAGCTTGATCCATCGCAGCCCGGGCCTTCGGAAGATGGACATCCGGGTCTTCGCTGCCATTGGCCAGTACCCAATGTATCCAGGCGATCTCCACATATGCCGCTGCGTATCTGGGGTCAAGCTGCACTGCCCTTTCAAAATGCTCTAACGCTTTACCTCTGGCACCGTCCGGGCCATTTAGTGCAACAAGGCCGTTCAGGTAAAAGCGGAAGGCTTCCGCGTCTTCGGTGGCTGAACCGGCAAAGCTCCCGGGAGGGTCTCCTTTTGTCCGGATCCCTATTGAATCGACGACGGTCCTAAGCATTTCATTCGGAAAACCTAACAGGTCCCCAGCCTTACGTTTGAACTGGCCGCCGCCTAGGTGGCGATCCTCAAGCCCATCCACCACGTCAAACCGGAGTGCAAGTTCATCTCCGACTTGCGTCACACTTCCAGTTACAATTGCTCGTGCACCCAGCCTGCTGGAGATATCCCGAAGAGCAGTGTCGCTTCCGCGAAAACTAAAGCTCGAACGCCGCGAGATCACCTTGATCCCAGGGAAAGCTGCAAGATCGTCGATCAGACTTTCGCTGAGCCCGTCAGAAACGTAGGTTAGATCTGAGTTGCCGGTAAGGTTCTCAAAAGGAAGCACAGCGATTGAGTCGATATTCGTGTTTTGGCGTGATGATACTAAACCAAAATAGATCGCGAGCCCGGCCGCCGACACCGCGATCAACAGAGCGGCCGCGAACAGCGATCGAATAATGCTCCCATGACCATTACCTGCAAAACTTCCTGCCAGCGAGAGAATTCGCCCGGACGCACCTCCTCCGTCCGTTGCCCGGTCATTCCCCTCTTCTGTCTTTGCGGCCGTTTCATTGGTCGAACGAGCCGGTAATAAGCCAGGCCCGCCACTGATGCCGGATACTTCGGCCGTTTCGAACGCCTCTCTGCCGGCGAGCTCAAGCGATCTCTTTATTTTTTTCAGATCAGCCTGCAGCTCCTTCGCGGTCTGATATCGTCCGTCAGCATCTTTTGTAAGTGATTTAGACACGATCCACTGGAGTTCGGCGGGTATTCCATCCGCCACAGACGAAAGTGGTGCAGGCTCGTTCGTCAGAATGGACGCGATCGTGTCTGCTCTGGTCTCGCCCATGAATGGCCTTCGACCCGCAAGCATTTCGTAGATAACAACACCAACGCTCCAGATATCGGTCCTTTGATCGATCGGGCGTCCGCGGGCCTGTTCGGGCGACATATAGGCGTCCGTTCCCATCACTATCCCCGGCTCGGTGTCGAGCAATGCCCGAGTAGGGTCCTCAGTTCCCGGGCTTAGCGGACCTGGAACAACTTGACGAAGCTTTGCGAGGCCGAAATCAACTATCTTGACGTAGCCGTCATGCCTCAACATTATATTCTCCGGTTTAATGTCTCTATGGGAGATGCCTGCCTCGTGGGCAGCCGCAAGAGCAGACGTTGTCTGGATAGCGATCTCGAGAATTTCATCGATCTTCAACCGTCCGCCGAGCATTTTTTGACGTAGCGTGGTGCCGTCAATAAACTCGCTTGCGATAAAATGCAGTCCGTCCGATTCGCCAAATTCATGAACCGTGAGAATATTTGGATGATTAAGAGCGGACGCCGTCCTGGCCTCTCGCTCAAAACGCAACAGCCGATCCGGATCGTCAACGATAGTCTCAGGAAGAACTTTTAGTGCAACTGGCCGGTGCAGCCGCACGTCTTCCGCCAAATAGACCTCGCCCATGCCGCCGACACCAAGCAGCTTCTTGATCGCGTAATTTCCTATATTCTGGCCGGCCAATGCAGTTTCTTCACTATGAAATACATCCGCTACTAATGAGACCGGCGATTCGTCTAAGAACACAGAACCGGAGTCGTGGTAACGAAGCAGCGATTCTACCTCAAGGCGCAGAACGGGGTCTCCGCCGCATTCCCTATCGAGGAAGTCGATCCGGTCTTCGGCAGGGCAGTCTGCAGCCGCCTGGTAAAGACGTTCGATCTGTTCAAGGCGCGAAACGTCCATCTGAAATATAAAACGAGATCTTTCGACAAAAAGGATGGCTATGAGCCGCTATCCATTTCTCGAAGCAGCCAGGCCCTTGCAAATCTCCAATCAGATTTGACCGTGTCGAGCGAGACTCCAAGAGCCTCGGCCGTCTCTTCATTCGTCATTCCGCCAAAAAACTTAAACTCGACGACTCTGGATTTTCGCAGGTTGAGACCTGCTAGCGTCTGCAATGCTTCGTCCAGCGCGATTAACTGCATAGATCGAGTTGGATCATCTGCAATGTCGTTGTTCAAGGGCACCTTTTCCCGGGGACCGCCGCGTTTTAGAGCATTTTGCCCTCTCACATGGTCAACAAGGATGTGACGCATCGCGGTTGACGCGACCGCATAAAAATGTACGCGGTCCCTAAAACCGCGGCCTTGGTTCTTGGCAAGTTTGAGATAAGCCTCGTGGATCAGCTCTGATGTCTGAAGGTTTGGTGAAGGCCGCCTCCGTAAATGGGCCCGAGCCATCTTGCGCAGCTCATTGTAGATTAGCGGCACCAATTTTTCGACGGCCGCTTCGTCCCCTTCGCTCCACCTCTCGAGGAGGTCGCTGATCTGATTCGGTTCGGTGTCTGGCATCGGCCTCGCTTGCTTTGTCGCGTCTGGAACCGAGTATACGGCATACGTATCTCAGTTTCGCAAGTCGAAGTACAGGCCGCCATGTATTTTTTTTGGAACCTTGGCGCGGAGGTTCTGCGCCCGTCAAGCAAGGTCAATGAACGTATTCCTTTCGGAACCAGAGTACTCCTGCAGGGACCTCGGATTTCGCCTGCCGCTTGCGTTGCTGGGCTGCCCTTACGAGCTGGGCCGCTGTCTCGCCGTCTTTCCAAAACGTCGCCCATCCAACATTGAGCTCCAAATAAACGGCATCGCCATCTGCCACGTCAAATTCGATTCTTGAAAAACCCTCGCGGATCCTTTCGATCACCTCAACAGCGGTCTTTTCACACGCAGTCGGCAATATTACCCCGAACTCGTCATTGACCGTACGAGCCAAAAAATCCATCCTTCTAAGATGCTCGCTAATGCGCGAGCCCGCGAATTCAAGCATCCGATCGCCGATCGAGTGGCCAAGCATGGCATTCACGGCCCCAAAATCCCTTATGTCAATAGTAAGGATTGACAGTGGCCTTTCATCTCTGTTTCGGATGCACTCGGCTAATTGATTTTCCAAAACCATGAAGAAGGCACGCTCATTTGGGAGACCAGTTATGGCGTCGGTCAGTGCGTTTGAAAGTGACCTTTCGAACTCCAGCGAATTGCGGAAGATCGGGGTAACGTGCTCACCAACCGCTTCAAGGACCTTTATGGTGTCAGCATTAACTGGAATGGGATCCGTTCTGTACAGAACAAGAACGGCAAAAGCCGCATCCGAATGAACGAGTGGGATAGCCGCACTCGCCGACCATCCGTTGAGACGTTCTTCTCCGATCGCCTTTCGCTCAGCCGAAATATCGTTCTCAATTACGACTTCCTTTTTCTGAAAAGCCTTCCCGGCTATTGAATCGAATCCTTTAAGTTCAAGCCCAACAAAGTGGTCAGGATTCGCGCCGTCAAAATGTATTAGCTTCAAGCCATTGCCCTCATCCAGAGGAACGAGTAATGCCGACCCGCCAAAGGGAAAGATCTCATTCACCCGATTCGACACTAATCGGAACATGTCCGCAGCGTTCAGAGAAGTGCTGAAATATTCGTTTGCCTCATCAAGCGCTAAAAGCCGGTCATCGAACGCCAGCTCATCATCGTCGTTAAGCTGAGTCGTCAGAAGTCGGCCGCTTAGCGATGACAACCCTCGAGTGGCGAAAGCAACTGCCATCACAAAAACTGCGGCAGCGACACAGGCTGCGGCTACTCTCCACGCCCCTTCGAGTATGAGAGGCGCTATCAACGTGGTTCCGATCGCTGCCAACCCGGAAGTAATGGAAATGGCAGGGATCAAACGTATTCGGCTCACCAGTGCCTGGTCGCGGCTCCAATCAATTGGCCCTTTCATAATCTGGATGAACTAAATTGTAGCGAGGAAAAAGGGAGTTGCGGCTTACATGGTGCAGGCCTACAAAAAAGATAGCCCGCCCGCATGCTAACAGTCAATACATTATTGCTACCCGGCCTACATTTCCCTTCGAGCGGAAATCACCATGTTCAAGCTCGACGGGGAATAAAATTTTCGAAAAAAAAGGCAATTTTTCGCTTTTTTCTGGTTGACTAACCAGATTTTGGTATTTATATTGTCCAATGTTCCAAAAAAAAGGGATTGGGACAAGGCTGTGTAAATACAGTCGTGAGTAAAAATAAGTTAACTTATTCTTTGAAGAAGACAGGAGATCAATATTAACATGAGAAAAATCATTGCACTTTCAAGCCTTTTGGCCCTTGGTGCTCTTGGAATGGCTTGCGGAGATGCTCCGGCTAACAATACTGCAACAAATGCAAATGCTAACCGGGCGAACACCGCAAATGCGATGAACACGGTTGCCAACACGATGGCTAATGCAGCCAACACATTGGCAAACGCCGCGAACACCGCAGCTAACGCTGCAAACACTGCTGCCAACACTGTGGCCAATGCAGTGAATGCAGTTAAGCCAGCAAATGCAGCCAACACGAACAGCAACACGAACAAGTAAGTTCGTCGCGAATGGGTTTTAGGGACGCGGCCTTTTCGGAGGCCGCGTTTTCCTTTGTCAAATTGATACGCCTTTAGAGCCTGTGGATGGTCGGACCAGATCACTTTAGGTATCTGCATCTAAGAGGCTCTTAAGTTCCTCAGCTTCAGTCACCGGCCTCTCACATATAAAATTCTCACAGACAAAGGCTCTCGGCCGCCCGTCCACCGGTTCTTTTCCGTCGGCCATCGGTGGGTCGTATTCGGTTTTCGATACGATCGAAGAAACGACCTTGAACGGACGATAATCCCTCCAAAGCTCTTTCGTGAGAGCGTTTCCAGGCTCACCGGCGATGACCACCTCTTTAATCCGGGAATTCGAAAACTCTATAGCGGCGAGTATCCGACCAAAACCCTGAGGAAATCTCCGAATCTGTTCGAAACTAACCCGGATTACCGTAATGGCATATTTCTCGAAGCGCTCATCGCCGAAAAACTTGGAAAGCCTCAAGAGCACGTCTGCCGCAACCGAATTCCCCGAAGGGGTTGCATTGTCATAGATGTCTTTGTTGCGGACTATCAGTTCTTCGTGATCATTAGCGGTAAAGAAGAATCCCCCTTCATCTTCATCCCAAAACTTTGCGATCATCGCTTCTGCCAATCTACGAGCTTCGTGCAGATATTGAGACTCTCCCGAAACTTGATAAAGTTCGATCAAACCGTCGGCAAGGAAAGCGTAGTCCTCAATGTATCCGTCAAGTTTTGCACTGCCATCCTTCCACGTTCGCTTGATCTGCGGGTGTCCATCGTTTGAGTTCCCGGCCTGTACGAGTTCGTTCAAAACGAAATCTGCGTTACGTTTAGCTACCTCCAAGTACTCTTCGCTGTCGAGAACCGCTGCAGCCTCTGCGAATGCTGCCAGCATTAGGCCGTTCCAAGCCGTCAATACCTTTTCATCCCTAAACGGCTTGATACGCCTCTCTCGCGCTTTTAAGAGCTTCACCTTCATGTTGGACAGACTAGTATCAGTCGTCCTTGCTAACCTCGTTGAGCCAGGTTCAATGAACTTCGCTCCTTCTCTGAGGTTCAAAATATTTCTGCCCTCAAAATTCCCCTCGTCGGTAACATCATAATGCTGGCAGAATTCAGCAGCATCAGCCGCTCCGAGTACATTGGCTATTTCATCAGGCGTCCAAACAAAGAACTTCCCTTCCTCGCCCTCACTGTCTGCATCCTGAGAAGAGTAAAATCCGCCGGCGGCACCGAGCATCTCGCGACGTACGTACTCCAGCGTTTCGACGGCGACGCGGCGGAAGAACTCTGATTCACTCGCTACCGCTCCATTTTCGGACCTTGATATCTGGTAAAGATGGAGGTAAATGCGGATCAGCTGAGCATTGTCGTACAGCATCTTCTCGAAATGCGGAACCAGCCAGACGGCATCTACTGAATAGCGGTGAAAGCCCCCGCCTAGCTGATCATATATCCCTCCGCACGCCATCTTTTCAGCGGTCACCTTCACCATTTCTAAGGCCGACGGGTCGCCGGTCCGTTTCCAATACCGAAGCAAAAACTCCATCGACATTGCTTGAGGGAACTTAGGCGCGCCGCCCCACCCGCCATTCTTCGCGTCAAATGACCTCGCGAAACTCTTAAATGCACCGTCAAGGAGTTCGCCAGCCGCATTCCTGATGGAAACGCGTCCCTCAGCCGCAGAAGGTGTCGAAGCCAACCGCCGCAGTTCACCGAGGATGTCGACGGCCGATCTCTGGAGTTCGTCCCGCCTCTCTTTCCACGCTTCGGCTATGCTCATCAGTATCTGCGGCCACGATGGCATCCCGTATCGCGGCGACGGCGGAAAATACGTGCCTCCAAAAAAAGGAAGCTGATCGGGCGTTAGGAAGACGTTCATCGGCCAGCCGCCGCGACCAGTCGTCATCTGAACGAAATTCATATAGATCTTGTCCACATCAGGCCGTTCCTCCATATCGACCTTGATGTTGACGAAGTGCTCGTTTTGGAGCGCGGCGATCCGTTCATCCTCGAACGATTCGTGTTCCATCACGTGGCACCAATGACAAGCCGAATAGCCGATGCTGACCAGCACGGGTTTGTCCTCCGACTTAGCCTTCTGAAAAGCCTCCTCCCCCCACGGGTACCAATCAACCGGGTTATGGGCGTGCTGGAGCAGATATGGAGAGGTTTCGTTTGCTAACCTATTAGTGAATTTCCGAGGTGCTTGCATTTCACAATTGTTTCACGCCCGGGCATTTTTTTGAAACTTATTCGGCCTTTTGATATAGTTGAGTCCTTGTTATGACCCCGCGATGTATCGCAAAACTCCGTCCTGCACGTCAACGCTGCCATCTATTCGGCGGCGACTAAATTTCTCCATCCTGGTTGTTTAGCGTCGAGCTTGCTCGACACCGGCCGGCGGATTAGCCCGCTGTGAAACCCATTTGGAGGAACATAATGAGACCAACAATCGAATTGCAGAAACCAACTATCAAGACAACATTACCCGGCCCACGATCGCTTGAGATCATAAATGCCGACCACGAATACGTAACCCCAAGTTATCCGCGTCCGGACTACAAACTCGTTGCAGACCACGCCTCAGGCGTCTGGATAACGGATCCGGACGGCAACGTCTTTCTCGATTGTAATGCGGGAGTAGCCGTCTGCTCGACCGGACATTGCCATCCGGAGATCGTTTCCGCACTTCAAAAGCAGGTTAGCGAGCTGATCCATCTGTGCGGTACTGACTTTTACTATCGGCATATGCCCGAACTCGGTAAGAAGCTCAACGAGATATGCCCGATCGATGGCCCGACGAAAACGCACTTCGCCAACAGCGGGGCTGAGGCGATCGAGACCGCTCTCAAGCTGGCGATGTACCACACCCGCCGGCAGAAGTTCATTGCTTTCCAGAGCGCGTTTCACGGTCGAACGCTCGGCGCGTTGAGCCTGACGAGTTCGAAGAAGGCGCAGCGTCTGGGATTTATGCGTCAGCCGCTCGACGTCGTGCACATCCCGTACCCGAATAAGTTCCGCCATTTCGTCACGGACCAGGAAACCGACGAAGCAACCATCACCCGCGATGTGCTTACTTGGCTGAACAAGGTATTCGAAACCACTACCCCGGCGGAAGAAGTTGCCGGCATCGTGCTTGAGGTCGTACAGGGGGAAGGAGGCTATGTACCTGCCCCAACCGCATTCGTCAAGGAACTGCGGCGTATCTGTACCGCGAAGGGCATTATGTTGATCGTGGACGAGGTTCAGTCCGGTATGGGCCGCACGGGCAAGATGTTTGCCCTTGATCACCACGAAGGGGTTAAGGCAGATATCATGTGTCTTGCCAAGGGTTTAGGTTCAGGGATGCCGATCGGAGCATGCGTCGCTCGCGCAGACATAATGGATTGGCATAAGGGTGCTCATGCGTCCACATTTGGCGGCAATCCGGTTGCGTTAACCGCCGCACTCAAGACGATCGAATTGCTTGAAGGCGGCCTAGTGGACAACAGCCGAGAGGTTGGTGCCTATCTCGAAGAAGGGCTGAACAGACTCAAGGAAAAGTACGATCGCATTGGGGACGTCCGCGGCTACGGTTTGATGCTAGGCGTCGAGTTTGTCAAGGGTTCCGGCGAGGATCCGCATGCTGCCGACCCGGAACTCCGCGATAAGGTCGAATATGCGTGTTATGAGCGCGGGCTTATCATTCTCGGCTGCGGCTCAAACTCGATCCGTTGGTCGCCGCCTCTGATCCTTACGAAAGAGAATGTTGACGTCGCGCTCGAGATATTTGAAGAAGCGATCAAGGCATCGGTCCAGTAGGCGATCCTATAGATTTCAGAGGGCATCGGGAATGAACTTCTCGGTGCCCTTGGTGTTTTCCGTCGTGATTTAAGACAATCAAATTCTCGAATCTTCCCCATTTAACGAGGCTTCTCATATACAACCTTTCCGTCAACAATGGTCATCTCGACAACTACTTTATGAAGGTCCGACGATGGAATTTCAAACGGGTTCCGGTCAAGCACTATCAGGTCGGCGAGCATCCCGGCGGCGATCTTGCCCTTTTTTGCCTCTTCAAACGACGCGAACGCTCCGTTGGCCGTATATGCTAGAAGGGCCGTCGAAACGGGCACGCTCCACTGCTTGAGCCATCCATTCGCCGGCCAGCCGTTGATGGTTTGACGATTAACCGCGCTATGCAGCCCACGCCATGGGCTCATGCTGATAGCCGCGGGAAAATCGCTTGAGAAGATCAGCTTAATTCCGGAGCTCTCGATGGCCCGCCACGCAAAAGCACGGCTAGTCCTGTCAGCCCCGATGTTGTCGGCCCACACATTTATCGTCGCCGGATCGGCATGTATCGGCTGCATTGAAGCGATCACGCCAAGTTCCTTGAATCGTGCGATATCATCGTATTGAACCGTCTCGATATGCTCAATGCGAAACCTAGAATCGCGGCGGCCGTTCGACCGTATTGCATGCTCAAATGAATCAAGAGCCATCCGAACCCCGCGGTCGCCGATCGCATGAATAAAGACCTGCAAGCCGGCCTTGTCGGCCCTTTGCACTACGTTGTTTAACTGTTCTTGCGTGTATGACGGCGATCCCATCGTGTCGGGTTTGTTAGTGTATGGTTCAAGCATCGCGGCGGTATAAGATTCCACGACACCGTCAACCATTATCTTGACTGCGCCTACACGAAGCATAGGTGACGAATATTTTCGGGCAGCTTCAGCTATAGCATCTATGTCCGCTTGAGTCGTCTGCGGACTTACACTGAAAGCGATATGTGTGCGTAAGCAAAGTTCACCACTCTTCAACAATTCGGCATACAGTTCTGTTTCCCCAGGTCCGCCGTGTGCATTCTGAATACTCGTGATCCCGAGCGAGTGAGCAAGCTTGAAACCGCGCTTCAACGCCTCTATCTGCTGATCACGCGTAGGCGCCGGTATTTTCGACCGCACCAGCCTCATCGCGCTTTCTTTAAATACACCTGTGGGCTCACCGGCCTCGTCACGGACTATTTCACCGAATCCGGTAAATTCCGTTGCTTTGGTAACGCCGGCGATCTCAACAGCTTTCGAGTTCGCCCAGCCAGTGTGCCCGTCGTACGCCGACAGAAAGACGGGCCGGTTTGCAACGACGGCATCGATATCACTTTTGAGCGGAAGCCGGGCATTTGGGAAGATGGCATATTGCCAGCCAAATCCAGTTATCCAGGCTGCATTCGGATTCTCAGCGGCAAATTTGCGGATCGCGGCCTGCACTTGTTCTAACGTCGAGGCCTCGGAAAGATCGACCTGAGTTGTCGTCAACGAAGCGCTCAAGAAATGAGAATGCGCGTCGTTGATGCCCGGCATCGCAAAACGTCCTTTTAGATCGATAACGAGTGTGTTCGGACCGCGATGCTTCATAACAGTTAAGCTGCTGCCGGTCGAGATGAATTTCTCTCCGCGTATTGCAGCCGCCTCGACGAACTTGCCAGCGGATTCCGCAGTCCATATCTTTCCGTTCAATAGAAGAACGTCAGCTCTCTGGGCGAATATCGAGACAGCCCCATAGAGCAGCAGAAAGAAGGTTGATAGTACTTTCATAACGAAAAAAGGAGCGGCCGCGGCCGCCCCCATATTCAAACCGAAAAGGTCTTGTAAATCAACCCTTCGCCTTTTTTATCTCCTCTATCATTACCGGCACCGCGTCGAACAGGTCACCGACAATTCCATAATCCGCAATATCGAATATCGGCGCCTCACCGTCTTTGTTGACCGCCACTATCGTTCCGGCATTTTTCATCCCGACGATATGCTGGATCGCTCCTGATATGCCCAAAGCGATATAGAGCTTTGGCGCCACAGTTTGTCCTGACGAACCGATCTGTCGGTCGATTGGAAGCCACTCGTTGTCGCATATCGGACGCGAAGCCGCAAGGTCAGCGCCCAGTGTGTCAGCAAGCTGCTGAGCAAGTGTGATATTCTCCTGAGATTTGATACCGCGACCGACCGCTACAATGATCTCGCTCTTTGAAAGATCAACAGATGCCTTCGCTTCCTGGAAGGGAGCTTCTGGCTTCATACGAATCTCTCCAACGCTAACATCCATTATTTCAACGTTTGCATTTCCCTTCCCAGCACTGTCCCCGCGGAATGCGCCGGATTGAAAGGTGATAAAGTACGGAGCGTCTCCGCCGACCGTGACATCGGCATCTAGTTTTCCTAGAAACACGCGGCGGGTCAGTACAAGTTTACCGTTCTCGATCCTGTAACGAATGCAATCGCCGGCGACTTCCCGGCCGAGCCGAGCAGCCACTCTAGGCGCGAAATCGCGAACCTGGTAGGTGTGCGACATTATGACATATTGTGGGTTCGTTGCCTTGATGACCTGCTCCCAGGCGTCGGCGTAACCGTCTGGCGTGTAGATTCCAAGCTTTTCGCTTTTTGCAACGATAACTTTCTCAAGATCGTACGCAGCTATCTCTTGCGCTAACGCACAATCCTTGTCGCACGGGATAACGGCCGCGGCTTTGATCCCGAGGTCATTTCCGATCGCCTGTGCAGCGGCGATCGCCTCAAGCGAAGTTTTGTTCAACACACAGTCTTTGTGTTCGATGAATACGAGGATCATATTTGTCCGTTTAACTTATGCGAAAGCCCCGTCCACGCAGCAAGGACTTTTCTGGATTCGCAACAACAATTCCCGATCAGATTTACAAGATCACTTATGCTCAAAAGGCCCTAACTTCCGACCTTAGCTTCTCGACCAATTCGACGGCGGCGGCTTTTGCGTCGCCATTGCCCAGCAATTGGGTCTGCTTGGTCTTTAACGGCAAATAGATCTTTTGTATGGTCTGTCTGCCTGAAAAATCACCAACTGAGAGGGTTACCTCTTTTATCTCTTTCTTCTTAGCCGCCATGATGCCTTTCAAAGATGCGTAACGGATCTGAGAAATGCCGGATTGGATTGTAAGCAAAGCAGGCATCTGATATGTGAACCATTGGTACCAGCCGCTCTCAAGCTCCCGCTTTAATCTAATAGAACCATCTAGTTTGCTCCGGTCGACCTCGATAACTATCGTCGCACTCGGGATTCCTAGAAGCTCGGCCAGTATTACGCCGGTCTGACCGTAGCTTGCGTCATCAGATTGAAGGCCTGCAAATATCAGATCCGCATTTTCTTCTCGGATAGCGTCGGCCACCAGCGTCGCGATCTGATATGGAGATAGCGACTTAGAATCTTCTACTACGACATGAATTGCCCTGTCGGCCCCGCGGGCGAGCGCGTCCTTGATCACGCTCTTTGCGGATTGGGGCCCAAGTGTACAAACTATTACCTCGCCTTGCCCCTTAGCTTCTTTCATCCTAAGGGCCTCTTCGAGCGCATAGCCATCCGATTCGTTCGTTTGTTGTGCAACGTCGGCTTCATTGATCCACTTTCCATCTGCGGCAATGCGCAGAACCGCGTCTTTATTCGCGACCTGCTTCATCAAGACTATGATCTTCATATCGTAAACAGAATGAATGAGTATTCATTCATAGTTTATGACAAAAGCGTCCCTAGCTCAAATCACTCGGAACGCCTCGTTAAACTAACCGTCGTATCGTCTAAAGATCAAACATGCATTTGTTCCGCCAAAGCCAAAGCTGTTGGATAACGCACATTCGACTTCCGCACTACGGGCGGCGTTAGGAATATAATCCAGATCACATTCGGGATCGGGAAATTCGTAGTTTATGGTGGGTGGCAGCATCTTATGGTGAATTGCCAGGACAGATAGGACCGCCTCTATCCCGCCAGCGGCCCCGAGGGCATGACCGGTCATCGACTTGGTCGAACTGACGGCAACATTATCCGCATGAGAACCGAGGACTCGACGAATAGCCATCGATTCGAATTTATCGTTATAGGGTGTCGAAGTGCCGTGGGCATTGATATAACCGATCCGGTCCGGAGTGATCCCTGCGTCCCTGATCGCCCTCTCCATTACGCGTATCGCTCCGGACCCGGTCTCGTCCGGCATAGTGACATGAAAAGCGTCGCCGCTCATCCCATAACCAACTATCTCAGCATAGATCCGAGCCCCCCTGGCCTTTGCCGATTCTAGCTCCTCGAGGATCATCAACCCAGCTCCTTCTCCAATGACGAACCCGTCGCGTTCTGCGTCAAAGGGACGAGACGCCCTCTTTGGATCGTCGTTACGGGTTGACAGCGCTCGCATCGAGGCAAACCCCGCCACCGACATCGGCGTGATCGCGCTCTCCGCTCCGCCGCAGATCATCGCGTCGGCGTCACCGCGTTCGATTAGGCGAAAGCTGTCCCCTATCGCATGGGCACCGGCCGAGCAGGCAGTCGCGGTAGCGGAATTCGGGCCCTTGGCACCATGTCTGATCGAGACGTTACCAGCCGCCAGATTTACGATCGCAGAAACGATAAAGAACGGCGAGACACGGTCGGGGCCGGAGTTCAAGAGTTTTTCGTGCTCACGTTCGATCGCCCAAAAGTCACCGATACCGGAACTAATGTAGGTCCCGACCATATCGGCGTTCTTATCGTCAATGACAAGGCCGCTGTCTTTCATTGCCTCGTCCGATGCCGCCAGGGCGAAATGCGTGAACGCTCCCATTCGCCGAGCTTCCTTTTTATCAAGAAAACTAAGCGGATCGAAGTCTTTCACCTCACAGGCGAACTGGACCGGGAACTTCTCGGTATCGAACTTCTTGATGTAATCGGCGCCGTTCTCGCCGTTCATCATGGCGGACCAGGTGGCGGGCACGTCGTTTCCGCACGCCGTAACCAATCCGAGCCCAGTTACTACAACTCGACGTTTCATATTCGACAATCGCCAACAGCAGAACGCAGATCGGAACAGCGAACTATTTACGATCTACGATCTACGAAACTAGCCCTTATGCTGTTCAACGTAGGCATATGCGTCGCGGACGCTTTGGATCTTCTCCGCATCCTCGTCGGGGATCTCGATATCAAACTCTTCCTCAAAACGCATCACAAGTTCGACGAGGTCGAGCGAGTCGGCTCCGAGGTCTTCAATAAAGCGTGCATTCTCAGTTACTTCCGCTTCATCTACACCCAATTCATCAACGATTATCTGTTTGATCTTATCCTGGACTTCTGACATAGCTTCTCCTGTAGTTTTATTGCAACTCTAATATATTTCTCAAACTTTCTGTATTCTCAACATTAGCGTGAACAGAATCTTTCTTTATCTGCCGCATCAAGCCGGTTAACACCTTGCCTGGGCCTACTTCAATAAACTTCTCCACACCGACAGATGCCATGTTTTCGATCGTCTCAAGCCATCTTACCGGGCGAGATACCTGTTCAGTCAACTTGTGGGCCACGACCAAGGGATCTGTATTCTCGCCTGCATCCACATTGTGGACGATCGGGAAATGAAATGCACCATACTCCAAACTTGCAAGGTCAACCGATAATCTGTCCTGTGCCGGCATCATCAAAGAGCAATGGAAAGGGGCGGAGACGTTGAGTCTTATGGCCCGCTTTGCCCCTCTGGCCTTTAGGATCTCGCATGCGCGGTCAACGGCTTCCGAATTCCCCGCGATCACGACTTGTGAGCGCGAGTTGATGTTAGCCGGGCTGCAAACCTGCCCTTCTGCGGCCTCAGCGCAGCCTTCATCAACGACGTCTACCTCCAGTCCCAGGATCGCCGCCATCGCCCCTACTCCGACTGGTACGGCCTCCTGCATATAAGTTCCGCGCTTCCTGACCGTTCGCACTGCGTCGGCAAAATCAAGGACCCCGGCGGCAACGAGGGCCGAATATTCCCCGAGACTGTGCCCAGCAACAAGATCCGGATCGGAGAAGCCTTCCGCCTCCATCGCTCTATATGCCGCGACCGAGACAGTTAGAATTGCGGGCTGCGTGTTCGCCGTCAACTGCAGGTGCGCTTCATCGCCTGCAAAGCACATGTCCGAAAGTGCGAATCCAAGGGCTTCGTCAGCCTGCTCGAACACCTCACGTGCCGCCGCAAAATTATCAAAGAGATCTTTCCCCATCCCGACGCTCTGCGAGCCCTGACCTGGAAAGATGTAAGCGGTCTTGGCCATAAGTCAGAATCGGGTTCTAAAACCTGATAACAGTTCCGCCCCAAGTGACCCCGCCGCCGAACGCGGTCAACAAAACAAGACTTCCCTCTTTTATCCGCCCCGATTCGATGCACTCATCTATGGCGATCGGTATGGAAGCCGACGAAGTATTTCCATGCTCAGCGATATTCGAATAAACCTTCTCTTCTGGCACGCCGAGCCTCGACGCGACTGCATCCGTGATCCGCTGATTAGCCTGATGCGGAATAACGATATCCACATCTTCAACCGTGTAACCTGCCTTATCAAGCATCTCGGCCGAAATATCCGTCATCGATCGAACCGCCACCTTGAAAAGCTCGTTGCCTTTCATCTTGAAAAAATGCATCCGATTGTCGATAGTTTCGTGGGTCGTGCCTAGCTTTGTACCGCCGCCGGGGGCATAGAGCTGCTCTTCATAGCGGCCGTCTGACTTGATCTTTGTGGCGAGAATCCCCTTACCCTCTGCAACCGGCCCTAAAACGGCCGCCCCTGCACCGTCGCCAAATATCACACAAGTGCCCCTGTCCGTATAATCGACGTACTTTGTGAGCACCTCGGCCCCGATCACAAGAGCATATTTTATCTGCCCCGTGCGGATCATCGACTCGACCATCGTCAGGCCATAGAGAAAGCCGGAACAGGCGGCGAAAACGTCCATGCCAGCCGCGTTCACGGCTCCGATCTGCGCTTGGATCAATGCCCCTGTCGAGGGCATGATCTGGTCCGGCGTAGTTGTCGCACAGACGATGATGTCTACATCCTCTGGCTTGAGCCGGGCCCTTTCAAGGGCCTGCAGGGCAGCGCTAGAACCGAACTGAGAGGTGTATTCATCTGCGGCAGCCTTGTGCCTCTTTTTGATCCCAGTGCGCGTGGTTATCCACTCATCGGTTGTTTCAACGATCTTCTCAAGGTCGGCATTAGTTAAAATGCCGCTTGGATAGGCGTGTCCCATCCCGATAATGCCAGCGTTGCCGTTAGTCATTCGCAAGAATTAGAACTTAAAAACTGGAGAATTTCAAAAGCCTAATCTGTTTCTTTTTCGTCAAGTATTCGACGGCCCTTGTAGGTTCCCGTCTTCTCGTCGATTCGATGAGGTTGCCGGGCTTCTCCAGTCACCTCGTCGATATAAAACTGCGGAGTTTTCAGTGCGTCATGAGCGCGTCGCTGCCGAGTTCGTGCGTGTGAGTGTCTTCGTTTTGGATTTGGCATAACTAATTTCCTTTCGAACTATCGCGGCCCGGCTCCTCGGGCCCTTGATCATCTTAACGTGGCCGGAAAACCGCACCATTCCTATTCTTTAATACGCTTTAGGGCAGCCCAGCGAGGGTCCACATCATCTCGGCCGCAGTTACAATCTAACAAATTGAGGTTCTGACCGCATTTCTCACAAAGACCTTTGCAATCTTCTCGGCATAGAAGCTGTGCCGGAATATTCAACGCGATCTGTTCTTGAGCAAGCTGGCTTAGATCGATCACATCGCCAACCAGTTCGTCCGCGTCAAGGTCTTCTAGCGATAGCTCGACCGCTTGTTCACCAACAAAACGCCCCACGTCAACAAATTCGGCCTTTATTTCCAGCTGAAGATTTCTCGCTACTGGGACGAGGCACCTAGTGCAATCGACCGACTGCTGACCAGCTAATTGGGCGGTCAAAGAATATCTATTGTCGATCATCCGAACCAAACCAGACATTTTTGTCGTACCAATTAGTCGAAAATCATGTACTCCCGTTACAAGATCGTCTTCCGTAAGGATCAATTCGAAGACACGGCCGAAGGAGCCTATGGTGTTAATGTCGATTATCGATGACCCCATCGTTACGATTCAAACAACCAGACAAAAGCTTTAATTATAGCTATCGAAAAGGGTGTGTCAACCAAAAGCCGTCCACAAAACACGATCAGATAAGCCAAGCCGTGACTCACTTGTTTGGCCCACTACGATCGGCTTCAGCACCGGCAAGCGATCCGATCGCTTCTTCGATGTGGGAGAGCCCTGCATCTGAAACGAGGCCAGCGAGCCCAGCGTTTATCTCTTTGGCAAACCCGGGCCCGCCGTAAACAAAACCAGTGTATGCCTGAAGGAGGCTGGCCCCGCACTGCACCTTCTTGAACGCGTCTTGTGCTTCAAAGATCCCGCCGACCCCGATTATCGGCAGCTTTCCTCGCGAAAATCTGTAGGCGTGGGCGATAACATCATTTGAAATTTCCTCGAGCGGTTTCCCACTCAGCCCGCCGGCTCCGAAGCGCTCGACATTCGAGGTTCTTAGCTTCTCCCGGGATACGGTTGTATTTGTCGCGATCAGGCCATCGACATTATGCGCAAGGCACTCACCCACGATCGCCTCGACCTCACCCGCCGATAGATCAGGCGCGATCTTGATCAACAAAGGCTTCGGGCCAAGCTCGGAATTTCGCTCCTGCAATGCGGAAACCAGGCTCTCAAGACTCTCGGTTTTTTGTAGTTCGCGAAGGCCAGGCGTGTTGGGCGACGAAACATTTACCGCGATGTAGTCCGCGACCGGATGAACGATCTCAAGCACGCTGAGGTAATCTTCAATTGCCTCTTCATTCGGAACGTCTTTGTTCCTTCCAATATTCACACCGATAATGCAATCTCGTTTGACCCGTGAGAGCCTATCTGCCACCGCCTCAGCGCCATCGTTATTGAACCCTAATCTGTTTATCAAAGCACGATCCTTGGGCAGCCGAAACAGCCTCGGTCTTTCATTACCCTGTTGGGGACGAAGGGTAACTGTACCAACTTCCACAAAACCGAAGCCTAGAGCGGCCAACTGTTCTACTGCCAGCCCGTTCTTGTCGAAACCTGCAGCCACACCGAGCGGATTCCTGAACCTTAGTCCGAAACGCTCGACCTTAAGGGGCTGCGAGTCGAAGATTGGGCCATGACCCGCTAACCAGGGCCCGATGCCAGACTGAAGGAACTTCATTCCTAGCTCGTGGGCACGCTCTGCCTCCAAAGCAAACATGAAACGACGGCCCACTTGCTCCCAAAGAAATGACATATGCGAATTCCAGATTCTAGTTCATCCCGAGGGGTATCAAAAACCTTGATCGGCTCGCTTTTGATGTTTTCCGGCAGGTTTGTTACGATTTGCACCGAATGGCAGACGAAGCAGACCTGGTTGAGAAATCGCGAATAATGGACAGCGCTCGCATGAAGCGAGCCATCTCACGGCTTGCTTCCGAGATCGTTGAGGATAACCACGGCGCAAAAGACCTTTACCTCGTTGGCATTCGTCGACGAGGAGTCCCGTTAGCCGAACGCATAGTTGAAAAGATCGAAACGCTTGAAGGCATCCGTCCGCTCTATGGGATCCTCGATATCACCTTGTATCGCGACGACCTTTCCACAGTCGGGGCGAACCCGATAGTGAATCGTACGGAATTGAATGACGATATTGAAGGCAAGATAGTTGTACTTGTTGACGATGTCCTTTACACGGGTAGAACGATCCGTGCAGCTATGGACCAATTGATGGACTTTGGCCGGCCTAAAAAGGTGCAGCTTGCGGTTCTCATCGACAGGGGGCGTGAACACCGCGAGGTCCCCATTCAGGCAGATTTCGTCGGCAAGATCGTGCCGACTAAACAGGCAGAGATCATTCGAGTAATGTTAAAGGAATTCGATGGGATCGAAGCCGTCGGCATTTTCGAAAAGCCGAACGAATAAGCCGAAAAAGCAAGGCCGCAAGCCTTGCTTTTTTTACATCTATAAGATGGATAAACCCTTTCGAAGGAGAGATCTGCTTGGTATCCGGGGCCTGTCGGCAGCGGAAATTAACGGAATTCTCGACACTGCCGAAAGCTTTCTCGAGGTCAACGCCCGCGAGATAAAAAAGGTTCCCACGCTTCGAGGTAAGACCGTTATCAACCTGTTCTTTGAGAACTCGACAAGAACGCGGACTTCGTTCGAACTGGCTGCGAAACGCCTTTCCGCAGATGCGGTGAACATCAGCGTTTCGTCATCGAGCCTCGCAAAAGGAGAGACCCTTGTTGATACCGCCCTCAATCTGGACGCGATGCAGCCCGATTGTATTGTCGTAAGGCATGGCTCGGCTGGCGTGCCGCATCAGTTGGCGAAGGTAAGCGAGGCCGCGATCATCAATGCCGGGGACGGTGCGAATGAACATCCGACCCAAGCCCTGCTCGACGCTATGACCATCCGCGAGCACAAGAAGAAGATCAAGGGACTCGAGGTGGCAATAATTGGCGACATACTTCATAGCCGCGTCGCCCGTTCGAACATCCATTTACTGACAAAGCTCGGAGCGAGAGTGCGGGTCGCCGGGCCTGGAACGCTGGTGCCGTCAGATTTTAGGTATTTTCTGACGGAACCTACAGCCGCCGAGACAAACGCCGCTAATGGTGATGGCGGCTCGCTGGAAGTTTGCGACCACGTGGAAGATGCAATTCGACGGGCCGATGTGGTTATGATCCTCCGGATACAGCGCGAGAGGCAAGATTCCGCCTACTTTCCAACGCTGCGAGAGTACGCGGTCCACTACGGCCTGACGAACGAACGGCTCGACCTCGCGAAAAAAGACGCTATCGTCCTTCACCCAGGCCCGATGAATCGCGGCATCGAGATCGCGTCGGAGGTAGCAGACAGTTCGAGGTCTCTCATTCTGGATCAGGTAAAATACGGAGTCACTGTTCGAATGGCCGTGCTTTATCTTGCAACCGGCGGAAATATCGGCGGTTAAGGCGTCGTCTTATTTCGAAAGCCTTTTTGGAGGTTGATCGCAATGTTCTTAAATAGGTCATCTTTGTTCTTATCAGTCGTGCTCTTGTCGGCCGCAAGCCTATTCGCGCAGGCCCCGGCCGCAAGGCCTCCCGTTGTTTTCACCGAAAAGGACCGCGAGTTTGCATTGACGTACCTGAACGAAACCAGGGACGACTACATAAAACAGCTTAGCGGCGTTTCTGACGCTCAGTTGAATTTCCGTGCTGCCGAAGGCCGTTGGACGATAGCCGAGATCGCGGAGCATATCACGGTCGTCGAACAGGCACTATTCGGAATGATGACGGCGCCGACAGCAGCCAGATCCCCCAAATGCGAAGATGTGCCGCGGATCGCCGACACGGCGCTGATACTCGCCATCACCAATCGCGGGCAGAAATTTACTGCTCCGGAACCAGTCAGGCCGAACGGCCGTTGGAAAACCGTAAAGGATCTGATCGAAAATTTCGATAAGACGCGTGCGACGACGATCGCCTACGTAAAGGACAGCAAGGCCGATCTTCGTGGAACTTTTGTCCAAAGTCCGATGGGCTCGATAGATAGTCTGCAGGGAATACTCTTCATCAGCGGCCACGCCGACCGGCACCTTGCGCAATTAAAGGAAGTAAAAGCGGACGCCAAGTATCCTAAGAATTGATGAAACTTCTGATCGCAAATGGCCATCTTATAGACCCGGCAACACCTGAAAACACGGGAATGTCCGTACTCATTGAGGAAGGCCGCGTATTGGCGTGGTTCAAACCGGGCGAGAGCGCGCCGGAAGGCTGCGAGGTGTTTGACGCCAGCGGTTTGCTCGTCGCTCCGGGCTTTATCGACATGCACGTGCACCTGCGCGAGCCCGGCCAGGAGCACAAGGAAACGATCGCGTCCGGTTGTGCGGCGGCTGTCGCGGGCGGATGGACGTCCGTTTGCCCAATGCCGAATACGAACCCGGTGAATGACAACGCCGCGATCACACGATACATGATCGAACAGGCCGAGCGGGCCGGGCTGGCAAACGTCTTTCCGATCGGTGCGATCACAAAAGCGTCCGATGGCAGCGAACTCGCCGAGATGGGTGAGATGAAAGCCGCCGGAGCCGTAGCCGTTTCGGACGACGGCCGCCCGGTGCCAAACGCAGGCATCATGCGGCGGGCCATGCAGTACGCACGCGATTTTGACCTGCCGGTGATCGATCACTGCGAGGACAAATCGTTATCGTCGGGTGGCGTGATGCACGAGGGAAAGATCTCGCTCCTGCTCGGGTTGAAAGGAATGCCCGCCCTCGCCGAGGAGATCGACGTGGTCCGCGACATCATCCTTGCACAGGAGACGGGGGCCCACATTCATATTGCTCACGTTTCGACGAAAGGAGCGATCGAAGCGATCCGGCGGGCCAAGAACGAAGGGATCAACGTGACATGCGAGGTTACGCCGCATCATTTCACGCTAACAGATCGAAGCATTGAAGGCTACGACACAAATACCAAGATGGCCCCTCCGCTTCGCAGTGAGGAGCATCTCGAGGCCGTGATCGAAGGCATCAAAGACGGCACTATAGATGCCATTGCCACTGATCACGCCCCGCATCATCACGACGAAAAGGCCCTGGAATTCGATCGTGCACCGTTTGGGATCACCGGCCTTGAGACGGCAATCGGCCTCGCTTTCAACGAGCTTGTCCATAAAGGCGTGATCGGGCTGGAACGTCTGGTCGAACTCTGTTCTTCTAACCCGGCTCGCATCTTTCGGCTGGAAGGCCGCGGGACGCTCGTGCCGGGCTCGTTTGCCGACGTCACCATTATCGATCCGCAAAAGGAATGGACTTTTAACGCGGCCGAATCTCGCTCGAAATCACGGAACACACCGTTTGACGGCTCGGAATTCACTGGGCAGGCGGTGGCTGCGTTTGTAGGCGGTAGATGTATTTTCAATGTGAGAGAGTCTCACCACACTATGGAGATGCACCGATGACTTACTTGATTCCAATTTTAGTTTTTACTGTGCTTGTGAGTGCGGCGGATGCAAAGGGCCAGATATCGAGCCGCTATACCGAACTTGCACCGGAAAAGTGTAAGACCATTGAGTTGACTGATGATGAAGGCGGTTCGTACAGAGGTGAATGTGCCGGCGTTGCGGGATACAGGCTTGAAGTACTTGAAGGCGACCTTCGGCAATCGATCAACATAGTTTCGCCGGACCGGAAAGTGCACGAGCTTAAATTCTGGGAGATCTTTGGCGGCTTTTCGTCGGTAGGTCCGCGAGCTGAATGGCGATTGCGAAGTGGGAAGCCGATTGCCCTTATAGTACGGCTCAACGTCAGTGAAAACCCGGAAGATTCAAGCAAGCTTACGTCTTACCTACTCGTCGCTAAGATCACTAACAATGAGGCGTGTGTAACCGACACTATCAAACCATCGCGAACCCAAAATGCCGACGCCCGCCGCGCCGCTGATTCCTCGTCTCGAAAGTCCTGCAAGCGGTGACATTAAAGGCCTCTCGGCTTGTAGCGGCCGCATTAAAATGTGACGAAGGAAGTAGGCCCAGACGTGGGGAAAACAGACTTTAATCCGAGGGTTTCCGATTTCGCAAGACAATCATTATAATTTCTTGATTTTGCCACATCTTAGGATCTGATAGACCCATTTTATATGGAATTATTAACCGACCCGAATGTTTGGATCGCCTTTGCGACCCTCACCCTTCTTGAACTCGTCCTTGGAATTGACAATATTATCTTTATTTCGATCCTCGCTGGAAAGTTGCCTCCGGAACAGCAGCAGCGGGCACGGGTCATCGGGCTTTCCATGGCGCTTGTCATGCGCGTTATCCTGCTCTTCTCCTTGTCATGGGTAATGGGCCTCACGGCGCCTATCTTTTCTGTATTGGGTCACCCCGTATCAGGCCGTGACCTTATCCTGCTCATTGGGGGCCTTTTCCTGATCGCAAAATCGACACACGAGATTCACAATTCGCTCGAGGGTGAAGAAGGTACGGCAGTACGGAAGATCTATGCGACCTTTACCAGCGTTATAATCCAGATAACGCTGCTCGACATCGTTTTCTCGCTTGATTCGGTCATCACAGCTATTGGGATGGTTGATAAGGTCCCGGTGATGATAGCTGCAGTGGTTGTCTCGATCGTCGCGATGATGTTATTCGCCAAGCCGATCGGAGATTTTGTGCAGCGACACCCGACGATAAAGATGCTAGCACTCGCCTTCTTACTGCTGATCGGTTTTACACTTATCGCAGAAGGGCTGCACTTGCACATACCAAAAGGCTACATCTATTTTGCAATGGCGTTCTCGGTAATGGTCGAGTTCCTGAACATGAAGCTTCGTGCCAAGTCGAAGGCGCCCATTGAGTTGAAGGATCCTTTTCGGGAAGGCGGCGGCCCGACACCTGCGGGACCCGCACCTGAAGCAGTATAGAGCTTTTCAATAGGAGCGATAATTGCCGTTGGTGTTGACTAGTTCCACATTTGACGGCATTTTTTCATTATGCAAATCAAAACCCTCTTTATCCTTGCCGCCTTGTTTCTGGTGTCGGTGCCAAATTTGTTTGGTCAGTGTGCATCGCCATACGACCTCGTCATTACGAATGCCCGAATAGTTGACGGAACAGGAAATCCTTGGTTTCACGGCGCGATCGCGATCAAGGACGGGAGTATTGTACGCGTTGGCAGGTTTGAACACCCGTGCGCAAGTGTGATCGATGCAAAGGGTCAAGTCGTCGCACCCGGGTTTATCGATGTTCATGCCCACACCGAGAACATCTACGACTTTCCCGAGGCAGAAAACTTTATCCGAATGGGTGTGACGACCCTAGTCACTGGTAACTGCGGCGGCTCAGTCACGAACGTCGGCGAATTTCTCCGGAGAATAGGGGACAAACCTCTTGCCGTCAACCTTTCGACGCTGATCGGGCATAATTCGGTCCGATCAGCCGTAATGGGACTCGATAACCGGGCACCGACGGCGGAGGAACAAAGACGGATGAACGAGATGGTGGAGAAGGCGATGCGTGAAGGCGCGGTCGGCCTTTCTACCGGCCTGATCTACCTTCCGGGAACGTTCGCGAAAACCGAAGAAGTCGTCGAGCTTGCAAAGGTCGCTTCAAAGTATGGAGGCACCTACGCAAGCCATATCCGCGACGAGGGAGCGGCCGTTGTCGCCGCGATCAACGAAGCGATCAATATCGGCGAACAGGCGGGGATGCCGGTCGAGATCTCTCATTTCAAGATCTCGAGCAAAGCTCTGTGGGGCCAAAGCCCGACAACGATCGGCCTGGTCGAGGCCGCCCGAAAGCGAGGCGTTCAAGTAACCGTCGATCAATATGCTTATCCCGCCTCCTCAACTTCGCTCGATGCGCGATTGCCGAGTTGGGCCATTGCGGGCGGCAGAGAAGAAGGGAAAAAGCGCCTGGCCGATCCTGAAATTAAGAAAAAGATCGTTCAGGATATGAAGGACGAGATCAAAAAGCGCGCATTTAAGGACTACGCTTTTGCCTATGTCGCAAACTATCGCCCGAATCCCGAATTCAACGGGAAGAACATTGCCGAGATCACGCAAATGGTCCGAAAGAGCAAAAAGCTTGACGATCAGATCGAACAGATCTTCGAAATGTACGAAAACGGCGGGGCACAAATGGTCTATCAGGTGATGAGCGAAGACGACGTAAAGAACATAATGCGTCAGCCATTCACCATGATCGCGTCGGACAGCGGTGTTCGCCAGTTCGGCTCCGGCGTGCCGCATCCGCGAGGCTACGGGAACAACGCCCGTGTACTGGGCCGTTACGTGCGAGAGCTAAAGATAATCTCGCTCGAGGACGCCGTGCGAAAAATGACGTCGCTCCCGGCACAAACATTTGGACTCCGCGACCGAGGTTTGATCAAAGAGGGCTACGCGGCCGACCTCGTGGTCTTTGATGAAAGTGTCGTGGCCGACAAAGCGACGTTCAGTTCGCCCCATCAATATGCGGTCGGCTTTTCTGCGGTGCTGGTCAACGGCGTAGTCGTCTTCGACGGTGAAAAGATGACAGGACGTCTCCCCGGCCGCTCATTGTATGGCGCGGGCCTCGCGGCTAAATAGGAATGGCTATGCCAAGTATATTTCCCCCCCGTACCTTTGTGCACCCTTTATCAGCACTAGTTCTCGCCGTGATAGCTCCGTTCGGCCTGTCGGGCTGTGCTCTTGACGCCATCGATGAATCGAAGTCCCCCGAGATATTTTTCCCTCCGAACGAGGTCTGTACATATCCTGCAAACGGCCCTATCGCCACCTTTCGTAATTTAGGCGGCGGCACGTGGGAACCCTCTGGGCATGCGGAACGAACAACTTCATTTGAGTGTGCGGGTGCAAATCGGATCGTGAGACTGATCGACGATTCCTCAGGTAAGATAGAGATGGAGTATCATGCGCGAGGTATCGACCGTGGGGCAACAATGTTAACGCTAAAATACCGGGTCTCGGCCGCACGGCCGATCGCCAATGAATCAACCTACCGAAATCAGTTCACGAACCTCGTTGACAACACTTCGAAAATGGCACTAAAAGAAACTCTCCCGGAACTTTTCAGGCGACGAATGGGAAATCTTGAAAGTTTTGGTCGGACGGGAAAAGCCTTATCTGAGAATTACGATGTCGGTAATGGTTTCGTCTCCGTGACGAGGCAGGCATCGGAAGATCGCCTTAATCTTTCCGTCGAAGCAAAGTTGTACTCCGACGCCGCAATGAAGCTTAAGAACTAAGGTCGACCGTCATGTGGGTACGCTGCTTGTGAGAAGCGCTGAAAGGTCCTCGGTGCGTTCTATCCTGATCTGCGACCCGTCGGCAGGATGCCGAAATGCCAGCCTATAAGCATGAAGGCAGAGTCTTTGAAATTCCCGTCCGCCTCGGGTAACATCTCCCACGATCGGATGGCCTATCGCGGCGCAATGTATTCTCAATTGGTTGGTCCTCCCGGTCACGGGCTCAAGATCGATGAGCGTAACGTCACAATATCGTTCGAGAACGTGAAAGCGCGAAACTGCGGGACGGCCATCTTCCTTGATCCCCCAGTACTTGTGTTCAATAAATCTGCCGATCGGCAGTTCGATGATGCCTGAATTGTCGGCAACCCGTCCCTCGACCAGTGCGGAATATCGCTTCTCGACCCGTTTCTTCTCGAACTGCGTTGCAAGCCGCCCATGTGCACGAACATTCTTGGAAACCACCATCAAGCCCGACGTTTCTTTGTCCAATCGATGTACGAGGCCTGGGCGAATGTGTTCTGCCTTGCATTTCTTGTTGGCGTGGAAAGAGAGAGCGTTGAGAATCGTCCCGTTCTTCTCCCGGTGGGAGGGATGCACAAGCATCCCGGCCGGTTTGTTCACAACAAAGAGATGATCATCTTCGAAGATTATCTCGAGAGGAATGTCCTGCGGCACCATTGAAGTCTGCAGCTCAGGATCAATCTCGATCTCGACGTAATCATTCCCTCGAAGCCTAAAGCCGCGATTCTCGATGCGGCCATTCACCTCGCATAGGCCGTTCTTTATCTGATTTCTTAGGTAGATCTTGCTATGAAGGCGAAAGTGGTCGAAAAGAAGGTCCTCTAGCCTCGTACGACGCTCATCTGGCCTAACCTGGATTCCAAAACGTACTGCCATCGAAGAATTCTCTCCCTTTTTCAACACGGCGCTCCTTTTCACATTGTAACCGCATCCGGAGTTCGCCTACAATTTTGTAGCAAATGGAAGTCGATGAACTGATCACGCTGAAAAATATAGCTGAGCTGCTTTCTGTGGACACCAACAAGCCGCTTAGATTGAACGAGGTTGCAGATATAATCGTGGCCGACCTCGGTTTCCGGTTCTGCTTTGTCGTACTGGAAAGATCAGATCCTGAGCGTCCGTTGGCATCGGCATCCAGCGGGCTGAGTATCCGAGATTTCCGCAACCTTGATGCCCGAACTGACGCGGCATCGTTCAGGAACGCATTCCAAACGGAACACGAGCATCTCTTTATCGACCTTGCGGATGGATCAGAGCTGTCCTTTCTGCGCAATGCCAACGTGTCCTCCAGACTCCTCGCCGTGCCTATAAAGAGCTCAGCAAAGGTCTTCGGCCTGCTGTGCGTCGGTGACGGCGACGACCAAAAGCTTGTCGCCAAGACCAGTTTTCTTGAACTCGTCGCAAGACTGATCGGACAGGCCATGCGTGTCGAGGTCGCCGTGCTGAGCGAGCGCGAACGCCTTCGTGAAGAAAACCTGCATCTCAAGCAGGAACTGAAAGACAAGTACGATCTTGACCATATCGTTGGCAATTCGAACGCGATCCGGCAAGTTTACGATCAGGTGAATCAAGTGGCGCGTTCGAATGCAACTGTGCTTCTCCGAGGCGAGAGCGGAACCGGCAAGGAAATGATCGCGAATGCCATACATTACAATAGCCTTCGCAGCAAAGGGCCCTTTATCAAGCTGAACTGCGCAGCCCTGCCGGATACGCTGATCGAATCGGAGCTATTCGGCCACGAACGGGGCGCGTTCACCGGTGCCGACAGGATGAAACGGGGCCGTTTTGAGCTGGCTGACGGTGGTACGCTCTTTCTTGACGAGATCGGTGACGTTCCCATGCAAACGCAGATAAAACTTCTCCGCGTGCTTCAGGAACGCGAGTTCGAACGACTCGGCAGCGGCGAAATGCGTCGCTCGAACATTCGCCTGATCACCGCGACTAACAAGGATCTTGAATCGGCCATCGCTTCCGGCAGTTTTCGCGAAGACCTCTATTACCGGCTTAATGTCTTTTCGATACATCTGCCGCCGCTGCGCGAACGCAAATCCGATATTCTGCTGCTGGCGGAGCATTTCCTTGAAAAATACGAAACGGAGCACGGCAAACGCATTCGCCGTATCTCGACGCCGGCGATCGACATGCTGATGAGCTATCACTATCCCGGCAACGTCCGCGAACTTGAGAACGCCATCGAGCGTGCGGTCCTCGTGTGCGACTCGAATGTCATCCACGGCCACCATCTTCCGCCGACGCTCCAAACGGCAGAGGTTTCGGGCACGGTCACTTCCCTGTCATTGTCAGCGGCGGTCGATGCATTTGAGCGTGATCTCATCCAGGATGCCTTGAAATCTACCCGCGGGAACATCGCAAAAGCGGCGCGGATGCTCGATTCTACCGAACGCATACTTGGTTACAAAATAAAGAACCTGGGGATCGTCCCGTCACGGTTTCGCCAATGAACAATAACGATGCCAGGATCGCGGACCTCGCCAAGAAGCTGCCCTCGCCCGGGTCGGCGCTCGCGTTTTTCGAACAGTTCGCTGAGCGAAACCCGTCCCAGGCGGCACGGCTCCGGCGAAATGAGGCCCTGCTGTCGGACGTGCTCGCCATTGCGGCATTCAGCCCCCTGCTTGCGGCCACGATGGTCCAGGATCCGGACTATGTCAACTGGCTTTCACGCAAACGTTCCGATCCAGCCGTTCGCAACAAGGAAGAACTGCTCGAATCGCTCGCGCGTTTCTCGCTCACGAATTCCCAACTGGACACATCCGTGCTATTTGCGCGCTTTCGCCGCCGGGAATTGCTCCGCATCTTCCTTCGCGACGTTCGGCGGCTGGCGACAATAGCCGAAATAACCGAGGAAATATCCAATCTTGCCGACGCCATCCTCGAGAATGCCCTGCGCATTGCCCGGCAGGAGATGGATAACCGCTACGGAGCTCCGTTCGAGATCGACGGCAAAGGAAAAAAGCAGCCATCGGACATGGTCATCGTCAGCCTGGGCAAGCTCGGCTCGAGGGAATTGAATTATTCGTCCGACATTGACCTGCTATTTATCTATTCTGCAGACGGAATGACGACCGGTACCGGCAGCAAGGGCTCCGTCACTAACCGCGAATACTTTTCGAAGCTCGCAGAGACCACCGCGCGGCTTGTCGGCAAGCCCGGCGGCGAGGGAGCGGCGTATCGCGTTGACCTCAGGCTGCGTCCGGGCGGGCGCGTCGGTGCGCTTGCACTCTCGCTCGACGAGACTGTTCGATATTATCTGACCGAAGCACGAAATTGGGAGCAGCAAGTCTTGATCCGTTCGCGGGCGAGCGCAGGAAGCGAGGCGATCTTTCGCGAGTTCTTCACAAAAGTGGAAGACACGGTATTTCACGCAGGAAGAAACGCGCGCGAGGCCCTTGACGAGGTGTTTCGCTCAAAGAAAAAGATCGATCATGAGCGGCGCTCTGACCGTTCGTTCGATGTAAAGCTCGGCCGCGGCGGTATCCGCGAGATCGAATTTCTTGCGCAGGCGCTTCAGCTTGCCCACGGCGGCGCGGATCGCTGGTTGCGTGCCCCGCATACGCTCATCAGCCTGTCGCGTCTTGCCGACCGCGGCCTTTTGACCACTGACGAACTCTCCGGTCTGTCATCCGCCTACGATTTTCTCCGCCGGCTCGAGCATATTCTTCAGATGGAGCACGGGCTGCAGACACATTCTTTGCCGACGTCGGCGGAAAAGCTCGGCCTGCTGGCGGCGAAAATGGGCTGTGCCGATGCGGACGAGTTCCGGGCGGCGCTCGAAGGCCACACGGCAGATGTATCCCGCGCGTTTCAAAGGGTTTTCGGCGACAAGGCCGATGGCGGAGTCGAAGATCAGGGCAGCACGTCCGACAATTCCGCCGATCTGAATGATCCGTCGGCGGCGGTGGGAGAAAGCGGCCCGGCCGCGGCCGAAAACAGGCATCCTACGCCCGGCGCGCAGAATGCGGCTCCGGCCCGAAAGGCAAAAGCGGACACCGGGCGTGAAGCAATTCTCAGACGCATCTCTGAAACCTCGCCAAATTTTTCGCAGATGCTCGCCGCGATGCCCAGGCTGGCCTCAACGCTAAAGATCCCCGGCCGCGACATCGCAGCCCGCGACTATCGGGCGGCGCTTTTATCCGGGGTCAACGCAGAACAGGAATTGCCGCTCGTACTATCGTCGCTGCGCGGCGTATGGTCGGAGCTTTTCGTCGAGATCGCCGTCGCAGAACTTTTTGATGCCCTTTCGGCGGGCGATTCCCGGCGGCTGCAGACCGAATTGGCCGAGGCGTCGATCGATTCTGCCCTGCGTGCGGCTGCGTTTCACACCGGCAAGCGAGACAACGGCGACGAGACGCTTCCGGTGATCCTCGCGATGGGAAAACTTGGCAGCGGCACGCTGGACTACGGTTCCGATCTCGACATCGTCGCGGCTTATACGGGCGAACCCGCGTCGGCTGAGCGATACGCGCGGCTTGTCGAGATGTTCGTGACGCTTCTTTCGGGAATGACGCGCGAAGGCAACCTGTATCGCGTCGATCTTCGGCTGCGGCCCTACGGAAGGAACGGCCCGCTGGTCACATCCGTCGCCGCATTTGACGAGTACATCCGCAAAAATGCGACGATCTGGGAACTTCTTGCTTACGTTCAGATGCGGGCCGTCGCCGGCCGGGCAAATGCAGGCGCGACGGCCGCCGAAAATGCGCTGCGGGCGGCGATCGCGGAGCGCGTTGCGGGCGAAGATCCCGAATTTATCCGCACTGAGGCGTTTTCGATGCGTCTTAGATTGGAAGAAGCACACGGACGCCCGCGTGCAAAGAACGAGGTGAACATCAAATTCGGTGCCGGCGGCCTGCTCGACGTATATTTCGCCGTGCGTTACCTGCAGCTCGTGCATCCGGCGGCGGTCCCTGACGATGCACGCTCGACCACGGCCCGCCTCGACGCGCTTTTCCGGTCCGGCGTGCTCGCTGCCGCCGATCATTCCGCGCTCGCCGCCGGCCACGCGTTTCTTTCCACGCTCGATCACACGATCAGGCTCGTGTCGGGCCGATCGTCGCGGATCACCCCGGCAAACCGGGCGATGATCGAGCTTTATGCACGCCGAATGGCCGCCGAAAGCCCCGCCGCGCTCTTCGAGCAGCTTGCCGTCCACCGCATCGCCATCCGCGAGGCCTTCGAAAACGTCTTCCGCCCCAACCCGGCCCAAACTTAAATACAAAACCGGCGGGCTTCCAGGGCCGTCGCCGAAGGTGACGAAGATAATAGCCCAGGGATAGGCGATGCGGCGTGGATTTTTCTTCCGTCGCTGTAGGTGACGCAGATAATAGCCCAGGGTGAAACCCTGGGTTCGGGTCATCGGCGTGATCCGCTCCCTGAAGGGGAGCAACATCCGCCGACGCCAACAAAAAAACCGCACGATGGCAACGCGCGGCTTTCCTTTTGTGAATTATTGGCCGGGATCAGGCCTGAGGCAGGGTCGAAAGTACCACAATGTCGGAATATTGGCCGACGGGGGAGTTCTGTTCCATATAGCGGGCGCGGATCTGGACGGCACGCGGCAGATTTGATGGGCTTGTCGGGATATTCAGCATTGCGGGCGAGCTGCTGAAGGTGCCAACCGTGGACCACGTCTCGGAATTGTCCAGTTTTGTCTCGATCATCACACCATACGAATCGCCCTTCACGAATTTCACCTGCACCTGCGAAGCGGGATAGGCCGTGGCCTTGATCACCGGCGGCACTTCGCCCGGTTCGGGCCGCGAAGGCGTCACGGGGACGATGCCCATCAGCTCGCCTTCCTCGACATTGTAGGTCGGGGAGACGCGTATCCGCTTGACCAGCATATCCAGCCGCTCAAATATGCCGTTCGGCACATCGTCCGGCGTGTCCGGCGAAGTATATCCTGGGATCGACGGCGGCGGGCCGCCCTGAGCGCCCTCGGTCACCTGCTTTCTGAAGGTGCGCATCGCATCGTCAAAATTATCGACCGCGATCGTCGCCTCGGCAATGAACTGCATCATATTGTTGTCGGCAACTACCACGTCCAGATCGTCCGACGTAAAGCCCAGCGACACATACAAACTCGCAAACTGCACTCTGAAATTCTGGAACCACGCCGCCCGCTCCTGCAGGGTCGTCGGGAACCAACTTCTTGATGGGATCATGATCATTCTCCTTGAGAGCAAAGGCTCTCGTCATCGGCAGCCCTGCCGCCCGCCGTGCTCGCGGACGAATTCCACGAACAGCGTACGAGCGCGAACCTGCCTGCCCGGCCCGCCCGTTATCGGGCAAACCGCGGCAGATCCACGCCTGATGCGCACAAACCGCAATGCTGAGAAATATGATCGTTCGGGAAGGTCGCGGGAGTTCTGCTCGCGAGATTCGGGAGATCATGCGATGCCGGGATCCGATTGCGAGACCGGCCCCGTTTATGCGGGAAGAACATTTCGACAGCGGGATCTGCCGATCGGCCCTTGCGGACCTGACCGTATTAAACAATGTTCAACGCTTCTCTGTCAACACTTTTTTGCGTCTTTTCTGGAATCCCGGCCCGCCTAGCCGTTTATGCCGTCCCCGCGAACTCAATGTCACTCGGACAATACCCATCCTCCGCCTGACATTGCCCGATCTTCAGCCGACAACGCCTGATGTCCAACCGACAATACCCAATTTTCACCCGACAATACCCAATTCCCACCCGACAATACCCAATTCCCACCCGACAACGCCCAATGTCCACCCGGAAATAGCCACAATTCGCCTGAAAAGGCCCCTCCCCGCCCGACAATGCCCATTTCTCGCCAGGAAATCCCCGCTCGGCGACTGGAAATGCCCCACATTCGACAGGAAATGCCCATTTCTCGCCAGGAAATTACGCCAATTCAACAAGAAGTGATTATCGTTTGCTTGTAAATCGGCGATCCTTATTCCCCGATCCCCTTTACAACAATAATTTGAGAGATCAAACGTATGCCATCCTGCTTATGCTAAGATTCTCGGGATTATGTCCGAAAACGAAGCAAATGCACGCATCAAGATCAACCGACTTCTTGAGGAAGCAGACTGGCGTCTGCTCGACAGGGACGGACAACCGGCGAATGTCTCGGTAGAGGCCAATGTAAAGATCATCGAACGCCTTGGAGAAACCTTTGCAAAACTTAAGGGTGGTTTCGCCGATTACATTCTTAATGACGATCAGCAATTTCCGCTCTGCGTCATAGAAGCCAAAGCCGAAAACATCAATCCTCTGGTCGGCAAGGAACAGGCACGATCCTACGCAGCCAGCCAACATTGCCGATTCGTTATCCTCAGCAACGGCAATCAGCATTTTCTTTGGGACCTGCATCTTGGCAATCCTCGTGTTATTCAGACATTCCCGACGCTTTCGGAATTGAAAGCGTTCGATGAATTCAAACCGACGTCGAAAAACGTGGTCAATGAAGTAATCGAAGACGATTACATTGTCCAAACTCAAATGCCGAACTATGCCAGCGACCCGCGTTGGCAGGACGAATCTCAGCGGCCCGGCTTCATTGAGGAAAACAAGCTTCGATTCCTACGCAAATACCAGATAAGGGCACTTCATAGAATCCAGGAAGAAGTAAAAAAACACGGTCAGGACCGCTATTTGTTTGAAATGGCGACCGGTACAGGAAAGACATTGACAGCGGCGGCCGTGATCAAGATGTTTCTTCGTTGCGGAAACGCTCGCCGCGTTCTCTTTCTCGTTGACCGCATCGAATTAGAGGAACAGGCCGACAAAGCTTTCCGCGAATATCTGAAAAACGACTATCAGTGCGTTGTTTACAAGAAAAATCGAGGCGATTGGAACAAGGCCGAGATCGTTGTTTCAACGATTCAGACCTTTCTCGCGAACAACCGCTACAAGCGCAGCTTTCGTCCAAATGATTTCCAGCTTGTCATTTCGGACGAAGCTCACCGCTCGATCGGCGGCAACAGCCGGGCGGTTTTTGAGTACTTCATCGGTTACAAACTTGGCCTTACCGCGACGCCAAAAGACTATCTCAAAAATGTAAATGTCGCCGAGGCGAACGAAAATGACCCTCGCGAACTTGAAAGGCGCCTTTTGCTCGACACCTATCGCACCTTCGGTTGCGAATCAGGCGAGCCGACGTTTCGATATTCGTTGATCGACGGTGTAAAGGACGGTTATCTGGTCAATCCCGTCGTCGTGGACGCGAGAACCGAGATCACGACGCAGCTTTTATCTGACGAGGGTTACAGCGTCGCTGCCGTCGCTGCACCCGAAGACGAGACGGCGAGCGAAGAAACCATTGAGGCAACATTCAAAGTCCGTGACTTTGAGCGCAGATTCTTCTCCGAGGAAACGAACCGCATTCTCTGCCGCACTTTTCTCGATCACGCCTTGAAAGACCCAATTACCGGCGAGATCGGAAAGACCATTGCGTTTTGCGTCAGCCAGCATCACGCGGCAAAGATCACGCAGATACTAAACGAACTCGCGCATGAGCGTTTTCCCGGCAAGTACAACTCGGACTTTGCGATGCAGGTAACTTCAAACGTCGCGAACTCACAACAAGCAACGACGAATTTCACAAACAACAACCTCGGCGGCACGGGCAATTTCGACGAACGTTATAAGACCGGCAAGACCCGCGTTTGCGTGACAGTCGGCATGATGACGACCGGCTACGATTGTCCCGACATCCTGAACCTGTGCATGATGCGGCCGATCTTCTCGCCGACGGATTTTGTCCAGATAAAGGGACGCGGCACACGCAAGCATAACTTCACGTCAAACGTAATTGACCGCGAACTCAAGGAAGAACTCGGCGAACTGCAAAAGGAACATTTCAAGCTATTCGATTTCTTTGCCATCTGCGAGTATTTCGAAGAGAAATTCGATTACGACGAGGTGATCGAGCTGCCAAGGCCCGGCCAGCCGAGAACCGAGCCGCCGCCGCCTCCTCCTCCTCCACCGCCGAGAGGCTATTACCAAAACTTCAATCCCGATCCGCTCAAAACTCTTGAGGAAATAGCGATCGGCCCCGACGGCATGAAGATCGACCGCCGTTTGTTTGAACGCTTTGAGGAACGCGTCAAATCGGACGACGAGATCAAGCGAATGGTCGAGGGCCGCGATTTCGACGCTATCGAAAGCTACATCGCCGGCAATCTTTTCGACAAACCCGAGGAGTTTTACAATCTCGACAAGCTGCGAAAGTCGCTGATGATCGACCGCCGCCTGAGTTTGCGAGAGATAGTTGAAAAGATCTTCGGCTTTGTCGATAAATTCAAGTCAAAGGACGAACTTCTCGAAGAAGAATTCGACAGATTCGACAGCCGATTTCTGCCGGACGAAACCGTTTTCGGCGAGGCAAAGAATTTCTTCAAGACTTACCTGACCGATGCCGAATTTCGCGAGATCGTCGAGAGCGGCCAGTTTCCGCGTCTTCATACACATCCGAACGGCACGGCGTTCTTTGCCTTGCCCGCCGAGCTTCGCAAGCAGATGACCGAATACATCAAAGACAACGTCACCCTCAACAAGTTCATGAACTAACCTATGCTGGACACTGAAACAAAACGCCGTGTTGATACCGCACGCAATATCCTTGTGGGCAAGGTTCCCGACCCCAAGAGCCAGGTCGAGCAGATCACGATCGCGTTGATCTACAAGTTCATGGACGACATGGACGCGCAATCTGTCGAGATGGGCGGCAAGGCCAGCTTTTTCACCGGCGAGTTTGAAAAATACGGCTGGCGGCGTGTATTTGACCCGCGGCTTGGCGGTTTTGACATTCTGGCACTCTACAGCGAAGCGATCACAAAGATAAACGAGAACGCCAACGTCCCGCAGCTTTTCCGCGACATCTTTAAGAACGCATATCTGCCCTATCGCGACCCCGAGACGCTGAAATTATTCCTCAAAACCATCGACGAATTCCGCTACGACCACAGCGAACGGCTCGGCGACGCTTTCGAGTATCTGCTTTCGGTGCTTGGCAGCCAGGGCGACGCCGGGCAGTTTCGCACGCCGCGTCATATCATTGATTTCGTTGTCGATATCGTCGATCCGCAAAAAGGCGAGACCATTCTCGACCCCGCGAGCGGCACGGCGGGCTTTTTGATCTCGGCATACAAGCACATCGTCGAACACAACCCGAACATGACGCCCGACGAGCGAAAGCGGCTGATGACGAACGTCGTCGGCTACGACATTTCGCCGGACATGGTGCGGCTTGGCCTCGCGAATATGTATCTCCACGGTTTCCCGACGCCTGAGATACACGAATACGACACGCTCACCAGCGAAGACCGCTGGAACGAGTATTATGACGTGATACTCGCAAATCCGCCTTTTATGTCGCCAAAGGGCGGCATCCAGCCGCATAAGAAATTTGCGATCTCGGCAAAACGCAGCGAGGTCCTCTTTGTTGATTACATCGCCGAGCATCTGACGACCAAAGGCCGTGCGGGCATCATCGTCCCCGAGGGAATAATCTTTCAGAGCCAGACGGCGTACAAAGCTCTGCGAAAGATGCTGGTCGAGCAGTGCCTCGTCGCCGTCGTATCATTGCCCGCCGGTGTGTTCAATCCGTATTCGGGCGTCAAGACCTCGATCCTGATACTCGACCGCCAGCTTGCCAAACAGTCGGACAGCGTCGGATTTTTCAAGGTCGAGAACGACGGTTTCAATCTCGGGGCACAACGCCGCCCGATCGAACAGAACGACCTGCCGCAGGTTTTTGCCGATATCAACGAATACTTCGACAAACTCCGCACAGGCCAGCCGACCGACGAGCTGGAACTCCAAACCGGCATCATCGTCCCAAAAGAAAAACTCGCCGCCAACGGCGACTACAACCTAAGCGGTGAGCGGTATCGAGAGGGTGCTACACGTTCGTCATCATTCCCGATTGTCCCTCTCGGCGAGGTCTGCACGATCAACCCGGCAAAGTCCGAAGGGCTGTCGCTCCCGCCCGAAACGGTCATCTCGTTCGTTCCAATGTCCGACCTTGGCGAGAACCGTATGACCTTTATGCCGAGAGAAACGAAACGAATTGACGAGATTGGAACCAGCTACACCTACTTCGCCGATGGCGATGTGCTGATAGCCAAGGTAACGCCATGTTTCGAGAACGGAAAAGCGGGGATCGCGAGCAATCTCTCGAACGGCGTCGGCTTCGGATCGAGCGAGTTCTACGTTCTCCGACCGTCTGACCGCGTGCTCGCGGAGTTCGTTTACTTTTGCGTGACCCATCAGCAATTCCGCCAGCCAGCCATTGAGCAGATGACGGGCACGGGCGGACTTCAGCGCGTTCCAAAAAGCTATGTCGAGCAATTCGAAATCCCGTTGCCGCCGTTGGAGGTGCAGAGGGAGATCGTGGCGGAGATCGAGGGCTATCAGAAGGTGATCGACGGCGCCCGCGCCGTCATCGACAACTACCGCCCCCGCATCCCCATCAACCCCACCTGGCCAATGGTGGAACTACGCGATGTCGGTAAAGTCTGCATGTGCAAAAGAATCTTCAAACAACAAACATCGGACAAGGGCGACATACCTTTCTATAAAATTGGCACTTTCGGTGGCGAGCCCGACGCGTTTATAAGTCAAGAACTATTCAATGAATACAGGAGGAAGTATGTCTATCCGAAAACGGGAGACATCCTTATTTCGACTTCAGGCACCATTGGACGTACCGTCGTTTTCGATGGGAAGCCGGCTTACTTTCAAGATTCAAATATCGTTTGGATCGCCAACGACGAGACACTCGTCACAAATAGATTCCTACGACTTTCTTTCGAGTCAATTGAGTGGCAGCCGACCATTGGAGTCACAGTTGCCCGGCTTTACAACAAACTGATCGAGGAAACCAAAATCCCGCTCCCGCCGCTAGAGGAGCAGGAGAGGATCGTGGCGGAGATCGAGGCGGAGCGGCGGTTGGTTGAGGCAAATCGCGAGTTGATCGAGCGTATGGAGGCAAAGATCGCCGCCGTCCTCGACCGCATCTGGGGCACCCCCGATCAAAAAACCGAACAACGACCCGAAACCGAAGCCTCCGCCGCAAATCGGCAATAGGCGGGCGGCGCAGATCGGAGCCGTGTCCTGTACAAGAGAAATCTTCCGCCTTCGAACTGGAATTGGGTTTATACTGTTAGAAATGCGGTATAGGTTTGCGGTAATGCTGCTGATAGTTTTCTGCTGCTGGGCGGAGGGGGCGGCGCAGGCGGCGAGGGCGAAGCGGTTTTCGGAGAGCCGTGCGGTAACGGAGCGGATCAGGACGGGCGTTGCGGCGGCGGCGGGCAATTCGGCGGCTGAGCAGGCGGCGAGCGTCGAAAAACCCGAGCTTGACGTGATAAAGATCGATACCGATCTCGTCATCGTGCCGTTTCGCGTGACCGACAAGAAGGGGCGGACCATTACCGACATCAAAGAAAGCGAGGTGCGCGTCTTTGAAGCCGGCGAGGAACGCGAGATCGCGTGGTTTTCGGATGTCGATCAGCCGTTCACCGTCGCCCTGCTGCTCGATATGAGCTATTCGAGCGTTTTTAAGCTGCAGGATATCCAAACGGCGGCGAAAAAGTTTGTCGCGCAGCTCCGCCCCGAAGACCGCGTGATGGTGATCGCCTTTGACGAACGGCCGACCGTGCTTGTCGAGGCCACCGGCGACCGCCGCATCCTGAATATGGCGATAGATGGGGCACGCATCGGGTCAGGCACCGGGCTTTATACCACGCTCGACATGGCGCTGAACGAAAAGCTGGCCAAGGTCGAGGGGCGCAAGGCCGTGGTGCTGCTCAGCGACGGCGTCGATACCTCAAGCCCGGACGAGGCCGAGCGTTCTGTCCTGAACGAGATTACGGAATCGGACGCGATGATATTTCCCATCCGCTACAACACCTTTGACGACGTGCAGAAAAGCCGCCGCACCACCGCACCCATCCAATATGACGAAAACGACCGGCCGTACACGGTAGAAATACGTCCCGTCAAGGGCGAAAGGCCCGAAGATTATGCCAAAGCTCGACAATTCCTCGAAACTATTGCAAGCGATACGGGCGGCCAGCTATATAACGTGACCTCGACAACGAACCTCGACGCAGCGTTTGCCAATGTCGCAAATGAACTTCGCAAAATCTACAGTTTAGGGTATTATCCTAAAAGCGAGCGGGAGGACGCCGGAGCGTTTGAGATACGGGTCCGCATCTATCGCCCCGATCTGGTCATACGAACACGGGAAAGATTTGCACGCCGTTGAAAATAGCGTGCCCTTTAACCTCTCTCCAGCCTTCCCGATCTCGATGAAGTTTCTGTTTCAGGAGACAAGTGTGATGAAAAGTCGAAATATTTTCGCAATGTATCTTCTTGCGGCGATGCTGACGGCGTTTAGCCTGACAGCTTCAGCCCAGGACGTCATGAATAATGATGAGGTGATCAGCCTCAGCAAAGCGGGCCTGAATGCCTCGATAATCATCGGCAAGATCCGCTCGTCAAAGACAAACTTTGATACATCCACAGACGCGTTGATCGCATTGAAAAAAGCCGGTGTCACAGACGACGTGGTAGCGGCAATGCTCGAAGCCAAGAGCGGCAAGGCTCTCGTGGCGCCGACCAACGGCGGCTCGGTCCGCGGCTCTGGCGACCCGAACGACCCGATGACGCTGAAGAATTACGGAATTTATCTCTATGAGATCAAAGACGGCAGCCCGAAGATGACCCAGATACAGGCAAACGTGTCAGCACAGAACCGTACGGGCGGAATGTTCACGGCGGCCGTGACCCCATTCGGCCTCGGTAAGACTAAAACCAAGGCAAACCTGCCCGGGCGCAACGCCGCCCTTCAGATCACGGACACCCAGCCGGTGTTCTACTTCTATCTCGACGCCACCAGCGGCGGCCTGAACACCGCAAGCGGCATCCCTTCGACGCCGAACGAGTTCGCCCTCGTCCGCTTTAACCAGCGAAGCGATAACCGCGAGGTGACCATCGCTAAGGCAAACTCGTGGGGAGCAAAAGGCGGCCTTTCGGATGAATACGTCGTGCCGCTAAAGGCCGACGATCTCGGCAACGGCATCTTCCGAGTGACCGCCGCTGTCGAACTGAAAAGAGGTGAGTACGCTTTCTTTCTCGTTAACTCAGGAAACTCGAACGCCGCAGCAGGAATGGGTTCGAAATTTTTCGACTTCGGCGTGAATATGACTCCTTAAGCGGAAGCTCCTTCCCTTTCCGTAAACTCAAACCAGCACCGCGTGCAAAAGCGGTGCTTTTTTCTTTCGGCGATAGTAAATTCAGCGGAAGTCGGAAGGCGTTCGGCGAGCATCCGCTCGTCTTCGGACAGATCCCGCCACTCGAGCATTCGCCTTCCGCCACACTTCGGGCATTGTTCGTTCTGGGTTATCTCTTTCATCCGATTTGTGATGTCAAGTTGTTTCAGTTTAGTATTTTCAGGTCACTAACCCAACTCGAAGATATTTCGCACAAGTATGACAAGATTCACAGCCGCTGCCGCACTTCTTCTGTTCAGCTTCGCCTCCGTTATTTCGCAGACCGAACCAAAGTTCGATTTCTACACACGGGGCGATTACCGTCCTGAAGTGCCGAGGCCGCAGTCGATACTGCGTTTTGACGTCGGCGACCATCACACGACGTACGCACAGATGGAGCAGGTGATCTTCGCCATCGCAAAGGCGGCACCGGACCGCGTGAAGATCTTTGAGATAGGCACGACGAACGAACACCGGATGCAATACCTCGTCGCCATCTCGTCACCGGAAAATATTGCGAGGCTTGACCAGATAAAGGCTAATGTTGCCCGGCTGACCGACCCGAGAAAGACGTCGCGCGCCGAGGCGGAGCAGATCGCCCAGTCGAACCCGGCGATAGCGTGGATGGCGTACACGATCCACGGCAACGAATCTTCCTCATTCGAGGCGTTCATGCAGGTCGCCTACCAACTTGCGGCTTCAAACGAACCGGCGACGCTGGAAATCCTGCGAAACACCGTCACGCTTGTCCTGACCGGCGAAAATCCGGACGGCCACGAACGATTTGCGACCTGGTACAACTCGGTCGCCGTCGGCTCGCCCGACCGCAACGCCATCGAACACCGCGAACCGTGGTCGATCTGGGGCCGAGTCAACCATTATCGCTTTAATCTTAACCGCGACACGCTGGCGATGACCCAAAAAGAATCGCGCAACATGGCAAAGGCATACAACGAGTGGAATCCCCAGGTCGCCGTCGATCACCACGGACAGCCTTCGCAGTACTTTTTCCCGCCAGTAGCTTTGCCCATAAACCCTAACCTGCCGCAGCCGATGTATAATCGCTGGCTCGAGATCTATGGCCGTGCAAATGCCGCTGCTTTTGATCGAAACAACTGGGACTATTATGTGCGGGACATTTTTGATGCGTTCTATCCAGGTTATTGGGATATGTATCCATCCCTAAATGGTGCGATCGGAATGACGTATGAAACCGACGGGGGCGGTTTCAAAGGATTGAACTGGACGCGCGACGACGGAACCATCGTTACCTTCCGTTCATCGATCGCAAAGCACTACGTTGCCTCGATGACCACTCTGGAAACGACGGCTCGAAACAAGACGGAAAGATTGAAAGACTTCTACGACTTCAGAGCCAAGGCCATGGCCGATCATTCATCGGCAAAGATGAAGCGGGTGGTGATCGATCCAACAAGCGACCGGGTAAAAGCGGCGGAATTGATCGAGGTTCTAAGGCTTTCGAACATCGAGGTCAAGGCGGCAACCGCGCCATTTACTTCGCGGACAGCGCACACCTATATGGAGAAAGATTCACGGGCCGAAACGCGCACGTTCCCGGCCGGTTCCTACGTGATCGATCTCGACCAGCCCCAGCGGATATTCATCAAAGCCATCCTGGAACAGGACACGCCGCAGGATAAGGCGTTCGTCGAAGAGAACATGGCCCGCTTTCGACGAAACCAGATGCGCGGGAAGGGGCAGCCGAAGGAAGAATACGGATTCTATGACATCACGGCATGGTCGCTGCCTCTTTCGTTCGGGGTCGATGCCTGGTGGACGGAAGAGTCATCCGCTATCGCAGGGACAACGGTCGATGCGGCCTATCTCGAGCGAATGAAGCGAGGGTCCGTCACCGGCCGCGCATCGATCGCATATGTAATTCCCTATGAAACGGACGCCGCAGGCGCTTTGTCGATCAGGCTGCTCCAGCACGGTTACAGGGTCGCCGTCGCGACTAGGCAATTGAATGCAGGCGGACGCAATTGGCCGGCCGGTACTTTTGTCATTCGTGTTTCGCGTAACCCGGCCAGTATTCACGACACCATTGCACGTTTCGCCGAGGAGACGGGAGTGAACGTGGTGGCGGTAAATTCGGGTTATTCAGAAGAAGGCGACACCAGCGTTGGCGGAGAAGCTGTTGTGAGCATGCGTGCGCCGCGCATCGCCATCGCGGCGGACGAGGGCGTGACACAGGAATCTTACGGCGCCATCTGGTGGACATTCGACAAATTCGGTATCAAATTTACACCGATGACGATCGCCGCGATCCGCTCGGGCGGGCTGCGGAACTACAACGTTCTCATTATCCCGGAAGGCTCGCCGGGCCGTTACATGGCATCGTTTGGTGCTCCGGGAGTTTCCACGCTGAAAGACTTTGCATCCTCCGGCGGTTCTGTGGTGACGATAAGCGGGGGCTCTGTCTTTGCAGCCCTGAAGGACGTTGGTTTGAGCTCGACCAAACTCGTCGGCAGCGACGACGATGAAGAAAAAGGAAAGGTACCGGCCGAACCGAAGCCGAGTCCTACGCCCACGCCGTCTGCAAGGACGAGCGATCAGGCTGCAGATCCAAATTCCGAACGCGAGTCGTGGATCGCACAAGGGTTGCCTCCAGTAGCTTCGCCGTCCGCAGATGCCAATAAGGTTCCCGAGCCGCTTGCGGGAGCGTTCTTCCGTGCAGCGGTCGATAGGACTACCTATATGACGTATGGTATTGCGAAGAACGAAATGCCGGTCTTGATCGCGAGCGGCTACTTTTTCAGGCTGTCGAAAGAGGGTACGAACGCATTGGTTTTTGAACCTAACCCGAGGCGGCCGCTAACGATTTCAGGATTCGTGTGGGAGGGGAATACCGAACGTCTGCTAAAAGGCACCGCCTATGTGATCGACGAGAAGGTCGGTGCCGGCCATGTGATCTTGTTTGCGGAAGATCCCTTCTTCCGCGGAATGACGCGGGCCAATACCCGGCCATTCTTCAATTCCATTATGTTCAATGGTTTATTCTAATCTTGGAGATTGAGATCTCTATGGTCTAAGTTCTCTTTACTGCGGTCAGGAATGCTGCAAAAGTGGTCAAGTGCTGATCCGCCCCACAGGTTGAAATGTTTACTATAAAAGCAGGATATAGCGATGATCTTGAGGTCAGATCAAGCATTGACCGAGTACGGGGATTCTTCGCAGACCTGAACAATTTTGCTGCCCTAATGCCCGGAGTTGTCAGCATCCATACCGATGCAAGAGGGGTAGCGCATTGGAAGATCGAAGCCGTGATCCCCGTCGTCGGCCAAATGGTCCAAAACTTTTCGGTCGAGTTGGCCGAGAACAGCGATGAGCGTATCGAGTGGTTTCCCGTAGCCCGCGAAACCGAGAATTTTCTCCGATTCTCGGCTGATTTTCTGGAAAAGGCACGTGACCTTACGCAGGTCCATTTCACACAGATGGTAGAGCTTCGTCGAAGGTCTGCGCGGGAACTTCACTTTCTCGCAGGCATGGCTGGCGAGCAGATAATCAGCAGCGAGATGACCCGGCGAATCAAGGAAATGATCCGGATCTTTATAGAAAGAGCGAAGGAAAGGCTCGAGAAATAACGCCGAACCTGCCCAGCCCTCTTCCTAAACACTACAAGCGTCGGTGCCTCTCATTGACACGCTCTGCATTTCTGTTAGAATCATCTTGAAAATGATTTTCACTTTCTACCTATGAATTCAGTCAGTAGCCCTAGATTTGCCCCGGCCTACGGCCGCGACCGCCGGGTGGATCTAAACATTGCCGAAGGCGAGGTGGAGCTCCGATTCTCAAAGTGGGTTAATGGATTGGGCTGGTGTGGGGAGAAAACCATACAAATGGATGAGACGCTGCTTGAAGATCTTTACAAGTTGATCGCTGCGGCTCGGATCAGAGTAAGAGAAGAGCAGGAAGACAGATCAATTTCGCATAACCCTAGAAGCGCGGTCCTCGACTTCCCTAACTGCGGTTCTCGAACTTAGATCGTGATCTCAAAACGACTTAAGGCGGAAAACGTCTCAAAATGACGCATTCCGCCTGATGGATCAACCCCGATCTCGTTCTCACTATCCGACCGCTTTCAATACGATCGTGTTCGAGTCGATCTTCGAAGCCCTTTCATTGGTAAGTTTCTCGAGCTCTTCGATATGCAGCTGCTCGTCGGCAATGCGTTCCTCGAGCCAGAACTGCTGCGGCAGATCCTGCTCGTCGCAAGCCGCCCATGCTGCCATATAAGCACTCATCGCTTCCCGCTCGAGTTCCAATCCCTGCTGGAGCATTTCGGTAACATCGATCGACTGCCTTATCGTGTGCGGCTCCACCGTAGGAACTCCACCTAGTGCTACTATCTTGTCGCCAAGAGTCTCCGCATGTGCCTGCGCCTCTGCCGCTTGCCCTCGAAACCAGCCCTTAAAGATCTCTCGCTCTTGGCCGGTCACCAGGTAGCTGTGCTGCGAATATTGGATAACCGCCGCCAGTTCCATACTCAAAGCTTTGTTCAAATTCTCGACTAATTCTGTTCGTGCCATGATCTTCTCCTTCCGGCTTTCGCCATCGACCCCCTTAGAATATGAACAAAGCGAAAACATGTCAAGCTAACTTCTTTGTTTTCAACATGTTAGAATTGACATTCATTTTCAATTTCTATATGATCTTTAGCATGCATAAGGTGGCAGAACGGCCGAATCAGCCTAGTCCATCATTGAGGCAGGGCAGAATATCGTTTGTGTGAATCATCAGTTTCAGGTAATTGTGCCGCCGTCAACGGTAATGATCTCGCCGTTCATGTAAGAGTTTCTCGGGCTGACAATGAATGCGGCAAATTCAGCCAGTTCCCTGGGTTCGCCCAACCGCCCAAGTGACACCCAGTTGGTGTGGGCCTGAAGCAGATGTTCAGGCAGCGTGTTGCCAAGGTCCGTATCAAATATGCCGGCAGCGATCGCGTTGACCGTAATTCCAAAATTTGCGGCTTCACGCGACAGACATTTTGTAAAACCGATCATTGCGGCTTTTGACGTTGCGTAGTGAACGGAGGTCGGCAAAGCACGGATGGCCCCGATGCTGGTGATATTTAGGATCGTCCCAGCCCGCTTGCGTATCATCTGCTTGTAGAATGGTTTAGTCACCGCAAATAAGCTGTTGACGTTGGTATCTACGACCCAATCCCACGACTTGTCAGTTGTTGTTGCGAAGTTGTCGGGCTTATTTACGGCAGCATTATTTACGAGAATGTTTACGCCGTCCCAAGCATCGGCGATCTCGCGAGCAATATGTTTCATTCCGTACCGGTCCGTCACGGACACCTTGAATGCAAGGGCCTTTCGGCCGTGACCCTCTATTTTGTTACGAACTTCGGCAGCAAGGTCATCGCGGGTGTTGTAATTGAACGCCACATCGGCTCCCTCTCTTGCAAACACCTCACAAAGGGCCGCCCCTATCCCCCGTGTGCCGCCGGAAACAAACGCACGCTTGCCTAAAAGCAATTGATTCAAGAACAGTTCTCCAAGTCTGTTGGTTTTCGGAACTAAATGAAAAGGTTAAGGAAATCGTGTGCGGATGACAAGTTATGAAGAAGAATATTGCGGTTCGGCAAGAGGGTGAGTTGTATCACTAGTGCCGGCGGCCGGAAGCAGTGCGGCTATCTCTCTCACGATCAGATCCCGGGCATTAGGTATCGTCAGCCCCGCAGTAGCCGCCTTCAGCTGTTCATACGCACCCGGATTGCCGATAAGAGACTGGATCGTGGGAACTATATCAGTGGCCCTATTTAAGAGAATTCCCGCACCGCGTCGTGCGAGAAGATTGAAGGTCCCGGCCTCCTGCGGCATCGGCGGTGTGGTTGCATCGGCTATTATGGGCAGACGGCACGCCAATGCCTCAAAAGTGGTGAGCCCTCCAAGCTTCGAGATCATCACATTGGCCGAGTGCATAAGCTTTTCCACTTCATCAGAGTAGCCTATTACCTTGACCGGGAATCTTGCTGATCGTGCAATGTTCTCAGCCTCTTTTCTGAGTTCTTCATTCTTTCCGGCAAGGAAAATGGCCTGGACATCCAGTTCGCCGGCAGCGAGCTCGCGGAAGATCCGAGGGATGTTCCCTCCGCCGACCCATCCGGCATTCACAAATATCGTGAATTTATCTGGATCGAGGCCAAAAGCTCGCCGGGCATCCTGAGCGGCTTTTTCGTCTGCCTCGCGAAACTTTGGGTGAAGGGGCAGGCCCGATATCTTTATCTTTCCAGCGGATACGCCGTAATCAACAAGCTGTTGGCGGGCATCTTCGTTTGCAACAAGATAAAGCGATACATCATTGCACGCCCATCCACGCCAAAAACCGTAGCAAGGATCGGTCACAATGGTAACAAGCGGGATCTGCTCAGCAAGATTCAACTCCCTCAACACCCTTCCGAATATATGTTGGGTCAACGGATGCACACTGACAACTACGTGGGGACACCAGCGATCAAAGCAGTTCCGGACAAAACCTATACAGCGGCGATGAAAAAATTCCCTGGTTTCCGGCCTAAAGCGGTTCACGGCCCAATAAAGATACTTCATCCAATGCTGCCGATTGCGGAGTGTCCAATTATAAATGCCGACAAGTTTCTCAGCAATGTGGTGCGATTCTTCTACAGCCTTGACGATACGAACAACCGATGAGTCGCCTTGCCAGAACTTTTCAAACCCTTCGGCCAATGCCTGCGCCGCCGACCTGTGTCCCCCGCCGGTGTCAGAAGAGATAATTAGTATCTTTGGAGTATTCGGCTGCATTCAGTATGGATCGCGATCAAGCCTCCAATGCGATCTCAGAGGGCGGCACAATTACCTGGCTCTTAGAAGCCTTTCTCATTTGCCTTTCAAGCCGTTTGATCTTCACTAAGTGCCCGGGATTGAACGGGAGTGAAGGGTAATAGCAGTTCGACTCGTGAGTACAGAAGCAACCGGCTCCTGCTTCTTTCCTACGAGCCTTCATTAGGTCGGTGTTCCAGGCCTGCTGGAAATTCCAATCGTAATCACGCAGATTGAGCACGTCCGCTTTGTTCTCGCACGACGAAAGAGCCCCGTTATCGTAAATGACGGCACCCGCACTGCCTGCGTAGCATTTCAGTTGAGCTTTGTTCTCTTCCTTGGTCCGGGCGATCACATCGTGCATATAAATATCCACAGCTGCCTTAAAAATGCCCGATTTTCCTCCATAAACATTCCGCAAAGCCGCATTCTTTGTATCTTCGAGGATCATCTGCGAAAGCTCAGCGTAACGATTGTGGTCGAACTCGAGCTCCTTTGGGTCAGCCGAAGGCGGTCGAATGTAGTTGATGTTCACTTTGTCAGGTTTGAGATCAAACTTTAAAAAATCGTACCAGTCAAAGATCGTGTCTTGGTTGGAATTCATCACGCAGGTACATGTCTGCACGTCAAGCTGCGGAAACTGTTCACGTTTCATTTGCTGAAGCGTGCGGGCCGTGTGTATGGCCTTGTCCCAGCTCCCCTCTTTTCGACGGATCTTCTCATGGGCTTCCTTCATTCCGTCAATTCCTAGTGCGACAGTGACATTCAGCTTCGGACACTCTTCAAGGATGCGCGTGACATCAGGGAAGATCCGTTGATGTATCTGTCCGTTCGACATAAGATAGACGGAATCGAGCTTGTTGTTCTCGTAAAAAGATCTCACGATCTCAGGCAAGTCCTTCCGGGTAAAAGGTTCGCCGCCTGCAAGTACCAACACGCCTAAGTTCCCACCCAGCGTTTCTGAAATTCTGGCAATCTCGTCCGCTTTCATCTGAAGCTTCTTTCGCGGCCGGTCGTCGAGCTCATCGGTGAAAAAGCAATGGGTACAGCGCATGTCGCACACGCTTGTCACCAGGATGTTCAGAAAGACAGGCGAGATCGGCTTCCCAACAAATATGCTCGCGTATCGTTTGAAGATTTCTTTTGTCGCAAAATCCATGCTTTCACCCTCTCCGCAAACCTAGATAATATCGCAACTTACGGCTGATCAGCAAGGGAGGTTCCAAACTCTGGGCGCGATGCGCAGCAACATAGGTGTGGTCATTACCTTGCTCCCGATCGTGAGATGCTTCGGCGGCAAAGCTCCGATGAGTTAGAATTCAATGAATGAGACGTGTTTATCTGGACAATGCCGCAACAACGCCTGTGGACCCGCGGGTACTCGAAGCAATGATGCCATTTCTCAGGGATTCCTTTGGTAACGCGTCGAGCATCCACTATTTTGGGCAACAAGCAAAAAGTGCGGTGGATAAGGCTAGGCATCAGGTAGCCGCTTTAATAAACTCGCGGCCGAACGAGATCGTATTCACATCGGGCGGAACTGAAGCTAACAATCTGGCACTCCGGGGCCTGACCCGATCGCATATCAACAGTTTAAAGATTAGAAATATTACGCGGAATGATCAAACCGATGCAGGCATATGCAGGCCTCATGCGATAACGTCCCAGATCGAACACCCGGCGGTCAAAAACGTCTGTGAGGATCTTGAGAAACAGGGTTTCGACGTAACGTATTTGCCTGTTTCTTCGGATGGCATCGTTTCCGTTGACAATGTGATCTCAGCCATCCGCGAAGACACTGTACTTATCTCGATCATGTTCGCCAACAACGAGATCGGTAGCATCCAACCATTGTCCGAAATTGGCCGGGTTGTTAGAGATCTCCGGGCGCACGGAAAGAAGATCTGGTTGCACACAGATGCTGTCCAGGCGGTTGGGAAAATGTCCGTGGATGTCGAAGAGATAGGTTGTGATCTGCTTTCTATGTCAGGCCATAAACTTTACGCACCAAAGGGAATCGGCGCTCTGTATGTCAGGCGAGGAACTCGGCTCCATCCGCAAAATCTGGGCGGCAGGCAGGAACGGGGAATGCGAGGGGGAACGGAACCTGTCCCGCTGATCGCAGCTTTGGGAGCAGCATGCGATATTGCGGGGAGGGAGCTATCGGAGGAATCGGCGAGGACGGTGCAGCTCAGAAACCGGATGGAACAAAACATCCTGGAGCGCGTCCCAGACTCGTTCGTTAATGGATCGCTCGACAGCCGCTTACCAAATATCTCAAGCGTTTCTTTTCCGGGGGTCGAAGGAGAAGCCTTGCTGATAAATCTCGATATGCAGGGCGTAGCCGTTTCGACCGGTTCAGCGTGCTCGTCTGGGTCAGTTGAACCCTCGCCTGTGATCAAGGCCCTCGGCCGCGACGACCGTTTTGCCAGAGGAACGATTCGGTTCAGCCTCGGTAGAATGAACACACCAGAAGACATCGACCGCGTCCTTGAGATCCTACCAAATACCGTTCAGAACCTCAGAAAACTGTATAAGAATTAGGCTCAGCTTTAGTACCTCATGCCGTGCAATTCCGAGCGCCCAAGGCATTCGAAACAAAAATGGCCCGCCGATCGCTCGGCAGGCCACAGGTCCAAGGACGACATTCGAAAATGGTGCTTAGTTACCAACGATGATCCCGCAGTTCGTATTCGTGTTGCCGACTGCATTGCCGACGATTATGCCGGCGAAGTTTCCAACGATAATCCCAGCGACTGCTGCCGCAATATTGCCTACAATGATTCCAGCTTTCTTTCCGGTAGCCGTGCAACCCTTTATTTTGGTATTGCTCTCGACTTTGTTTCCGACGATGATCCCTTCGCGATTTCCTACAATGATCCCAGCGTTCGTGGTAACGCTTCCGACGCTCAAAATACCAACCATGAGGAATGCTGCGGTGATGCTTTTAATGTTTTTCATTTTCTCTTCTCCTTTGCTTTTTAATCTCGTTTTATATTGAAGCCATTCGCCTCGTCTCGCCCTTCTATAATCAACCTTCGTGCCACGACATGCACAAAACTTTAAGGTCCTGTTATCTACTTGTTAATCAAAGAGTTAGAGCCTATGCGAGACCTCGTTCAAGCAGCTTTCAGGAAAATAAAAAACCGTATATTTACTATACAGCCTTGAGTAACTCAGGGGATATCTCACGTGTTTACAATGATTACGAAAATGGATAGAAAATATACAGAATGTTCTTGGATATCTTCTATACACTTCGCATGTCAGCCCACGCATTTTTCTATCGCAAAGTTCCGCTCGATCGTGTTAAACTTGGTTTAGCGCATTGCGCTTGCCGGTTATCCTCCCATTCAAATCCCTCCGATGTCCGCAGATGCCTTCAACGAGAGTTGCGTTGTGAGTCGAAAACAAATATTGCCTGTATTCAAGTGGACGGCGATCGGCTTCGGGGCGCTCGGCTTGGGCTACGCAATATTTTGTTTGCCGCAATCCGCTTTCGGCTGGGGCTTTCTTTCTATGTTGATCTTCGGAGCATTCGTCGCTCCGAGGCTCACATTGCGAATGCCGCGTTCGAGATTCGCGATCAGCTTTTCTGACTCGCTGATCTTTCTTGCCTTCCTCTTGTACGGTGGTGAGGGCGCAATTATCGTTGCCGCAGTGGAAATGTACTCGGGCTGCCTTCACCTGAAAAGATCGGGATTTCGCCTCGATGGGATAATGACGGCGTGGAACGTGGCGATAAACATCATCGCAACGTGTGTTACTTATCTGGTTCTCACCCTGGTATTAGCAACGAGCGCCGCAGAATTCACGCCGACTCACAGCCATCATCTCATCACATTGCTTGGCCTATTGTGCCTAACTCAGTTCAGCGTTTCCTCAATTCTTGCCGCTTTCTATCGATTTCTTGATGAGGGAAGGAACTTGTGGCGGACATGGGTCAACGACTGTTTCTCGAGTTCAATGACGCAGATCGTCGGGGCTGGACTGGCGGGCATAGTATATAAGCTGATAAACTACGGCGACTTACTTACTGCCGTGATTGCGCTTGCAGCCATCTGCATTGCGTTTCTTACCTATCGACAATCTATAGGCGAGATCAATGCGGCAGTGGCCCAGGTCGAAAATGCTGAGCGGGAAAAGGCCGAAACGGAGCGAGTGCGCCGCAAGGAAGCTGAACGCTACGCAGCACAGCTACAGGAAGCTCTCGAGAAGGAAGAGCAAGCAAATGCGGCGCTGAGAAAAAGCGAGAGAGATTTTCAGCATGCAGCGCTGCACGACTCGCTGACCGGCCTCGCAAATCGCAAAAAGTTTGGCGATACTCTGAAGGCATTGATAGAAAAGAACCGAAGAAGCGGAGATGAGGTGTTTCAAGTCCTTTTCCTTGACATCCGAGGCTTCAAGAACATAAACGATTCCCTAGGCCACACCATTGGCGATAAGGTCCTAATGATCGCCGCCAAGCGATTCCAGCGCATTTTGAACCACGCTGACACTGTTGCGCGCATCGGTGGAGACGAGTTCGCCATCATTCTTCGCGACCTTTCTACAGCCGCAAAGGCTCAGAGAGTGGCAAGGCGCGTTTACGACAGCCTTACGCAGCCATATTCTCTGGAGGGTCATCGGATAAGTATCGATCTGAACATCGGTATCGCACCTTCGGACCCAGAGTACAACACACCCGAAGAGATACTCCGTGATGCCGACATCGCGATGCATTATGCGAAGGAAAAGAACGATGGGCCAGCTGTTTTTACGCGCGAAATGCGTTCACGATTTCTGGAACGCATACAGCTTGAGAACGACCTTCGGCATGCCATCGAAAGAAATGAGCTTTTGATGCACTACCAGCCGATCGTCTCACTCGCCGACGGCAGATTGGTTGGCTTTGAGGCCCTGCTTCGTTGGCAGCACCATTCGCTTGGGCTTATACCTCCCTTCAGATTTATCCCGATCGCTGAGGACTCCGGCCTGATACTTCCGATTACGGTCTGGATACTCCAAACGACTTGCCGGCAGCTCTCTGAATGGCAAAAGATCGCACCTGAGTATGAGGACCTTATGGTCAGCGTCAATATTTCCGGAAAACATTTGGCGAAAGAACTGCTCGTGGATGACGTTATGAAGGCGCTCAGTTCGGCCCGGGTCGCTCCAAGCACTTTGAAACTGGAAATCACCGAAAGCACCGCCATGGAAAATGCCGAACACTCCATAAATATCCTCAATAAGCTTAAGGCTCTCGGTGTTCAGCTAAGCATTGATGACTTCGGCACAGGATACTCAAGCCTGAGCCACCTTCACCGACTTCCCTTCGACACGCTCAAAATAGACCGATCCTTCGTGATCAGAGTAGGAGAACAGGGCGAAGATTCAGAAGTACTTCAGACTGTCATCTCGCTCGCGAAGAACTTAAAAATGCGGGTCATAGCCGAAGGTATAGAGACTCCGGCTCAATTGGCGGTCCTGCAGAACCTGGGCTGTGATTATGGCCAAGGTTACCTGCTTGCCAAACCAAAAGGAGTGACCGAAACCGAAGAACTGCTTTATCGTCGTGCAAGCTGGCTGCCCGCAGAATCCGCGGCAGATTTAGTCGACGCTTCCGAGATACCGGGGATCAGTCCTGGTGACCGCGCCTCAGTTCATTAGTAAAGGCAGATCACTCGCAACGATCAAATTAGCGCTGCCCGCATGCCGGAGCGGCGTTTTCTGTTGCACTTGTATTTTGGACTGGCGACGCAACACCCCTATAATTGTAGAAATTCAATTATTGAGGAGAGATGCTATGTTCAAAAAGCAGTTCCTGTCGTTGTTCGTGCTTGCCTTGCTGGTAACTTCGATCCCCGCCCAGACCAAGTTACAGTACCCGAGAGCAAAAAAAGTCGACCAGGTCGATAACTACCATGGGACGATGGTGCGAGATCCTTATCGGTGGATGGAAGATGCTCCGCTTAATAAGGAAACTGTAGAATGGATCAGCGCTCAAAACAAACTTACCGCATCTTTCCTTGATGCGATCCCCGAGCGAGACCGGATCAAGGCCCGACTTACCGAGCTTTGGAATTACGAGCGCTACTCGGCCCCAACCAAGGTTGGGTCAAGGTATATCTATTCAAAGAACGACGGACTTCAGAATCAAAGCGTTCTCTTCATAGCCGACTCGATCAACGATCCCGGCCGTGTTTTCTTTGACCCGAACCGTTTGTCTGCTGACGGTACCGCTGCTCTTAGCGGATCATCATTTACACAGGACGGAAAGCTCTGGGCCTACGGCATCGCTCGAGCAGGTTCAGACCGAACTGAATGGCGCGTAATGAACGTTGAAACTGGTGAACATCTTACAGACACTTTGCGGCCGAATCGCCAGGGAAGTGTTTCTTGGCTGAATGATAATTCGGGCTTTTATTACAGCCGGTTCCCTGATGTAGAACAAGGTGCTGAGCTGAAAGGCGCGAATAAGTTTCAAAAGATCTACTTTCACAAACTTGGAACGCCGCAATCTGAAGACTATGTTGTGTATGAGCGGCCTGAGGACGGAGAGCTTTTCATGGGAGCAAATGTGACAGAAGACGGAAATTGGCTCCTGATCTCGGTCTCCAAGGGTACAGAGCGAATGAACATGCTCTATTTCAAGAACCTTACAATGGAAAAGGCTCCGATCATTCCGCTCGTGACCGAGCGTACGCATAGCTATTCGTTTGTCGGCAACGATGGGCCGGTCTTCTATTTCCGAACGGACAACGGGGCCGAACGCGGCCGCCTGGTCGCCGTTAATGTTCTGGCGCGTCAACATATCTGGAGAGAGATAGTAGCGGAGGCACCTGAGACATTAGGAAACGTTCAAATGATCAACGATCAGTTTGTCCTCAGCTACCTTAAGGATGCTTATTCCCGGATCCGCATCTTTGACAAGGAAGGCAAACACGTTCGGGATGTCGAACTGCCCGGCATTGGTTCTGCCGGCGGCTTTGGAGGCCGCCAAAAGGACACCGAGACCTTCTATACCTTCTCAAGCTACAACTCTCCACCGACGATCTATCGATACGACATGGTGTCGGGGAAGAGCACGCTTTTCAGGCAAGCGAATGTCAAATTTGACGGTTCGAAATATGAGGTAAAGCAGGTTTTTTATAACAGCAAGGACGGTACTCGAGTGCCGATGTTCATTACCCATAAGAAGGGGCTAAAGCTGGATGGCAGCAATCCAACCATCCTATACGGATACGGTGGATTTAACATCTCTCAGACACCGGGATTCTCGGTCGCCAGGCTTCCCTGGCTTGAAATGGGAGGCATATATGCAGTCGCCAACATTCGCGGGGGAGCAGAGTATGGCAAATCTTGGTGGGCAAACGGTGCGCGCCTTAAGAAGCAGAACGTGTTCGATGATTTCATCGCGGCCGCTGAGTTTCTGATTGAGAACAAGTACACCTCGACCCCTAAGCTTGCTATACAGGGTGGCTCAAACGGCGGCCTCCTGGTTGGTGCTGTCTTAAACCAGCGTCCCGAACTTTTCGGAGCCGCTTTGCCAGCGGTTGGGGTAATGGATATGGTACGGTTCACCAAGTTTACGGTAGGAGCCGCCTGGAAGTCAGATTACGGCTCACCGGATGATCCAACTGAGTTTAAGGCCTTGTATGCCTATTCTCCGCTCCATAACATCAGACCCGGGACCAAATATCCTGCGACGCTTGTGACGACCGCTGACACGGACGATCGTGTTTATCCGGCTCACAGTTTCAAATATGCAGCCGCCCTTCAGGAAGCACAGGCAGGCGAAGCTCCGATCCTGATCCGCATTGAAACGGATGCAGGTCATGGCGCAGGCAAGCCGACCTCGAAGCAGATCCAGGAGCAGGCCGATATTTACAGTTTTCTGGTAAAGGTCTTGAATGTGAAGATGAAACTCTAAGAGAGAAGGTGGTAAAGTGAGATCGCCTGATCGGGATCGTCGTAAGACGGTCCCTTTTTATCGGGAAGAATGGAGAGGACAAAATTCCTTTGGTTCTGTACCTCGAGCAAATGACCTCGATTCACTCACCGGGCACATGACCGTGGCGCGCAGGCCTGATGCAGGGCAGACAAATACACTTAGATGACCTGACCGATCGATCGGCCTTCGGTTTGACTGGATCCCGCCCTGTCCGCCTTCATCTATCGCCGATTCCGTCCAAGTCTCGGTTATCGGCGTGGCCTCTGGAGTCGGCCCGCCGGGGACTTCCCCTATCTCGACGGGGAGCATCGCTTTTGCCGGTACGGTCCCGCTGAGAAAGAGTTCGACACGACGAAACTCGGCCGGAACCTCGGTGACAAACACCTTGATCGGCTCCGTGCCAAGTTCGGTTTTCCACGCGCTCAGGTCGGGATCCTCGTTTCCAGAAGGTGTTGGTATTGGAGAGTGGCTTGTCGATGGTTCTTCCACCGCGTCGAGTTCACGGATCAGAGATCCGTTCCTGACGTCGATCTCTGCCTTTCGTATCCCCGCGGGCATTGTCCAATCGCCATTCCATTCCGGGTGAAGCTTCAAGGCGGCCTGCATGAAATCGGCCCAGATCGGCATTGCAGAGTCAGAACCTTTTAAACCGAGATCATCATTATTATCGTAGCCCACATACACAACGCAAACTATTTCAGGCGTGAAACCGGCGAACCAGCCGTCCCGCGACGTGCCTGTTTTACCCGCGATCGCTGTCTTCCCGGGAACGTTCCTCAATCCCCAGGCTCCAAGCTGGGCTGCCGTACCTCTATTAACAACGTCTTTCAGGATATCGTTCACAATGTATGCAACATCGGGCCTGACTACGTTCTTTCTTTCGGCCGCCGGCGCAATTGCGGTTTGGCCGTCGCCCTTTGTCACGCGTGTTATGGGGGTCGGCGTTATTCGATCGCCAAGGTTCGCGAACATCGTGTATGCGGAAGCCACCTGCAGTGGGGTCGCTTCGGCGGTGCCGAGTGCCATTGACGGGTAAGCTCGCTCGACCCTTGGCAATCCTGCTCGGTGAGCTAAGTTCATCACTCGGCCGACATTCACCTGCATTGCAATGTCAACCGTTACGGTGTTCTTGCTCTTTACTAGGGCGTCTCGGACAGTGATCTCCTTGTTCGAAAAATAGTCTCCGTAATTGTTTGGAGAGTATGAATCTCTTCCGAACGTGAAGATCTTCTTTTCATCCTTGAGCACCGTAGCCGCTGTGAAAATACGCGAACCCTCGTAAGGGGAGTTCAACGCGGCGGCATAAACGAAAGGCTTGAAAACCGAACCGGGCTGTCTCATTGCCATTGTCGCCCGGTTGAACTGGTTTTCATTGAAGTTTCGTCCTCCGACCATAGCGACGATCTCGCCCGACTTCGGCCGGATCGCGACAAGTGCTGCATTCAAGCTTCCCGGCTGTATCCTTTTGAAGCTCTTCTCCATCCGCTCAAGCCGGTCTGCCACGGTATCGTATGCAAGCTGCTGCAGATCGGGATCAATTGAGGTATAAACTCGCAGATGCTGAAGGGCCTCAGGATCGGAAACAACTTTCGGCAGCTCATCAATGACGTATTGTGAGAAATATGGCATTCCCTTATGATCTCTCGCGGGTATTGCCGGCTTCAGGTCAAGCCCGGCGGAATGTGCCTGTGAAAATTGCGTTAGTGAGATCTTTCCTTCTTCCAACATCGATTCGAGCACTTGGTTCCTTCTTTCCCGAGCTCGATCTGGATTCTTATAAGGGCTGTATCTATTCGGGCTGCGGATGATCCCGGCCAAGAAGGCAGATTCCGGAAGCGTCAGTTGGGAAACGTCCTTACCAAAGTAGGCGCTCGCCGCCTCGCCAACACCGTAGATCGAGACGCCGGATTGTTGACCAAGATAAATCTGATTAACGTATAGCGTGAAGATCTCCTGCTTGCTCAGGCGTGTCTCCAAGATCACGGACATGTACGCTTCTGTTACCTTGCGCTCCAGCGTCTGCTCCCTTGAAAGCAGGAGGTTCTTTACTAATTGCTGGGTGATCGAGGATCCTCCCTGATTGGCCAGAGGCGAGGCATCTTCACCTTCATACCGCCGCCAAAGGGCACGTGCAATGCCCCTGAAGTTTACACCGTAATGATCAAAAAATGCCCGGTCCTCCGTAACGATGATCGAATCGATCAGATGAGAAGGCAAGTCGTTAAAGCCCACGGTCTTTCTCCGTCCGTCGCCTTCCGCAGCGATGGTGCTAAGCTGCTTCGGTTCCAGATTGGCCCTTTCCAATTCAGCCCCTGTCGTGGGATCAACGATCTTCGTAACCTGTTTTCCGGTCTTTCCGAAACTAACGTCGAGGGTGGGAAAGATCTTCTCGCCGTCAACGATCGCCGTCAGACCGGGCTCAATTGCTACCCCTGTATCCGTAACGGTGTATCGACCTCTCGAATGTTCTGCCTTGATATTCTTATCGATATAGCCAGCAGACCTCAGGTATTCAATAAGGCCGCTTCGTGTCAGCTCCTCATTGACCCGCAGCGTCTTAGGGGCCGAATATATGCCGGCAAAAGGGGTGAATACCTCACGGCCCATCATTCGCCTGTCGATCCGATCCGAGAATTCAAACCAGAAATAGGTAAGAGTCAAGAAACCTCCGAGTATGACCAAAAGTGCCAGGGAAACGGTCCATCCGTTAATGAAAATTCTGGACATCCGTCGAAGTAAAGACGGCGGCGGCGCCTTATACGATGACACCCGTTTTGCCTTGATCCATCCTTTTGGCGGGAGCTTTGAGCGCTTAGTTCGGTTTTGGTTAGACGGAGGCATTGATCAACGATATACGGAATTTTGGTGAGGATTTTGTTTTTGCGGGTTGCCCTGTAAAATTCTATAAAGTTTTTGCATTAAGTGTCTAGAATAAACTGCAATGCTGTTAATACAGGCGAAACGAGAGCGGCCCGTTGATCCGGTCTCGGCTTGCGAGAGTTTCAGGGAAACAAGGCAGATGTCCTGTGACGTGAGAAGATCGAACTGATGAAGGTTCTTGTAACTGGTGGAAGCGGATATCTCGGGAGCCACATTCGGCGTTTTTTTGAGGCGGACGACCTTTCAAGGCGATCCGGATTCGACGTACTCGACATCTACGATACAACGCTCGTGTCGGAATACGATATGGTCATTCATTTGGCTGCGTTGTTAGACAAAGATCCTAAGGTGCATGAGAACGTTTTTCGAACAAATGTCGAGGGAACCATAAATGTAGCGCGTGCGATGAAAAAGGACGCAGTTTTAGTCTTTGCTTCGACAAAAGATGTGTACGGGAGATTCGCGGATAACTACTCGGAGGTTCCCGAAACCTGCCAAACACTGTACTCAGGACAATCGGCTTTGGAGTGGTCAAAGTTGATCGCGGAGCATTATGTCGAATACTACGCCCATATCAATAATTTCCGATCCTGCATTTTTCGTCTTTCAACTGTTTACGCGCCGCTGACAGCGGGCAATCAGCCCAATTTCGTGGGCCATTTTGCTGATGCGATCAATAAAGGCGAACCGATAAGTCTGCCGGGCGGAGGCAGGCCCCGGCGAGATCTGTTGTACGTTGAAGATCTTGCTCGAGCGTGTTCAGCGTTTGCAGACTCCGCGATCAGGCATGGAACGTATAATCTGGGTGGTGGTTCCTCAAACGCGGTTTCGCTAACGGAGTTGATCACAAAAATGGAGGCAGTTTGCGGGCTACAAGCTATCATTGCTGAAGAAACACCTTTGCCAGATCCGGTCCCCATGAATTACGTATCTGACATTTCCTTAGTTGATTTCGAGCTCGGGTGGCGTCCGAAAACCGATATCGAGACGGGCATTGCCGCCATATTTAGCCATGTTCCAAGTGCCTGAAGGGTCCGGATAGCTCTGCCGATGGTTCAAAAGAATGAGATCAAAAGGATCGCAGTACGCGGGCCAAATTGGGTAGGCGATACCGTAATGTCCGTGCCGGCTTTAAAGCTGCTTTCCGCGCTTTTCCCGGCCGCAGAGATCGACCTGCTTCTAAGAGGATCGGTCGCTGATCTATTCGAGGATGCCGATTTTGTAAACTCGGTCGTAGCGATCGACGATCCGGGGTCAAAGATCAGATCCGTTCGGGAAAATACCGCATTCCTGGCCAGTCGGCGTTACGACCTGGCGGTCATTTTGACAAATTCGTTTGAGCCGGCCCTTAGTACGCTGTTCGCTGGAATACCCCGTCGGATCGGTTATAACAAAGACCTTCGTGGATTGCTTCTGACTGATCCGGTCCCCGTGCCGGATTGGAAGACCCGTCGGCATGAAGTGTTTTTCTACCTACATTTGATCGCGGAGGTAGGAAACCGGATACTTGGTCGACCGGTCTTTCTCGAAGCTGAACCTGATGCCTCCTTTACTCTTTCGCAAAGCCGGATCGATTCCGCCCTAAGTTTGATCAAGGAGGCCGGAGTTGGCCCTCAAAAGAATCTTGTGGCAGTGGGCGCCGGCTCAACGAATTCTCGAGCAAAGCGGTGGGGCCTTGACCGGTTTGCCGAGCTTTGTGAACGGCTTGTTGACGAACTGGACGTTTCTGTCGTGCTGCTTGGCGGGCCGAACGAGGTGGAGATAGCTGAAAATTTGGTCGGGGAGAGACCAAACAAGATCATTGACCTGATCGGCAAGACATCGGTCGCAGATGCAGCCGCATTGCTGAAGCAATGCAGATTACTTGTGGCAAATGATATGGGTCTCGCCCACCTAGCTCCAGCAGTTGGTACTAAAACCGCGGTCATCTTTGGTCCCACCGATCCGGTAACGACCAGGCCGTTCTCTGATGATGCCTTCGTTATCCGTGAGGCGGTTGATTGCTCGCCCTGCATGCTTCGCGATTGCCCGATCGATCACCGCTGCATGACAAGGATCACGGTGGACCGCGTTTTTGCCGCGTGTAAAGACCTACTTTTCTTTCGTAACGGCCGATTATGACTGATCCTTCTGGAAAACCGGCAGTTTTTGTCGATCGCGATGGAACGCTTATCGAGGAGGTAAACTTTTTATCACGGGTCGAAGATCTAAAGATCTTCCCTTTCACTCGCAGGGCTCTTGAAATGCTTCGAGAAGCCGGATTTATGGTGATCGTTGTTACGAACCAGTCCGGTATCGGTCGTAATATCTACGATGTCGAGGCAATGAAAGCGATCCACACCAAGATGGGTGACGAACTTCCTGGCTTGATAAACGCCTTTTATTATTGCCCGCACCTTCCCTGCGACGGGTGCGCTTGCCGAAAGCCCGGACTGGGAATGATCGAATCGGCACGGCACGATCTTCTTATCAGCCTGTCTGGTTCCTGGATGATAGGGGACAAGACGATCGACGCGGAAACTGGCTTCAATGCCGGCATTGGTACCGCTCTGGTTAGAACAGGTTATGGTAGGCTGCACGAGCCTCAGCTGCAACGCCGGCCAGACATAGTTGCGGACAACATCCTGACCGCGGTTGAACAGATCCTACGAGCCCCGAAATGAACCCGTCCTGACCTTAAGTATCGATCGGAAGAGAGACCGTGAAGGTCGATCCTTTACCCTCACCTTCGCTTTCTGCTTGTACCGTACCTCCGTGTATCTCGACCAGGTTTCGGACTATTGCAAGACCGAGCCCCAATCCCCCGTTCCTTGCCTTGTCAGCGGTGTCCTGTCGAAAGCGTTCGAATACCAGCGGCAGGAAATCCGGGCTGATCCCTTTACCGTGGTCAATGACCCGCGTTACCAACCATCCGCCCACTTCCTGAAGATCAACGCGAACTTCGGAAGCGTCCCGACTGAATTTAACTGCATTCGCAAGGAGATTTGTAAACACCTGCACCAAGCGCTCCCTATCGCCTTTAACGAAGCCCGAAGGTACATCAGCATCAAGTCTTAATTTAACTCCTCGTTCTTCGGCTTGCGGCCGAACGGTCTCCATCGCCTGTGAGATAACCTCCTTCATATCCACGTCGCGTCGTTCGAGCTTGAGTTTGCCTGAGATCACCCTAGCCACATCAAGGAGATCTTCGATCAGCCTATTCTGCGTTTCAGAGTTCTTGATTATGGTATTCAACGCCTTCTCTGACTGAGCCGTGTCGAGCGTCCCCTCTTTCATCATTCGTGCCCAGCCAAGGATCGAATTCAGGGGTGTACGCAGCTCGTGTGAGACCGTCGCCATGAATTCATCTCGTAGGCGGTTCGCGATCTCTGCATCTCGCCTCGCCTCTTTCTCGCTCGCCAGGATCTGCTCACGTTCACTTGCAGATTCAAGCAGCTTGGTGTTGAGAAGCTGCAATTCTGACGTGCGCTCCTCCACCTTTCGTTCCAAGCTTTCGTTGGCATCGAGCAAATTTTGCTGAGCGGTCCTGCGCTTCTTTATTTCAGAAGAAACGGTCCGGTTGGCAAACGCCAGAGATGCGATCCCGGCCAAACTGCTCAGGATAAGCACCCAGACCGTGATGGTGAACCTATGATCGCTCTCTCGGTCTCGCGCCATCTGGTTTTTCGCTTGAATGGACTTGATCATCTCGCCGGATGCTCTTATCTTGTCGAGCATTACCTTTCCTTCTCTCCAAACGAGTTCCGTCGCGGCCACTTCGGCACCCTGCATTTTCCGGAGATCGATCTTTCTTGATACTTCCGCAACATATTCCTTATAGGTTTGGTCGATCCGGTTCACTTCATCGTATTGAGCCGGATCGCCGCTCGTAAGCATCCTTAGGCGGTCAAGGTTTTGCCGCGCTTTTTGCTGTGCCAGATCAAAGGGCAAAAGGTAAGTGGCATTTCCAACGAGCATAAAGCTCGTAAGGGCTGACTGGATCTCTAGCGATAGTGCGACCGTTTCGTCAACGTTTCCGTAGATCTCCTGCGACCGCTTTTGCCAAGAGAGAGCTTCCTGCGACGACATGGTGTTCAGGTAGAACAGAACCCCAACGGTCGTCAGCATAAGAAAGACGAAGAGAAGGATTATCGGTAGTTTCCGTTCGAACGATAAAAGCATTTCGAAGCGGTGGGCTTCTGCGGAGGTCAGGCAAAGTGGTTAGCCGGCCCTTCCAAAATCATCGTTAAGGCGTTCAATGTCGTCTTCACCGAAATAACTGCCTGTTTGAGTCTCGATAAAAACAAGCAGGTCCGCAGCGTGGGGGTTCTCGACGCGATGGGCAGTACCCGCTGAAATGTCGATCGAGTTTCCAGTTTTGACTAGTATTTCGCTGCCATTTAATGTTACTTTAGCAGTGCCTTGTACGACAAACCAGTGTTCAGAACGATATTTATGGCGCTGGTAACTGAGTCGCTTGCCGGGCAGCACTTCGATCCTTTTGACCTTAAAGTTCTCCGATTCGTCCAGGACCAAAAAGCTACCCCATGGGCGTTTCTCAAATCGTTCTGTCAGACACTCTTTTTCAACTGCGTCCATAGGCATCCGCGCTGATATGTTTAGTCTAAACGAAAAGTATCGAGCCGCCAATTTACGGCAGATGTCCGTGCAAACGCTAATACTTGGGCGGCTGGTCTTGATCTTCCTGCTTCTTGTATCAGCATGGGTATGGCTTAGCGGACGCCTGTTGCTCTCGTTCGAAAGTTTCCCGCAGAGCATTTTTATCGGCTTCATCGTCGCCGTGGGGCTGACGATAGTTTATTCCTTTTTTCTAAGGCTTAGTTCGAACCTTGGATGGCAGGTAAGGCTGCAATTCGGGCTAGATGCATTGCTTATCACTTGGCTGGTTTGGCGAACCGGTGACCTTTCTTCACCATTTATAGTTCTTTATCTCGTATTGATCAGCGTTTCGAGCCTCTTCCTCAAACCACTTGGCACGGTCGTGATGTCATTCGTCTGTATCGGGCTATTCACGCTGCTCTCAGCCATCGCCGGGCTCGGATTGATCGAATCGACGGGTTCTGAACTCTCACCCGCAAAGATCGTCCAAGGGATAAGTTTTCACGTGGTCGCGTTTATCGTTGTCGGACTGCTGGCCGCTAGATTGGCTGACCGCCATACGTCGGGCAAAAGCCTGGAAGAGACTACGAAGAAATTGGCCAACCTGCAAGTGCTTCACGAAAGGATCATAGAATCTATACGGTCGGGCCTCATTACGACCGATATGGACGGAAAGATCTACAGCTTCAATTCAGCTGCAACCGAGATCACCGGTTTTCGGGCCGACGAGATGGAGGGTCAGGATATCCGCCGCTTGTTCGGCGATATTTCACTTGAGGTCGAACAGTCGCTGCAGGCCGCGGAAATGGGTGAACAGCTCCCTCGTTTTGAGGCTGACCTCGAAACGCCCGACGGATTCACCGTCCGGATCGGTTACAGCATTTCCCAGCTTTTGTCTGAGAACCATGAACCGTCCGGGTGGATCATTACTTTTCAAGATCTCACAGAGATCCGATCAATGGAGGAAAGCGTGCGGCGAAAAGAACGGCTTGCGGCTGTCGGCCGCGTCGGTGCGGGATTGGCCCACGAGATACGAAATCCGCTCGGAGCAATGCGCGGCGCGATCCAGGTGCTCGAGGCAAATACGCCTGCCGATTCTATCCAATCTGACCTGATGGGAATAATCCTTCGCGAATCTGACCGATTAAACAGCATTATCACCAACTTCTTAAGCTATGCGCGTCCCAAGGTCGGAAATTTTACCGAGATCGATATCAGCGAAGCCGTTCGTGAGACGCTAACCCTTCTTCGTCATAGCCCTGACGTCAAACCCGAACACGAGCTCATCGAGGAACTGCCGTCACAGCCGGTTTTTATTTCGGCCGATTCGACCCAGGTCAAGCAAATTTTCTGGAATCTGGCACGAAATTCGATCCAGGCGATGAAAAATGGAGGCCGGCTTACAATACGGCTGGAAGTTCTTGGCCGGACCAGGATCCGTATCGTGTTCGAAGACACCGGCGATGGAATGCCCCCGGAGAGGGTAGAACAACTATTCGAGCCATTTTCTAGATCGACGTCCGGAGGGACCGGCCTAGGCCTCTCGATCGTTTACCAGATAATTCGCGACCATAACGGCACCATAAATGTTCGGAGTATAGAGGGTGAGGGCACGACGATCACCGTCGAACTCCCGTCTGAAAACCGTCCCCGCCGCGTAGCTGATGACGACATAGATTCAACGGGAGGAGCGAACCGTTTTCAAGATCTGCTGAACGTAAAGAACCCTGAGTCGAAAGTTTCTGCTTGAAAATTTGTCGGCTGATTTGTGAAAATAGAGTTAGCGGTCCTTTTGGCCCGTCCCCGTTTACCAAAGATCAGTGGGCAGGGATGCTCGTAATTACATGCCTTCAGGGCTTCCGCAAGTCGTACGCCGTATTTCGGTCGCTGTACGATCGAAATTTGACCTTTTCTGTCAAACATAGCGCAACAAAAACAAGCTGAGAATGTCTAATCTACTTATCGTTGACGACGAACAAAGTTATCGGCAGCTTTTGAGCCTGATCTTCGAAGGCGAAGGCCATTCGATACGCACTGCCGCAAACGGAAGTGAAGCAGTTACGATGCTCAGCTCAGAACCAGCCGACCTTGTCATTTCAGACGTTCGAATGCCCGATATGGACGGAATTGAAATGCTGCGAACCGTTCGCGAGAACCTGCCCGACATGGGCATCATATTCATGACGGCCCACGCCTCGGTGGAAGCCGCTCGCGAGGCTTTCAAACTTGGTGCCGATGATTTTGTAACAAAGCCGTTCGATGTTGATGAGCTAAAGCTGATAGTAAAGAAGACCCTGGAAAAGCAGGAACTCATCGATGAGAACAGGGCTTTTAAGCGTGCCCAGCGAGAAAGGGGATCGGTAAAAAACATAGTCGGAAACTCAGCAAAGATGAACGCGATCTTTCAAATGATCGAGACCGTCGCGGGCGTTCAATCGACAGTTCTGATAACCGGCGAGAGCGGCACAGGAAAGGAACTGGTCGCTCGCGCCATACATGACCTAAGCCCCAGAGCCGAGAAGCCGTTCATTTCCATCAACTGCGGCGCGTTTACGGAAACGCTTCTTGAATCAGAGCTTTTCGGATACGTTAAAGGCTCGTTTACGGGGGCGAACACCAATCGAAAGGGCCTCTTCGAAGCGGCAAATAAAGGAACGATATTCCTGGATGAGATCGGTGAAATGTCGCCGGCGATGCAAGTCAAGCTTCTCAGGGTACTTCAGGAGCGACGTGTGCGCCCTGTCGGAGCTCACGACGAGATCGAGGTCGATGCACGAGTGATCGCGGCGACGAATCGGGATCTGAAACAAATGTCTTCCGACGGTACGTTTAGAGAAGACCTCTTTTATCGAATTTCTGTGATCCCGATCCATTTGCCGCCGCTTCGCGAACGACGCGAAGACATTCCTGATCTGGTAGATCATTTCGTGAATAAGTTTTGCGAACAAAGCGGCAGACATGTCGGGGTGTCGCCGAAAACGATGCATCTGCTCGAGAACTATATGTGGGGCGGCAACGTCCGCGAACTCGAACACACGATCGAGCGTGCCGTCGCTCTCGAGCGAACCGACGAAATTCAGCCTGAACGTCTGCCGGAACACATAACCAATTACAATCCTGACCGCATCAATGCCGAATTCGAGCTGCCGGCCGAGGGCCTCAACCTTACCGCTCATCTTGAAAATCTCGAAAAGACCTACGTGCTCGAGGCCCTTAGGCTCACCGCGGGCAATCAGACAAAAGCCGCCGACCTGCTTCAAATGCAGGTTCGCTCGCTCCGGCACTTACTCGATAAACACTCCATTCGCGCACTTTCTGCCCAGATGCGCAGCGGAGAGTAGGATCACGCTCGTCAGATCGCTGCAGTTCCCGCTGATGGCGCCCGGGCACGGCGTAGTTCGCTTTGCCAAACCTTTGATGTCCGCTTACACTTGCATCTTTCGATGAGTGAAAGCAGGCCCAAAATAGCCCCCGTTTACCTTGTTATATTTGCCGTACTCTTGTGGAGCACGGGCGGGCTGTTCATCAAATCGACCACGATCGATGCCTATCAGGTCACTTTCTTCCGGTCGCTCTTTGCCGCGACTACGGTGTTTCTGCTCACGCGAAAAGAGGGAGTGAGGATAGACGCGTTCGGCGTATTCACGTCGATCATCTATGCCCTGCTGCTTTTCCTTTTCGTCTGGGCAACAAAAAAGACGACCGCAGCGAACGCGATCTTCCTTCAGTACACTGCCCCGATCTACATTCTAGTTCTTGCTCCGTTCGTAATAGGCGAAAAATTTCGCTGGCGAGATCTGATCACCGTGATCATTGTCTTGGGCGGGATGAGCCTGTTCTTTGTTGGCCAACTCCGGCTCGACGACTATCAGGGCAATATTGCCGCGCTATTTTCGGGAGTGTTTCTCGGTCTCTACATAATGCTCCTGAGACATCCGAGGGCCGAGGGTTTCAACCCGGCGATCGCCGTCATCTATGGCAACCTGCTTCTCGCACTGCTCACCCTTCCCGACGGATACTCGGCTCTATCGGTAATGCTTCCGATGGACTGGTTCGCAGTGTTTTTTCTCGGCGTCTTTCAGATAGGCATCGCATACATTCTTTTCATAAAAGGCGTTCGCGGCGGGACCCGCCCGCTTGACGCAAGCCTGATCGGATTTATCGAACCGCTATTAAATCCCGTTTGGGTATTTTTGTTCATCGGCGAACGTCCTTCGCGCTGGGCTATTCTCGGCGGAGTGATAATTGTCACTGCCATCGCGGTCCATACCCTTAGAGAGTACTCCCACAGAAAAGGCAACAATACTTAGTGAGACTATCCTCAGGGATTCGCTAAAGGTTGAGATAGGTTAACACGCTGCCCCAAGATAAATTGACACAGATGCTCTAAAAAATTACAATCCGGGTCCAAAAGGCAGTGTTCCTAATTCCCGCTTATGGACAGCCGGATCTCCCATCTAAGGTCAATTCTCGTTGAAGAGTTCGCTCAACCTTGGACTGTTTCCAGAATGGCAGAACTCGTCAATCTGTCACCCGCACATTTTTCAAGACTCTTCACAAAGCAGATCGGAGTATCACCCGCAGCATTTCTTCATGAACAGCGGATGAAGAGTGCTTGCAAGCTGCTCGAGGATGCGACCTGCTTCCTTCGCATTAAAGAAATTCGTGTGACTGTCGGGCTTAATGACGCGAGCCATTTCACTCGTGATTTTAAAAACAGATTTGGGATGACTCCTTCGGCCTACCGCAATTGGGCTAGAGAAATGACCGAATTGCGTGAAAGAAATGAATGAATGTTTCAATTGGCCAAAATTTACGATCCTTCGCCAAGTAAAAAGTATTGACCTAGGCCAACTGGATATTCACGATGTTCGACAGTTCCAAAATATTGAGTGGAGGTGAACTAGACGATGGCCAAGAGATCACAGTTGATAGGTGCCAGCATTGTTATCTGTTCTTTCGTGTTGGCTGGCAACATCTATGCAAAAGGCGGAGTGGCGGCTCCGGCCGCGCCTCCAACAGAAACTTTTGTAGAAGTCAGTCAAATTCCTCGCTGACAAAGAAAGGGAGCCCCAGCAGGACTGGGTTGAACAAACACAGGCATTCGCGCGTAAAGGAGAAACGAGGCCATTCTGGGACAAAGCGCGGCATTCCAACTAGATCGCAGGCCAGCCAGAACCTTAAGAATGTAGCTTTGAATCGATGCTTGCCCATTGACGAAGGAGGTTTGCAGTGTTTTATTGAATGTCTCCGCGATTCAGTGCCACCAGAGGTCATCATGCAATGTATAGAGTCGTGCGGTTCCAGACAATGGGCCAATTGCGCCGTTTGTTTAGGGACCGGTGTCCTGGTTGTTATATCTTGTGGTGTGGCTTGTTACCCGCAGGTATATTAGCTTTGATCTCGATCAACACGGAGCGCGGACGGAAACACCGCGGAACTAAATCCCCATGAGAGCGTACATTTTAATAGCTTCTATTGGAGTCTCGTTGTTAACAGGCTCTGCCATTGCTCAAATGGAAAACCGGGCAAAGATTGATCATGAACAGGCGCTCTTAGCGTTTGACAGCATCTTGACCCGTTCAGATGAGATTCTCGATATCCGAAAAAGGGTCAGCGTCAGGGCTAAGGCGGCGAATATGCTCTTTCCGCGAGACCGAGAGACGGCGAGAGATATCTTTATTAAGCTTTGGGAGCAAATTGATAAGCAGCCGGAGGAGGAGGCATCTGAAAAAGAGGCCGCCCGGATCGACCTCCTAGAACATCTATTCCCCAAGGATCGTGCTTTAGCCGAAAAATTAATGAATTCGGTTTCACGGGTCAATTCGAAAGAGGCTAAGGAGCAAGGCCTCGATTTCTTGAAAGGAGTGAATCCGGAAACCCAGCGAATGGCCTTTCTGGCCTACCGGTTTGCTGAGGAGAATCCGACTCTTTCCGCGACCTTACTTGGGAGCATTTCAAGAAACACGGCGCCTTCGCTGCCAATCGTTTTGGCTCGAATTCGAGAGAAAGAGCCGGTATTGGCGAACTATATTACAGGGCAGATCCTGGATAGATTTCCGAATCATCCTTCTTCAATCGCACTTCTAGGGCTTACAAACGTTGCCGCTTACCTATTCCCAATGCAGCCGACGGCGGTGTCGCTCGACGTTGCCACCTCTGACGATCAACTCCGCTCACGATTTATGCAGGTAGGATACGAGGTACTAAAGAACTCTTTGCAAGAATCCGCCGAGAGTCTGAAAGCACAGGATCTCGACGAAACCGGACGCCTGATTCGAGCCTCGGGACAAGCCACTGTTGCCGCGATCTTATATGTTCTTTCCAGCAGATATTCTCCACAGGACTCGAGAGAGCTTGGCCTGCTGGCCCCGAAACTTCTTCGATCCGTTCCTCCGGAATTTCACCAGTTGATCACAATGCAAGCTGCCGCAGTTCGCGCCACTTTGGCAATGGTTGAAGATTCGGAGAATCTCGAGGTTGAGATCGTTGCTGCCATTGCGAAAGAGGATTACGCCAAGGCAGAGGAACTGATTGATAAGATAAAAGAAACGCCGAGGCGGAAGAATTGGCTCGACATCCTTTTTCGCTCGCAGTCCAGAAACCTAATTCGAAGAGGTGATGCACTTCTCGCATTGTCAGCAGCTCGAAAGATCGAGAGCCCCTACATGGCATTACCATTGCTGATCGACATTGCAAAGTTGGGCCATAAGAAAAAAGATGAGGGTCTATCGACCAATGCTTTTCAGGCGATCTTGACGCTTTTGGAAAAGCTCCCCAAGGGAGCCCAGGCAAAGACGCTACTCTCTGTTTCAGCTGAAACGGGGTATTTTATGAAAGAGCAGTCATCGCTCGCGATGCAGAGAGCGGTTGAGATCATTAACGCCTTGGAAACTGATAGATCAGAAAAAGCAAGCAAAGCAGTCTTCCGAGGCGAGAATTATTGGGAAAATCCAGACCACTTTCTTTCTACGCCCAGCCTGATCAGTGCTTTTGCGGTTAATGGAGAAAATGACTTAACCGAAACCCTTCGAATCGCGGAACGATTTCGAGAAAAGTCATTAAGAATGTTGGCTACTTTGGCCGCAATAGAACCGATCATTAAGAAAGGTCCGCCGAAAACAAACAAAAAAGAGCGTAAAAAGTAACTCTCACGCCTGTCGTTCTACATATCTCCCGCATCGGTTAGCAGCTGCCCACTAGACTTGTGAAGCCGGATCGTCAGGTTGCCTCACTTCCCTATCCTTGACGCCCCCTGCGAACCGCCTTATTCGAACTATCTCACAAACGAGCGTCTTCACTACTAAGATGCTTAGTTGGCCTATTCTGCAACATAGATGTGATATAATCTCAGGTGTTTTAAATATTAATGACCGCTATGTGTTGATTTCAGTCAAGTAACCGTTACCTGACTAAAATGGCACCGGCAGACCACTATGGCAAAATATACGATCCCCGAAAACATCAAGAACGAAGAATTAAAACGCTGGGTCACGGACATGGCAGAGCTTTGCGAACCCGACGCTGTCTATCTCTGCGACGGGTCCCAAGAGGAATACGACCGACTATGTCAAGAAATGGTAGATGCTGGGACCTTCATCAGGCTTGATCCTGAAAAGCGGCCAAACAGTTTTCTGGCCCGCTCGCATCCGTCGGACGTAGCTCGAGTTGAGGACCGAACTTACATCTGCTCGCTTTCGAAAGGCGATGCGGGACCGACCAACAACTGGATGAATCCGCGCGAGATGAAAGCGATACTCACGCCAAAGTTTCGCGGCTCGATGCAAGGTCGCACGATGTATGTCATTCCGTTCTGCATGGGCCCGATCGGCTCTCCCATTTCGCAATTCGGCGTTCAGCTTTCCGACTCGCCGTACGTGGTCGTGAATATGAAGATCATGACCCGTATGGGTCAAAAAGCCCTCGACGCGCTTGGCGATGGCGAATTCGTCCATTGCCTCCATTCGGTAGGAATGCCGCTTGCCGAAGGCCAGGCTGACGTTTCTTGGCCGTGCTCGCCGGATCCGAAGGATAAGTACATCGTTCATTTTCCGGAGGAGAGATCGATAATTTCATATGGTTCCGGCTATGGCGGCAACGCACTTCTCGGTAAGAAGTGCCTAGCCCTCCGCATTGCTTCGACGCTCGGCCGTGAACAGGGCTGGCTCGCCGAGCATATGCTCATCGTCGGCGTAAAGGCCCCGGACGGCCACAAAGATTACGTTTGCGCGGCTTTCCCGTCGGCGTGCGGCAAAACGAACTTTGCGATGTTGATCCCGCCCAAGGCGTTTCAGGAAGAAGGCTGGGAAATAACCACGGTTGGCGACGACATCGCGTGGATTAAGCCTGACGAGCACGGCAAGCTCCACGCGATCAATCCAGAGGCCGGATTTTTCGGCGTGGCTCCGGGCACGAACTATTCATCGAATCCCAACGCGATGGATTCGATCAAAGAGAACACGATCTTTACGAATGTCGCCCTGACCGATGACGGCGATGTCTGGTGGGAAGGCATGGACGGAGAACCTCCGGCACACGCGATCGATTGGCAAGGCAACGATTGGACCCCAGCGAGCGACAAACCCGCTGCCCACCCGAACGCCCGCTTCACGGCACCTATCACACAGTGTCCCGTGGTTGATAAGCATTTTGACGACCCGAAAGGCGTTCCGGTTTCTGCTTTTATTTTCGGCGGCCGCCGCAATTCGACCGTACCGCTCATCCAGCAGTCGTTCAACTGGGCGTTCGGCGTTTACATGGCTGCCACGATGGGCTCTGAGATGACGGCCGCTGCATTTGGCAACATCGGTGAGGTCCGCCGCGATCCATTCGCGATGCTTCCGTTTGCCGGATACCATATGGGCGAATATTTTGCTCACTGGCTTGATTTTGGCCGCCAGATCCCCGAACCGCCGCGTATCTTTTCCGTAAACTGGTTCCGCAAGGACGAGAACGGCAAGTTCCTTTGGCCGGGCTTTGGCGAGAACATGCGTGTTCTCAAATGGATAGTGGAACGGGCCCGCGGCAAGTCAAAGGGGTTCGAGACGCCGCTCGGCTGGATGCCCAGATATGAGGATATGGACTGGCGCGGACTCGATTTCACCCGCGAGCAGTGGGACGCCGTGATGAAGCTCGACCGTGATATGTGGATCAAGGAAATATCCACGCATGATGACCTTTTCTTCAAACTTTACGATCGGCTACCAAAAGAAATGACCTTTATCCGCGAGCTTCTGGTTTCGAACCTGTGGCGTTCACCCGAACTAGGGCTGGCTGCGCCGCGGCCTGAGCCTAGTGAAGCGACGATGGCCGTAGCAAAAGGCGAATGACGCCTTCCGAAAATATGCAAACTTTTCGGTAAGTAGAAAATCTAATTGGTTAGGTTACTGATATCTAGTACCCGAGAGATTATGGAAGAATTCACTACATCGTTTGGAAACTCTGCGGCGGAAGCTGCTCCGTCGCAGCGTGCACAGTTCATCCGCAAGACGTATTTGCTACTTGCTGCGGCGATACTGGCCTTCATCGCGGTCGAGGCGTTTTTGTTCGCAACGCCGGCGGCGGCAGCGATCGGAACGCTTATATTTAGCGGGGGAGCAATGGGATGGCTGCTTGTGCTTGGCCTGTTCATGGGTGTCTCGTTCCTGGCAAATCGCTGGGCAACGTCCGAGACCTCTAAATTGACGCAGTTCCTCGGTCTGGGCATTTTTATAGTGGCCGAAGCGATAATTTTCGTGCCCTTGATAATGCTCTCTACGTACTATGCGTCTGATGGAACAGTTCTCCTAAAAGCGGGAGTAGTCACACTCGGCCTGTTCTTGGGCATTACCGCGACGGTTTTCATCACCCGAAGCGACTTTTCGTTCCTGGGCCCGATCATCGCGATCGGCGGTTTCACGGCGCTCGGTTTCATAGTGGCAAGCGCGATCTTTGGCTTTTCGCTGGGCAGCGTTTTCGCGTTCATTATGGTTGCGTTCGCTGGAACCGCTATTCTTTACGAAACCTCCAATGTTCTGCACAGGTTCAATACCAACCAGCATGTAGCGGCATCCCTGGCCCTATTTGCAAGCATTGCCCTGCTTTTCTGGTACATTCTGACGATCTTCAGTTCACGCGATTGACGAAATTGCGCTAATCTAAAGCCGCCGCTTGGGACACTTATCCCGCGGCGGTTTTACTTGTAATGAGGTAGTAGGTATGTATAAATTCTTGCTTCTGCTTCTAATAGCGCTCAGTTTGACCCTGGGGATCATTGCCCAGACACCGGCGGCTCCAACTACGCATCTTAAGGTCGGGATGCAAGCTCCCGATTTTGAACTGAATGACACGGCGGGACGGCCTGTAAAGTTAAGTGATTTCAAGGGAAAGAAAAACGTGGTCCTTGCGTTCTACGTTCTTGCCTTCACAGGCGGCTGAACCCGAGAGCTGCAGGCATATCAGGCTGATATTGCCAAATTCGAAGCCACCGAGACACAGGTGATCGGAATCTCGATGGACAGCTTTGCTGCGAACAAGCGATTTGCCGATGACATCAAGGTAACATTCCCTCTGCTTAGCGACTGGAAACGCGAGACAACTAAAGCGTACGGGCTCTATAACGAAGCGTCGGGCTACGGGCGAAGGGGGACATTTGTCGTTGATAAGCAAGGAATTATTCAACATGTCGAGGTTGGTAATTCCGCCATTGACCCGACAGGTGCTTATCAGGTCTGCGACCTATTGACAAGACGAAAGGCCGAGCCGCCAAAACAATGAATCAATTTGCACCATGCCCTCATTGCGGAGCGTCGAATGCGGAACGCCTCCGTTTCACTTGGTGGGGCGGGCTTCTAGGGCCGCGGATACTGAACCACGTCAAGTGTTCAGGCTGCGGCAAGAACTATAACGGTAAGACCGGCAAAGATAACACGACCGGCATCATGATCTATTCGGCGATCGTCGGCCTGATCGTGTTTGGACTGGTAGGGTTGATGTTCGTTGCGTTGTTTGCTTTGATGTACGCTACCCGCTAATGGCATCCTCTTCAACTGAAGCGAGGCTGATGGTTCCGTCAGCCTCTTTCATCAACACCTCGATCCGCCGTTCAGCATTGGTCAATCGCTCTCGGCATTCTCTGGAGAGCCTTATTCCGTTCTCAAAAAGCTTAAGGCTTTCTTCCAAAGGTAGATCGCCGTCCTCCAGTTGCTTCACGATCTTTTCAAGCTCATTCAACGAAGCTTCGAATGTTTTTCCTGCCATGATCTTATCTTAATATCTCTTCGGCTTCGCGGAGAAGCCGTTCTATGCGCTCGGCCTCATTTGGGTTTTTCAAGTTTTCCCGCCCATTTACGGCAAAGTCAATGATATCCTGCCCGATCGACCGTGCTATGTCTTGTGCGAGAGCATCATCCTGAACCCCTACGATCTTCCAGCGCTCGCCATTTCGTTCCATAAGCAGCGCAGTATTACGCCCAGGGTCTCGGCTCTTCACCACGGCTGTGTCTCCGGTTACCGATATCTCAACGTATTGGTGGGCCGCGATCACCATAGCTGCAAAGGGGATCTCCTGCAGATCTGCAGTTTGACTTCGAATCGCTTGAGGCAATTCCCTTCTGGCTCGTTCTTTAACAGCGGGCAGGAGCGGTTGTGCGATGCGAACCATCTGCTGAATCGCTGTCTGAGGAACTCCACGTCCATACATCTCAACTGCTTTCCCGGCCACTTGGGGAACAAGACCGTCCACAATTGCATCAATATCGACAAATGACGAAACCCCTGCCTCGTCCATATTGCGCGCCGCATCGATCATCAATGCCAGTGAATACTGTGGCGTTGATCTCTGCTTCTCCCAATATAGATAAAATACGGCTCCGCTGATCAATGAGGTTGAGATGAAAGTTAAAAGCATCGTAAGCAGGATCGTACGGTAGGTTCGCCATTTAGGTCGTGCCTCGGGCGCGCGAAATGCCGCATCGGCCCGCTGCAAGCCGAGTTCAGCGGATCCCCGTGCTCCGCTGTCATTTATTTCGTGATCGAGCATCAGATCTGGATTCAGCCTTTCTCAGCATCATGAACGATAGAATTCACTCGTGCCCCGAATTTCCCCCTGCCAAGTCGGACAACAATTGCTTCGTCCAACTCGATTTGATGCGAATCCCGTACGATCACGCCGCTCGCTTTTTGAGTGATGGAATAGCCTCTTGATAACACCGCTAATGGAGACAATGCGTCAAGCCGGGCTGCGGACCTCTCAAGTTCCATTCGAAATTGAGCAGTCGTATTCACCACGGCAGAGGCAGCACGATACTCTATCGAGTTTAGCCTTTCAGAGGTTTCTGCCATCCTCGCGGCAAGGCGCATTGGAGAAAGCCGAGCTGTGATCTCCGTATGGTTCCGACTTTCACGAGCAACACGATCTGAAACGCAAGCCAATAGTCGCCTAAAGAGATCTTCGACCTTCTCGCCTGTTCGCCTCAGCCGGGAGGGAAACTCGCTGAAAACAGCTGCCATCTCTAATGATTTGGACCGACTCCCGGCAGAGACTATCAGGAATTTGATCTGTCTTTCCAGAGTCGCCGCAAATTGAGCCACCTTCCTCAGCACCTCCTCCTCGCTTTCTGCAACGATCTCAGCTGCGGCAGAAGGCGTTGGTGCCCTCAGGTCAGCGGCCATATCTGAAATAGTAAAGTCCGTTTCATGTCCGACCGCTGAGATCACAGGTATCTCCGAAGCGCGAATTGCCCGGGCCACCTGCTCTTCGTTGAAAGCCCAAAGATCTTCAGTCGAACCTCCACCGCGGCCAACTATCAATACGTCAATTCCGCCCCCTTCTGGGCATTGGCGATTATGAAGGTTTGCTAATTCGATCGCATCGGCGATCTGACAGCCGGCCGTCTCGCCCTGAACAAGTACCGGAAGAAGCACGATGCTTACCGAGCGTGCTCGGCGGTCGAGGACGGTCAAAATGTCGTGGACCGCGGCTCCCTTAGGCGAGGTCACTATCCCAACACGCCTCGGGAATGCAGGTATTGGCCGCTTGACCGATGGATCGAACAAGCCTTCTGCGAGAAGGCGGGCCTTGATCTGCTCAAAGGCGACGGTAAGGGCCCCTTCGCCGACCGGCTCGAGCGACTCTACCAGCAGTTGGTATTCGCCTCTTTTCTCGTAAAGGGTTATCCTCCCACGACATCGGACCTGCAAGCCATTTGATGGCTTGAATCTGATGCGAAAATTTTGACCTTTAAAACATGCAGCCCGGAGCAAGGAGTCGCCGTCCGTCAGTGAAAAGTACCAGTGCCCCGACACGGCCGCGTGAAAATTCGTGATCTCGCCCTCGACCCAAACCGACCTGAATCCAGTTTCGAGCGTGTCTTTGATCTCAGAGGTAAGCTCAGAGACAGAAAGAGCGCGATCTTCAGGCATCCGAAAAAGATTAGCCAACAACGGATCTTCCATGTGGGCTCAATTATACCATCGCGGTTAGTCGATGCTCGCCTCCCAAGGGCAAGCCAGGAGCTGTTCGATCTAACGCAGGTCTGAGATCGTATTTGCGGCAAAAGAACGAAAAAAGGCTGCCGTTCTCACAGCAGCCCTACGCTCAAGTTGTCGAACACGTCCATTTTAAGGATTCGCGACAAAATCCGCGTTAGTGAAACTGTCGCCAAGGTTTATGAACAGTACCGGGTTATCAAATCGATGCCTCTTCGATTCGACTCGGACGAAATAGCTTTGCCCAGCCTGAACATTATCGAAGCTGTAGTAACCAAAGGCGTTGGTCATGGCGAAGGCTGGCTCTGCCATATTGCCTCCGGAAAGCATTACCCGTGTCTTTGGTATGCCGCGACCAAACGAATCAGTGACCCGTCCCCCGATCGTTGCATCGGCAGCCGTAGCGGCCCCGTACGGTGTTACCTGTAGATCATCTATCGCGATACCATGGTCGTCTCCAAAGGCATCCAGACTTTCCCACCTGAGCATTATCTCCTCGCCTGGCATGATCGTTACAGCGAAATTTGCGGTAAGTGTCGCTCGGTTTGCCGCATCGTTCCCGTCCAAACCGCCCGCGATCGGACCTACCTGCGGTGTCGTGAATGAAAGGGCTGGCACCACTGTGTAGAAGCCGGTGACGAGGTCATTCACAACGGTGTCCTTCCGATATGAAAAAACCAGTGTGTGCGGACTTTGATTTCCGCCGTTCCTCCACTGCTCTCCGGTGTAGGTGACCTGGATCGAATTAACCGGCACCAGTGTGTCATTCACAAATCGAACGCCGATCCGCATTCCGCCCGTACCGGGCCCCGGAAGCATACCGAGCGCCCTTTCAAAATGCAGCGCGCCGCCGTAATTCTTAAAGCCAACAGACGTGTCCGAACCGTCGTCTGCACCGACAAAGTTCGGGTTGGTGTTGCCAAATTCTCTCAAAGCAAAGAATCCGAGCAGCGAGCCCGTGATCTCATCAGTTAGAAACACGTTGCCAGTACCCATATCATCGAAATTCTGGGAATAGCTGCTGCCGATCGTTGAAAACCCGATCTGTGAATAAGCGGGAACGGCAAAAACAACGCATAATAATGTAGCCGCGACCAGTGCAGCAACCGAACGTCTTGGATCGGCGACGAAAGAATTGACTCGTGAGCGGATAAAAGAAAGTGTTTTCATTGGTAAGTTCTCAACTTGGGGAAGTTAGTCTATTTGGTGGGCCCGAGGCAGCCTCGGGAAGGAATGCGACACGACGCCGCAATCTAATCGTACCAAAACAAACACGTTGATGCAATGTTTTTTTTATTTTAACACTACCAGATCATCGCAGTTTCAGTTCCTACCGGCAGGAGACATTTACCCCTTTTTCCAGATCTCATATCTCCCGGGAGGAGAGCAATAGCTGGAGAGGGCTGCCACTCTTTCAGAATATCTTTCGAAAGCTAAGTGAAGAGCGAAAGGTATAATGGATCCGGAAACTCTCTCAGTGTAACGGGGATATTGGTGCTGGGGCAGGGACTCAGGCGTAAATCATTGGGAACCCAGAGAAAGCTTAGCGTTAGCGAACTCGAGGGACTGCCTTAACTCTTCGGTTTCTTCGATCGCAGCGGCCGACAAGGCGTTTAGTTCTTTCTCGGCAATTTCCCTTTCAGATCTGGCGGATTCAAGATCGATCTCATCGGATCTTTCAGCCACATCCGTCAATACCGAAACACGGTCTGCACTGACTTCGACAAAGCCGCCGGCTACTGCCAACTTTTCAGAAGCTCCTTTGCTGGTGAAGCTGAGTATCCCCGGCTTCAGTGCGGAAATAAGGGGGGCGTGATTAGGCAATATCCCGGCTTCTCCGGACATAGTAGGAACGGTAACGGAATCGACCTCAGCGTCGATCACTTTGCGTTCAGGAGTTACGATTTCCAGCTTGAGCATTAGTTTTAGTCACTAAGTAGGACCAGGAACGGACGTCGTTCCTGATCCCATTTCTTCTTTACCAGGCTTAAGCAGTAGCGGCCATTTTCTTAGCCTTTTCGCGAGCCTGCTCGATGGTCCCAACCATATAGAACGCCTGTTCCGGCATTTCATCACATTTGCCGTCTAGGATCTCTTTGAAGCCTTTGATAGTGTCTTCAACCTTTACATATTCACCCTTCAACCCGGTGAACTGTTCGCCTACGGTGAACGGTTGCGAAAAGAACCGCTGTATCTTTCGTGCACGGGCCACTGTGAGTTTATCGTCTTCCGAAAGCTCGTCTAGGCCTAGAATAGCGATGATGTCCTGGAGGTCCTTGTAACGCTGAAGAATGCGCTTGACTTCCTGAGCAGTATTGTAGTGATCTTCGCCCACAATCTGCGGGTCCAAGATTCGCGAGTTCGACGCGAGCGGATCAACCGCCGGATAGATCCCCAATTCGACGATCTGCCGAGAAAGGGCCGTTACCGCGTCAAGGTGCGCGAATGTGGTAGCCGGTGCTGGGTCAGTATAGTCGTCCGCCGGTACATAAACGGCCTGGATAGATGTGATCGCGCCAGTTTTAGTGGACGTGATGCGTTCCTGCATCTCTCCCATCTCCGTTGCGAGGGTCGGCTGATATCCTACTGCAGACGGCATGCGGCCGAGCAAAGCGGATACTTCCGAACCGGCCTGCGTGAACCGAAAAATGTTGTCAACAAAGAAAAGCACGTCGTTCCCCTGATCGCGGAAATATTCGGCAACCGTCAGTCCAGAAAGCGCGACCCTGAGGCGTGCTCCGGGCGGCTCGGTCATCTGGCCGTAAACCAGCGACACTTTCGAGTTCTTGATCGATTCGCGGTCAACTTTTGTCAGATCAAAAGCGTGGTTCTTGGCAAAATCGTCCATAAAGGCGTCGCCATAAGTGATAACCTTGGATTCGACCATTTCCCTCAGCAGATCGTTGCCCTCGCGGGTTCGTTCACCGACTCCCGCAAATACCGAAAAACCCTCGCGACCCTTAGCCACGTTATTGATCAGCTCCATGATCAAGACCGTTTTTCCGACGCCTGCGCCGCCGAACAGACCGATCTTTCCCCCACGAAGGAATGGCTGAACGAGATCGATGACCTTGATGCCAGTCTCAAACATTTCAAGCGAGGTGGATTGTTCGTCAAATGATGGAGCATGCCGATGGATCGAGCTTCGAGTCTCAGCTTCAAGCGGGCCGAGTTCGTCCACCGGGTCCCCTATCACATTCATGACCCGGCCCAGTGTCGCGGTTCCGACCGGGACGGTAATTGGCCCGCCAAGATCCTCTACCCGCATTCCGCGCACCATTCCGTCCGTCGGAAGCATTGAAACGGCCCGAACCCTACCCTCGCCAAGGTGCTGCTGAACCTCGGCCACAACATCGACCGGAGTGTCTACGTCAAAGCCCTCTGACGTGATCCTTAAAGCCTGATAAACCGGCGGTAGATAATCTTTGAACTCTACGTCAACGACCGGGCCGATGATCTGAACGACCTTTCCGATCTTCACGTCCGCATTATTTGCCATTCTATTAACGACTGCTCCTGATAATTGCTGCGAACGGCTGCGTCAGCAGCTATCGCAGGTAGTGTTTGTATCAAAAACCTGGCTGATAACAAAGGAGTAAGAATAGCACACCAAGATGGTCCCCGGCAAAGGGGTCACCTGGTTTTGTCGGCTCCTGGTTCAATTCTCTTCCTCCGCAAGACAGCTCAACAATCGTTCTATCGCCTTTAGTGATCTTTCCAGTCGGATCACTGCCGCGAAGCGGGAACGAAATTGACACCGGAGAGGTCATTTAGTAGCCTCAGCCTAATAGAATCTGTCGAAGAGGATTTGCCGCTAGATTTGACCGACCACAAAACACTAGAACTTCCGCCCCAAGGCTTGAACACACTTTTTGGTGTTCAAGATCAAAACATAAAGTATCTCGAATCCCTTCTGGATGTGACCATCGGCGCACGGGGAAATGAACTGCTCATCGACGGTGATCCAAACGATATCCGAACTGTGGAGCAGATACTCAGCGACTTCACCGACCTATTCGCAGGGGGCAGCACTTTTACAGATAAAGAGCTGCGTGATGCGTTTAAACAAATAGCCGATGATCGCGCATACAGCTTGAAGGACTATTTCCTAAAAGCCAGGTTCAATCCTTCGGGGAAAAAACAGGTTGCTCCGAAGACGGCAAACCAGCGCAAATATCTTGATGCGATAGCGTCAAAAGACCTTGTTTTCGGCATCGGCGTCGCCGGAACAGGCAAGAGTTTTCTCGCCGTTGCAATGGCCGTGGACGCTCTCTTCAAGAAGCAGGTTAGCCGGATAATCCTTACCCGGCCGGCGGTCGAAGCCGGCGAACGTCTCGGTTTTTTGCCGGGAGACCTTCAGGACAAAGTCGACCCGTACCTTCGGCCGCTTTACGACGCTCTTTTCGACCTGGTAGATGCAGAAAAAGTAACGAAGATGCTCGAGAAACGCATTATCGAGATCGCCCCCTTAGCTTTCATGAGAGGGCGTACCTTGTCGGATGCATTTATCATCTTGGATGAAGCTCAAAATACAACAAACGAGCAAATGAAGATGTTTCTCACCCGGATAGGATTCGGTTCGAAAGCTGTAGTAACCGGCGATAAGACGCAGATCGACCTTCCTCGCGGACAGAAAAGCGGCCTAAAGGAAGCAGAGCGAGTCCTCGCGGATCTTGAGGGTATCGAGTTCTGCTACTTCACGGAAAAGGACGTGATCCGCCACAAACTTGTCCAGATGATAGTTCTGGCATACGAGGCACATTCTATGGATACACAGGCTTCCGAATGATAGACGTCGTAGATCTTCAGCGCAAGGTAAAGCTCGATCTTGCTGGTATCCGCGAATTTATCGGAAAACTACGACGTGTTGAAATTGAGGCCGGAGAGAGGGGGTTTGCAGTTGCTTTCGTATCTGACCGAAGGATGAAAGAATTGAATTCTTATTTTCGAGGCAAGGCTGGAACAACTGACGTGCTCTCTTTCCCCTATCAGCCCGACGAGTTTTTGGCCGAGCACGGGCCCGCGATGGAGTCTATGACTTCGCAGCCCGGCCCTTTGGGCAATATCGGCTTCCTCGGAGACATCGTGATCTCAGCAGAGCAGGCGGAACGGCAGGCAATGGAAAATGGCCTCGCCCTTGAAATCGAGATCAAACAACTCATTCTCCATGGTCTGCTTCATCTATTGGGCTTTGATCACGAAACCGACGATGGAGAGATGGATGCTCGGGAACTAGTATTGCGGGACCAACTTGGCATATCCGGGTAAACGGCCCGGCAAAGGACGAACGGTCAGAAGTGATGAGTTTGTTGCTTGCTTTTATTCAGCTTCGTAAATAACATTTGAGAACGAAAGCCGATGGAGATCGAGATAGCAATTGCCGCGTGCTTCCTGATCGTGCTTGTTTTCCTCGCGACGGTTGACATGGCATTCTCACGCCTTTCTGACGTTGGCCTTCGCCGGCTTGCCTCGGAAAGTGAAGAGATGGGCCGCCCCCAAGCTACTGTCTTCCTCCGCGAGGTTCTCGAAAATCGGCCTCGCTTCCGATTTGGTCTTTCTTGGGCGATCCAGATCTTATTGATAAGCGTTGCCGTGCTCATCAGTTTGATCGCATTAAGGTTTGCCGAAGATCATTACCGCCTATTTCTTTATTCACTGTTGGGGGGCCTTACCCTGACAGTGTTGTTCCGCCAGGTCCTGCCGGCATTGATCGTCAGGAAAAATCCGGAAAGGAAACTGCTTTCATTACTTCCTTTTGTAAGACCCCTCTATTCGGTCGCATCCTTCATGACCCGTCCTTTTGCCTCCTTTCTTGATGGTCGCGAAGTTGTGAAGTCTGAACCAACCTTGACCGCCGACTTGAACGATGAACGCGCCGACGACAATGCTGATCACTTCCAGGCGCTGATGGAAGTGGGTGAGGCGGAGGGCATCATTGAGGAAAATGAAAGGGAAATGATCGAGTCGGTCGTCGAATTCGCCGAAACCCGAGTAGGTGAGATCATGACCCCTCGGACAGAGATATGCGCGATACCGATCGGATCATCCGTGATAGCCACACGCGAACTGATGGTCCAGGAGAAATATTCCCGCATACCCGTGTATAGAGATAGTATCGACAACATCGAAGGGGTGATCTACGTTCGGGATATTCTCCAGGCCTGGGCTGAAAATCGCGAGCACGCAAAGATCGACGACATCCTGCGGCCGGCTTACTTCGTACCTGAAACAAAGACTGCTGCCGAATTGCTCAAGAGCATGCAGATCAACCACGTACAGATCGCAATAGTGATTGATGAATATGGCGGCGTCGCGGGTATTGTTACTGTCGAGGACATTGTTGAAGAAATTGTCGGCGAAATCGAGGACGAGGACATTGAGGAAGAAGAGATCATTGAGATCGTTCAGAGCGAAGGTGGTTATTTTGACGTTCTCGGCTCGACCGAGATCGACAAGATCGAGCGGCTCTTTGATACAGAATTAGAGGATGAAGAATACAATACCGTGGCCGGGTTGGTGACAAGTGAGGCCGGTCACGTACCAAAGACCGGTGAAAAATTAACCGTAAAAGGCATTGACGTCGAGGTCCTTAAGGCAGACGAGAAAAAGATATATCTGCTTCGGCTTCGGCGTGCCGAGTCCGATGAGTCGGCGAACGCTTCGCAACTGTCGCTGCCGGGAGTGCGATAAAGCTCTTTCGATAGATTCTTGGGGATCCAGACTGTTGGAAAAGCGACCCATATAGGGGGGCATACGATCGTGATACGCGTCAGCATTGGTTAGACATTAAGACCTAAGATCCACGGTTAAGAAAAGAATCCGTATATGATATTGTTTGTTGAATAAAGGAGGACTTTTTATGGCGATCAGATTAGGCGACGAAGCTCCTGATTTTACTGCACAGACGACTGAGGGCGAGATCAGGTTTCACGAATGGCTTGGTGATAGTTGGGGCATTCTCTTCTCTCATCCGAAAGACTTTACACCGGTGTGCACCACGGAACTCGGGTATATGGCAAGCCTTAAACCTGAGTTTGACAAGCGCAATGTGAAGGTCATAGGACTTAGCGTTGATCCGGTCGAAAATCACACAAGATGGTCGGGCGATATTGCGGAAGCGACTGGCCATTCGCCGAATTATCCCATGATCGGAGATACGGATCTTAAGATATCAAAACTTTACGACATGCTCCCGGCCGCGGTCGAAGGCACCTCCGAAGGCCGCACCGCAGCTGACAATATGACGGTTCGTAACGTTTTCGTGATCGGTCCTGATAAAAAGGTGAAGTTGGTTATTGTTTATCCGATGAGTACCGGCCGGAACTTCGACGAGGTTCTCCGTGTGATCGACAGTCTTCAACTCACGGCAAACTACAGTGTAGCGACGCCTGTTAATTGGAAGGATGGAGACGATTGCATAATCCTGACCTCAGTATCGGATGACGACGCAAAAGCCAAATTCCCTGCTGGCTGGAAGGAGGTAAAACCGTATTTACGTGTTACGCCCCAGCCTAATAAGGTAAAAGGGGAATCACAGTCAGCATAGAAGTGTGACGATAAAATTTGCTGTGTAAGGCGCGCGTTACGGTCTGGACCCGCGCTTTGTTTCTGATCTAGAGAATGAAACTTCGAGCACTTTCCGGTGATCAAGAACTGAACGTTGAGATCTCATCAGTTGAAGATCGCGTGGTAGCAACCATTGAAGGCCGCCAATACCATCTGAAAGTATCCGAACCGGAACCCGACGTTTTCCTGATAAAGCATCAGGGAAAGGTGCATGAGTTCCATGTTGACCTGGTCGATCGCGGCACCGGCTCATATGTCGTCTCATCGCGAGATGGTGAAGTAGAGCTCTCCCTTTTTGACCCTCGAAACCTCCGGGCCGCGGCCGGACAAAGTGAGGGAGCTGGTGGCGTGGCTGAGGTGCGAACAGCGATGCCCGGCAAGGTCGTTCGCATCCTTAGAGAGGCAGGCAGCGAGGTAGCGAAAGGTGACGGGGTCGTGGTGGTTGAGGCGATGAAAATGCAGAATGATCTAAAGGCTCCTCGATCAGGCATTGTGAGGGAGATCAGGGTCAAACAGGGACAGACCGTGGGTGCAGGCGAGGTTCTGGCAGTGATCGACTGAAGGCGATCGCCGCTCGGCAACATACGTCTAACCTCTTCACGCGCTCTCCGATAGATTTCCACATTCAATCTGGGCCTACTCAAATGCGGGAGAGACAATAGATATCCTCTTGAACCAAATAGCATTCTTAATTGCGCGTCTGGTACGAAAGGATGTTCGCAAACAGCCGGTAAGCCCCAGGAACACCCGCCGGAAGCTGTCTGAACATCGAATAGCTGCAATAAACAAACTTCCCCTTGCCAACATCCGCTACAACAAGGCCGCCGCGATTCTCGGCCTCGGGCGGGTCGTGCGATTCCAGCAATCCAACGTATCGCGGGTCCATCGTAGAGAAATTGTAAAGATTGCGTTCCTGTACCCAGTTCAAAAAATCGCCCTCGCTTATCTTGTTTGGAAAATTCAGGATCGGGTGATCGGGGACAACGAGGTTGACTGGTGCTTCTTCGTTGGCCACACGCGGTCCCAGTTGTGCCGGATACGGCATCAGGTTCTGCTGCGCGTATCCCGGAAGCTGATACTGCACGACCAGCGTTCCGCCGTTAGCAGCAAAATCGAGAAGGCGCCTATTGTTCGCAACCAGGTCCGGACGAACCTGGTAGGCTCGGATCCCGACTACGATCGTGTTGAACCGCGAAAGTTTCCCGCTGGCCAACTCGCTTTCAGATATCAGCTCCAGGTCAAAACCCATCTGTCTGATCGCTTCCGGTACGCGATCGCCGCTCCCCATAAGATAACCGACCTTTACGGGAGCCGTCTTAAGATCGATCACTTTAGTATCGACCCTCGCGGGGAGATAAAATCTGTGGGTCTGAATGTGTGGGTAGGCTATTGTCCGCATGGTGGAAGATGAACGAATTTCTGCGACCGAAGCCGTAGCCGAGATTGGGTAACTCCCTGCTTTAGTGCGGGGCGGGATCGTTACCTCAAAATCGATCGCGGCTCTTTCGCCCGAACGACGTATCTCAAACGTTGGCGAGGCTGAAGTAGCCTTTAGATCACCGGGAGCATTCAAATTTAGTGCGACGGTTCCATTTACAGGCCGCTGCGAATGGCTGGTGACCTTCACGACAACCTTTCGCATCTGTGTCTTCTCTGAATAAGGAACGATCAAAAGCGATTGGTCAGTCTCGACGGAAACTTTCGGCACAACGTTGATGTTTCGCCGGATCTCTCCCCGAATATCATCGGCAAAACGAAACTCGACCGGCTTATCAAGAAAGACCGTTTCGCCTCCGACCTCAATTGTCACGATGGCTCGGGGAATCACTCGCTGCAGCGGAAGCCGATGGAAGTCCCGCGGTCCGGAAAAGATGTGCATGTCGCCCATCCGCGGCTCGACCAGCCAATAAGGAACGGTGAGGTCTGCGTCGTGCGGAACGGTAACGATGAAATGGTCGCTTGCCATTCCAACTTCTCGAGCAATAAAGCCTGGAGAATTTGTCGTGGGAGCCGGCCGCTTTTCAACCTTCCACCACTCCATTTCGGATAGGCTAGAGACCGGGCGCAGGCCAGGTCTCGCCGGAACCGCTATCGAGATGTTCTTCACTTGAACGAGGTCTCTAAATCGACTATACGCCTTGACGCTCACGTTGAATGATTCACCTGGGGCGATCGTTTCAACGTCTGCCAGAGCATCCACCTGGAGTCCCAACACGGCTCCGATCGCATCGGCAAACCTTTGCCGCATTTCGCGTGCAAAAAGCTCCGGCGGAGGATTTGTCGCGGTGAACCTGCCTTTTGCGGTCGCGGCCTGATAGCCCTTGATCAGATGCGGTAGTATCTTTTCCGGATTTCGGGGATCAAACTCATTTAGCGCTCTTTGAGCTGCAGCCTGGACCTCGGCCAGAGCTTCGTCCTTCGCAAGGTTTCCCGTTCCGGCCGCCTGGATGGAAACGTCTAGCCCATCAAAAATGCCGGCTTCTTTGTTCTGGCTGCCCTGTAGATTCAAATTCGAATACTGATCGCCGCGAAGCTCAAGCACACCCTGTTCCTGAGACTTGTGCTGGCTTCGGGCCTCCATAGCGATCTCGAAATAGGATCTTCCTAGAAGTGGATCGAATCGGCCGGTGTTTACGCGCAGAGTCGGCTCGCCCTGGCCTCGATGCCGCACGTAAAATTTCCTCACGTTCCAAACTTCGCCGGCTTCGCTGACGCCGCCGCACTGGGAGGGATTGGCGGCTGCCTTCACTGCCAACGGTGCGATATAACCCGAAAACTGGTGGTGGCCATGCCCATCGGCCGGCGTACCTGAAAATTGGGATATCACAACAAGCGGACGAAACGCCCTGATCACGCTTACCACATCGCAGAGAATGATCTTTTCATCCCACTTTTCTTTCGCTTCGGCAAGAGTCTTCGAGAAACCGTAATCATATGCTCTTGTGAAGAACTGTTTCGCCCCGTCGAGGGTTCGGGCCTGGAGAAGTTCTTCGGTACGGATCAGACCAAGTGCCTCGCCCAATTCCGGCCCGATAATGTTCTGGCCTCCGTCACCACGCGTAAGGGAAAGGTAAGCGGTGTTCGCACTTTCGCCCCGGGCCAGAAAGGTCAGCAACGCAGTGTCTTCATCGTCAGGATGTGCTCCGATCATCAGAACACTGGCAGAGGTATTCAACCTTTTCAACATTTGTGCAAGCCCCATCGCTCCACGGTCGTAGATCGGCCTAAGTTGGGAATCAGCCGAGACCCCGCCAACAAAAAGGATCACTGCAAAAACCGAAGCGATGCGCCCTGGAAAGCGGAACTTAGTTTTCATGTCGTTAAATTATCTGAGCTGCGAGTCCTATCACTGCTGCTCAGGCTGATTAGGTATCCTGCGGCAACAGTAACAATGCACCCGATCACGTTGAACCAAAGGAACTCGATATTAGTGAACCAACTGGCGATCCAGACCGAGCAGATGCCGAAGAGAAGGCCAAAGAAAGCGCCTCGCGCATTCGCCCGTCGAACAATAAATGCAAGCACAAAAACGCCCAGCAACGATCCGTAGAAGAACGAACCAAATCGATTTACCACCTCGATCAGTGATCCGAGATTGGTCGCAAATATAGCCACGATACAAGCGAATATTCCCCACATGAACGTCGCGAGCCGCCCGACGAGTATCAAATGGGGGTCCGTGCCTTCGGGCCGGAATAACCGCCGATAGAAGTCGATGGTAGTCGCCGTTGCGAGAGCGTTCAATTCTGAGGAGATTGACGACATCGCGGCCGCAAATATAGCCGCGATCAGCAGACCGATGATCCCGATCGGCATATTCTGCAGAATAAAGGTCGGAAATACATAATTCACATCGTTAAAGGCGCGATTTCCGTTTGCTCGAACGAGTTCCACAGCCTCTGCCCTGACGTCATTGAAACGCCGATTTGCATCAATATAAGTCGCTCGGGCTGCTTCATTCGATGAGTCGTAAGATATCGCAGCGTCTCGGCGGGCCTCGTGTGCCGCAGCAAACTTTTCCTCAATGGCACGATATTCGGAGGTATGAGCGATCTTGGCAGCCTCATTCGAATTGAAGAGGAGGGGTGGAGCCTGATATTGATAAAAGATGAATACCAGAATTCCTATAAGAAGAATGAAAAACTGAAGCGGGATCTTCAAGAAAGCGCTCATCAGCAGCGATGTTCGTCCCTGGTCTATTGACTTAGCGGTCAAAAATCGCTGTACCTGGCTTTGATCGCACCCGAAATACCCCAAAGCAAGAAATAGCCCACCGATCAGTCCGGACCAGATCGTATATTTCTCGGCCAGATCGAATCGTGTATCCACCATGTCAAGCTTGCCTAGGCTGCCCGCCAAGTGAAGTCCATCGGCCAGAGACACTCCGGCCGGAAAACTGGATATGATCACAACAAATACTACCCCGAGACCTATGAAGATGATGAACATCTGCTTAACGTCGGTCCATGTTACCGCCCTCACCCCTCCGAACATTGTGTAGAGCGTCGTTGAAAGCCCGATCGCGAAGATCGTCGCGATCAGGTTCCAACCAAACACGATCGACAGTACGATCGCTGGTGCAGAGATTATGGTACCCACTCCCAGCCCCCGCGAAATGAGAAAGAAGAAACTCGTAAGCGTCCGTACCTTAACATCGAATCTTCTTTCTAAGTACTCGTACGCGGTAAACACCTTTGCCCTGCTGAAAAAAGGCACGACCGTCACACAAAGTATGATCATCGCAAACGGCAGTCCGTAGTAGAATTGTATGAACCGCATACCGTCGGCGTATGCCTGGCCGGTCGTTCCGACCAGGGTGATCGCGGACATCTGTGTAGCCATGACCGAGAGGCCGACGGCCCACCATGGCAGACCTCGGTCCGCTAGGAAAAAACCTTCCTTAGTCTTGCTGTGTTTTGAGAGGCGGATGCCGTCCCAAATGACATAAGCCAAATAGGAGCCAACGATCGCCCAGTCGAGCCATTTCATGATCGGTTTTTAGCTGAAATACCTAGAAAATCCCCAAAGGGCCGTTACAACGAAAACTGTGAAGCCGATCACAGCCACATAGACGCGCCGCCAAAATCTGCCGTCACGTTCGTCGTCGAATGGAAAATTTTCGTTCATGCTCTAGGTTCGGTGAAATCCTCGCTCAATGTCCTTCATGGAGAGGCGCAATATGACCGGCCGGCCGTGCGGGCATGTGGTAGGCGACGAGGTCATCAGGAGCCGATCGATCAACCAGTGCATCTTCTCATCGGTCAGTTTCATATTGATCTTGATCGCAGCCTTGCAGGCCAGGCTGGCCGCTATATCGTCTCGAAATGCGGCCTTTGCCGAACCACGCTTTTCCAGTTCGATCGAGTCCAGTATTTCAGCAAACAAATTTCTTGCATCTGCAGGCTGCACGTCGGTAGGGATCGACTTGATCGCTACGGTCCGCCCGGAAAGCATCATCAGGTCGAAACCTAACTCGAAAAGATGATCTTCAACCATTCGAAATGCCTCGGCCTGTGCCGGCGTTAGATCGACCGTCTCGGGCAATAGCAGGTTTTGCGATTCTACGGGCCTTTCGGCCTCCTTCTTCCTGAATTTATCGAAGAGTATGCGTTCGTGGGCCACATGCTGGTCAATAAGCAGCAGACCTTCGTCGTCAACCGCGATAATGAAGCTATTATGAAGCTGGCCTATCACCTTCACTTTCTGACCAGATACTTCTTCGATCTCTGCACCGCTAACCAGCCGAGCAGCAGATTGAAGCGGAGGAAGATCAATGGGTACCAACGGCTGTTGATCAGACGGGGATCCATCCGGCATAAACGAGGCGGGCTCGCTAATTCTTCGCTGTGCGGCGGTTTCAAAGTCTGAAGAAATATTCGGATCGACCGCACTTTCGGACCCAGCCGATACATCATTCTCTTGGAGGTTGTCCCTTACCGGGGAAGCCGCGACGCCCGAACTCATCGATGCCGCATTTGCCGTTCCTGCTCCGATGCATCTGCTGGTGGGATGAAAAGCGATCTGGAACTGTTCCATTTCAGGCTCCACAGAAGATCTAACCTGTGGGTCTTCACCAGTCAACCTGTCGGCAACTCCGAAAGAGCCAACCGAGGTATCTGGGCCAATTCCGGCGCTGGCGAGCGATTCGCGGACCGCCTCTGCTATCACGTCCTTAACTGCTTCATTTCTTCGAAATCTGACCTCCGTCTTAGCTGGATGCACATTGACATCGACCTCTTCAACCGGCACATCAACGAAGAGAAACGCAACAGGATAAACGCCATTAGGAAGCACGGAACGGTAACCCTCACGCAGGCCCTCTCCGATCGTCTTATCGCGGACGTACCTCTTGTTCACGAAGAAATATTGCGAATCGCGATTTGTCCGGCGTTCTCTCGGGGCCGAAATAAAACCTGAAAGCCGTGCGACAAAGTCCCGGCCTCCCGATACAGGCAAAAGACTCTCGAGAATTTGCCCGCCAAATAGCTGGAACGCTCTTTCACGGAGATCGCGGGCCGGAGCAACGGATATCACCTCCCTTCCATTGTTCGTAAGGCTGAACGCGATCTCCGGATAAGCCAGTGAATAGTGGGTAATGATGCTTGTAAGATGATAATTCTCGGTCGCCTCCGACCGCATGAACTTTCGACGTGCCGGTGTGTTAAAGAAGAGGTCGCGAACGGCGAGCGTAGTCCCGGTGTCGCGAGCGGCGTCTTTTACGTCCACCAGTCGGCCTCCTTCCAACAAAACGCGAGTTCCCGCCTGGTCACGGTCCAACTTTGTCACAAGCTCAACCCGGGCAACCGACGCGATAGATGCAAGGGCTTCTCCCCGAAAACCGAGTGTCGCGATCATTCCTAGGTCCTCGAGAGTACGGATCTTTGATGTAGCGTGGCGTTCAAACGCTAGTATGGCATCGTCGCGAGTCATACCGCTACCATTGTCCGAGACCCGCATCAGGCGCCGGCCGCCAAGCTCGATATCTATCTGAATGCGGCTCGCTCCTGCATCGATCGAATTCTCGACCAGCTCCTTGATGACAGACGCGGGCCGCTCAACCACCTCGCCCGCAGCGATCTGATTCGAAAGATTGTCTGGTAAGATGCGGATCTTATTCATGCTATAGATTATAGATAGATCACTCGATGCCCCTTGTCTTCCAGGTCAACGGAATCGTGAACGATATCAATAAAGGCAGGCCCGAGCCGATCAAAATATGTGAAGATGTTCACACTTCTCTCCTGCAGCATTCCCTTCGGTGCCAGCGAACCAAGCGCCGCCCTAACACGGCGAGCTATCGTTTCGTCAGTTTCAGACCTTCGCTTCTGGAATTTCTTTCTCAACGCACTCAGATGATAACTGATCTTCCGTTTGCGATTATTCAAATTCGCTGCAAGCGGCGCATCAAAACCTGCCAATCTTTCTCCCAGTCGATCAAGCTCTTCACCAACCAATACTTCCACTTCGTCAAAAAGCGACGTAGTTGTCGGATCGATGAATTTTTCGACGATCGTCCGGAGCAACACGTCTTCGCCTTCAAAAAGGTCGTTGAATCCGATCCCATACTTGTCGAGCGTCCTAAAATGTCTTGATTCAACCACCGTAAAACTCTGTCGATGAAGGATGGGGGTTACTGGACGTTCCATAACCCTGTAAACCTCGCTGTTCTGCGCGAAATAAGATACTTCGGCAGCACCGCCAAAATAACAGATCGTCGGAAATAGAAAGTCCTGCACAACAGGCCGAAGCATAACCCCCGGGCTGAACCGTTCAGGGGTATTCTCGGCAATCGATAGCATGTCGGAGAGCGTAAAACCATTTCGGCTTCCCTTTGGCCTAAGGGTTCCGTCAACCGCGCGCCTGAGAGAGTTGCGTTTACCGTCGTCGTCGTGCCAGAAAAGGGGAAAGTGATCTTGCGATATCTGCACTTGTGCATGATATCCGTCATTTATAAGGTCTGCCGAACGACCGATCAGCGAATCAACTATCTCCTGGCTCCTTTCTATCGCGGCCAAGTAAACCGGAGCCGCAAGCCGCTTGAGCGTCAGATCGCGGGGGTCGACGACAACAAGCCCGTATTTTCCCACCAAAAAGGAAAGTGTTGCCCCGAATGACGTCGCCAGATCCGCGCCTTGTCTCCATATCGCAGATAGCTCGCTGCGGAGGGCGGAAGTGAACTCGGTCCGCGGAACTGACGCAAACAAATCGCTCAGCGCCGCCTCGACCGATTCATTGAGGATCACAGAGCCTACGGGTTTCCCTATCTCCTCACTTGCGGGTTTGATCGATAAGCTGACCAGATCATCGTTCTGCCCGAGCACAAACGCGGTGGAAACCTCGTCGAGGTCATGGTCCTCGGTGGCCATCCAAAAAACGGGTACAGCTGAAATATCTCTCGTACGCAGCCGCTCCGCGGCTCGGATAGCCGACACGGCCTTATAAATGGTAAAAAGCGGTCCTGATAAAAATCCGGTTTGTTGGCCGGTCATTACTGCAACCGTATCCCCGCGACGAAGCAGCTCTATATTGGCAAGCGTTTCGGCCGAGGCTCCGAATCGAGCGTTCATAATTCGCAAGGCTGTGCAGAGCTTATCGCGATCCGTTCTATGAGCGTCGAGCACCTCGCGGACCCGGCCTTCGAGATCAGAGAAAACAGCAACTTCCGCTGGGAAATAGTTTGAGAGCGAAACAGGGTCCGCGAGGTAATCGAGAAATAGCTGTGATTGGCCCGGAAGTACAGAAAACGGGATGCTTTCGATCCGCGTCCCATGTACGCTGATCGGCTGCATGCCGCCCATTTCCCGCATAGGTATTGTCATTATGGCGTTGGGGAAATTATAAGGTGCAGCACTTCAACTTCCAAACCACGTAAAAAAGGCGAAGCCTCAGCTTCGCCCGACAAGTACTTCATCGAACCACTAACCTATTTGTCGTTGCTCGTGATGTTTCCGCTCCCGGACGCTGAAGCTGATTCAGCGATGTTTCGCTGGATAACGTAAACCCCTGAAGAATGGGTGCCAGCGTAAAGCCTATCCGCATTCACCGGATCAAAAGCCATGGTCCAAACACGCCTGCTAGGGATCTTCAGATCTTTGGAATCGATCCGTTTCCAGTTCGTTCCGCCGTCCTTTGAGTGGTATATGCCGCCGTCATTCTCAAGCGCGCTGGACACAAGTATCTCATCACTGTTTCTGGGATCTATGAGGATACTGGTGTAATTTCCGAGCGGAAGGCCGCCGCCACGCCTGGTCCACGTCCGACCTCCGTCACGGCTCAGATAAAGCGAGTGTATAGTTCCCACATAAATGCGGTTTGGTTGCTTGGGATCGACCGTTATCGAACTTACTGGAACTTTCTCAGGAACGGCATTTGTCAGAGCCCAGGTTTCTCCATCGTCCCGAGACACGATCACTCCCGACGTGGCCGTACCAACCCAAATAGTTCCGGGGACTGACGGCGACGTCGCTATAGCGAAGACGTTGTGGTCGATACCCTCTCCAAACGTAATCTTTTCCCAACCCTTGTTCAGGTCGTATGTTCGATAAATACCAAAATCTGTCCCTGCTATAATGCCGTTCCGATCATCTTCGGTATGAACAAGCACCTTGATCTTTTCATTGAGAACAGGCATCAATAGCTGCTGTTGCGCAGCCGGCCCTGGTTTCACGGCCCTTGCAGGCGTTCGGCCGCGTGCCGGAGCCGGGCGACGGGCTGGCGGTTTCGGAGCAGTTACTTGTGCCCAAGAAACTCCTCGATCGGTGGACCGAAAGAGTCCGAGGCTCGTACCCAGATACATCCGATTAGGATCTTGCCGGTCCTGAAGCATTGAAAACGCGGACACGCGATTGATGTCCAATCCTCGAGCCTGAGTCCAATTCGCTCCTCCATCCGTGCTGTAGAAGAGAAAGCCGCCACTGGTACTGGTGTTCTTGGTCGTCGCGTATAGGCGATTCGGCTCCGTGATGTCTGCAGTAACGGTATAGGTAAATCGGCTTGTGAAATTGTCGTTGGTTGGTACAAATGTCCTGCCACCGTCCCTCGATACAAGAACTCCAAAATTGTTGGTCGCGATAAATACGCGCCTTGGTTCGTCCGGATGTACGGCGATCGAATTGACCTCGAGGTTTCGCTGAGTGGTCATGATCCACGACTTGCCGCCGTTGGTCGACATCCAAAAGCCCTGGGTGGTTCCGGCAAAAAGGGTTCCCGGGATCGTTGGATGCTGTACGATCGCCCGCGTCCTGCGCGACGTCGAGGGAATGCCGCCAAACTTGCTCCAGTTCTCGCCGCCGTTGAATGATTCATAAATACCGCTGCAGGCCGACGCGATCACATGGTCACGATTTACCGGATTGACCGTAATAGCAAAAATGTCCGAATCATCTATCATTCCGGTCTTGATCAATCTCCAAGTCTTGCCGCTGTCGGTTGATTTGTACGGGCGGTGGGTCGTACCGGCAATGATCGTGTTCAGGTTCCGCGGATCGATCGAGATCGAATTGATATCCAACGGCATCGAGTCCGAATCAAATCGCTTCCAATCATCGCCAGAGTTGCGCGAGATAAATACACCGTTCTTGGTGCCGACAAGAAGCACGTTCGGATCGAATTCCGATTGTGTCATGGCGTGGATTGCCTGGTCGCGAAGGTCTTTGACTTCTTTCCAGGTACGCCCGCCGTCTGTCGTCTTAAAGAAGCCGCCAGCGAGCCGCCCGCGGTGGCCGGATGCGTATATGATATTCGAGTCTCTGCGGTCAACCGATAACTGGTCAAGAACGAGCTGCGGTTTGTCAAACCTGACCAACATTCGCCAAGTCTTCCCGGCATCATTCGACACGTGGACCTGCCCGTCCAACGTGGTTATGTAGATCTTGTCCTTGTCTCTTGGGTCTATCTCAACCACGCGGACGTCTCCGCCGTCCGGACCGACAACGGACCATTGCGTTGACGACGAATTGTCCGTGAAGACATTCCTATCGTCTCCGGCTGAGCCAATAGGGCCTGCCGGAGTCGAGACAACGGTCATTAGACAAAGCGAGCTTATGATCGCAAACGAAAGCAAAGAGCGTAGGAAACGAGACCGACCAACTGCCGAGAAGGTTCTTTTAAGCATATAAGTAAGTCAATTCCGATAAGTAAGTCAATTCCGACCTTGCGTATCGGGCCCGCATAGTAGCCCGATACTCTTGGATGACAATGGCGCCCGCGAAGTTTGCAACTGGTGTAATCTGGGCAGCCTATAAAAATTTAATGGGGATGGACAGGCGACAAGCGCTAGCAATACTCATATCCTACACAATACGCCCAGCGATGTAAAACTTTTTTGGAGAGGACCTGGTTTCTCGCAGCTGCCGTCGAAATCGATCTCTTGTCGAGCTAACCCTTTCGCTTAACCCTGTCCTTCAATTAGCTGCTCGACGTGATAAAAAAAGGGACCCGAGAATTCGGGTCCCTTTTGGAACGATGTTCACATCGCGACGCGATGCAAAGCTGTTACGGTGCAGGGTTCTGTGCACCCGGCGGGATGCGATAGAACTTGGTGTAGATGCCGCCGCTTTCGTGCTGACCGCCTCTGACAAGCGTTATGCGTGACCTGTCAAAGTTGCGGAATGCGATGTGGTTGAGGATCAACCGTTCTCGAGCAGCGATATCTCGGTCTGAACCGTAGTTGATAATGTAGCCCTGGTTGTTCGGGAAGTTGGCCAGTTCGTTGAAGAACGTGTCAAGCCGTCCCCTTATATCGTCGTTAGCCTGTCGGCCAAACTCGTCAACCAGAATTGCTTCCGGACGCGGAGCAATACCTCCGCTGTCAGATGCCTCACTCGGGCAACGGCATTCCGGATCCTGACCGCCAACATTGACGGTAGCAGTAACGTTCGTGTTGGCCATCGCCAGCGTCGTACGAACCGTGATGCTCGGCGTTCCCTGTCCGGATTCGATCGTACCTGCCGAGACCGTCCAGTTATAGGTCAGGTTCGAAGCGGTGCCGCCCGAAACATTGGCTGTGAACGTCATCGTGTCACCCGGCTGCGTGATGCCTGCGGGCCCGATCACAGAGATCGAAGCACATTCACACGGACGGATGCAGTTCGGACACTCGACAACCCGTACTGTCTGCGTCTGCGTCTTGCCGCAGAGGCCGCAGCCGTCGTCAACTCCGGCCGTGATCGTGTAAGTTCCCGGCCCAAGGCCGCTGAGATCCCACTGAACATTCGCGCCGGAACCGATGATCCTTCCGCCCGAGACCGTATAGTTATAAGTAAGGACGTCATTCTCAGGATCGACTGCCGTCGTTGTTACGTTAACGATCGTATTATCTGCGCACTGCCCTTCCGGAGCACGGCGGCCCGGGGGACAAGGAAGAACAATCTCACTGTCGCTCACCGACAGCGCAGTTACGTCAGCCGGAATGTTGATCTTATCTTCGGCCCTCTTGTTGCGGCGTCCGGCCCAGGCCTGGATGATCGCACCGTGCGGGTTCGACGAAAGCTGGAATCCCGGAGGAAGCCCTGCTATGGATCGGCTGACCGTGATCGGTGTACAAGCTGTGGTCAAGCCGGAGCACGGAAGGAATACCGACGAGGTCCTGACCTTTTCATCGTCAAAACTCTCCAGATCCTGCTGATTCGCGTGATAGCGATATGCAGCACCGACACCAAAGAAGCGTGTGACGTGTACCCTGAAACCGGCAAGCAGGTCAACTGGATGATTCTCGAATGCATTCGGCGTTCGGCCGCCTACATATCTGGTGGTCCTCGCCTCTACGATCGGTTGGAAATACTTGTTTGCCGGGAAATCGATGGCACCCGAGATCAAAAGTTCGTCGGGCCTGTCAAGGAGAGTGAATGTTCCACCGGGAAACTCACCTTTGACAGAGCTATTCCAGTGATACCCGAGGTTACCGGAAACATTCATCCACTTAGCGACACGCGCATCCACCACAAGGGCACCGCCAATGTCACCACGGTTGCCGCCAGGGCTGGCTCCACGCTGCAACTGATTAAACCCACCAAAATCATTGGCGTTGTCGCCGTAGAACCTGTAGTAAGCAACGAGGCCCACACCGACGGGATTGTTAACATTCGTAAAGCGAACCTTGCCGCCGATCGTAAAGGTACCGAACGACGATTCCCCGTATTCTCGGTTCATGAAAGGAATGTCGGGACTGTAAATCGGTGCCGATGAGAATACTGAGGGAGCCGTTTGGACAACAGGACACGTCGCCGCCTGGTTGCTGCAAATTGTTTGGAAAACCACACCCGGAAGGATGCTTCCATAAACCGAACCTATTCCGGGGAAATTATCCGCTCCTTTGCCGCCAAGAGTCGGCGGGCCCATCGTAGGATTGGTGTTCGCAGGAAAGCCGAAAAGCGGTCCCGCGAACGGCAAGCCAAAGCCGCCGGCAGATCCCCCGATATAGGGAAATTGAACAAACGGAGCCGTCGTTGCCGGCCGAAACACGCTTACGCCTTTCAGCGGGCCAGCGCCCGGACCGATCGGACCCATGATCACCGCGGGACCGCTCTGAAGGATGCCGTTAATGTTCACCCGGGAATTCGGGAGGTAAAAGCTGGACAGATTACGTTGGGAATTTACCCTGATCTGCCTATAAGTATCTGTGTTAAAGAAAAGTTCAAAATAATCGGTGATACCGACCTGGAAGCTGACCGGCCACTCGTTTATGTCGATATTGCCGGGGTCGCGGTCGAAATTACTGTATGCCGCGCTGAGCGTGAACTCGCCCCGTCGCAGGACCTGGCCATCGTAAACGGTAAATAGCCCGGTCGGACCGCCCATTGGTCCCCCGGTGCCGACCGTCGGTGCCGTATTTCTAGGATCATTTGCCGATCTCGGATTCCTCACATCCTGAGAAAAGCCGGATATTACGAAGGCAAGCAAGACCAACGCAACAATATTGACTCTGTAAGCGAGTTTCATCATTCTCCTCCGCCGTGATAAAAAATTTTCAGTTCGCAGCCACATTTCCACCAAGCGTTCTGATTCTGTAAGCTACGCAATTATTACATATGCCGCCCGTCTCGCCAACTTGCCCAATAGCAATCAACGAAAGCGGGCCGCAAAAATCTCAAAAACTTGCTTTTCGGTCTAGGCAAACTGAGCGGTTCTTGGGTGGACTTGAACCGCTGCCGAATACCTTTCTAAGACCATAACTTAACTGAAGGCTAAAAGCAAGCGTTTTTAGTACATTAGCGAACCCGAACTATGCATAAATTCCCCGCATACGGGTATCATATGCCACCCGATCGATAGCAAGCATATAGGCAGCCGTTCGGGAGTCAACATCGTGCCTTTCGGCAAATGCGACCAACTCATTAAAACTGGCGACCATCTTTTCTTCAAGTCTCTGATTCACCTGGCTTTCCGGCCAAAAATAACCCATTCGGTCCTGAACCCACTCAAAATATGAAACCGTCACCCCGCCGGCATTCGCCAGAATGTCAGGAATTACAAATATTCCCTTGTCATGCAGTATTTTATCTGCCTTGGGGGTGGTTGGGCCGTTGGCTCCTTCTGCCAGGATCCGGCATTTTATCCTATCAGCATTTTCGGAAGTGATCTGATTCTCCGTTGCACACGGCGCCAGAACATCACAAGGCAGTTCAAGGAGATCTTTATTAGAAACCTGGTCGGCATTCGGAAATCCTTCGAGCGTTCGGTTCTTCTGCAAATAGTCAAGAACTTCCGGGATATTTAGGCCAGCCGGATTATATATACCACCGCCGATATCTGAGATCGCTACGACTTTGTACCCTTGCTCGAACATCAGCTCAGCACCGATACCTCCAACATTTCCCGACCCCTGCACGACCACCGAAGTATCCTGCGGCTTGAGCCCAAGCCTTTTTATTGCCTCATTAACACAGAAAAGTACTCCTCGGCCCGTGGCTTCACGTCTTCCAAGTGAACCACCAAGTGCGACCGGCTTTCCGGTAACTACCGCAGTGACGGTATGACGGGCATGCATAGAGAATGTATCCATGATCCACGCCATCGTTTGCTCATTAGTGTTCATATCGGGTGCCGGAACGTCCTTGTCCGGCCCGATAAAGTCGATCAACTCGGCGGTGTAGCGCCGCGTCAGGCGTTCGAGTTCGCCGATCGACATCTGCTGCGGGTTACAAATTATGCCTCCCTTGCCCCCACCGAATGGAACATTGACAACAGCGCATTTCCAAGTCATCCAAGCCGAAAGAGCCTTTACCTCGTCGAGGGTCACGTCAGGAGCATAGCGAATACCACCTTTCGCCGGCCCACGCGCAAAGTTGTGCTGAACCCGAAATCCCTCAAAAACCTGTATGTGTCCGGTGTCCATCTTGACCGGCACATAAACCTTTATCTCTCGGCTTGGAACCCTCATCACAGCGTATAGGTCTGGGTCGAGTCCCAATAATTGGGCCGCACGGTCAAACCTTTCGCTCATTGCCTCGAACGGGTTCTTCTCATCACTTCCTTTAAAGCGCCGCATCTCATCGGCCATTGGATTTGCCATCTTGATTAAATCTCTCCGAACTTGTCCCTATGCTTTTTCGATAATCGGTCTACTAAAGATCTCTGTTTTACAACCGACGATATTCGAGTTCACGCGCTGATGCAGCCAACACACAGCCAACCAAGCGCATCCCATTGGTATTAGGTCCATTTTACTTAGTAGCGAAATTGTACAAAAAATGTGATCCGGTTTGATCGAAATGTGCCGTTTAGTCTGCCGTTTATAAGGAAGCGGCCTGTCTCCGGTCATCTCAAACTGAAAATGTTAACTTAGCCTTCTGAATCAAGCAACTTAGAGTGTTTGAATTTGAGCAGGCGGCGAAGAAGATTGATAGCGAAATCCTGGAGCGTCTGCTAACATACGCTTACCTTAATGAAATCACATTGCTACCAAAGGCCCGACTTTGTCCTCGAGAACTTCCGCTACCTTTTGCTGGCGGCTGTTTTACTATGCGTCGCAGCAGCATTCTTTCCGGTCCATGCACAGGACGAATCGGACGATGACGAGCCGGATCCCGTAGCACTGTTCGAAAAGGCCCAGGACGCGCATGAAAAGGGCGATCTGTTGACCGCGATCGAACTTTACGAGAAGGCCATTGAAGCGTCCGACGAATTTCCCGAAGCAGAGTATCAACGTGCAATGGCCCTTCTCTCGCTCGGGAAAAAGAACGAAGCAGAAAAAGGTCTCCGCAGAGCGGTTTTGCTGCGGCCGGAGTGGTCGCTGCCGCTTGCAAATCTTGGTTCGCTTTTGGTCGGCAAGGGCGAATATTCAGAAGCAAGACTCTTTCTCAACAGATCGATCGAACAAGACTCGCAGAATGTTGTAGCTCTTTCTGCCCTGACCGAGTTAAGCCTCAAAACAGAAGCTTCGCCTGAGATCTTGCGAGCTCTGTTGGCCAAAGTCAGCCAACTTACGGATAAAGTAAGACCTACGGCATCCGCATGGGCGGCACGGGCTGCTTTGGAGGTGGCCTTGAACGAGCGCACATCTGCAAATGCAAGCTTTCAGCGTTCACTTGAAATTGATCCGAACAACTCATTTGCTCTTAGGGCAATGGCATCAGCACTTCTTGACGACGCGGATTTGAAGGGAGCCGACCAGATCATAAGAAAGCTTGAGGAAATAGAACCTCGCTTGGCGTCGACCGCTGTCCTCAGGGCCCGGGCACTCTATGGATCAGGTAAGACGCAGGAAGCACTTCAGAAGCTGGACTCGATCGCCAATGTTTCACCAGACGCTGCGGCGCTTCGAAGAGCGATAATTCAGGGAGGTCTGTCCGATCCGGTCCAAGTAGAGAGGGAATTGGCGAAAGATCCTACCAATGTCGTCTTGTTGGGTAAGTTGTGCTCGCTTTACCGCACAAGCGATCCTGCTAAGGCGCTCGAGTATTGCAGGAAGGCATCTGAAAAGGATCCGAACGAAATATCATACGCGCTGGGTTATGCCGCCGCTCTTGTGCAGGCCAGATCGTTTGACGAGGCCGTAACGCTTCTGAGGCGGCTGCAGGCCCTTTCGCCGGACAACCTGACGCTGAGGACAAACCTTGCAGCGGCGTTGTTCCAGTTGAAACGTTATACCGAAGCAAAGACAGAGTTTCTTTGGCTGATCGAAAAGCAGCCTGACGCTGTTGCGTCGTACTATTTCCTTGGGATCATCCACGACCATCTCACTGAATATGCGGATGCGATGGCCAACTATCAGATCTTTTTGCGAAAGGCCGGGGGTAACGGATTTCAGGAAGAGATCTCCCGAGTGAACTTGAGATTACCTATACTCCAAAAGCAGTTGAAGGATGGTAAAGGTAAAAGATAATCAGGGCACAACTACGTAGATCGCTGCAAGGAGGTATTGGGCGGAACTATGACGATGTTTTACGGCTCTATCCGGCTTGGAACTTTACCGGGATATGGAATTGGTCTGATGCTTATGCTGTTGCTATCAGTGATTGAGTCCAACTCCCAAGTTCCTCCACAAGAGGTTGCGCCTCCTCCTTTGAAAACCATATCGAAGCAGGAGTCGGAACGTCTATCGGGTACACGAGACGTGAAGAAGCGTACTCAAACCGCACTTACCATGATGTCCGACCGCCTTAAGAATGCAGAAAGCCTCCTTAAAGAAGACAGGCATGATGAAGTCTTCAAAGAGCTTGGTGCCTTCCATGGCCTCATGGATAACACTCTCGAGTTTTTGGACCGCAGCGACCGCGACAGCAATAAAGTTCTTAACAATTTCAAGCGGTTCGAGATAGGCCTCAGACAATTTCGCCCGCGGTTAGAGCTGATCCGTCGAGAGATCCCGTTGAATTACGAACCGTACGTCCGGAACCTGATCGGTTATCTTCGCGACACAAGAGCAAAAGCGGTCGAGCCGATGTTTGGAGACACGGTCGCCCCGCGAACCAAGCCATGAAAAGATCAAAGATCCCGATATTCAGATTTTGGCCCGCCGCGATCATCCTGGCGCTTTTCGCGATCCCGACCGATGCCCAGCGTCGCGATTACTTGACCGAGCATGAGATCGAGATCGTCCGCGATAGCCAGGATATTGATGAGCGGATCACGATGCTCACACGTATGATCGACCGGCGTTTCCACGTGCTCGGCATAAATGTTAACGGCTGGAAAGATGCCGGCAAGGCCTCCGAAACATGGGGTGAATTGCCGAAAGGTTCGAGGTTAGAACTGCTTGGCGATGTAAAGAAGATCATCCAGAAAGCGGTCGATGATATAGACAACCTTGCGTCTAATCCGAACGCGGCCCCGATCCGCGAGAAAGGCGACAAGCGGGCAAAAAAAGATCCTGACCGATTGGGGATCGCGCTGAGGGAACTTGCGGCTGCCGCTACGCGTTACATCACTCCGCTTAGAAGCGAACTCGATCGGGCCGCAGATGAGTTCGAACGCGGAGTTATCTTGGCTTCGATTGAGTTATGCAATGAGGTCATAGAAGCGGAAGGCCGTTCTCGAGCGGTGTCAAAATAGACTAAGCCTGGGTGGCGCTTGTCCGCGAAGGCCCGTTTCCCACAACGTCAAAAATTATGCGTGAGTTCGGGCAGCTTCCGGTTACGACGCCGCAGCCATTTGGCGCAGCACACCAATCCCAGGTTCCCTCGTCGCAAACCGGTCCGTAGCCAAGGGTCCCGATGCAGGCCCAGTTTTCATCCTCCATTCCATTGCAGTTATCGTCACTGTCGCAATTGCACATTTCGTCCGCACGGGGATAGACAAATTGAGCTTTGTCATCAGATTCGCCGAAGCCTGCGCAGCTTGCACAAGAAATGTCCTGTTAAATTAGCGCATTAGAAGTCCGCTTTCGGCGATTGAAGGTGAAAGGGAGATGGCTTTGGATAATAGCTATGAGAGATTACCCGATGGCCCCGGTAGGAATGCGATCACACGCCAATGATCGCGAACGGGACACTTTAACTTTAGCGGTGGGACCAATTTCTACCGCCGCAACTTGTGCGGGCAGAAATCGGTAAATTACACTCTGAGTCATGGCTGAAGAAAACCTCAAAAAAACGCCGCTCAATGATGCCCATCGCCGGCTCGGCGGCAAGATGGTCGATTTCGGCGGGTGGGAACTGCCTATCCAATATACAGCCGGCGTGATCGAAGAACACATGCGAACGAGAACGGTCGCCGGGTTGTTCGATGTGTCGCACATGGGCGAGATATGGGTAGAGGGCCAAGATGCGATCGGCTTCGTAAACCGGCTTACGACAAACGATGTAACGAATCTCAAAGACGGACAGGCCCACTATTCCGCTTTGACGAACGAAAATGGCGGGGTGGTTGACGACCTACTGGTTTACCGCTTCGGGCCGGAGAGGCTGCTGCTTGTCGTGAACGCTGCCACGACAGATAAAGACTGGGCGTGGATAAATTCAAAGCTAAATGGCGAGTCGGTCACGCTTCGCAACGCAAGCGCCGATTTTTGCCAGATCGCCGTCCAGGGCCCGACGGCCGAATCCATTTTGCAAAAACTAACCGACACAGACCTTTCCGGCATACGTTATTACTGGTTTACCGAAGGCAAGGTCAGCGGGATCGACGCGATCATCTCGCGAACCGGCTACACAGGTGAGGACGGCTTTGAGGCTTATGCCGCTCCTGCGTTTGCAGAACAGCTTTGGAACGATCTTTTGGAAGCGGGCGGCTACGGTTCGGATCACGGCATCCTTCCTGCAGGCCTTGCCGCAAGAAACACGCTTAGGCTCGAAGCCGCGATGTCGCTCTACGGCCACGAACTTTCGGATGAGATCACTACCTACGAAGCTGGGCTTGGCTGGATAACAAAGCTCGATCAGGGCGATTTTCTCGGACGCGATGCACTTTGTGAAATTAAGGAAAAAGGGCTGCCGCGAAAGCTTGTCGGGTTTGAGATGATAGATCGCGGTATCGCACGAGACGGCTTTGATGTTTATGTCGGAGACCAGAAAATTGGCGTGGTCACCTCAGCCGGGCCCGCACCTTTTTTAAAGAAGAACATCGGGCTTGCATTTGTCCCGCCTGAGTTTGCAAATATCGGCCAGGAAATTAAAATTGACGTACGCGGAAAGCATTTAACCGCTTCAGTTATCGAGACGCCTTTCTACAAGCGTCCGAAATAATTATTACAAAGGGCTAAAACATAATGGCGAATATTCCGGAAAATTTACGTTACAGCAAAGATCACGAGTGGGTGTCGGTTGACGGCGACGTTGCCAGCATCGGCATCACCGATTATGCTCAAAGCTCTCTCGGCGACGTTGTTTATATAGACTTTCCCCGAGTAGGCGACAGCTTTGGGACGCACGAATCATTCGGTTCGGTCGAATCGGTAAAGGCGGTGTCTGAGATCTTTACTCCGGTTGCGGGGGAGGTGATCGAGGTAAATGAGGCACTGAACGACGCGCCTGAAAAGGTAAACAAAGATCCTTACGGTGAAGCATGGTTTGTAAAACTGCGAATGAATAATGCGGGTGAGGCTGATGCGATGATGTCCGCAATTGAATACGAAGAATATTTGAGCGCGAATACATGATCGGTTCGGACAAATTGCCCAAAGCCGAAGTTAGCAGTTCGAGAAAAGTGTTGCCGGCCAAACCGCCGGCTATTTCCCCATACGACGCTCTGAGATTTAACATTAGATGAGATATATCCCGAATTCCCCTGAAGAAAGGTCGGAAATGCTCCAGGCGATCGGCTTGTCCGATGCCGATGACCTTTTTCGCTCGATCCCGTCGGATGTCCGGCTTGGACGTAAATTGGACATAACCGATCCTCTTGCTGAACCGCAGGTGATCGAGGCCCTTGAGGGAATGGCGGCTAGGAATACTGCTGCCACTCAGCTTTCGTTCCTTGGTGCGGGCGTTTACTCACATTTTTCTCCGACGATCGTCGATCATTTGATCCAAAGGTCAGAGTTCTTTACTTCGTACACGCCGTATCAGCCCGAGATATCTCAGGGAACGCTGCAATACATCTTTGAGTTTCAAACGCTGATCTGCCAATTGACCGGAATGGAAGTGGCAAACGCCTCGATGTATGACGGTTCGACAGCGATGGCGGAAGCGTACTTGATGGCCCAACGCGTGACGAGGCGAAACAAGATCGTGGTGGCGACCAGCGTTCACCCCGAGTATCGCGAAGTCGCGAGAACATACACCCGGCACGGCGATGCGAATATCGTCGAGATCGGTTGTGACGAAACGACCGGCCGTGTCACTGGGCTCGAAGCCGTGGATGGCGATACGGCCGCACTTGTTGTCCAGTCGCCAAATTTCTTTGGCTGTATCGAAGACCTGAACGCTTTGGCCGATTCTGCACACTCGGTCGGCGCATTGCTGGTCGTGGTCGTGACCGAGGCCATTTCCCTCGGGCTGCTCAAGTCGCCAGGTTCTTGCGGAGCAGATATCGTCGTCGGTGAAGGACAGAGTTTTGGCATCCCGATGAGTTTTGGCGGGCCGCACGTAGGACTTTTCGCAACGCAGGACAAGTTCGTTCGGCAGATGCCCGGACGTCTTTGCGGCATCGCTTACGACAAGAACGGCAACCGCGGCTTTACTCTTACGCTTTCTACACGCGAACAGCACATCCGCCGCGAAAAGGCGACTTCAAACATCTGTACGAATCAAGGCCTCATTGCTCTAGCCGCGACCATCTATATGGAAGCGATGGGGAAAAAAGGCCTTAGAGAGGTGGCAGAACAGAACGCTCAGAAAGCGGCTTACGCGAAAACTCGGATCGCTTCGCTTGAAGGCTTTTCGATCCCCTTTTCCTCGCCGACGTTCAATGAATTCGTTGTTCGGTGCCCGCGACCGGCGAAGGAAGTTCTCCGATCGGCTCGCGAAAATGGCATCATCGGCGGCCTTGCATTGAGCAAGTATTATCCAGACCGGCCCAGTGATCTCCTCGTCTGTGTTACCGAAACCATGAAACGAGAAGACATTGACCGGCTCGTTAGCAGCCTTTGATCGCAATTGGCATGAGCGAATGATGTTTAGCCCGCTCGAAATTTTTCTCTGCCTTGCACCATTTATGTTGATAATCTTATCAATCGGTGCGGTGCTGCTGGCCCAGAATATATCAATAAAGCGTAGCGAGATGAGGCGCAATTCCATCGAATGTCCACAATGCAAACGGCTGCTTAATGCAGAAGCCTACTTTTGCAGGTTTTGCCGAAAGGAACTTTATGAGCACGTACAGCGCTGAGATCGATGGGCGGCCCATCGGGCGTCGTCGCTTTCTGGAGAACGCCGGAAAGGGCCTTGGCCTGATGGCACTTTCTTCTGCGTTGGTAGGCTCATTGCATCGTGAGGTTGAGTCCGCTTCTCAGGCGCTTGGTTCACTGGTCCCCGAGGCGGCGGCCGCTAACGAAGATTACTGGGCAGTGATCCAGCAGGCATTCTCGGTGACTCGCGGCATCGTTAACCTAAACAATGGCGGTGTCTCTCCTAGTCCGCGAATTGTTACCGAGGCGTTTGTCCGATACACCTGGCAGCAGGAAGATGCGACGGCTTACACGATGTGGCAGATCCTTGAGCCGCAGTCGGAAACCGTGCGTACTGGGCTTGCAGAGATGTTCGGCTGCGATGCCGAAGAGATCGCGATCACGCGCAATGCGTCTGAGTCGCTGGAGATCCTGTTGTTTGGTCTGGATCTCAAGTCAGGCGATGAGATCATCGCAAACACGCAAGACTATCCTCGAATGTTGACTACGCTTCGCCAACGCGAACTACGCGAAGGCTTGAAGCTGAAGCTGATAAAGATCCCGATCGCGCCCAACGATCCCGATGAGATCGCTGCCGCGTATGAACGCGCAATAACGCCGCGAACAAGGCTGCTACTTATCTCTCATCAAATAAACCTGACGGGCCAGATCACGCCCATAAAGAAGGTGTGCGAGATGGCTAGGGCCCGTGGCATTGAAACCATTGTTGACGGTGCCCATTCCTTCGCGCAGTTCGATTTCAAACGTGACGACATCGGCTGCGACTATTTCGGCACCTCGCTCCATAAATGGCTTTATGCCCCGAAAGGCACGGGAATGCTTTACGTTAAACGCGACAAGATCCCAAAAGTTTGGGCCCTTATGGCCAGCGAGGACAAGAACAAAAACGACATTCGCAAATTCGAAGAGATCGGAACGCATTCTGCTGCGATGCGGCTGGCCATCGGCGAGGCCGTGCTCTTTCACAACGCGATCGGAGCAAAGAGAAAGGAAGAACGCCTGCGATATCTTTCTCGTTACTGGATGAACCGGCTGAAAGATGTACCGAAGGTCGGGTTCAACACATCGTTCGATCCCCGGCAATCTTGCGCGATAGCCAACTTTAAGATCGAAGGCGTCGATCCGGTGAAGCTCGGCGGTTATTTGATGGCAAAGCACAAGATATTTACGACACCGATAGTCCATGAAGAATTTACAGGCATTCGGATCACTCCGAACGTTTACACAACGCTCTGGGAACTCGATCGATTTTGCTCGGTTGTGGAAGATGTCGCGAGAAGAGGATTGCCTGCGATCTAATGACCGACATATTTAAGAGAACATACACCGTTGGCTGGCGCGATGTGGACCCGAACGGCCACGTTGCGAACATGGTCTATCTGGAATATGCGGTTGACACACGGATCGCATTTTTCGACGCGAACGGTTTTTCGCCATCGTCGTTTGCAGATCAGGGGTTCGGGCCCGTGATCAAAACGGATGTGATCGACTATTTCAAAGAGACAGTAATGCTCGAATCGATCATTGTAACAATGGAGAATGGCGGATTTGCCAAAGATGGATCTCGATTTCGTGTGATTAACCGCGTGTTTAAGCCCAACGGTGACCTTGCCGCAAGGATCGCAAGTATTGGCGGCTGGTTGAATTTAAGGGAACGGAGACTCATGGAACCACCTGAAGCAATAAAGAACGCGTGGTCCACACTGGCCCGCTCCGATGATTTTGAGGATTTAGTATCTAGCCTAAGAAAGTAGTTGATATGTCGATCAAGAAAGTCACACAGCACCCAACACAAAACGAAGGACTGATATTCGAGCGATCGCAAACCGGGCGCGTCGGTTATCGCCTGCCGAAGCTCGACGTACCTGACGCGGCAGATGCCATCCCGAAAGAGCTTCTCCGCGACGACGATCTTGAAGGTTTGCCCGAGGTGTCGGAGATCGATGTGGTCCGCCATTTCACGCGTATGTCCACCTGGAACTATTCGATCGACCTGGGTATGTATCCGCTGGGCTCCTGCACGATGAAATATAACTCACGGCTCAATGAAAAGGTCGCGCGTATCCCTGGGTTCGTGAATTTGCATCCACTTGCTCCGGAAGACGGGGCCCAGGGTGCACTCGAGCTCATTCATAAGCTTCAGGAAGACCTGGCGGAGATCACGGGCCTGCCGGGAGTTTCGCTTCAGCCGGCAGCGGGTGCTCAGGGTGAAATGACCGGTGTAATGCTGATCAGGGCATTCCTTGACAAGCGCGACGGCGAAGCCTCAAATGACCGGCGGGTGATGTTGATCCCAGAGTCCGCCCACGGGACTAATCCTGCCTCTGCAGCCCTTGCTGGATTTACGGTAAAAGCGATCAGAGCAAATGCAGACGGGCAGACTGACATGGATCATCTCCGTGAGCTCTGCGAGCAAGGCGGAGTTGCTGGACTCATGCTGACTAACCCGAACACCGTTGGCATTTTTGAAACTAACATAAGAGAGATCTGCGATACGATACATTCTGCCGGCGGACTTGTTTACATGGACGGAGCGAACATGAATGCTCTGGTCGGGGTAGCACGGCCGGGTGACATGGGAGTTGATGTGATCCACTTGAACCTTCACAAGACTTTCTCAACGCCGCATGGCGGAGGCGGTCCTGGTTGCGGCCCTTGCTGCTGCACGGCTGAGCTTGCTGAGTTTCTACCTGTCCCGCGCGTCGAAAAAACGGACGGCCAATACCATCTTAACTATGATCTGCCGCACTCTATCGGGCGGGTGAAGGCCTTTTTTGGGAATTTCGGGATGATGGTCCGGGCCTTGAGCTACATTTATACCCACGGCGCCGAGGGACTCCGAGAAGCTACCGAGACTGCGGTACTGAACGCCCGCTACGTAGCCGCCAACCTGAAGGATGCATATCATATGCCATTTGAGGCTGATTGCATGCATGAGGCTATCTTTTCACACAAGTACCAAACCGGAAGCGGGGTTCACACTCTTGATATTGCTAAGCGTCTCATAGATTACGGATTCCATCCACCGACGATCTATTTCCCGTTGGTGGTCGAAGGCGCAATGCTTATTGAACCGACCGAATCAGTCGGCCGAGCAGACCTGGACGCATTTGTGGCCGCAATGAAAGATATTGATCGTGAATCTCGCGAGAACCCCGAGCTCGTCCTTAATGCTCCTCACTCGACACGTATCGGCAGGCTCGACGAAGCCGCGGCAGCGCGAAAGCCGGTTCTTAGATGGAAAAAGGATCTAGACTCTCTTTCTACGAGTGCTTGAAGCAGATCTGATCCGTTTGCAAGGGAATTAAAGACCGTGAAGCTTCGATTTGAAGTTTCACGGTTTTCGTTTAGATTACATTCATCATCAACTATGGAGGTTGTAAAATGTCATCGCGGCTATTCGTTGGTTCCTTCTCGATGCTCCTGATACTAGCTGTGTCAGCCTTGGTAGTCGAGGCAGACGGCGTGACCAAACGGATCACTTTTGCAAAAGGCAGGTCTTCGGCGACGGTACAGGGTGCCGTAGTGCGCGGAGATATCGATACATATGTTGTTCGTGCGAAGGCGGAGCAGATGATGACGGTTAACATTCGTTCAGTTGAGAATAATGCGGTGTTCACCGTTCAGGGGCCAGATGGGGAATATCTACAGGATGCAGGTGAAGAGGACAATGCCCGAAGCGTGACCAATTCGCTGCCATACAATGGCGACTATCGGATCAAAGTTAGCGGCACTCGCGGGAATGCTACCTATCGACTTACGGTGACTATTCGATAACGGCCGTATAAGTCGTTTTATGCCTTCGCTCAAATTTCGAATCAGGAGCAGCACAAATTATGAGAAAAGTGATTGTTGGACTGTTGGTAGTTGTATTCGTTGTTGTCGCGGTCGTGATAGCAGCAATGATGATCGCACCTACCGAATTTGCTGTAGAACGCGAGATTACCATAAACAAGCCCAGGGCCGAGGTTTTCGATTACGTTCGTCACATCAAGAACCAGAACGAATGGGGCCCGTGGTTCAAGCGAGAACCGACGATGCACCAGGAGTTCCGCGGGACAGACGGCGAAGTTGGGTTCGTCTCCTCCTGGAAAGGCGAAGCTGAATCCGGCGTAGGCGAGCAGGAGATCGTGCGTGTGGTCGAAGGCGAACGGATCGATACCGAACTGAGGTTTTCGCAGCCGTTCGAATCGAGATCGGAATCATATATTGTCACGAGTGCCCTAGGCGACTCGCAAACAAAAGTGACATGGGGAATGAAAGGCACCATGCCCCGTCCATTCAACGTGTTTGGTTTGGTGATGGACATTGAAGCCGCGATTGGAAAGGACTATGAGGAGGGCCTCGGCTCGCTGAAATCCATATTGGAGGCGCGCTAGTTAAAGCATCTGATTGCGGACTCGCCGCGTTATGGACGACGCTATTGCATCACTATTTCTTTTGGGTATATAATCCAGCGCAAAAAGGGCCGACGATCATTGGACCGTTCCATGACGCCGACTTTTCGGAGGTTCCTTTATGTCACACACAGCTGTTTCCCGCGAGATTAATGAAGACAGAATGAACGCCTTTCTGGGAAAGGTGGTATCGGATTTTGGTGCGTCCTTGAGTTCGATACTTAGTTATATCGGTGTCAAGCTTGGACTTTACGATGCCTTGGCCGAATCTGACGGGCTAACGCCTTCGGAACTGGCCCGGAAGACCGGTACTGAGGAAAGATATATTCGCGAATGGCTGATCAATCAGGCATCCGGCGAGTATGTGCATTACGATCCGAAAACCGGAAAATACTCCATGCTGCCTGAGCAATCCGTCGCATTGACTGACGAGACGAGCCCTTTTTACGTTGGCGGTGGGTTCTACGTCATAAAGGCGATGCTGAACGCGCAGCCTAGAATCTTCGATGCTTTCAAGAATGGTGGTGGCATGTATTGGGGAGAACATGATCCCGATCTGTTCATAGGCACGGAAAAATTCTTCCGCCCCGGCTACACCGCACACTTAGTGAATTCCTGGATACCGTCGCTTTCAGGTGCTAAAGACAAGCTGAAGGCCGGAGCAATAGCGGCAGACATCGGCTGCGGCCATGGGGCCTCGACCATGATCATGGCAGATGCATTCCCGGCGTCGAAGTTTTTTGGATTCGATAATCATGAACGGTCGATCCAGAATGCAGCAGCGCGCTCTGAAGCGGCCGGTCTAAATGAGAGAGTCTTTTTCGAGGTTGCGGATGCTACGTCATTCCCGGGTGAGAACTACGATCTCATCTGCTATTTCGATTGCTTGCATGACATGGCCGACCCGGTTGGAGCGATGAAACGAGCATTTGAGGCGCTAAATAGCGACGGCAGCGCACTCATCGTCGAGCCAATGGCTGGAGACTCCGTAGAGGAGAATTTTAATCCGGTGGGCCGCACTTTTTCAGGAGCGTCAACCCTTTGCTGTACGCCGAACGCCATTGCCGGAGGTGGATCCGCGCTTGGAGCGGTAGCAAGCGAGAAAGCACTTCGCGAGGTCGTACTTTCAGCAGGTTTTTCTGAATTTCGACGAACATCAGAAACGCCCTTTAATCGTGTATTTGAAGCCAGAAAATAAGGTACCGGCTCCTTATTTCGTTCTTTCATACATTGTGCCCCTAGGGGCCGGGACATTCAAGATTCGTATTTGGAGGTATCATTCGTATGAGATTTCCAAAGATCCTTCTTCCTTTGGCATTGGCCGGTTTTGTATGGGGAGGACCGCTAAATTCACCGAACTCCCTGCCTGATGGTGCAGGTTCTAGCGTCAGAACTTCTGCAACACCCGAACCGAAATCGATCGGTTTTCGATACCGTGGATTCGGCATTGGTGATCCTGCGGAAGAGATCCGCAAAAAACTTGGCGAGCCAAGAGATAAGTCTGACAGACAGGACCTTTACGTTTTTGGCGACGACGAATCTGTCCAGTTCATCTATGGGCTGGACGCCAAGGTCACGGCAATAATGATCACATTTACCGGTAAGCTAAATTCGGCACCCACGCCAAAAGACGTATTTGGTGAAGATGTCCCGAAAAAGCCGGACGGTGGGATCTTTAAGATGGTACGTTACCCAAAGGAAGGCTATTGGATCTCATATAACAAGATTGTCGGTGACGACTCGATCATCAGCATAGCGATGCAAAAGCTCTGAAATGGGCTGGATCTCTCCAGACAGCTTCCGGCGGATCGCAGGCCGGTTTGTTTAGTTGTGTCTAATCGTTTAGAATTTCGCCATCTGATCCCCTGCTGATCCCCAGACCGGGGAGTGTCCGCTTATGACTAGAATCGGAATCCCAAAAGAGATCCACCCCGGAGAAAAGCGCGTTGCGGCAACCCCGCAGACAATTCTCAAACTTCGAAAGCTGGGCTTTGAGGTTGCTATTGAGACTGGAGCCGGAGGCTCAATAAACGCAAGTGATGCGGAATACAAGGAAGCCGGAGCTTCGATAGTGGCGACCGCTGCTGAACTGTGGGCTGCGTCTGACGTCGTAATGAAGGTACGCCCTCCGGAGGACGGCGAGACCGAACTTCTACGCGAAGGCGGATGGCTGGTCGGTTTTCTATGGCCGGGACAAAACCGCGAGATCATCGACCGGATGGCGAAGAAAAAAGCTACGGTCTTCGCGATGGACAGCGTCCCGCGCATCACGCGTGCGCAGAAAATGGACACCCTCTCGGCAATGGCAAACATTGCGGGCTATCGTGCTGTTATTGAGGCCGCAAACCATTTCCCTCGATTCTTTACAGGGCAAATAACTGCGGCTGGCAAGATCGACCCGGCAAAGGTTCTCGTGATCGGTGCGGGTGTTGCAGGTCTATCTGCGATAGGAGCGGCAAAGGGTTTGGGCGCGATCGTGCGTGCCTTCGACCCGCGTTCGGCGACGAAAGACCAGGTCGCTTCGATGGGGGCCGAGTTTCTGGAGATCAACCTCAAAGAGGAAGGCGAGGGCAAAGGCGGTTATGCCAAAGAGATGTCCGACGAATTTCTGAAGGCAGAAATGGCCCTTTTTGCCCAGCAAGCGATGCAGGTGGACATCATAATCACGACCGCTTTGATTCCCGGAAAGCCGGCTCCGAAACTGATAACGCAGGGCATGGTCGAATCGATGAAACCGGGATCCGTCATCGTCGATCTTGCGGCCGAGCAAGGAGGCAACTGCGTCCTGACCGAACCTGGCAGCGTAGTACACCATAAAGGCGTAACGATAATCGGCTACACCGACCTGCCGTCGCGAATGGCTTCAATGTCCTCGCAACTTTACGGCGCTTGCGTGACAGCCCTTCTCGAAGATCTTTCAGAACCCCCTTCGTCACCGGGGGGCCAGTCTGCGGGAGAAAGGAGCCGCGAACTAAAGGTCGACCTCGACGACGAAGTTGTCCGCGGGGCCATTGTCCTCCTCGAAGGCAAAATGCTCTGGCCCGCTCCGGTAAAGGAACAGCCGCCGCCGCCTGAGCCGGGCGTTCCGACCAAGAGCGCGGTCGCCGCAGCGAAACCCTCGTCCGGCCACGTCCACGACGAAGGGTCTGGTGTCAGCCCATGGCTTCTAGCGGTCATTGGACTGGTTTTGGTCGGGCTTGCCTACGTAATTCCGCCGAAAACGGCAACCGCCGGAAGCGATTTCCTAGGACATCTGACAGTATTCATCCTAGCGATCTTTATCGGATTCCAGGTTGTCTGGAACGTAAAACCAGCACTCCACACGCCCCTTATGTCAGTTACGAACGCGATCAGCGGAATTATTTTGGTCGGCGGCATGCTCCAGCTCACATCCTCGACCGACCTTAACGTCACAGTGATCCTCGGAGCAATAGCCGTCCTGATCGCCGCTATCAACATCGCCGGCGGATTTCTTGTGACAAATCGCATGTTGGGGATGTTTAGGAAATGACCCAAAGCCTCATCACAATCTCATACATCGCCGCGAGTGCGTTGTTTATTCTGAGCCTTGGCGGGCTGAGCCGGCAGGAGACGGCCCGCCGAGGTAATTGGTACGGTATCGTCGGGATGGTCATCGCTCTTGTCGCGACCGCGGCGGCGATGAACACCGGCGGGCTTCCGCTGCTGCTTGCCGCACTCGTACCGGGGTTGATCATCGGAGCCTTCGTTGCCTCGCGCGTGCAGATGACGTCAATGCCGGAGCTTGTCGCTATACTGCACAGCTTTGTCGGTCTGGCGGCGGTGCTGGTCGGGTTCGCTACTTATCTCGGGCCGCATGCGCAGATGACTGCAGCGGAGAAGAACATCCACACGGCCGAAGTTTTCATCGGCGTTTGCATCGGCTCGATCACCTTCACCGGTTCGGTCATCGCTTTCCTTAAGCTTCGGGGCTCGATAAGTGGAAAGCCGTTAATACTACCCGCCCGGCACTTGATCAACATCATCATGCTGCTGATCACCATTGGCCTCGGGGTCGCGTTTTTCATGGCTCCGAATGAACAGACAGGCCAGTGGCCGCTGCTGATCGCGACGATCCTTACCGGCATTCTCGGTATTCATTTCATCATGGCGATCGGCGGTGCTGATATGCCGGTGGTCGTCTCTATGCTTAACAGCTATTCCGGCTGGGCGGCGGCGGCAGCGGGCTTTATGCTCTCCAACGATCTGCTTATCATCACCGGTGCGCTGGTCGGCTCAAGCGGTGCGATCCTCAGTTACATCATGTGCCGCGGGATGAACCGCTCTTTCGTTAGCGTCATGCTCGGCGGCTTTGGCACCGAAGGCGGAGCACCTGCGGCGGCGGGTGCTGCTCCTGCAGGCGAAGTGCGTTCGGTCGATGCCGAAACCACGGCCTCGATGCTGCAGCAGGCAAAGAAGATCATCATCGTCCCCGGATACGGCCTTGCGGTCGCCCAGGCCCAGCACTCGCTTGCCGAAGTCGTCAAGATCTTGAAAGAGGGTGGCACCGAAGTGAAATTTGCGATCCATCCGGTCGCAGGCCGTTTGCCCGGACACATGAACGTCCTGCTTGCCGAGGCCAATATACCCTACGACATCGTCTTTGAAATGGACGAGATCAACGACGAATTCCCCGGCACTGACGTTTCATGGGTGATCGGCGCCAACGATATCGTCAACCCCTCAGCCCTCGACGACCCCGCCTCCCCCATCGCCGGAATGCCCGTCCTCCACGTCTGGGAAGCCCGCGACACCATAGTTATGAAACGCTCCATGGCCAGCGGCTACGCTGGCGTGGACAACCCGCTGTTTTATAAGGAAAACACGCTGATGCTCTTCGGCGATGCGAAGAAGGTGGTTGATGAGATATTGACGGCAATGAGAGATTAAATCGAGACTTCCCGTTTACACAGGTGGCTCTGAAAGATCGATCAACGCCAATCTCTCAACTACCTTTCCCTTTTCCAAATGCTCCTCGACGATCTCGGGGACATCTTTGGGCATGACCTGGCCGTAGATAGTGCCGTCGGGATAGACCATAACGGCGGTGCCGATGGAGCAGAAGCCGATAGAGCCGCATTCGGTGAGGATGCATTCGCCCATCGGATTGCGGCCTTTGGATTCCTTGCCCTGGCGGAGATTCTTCTCGACCAAAAGGCGGTCGAATTCCTCCATCACTTCCCTGCCGCCGACCTCGGAGCAGGATTTGCCCGTGCAGACGAAGACCTGCCGCTTTATCGGGGCTTTCAGCATCGGTGCGAGCTTTTCCAGCTTTTCGCGGTCAGTGATAAATTTGGGTTTTGCCATTATGAATCCAGATGCAGAATTCGACCGCCAGAAGAGTTTTCCGGCTACGTTAAAGACAAACTGAGTCGCATACCAGCCTGTTCTCTTTATTTTGCCACGAAGCTCCCGCTTATTGCATCGAAGTAAGATATTGGTATGGTAAAATTTCCATTCTGATCAAAGCAGACAGCAAGTTTTTATTTGCAAATGGTCGGATGAATAACGGATGGCTGTTGGCATTATCATTCACGTATCGGTGGGAGCAGAAAAGCGAACGGAGTTTTTCTCCGAAGAGCGCTTGTCTATCGGCGCTGACGATTCGTGCAATCTCCAGATCGAGACCAAGCAAGTCGATGCCCGAGGACGCTGGATAGAATTGGAGAATACCGACGGCGTATTCCGTGTTGTAGAGTTCGACCCCGTTCTTGCATTTTCGATCAACGACAAACCGGTACGAAGGTTTATCGCTATCTCTGACGGTGACATTCTTCGCATCGTCGGCACCGACATTTCGTTTTCCTTCTTCACGCTGTCGGAAAAACCGACTCTCATCCGAACAAACCGTGAGCAGCCTCACATCGCGCAATTCATAGAAGAAGCCGCGATGGAGTCGGCAATAACGCCCCAGCGAGACGATGCAAAGGTATTTTTACGTGAGTTTACCCGAGAACTTCTCAGAGAAGTTTCGCTTACATCGAAGTTGATAGCATTGGTGCTAGCCATCGGTTTCGTAACCGGGATGCTATATCTTGGTTATGCGGTGAATCGCGAGCTGAAGGAAGGCCGAGAGGTAGCCGAGCGACAGGCGGATATCATCAAGCGGCTTGAGGATCAATTTGGACAAACTAGCGACCAGCTAAGCCAGATCGAGAAATCGAGCCAGGAAGTTATAAAAACAGTCTCGCTAGCGCAGAACGTTAGGGTCGCCTATGGCAACGGCGTTTGCTTGATCATTGGCGTTTACGACCTTGTGGACCGGAGCTCCGGACGTCAACTCAGATACGCCGACGCTCAGGCATTCAGGACGCAGCCATTGGAAGACGCACCTTCCGAAGACGCGGTCCGGCAGCCCGGGGCCGCATTCGGCCTGACCACAGAAGGCTCTGGCAGCCCGGTCGAGTATGATTTTATCGGAACCGGTTTTCATGTGGGCGGCGGTTATATCGTAACTAACCGACATGTACTTCAGCCATGGACAGAGGACGAAGTTGTTAAGCAAATGATCGCGTCGTCCAATGGACGTGCTAGGATAAAGCGGCTCGTCATCTACTTCCCGAACTACCCGCAGCCTTTTCCGCTTAGGGTCCGCGAATTCAGCAGCCGCGAGGACCTGGCCGTTGCAACAATCGATCCGGCCGCGCTGCCTGCCGACGTTCCGGTGCTTCCTCTCGAGAACGATTCCGAGGCATCGACCATCGGTAAAACCGTCGTTACGATCGGCTATCCAAGCGGTCCTGACCGCCTGCTGGCAATGGTGGACGAAGAGGAAGCAAAGTCGATAAACCAGCGCTTTGGAAACTCGCGGCAAAACCTGATAAATTTTCTCGCTCAATCGAAAAAAATACTTCCGCTTACCACGCAGGGAGCGATCACCGATCTCGACACCCGCCGCATCGTCCACGACGCAAAGACCGCCGAGGGAGGTTCCGGGGCTCCTCTGTTTGGCCAGACAGGCAAAGTGATAGGCGTAAACTTTGGAGTATTTACCGAAAACACGGCTTCGAACATGGCCGTACCGATTAGATTTGCGATCGATCTGCTGCGGCGTGCCGGGTGGAAAACGGCGGAAGAGGCACAGCAGCAGAATGACCAGCTAGCCCAGGCGCCGGGTTCGAATTCGAACTCGGGCCAGGCCGTAAGACCCTAATTCGCATGGATAATTTGATCTTCACAAACATGCTTCATCGTCCTGCAAGGACAATAGTAAGTGTGATCGGGATCTCGATCGGGGTTTTGCTGATCGTTTTCACGGTAGGCTTGGCGAACGGCAGCATTAGGGAACAGGCCACTCGCGAGGCCAATGTTGGAGCCGAAATATTTGTCAGAGCGTCGGGTTCGATAGGAATGAGCGGTTCGGAATCGTTCCGTATTCGCGAGGAAATGGTCGAAGACGTTCGCAAAGTGCAGGGCGTTCGTGACGCGGTATTGATCGGACAGAACTCTGTCGATGCATCCGACAACAATGCGGGCAAGAGATTGATCGACGGTGTACGGTTCGATGAGTATTCTGCGATATCTGGGCTTCGGCTCGTGGAAGGCCGGGCTTTCGTAGATGGCCGCGACGAGGCTATCATCGACACTGCTTGGAAACGACAAAAGCGGCTCTCGCTCGGCAAAACGATACCGCTTTACGAGCGTGAGTTCACCGTAGTCGGCGTATATGAACCCGCAGGAGGAGCTCGGGTTAAAATACCGCTGAAAACGATGCAGGAGCAATTGGGAAGCGAGGGGAAAGGTTCCTCGATACTGGTTTCAGTAGCTTCTGGCTACTCAGTCGATCAGGTGGCAGAGTTGCTTCAAGATAGATTCCCTGATAATCAGCTTATACTTACCCGCGACCTTGAAGAGCTCTATATGTCCAGCTATCCGTCGCTCAACGTCTTTTTGAACGTATTTATCGGGGTCGCGGCTGTGATCAGCGCACTGGTCATCTTGCTAACGATGTATACGACCGTGACCGAGAGGACCCGACAGATCGGCATTATGAAATCGCTCGGCATGAGCAATGCTTTGATCGGGTGGACGATCGCTCAAGAAGCGATCTTGTTAAGCCTTTTGGGAGTAGTTCTCGGCATTATCATGACCATTGGTTTACGGTTCGCGTTAGGCTTTGTAACCACGCTTGAGGTGGAAATAAGTCCGCTGGTCCTATTGATCACGCTGTTTGCCGGCCTGGCAGGCGGCGCTCTCGGAGCCCTCTACCCTGCATTGCGGGCCGCTCGGCTAGACGCGGTTGAGGCATTGAGCTATGAATAATATTTCCTGTGCCGGGGCCGTCATCCTGCTGACCCATTTCATGGAATATGACCGATCAATCATCTAAAGAAGCTCCGATCTCATTCATCGGCTGCGGCGTGATGGCCGAATCGATGATCGCCGGCTTATTGAGAAATAGGCTTGTCGCACCGGCAAACATCGCAGCCAGCCACCCGCGTGCAGAACGCCGCGCGGAACTTGCGGAAAATTATGGGATCAATCTGTTTCCAGATAATTCTTCGGCAGCCGAATTCGGCAACAGTGACTCCGTTGTTGTCATTTGCGTAAAGCCACAGCGAATGCGTGCTGTGCTGAAGGAGCTGTCCGGCAAGGTCAGGCCGGAGCAAATGGTCATTTCGATCGTCGCCGGAACAACCATGGAAACTATTTCTGATGCCCTCGGTACGCGTCTTGTAGTCAGGGCAATGCCGAATACTCCATCACAGATCGGCGCCGGAATGACGGCGTGGACGTGCACTGAGGAGGTCAGATCCGAACAGAGAGAACAGGTCAAGAAGCTGCTTTCTGCACTTGGAAAGGAACTTTTCGTAGAAACTGAAAACATGATAGACATGGCCACCAGCCTGAGCGCGACGGGCCCAACCTACACGTTCCTTGTAATGGAAGCAATGACGGACGCTGGTGTTCACCTCGGGTTTTCGAGAGAGATCGCAAAAGAACTGGTCCAGCAGACTATGCTGGGATCGGTGCTTTTCGCAATGGAGTCGCACAAGCATCCGGCCGAACTTCGCAACATGGTCACATCGCCAGGCGGCACCTCAGCTGAAGCCATTTACCAAATGGAAAAAGGCGCGTTAAGGACCGTGTTGTCAAAAGCGATATATGGTGCTTATCGAAAAGCGGTCGAGTTGGGTAAGCAGAAGTGATCTTGGATAGTCGGCCGTTTAGTTCTTACCTGAACCTTCCTGATGATACGGAAACTCTTATTAACCATCGGATCGGGCAACATCGGATCTGGCGCCCGCCTGCACCCCTTTCCCGTATTCCAGTCGGTCCTTTTTGGCAAGCATTGCGATCTCCGTCATCAGCAGATCGGATATCTCTTTGTGGGTTCGGAGCGAATCTCTTTTTTTATAAAATTCCTCCAGGTCAAGCGGTTCGCCGAACCATATTCTTATCGGCTCGCCGCCGGCCCAATTTCCCAAGATCTGCCGTGCGAGACGGTTTCCAAGCCCGGCGATAAATACTGGGACCACCTGCGGACGTGAATCAAATATGATCTTGCCGATACCCGGCTGGCCCGGAAGAAGCGAATACGGGTCCGGATCTAGATTGCGTTTGCCTTCGGGATGAAAACCGATCAGTCGTCCTTCGCCTTCACGGCATAGACGGACAAGCTCCCGCATCGAGAATTTGTCAAACGCACGCTTTTCCGCCTCCTTTTGCTCCCGAAAAAAGGGCGGATACATCGCCCACCATCCCATAACGAGATTTACGAACCAGCCGACCGGATTATCGTAGAAGAACTTTGCCCTGACCGGAAAATAGAGTTCGATCGGCCTCTTCGTCCTCCGAAAAAGCACGCTCGACACCGTGTACATGTCAAAGAAGGAACGGTGATTCGCGACTAGGATAACCGGCCTCGACGGATCGACAGCCTCGAAATTCTCCAGCCCTCGAACGTTCATTAGATTGTAGGTTGCCAAATAGATCCATAACGAACCTACATATCGCTGGCAAAGCGTCCAAAATCGCTTCCAAGCGCCCCTATTCATCGCTCTAACAAGTCGAAAGGCTGTTCGCTCCGTAAGCGAAAGCGGTTGAAGCTCCTCCTTGCTGGGGTTTTGCGGAAGGGAGCGATTTTCGGTCAATCTCGGCAGATCCGATGGTTCCATAGGCAAATCCGGTATTTTAACACCGAAGCTAGCCATCCTGAATTCTACTGAGCGATTGCGGGCGCCTAGCATTTTGATCTATCAATCATCAGTCAAAAATTATGGACAACGGTAATGAATTTCGCTAGTATTTAACGACGGAACCCAACTGGCGCCGCCCTTTATGACAATATGAAATGTTGATGCTCGCGGTTTGGCAGCACGTAGTCTCGATTCGCTTCTGAAAACGTCTGCACTTTATCAATATCAAGCTTTGTAAGGAGAATTTTCAATGTCCAAGAAGACCTTCCGCATGCTTTTTCTTTTTCCTGCCCTCATCGTTGCAGCCGCGATACCCGCGTTCGCACAAGCTTCGAGCGACGGGGTTTGGCGTGAAGTAAAAGGATCCAAGGCAGCGTTCCGTTCAGCGGAGCGGCATATAATCCCTCGAGAATATCGAACCTTTCAGCTCAACAAGGTGATGCTGGGTACCATTTTGGCATCTGCTCCCAAAGAAGATCTCAATCGTTTCGGTGTTTCGAACACAATTATCACACTTCCGATGCCGGACGGCTCTTTTGAGCGATTTCGGATCCAGCACGCGCCGATCGTCGAAGCGGGTTTACTCGAGAAGTACCCGGAACTCGGTCTTACATTCAATGGACAAGGTATCGACGACCCGACCGCAACGGTGCGGCTCGATCTAATGCCGACCGGATTTCATTCGATGATCCTCTCCGAACGCGGGACAATGATGATCGACCCGTATGCTCCGGGTGACACAGTTCACTACATCAGCTACTTTAAGCGCGAAGTGGAACGTCCTGATTTCAAATGCGAGTTTGATACGCAGAAGGCAATCGACTCCCTTTCTAAACCAAAGAAAGCCAATTTTCATGAATTTCTCCCAGATGTCCCGTCGGCCCCGGCAGTCATCTCGGGAACACAGCTTCGTACCTATCGTTTAGCGCTTGCCGCGACGAACGAATACGCGGTCGCCGTCGGCAACAATACAGTTGCTGGAACACTGGCGGCACAGACGACGGTAATGAACAGAGTCAATGGTGTTTATGAACGCGACCTAGCGATTCGAATGATGATGATCGCGAATAACGACCTCTTGATCTACTCTGGCGACCGACAATGTGGAGGCGTGGCCTGCACAAGCGCAAATGACCCTTACACGAATAACAGCGGCACCACGATGCTCAATGAGAATATCACGAACACCGACGCTGTTATCGGTACCGCCAACTATGATATCGGCCACGTCTTCAGCACAGGCGGTGGAGGCGTTGCGGGGCTGGCGGTGGTCTGCGGAACGCAAAAGGCACGGGGTGTGACTGGTTTGAGTAATCCGGTGGGCGATGTATTCGCGATCGATTATGTAGCCCATGAAATGGGTCATCAGTGGGGTGCAGAACACACATTCAATGGCGGATCGGGGAGTTGTTCGGGCGGCAACAGGGCCGCAAACAGCGCCTATGAACCTGGCAGCGGCATCACGATTATGGGCTATGCCGGAATATGCGGTACCCAAAATCTTGCAGGGACGAGCATCGATTCATTTCATGTGAAGAGCCTTGAGGACATAGTCGCTTTCAGCCAGACCGGCGGTGGCAACACGTGCGCAGCCACAACAGCAACGGGCAACACACCTCCGAATGTAAACAGCCCGGGTGGCACTTCGTTCAACATCCCGAGGCAGACTCCGTTCACGCTGACGGCGGCAGGTACCGACGTAAACGGTGACACAATTACTTATGATTGGCAGCAATATGATCTCGGCGGAGTTACAACGGCCATTCCTAACACTGATTCAGACGGTAATCCAAGGCCGATATTTCGCCCGTTCGGGCCGGTTTCAAGCCCTTCTCGAACGTTTCCGCAGCTCCAGCATATTCTGAATTCCGCGAATACTCCGCCGAATACGACCGGAGGCTTTTTGACGGGTGAACTACTGCCGCAGATATCGAGGACGATGAATTTTCAGGTCATTGCCCGCGATAACAGAGCGAACGGAGGCGGTATCAATACCACAACGGTAACCGTTAACGTTGCTGCCACCGGGCCTTTCCGGGTGACCTCGCCCAACACGAACACGACATGGTTCCTTAATTCAAACCCGGTTGTTACGTGGGATGTTGGCGGCTCGGACGCCGCGCCGATCAATGTCGCAAATGTCCGAATTCTCTTGTCCACGGATGGCGGACAAACGTTCCCGATCGTGCTCGCGAATAGTACGCCGAACGATGGTTCTGAAACCGTAGTGTCGCCTAACCTGAATACCAACCAGGCTCGAATTCGCATCGAACCGGCTAATGGCAATATCTTTTTTGATATTAGCGACGTCAACTTTACGATCTCAAGCACGCCTGCTGCTAACGGAGTTCTTGGCGGAAGGATCACTACGCCGAGCGGCCGTGGGGTTTCGAGGATCTATGTGACGCTTGTTGGACCTGGAACGAATAGAATAGCATTGACCAACACGTTCGGTTATTTTGTCTTTGAGCAGGTCGGCTTTGGGTCGTCATACACGGTCACACCGCAGCCGCGCAAGGGTATCACGTTTACGCCGACAAATGTCATTCGTGACCATAATTCCGCTGCTACAGACGTGAATTTCACGACAAACTGATACCCGCGTAACAACCGGTGCCTGGTTTCCTCAGGCAGGAGATGAGAGGAAGGTTGAATTGCCTTCCTCTTTTCTTATAGGTCAAAGACCATAGGGGACTGGGTCGGTCTATATTGCTCGTCGCAGGTAGAAGCGTTGACAAATCTGATCCCGAATTCTTCGTGAAGGCCGTAACCACAGTGTATGTGGCCGAAAACATGCAGCTTTAGGCGGCCGAATGACGCGATCTGCTCGACCCGTTTCCTTAATTCTTCGCACCCTGTATTCTCGTCCCAGCCACTTCGCGGAACGAGATCGAGAATGCCAAAAGGCGGGCCATGCGTGACCAAAATTTCTGTGTCTTCTGGGATCATTGCCCACTTTTCAGCTAGCTCCGACCCACGCATCAAATTAAACGCCCAGTCGTAAAAACGGGGCTGCCACGGGCTGCCATAGATCTTCCGGCCATCAACCTCTCCAGCAGAGTCTTGAAGATAGGTAATGCTCGGATCAAGCAATCTTCTGGCTAACTGTTCATCTTTCTCAAACAGCCAGTCGTGATTTCCGGCCACGAATACTTTGTGTCTGTGCGGAAGGCCGGAAAACCAGTCACTGAACCTAGCGATCTCATCTGCCGTACCAGTGATCGTCGCATCACCCGAATGGACAAGCAGATCGCCATCCGGAACCGCTATCTCGCTGGTGCAGTTATGGGTATCAGATATACAGACGATCCGCATTTATTCGATGTTGAAGTATTTCGCCGCGGGGTGATGGACTATGATCGCGGATGTAGATTGTTCGGGATCGAGCATAAATTCATCGGTAAGTGAGACGTCGATACGTTCGGGCCGGAGAAGTTCGAAGAGTTTTGTTTGATCTTCTATATTCGGACAGGCCGGATATCCGAAGCTATATCGCGAGCCTTGGTAGCCCTGATGAAATAGTTTTACGAGTTCGGGTGCGTCATTATCGGCAATGCCCAATTCCTCGCGAATTCGCTTGTGCCAGAGCTCTGCGAGGGCTTCCGCGGCCTCGACCGAGAGGCCATGAAACAGCAGATAATCCTGGTAATTGTCCGACTTGAACAACTCCGCCGAATATTCGCTTGCCCGTCGTCCCATAGTTACAAGCTGAAACGCAACTGTATCAACATCGTCCCCGACCGGACGGAAATAATCCGCCAAACACAAATTCTTTCCGCCGCGTTGTTCGACCGGCTGACGGGGGAACGTGAAACGCATTCTCTCTGTTGTTTCGTCGTCTTGAAAAATGACCAGGTCGTTGCCGTCCGACGCACACGGAAAATAACCGTAAACGAGCTTCGCCTCAAGCAGCTTTTCTCGGATAGCTTTCGCTTTTATCTCGGCGTACTTTGGATAAACGGTCTCTTCAAGGATCTGTTTGTATTCTTCCGGAGTTTTGCGGCCCTGCTTGAATTGCCACTGGCCTTTGAACAAAGCGGTCTCGTTGATAAAGCTAAAAACCTTATTTAGATCGGTGATCTCGACAACCTTTGAGCCGTAAAAGGGAGCTTTTGGGACCTCTTCAAGCACGGCGACATCAGAACGGTTCGTATGTGTTGTATCACCTACCGAGCGAGACCGCACCCGGGCCGCTTCCTGCCCAAGTTTTGCATCCTCGCCTACGAGATCTTCATCTGTGAGCTGTGAGCCGTCAGCAGTAAGCGGTTCGTCAGCGTCCACGGTGGCCGCACTTGATGCCGTTGCGGCCAGCGAAAGCTCAGGACTGCTCACGGCTTCCTGCTCACCGCTCACCTGAGTAAGCTCGTCCATGGCGTGAAGCCCGTCAAAGGCATCGCGTGCGTAGAAGAGTTTTCCCTTGTACAGCGGGATCAAGTCGGAATCGACATAACGGCGGTTCAGCGCGGCACCGCCGAGAATGACGGGCACATTTACGCCGCGTTCGTTCATTATCTCGAGATTGTCGCGCATGATCAGCGTCGATTTGACGAGCAGGCCGCTCATGCCGATCGCATCGCATTTCGTCTCCTCAGCGGCTCGGAGAATATCGTCGATCGGCTGCTTGATGCCAAGATTTACGACCTTGTAACCGTTGTTAGTGAGGATGATATCGACTAGGTTCTTGCCGATGTCGTGCACGTCGCCTTTCACGGTGGCGAGCACCATCGTACCTTTTTCGACGCCCTCGAGGCGGTCCATGAAAGGTTCGAGGAATTTGACGGCGGCCTTCATCGCCTCGGCCGACTGCAGAACGAACGGCAGTTGCATCTGGCCAGCGCCAAAAAGATCACCAACGACCTTCATACCGTCAAGCAGAATATTATTGATAATGTCGAGCGGCGGATATTTTTCAAGAGCCTCTTTCAGCGAATCTTCGAGCCCGATCTTCTCGCCCTCGATGATGTGTTCCTTCAGGCGTTCTTCGACCGGCAGATCTGAGATATCCGGCTTGATCGACGCGGCCGTCTTGCCTTCAAAAAGCTTTGTAAACTCGGCCAGCGGATCGTAGGTGCAGACATCGCCCTCGAATTTCCGCTTATCGTAAATAAGATCGCGTGCGGTATCGATCTCGTGCTCGTTGAATCGGATAAGCGGCAGTATCTTTGAAGCGTTCACGATCGCTGAGTTCATTCCTGCCTCGACGCAGTCGTGCAGGAACACGGAATTCAGAACAACTCGAGCCGCAGGCGACAGGCCGAAAGAGATATTCGATACGCCGAGTATCTGATTCACCTCGGGCATTTCATTTTTTATCTGCCGGATAGCTTTGATAGTTTCGTCGGCATTCTTGCGGTCCTCTTCGATCCCGGTCGAGATCGGTAAGGCGAGCGGATCGAAAAAGATATCGTGTGCCGGGATCCCGTATTCAGTTGCTTGTTTGAAAGCACGCCGCGCGATCTCGACCTTTTTCTCGGCGGTTCGCGCCATGCCTTCTTCGTCGATCAGGCCGATCACGACGGCGGCTCCGTGCTCTCGTGCAAGGTCAAGCACTTTCAGAAATCGTTCTTCGCCGTCCTCGTAGTTCGTCGAATTCAGGATAGATTTGCCGCCGGCATGTTCGAGGCCCGCTTCCATCTTTTCCCACTCCGTCGAATCAAACATCAGCGGGATCTTCACGTTCGTTACCAGCCGCGAAGCGAGTTCGTGCATATCGGCAACACCGTCGCGGCCGACGAAATCAACATTGACGTCAAGGATGTGCGCACCTTCTTTTTCCTGCGATTTTGCAAGATTTACAAGTCCGTCCCAATCTTCCGCGTCGAGCAGATCGCGCATCTTCTTTGAGCCTGACGCGTTGACACGTTCGCCGACGATCAAGAACGAAGCGTCTTGTGTGTAAGGCTGCTGGAAATAGATCGATGATGCGGAGGGCTGTAGTTTCGCATCTCGTCGTTTCGGCTCGAGACTGCCGATTCGTTCGATGACGAGCTTCAGATGTTCCGGCGTGGTCCCACAGCAGCCGCCAACAATATTCGCTCCGTAATCGCGGGCAAAATGCTCGACCTGATCGGCAAAGCTCTCAGGCGTCTCGTCGTAGTGCTGCTTGCCGTCCTTCACTTCCGGCAAGCCGGCGTTCGGCAGAACGGAAACGGCTATGGGCGAATTTTCGCAGAGATACTTGAGCGATTCGGCCATCTGCTTCGGGCCCGTGCCGCAGTTCATTCCGATAACGTCGATCGGGAAAGGTTCAAGTGCGGTCAATGCGGCCGCGATCTCAGTCCCGTTCAGCATCGTGCCGAAAGTCTCGATCGTCACCTGAGCGATCACGGGAATGCGAACCTTGTTCTGTTTGAAATGGTCGAAAATAGCGGCGAGAGCAGCCTTTGTCTGCAGCAGGTCCTGACACGTCTCAACGATAAGAATGTCCGAACCGCCATCGACAAGCCCGCGGACCTGTTCGACGTATGCTTTTCGGAGGTCTCGATAAGTGATGTGCCCAAGCGTAGGCAGCTTCGTACCCGGCCCGATAGAACCCGCGACAAAACGAGGCTTATCCGGCCTTGAGAAATCCCGGGCTATGCGTTTTGCGAGCGATGCGGCCTTGAAATTGACGTCGTACGTCTTTTCGGCGATGCCAAATTCTGAAAGCACTACCTCACTGCCGCCGAAGCTGTTTGTCTCGATAACGTCACAGCCGGCTTCGAGAAACGCCGTATGGACACTTTCGATCGCGTCCGGCCGCGTATAAAGCAGATTCTCAGAACAGTTCTCAAACTCTGGACCGCCCCATTCGTCGATCGAAAGATTCAACGACTGCAAGAATGTCCCCATTGCGCCGTCAAAAATGACCACTCGCTCATTCAATAGTTCGAGAAAACCCGTCATAGAAAAAACTCTGAGCCAAATAAGCACAGAGTTTCTAAGGAGAATTAACAACTCTTTGCTATTTAGCCGTTTATTTTACGTGGCCGCAAGTCGCAATAACTCACCACGCATCAAGTGATTAGGTTAAATCCACACCGATGATTAGTCAACGCTTGGTGATATAGTTCAATGCCATCGACGCGATATCGTCCATCGCTGAGCCGTCACGGTCGCTGTCGAGCATCGAAGACGCAAGGTCCATCATCGCGTTACCGGACGAAGGTGCGGCCACGGCCTGTTGACCACCGAGCAGTCCTCCTAGCAAGCCGCCAAGGCCATCCGCCCCGACATTTTGCTGCCGCTTTTGCTGGCCAAGATATCCCATAATAAGCGGCGCTATCATCATAAGGATCTGCGCGACCTGGCCCATGTTCAAGCCGGTATTATTACTGACCTGTTCGACGACCGGCCCTTGATTATTGCCGAGGATATGCCCGAGAATGCCGCCGGCGTTCAATTGCGGAGGCGTCGGCTCCGGAGACTGAAGCTGCCCGAAGATCATACTTCCGAGACCGCCCAGATTGTTAAAAATACTCCCATCGTGGTCGCGAGAGAGCGCTTGATCCAGGCTCTGAGCTCCCTGTGGGTCGGCTGCATTATTCGCGAGGCCGCCGATGATGGCGGGTAAGGCCATTTGGATCGCCGAATTCACCAAAGACGGTTCGGCCCCGACGGTGTTGCTGATCTCTCCAAGTGCGGCGTTTCCCTGATCCTGTCCGAGCAGGTCCTGTAGTGAAAGCATGATTTTCTCCTCCCGTGTTATTCGTTTGAACTGAGATTGTAACCTGTAGGATGATAATAGCAGAGTCTGCAATTTTCAGGTAACGATCATTTCAACCTTGGTACATAAGATCAGACGATCCGCTCGACTGTTGTTTACGATCCTCATAATAATCGAGGCCGGTTTGGTTTCTGCCGCTTGTGGTTCGGGCGATGCAACCTATAGCATCAGTACTGCTTCGACCTTTTATACATTCGAGGATAAGCTGGCCGAACCATTTGGAATAGCGGTCAGCGACGGAACGGTCTATGTCTCTGACGGGCAGAGCGGAAAGATCGTATATTTTGCACCGGGCGATACTGAAGCTCGGGTCTTAGGCAGCTTTGATACGCCTTCGGGACTTGCGGCCGATCCATCTGGGGGGATCTTTTTCGCCGATGCCGGCACAAACTCCGTAAAGCGGGTATTGCTGTCGGGAAGTTCCGAGATCGTGGCCGGCCGCGAAGGAGAGCGCGGTTTTGCAGACGGCGACGTCCGGTCTGCATTGTTCAACGGGCCTGTAGGCATAGCTGCATTCTCGGATGGCCGCATCGCGGTCGCGGATACCTATAATGACCGAATTCGCGTTATCGAGAACGGGACCGTTCGCACTCTTGCGGGCGGAAAGCAAGGTTTTGCCGAGGGATCCGGTTCGTCCGCGATGTTCGATACGCCGCTCGGGATCGCCATTTGGCAAGGAGATAGGCTGCTTGTGGCTGACTCTGGCAACCGCAGGCTGCGGGTCGTCGAGCCGGATGGAAGGGTTTGGACGCTTGCGGGCGACGGAGGCGTAGAACTTCGCGACGGATACCCCTTTCAGGCCTCGTTCGTTGCCCCGGCGGCCGTGGCGGTCGACAAGAATGGAGCCATCTTTGTTTCGGACGGGAACGCCATTAGGGCGATCGGCCTTCGCACCTTTCCTTATGTTGAAACTATCGCGGGCGGCCCCCGCGGATTTCAGGACGGTACGCCCCGTCAGGCCAGATTCAACCGTCCTTCAGGTATTGCCGCTGCCGAAGGACAGGTCTTCATCGCGGATAGCGAAAATGGCCGTGTGCGGTTGATCCACGGGGCCAAAAAAGGACTGGTTGAGGCTCAGTCCATTCACGCTCGGTCGAATCGTTTCACGCCGGAAGAATTTCGCACGCTTCAGCCGGGGCGTTGGCCCTACGATCCGCCGGACCGGCCGCGAGAGATCGCCGGCACGCTCGGCGAGATCCGCGGTGAAATAACCGATCAAATGTCGGAGGCGTGGTTTCATAACGGCCTGGATATTCCCGGATCTTATGGCGAAATGGCAAGATCTGTCAGGGAAGAAAAGGTGCTCGATCCGCACGCCGCACAAAATTTTGGTACCTTGCGTGAACTGCTGCGACTGCCAATGGTCGGCTATGTCCATTTACGTCTCGGGCGCGGGGTTGACGAGCGGCCGTTCAGCGATAGCCGCTTTCTTTTCGCTATTAATGAGATGACTAAGAAGCCTGTCAATGTGAGGGTTCCCCGTGGTGTGAAATTTCAACGGGGAGAAGCCATAGGCACACTAAATGCAATGAACCATGTCCACCTGATAGCTGGTCGGCCGGGCAGCGAGATGAATGCCTTAGATGCGTTGGAACTCCCTGGGGTCTCTGATTCGATCGCTCCGGTCATCGAGGATGTCATGTTCTATGACGAGCTTTGGCAGCCTGTCGAAACAAAAAAGGGCGTCGAACGTATAACCTTAAGCGGGAAAACGCGCATCGTGGTCCGAGCATACGATCGTATGGATGGGAATGCCGAACGAAGGCGCTTAGCACCGTACAAGCTCGGCTACATTCTCGCTAATGAAAAGGGGCCGCTTGACGAGACGGTCTGGACGATCTCCTTTGAGAACATGCCTCCACATGAACTAGTCAGGCTTGCCTACGCCCCTGGAAGCAAGTCTGGTGCTACGGGCGAAACGATCTTCAATTTTGTAGTGACTAACAGATTGAACGGAGAGAACTTCGCTCAGGGGTTTCTTGACCTAAAGGACACCGAAGCGGGTATTTACATGCTCCGCATCTCGGCAAGCGATCGGTTTGGAAACATTTCACAAAAGGATATTGGCATTGAGGTAATTAAATGAAACGTGTAATTGTCTGGATAATTTTGATCGCATTCCTGTTGACCGGTCTTGTAGCGTTACTAAAGGCCGCACCGGCCGGAGCCGCCCCATCCGATCCGATCCCACGGACGCCAGCAGCACCCAGATTCACCGACTCTGAGCGGCAGTCAGAACTTGCCAAGCGAAGGGCCGCTGTTGCATCCAGGATGGCCGAGAATTCGACGATGGTCCTATTCAGTGGTGAACCGCGGATCTATTCGAACAGTGTTGATTACTACTATCGTCAGGAGAACAACCATTACTACCTCACTGCTCTTAAGCAGGTTGGTTCGACACTGGTCATCTCCAAAAAGAACGGGGTCGTCAGCGAGACACTTTTCCTTCCGCGGCGAAATGCTCTCAGGGAAGCCTGGGAAGGAAAGATGTATTCACGGGAGCAGGCAACAACCTTGTCAGGTATCAAGCGGATAGTTGAAGCAGAAGAACTTTCTGCCTTTTTAGATTCTCTAAAGGGGAACCGAGCTTTTACGTCAAAGGACGGGCAGATCTCGATCAGCGCAGCTCCCATTCTTTACCTCCTTTTGCCGAATGGCGACAACGACGCGAACGGTAAGCGCGAGTTTAGGGCTGAGCATTCGTTTTCGAAAGAACCTGCGGAGTATCGCGTCGAGAACGCACGGCCTTTCTTTGCCGACCTCCGTCAGATCAAGTCTCCCTATGAATTGAAGATCCTTCAGCACGCGGTTGACATAACTACCGAGGCCCAGCTGAGGGCGATGGCGATGGTCGGGCGGGCGAAATGGGAATACGAAGTGCACGCCGAGGTCGAGTACACTTTTCGCCGGCGGAATGCCGATTACTGGGGCTACCCGTCAATAGTTGGCTGCGGCGAGAACGCAACAACGCTCCATTATGTGGAGTCGCAGGGTCCCATCAAACCCGGCGAATTACTCCTGATGGATGTCGGAGCTGAATATGACCACTATACGGCAGATGTGACCCGAACCTTCCCAGTGAACGGAAAATTTTCGAAGGAACAGGCTGAGATCTATCAGATCGTTTACGACGCACAGGAAGCAGTTGCAAAAGCCACGAAGCCGGGGGCTACGATGGCTGAGCTTAGTCAGATCGCCCGCAACACGATCAGTGAGGGACTTTTTAGGCTCGGACTTGTAACTGACAGAAACTCGCGGCAGGTCGGATATTGGTTTATACACGGACTCGGGCACTGGCTCGGGATGAATGTACACGATGTCGGAAACTACAACGTTCCGATGAAACCGGGAATGGTCTTTACGAACGAACCCGGGATCTATATCCGCGCTGACGCGCTGGACAATCTGCCTGACACACCCGAGAACAGGGCCTTCAAAGAAAAGGTCAGGCCCGCGTTCGAAAAATACAGGAACATCGGGGTTAGGATCGAAGATGTCATGTTGGTAACGGAAAACGGCGTTGAATGGATGACCGCTAAGCTGCCGCGAAGGATGAGCGAGATCGAAGCCTGGATGGCAAAAGCGTCGAAAGAATTTAGCTGGACCTCACGGAATCTTGACCAGCCGGCCACAATATTTTTGGGGGCTCCGATCGATGTCTTCGCTGCTTCGGCATTCCCGAGCGGCCTGACCGTGAAGCGCGGCTTTCGGAATTCGCGTGTCCACAGTCACGCAAAACGAGATCTATCAAAAGATAGATAGCCCGCTTGAAACCTAGAAACACCGACTCATATCATCCGGCAGCTTTAAGTTTCAGGCGGACTTTCTCTTTTGGACCTCCGATGGGAAGTCTGCCTACCGGACATCGGATAATTGACAGTCGCAAGACCGCACTTTCATAATTGCCTCGTTTATGCTTCCTCTGGTGATCGTAAACCCAAAGTCGGCCGGCGGCTCCACCCGAGAAAGCTGGTCTTCTATCGCCAGCGATCTTCGTGCGCATTTTGGACCGTTCAACGTCGCCTTCACTAAGGCGGCAGGCGACGGTTGGACATTAGCTCGAAACGCTGCTGCGGCCGGACGGGACCTTGTGATCGCTTGCGGCGGCGACGGAACCGTCAATGAGGTCGCAAACGGGATACTGGAGAGCGGCCGCGACGTCGAACTTGGGGTTTTCCCCTCGGGCACTGGGGGCGATTTTCGTCGCAGCATAGGCATTCCGCAGGCGAGTCGTGAGGCCGCGCGAGCACTGCGTGATGGAAGATCACGCCGAATAGACGTCGGACGCGTTGCTTTTGTAGCGCACGATGGGAGTCAAACATCGAGATGCTTCTTGAACGTAGCATCGTTCGGCCTGGCTGCCTCTATCATTGATCGCGTCAAATCCAATAAGGCTCTCGATTGGGTGCCGATGGGCGGCGTTCGCGGGCGTGCGAGTTTTGCTCTCTCAACGCTCCGGGAAGTTGTGGGCCTTTCACCGGTGACCGTCAGGATCGCTGTCGAAGGCGGCGAGGAAAAGCTCCTACGCACCGTAAATCTGTGTTTTGCCAACGCACGATTCTTTGGCGGCGGGATGATGATCGCTCCGGAAGCCAAGCTCGATGACGGACAGCTTGACATGGTTAACATTGGTGACATTCGAACCGCCAAGGTCCTGCTGAATGCCTACACGCTCTATAATGGCTCGCATCTAGCCCTAGATGAAGTCAAAAGCTCGCTGGTCCGTTCCGTGGCGGTGAGACCGGCCGACCCCGACAATAAGATCGACATTGAGACCGACGGCGAATTGCCCGGACGTTTGCCAGCAGTTTTCGAAATATTACCCTCCGCCCTACGTGTCCGCACAATTTGATCTCCCAGCGAACTTGTTAAATCAGGCCCTAAACGTGTAACATTTTGGTTACATTTCTGTAACACTAGGGATGCCAGGAATTAATGTTTCCCCGGTTGTTTGTCGGATCAGTATTAACAGAGGGGTTTAGGTCTGAGCAGCTCTCAATTAATCACACCGCTTCTTTTGCGTATCTGTAGTTCAACATTTCAAGTGTTCGCGGCTATTGTCTTTGGAAGTTCCTTATCACAATTCAACTTGGGTCAAAGTACGAATGACACTTCGGACCTTGAATCGTGGAACGATGTCGAATTGACGTACATGATCAACCAGAGCTTTGATATAAACACGATAATCACAGCAAGGCTTGACGAAAAGGTCACACGCTTTGGCAGCCGCCGATTTACCATGGGTGTAACTGCAAAACCTGCGACTTCGTTCTCTATCTCGCCCTTCATAACGTTCATCTCCGGTCGAGATTCACATGGAAATTTTCGATATGAGTATCGTACGGGCATCGGTGCAAGATACAGGTTCCCTTTTCGATCGGTGAACCTCACGCACCGAAGCCAGATCGAACACAGAAGCCGGCCGGGGAATAACTCGTGGCGTTACCGTCCGTCGATACGCCTTGAGAAACAGATCCCTGAAAGCCTTTCGAAGGGAACGTCAGTCTTTTTGGTCGAAGAGCCATTCTATGATTCTGCATCCGGCCGCTTTTCGCGGAACAGGCTCTCGATCGGCATAGGCAAGGATCTGAGCGAACGATCGAAGTTGGAGGTTTATTATCTGTTTCAGGGAGACGATCATTCGACTCCGGGATCCGTTCACGTGTTGGGTACTGCATTGAAGATCCGCCTTTGAATGGGGGCTCCGGATGGCGACGAACGATCATTTTCCCAATGCCGCCGACCATAAGAAACTTTGATCCAGCCGAAAGTTCTATTGAATTTTTTGTGTGATCGTCAGTTTCGGGCCTTCGAGCAGGGATCGCAAAGATACGGGAAAGCAGTTCTTTCCTTGCAATTTTCCCGTACCTTTCGTTACCATCTCAAAAAACCTATTGCCGAAGCGGCCGTAGCGGCTGCACGGGGGATCCAATGACTTGCACGGCGCAGGTCGGGGGCGTATCTGATAGTTCAGAAGAAGACTTCTTCGCTTCGAGCCCGTCAGCTAACCTCGCAGGCTAGAACGAAGAAGGACACGAAACGTTCCTCGAAGAGGTTGTGAGCTGTGCTTCACAGCCTCTTTTTGTCTGACAACATGAGTAAACAGCGGCGAGACAGCTCGGGTCGTACGAATCGGGAGCGGCTTAGGGAACTGCCGGAATGATGAAACTCCGGAATTACAGATCTGATTTTATGTTTCGACTCACGCTTCTTCTTTGCGTCGTGTCCATGACCGCATGCCTTCCGGGCCCGATCTCACAGCCGGGAAACAGGAACATTACTGTCTATGCATTCTCGATAATGAAGGAGGCTTTAGAACGAGACATATATCCTTCCTTCGCTGCAAAATGGAAGCGCGAACACGGCGAAGAAGTAACCTTCAGTTCGTCGTTCGCCGGTTCGGAGACGATTACGAATCAGATCATTCAAGGAGCTCCGGCGGACATCGCGATTCTTTCGATAGAAATGGACGTGAACCGGATGGTGGCGGCTGGGCATGTTAAGGAAGATTGGCGGGCAGCTCCGCAGCTTGGCATCGTGAACAAAACGGCATTTGTGATCTTGGTCAGACCGGGAAATCCGCACGGGATCCGTGACTATCGCGATCTTGCCAAGCCCGGCATTAAACTGATCCATCCAGACCCCGTGAGTTCCGGCGGGGCCCAGTGGTCGATACTCTCGATCTATGGTGCAGAACTTATCAGGTCTGAATTGGAAACCGGCGAAGCAGACAGCGAAAAAGTGGTCGAGACACTTAGGGGCATCTGGGCAAATGTAATCTCGACGCCGGGATCCGCCCGAGAGGCCCGAACACAATTCGAGACCGGCTACGGCGACGCTCTCATCACTTATGAGCTCGAAGGTATTCTGATGAAGCAAGCAGGAACACCAGTCGAGATGATCCTTCCGCCGGCAACTATAATGAGCGAGCACCCTGCCGTTGTCATCGACCGGGGCCTCACGCCTTCGAAACGTGAGGTTGCGTATGCGTTTCGAAATTACTTGTGGAGCGAAGAAGCCCAAAAAGCCTTCGTCCGAAGCAACTTCAGATCCGTGACGAGCGAGGTATTGAACAATACGAACCCGGAGCTTGCTGAGATAGAGCGGCCGTTTGACATCAGATATTTCGGAGGTTGGGAAAAGGCCCATCATGATGTGATCGAGGGCATCTTTTCCGGCAGGGTAAAAGGCAGCAGATGAACCCGAACTTCTCATCGGTCAAACATACTCGAGGCTTTGATGTCGTCAAGCCATTAAGTATAACTGCGCTGCTGATGTTCATGCTGCCTCTGGTCCTCCTCCCGCTTTCGTCTATCTTTATCTTCGGCTTCAGTTCCGGATTACATAGTTTCTGGGCAGCGCTGACGACTCCGGATGCGATCTTTGCTCTAAAGCTATCAATCGTCACCAGCTTCTGGGCCACCGTTTTCAACCTCGTTTTCGGCTTGTTCGCGGCCTACGTGCTGGCAAGATACTCATTCTGGGGCCGCAATGCAATAATCGTTCTGATATCCATACCGACGGCGATACCAACTGCGGTTGCGGGTTTTGCCTTGCTCTTGCTTTGGGGGCCATACGGCCTGCTGGGGCGTTTTCTCCCGACTGACACTCAGATAATGTTTACGCCATACGCAATAATCCTTGCGAATATTTTCGTCACATTTCCGCTTGCGTTCGGGGTGATCATGCCCGTGTTGGAAACTATGAACCGTTCTTTGGAGGAGGCTTCGGCAACGATGGGTGCCACGCGCTGGCAAACCTTTTGGCACGTAACCCTGCCCTCTCTCCGAGGTGCGATCGTCGGCGGTGCGCTGCTTACCTTTGCACGAGCCGTCGGTGAATTCGGATCTACGATCCTTGTTTCTGGTAATCTTTCAGGGATGACCCAAACGGCGCCGCTCTATATTTTCGCGAAATTCAATGAAGGCCAAGTCGAGGCGGCAAATGCAGTTGCGGTGGTCCTAGCCGTTTTCTCTTTTGTTATTTTTAGTATCTTATTCTTTGCTCGCGACTGGCTTGAAGCTGAGTAATTTCTGCTCCGGAAGAATGTTGGATGAACAGGGACACCACCAATATAGCGGTCAGTGTAATGGGCGTGAGCAAGAGCTTTGGCCCAACAGAGGTCCTTTCCGATATCAATTTTGATGTTCAGGAAGGCGAGATATTGGTCTTTCTCGGAGCGTCAGGCAGCGGCAAGACAACTATCCTGAGGATCATTTCTGGCCTCGAGACGCCAGACGCGGGACGGGTTATTTTTCACGGGCGTGACGTGACCGGGCTCCCTGCAAGGGAACGAGGGACCGGCGTGATCTTTCAGTCTTACGCGCTGTTCCCAAAGATGAGCGTGGAAAAGAACATCGCCTACGGCCTGAAGCTTCGTCGGCGGCCAAAAGCAGACGTCAGACAACGGGTCGATGAACTTATCGAACTTGTCCACCTGGAAGACCATCGAAAAAAGTTCCCATCGCAACTTTCCGGCGGCCAGCAGCAGCGGGTTGCGATAGCGAGGGCTCTGGCTTATGAGCCCGAGGTACTGCTGTTCGATGAACCGTTCGGTGCACTCGACGCGCAGATCCGTACCCGTCTGCGTCATGAGATACGGCTCCTCCTTAAACAGATAAAAGTACCATCCATCTTTATCACGCACGATCAGGAAGAAGCCCTCGAACTAGGTGATAGGGTGGCCGTGCTCAATGCCGGGCACATTGAGCAGATCGGAACACCTTATGAAGTGTATATGCAGCCGGAAACCGAATTCGTAGCTACTTTCCTGGGCGCGGCGAATGTTCTTTCCGGGATCTATAAGAATGGGCGATTCGAAACTGGGGTGTCAACTATCGAGATCGAGGAACCGGTCAAATTAGATAACGGTTCGCCAGCCAAGCTCGTAGTTCGGCCGGAAGATGTTTTTCTTAGACGCCCGGAGAATCTAAGACAGCATTATCAACAGCTGGCAGCCGGAACCATAGAAGAAGTTAGTTTCGTCGGTGCATTCGAAAGGCTGCTGGTAAGGCTTGAGATCGGCGGCGGAATACCGGTGGTCGTCACACGTCCGAAGACCGAAACCGCGGCATTTCCCTACCATGGAGGAGAACGTGTCTCTGCCGGTATCGTACGATTCCGGGTCATCCCGGATCATTCACGAAAGGCCTTCCATGGGCAACGGGTGAAGCGGGTAATTCGCTCGATCCGGCAATGATCTTTCTCACCGGCCGAGTAAACTTCTGTACTGGAAAAGAATGATGGATACATATCTATCGAGACTCATAGAGGCATTTGAATCCCGCCCTTCAAGTGTAGCGATGAGGGTCGTGGGCAATGAGAACGAGGTTTATACATTTGCTCAGAGCCTTGCCGCGATCAGGTCGATTGCCTACAGGCTTTCGATCGAGAATATTGAAAAGGGCGATCGAATTGCTCTGATAGGCGAAAACCACCCGTCCTGGGCATTGGCATATCTCGGGACTCTTTATCGCGGCGCGGTATGCGTGCCGCTTGACCCGCAAGGGGAGATAGAAACTATCACCAATTTCATCGAGAACTCGGAAGCTAAGATCGCCTTTCTGGCGGCCGATATCATCCCTAAATTCCGAACCATAGAGGAGCGCCTTGGCCGTAACATCCCTGCAGTGATCTGGAATACTGAGGCCTCCGACAACGGCTTCCAGCTTTTCAGCGATTGGTCAAGAACTGAAATACCTCATGAGTTTATCAGCTCAAGGCCGGACGTCGGGCCCGAAGACATCGCGCTCCTGATCTATACAAGCGGTACGACCGGGAATCCGAAGGGGGTTCCCTTAACGCATGGCAACATGATCGCTGAACTTATCGGTATTGATGAGGTACTTCGACTTTCGGACAAGGAAAAGATACTGAGCCTGCTGCCTTTGTTCCACGCTTACCTTCAGATCGTGAATCTATGGGTCGCTTCGACCGTAGGGTGCGAGGTCGGATACTTGAAAGAACTCTCGCCGTCCGAACTGGGCAGTGCAATGAGGGAGTTCAAGCCGACCATCCTGACCACTGTTCCCAGACTTTGGTATCTTTTCCACAAGAAGATATTCGATGCTGTCAGCGAGCGCCCGCGTGCCGTGAGAATGCTTTTCAGGACAATGCTGGCGGTTAACGGAGTTGCTCGCGATCGCATTGGGATCAACCTTGGTACGCGGCTATTTGCAAAGGTACACGAATCCTTCGGCGGAAGGCTAAGGCTGGCAGTAAGCGCGGGCTCCAGGTTTGACGAGGGAGTCGCACGCGACTTTCATCGTCTCGGCTTCACTATTCTGCAAGGTTACGGTCTTACGGAGACCAGCGGAGCCGCGACCGCGACATTTGAGGACGATAACCGCGTCGGTTCGGTCGGCAAGCCGATGCGCGGCACTGAGATCAAGGTTGACCAGCCTGACGGTGAAGGCGTCGGCGAGGTGTTGATCCGCGGCGATGTGGTATTTAAGGGCTATTACCGCAATGAAACTGCCACAAGAGAAGCCTTTACCGAGGATGGGTGGTTCAGATCCGGCGATCTGGGACGGATCGATAACGACGGACATCTGTATATCGTGGGTCGGGCAAAGGATGTTATCGTCCTCCCATCCGGTAAGAATGTTCATCCCGAGGATCTTGAGGTCCATTATCTGAGGTCACCCCTTGTGGAAGAGCTTGCCATCATAGGTGTACGCGATGATACCGAACGGCGGGCAGGAGCCGAGAAGCTTGCCGCGGTCATCGTCCCGGACTTTGAGTATCTGAAGAATGCCCGCATCTCTAACTCTAAAGAAGCGATCAGATTCGAGTTTGACAACCTCGGCCGTGAATTGCCCGAGTATCAGCGGGTTCGCGAGTACATCGTACGGGCAGAGCCACTGCCTCGAACGGCGACCCGAAAGATCAAACGATTCGAGTTAAAGAAGGCCGTCGAGGCCGGAACTATCGCGGTAGCGGCACCGAAGACGCGAACCTGGTCGCTGACGCCAGAGGAATCGGCATTCATGAACTCCAATGTTGCCCGGGCAGTAGTCGCTGCGATAAGCCAGAACAACAAGGTGATCGATACGATCCACCCTGACATGAATCTCGAGATCGATCTCGGGCTTGACTCGCTGGCTAGGGCTGAGACTTTCGCGGCCCTTGAAGATGCTTTCCAGGCCTCTTTTGAGAATGAAGAGGCGAGTCAGGCTTTGACCGTTCGCGACGCAGTGCTTTTGATAGAACGACATAAACGCAATGGGGAGGGCACGGAACCCGTCGCAACTGACCTCAACTGGTCAAGGATATTAACCAAGGATGATGAGATGATCGCCGAGGCTGCTGACGTTCTCAAACGCCGCCCTGCCTTTTCGACCTTTGCGTTCTTTGTCTATAAATGCTTTAACCTCTTCTTCCGTATATTCATGCGACTCGAAGTTTACGGAGCCACAAGATTTCGTGAGATGAACCGTCCGTTTTTGATCTGCCCGAACCATCAGAGTTTTCTGGATCCTTTCGTGCTCTGCTCTACTTATCCCTACGACTTTTTCTCGAACACATTTCATGTTGGCGCGAGCGAATTCTTTGAGAACCGTTTCATGCATTTTGTCGCCCGAATGCTGAAGGTCGTACCGGTCGATCCGGATACACAGTTGATGAGGGCAATGCGGGCTGGTGCAATGGGACTGAAGAACGGCCACATACTGAACATTTACCCCGAGGGTGAACGTGCTTTTGACGGTGAGCTGCACGAGTTCAAGAAAGGCGCCGCAATACTTGCGACCGAACTTGATCTGCCGATCGTGCCGGTTGCGATCGACGGACTTCACAAAGTATGGGCCAGAAGGTCGATGAAAATACGGCCGGGAAAGGTAAAGATCATGTTCGGCGAGGCTTTCTTTGCGCGTGAAGTTGTTTCTAAAGCGATCGCGACCGGTACTCTCAGTAGCGTTAATCGAGATGCCGACCGGGAGTACCGACTTGTCACCGATCATTTGAAAAGCACGATCTCGAAGATGATAGATGAGCTGCGCGGTACGAGAAACGAGATCATAGCTGCCAAAGAAGTCTAGCAATCTACATTTCCGGGGTTATTCAGCGACGCTCTCGAAAGACCCGACACGCAGAACGGCCAAGGGATTTTAATTTTCGTTCGCTTTCGGCGACAATGGGTATGTTCCATATGCGAAAGGCAGTTGTGGGCGAGGCTTATCCGTCGTGTCTTGATCGCATCTGGTATTTTATTGGGCGCGTTCCTGGTTTCCCTGATCGCGTTGCCGTTCAATTTCAATAAGGAGAAGAAATGCCCGGATTTTCAATCATCTGCGGAGTCATCCTGATAGCAATCGGTGTTGCCGGCTATGTTTATGGGGTTGTCAGTTCCCCGCCGGCGAGCATGACCGCCCTTATACCTGCCTTCATCGGTCTCATAATGGCCGTACTGGGTTTTCTGGCAGCGAGGGTGGAGGGGCTGCGGAAACATCTTATGCACGTCGCGGTCGTGATCGCGCTTCTGGGTTTTATTGCCACAGCCGTCCGAGTATTGCCGAAGATCGGCGAGCTGACCGCATCGCCCGCAGTGCTTTCACAAGCAGCAACGGCGCTTGTCTGCCTCGCGTTTGTCTTGATGGCGATCCGTTCGTTTGCCGCGGCACGAATGAGACCAGAAGCTTAACTCTGATCGACGCTCTTCAGGGTTATTGCAACTGCCAGGCCGCTTCCAGTATTGCTGGCTGAGATCGACCCATTGTGCGCGAGGATGGCCTGTTCGGCAATGGCCAAACCCAGGCCTGTCCCGCCGGAACCGCGGTCGCGTGCTTCCCCTACCCTATAAAAGGGTCGGAAAAGGTTCTTCAGTTCTGATTCCGGAACACCACTGCCCTTATCAGTGACCGTCAAAGTCGCGGATCCGTTCCGGCGTTTGAGTGAAACCTCAACGACTGTGCCCTCTTTCGTATAACGAACGGCATTTCTTAACACATTCTCAACGGCGCTTCGGATCAGATTCTCGCTACCATTGATCTTGCACTCATCTGCACCAACCACCTTCACTGACCGGCCCTTCGCATTCGCTTCAAAATCGGCGTCAGAGGCGACCTGCTCGACCAGCGTTTTGAGGTTCAGCTCCCTCCGATCAAAATCCTTAGAGCCGGTCTCAAGCTTAGAAAGCGTCAACAGCCGCGAGATCATATCGTTCAACCGCTCCGATTCTGCCTCGATGCGGGCAAGCTGAGGTGCCGCTTCGCCGTTCGTTTTCTGTTTCGCGATCTCCAGGGCAACATTCATCCTGGCCAGAGGAGATCGAAGTTCGTGTGAAACATCGCGTGAAAGCCGCTGCTGAGAAGTGACCAGTGATTCGATCCTCTCAGCCATCAGGTCAAAATCCTTTGCCAGAGCGGCCAATTCGTCTCCCCTTCGGCCCACCTGGTCAGCCACTCGCGCCGTAAGGTCGCCATCGGCGAGTTTTTGCGCTGCCTGGCGAAGCTTCCCTATCGGGGATGAAAGATAGCGTGCCAGAGCCCAACAAAGAAGAAGAGCCGTCAACAGCAGTCCGCCGTAACGCAGGAATCGCAGAGGAGACTCGCCAAAGAAAGGGGTCATCCGAGGCCGCTCCCAACGTACGATCAAGACATACCGATCCCCGCCCGGCATTTTGAGCTGGCGAGCGGAAAGCGCGGTTTCCTGATAGTTCTCGATCTCGACCTCACTGCTATTCAACGCTTTTGCAACAAGATCTTTATAGTTCTCAGCATTTACCCCTTCAGAAAGCCACGCGCGGCCATTCTCGCCGATCAGGTCAACCTCGCCGATGGTGGCCGGCTTTCGGATCCGGTCCAAGAACTCGGAAAGCCCCTTTTCACCCTCGCTGGCATAGATCTGCGCCGCTGTTTCTGCATAGATGTTAGTTTGGTTTCGGACAGAGACGCGCCATCGGCTGACGACAGGCTCAGTTTGAACGGTCCAGTTCAAAAAGACGACAACGCCGACCATCAGCGTGATGGCAGCCAAAAACCAAAGAAAGATCTTTACGAACAGGTTCATACTACTGTATAGATGTATCCGACCGATCTTACGGTCTTAATTCTTTCACTCCCGTCCTCTCGAAGCCCGAGTTTTTTGCGCAAGTTGCTGATGTGCATATCCAAACTGCGGTCGTATGGCGAGAGGCTTCTTTCGAGCACCCTTTCACTAAGGTCCTCTTTCTTAATTACTTTCCCGGCCTCGCGCAGCAGCACCGCCAGAAGGTCAAACTCTACCGAGGTCAATGAGACCTCAGAACCATTCAGTTTCGCCGACCTCGCTGATGTCGATATCTCAACGTCGTCAACCACGATTCTTTCAGGCAGGGCCTCTTGCCCTTCTTCAGGGTTGGCTCTGCGAAGGATCGCCCTAAGCCTTGCCGCCAATTCACGCGGGTTGAATGGCTTAGGAAGATAATCGTCAGCACCGGTCTCTAAACCCTCGATTCGTTCAACATCGTCTCCCCGTGCGGTGAGCATCAGAACCGGGACATCAGACCGCTGACGGAGATTTCTCAGCACGTCAAAGCCGTTCATCTTCGGAAGCATTACGTCCAAAATTGCGAGGTCGAACCTTCCTGAAGATGCCTCAGCAAGGCCAGCCGCCCCATCGTGAACACAGGCCGTTTTAAAGCCCTCAGCGGAAAGATATTCAGATACCAGTTCGCAGAGCTCTTCATCATCATCTATGATCAGGACGTTGCCCATAAGGGATGATTCTACGGCAAAACTGCACCTCGTGATCGACTTTTACAATTCTTTACATAGAAGCAACCGGAAGGTAATGGAAGACTATCCTGAGCGCGAAGGATCGGGTGAAGGTTTGTTGATGGTCGATCTGACACAAGCTTCTGGAGCTAGGCCTGATCAAGGCCTAAGATCTTGCCGCCGATCATCATGAATTCGATCGAACCATCGTCACCAATACCAACAAGATCGGCACGCTTACCGCTTATGATCGTGCCGCGAAGGCTGTCTTGGCCAATGAGTTTCGCGGGATTTGCCGATAACATTTTAGCCAGTTCGACGATCGAAAACCCGAGAGCCAGCATATTCTTGAAAGCGTCGTGCAGAGTGATGACGGAGCCGGCAATGCTGCCGCGTTCGTTGCGGGTTCGGCCTTGTTTGACGCTTATGCGCTCGCCCCAAAGCTCGAACTCGCCGTCCTTTAGGCCCGTCGGGGCAACCGAATCGCTTATTAGTGTCACGTTGTCCGGGGTCTTTCCCCTGCACGCAAACTGAACCATTGCCGGATGCACGTGAATACCGTCGGCGATCAGATCGAATGTCACGTCGGGCCTAGCAAGTCCCCAGCCGGCAGCTCCGATATCTCGATGATGGATGCCGGTCATAGCATTAAAAAAATGGGTCATATGGCGCACGCCCAACTTATTAACGGCATCGAGGATCTCAACGTCAGCCCTGGTATGGCCAATCGAAGCCGTCCATCCGCTTCGCACAAGCCTTCCGGCAAGATCGATCCCGCCCTCGATCTCCGGCGCAAAGGTCATCATGTGACGCCCCGATCGAAGCCGGGGCAAAGCATCGAGTTCCGACCCGGTGAACTTTTTGAAAAACTGCGGCCGCAAGGCCCCGCACATCTTCTCGTTCGCGAAAATGCCTTCATAGTGAACTCCGATCGCCTGAGCTACAGCCCTTCCATCCTGCAATTTGATGAGTTCGTCGATACTCTCAATTATGGTTCGATAATTTTCGTCCGTGTCAGGGACCAACGTCGGCATCCAGGCTGTTACGCCATTGCGGGCGAGAAATGCGGCGATCTCGAGCATCTCGCCTGGTGTAGCACTGTTCACATCGAAGCCTACTGCTCCATGGATGTGTACGTCGATAAAACCAGGCAAAAGAAATATCCCGCCGAGATCAACGACTTCAGATTTCCTGCCGCTTTCGGTGGCCGGCGAGACCCCTGCGATCGATCCATCGACAACCTCGACCGACCAATTCTCGACGATCGTACCCTCTAAGACGATCTTTGCATTTGTGATGACGGTCCTGTTCATTTTCTTCACGTAACCTCGTCTAGCTGAACGCCTCAAAGTTAAAATAAAACAGCCCGCGTTCCTTTGAGAAACGCGGGCCAATGGTCGAAGGTCGCCATTCTAGAAATTGAACTTCGCACCAAGCTGAATAATGCGCGGGTCTCGGAACGTGGTGACCCGGCCGAAAGTCGAACTGCCATTGCCTCCCTGTGCTACAGGCTGCGTCGTTTGGCTCCAAACCAGCGTGCTGAGACCGCGAGGATTGGTCCAGTTGAACACGTTGAAAGCCTCGCCGCGTAGCTGCAGCCGGAACCTCTCATTGAAGCGGATAGCCTTAGACAACGTGAAATCGACCCTCTTTGTCGAAGGTCCTTCAATAATATTGATACCGCCATTACCAGGAACATTCGCGATCGGGTTGTTATTGTTGATCGGGGTGATCTGGAAGCATGCGGTATTGAACCATTGTTCAACGGTCTGAGGCGCTCCCTGATTCGGATTGCAGAGAAGATTAGGCCGAGCTACCGTCAGGGCCGTAGGTATGAGCCCGATTCCCGCAGGATCGAATGCCGAAACGGTCGGCGTGAAACCTAGGCCGGTCTGGTAAGTAATGATCCCTGAGGCCTGCCACCCGCCAAGCACGCGTCCGGCAAACCCTTTTTGGGTTCGGAAGAATGGCAGCTCATACACGTAATTGATCGTGAGCACGTGCCGCCGGTCAAGTGCGGAACGTCCCTTTTCCGAAGCAATGTCGAAAGAATCCTGCGGTGCATTTGAACGATCTGTACGGTTGTCACTCAAGTTCTTCGACCATGTGTATGCCAAATTCAGCTGCGAACTGCCGCTGAACCTATGCTGCGCCGAAACCTGCAGGCTGTCGTAGTTTGAGTTGAAACGCGGCTGGATGATCGCAATAGAACGATAACCTCGGTAGGGGCGGATCTGATCAAGAATGACTGAATCCGCCGCCGAGAAAAAGGATGCGTTCGGCTGCTGGCAGACCACGGTCGGGGTCGTTGAGGCTCCGACAGCGCATTGGCTGTTCCTCGCTACACCTGGCCGGATCGAGTTCAGGCCAAAGCCGCCTATTAGATTTGTTCCCTTTGATCCGTAATAGCCTATCGAAACCAACGTCCTGCGGAAAAGCTGCCGCTGCACGTCCAGCGACCAATGCTGCATATATGGCGTTTCCCATTCGGCCTGAACCGCCCGAAGGCTCGCAACCGTGTTCGCCGCAATAACTGCGCAGCCGCCCGGCACCGGATTGCTGAGACGCGTGCCTATTACCTGGCAAGTTTGCTGATAGGGTGGATTTGTCGCAATATTCTGTAGGAAGATACCGTTCAGGATCTGCTCGTGGTAAATCCCATAACCCGTCCTGACCGATGTCTTCCCATCGCCCCACGGGTCCCAGGCGAGCCCTACCCTCGGCGCATAGTCGTTCTTTGGTGATTTCACGACATATCTGCCCCAGGGCGAAAGGGTCGGATTACAGTTCGGAAACGGAACCGTATTTTGAGCATTAACAATTATCCCCTCGCAATAGTTGCCCGTACCCGGAACCCGGTTGCCTGCCCCGGTTACCAACGGAGCATTCGACCTGTTGTAAAGTTCCGGTACAAAGTTGCTGAGCCGTCCATTCTTGTCGTAAGGGGAGCCGAAGAATGAATACCTGACGCCGTAATACAGCGTGAGGTTTCGGCGTACCCGCCACTCGTCCTGCGCAAACCATTCGAAGGTTCGCTGGCGAAGATCCGCCGTGTAATCAAAACTTGCCTGAGTGAATGTAACGTTAGTGCCCATGAGGAAGTTGGCCCAAAGCTGCTGCGTCGTATTGCCGCCCGGAGCGATGACGTTCCCCGTCGCGCCTGGGGTGTTGAAACCGGAGAAAAGTCCCTCGTTATTGCCGCCCAGAGCATTCTCATTTTTTCGGTATTTGGAATAGACCGCTCCGAACTTCATTGAATGATTCCTAACAATGTAAGTGACCGAACCGGCAGCATTCCCTTTCCACGAAAAATTGTCATACGGCCCGAAACTCTGCAGAGCACTGAACCCATTGCCGCTGATCGTTGGAACACGATCTCGCGTATTCGGGTAAGCGAGCGGGGGAGTTATCGGTGAACGGGCAAGTGCTAGAAGCCCAATATTCTTGCTAAGAATGGCGCCGTAGCCAAACGTGTATCGACCCTCAAATACCAGATTTGAATTGGGAGCGTACGCCATTTGAACGGTGTGGGTACGTCCGGGTGAGTCGGTCGAAGTCGTTGAGACCCCGGGAAGGCCAGAACCTGACGAGAATAGTGAATTTGCGTCGATCGTTGGGATGCTGTCCTGCTGGTATCTGTAGTATCCGGAAAGTTGGTCATTGAACGCATGATCGACCTTTACTACCTCTTGCCTGAATTCAGACACGCCCTCAGTCGGAAAATTCAACGTGTTAATACCGCTGTTAGGCAGCGGGAGATTCCGATAGATCAGTTGCAGATACTGTGCGGCTACAGGGTCTATATTCGTTAATTGGCCAGGGGCCGCCGCAGTGCCAGGAAGCACCGTTGTACATGTTGTACCTGTAGCCTGTAGGCAGATCGGTACGTTAAACTGCGCATTCCGCTGCAGCTGGGTGGGAACGGACGACACCAGCGTGGGGAACCGAAGATCGTCGCGCCACTCTTGCGAAAAGAAGAAAAAGGTCTTGTTCCAGCCATCCTTTCCTTTATGAAGGGGTATCGGCCCGCTTACGGTATATCCGTAATTCTTGTATCTGAACGGACGTCTTTTGACCTTATCTGTATCTGGGTCAACGCCAAGGGTGTTTCGAAGGGACGGCGTGGAATTCGTCAACACGTCGTTCGCATTGAAGCTTTCGTTTCGGAAGAAATAGTAAACGCTGCCTCGTATCTTCGACGTTCCGCTCCGGGTCACGATATTTACCTGCCCCCCGCCGCTCCTGCCTGACTCAGCAGGATAGAGCGATCTCAAAACGCGGAACTCGCCGATGGAATCAACACTAGGATAGGCTTGAATGGTCAGGTTAGAACCACGGTCCGTTACGTCTGCTCCGTCAACCGTGAAAGTATTCTGGCTCGAACGGGCTCCGTTCACCGCGATACTGACGATGTTTGCCTGGCCTTCGGGGTTGGTCGTGCCAACGTAAACCTGATCCGAGAGATCGTTCGACACTCCCGGTGCCAATGTGACCAATTGGACGAAGTTGCGATTGTTGATCGAAAGTTCGCGGACCTGGTCGCCGTTGATAACTGTTGACGCGGTCGGAGTGGTGGATTCCACCGCTACACGGTCCGCCTCCACCGTCACAACTTCGGATATATCACCCGCCTCGAGTATAACGTCAACGGAACGCCGCTGCCCGACGTCAACCTTAATGTCCGTTACGACGCTTCTCTTAAAGTTCGAAGCTTCGACACTCACCTTATATACGTTCACCGGAACACTAGGTATCGTGAAAATACCCTGGTCGTTCGCGGTTACAGTGCGGATCACCACGTCACCCTGGCTGGGAATGGAGAGAGTGATGGTCGCACCCGGGATGCCGGCACCGGCCGTGTCCCTGACATTGCCGACGATAGATCCCGTGATCTCCTGGCCGACAACGGTCATGCTGAAGCAAAGAGCGATCGCGATCGACATAATGGTCGTCGTCAGTTTCTGTTTGCACATAGTTTTTCTACCTCTTTAACACCCGAATATTGAAGATCTGAAGAACTTTAATCCATAAGGATTGATTACGTTTTTGGAAATTTATCCAAATTTTCGTTATCGCTATTTGTAGAAAGATCGCTGCTGAAATATGAAATTCCTGCAAACAAAAGAGATATCGCGGTTGCCCAGGTCCCGCAGATTTTGTAACTCGAATCTGAATCAATTGTAAAGCAAATAGGATGCCCGACGCTTATAGAAATCGGCTATACCCACCAACCACAGTCTTTCGATCGCTTCGGGCGATTCGCCGCGGGTTACGGCCGCAAGAATCTCGGCGTTTACCAGCAGCCGTGCGTACCGCTCGACCTGCCATTCGCTCGGATAAAGCTTCCGCAACGCGGCCGCGATCTCGAAGCCTGTGCGGACGGATTGGAACGTTCGGCGGTCGGTGATGATGATGTTCACGCCGCCGAGTTGCTCGTCCTTGAAAACGGAAGCGTTCGGTTTGAAACGGATCGGCACGAAGCGAACACCGGACAGCCGCCTTTCGTTGAGATATCTTGCCAGCCGCTGCCCATCGAGCCATGGGGCACCTATCACCTCGAATGGCGAATCCGTCCCGCGGCCGACGCTTAGGTTAGTTGTTTCAAGCAATCCGATGCCTGGATAAAGCGTCGCCTGCGTAAGCGAACGCATATTCGGCGACGGGTTCACCCACGTCTGGCCCGTCTCGTCGAACCACATCGACCGCGACCAGCCTTCCATCTTAATGACTCGGAGGTCCGCTCCGATCTTCCGCTCGGCATTCATCATCTGGCCAAGTTCCCCGATCGTCAGCCCATAGCGAACGGGGATAGTATGGGCCGCGATGAAAGAAAGCTTATCTTCCTCGGCCAGCGGCCCTTCGATATCGACGCCGTTTATCGGATTTGGCCGGTCGAGCACGTACACGGGGATCTTCGCCTTCGCGGCCTCTTCCATCACGTTCTTGAGCGTGGCGGTGTAGGTATAAAACCGTGCCCCTATGTCCTGGATGTCGTAAACGATCGCGTCCAGTCCGGCAAGCTGCTCCTGTTTCGGCCGCCGCATCCCATCCTTATAAAGCGAATAGACGACGAGGCCCGTCTTCTCGTCCTTTGTGTCATCAATCTTTTCGGTATCAAGCTCGCCGCGGATGCCGTGTTCCGGCGCGAAGATCGAGACGAGCTCGACATTCTTTGCCTCATGCAAAATATCGATCGTCGATTTACCCGCCAGATTCCGACCTGTGTGGTTCGTCACCAGACCGATCATTTTACCTTCGAGTTCTTTGAAGCCGCTCTTTTCGAGGATGTCGATGCCGTTCAGCACCGGAACGCGGACACTCTTGTCCGCAACGGCCGACGCTTCGTTGGCCGTGACCGGTCTCGCCGGAAGCACCGGCGATGCGGACACTAGGGTCCGCACTCCCTCCCGGAACCTGGGGATCTGCGCCGCGACCGCCGCATTATACCGGGCCTCGTCCTCTCTCCACCGCTCGACCGGCATATCCTCTATCGCCGATGCGACGATGGTCGCGACCTTTGCCCTGAGCGGTGTCACATCACCTTTACCGTCTGGGTGAACGCGGTTTGAAAGGAATACGACAAACGTCTCGGACGTCGGATCGATCCAGATGCTCGTGCCGGTGAATCCCGTGTGGCCAAACGACCCAAGCGGAAAAAGCTCGCCGCGGTTCGCCGAGAAACTCGTGTTCATGTCCCAACCAAGTCCTCGTGTCGAACCATCCTCCGCAACCACATAAGGCTGCGTCATCTTCGCAACGGTCTGAGCCGAGAGGATTCGCTTACCGTTCAACGACCCACCGTTCAGCAGCATCTGGCAGTAGCGAGCAAGGTCATCCGCCGTTGAAAAAAGCCCGGCATGTCCGGCAACGCCGCCCATCCGAAAAGCGGTCGGATCGTGAACCATAGCTCGCAGGACTTGGCTTCCTGCCTTTTCGTCACCTGAATATTGAGCTCCTAAGTAACTGTTTTGCCCTCTTATGTTTTCAGTCGGAGCAAATAGAGAGATCGGAGCATCACCATAAGACCCAAAACTTTTTTTATTCGGCTCGACAAAAGGAGCGGCCCTTGATTCTAGCATCGTTACCGGGCCGGTTCGGTCCATCCGGGATAGCATGAATATATTGAGACGAGGAAAATTCAGAAGATCTCTTTCGGAAACCGCGGTTTTAAACTCAGGCCCTGCACGATTGATGATCTCCCCCAACACAATGAAACCGATATCCGAATAAACAAACCTCGTCCCCGGCGGATTTCTCAGCTTCTCCTTTTTCAAAGCCGCCAACATCCCTTCCCGTCCTGACCATTTTTCGCCGAGGTCGAAATCCGGGCGGTAGCCAGATGTGTGTGTGAGAAGCTGTTGGATCGTAACGCGTTTGGCCTGTTCGTCATCGATCTCGGGAATGAATTTCCCTATGGTGTCGCTGAGCCGAAGCTTGCCCTGCTCGACCAAGATCATTATCGAAGTCGCAGTTGCGACAGGTTTCGTTAAGCTTGCTACATCGAAGATCGTATCGACCGTCATCTTCTCAACCGTTGGCATAAGCGAGCGGTTCCCGAACGCCTTGCGGTAAACGATCTTTCCCTTTCGTCCTACGATAACGACCGCACCCGGCAGCTTCTTGTCTGCAATGTCCGCTAAAACGATCTGCTCGATCTGGTCGAGCTTCGCCGCGTTCATCCCGACCGAAGCGGGCGTAGCCATCGGCAGCCCCTGCCCGGCCGTGGAGACTCCGAAAAGAAAGGCAGCAATCAAGCAGGATACAAAGGATTTACAGGATGAAGTCAATTGATCCAGGCGAACCGGAATTTCTTTTATTACCACCATGTTCATCCAATCAACCCTGTGCATCTATGTTCCGTGAGACTAGTGAAGCGAGCCTTTGCATCGCTGAATTTCACCGATGTGGTCACCTTCTCGCCTTCAACTCCTTCTCTCGCTCACCGAAACTTTCCTTGCACAACCTGACAAACTCCTTCCCGATCGGCGAGTAGTGCCCGCCGCGCAGCCGAGCCAGCCCCAGTTCCCATTTTATCTCGGCACCTTCGATAAACCACGAGATCAGCTTGCCATCTCGCTTCTCCCTTGCCACGGTTTTTGCTCCGGCCATCCCGACACCTAGCGCGTGTTCGACCATTCTCGTGACGGCTTCTTGCCGCGACAGTTCCATCGTGATATTCGGTTTCACGTTTGCTGCCTGGAAAAACTCATCGATCATCCGCCGCGTGTTTCCGCCACGTTCACCTAGTATGAGCTTTTCCCCTGCGAGCGCGGCCGCGCTGATGAATTTTTCCTTCGCGAGAGGATGGCTCGGATGCGCTATTGCGACGATCTCGTCCGAAAAGAGCGACTCGGTGCTTACATTCAAATTGTCCACGGGCAGCGAGACGAACGCCATGTCGATCTCGCCGTGCATCATCTTGTCCACAAGTGTCTGGCTTGTGCCAGACGCGACCGAAAGCTCAGCGTTCGGAAATTTGTCGCGAAGCTTGGCAAGGATCGTCGGCAGTTGGTTCATCGCAAAGGTACCAGACGCCGTTCCGATCCGCAGCCGGCCATATTCAGCCCCGGCAACTTCCGCGATCTCGGCAAGCGCCGAATCGTGTTCGCGTAGTATCTTTCTTGCACGCTCAAGAAGGTATTCGCCCGCTTCGGTAAGGATCACGCGCCGCGGCGTCCGCGTAAAAAGCGGAAGCCCCACCTCGTCCTCAAGCTGCCTGATCTGCATCGAGATGGCCGCCTGTGTGACGTTCACCCGGCGGGCACCGGCCGTGAATGTCTTTGCCTCAGCTATCGCCAGAAACGCTTTGAGCTGTCGAATTTCCATAATAACCCGCAAATTCAGTGGAATTGTTGATTTCTAACGCCTTGAGAAGCGAGTCATGCGCATCAAACAAACTTATTGAATACATAAAATCTGTTAAATTTGATTATATGTCAAGTTTATCCAAAAATGTATCTGTACCTTAATGCCTAAAAATTCAAATGTCTGGCAGTAGGACCAAACAACGTAGGAATGGGCGAGCCCCTCAATGGTTCCTTGGCGTGGACGGCGGCGGGACTAAAACGCACATCGCGCTGATGGACCATGCCGGCGAGATAAGAAGCGAGGGCTTTGCGGGACCGGCCAATCCGCTTCGTGTCGGGGTCGAAACTGCCGTAGGTAATATCGTGTCCGCCGTCAATCAGGCATGCGACGTCGGAGGCGTATCGCGGGGCGATATCGTTGCGGCGACATTGGGCCTCGCCGGGGTTCGTCGCGCCGATCTGCGGCAGCGGGTACGCGAGCGATTCGTCAAAAGTCTTGGTATCAAGAACACGACCGTGATCACCGACGCGGAGATAGCGCTTTATGCGACGACGCGTGGTAAACCGGGATTGGTCGTGATCGCCGGAACGGGATCGATCTGCCTGGGAAAGAATGAAAAAGGAGAAACGGCGATCTCCGGCGGTTGGGGTCCGCTGGCAGGCGACGAAGGCGGCGGCGTCGGCATAGCACAGACAGCACTGCATTCGGTCGCAAAGGCATCCGACGGGCGCGGCATCGCTACGGTCCTTAGTGAACGGGCCGCCGAATATTTTCGTGCCTCGGGGCCGGAGAATCTCATCGTCGCCATTTATTCCCCGCAGGTCGATAACAGCCGTATCGCGGGTTTTGCCCAGTTCGTGGTCGAGGCCGCTCAGGCAGGCGACGCCGTTGCGATGGATATTCTCGACGAAGCCGGCTCGGAACTGGGGCTCGCGGCCTGTGCGGTGATCGAAAAGCTGAAGCTTTCGCGCGGACGTGTACCGATAGGCTGTGTCGGCAGCGTTTTCAAGGCCGGCGAGCTGCTCACAAAGCCGATGCTCGACACGATCCGTACGATCGCCCCGAAGGCATATCTTACCGAACCTGAGATGGACCCGGCACACGCGGCGGCACTGATGGCGAAACTCCGCATGGCCAACGGGCAGAACGGTAGTTTTCCCAGATAGCATCTGATGGACCCGGTCACAGAAAACGAGAATCCCGACACAGCGAACATCGATTCAGTATCGACGCTCGAAGCCGTCGAGATGATCAACCGCGAGGACCTAAAAGTTCCTGCGGCGGTAGGGAAGGTCCTGCCTGAGATCGCTGGCGTTATTGACCGCGTAGTTGCGAAACTCAAGGCGGGAGGCCGTCTTTTTTATGTCGGGACGGGCACCAGTGGCCGCCTTGGAGTTCTCGATGCGTCTGAGATACCGCCTACTTTTGGTGTATCATACGAACTCGTACAGGGTGTCATAGCGGGTGGGCCGGAGGCCCTTTATAAAGCGACAGAAGCGAGCGAAGACGATAAAGAACAGGGAGCCGAAGACCTGCAGGCTCGCAGATTGACCGAAAACGACGCCGTTATCGGCATAGCTGCCTCCGGAAAAACACCTTATACGATAGGTGCCGTCGAATATGCACGGTCGATAGGCGCATTTACAGCGTGCGTGGTTTGCACGCCTGATTCGGAACTCGAAAAGGCGGCTGATCTTGCTATTGTTCCCGTCCCCGGCCCCGAAGCGATCACGGGTTCCACACGGATGAAAGCTGGAACTGCGCAGAAATTGGTTCTGAATATGATATCAACGGTCTCGATGATCCGGCTTGGTTATGTCACGGGCAATCGCATGACGCACCTCCGCCCGTCGAACCGCAAGTTGCGCGACCGAGCTTTGCGGATCCTTAATAAGGAAACGGGGCTCGATCCTGAGGCAGCCCGGCAATTGATGGTCCGGGCCGGAAATGACCTGAAGCTTGCGATCGTTATGCATCGGTCCGGTGCTGAACCTGCGGCTGCCGAAAAAGCGCTGCTCGAGTCTGCATTTGCCGTTGACAAAGCTGTAGAAAAATTAGGGGTCAAAAAAACATGAAATTTATCGTCCTTTCGCTTGTGCTGTTACTGCTGGTCGGATGCGGCGGGCAAGTCGCTCAAAAACCGAAGCTCCCGGCCGATACCGATCTGCGCGCCGATCTGAACTTTAAAGACGTTGACGGAGCCCGGACTGCGTTTGTCACTTTCTACTACACTTATCCCGTATCCCCGAGCTCGAAAACGCCCGCTCCGCTGCAGCCGCTTGAAGTTGAGGAAGCCCGTTTAGATGGAGAGTTATTGACGCCTGCGGTAGGCGACGCCGGGAATCCCTATTACACGACTTCGACAATCGTTTCACGTGCGCCCCATACGGTCACGGCGAAACTTGGCGGAAGGAATTACGAGGGTAAGATCTCGATCTATACGACCCTCGAAAGCAGGGGTGGTTCGGGTATGTTGAACCCTAAATGACCCCCCGGGGCTTTAGAACGGGCAAAGCTCATTGATGCAAACCCTCGACCTCATCATCATCTTCGGATACCTGATCGGCATCACGGTTTTCGGGATTTGGTACGCTGGTAGACAGGAAACCACTGAAGATTATTTTGTCGGCGACCGAAGCGTGCCCTGGTGGGCGATCGCAATGTCGATCGTCGCCACCGAAACCAGCACTATCACCTTCATATCGGTGCCGGGCATCGCTTTTGCAAAGGGCGGCAACTTCCAATTTCTTCAGCTCGTTTTCGGCTATCTTCTCGGCCGAGTGGTGATCTCGCTCGTTTTCATCCCGCTCTATTTCAAGGGTCAGCTTCAAACGGTCTATCAGCTTCTCGGCGATCGTTTCGGTGGTAAAGTAAAAGTGCTCGCTTCCGGGCTGTTCGTGGTTATGCGTAACATCGCAGATGGCATCAGGCTGCTGCTGACCGCGATCGTTCTCGCCGCGGTCTATACGGCCTTCAACCCGCAGACCCCGCCTGAAGTTGTAATTGTCGGCTCCATCCTGATCCTCGGCATCGTGATGATCATCTTCACTTTTTACGGCGGTATGGAGGCCGTAATTTGGATCGAGGTCGTCCAGCTTGTCATCTATATCGGCGGCGCTATCGCGGCGGCGGTTGTGCTGATCCAAAACATCGACGGCGGTATCAGCGGCGCCATCGCTGCCGGCCAGCAGTTCGATAAATTCAGCCTGTTCGATTTCTCGCTCGACTTTGCAAAGACCTACACATTTTGGGGTGGTGTGCTCGGCGGGTGTTTCCTGACGATGTCCACCCACGGGACCGACCAGTTTCTGGTTCAGCGTTATCTTTGCACCGATAAGCCGAAGGCGGCTATCACGGCCTTGATGACCTCCGGTGCGGTGGTCCTTGGGCAATTCATCGGCTTCCTGTTTATCGGCGTACTGCTTTTTGCGTTTTATGCTCCATATAACCTGCCGGGTTATGAGGCTGCGACCGGAGCGTTTCCATTCACCGGCGGCGATAAAGTATTTCCCGATTTTATAACTCAGAAGATGCCGACCGGCCTTTCGGGCCTTGTGGTCGCAGCAATATTCGCTGCCGCTCTTTCGTCGTCACTAAATTCGATCGCCGCCACGGCGGTCAATGACATATATAAGCCCTTCGCCAAAGACCGGTCAGACAAGCATCTGATGAAGATCGCCGGTATCTTGACGGTGATAGTCGGCATAGTACAGATCGGAATCGCGATCGGCTTAAGAAATGCAAATACGTCCGCTCTTGGAATGGCCCTGGCCGTAGCGTCGCTTATCAACGGACCGATCCTCGGTGTGTTTTTGGTCGGCGCATTTCTGAAAACAGCGCGAGAGATTCACGCACTGTTGGGCATGGCGGTGAGTATTTTTGTGATGGTGTACATTCTTCTTGCATCAAACGGTTATGTGTCGGGACCGGTGATTGCGTGGCCTTGGTATGCCCTGATCGGCAGCACCGTTACCGTACTTTTCGCGTTCGTCTCGACTTTCTTAATCAGAAGTAATGAAAAAGTTTCTTGATCTTTCGCTTTTGCTTGCGGTCCTTGCGTACTCATTGCCGGGCGCCGTTTTCACTCAGCCCGATCCAGCGTCTCAGACTCCTCGATCATCTAGGTTCGAGCCAACTAAACGAGACTGGGACTGGGCCGACAAGACGCTGAAAACGATGTCGGCTGATGAAAAGGTCGGCCAGCTTATCCACGTCGGCATCAACGCTCGCTTTGTGAATCAGGAAAGCGCGTTTTTCAAGGACCTTCGTCGCCACGTCGTTGAAAACAGGATCGGCGGGATCATATTTTTCGGTGCGCCGATCTATGAAACGACCCACTTGGCCAACCGTATGCAGGAGGCGGCAAAGATACCGCTGCTGATGTCGCTCGATGCCGAGACCGGCATCGGAATGCGTTTCTTTGACGCGGCTAACTTTCCGTGGGCAATGGCGGTCACAGCCACCGGAAACCCCGAATTTGCCCGCCGGATGGGCATCATCACCGGCCGCGAGGCACGAGCGATCGGCATCCAGCACGTTTTCGCTCCGGTCCTCGATGTGAATAACAATGCCGACAATCCGGTCATCAACGTCCGAAGCTTTGGCGAAGATCCTGAAGATGTCGCGCGATTCGGCGTCGCTTTTGCTCAGGGCCTGCAAAGCGAAAGGGTGATCGCCACTGCAAAACACTTTCCCGGTCACGGCGATACTAATGTCGATTCGCACCGCGGACTTCCTATCATCGACCTCCCAAGATCGAGGCTTGATAGTTTGGAACTCATTCCCTTCAAACGCGCGGTCGAGGGAGGTATCGGCTCGATCATGGTCGCCCACATCGCCTTGCCGCAGATCGACGGTGAAGAGATCCGCCCGCTTAAGGAATATCGCGGAGGTGATGCCGAACCGGGGGCGGAGATCGTCAGTGAAAAGGCGACCGTGCCCGCTACGCTTTCTTTCAAGGTCCAGACAGAAATTCTGCGCAAGGAAATGGGTTTCAACGGGTTGATCGTCTCAGACGCCATGTCGATGAGCGGTTTGACCATCTATTTCACTCAGGAAGAGGCCGGGGTGCGGGCAATTCTCGCAGGTACCGATATTCTTGAAAAACCCGAAGACGTCGATGCCATGATCCGCGGTCTCAAAGCTGCCGTTGCGAGCGGCCGAATCCCGATGTCGCGGCTCGATGAATCTGTGCGGCGCCAGCTTGCATGGAAGCATGCGGTGGGATTGGCAAATAGCAAGATCACGCCGCTTGACCAGATCGACCGCATCGTCTCTGGCCCCGAAACAACCCGATTGGCAGACGAAATAGCCGAGAAATCCGTAACATTGGTCAGGCATGAAACCAACGCCTTGCCGATCGGGCGCAATACAAAGATAGCCGTGCTCGGCATCTCGAATGGTTTTGATGGCCCTTCGACAATGGCCCCATTTGCCGGAACTCTCCGAGGCAGCGGCCTAAGATTCACACAAGCCTATTTGCAGGAAAATTCGCTTGCTGAACAGGTCGAAGCCGCCAGAAGGTCTGTTAGTGAAGCTGATACCGTGATTGTCGGCCTATACGGCCGCGTGCGTTCTGGGGCAAGAAACAGCGTCGGCATTCCCGAGAACGGTGCGGCCATTCTCCGCGAAGCACTTGCTTCGGGCAAAAAGGTGATCGGCATCAGTTTCGGCAATCCTTATATTTTGTCGTCGTTCCCTGAGATGAAGACATACGTCGTCGCATACGGCGACATGCCGAGCCTTCAGCGAGCAGCGGCCCGAGGCCTGCTCGGACAACTGCAATTCGTCGGCAAACTTCCGATCTCACTCCCCGGCCTTCATCCACGCGGAACGGGCATTGAATTGCTAAAACGCTAGTTAAACCGCAGAGACGCTAAGTCGCGAAGGGAACGGGATCAACATCTTTGGCAGCCCCGCTTTCTTTGCCGTGAAATTCTTATGAAAGCTTGGGAGATCGAGACATTTCTCGAGATCAAAAACGACCATCTCCACATCGACGGTGTCGATGCCGTCGAACTCGCCCGCAAGCACGGTACACCGCTGTTTATTTACAGCGAAGCCCGCATCCGCCGCAACGTCGATCGGCTAAAGAAAGCAGCATCTGTTATCGACTGTCCGCTAAAGCTTTGCTACGCGGCGAAAGCGATGTCCACGCTTGGCATCCTTCGTGCGGTCAAAGATGCGGGTTCGGATATTGAGGTGAACTCGGGCGGCGAACTTTGGAAGGCACTTAAGGTCGGGTTTGCGGGAGAACAGATCAACTACAATGGCAACAGCAAGGAGATCTGGGAACTCGAACTCGCCATCTCCAACCGCGTTTACGCGATCCAGGTCGATTCGTTATACGAGTTGTCGCTGATCGAAGAAACAGCCAGACGCATCGGCAAACCTGCGAATGTCAGCCTCCGGCTCGTGCCCGAGATTAAGACCGGCACGCACAGCGGATTGCAGACCGCTCTTGTCACTTCAAAGTTCGGAATGATGCCTGAAGAAGCCTTTCACGCATTTGTGCAATATAAAGATTCGCCGCACCTGAATCTGAACGGGATCCACCTGCACGTCGGCTCGCAGCTTCCCGAATCGAAAGCCTATGTCGATGCGTTTCGAATGCTGACGGATTCTATGATGCGGATCTACGCCGCGTCGGGGGCGACACTACAGCACATCAATCTCGGCGGCGGATTCCCCGTTAACTACCTTCGCGACGATTCACTCGGATCGCAGTTCCCGGCGGAACAGAGTACGATGTTTTCCGCCGATTTCGAGCCCGCTGACGCGGTCGGAAGAGCCTGGCAGGAGGCAAAACAATTCGCCGACGATTGTGGGGCCGCGTACCTTTTTGATGGACTTACGCTTCTCCTCGAACCCGGCCGCTCAATCATCGCTGACGCCGCTATTTGCCTAACGATGGTCCGCAATTCAAAGAAGCGGCCCGTTTCAAATGAACAACTTCCAATGGACAAAGGACCATCTGGATCCGAAGGATCGTCGTATATCAATTATCAATCGTCCACTGACACCTGGCTTCTGACCGATGCCGGTTTCAACATCCTTCTCTCGATGGAGACTTATAAATGGTACTACCATCTGATATCAGCCGAACGGGCCGGCGAACCTCACGAAATGCCCTACAAGGTCGCAGGGCCGCTGTGCGACGGAGGCGACGTTTATTTCGATCACGAAGGGCATGGCCGCTTGCCCGATCATAGGCTGCTGCCGGAGAATGTTGAACCCGGTGAGGTGCTCGCCCTCCTCAATTGCGGTGCCTATTCTCTTGCTCAGGGAATGCAGTATAACGGTCGCTTTCTCCCGCCTGTGATCCTGACAAAGGTTAACGGGACTGCAGAGCTGATCCGCCGGCGCGAAACGTTCGAGGATCTTGTTGCCAGTGACGTTTAGTGGTCAGAACTGCCCCGGCTGCAGCATCTGTTGAATGACCTCTTTGTGCCTCTCGTTTAGCTCGAAACCATTTGCTTCGAACACACCCGCAAGTTCGGCAAGTGCTGTAACACGGCCGCTTTCATCCTTGATCGCGGCTGCGGTCTCAAGGGCTGCGGTTGCGGCCTCAAGTGCCTTGTCGGCATGGCCAAGTCGAAAGAAACGAGTTGAAAGCCCGCTGTAAACCGTGGCACGCGACGGAAGTTGCGGAACCTCTTCGGCAAGCGCCAGTGCCTCGTCAAGCAGATCGGCGGCCGTTTCGGGATCGTTCTCGCCCGAAACGGTATCCGCCATCGCCGTTAGAGCAAATGCCCGCTGTGCATCCTCTGTGATCGCGGTCAGCGCCGTCCGTGCCGTGTCCGGATCTTTCTGGTAGATAAGGATATTAGCGATCTGTGCAAGCGCATTCATCGAGGGTTCTTCGTGGTCGATCGACTGGGCTAGCTCGATAGCGCGTTCGCCTCGTTCGAATCCGGCAAACTGAACGGCAATATTCTGAAGCAGCGAATATCTGGCCCGGCTGTCACGCGTTTCCTTTTCGGTCTGCGAACGAAGGATCGCATTCGCTTCTTCGAGGGCATCGAGGGCATCTTCCCTTTCATTCTTCTTCCAATATTCACGAGAAAAACCGAGCAATGCATTTGCGATCTGGGTTTTATCGGCAACAAGATCGAGCGTCCTGTCTGCGAGATCGATGCTGCCGGCACGAAATAACCCTATCGAGATCGACGACAAGAAATTGTCGCGGTGAACGTTGTACAAACGCTCAGTCAGTTCTCTGGCATGATCGAGAACTTCGATCGCACGGTCATTTCGACCCGCCGCAGATAAGGAATTACCAATGTCGATAACGATCCTGATCCGTTCTTCCTCGTGCTCGATCTCTTCGCTGCGAACAAGGGCCTCCTCAAGGCGCTCCACCGCGTCGGCATGATGGCCACTATCGATTTCGCCCGAGGCGATAGCCAAATATGCCTGTGTTACTGCCGGCGGATAGCCGATCTCGGCCATCGTCAGTTTCGCCGCATCCGAAGCTCCGCCGAGATGCTGTTGGACCGCTATTCCAGCGAGAAGATTTTCTCGATGCTCCATCGAATCGGCCAGCGTCTGCGCCGCGTCGAACTTTTCAAGAGAAGCCAGCTTTAGGCCTATCGTCTCAAGTGCCTGGGCCCGCATCGCCGGATCGTCTATCGCATCCGCAAGCTGCATCGCATAGTCCTCATCGCCAATAGACGCACATTTCTCAGCGATGTTTATCAACAACCGGTCGCGGACGAAATGGTCTTCGACCGTGTTCGCGAGTTCTGCAGCGAGATCGACCTCACCCCTTTCCAAATAGGGTGGTACGACCGCCAGCATTGCCTGGGCCTTGCCCTCGTTGCTCTGGATCGACTCTGTCAGATAACCCGCGCACGGAAGTAGTCCGTTCAAGGCATCGGACCGTGAAATAAATCGAGCAGTCATAATCTTTGTAGATATATTGTGTGGGCCGTTTTGGGAACATCCTATTCTCAGACCCGCGAACTCTTTTTCACCAGCGATCGGTCAAACTTTGGCTGAAAACGTCTGTCTTATCGAAGCCGGGAACCAGTCGTCGAGATTTGTCGCCACCCAGTCGGCCCCGGCCTTTCGCAGTTCATCTGCGGAAACGGTGTTTGCGACACCAAGAACCGGCAGGTCCGCAGCTTTGCCTGCCGCAACCCCCGGCGGTGAGTCTTCGATAACGAGACACTCTGAGTGGGTCATCGGCAGATGGCCCTGAGCGATCCGGAATAGGTCGATCTTCTCAAACCCTTTCCGATAGCATTCGGGGTCCGGCTTGCACTTACCCACCTCCTCTGCGCTTACAAAGGCAGAAAAATGATCGGCCAATCCCGTCTTTTCCAGCACGAAATCGATCTCTTCGCGTTTCGACATACTTACAATGCCAAGAGCAAAGTCATTCGCCATCTTGCGGATGAAATTCTCGATACCCGGGAAAAGCGGTACATCTGCCTCAATGGCCTCACGCCACTTTTGGGTCTTTAGCGACGTAAGCTCAAGAACCCGGTCGATGTCTGCTCCTTTTCCCGCCCCGGTCAGAAATGATGCGACAAACGTCTTGTCGTCCATTCCGAGCCGCGAGTAATACTCCTCGTCCGAAACCTCGATCCCCTCCGCCGCGAGTATCTCTTTGTAGATCGAGTGCTGGATAGGTTCATCGTCGATCACCACGCCGTTAAAATCCAAAAGAATTGCTTTGATCATACCCGTTCTTCGTACAGCCCTTTGGCAGGCCGCGCTAAATTGTCGAAAACTTCATAGGAAGATTGCCCCCGATCTCGAAATTCGGTGTCAGCAAACTAAGGCTTGATCTCCAGCCCGAACATATTTCCCCGTCCCAAAATTCCCTTCGGGTCAAATGCTCGTTTCAGATCAGCCATCTCGTTCAAATACCTTTCTCCCAACATCACGTTGAGGTATTTGCTTTTCAGCTTTCCTATACCGTGCTCAGCCGAGATCGTGCCGCCGAGCATTATCGACTGGGCGACACAGCGCCCATAAATATGACGGGCCATTTCAGCCTCTTCATCGTTTTTCGGCAAAAGGTTCGCGTGAAGATGACAGTCGCCGATGTGGCCGAAAATAACGTAGTCAATACCGCTGGCGTCAAGCATCTGCTTTTGAAAATGCAGGAATCCGGGAAAATTTTCGTCCGGCACTGCCATGTCCGTCCCGATCTTTTTTTGCTTGTTCCTAACAACACGCTCATTCACCGCAACCGGCAAGGCGTGGCGAAACGAGCGCATCTTTTCTCGGTCCTGTTCGGTTGTTGTGAACCAAGAAGCCTCGATATCGGCGTTGCAGCGTTCGAGCAGGTAGTTCCACGCTTCAATCAATTCGTCCTCGTCCTCCGGAGTAGTTTCCTGCTCAAAAAATATTGCACCGGCCATTCCCTCGGGAGTCTCGGGAAATTTCTCCGCAATGAAGGACAGAGCTCGGTCATCGAAAAATTCAATGAGAGTTGCGTCGATCGGACAGGAGACATTTTTCTGACCTTGGCCGATACGCGAAGCGAGCGAGTCCGCTTTCGCTTCCTCGACAAACCCCATTAGGTCGCTGGGTGTCTTAAAGAAAACGATCCCGCTGAAGAACCCCTGCGGCTTTGCGAGCAGCGACAATTCGATCTCTGTGATCACGCCCAGTGTACCCTCGCTGCCGATGAACAGGTCTATCGCATCCATCGCCGGCTCGTTGAAATAGCCGCTTACATTCTTGGTCACATTCGGGCGGCGATAACTCGGAACCCGGATGACTATCAACTTGTCTTCCGCAGTTTTAAGGCTCACCGTTCCTGTTTCGGAAATCCTGTTTTCCCCGCGCTGCAAGTCCAGAACATCTCCGTCCGCAAGTGCGACTCGAATTCGTTCTACATACTGCCGCGTCGCACCGTACCTAAAACTCCTTGCCCCCGAGGCGTTCGTCGCGACGGTGCCTCCGATCTGGCAGCTCCACTCGGTCGGGTCCGGCGGATAGTACAGGCCCTCGGCCTCTACAGCCTTTTGAAGGTCTGCGAGAATCACGCCCGGTTCAACAACTGCTCGCATGGCCTTCTTGTCGATCGATTTGATCCTATTCAGCCGTTCCATCGAGACGATCCAGCCGCCAAACGGAACTGCTCCGCCCACGGTCCCGGTTCGCGCGCCTGAGATCGTGACCGGAATGCCCGCCGAGTTTGCTTCGGCCAAAACTTCGGCAACTTCGGCTTCAGATTCAGGCACTACCAGCCGATCTGCAAAACCGCCCGGCATATTGCTGGCATCGGTGAGATAGTTTTGAATATCGTCGTACTGAGTCTTTACCTGCATAGAAATTGGCGGATTTCCTTGGTCGATTTTACCGAATCCGGGAAATTCCGCCTAATCCGTTGCGGAAGCCCGTGCGTAAGCAAGGGCGTGACATTCAACGTTGAGCATTACGCCCTTACTTCGTGGGGCTTCCGCATTACCGGTATTTCAATTCCATTTCCCGCAGATAACGCAGTCGGTCTCTGATCTCCCCTGCATCTATGAAGTTCTTGGTCGCCGGCTGAATACTCTTCCGTTCCGAACACCGATGCGAATTGATTGACGAAATCTACAACTCGTGATATAAGACCGCTGAAGGGGTGGGGGGTGACAGCTATGAACAGAAGTATTAGGAACACGGTCTCTGGCTTCTTTATTTTACACTTTTTATTTCTCAACTTGGCACTAGGCCAATCCGAACAGTATATCTCTATCGCAGATAAGCAACCTTCACGGTTAGGGTTGTACGGCTATTTCGGGTATCTTATAACGAATCTCGATAAAGATCTTCGGACAAACCACCTGCGGATTGGGGACGTAATAATCCGGACTGATAAATGCCAGGAACCCCTATCACGGTCTAGGTTTCTTTCCGAAATACGAGGCACCTCCGTCGGCTCCGACGTCAAGATTGACTTCGTAAGGTTTAACGAACGTTCGGCAACCGTAGGCAGCGCCGTAGTTCAGACTTTACCCTACGTTGAAGGAGCGTCGCGATTGGGAGTGGTGGGCACATTCGGCTTTCTAATTGAAAGTCTTGCCGTAGAAAATGCTCATAGAGATATTGAACCTGGCGACTTTATAGCCGGCCTTAAAGGTTTGGGCCAGCTTGGCGAGTTTGATATTTTTCGATCCTTCGTGCGGACATATCCGCGAGGTCAAGGTATAGAGGCTTCGATCTTTCGGATTGATGAGGGCACGTTGTCTGAAAGAAAAGTAACTATGTTACTAAATACTTTTCCTCCACATTCTTCAAATTCATCGGCTACTTTAAACTCTAAATGTAAGTTAGGAGGATGTTCGTGGTGTTGCGATACTTGTACGATAATTCAGAATTGCGGAACCACCAACTGTGAAACAAGTCATAAATGTCTCCAAATGAGTGGCCCATGCAACTTTTTGCTCTGTGTTTAAAAACCATACGAATCGGCCGTGGACACAGTAATTTTTTGAGGTTTCGGACGAAAGGGAAATATGAACCTTGAGTTTCGATCTCAAGTACGTTGGTTCATTTTTGTTCCGCATAATCGGTCTTGAAGGTTCTCAAACGTAAAGACATTAGAAGGTACGTTGCCTATTCATACTATAAGCCACCCAGTAGCTTCGACCATCCCCGTAATGGAAGTTCCCGCAAGTGGAACGTGGGTGTTGAACCGCTCGACGATATCGAAAAACTGCTCAGATGTGAATTAAAGCCCTAGCCCTTCGATCGGCACACGAATCTCCCGCTACGTCTATCGATACTCCAACTCCCGTTCCCTCATATACCTTAGCCGGTCCCTGATCTCGGCGGCCTGTTCGAATTTCATATCCTTTGCCGCACTTCGCATATCAAACTCTAGCTGAGCGATCTTTTCCTTGAGCTGCTTCGGCGAAAATTCGTCGAAGGCTTCGAGGTCGAGCGGCACCTTAAAATAATCCGCCTCATAGGCCGTGACCAACGTCGCTTCGACTGGTTTTACTATCGTCTTCGGCACTATCCCGTGTTCTTCGTTATATTCACGCTGTCTTTCCCGCCGTCTCTCGGTCTCGTCGATCGCCCGCTGCATCGAATCGGTGATCTTGTCGGCATAGAGTATCGCTTTGCCTTCGGCGTTTCGAGCCGCCCGGCCCATTGTCTGGATCAGTGACCGTTCAGACCGCAAAAAACCCTCTTTGTCCGCATCCAGGATCGCCACCAGCGAAACCTCCGGTAGGTCAAGCCCTTCGCGAAGCAGATTAATGCCAACCAGTACGTCAAATACCCCTTTGCGCAGATCGCGAAGGATCCTGATCCGCTCAAGCGTCAAGATCTCGCTGTGCAGATAGGTGACCTTCACACCCACTTCGAGAAAATATTCGCTCAGGCTTTCGGCCATCCGCTTCGTAAGGGTCGTAACCAGCACGCGTTCGTTACGCTCTGCACGCTTGCGGCATTCCTCCAGCAGATCGTCGATCTGGCCCTTTACCGGCCTGACCTCTATTACCGGATCGATCAACCCGGTTGGCCTGATGATCTGCTCGATCACCTCGCCGCCGGTCAGCCTAAGCTCGTGATCGCCCGGCGTTGCCGAAACGTAGATGGTCTGCCCGCGTCTCTCCTCAAATTCATCGAAGTTCAGCGGCCTGTTGTCTTTTGCGCTCGGCAGCCGGAATCCGTATTCGACGAGCGTGCCTTTTCGCGACTGATCGCCCTTGAACATAGCACCCAACTGCGGGATCGTCTGATGGGATTCGTCTATCACGATCATCGCATCCTTCGGCAGATAATCGAGCAGCGTTGGCGGGGGCTGGCCCGGCTTTTTGCCGGTAAGGTGTCGCGAGTAATTTTCAATGCCGTGACAAAAACCCATTTCCTTGATCATTTCAAGGTCGTACATCGTCCGCTGATGCAGCCGCTGAGCCTCGACAACCTTTCCCTCCGCGATCAGAAATTCTTCGTGCTTTTCCAATTCCTCCTTGATGGTTTTTACCGCTCGCTTGATCGTTTGCTTCGTCATCACATAATGTGTCTTCGGATAGATCGGAACGCGGGTCTCATGCTTTTGTATAACCTCGCCCAAAAGCGGATCGATCGTCGAGATCGAATCGATCTCGTCTCCCCAAAATTCTATGCGGTAAGCCGTGTCCTGATAGCTCGGATATAATTCCACCACGTCGCCGCGTACGCGAAAGCTGCCTCGGTCAAAATCCACATTCACCCGCTCATACTGCAGTTCAACCAGACGCTTGAGGATCTCGTCCCTAGCGATCTTCATTCCCCGCTCGACAAACAGCAGCATGCCGTAATACGCGTCCGGATCGCCCAGCCCGTAGATACACGACACCGAAGCTACGACGATCACGTCATGCCGTTCAAAGAGTGCCCGCGTGGCCGCGAGCCTTAGCCGGTCGATTTCGTCGTTTACCGTAGCTTCTTTCTCAATGTAAAGGTCGGACGCAGGAACATATGCTTCGGGCTGATAATAATCGTAGTAAGAAACGAAATACTCGACCGCGTTCTCCGGAAAAAAGGTTCTAAACTCTTGATAAAGCTGAGCGGCGAGCGTCTTGTTATGTGCGATCACGAGCGTCGGCCGCTGAACTCTTTGGATCACATTAGCGATAGTGAAAGTCTTTCCGCTTCCTGTGATCCCCAGCAGCACTTGGTCTCTTTCGCCCGCCTCAAGGCCCGCAACAAGCTGCTCGATCGCCTCCGGCTGATCCCCTCTCGGTGTGTTTTCACTAATGAGACGAAATTGCATCCTTTGATCATACGACAAAAAACCCGCGGCATAAAGTCCGCGGGCGTTCACAATATTGGCGGATCAATAATCCTTGGTGCTAGACGGTTGCGGGCTGAGGCTGAAGAAGCAACTCATGGATCCTCGCCTCGACATTAGGCGTAAACTCATGAGACTGCACAATTCTCTGCAGCCAGTCAAGGCTGTGCCCATCTCGGCTGCATCCAACAGTGTGAAGAATTGCAAGCTTCACATTTTCGTCCTTATGGGCCACGAGGGCGTTTTCGATCGCCTCAGTTTCGCCCGCTCGGATCAAAAGAGTTACAAGGGCAAACGCCTCATAGGCTACCTTTCGATCGGAGTGGATCAGGCGGTCGAACGACCTTGTTACCAGGTCGCCTTCGATCGCAGCCCACGCGGCATGCCGCAGCCGCGCAATGTCTCCGGATTCCACAATTCGAGTCCACGCCTGCGCCCGGTCGAAAGTTACTTTTGACAGGGCCCTTGCGGCGGACGCCCGCACTTCCCGCGTCGGGTCGGCGCAACAGGTCACGATAGTCTCAAATACCGACTCATGATCGAATTCCGCCAACTGAAGAACAGCATCGGACCGCAGCTTTGACGAAAGATCGTAAAGTGCCATCTGCGCAACCGCCGCTACGGCATTCGATGTTCTGTAATCAGATATCAGTTTAAGAGCTTGCGACCTGACCGTGACGTCTTCATCCGATTCCTCGTTGGTTTGCTCGATCGCGTTCAGCAAGGCGGGATCGGTCGAATCCGGAAGCTGCAGATAAGCGTTCGACCGTTGAAGCCTTACGAAAGATGCGATAGGGAATGCTGCAAAACCTTCCTTAACTTTCGGCTTCGAAACAATAACGGGTTTCTGCAGAATGGCCTCGTCGCGAAGCTTCGAATTATTTCCTTTATACGTAAGCCTTAGGTTATCCGCGGATATGCCTGCAGGCATTTCAATCTGCTGGCCTGCCCGCCCACGCCTCATGACAAATGCGAGACAGACTAGGGCTATCACCGCAACTATTCCAATATAAAATGATGGCGATGCTAAGATCGAGTCTTCAGAGCCTTGCGGAAGGCGAGCCCGATTATTCTGGCCGATTGCAGTAACACTGATGAAGAAGAGTGCTGCCATAAGGCCCAACGCACTTGTGTTTCTGTGTATTGATGTCATTGCTTCAGAGGGCTAAAAGCTGAGGGATCGATGGACGATTCGGCGGGCAACAACCGTGAACCTATAGGGCCGGCTCGCCTCCTCAAATCATTATGCATTTTTTCTGGTTGTTTGTCATCGTTAATAACAACGATGTTAGTATAGTTTCAACGTTTTCCTGATTCCGGGAAAAAATTTACACAGCACCTTTACCATGATCAGCAATCAGTTTAGAGTTAGAAGATCCGAACAATTAACTTTTGATGGCAGCTGTAACGTCAGTTTCTGAAACCTCTTTCACTGATCTCGCGCTTTTGCACCGCGGCAAAGTTCGCGATGTTTATGAGATCAGTGCTGATGAGGTGCTCCTTGTGGCGACCGATCGAATATCCGCCTTCGACTGCATATTGCCGACACCAATATCGCAAAAAGGTGAGATCCTAACCGCGTTGTCGCTTTTTTGGTTCCAATGGCTTGAACCGATCGTAGCAAATCATCTGCTTGTCTCAGATTTTGACGCAATGCCGGAAGTGGTCCGCCGTCATGCCGAGCTTCGGGGCCGTTCGATGCTTGTGAAAAGGGCCGAGGTTTTCCCGGTGGAATGTGTGGTCCGTGGATATTTAGAAGGCTCAGCGTGGAAAGACTATCAGGCTAAGGGCGAAGTTTGCGGGCATCAGCTTCCCGCCGGCTTGCTGCAGTGTTCAAAACTGCCGGAATCCCTTTTTACACCAGCAACAAAGGCGAAAGCCGGGCATGACGAGAACATTACGGAAGACCAATTTGTTAAGATCGTAGGTGAAGAGGCGGCTGAAAGGCTCCGCACTTTGAGCCTGAAGATATTCGCGGCGGCAAGCGAGTATGCTCTCACGAAAGGTATCATCATCGCGGACACAAAGTTTGAATTCGGGATCGTTCCTGAAGGCGGCATCATCCTAGTTGATGAGGTTCTCACGCCTGACTCCTCGCGTTTCTGGGATGCAAAAATTTATGAGCCCGGCAAAGCGCAGCCATCGTTCGATAAGCAGTTCGTAAGGGAATACCTTGAAACGCTCGATTGGAATAAGCAGCCGCCGGCTCCCGCTCTCCCTCAAGAAATAGCGGATGCGACGCGCGAACGTTATTTGCAAGCTTTTCGTTCATTGACTGGAAAAGAACTCTGAATTTTCCGGGCCTCTTAGCTTTCATTAGCCTGAGTTATGAAACTTCGCGAGCAATTAGAAAGCGCGATCAACGAGTTGGTTGATGGGCGAATTCTGCTCAGCGAAGCGGTGGAAGAGTTCGAAAAGCTCTATATCCAGGCCGCAATGCTGAAGTATGCCGATCATGTTTCCAATACTGCGGCAGCGCTCGGTATCCACCGTAATACCCTTGCCAAGCGGCTAGGTGAATATGCCGAGACGGCCCGCAAAAACTCGAAAAAGAGAAACGGCAAACGGCGCGCGGGCTCAGGCCTAAAACCTCACGGACGGAAATAGGCCCTGGCGGTACTTGATCACCTCGACCGCATCGCCCACGCGGACCACCCCCCCGGCATTTTCAGCTATCAGGTTCTGGCCGAACAAAACTTTATTATCGATATTTCGGAACGATGCCAGCGTTTTCAAAGGTTCGTACCCATCCTTGATCCCGGTTTCCTGATCAATGGTAGTCAAAACACACCGGGCACAGGGCTTCACCAGATGGAATATCGTCTCGCCGACTTTAATTTGCTTCCATTTGTCCTCGGCAAACGGCTCCGAACCCGAAACAACCAGATTTGGCCGAAACCGATTCATCGGCACGGCGTCGTCGAGCCTCCGGTTTAGCTCGGCGAGCGAACCTTCCCCAATAAGCAGGAAAGGATACCCGTCCGCAAAGCTCACGCAGTCTTCGCTTTCACGGATAGCAAAGGCCGGGTCGATCGCTCTCCTGGTTGTTTCCGGCATCTCGACAAGCTGGCAAGGAAGGCCCAGCACATCGCTGAACCAGCCATTGACCTCGCTCGGGTAAACCGACGCCATACAGTTCGAGTTCCAGATCGTTACCTGCTGTGTCCGAACCGTCGAACCTTGTGAACCTGCAGGGATCCAGAGCGGTTCAGTTTCCGGGGCCTCGACTATTAAATGGTCGTTTCCTACCTCGACCGACAGTGTCGCCATTTTCGGCACTTCCCTTTGCGTGAAAAACTTGCCTTCAAGGTCGGTCAGCATCCAACGCCGGTCATACTGTAGCCCTCGGTTCTCGACGATAGATCCCAATAGCGAGATACCCTTGAGTGATTTTATTGGGTAAATGTTGATTCCTGAGATCTTCACTGTATTCTCGAATTTTCCGGCAACAATACTCGCAATGCCAAAAGTTGATAAAGTGACTATCAACTTTTCTGAATCTTCATTTATACTCTTGACAAGTTTAACCCTGTTTGCATAAACTAGCACTCAAAGGCATTGAGTGCTAAAGCAGGGTTGCTACTCGCCTGCATTCGATCGCCTCTGTCAGTTTAGTCTTAATCTTTATTTTCAAAAAGGAGTGAACCAGAAATGGCAACGACTATTACACCGCTTCACGATCGAGTGATCCTCCGAAGGATCGACGAATCGGCAGAGAAGACTGCGGGCGGGCTATATATTCCCGATTCCGCAAAGGAAAAACCGCAAGAAGGCGAGGTGATCGCTGTCGGTGCGGGTAAATATAAAGAAGATGGAACGCGGCAAACGCTTGACGTAAAGGCTGGAGACCGGGTTCTATTCGGTAAGTACAGCGGCAGCGAGATAAAGCTCGACGGTGAGGAGTTCCTCATAATGCGTGAGGACGAGATCCTGGGCGTTATTTCACGGGCAGGACAAGCAGCGAAATAGAGAATATTTCGTCAGTAGGAGGGCTTGCCCGCAATTCGAGCAAGCTTGAGGCTGAACGAACAAAGTTTCAGGAGACAAAGAACATCATGGCAAAACAAGTTATTCACGGTGAAGATTCACGTTCCGCTATCCTGCGCGGTGTAAACCAGCTCGCGGATGCGGTTAAGGTTACCCTTGGCCCGAAAGGCCGCAACGTCGTTATCGACAAGAAATTCGGTTCGCCGACGATTACCAAAGACGGTGTGACCGTGGCCAAGGAAATTGAATTGAAGGATACCCTTGAGAATATGGGTGCTCAGATGGTCCGCGAAGTGGCCAGCAAGACCTCGGATGTGGCAGGCGACGGCACCACGACCGCGACGGTTCTTGCCCAGGCGATCTTTAAGGAAGGCGTCCGCACTGTTGCCGCCGGTGCAAACCCGATGGCCCTCAAGCGCGGTATTGAAAAGGCAGTTGGGGAAGTTGTAACCGAGATCGGTAAGCTCTCAAAGCCGGTAAGCGGCGACGCGATCGCACAGGTGGGCACTGTGTCGGCTAATGGCGACGCGACGATCGGGAAGATCATCGCGGAAGCGATGGACAAGGTTGGCAAGGACGGCGTGATCACGGTCGAAGAATCAAAGACTATGGACACGAGCCTCGAGGTTGTGGAAGGGATGCAGTTCGATAGAGGTTACCTTTCGCCCTACTTCGTGACCGATCCAGACAGAATGGAAGCCGTTCTCGACGAGCCGTTCATCCTCATACACGAGAAGAAGATCTCGAACATGCGCGATCTGCTTCCGATCTTGGAGCAGGTTGCAAAACAGGGCCGCCCGCTGCTGATAATTGCTGAAGATGTCGAAGGCGAAGCCCTCGCGACCCTTGTCGTGAACAAGCTCCGCGGCACGCTCAACGTAGCTGCTGTGAAGGCACCGGGTTTTGGCGATCGCCGCAAGGCAATGCTTGAGGACATTGCAGTGCTCACGGGCGGCAAAGTGATCAGCGAAGATCTTGGCATCAAGCTTGAGAGCCTTACAACAGAAGACCTGGGCCGCTGCAAGAAGGTAACTATCGACAAAGACAACACGACCATTGTCGAGGGGGCCGGTTCTGCCGAAGCGATCGACGGACGTATCCGTACCATCCGGAATCAGATCGAGGAAACCACCTCAGATTACGACCGCGAAAAACTGCAGGAGCGCTTGGCCAAGCTGGTCGGCGGTGTTGCGGTAATCAAGGTCGGTGCCGCGACCGAGACCGAGATGAAGGAAAAGAAGGCCCGTGTTGAAGACGCAATGCACGCAACGCGTGCGGCCGTCGAAGAAGGCATCGTCGCCGGCGGCGGAGTGGCTCTTGTACGTGCCGCAAAGGTTCTTGATAACTTCAAGGCCAGCGAAGAGGATCAGGACGAGCAGATCGGCGTCAACATAGTCCGCCGTGCCCTTGAAGAGCCGCTTCGTCAGATCGCCGCAAACGCGGGCAAAGAAGGCGCTGTTATCGTGGGTAAGGTTGCCGAAGGCAAGGATAGCTACGGGTTCAACGCAGCCACCGAGCAGTTCGAAGACCTCGTCGCAGCCGGCGTCATCGACCCGGCCAAGGTCACCCGCACTGCCCTGCAGAACGCAGCCAGCATCGCGGGCCTCATGCTCACTACCGAAGCAATGATCGCCGACGCCCCCGAAGAAAAGGGCGAAGGCGGCGGAATGCCCGGCGGCGGCATGGGCGGCATGGGTATGGGAATGTAATTTCCCCATTGGAACTAAATTCAATTTAAGGCTTTGCTCTTTCGAGCAAAGCCTTTCTTTTTGAACTATGCGTAAAATTAGTGGAGTGACAATGAATTGATTAGAAACGATTAGCAAGCATCTGAGTGATCAGGGTGTGGAGCCAGAACTTCGTGGATAGGGTCCTGGTGTCATAGATCCGCCCGGGTTGGGGCAATGCTCCCAACCCGGGCCCCGCCTGCCGCACGTGCAGTAGTATCATCTAACTTGAAGAAGTCCGTAAGCGCTGGGTAGGCTCCGGGTCAAAAGGTTGAGGCGGCGTAACCTCGAAAAACGGCCAAACTGATCGTGATAGAGAAGCGCTGCCGCTACTGCTGATCCGAAACGCGCCAGAAATTTGAAGAAGCTAGTGGAATCGCTGCGAATACAACCCTTTGAGTAATTGAAAGGGAACTGATGGTTCGCATTCGAAATGGAGCCCGCGTAAACGGGCTCCGAGGTTTCGTCAGGCTCAAAGATTCGCCGTAACGAGCGTTGCAAAGAGTTTTTGGATCATCGGTTTCGCTACCTTTGCCGACATTTCAGCATGGCCAGCGTTGGGCGTCATAGGCCTATCGGCCTCGCCGGTCGTTTCGCCTGAAAGCACGACCTTTCCGGTTGCCACGTTGATCAACTGGGTCCTCACGGCCATTTTCCCTTTGGTTGGTGAATACTCGGTGACCGTGCCGATCAGCACGTAGCTGACGTTCATCTGCTTGCCGATCTTCACCGCGGTGGGCACCGAAACATCCGGCCCCGGGGTCGCCGCCCGCGTATTGCGTACGTCCGGAACTTCGAAGTTGCGCTTCTTCACCATTTCAAACGCAATGCTCGACTGAAGCTGACGCTTTGCCTCATGACTCATTGCGCCCGTTAAATCCTTGAATTCTACAACCGCGATCCGCGGCTTGGCTGATTGTGCGAGCGAAAAGCCTGTAAGTGCGATCGCGAATATGAATGCTGTAAGTATGTTTTTCATTTTCATCCTCCAAATATAAAAGCGTTCGCAGCCATGAAAAACTATCACTAAGAACGAAAGAATTTCGTGATCCGACGGCGGCCGAACCGGGCCATACTGTCGCTATCCTTTTCGGAGACTTCAGGGTAAATTCCCGCGCCGTGCCATGGAGAATGCCACGATCCGGGGACCGAACGGTAGCGGAACCCCATTTTTCTCGCCAATTTTTAATGGCACGGCTGTTGCCGGATCGAATCGGGTAGGAGGGACAAATGATCGAGATCAAGGTGATGACGTCCCCTGAGATCGAGGGACTTTTAAGTCGTACAAATTACGGGCACCTCGGCTGTGCTGCCGATAATCATCCATACGTGCTCCCGATCCATTTCGGATACGACAGCGGAGCGATCTTCATTTACACTACCGAGGGGAAAAAATCAGAGATGATCGATGCCAATCGCGAAGTTTGCCTGCAGGTAGAGGAGGTCGCCGACAATGAGAACTGGGCGAGCGTTATAATTGTGGGTAATGCGGTAAAGATCACCTCCGCAGAAGATCGGGAAAAAGCAGACGCGGCGATCTTGGCCGTCAATCCAACACATTCGCCGGCCCTCAGCTATAAATGGGTCGATAGGTGGGTACGCGAGCTTAAGGACGAAGTGGTCCTCTACCGGATCGAGAGGATCACGAGCACGGGTCGGCGTGCCGGCAGCGTCGGAAGGCTTCAATAAGGGCTCAGGGCTTCGCCGGTGCCCTCTTGGCGCTCCATGCTTCTTCGGCGTTGCCGCCGAACGATACAGTGCCGCTCATCGAATCGCCCGCAACCCTTCCGGAAAAGGTCAGGGTCAAGTCGTTGCCGCCGTAGTTGATCGTGTAACTAAAACTTAGTGCGTCTCCCTTGATCGTCCCTGCTAGCGGAACATCACCGTTCGGCCTCTTGACCGTACCCGACAACTTCTCTCCGTCAGCCTTAAGGATCAGCTTGAACGGTCTAGCTCCGCCCGGCGTCTCAAAGGAGCCGTCCCATTCGCCGGAAACAGACGACTGAGCCGTAGCGCCCGATGAAAGGCTCAGCGTTACCGCCGCAAATACAAGAAAAGATACTAACCTTTTCATATCTATTTCAGATGTTTTTTGAAGAATTCGATAGTACGGTCCCAAGCGAGTTTAGCGGACTCTGCATCATAACGCGGAGTCGTGTCGTTATGAAAACCGTGCTGTTTGCCTTCGTAAATGAACGATTCGAATTTTTTGTTGTTTTCCTTGAGGGCGGCTTCGTATGCTTCGATGCCGCTGTTGATCCGCTGGTCGTTCCCTGCGTATTGGAACATTAGAGGAGCCTGGATCTTAGGCACGTCGGCAACCGGTGCCTGGCTCCCGTAAAAAGCCACCCCGGCATTAAGGTCCTTGCCGAGGCGGACAGCAAGCTGGTTCACCATTCCGCCACCAAAGCAAAATCCTACGGCCCCAAGTTTTCCGCTGCTCTCAGCGCGTTTTTTCAGCCACATCGCCGAGGCAACAAAGTCTTCCGTCATCTTTCTGCGGTCAACCTGAGCAAACGCGGCAGCCCCCTTCTGCTCGTCACCAGGATACCCGCCCACCGACGTCAGCCCGTCCGGGGCATATGCCATGAACCCTGCCTTGGCTAAGCGTCTTGCTACATCCTCAATATAGGGGTTTAGACCGCGGTTCTCATGAATAACGAGGACCGATGCGAACTTCTTTCCTTTCGCCGGTCTTGTCAAGTAACCCTTGATCGAACCATTACCCAGCGGCGACGGAACTTCTTCGTAGCCGACCCTTATATCTTTGTCGTCGGGCCGAATCGTTTGGGCCCACGCGTAGTTCGGCTGCAAACTTGAATAAAGAGCAGCAACCGTGATGCCGCCTACGGCATATTTCGTCAGGCCTTCGAGAAACGAACGCCTATCGATCTCACCGTGTTGATATTCGTGAAAAAGGTCCAGCACTTCCTGCGGGAATTCGTCTGCGGTCTTTCGTTTCATGATCTTACCTCGGTGCTTAAATCATACGTCAGGCCAAACCTATTTCAAAATCACTACTCATTTCGAATACTGCTATGCATGCACCCCAGGGAGCCTTTCCGCATCAGTTATATTCGTGAAGATCTGGCCTACTTGCCGATCAATTGCCTCTTGCCGAAGCCCGGTCGAGACCTACGGTCAACTCCAGGTGTTTTCTAGGTCCCAGTACAGTGCGAATAGTATTATTAGGCGGGGATTCTCGACGCCATGAACTGTCGGCCGGCGTGAGCCGGTAAGCGCCTATACGCGTTCCGCTAGGCAGGATAAAGATAACCTGATATTGGCCCGCCGGCAGCCCCCAAAGCTCGAAAAATCCGCGCTCATCGGTCTCGACCACGCGTTCTATCGATGAACCGACGACGGACACCTTGATACCAGCAAGATTTGGCGGGTCCGGACTGAAACGTTTGATTGATCCCGAAAGCCGGGTTTGGCCGAGGTATTGTTGCCGATTGTCGAGGTAGGTAAGATCGGGGGCAGCATCTTCCAATCTAGCCGATCTCGAGCACGAACTGATCAAGTGCAACAGTCCTCGAAGATTGCCGACTCGACGGGCTGGTGTCGTATATAAAAGAAATCTCTGGCCCGCTTTTACACGAGCAAAACTCATTGTACAGTCGCCACCGCTGCCATCAAGGACCCGAATGGTCTGTCCTGGCTTTAACGTGCCCTTATATGATCTTTCAATGGTCATCACCGCCGCTTGGGTCCGATAAACATTCGAGTCCGCAATGCTACGATCGAGTTCTTCAAACCGTTCAAGCTTGGCAACAACAGCGATAGGAATGCGGCTGAATTCATCAAGCACGGTCCGACTCTCGGTACATGGACACGCCACCGCCTCAGTCGGAGACACGACGACAAAAAGAAGACTGAAGTAGAAAACAAAAGATCGCATAGAATCGATGTAACTGGCAGCGGTACGGCCAAGCGAAAGGTCGGCCTTTCCTAATTATGCCGGTTTCAAGCCAACTCGTGAACATAAAAATGAGGAACTGAACTCCGGATCGACTCCGGCAAAGGATCTGTCCGTCTAAACCGTTGACAAAAAACGGAGGCGTAAGGTAGCTTTGAAAACACGCGTGCCCTCTAAATTGCCGAATTTTTTCGTAAAGGTTCCCTCCTGCATCGGTTCGTGGGATGTGTTTCTTTTTACCGCTTCTTGCCCGTCGTTATTGCTTATAAACTCTATTCAGGGCCTGCTGCTGAGACTTGCGGCCGTTTTTCCCGCAGGCTTTCTGCTTATCATAAGTTTCGCTCTGCTGCCGGGTGGAACCGAAGCGGCTTCGAACGTTTCTTCCTCTGAACCCCTTTTGATCAGCGAGCCGAGCACAACGCGGGTTTTAGCGGTTGAAGCGCAGCACTGGAACGGCGGATTGCCAGCATTTGCGACAGCGGCTTTTTCGTCCGGTTCTACGGTGGTGATCTTTATATCCGGGGTCGATCTGCTGCCCGGCGAACGGGCGAACGCATTTCGTGTTTACATTGGCGAACAAAACGGTCGGCTGAAACGCTTGACGGTGACGAAGGTCGAATCGATCAGGAAGAGGCCATGGATCCTGGCGTTGACGTTGAAGATACCGGAAGGTGGAAATGATACACCTATGTCGGTCACCCATCATTCTTTTGTGAGTGTGGCCTGGCGTGGAAATATCAGCAACACACTGAGAGTGATGCCCAGGCCTCGGGGATTAGTCGATCCGGACGGGATCGTGCCGATGCCTGCACCAGCGGCACCACCCATTGTTGCCCAACGATCCGCAACAGCCGCCGACCGAAAGCGGTTTATGGAACAGGCCACCTTTGGCCCGACAGCAGCGATTGATTTCAGGCTAAAGCAGATCGGGTTTGCGCGTTGGTTGAGCGAACAGTTTGAGATGCCTTATCCCACCATACCCTATCCCTCTTTCTCGCAATTATCTGCGAACGCTGATATTGGATGCGGTGGGAGTTTTGGCGAAAATGCGGATATCGATAAATGTTACCGTGATCACTATTGGGCATATACCAACCAGAACTGGTTCTTTAAGGACGCATTGTATGGCGAAGCGCAGCTTCGGCGTCGCGTTTCCTGGGCGCTGCATCAGATCTGGGTCGTATCTGAGAACACAGCTTATCAGCAGCGATGGATGCAGGCTTACATTGAACTGCTCGACCGTAACGCCTTCGGAAACTATCGAGATCTGATCCGAGATATGACGCTCAATCCGAGCATGGGTGAATATCTTGATATGGTACGCAGCACACGTCTGAATCCGAACGAGAACTATCCCCGGGAATTGCTTCAGCTATTCACGATCGGACTGGACATGCTAAACCCGGACGGTACCCCGATCCTCAACCAGCACGCTAAGAGGATACCCACGTATGATCAGCGGACCATCGACGAACTCACAAGGGTCCTTACCGGCTGGACCAGATGCGATAGCGGGCTGAATGGTAACTGCCCCAATGCAGTACTTGGCGCACCGAATTTCATTGATCCCATGCACGTTGCGGTTCCAGGCAACCACGACCTGACCGCGAAAACACTTCTGGATTACCCCGGCGCACCTAATCGAACGATTAACGCCTGCTTCTTTTGTCTCGATGACGACAGGAAGAGGGACTATGCCGACGAAAGCCTTGAAAAAGCCATCGACAACATCTTCCATCATCCGAATGTTGGCCCGTTTGTTGGAAAGGCTTTGATCCAACATTTGGTAACAGGAGATCCAAGCCCCGCTTATGTTGAACGCGTCGCGGCAGCTTTTAATAACAACGGAAGTGGGGTCCGCGGCGACATGAAAGCAGTCATCCGCGCCATTCTTCTGGACCCCGAGGCTCGCGGCCCGCGAAAGACCGATCCTGCCTACGGAAAGCTGAGAGAACCTGTCTTGTTTCTCACTAATTTTTTGAGGGCCCTTAATGTCGGAGCAGGCCGACATTCTGAAGGGACTCCGGCGAAACCTCCCGCGTCATGTGAGGGACGAAGCGACGGCGTTCTGGCCACAATGCTAAAGGAGGCCGGACAGGAAGTTTGGTACCCGCCTAATGTTTTTAGCTACTTCTCACCTCAGACGTTCATACCGGGGACCAATATACTTGGCCCGGAATTCGCTTTAGCTCACACGGGTTCGTCATTCGCACGAAACAATCTGATCTTTCAATTTACCATCAATGAAGGGGTCGGATTTGACCAGCCGACAGCAACCTCGCCGTATCCTTGGATACCGTGCGGCACCTCGACCGATCTTTCGGAAGTGGTTGTCTGGGCAGCAAACGATCCTTCAAATACGGCATTGATCGAGGGATTGAACACAAAATTCATGCATGGGACCATGTCCGAAGCGATGAAGGCAAAGTTAAGAGCAGCAGTGAATTTTGACGTTTCCTCGGTTGTAAAGGCGAGACAAGCATTATACTTGGTTGGCACTTCGTCACAGTATCAGATCCAGAGGTGAAGTTGCCAACTTGAACCTATTTATGGAGAGAAGACGTTTCTTCAAGGGTATCGGGGCCGCGTTGGGGATGACAGCGCTTGCGACCCAGACCAGGCATTTGGGTCTTGTTAGTTCCCTGGCGGCAGAACGAACGACTAAGCGCCATAACTCCAATGCCCTTGCCGATTACAAGGCTCTGGTGTGCATCCTTCTGAACGGAGGCAACGACGGTAACAACACGATTGTCCCGTGTCATTCAGACGTTTGGGTAAGCAATTATTCTCTTTATGCTTCCGCCCGTTCTGCTCACGGGCTCGCTCTACCGCAAGGCCAGCTTCTTCCGATAAGCGTCCCGCAAATGGGTGATCTTACCTATGGATTTCATCCGAGCCTTGGTCCCGTGCCGCACTTGGGCGGGGTGAACAACGGCATTCACGAGTTGTGGCAGCAGGGCCGGCTAGCCGCCGTGGTAAACACGGGCAATCTTGTCAGGCCGCTCACCAAGGCTCAGTTTCTCAATAACCCTTCGTTTCGACCGTACCAGCTATTCTCTCATTCGGACCAAATGCAGCAGCAGCAGTCATCGAGGTCTGACATCCCGGTACCGATCGGTTGGGGCGGGAGAATCGCGGATCGAAAGAATTCGGCAAACAATCCTGTCGGGCGAATACCTATGATCACGTCAATTGGCGGCGTTCAGCTCTTTACGCTCGGAAATTCGACAATGCCGCTGTCAATTCGCGACGCTCGAACCAGACTCGATGAGGCTCTGACCTTGTACGGAACTTGTTGCTCCGATCCGATTTCCGACGCCAGGGCCGCGGCACTTGCAGAGCTGCGAACGGTGGATCTTGACTCAGAACTGGTGAAAGCAGCAAGCCATATCATGGATCAGGCGCAGGCGGCATCGGCTGCACTGCGTGGGTTTGACGAAGTGACAGCCCCTTTTCCTAACACGAATATCGGCAACCAATTAAAACAGGTAGCCCGGATCATCAAGAAAAGGGGTGAATTGAACATCAACCGCCAGCTGTTCTTTGTTGAGATTGGGGGCTTTGATTCTCATCAGAATCAGCTTTACGGGCCAACCAGCCAGGCTTCGCTTCTTGCTCAAGTGAGCCAGGCAATGCGCTCCTTTTATGACGAGATGACGGCGCAAGGAATGCTTGAAAAAGTTACCCAGTTTACGCTTTCAGACTTTGGGAGAACCTTGAACCCGTCGGGTATCGGTGCGGGTGTGGGCACCGATCATGGCTGGGGAAACCACATGTTCGTCCTGGGCGGCTCGGTAGTAGGCGGTGATTTTTACGGAAGCTGGAGGCCCGACGGAAGCGGGAGCTTTTTTCCCACCTTGCAGCTAGGCGGACCTGATGACGTTGATCTCGGCAGCTCTCCGCGCGGCAGATGGCTGCCTACGACCAGCGTCGAACAGTATGCCGGTACGCTTTCACGTTGGTTCGGCCTCAATGAAGACGACCTGACTGCCGTCTTCCCGAACATCACGAACTTTCCAACCTCTAACCTTGGTTTTATGGCCTGAATGGTCATTAGCGTCGCTTTACCGCGATGTCGAATGGCAGCTTTTCGGAACTCCAGCAACCTGGCTTACTGAATGTTCGAGATTCGGTCCATTGTTAGTTCGGGCCCCGTTGAACATATAATTCCTCTGATGAAACGAAAGTTCGAGCCGCGTCGTCCCTCCGGTCTTCTCGATTATTTATCGCTCGGCCTGACAACATTCGGAATCGGGTACTTACCGTTGGCACCCGGCACATGGGGCTCGCTTGCAGCGGTCGGATTCTACGCACTTCTTGCAAACCTCTTTTCGGGTTTTCGTTATTCTGCAGAATTGCGGGAGCCGGAGCCGATGGTCGCACTCATCCATGCGGCCATTCTGGTATCGTTCCTACTCTTTATTTTGGCAGGCATCTGGGCTGCGGACCGATCGATCGAGCTCTTGGGAAATTCAGATGCCTCGGTCGCCGTCGTGGATGAGGTAATGGGACAACTCGTCGTCTTTCTTTTCGTTCCATTCACATCATCTTGGCTGCTTATCGGAGCCGGCTTTGTGCTCTTCCGAGTTTTCGATATTTGGAAGCCGTATCCGATAGACATTCTGCAGGATCTACCCGGTGGACTAGGAGTCTGTATGGACGATATCGGAGCCGGGGTATTTGCCGGAATTTGCCTTTCCGTGTTTTATGCAGTAAGCCTATGGGTATGATCTATCATGTTTTGCCGGGCGATTCTCTTGTCCGGGAGTTTGAAGAAGCCGGTATCGAGGGTAAAGCTATCGTATTTCGTGAATGTCTTGTCGATGGCGATATTTCCGCCGCATCGCTCGACGAATTCTGGAATATCCGCGCAAACTTTATCGAGCTTGAGTACGGAGGAGACCCTATCCAGTATCGCGAGAGCGTCGCTTACGAATTAGAACGGCTAACACATGTGGATGACGACGATGAGATAAACCTCTGGTTCGAGTATGAACTGTTCTGCTCGGCAAATATGTGGTTCTGCTTGGATCTGCTGAAAGGTTGCGGTGCAAAGGTCTTTCGCGTGATGCCGGTAAACGTCTCGCCGGACGATGTATGGATGGGCTTTTCTCAACACGATGCCGAAGGTCTTAAGGCCTGTTTTGAAAGCCGAACGGCATTTACACCGGAGGATTTGATAATAGGTTCGAACCTCTGGCACGCATTTGCCGACAAAGACTCCGAAACGCTGCGAGATCTCGGCAAATATCGTTCTCCTTCATTCCCGTTCTTAGAGGAAGTGACCAAAGCGGCCGCCGAGATCGACCACCGGCCAATGGAGGTTATTCGGGAGGTAATGGAAACTGGAGCTACGGAAATGAGCGAAGTCTTTCCCGAGTTTAAGAAACGGGCCGGTGTTTACGGCTTTGGCGATTCGCAGGTAGAGCGCTTACTTGGCCGCGTCTGATCGCGGCGGTTCCTGCGCTGCTTTCTCAACTTCAATTTCGTCTTTTTGGAGTATCCAGCCCTTCCACCAAAACACGATCAAAAGCACCACGGCGATCGTGACCATCAGTCCAAGAGTAGCGAAATATGCCCACGGTACGGCAAGTTCCGGCATGTGTTCAAAATTCATCCCGTAGATCCCTGCAATCAGCGAAAGCGGAAGAATGATAGCAGAAACGATAGCAAGTGTTTTCATGACCTCGTTCGTACGGTTTGCCACGATCGAAAGGTGAATATCAGAGAGCCCGGAAACCAGATCTCGATAGCTTTCTGTAAGGTCTGTAATTCGCAATAGATGGTCGTGGACGTCTCGGTAAAATGGCAAAACGTCCGGCTTTATCTGCTGAAACTCTCCATGCGAAATGCGGTAGAGCACCTCACGTTGTCGGGCTGATATACGCCGCAACCGGGCGACGCTTCGCCGCAGCTCCATGATGTCTTCCAGCACTGCCCGGCTGCCGTTCCGCGCCTTGAATACACGATCTTCCAGGTCGATTATCGACTGATCAAAAGCCTCCACAACAGGCATATATTGATCTACAATATTGTCCAATATCTGGTGGAGCAGGTATGCGGCCCCCCGTGTACAGGCAAACGGTGTCGCCCTAAGCTGCTGTTTTACAGCGATGATGCTGCTGAAGTGTTCCAGGTGGAAAGTGACGACATAATTCGTTCCCAGATATCCGTCCAGTTCCTTTGTAACGAAATTCTCAGGACCGGTCTCGCCCGTTTTTATACCGTGAACGATAAAATAGAGATGATCTGGGAACGGCTCAACCTTTGGCTGATTGCGCTCTTCGACGCAGTCTTCGACCGTCAAAGGATGAAAATGAAAGGTGTTCAATAGGATATTCGCCGCCTGCTCGATCCGCTGAGGCGTGTCGCCCAATATATCAAGCCAGATGACCGAACCCTCTTCTCGAAGAAGGCCCGGAAGGTCTTCTGGCGAAAATCCTTCCTCGATCTTCTCAGCACCTTGCCGATAAACAAGTATTTCCATTGGTTTGCCGTCGCCGATTATACAGAAAGGCAGATGCCCCTGTCAGCCCTCACAAAGGGCATAATTTGAGTCAACTCTGCAGATCGGGCTGTAAAATACGCCTCAGGGGTTGGTAACGCGAAAGCGTGAAGATTGCAAATTGTGTTCAGTGCCCGCAAAATATACTCACAATGACACTTGACCAAGAGCATGAAGTTTCCCTTCGCGTCTCTAATGTCACTAAACGTTTCGGCGAATTCACCGCAGTCGATGACCTAAGCTTTGAGGTTCGATCAGGCCGCATTTTTGGGTTTCTCGGCCCGAACGGCGCCGGCAAGACCACCACTATCAGAATGGTCGTTGGTATCACGGCACCTGACGAGGGGTCGATCGAACTCTTCGGTGAAAAGATCTCACCTCAGATGCAGAACCGCATCGGCTATCTTCCGGAAGAGCGCGGGCTATACAAAAAGATGAAGGTGCTGGACCAGCTTCGATATTTTGCCGAGTTGAAGGGCGTGGCCGGTAAAGATGCCGAGCGCCGGATAGACGAATGGCTCGAACGGATGAAGCTGGCAGAATGGAAAAAGAAGAAGACAACGGACCTTTCTAAAGGTATGCAGCAGAAGATACAGTTCATTTCCACGGTCCTGCATGATCCGGACCTGCTTGTGCTCGATGAGCCCTTTTCGGGATTGGATCCGGTAAATGTCGAATTCATGATCGATGTGCTCGCGGAGTTCAAGCAAATGAAGAAAACGGTCATCTTCTCGACCCATCTGATGGAAACCGCCGAGCGCCTTTGTCACGACATCATCTTGATAAACCGAGCAAAAAAGGTTGTCGGCGGTTCGCTGCGAGAGGTAAAAGAAAGCTATGGAACAAACCTCATCGCTTTCCGAGGGGAGGGTGCCGATCGTGTTCTCTCCGACCCATCGCTCGTGAAGAGGGTGGTTTCCCATGCAGACGAACAGGAGATCCATCTCGCAGAGGGGGTCGATCCGCAGAAGTTGCTTCGCGAGCTGATCCAAGACGGCGCTCAGGTATCGAAGTTTGAACTGACGGAGCCGAGCTTGAACGAGATCTTCATCGAAAAGGTCGGAGGAGACGTCGCGGTTTCTGAAGCTTTTCTGAAGGGAGCAGCAGCAACATGAGAAAATTTCTTGCGGTTGTTCGGCACGAATACAAGAAGATCGTTCTTAAATGGTCTTTTCTCATTGGCACATTGTTATTGCCGCTTCTTGCGCTCGTCTTCACATTCGTCCCAATGATCATCTTCTCTCTTCGGGGTGAGCCAACACGTATCGCCGTGTACGACCCGGGCGGGAGCATCCTTCCCCGTCTTGAAAGAAATCTCTCACCGGATCGCCTGATCGAAAAAGCCAAGAAAGCATCTCGCCAGGCATTGTTCGAGATCGACGCCTCGCAGGAGGAAAAGATGCGGAGGAGCGCGGCCCAGTTTGTTCAGGAATTCCAGCTAACCCGATACGACGGCTCGGGTACGCCTAGTGAGATCCGACAAAACCTTATGTCCGCGATCGGGGAAGGAAAGATCGATGCATACCTCATCATTCCGGAGAGAATTGACCAGACCGATGCCCGATTCGAGTTCCGCTCGCGAAAGGGCGGCGATTTCATATCGAACGATACCTTCATGAACGCCCTCAATGAAGCCGTCCGGTCCCAGCGGCTGGCTGATGCGCAGATCAGTGAAGATATTGTCGACAACCTGAGCGCCGCTGTGAATATCGACGCAAAGAGTATCGACGAGACCGGTGAGGAGAAAAGCAGCGAAGCCACATGGATCGCCTCGTTCGTTATAGGATTGATGATCTACATAACGCTTGCGATCTACGGCCAGCAGATCCTTGGCGCAGTAGTCGAAGAAAAAGAAACCCGGATCGCAGAAATACTCTTTTCGTCCGCAAGGCCGTTCGAACTTCTTCTCGGGAAACTTGTCGGCGTCGGACTGGCAGGCCTCACTCAGTTGGGGATCTGGGTAATAACGGTCGCGGCTCTGCTTGGCTTCGTTGCCGTACAGACTGATCTGAGTACGTTCTTGGATAAGGTCCCGGCCATCTCGCCTCTGATGGTCATTTACTTCCTGGTCTTTTTCCTGCTTGGTTTTTTTATTTACGCTTCTATCTTCGCGCTCATTGGTTCGATGGTAACAACGGTTCAGGAGGGCGGCCAATTCACATTTCCTCCAATGATGATCATGCTGGCCGCCTTCTACTTTACGTTTGCCGTTATTCGCGACCCGAACTCCTCCGTTTCTTTTTGGGCCACTATCGCCCCATTCCTGGCTCCGATCACCATGCCGGTCCGGATCCTGGCGGAAATGCCTCCATTCTGGCACATTGCTCTCTCAATAGCCGTAAATGTCGCTGCGATCGGCTTGCTCATCTGGATCGCAGCTCGTGTTTATCGAGTAGGAATGTTAATGTATGGAAAAAGAGCCACCATACCTGAAGTGTGGAAATGGATCCGGCAAGCCTGAACATTTGGCCAACTACGAACTCGCATTATGACCCCATCCAAGCCCTGTAGGCTCAGGTAACAAGAGTAAGTATCTCGCTGAGAAGCGTTTCATGATCGAACGGTTTAGTGCAATATCGATCAAAACCTAGTGATAAGGCACGCTCACGGCTTTCTGCAGCGGTGAAAGCGCTCAGCGCCAAGGCTGGCACATTCCCACCGGAATCCGGAGGCATCGACCGCAGCCTCCTGATCAACGAAAATCCGTCTTCGTCCGGCAGGCCGATGTCGGAAATAATGATGTCCGGCATTTTTCCCGATCTTTCAAGTGCAGCTACAGCTGTCCTAACTGAGCCAAAGCTCTCAACGGACGCTCCGTTTTGCGTAAGGAAAAGTTCGAGAACTTCCCGTGAATCTTCGTCGTCCTCCACTATAAATAGCCGAAGGCCAGTCAATCGGCCTTTCCGTTCAGGGGTTACTGTATCCTCGGCGGCAACTTCAAGGACGGCGCCTTTCGAAGTGGGCAAAGTGACGGTAAACCGCGATCCCTTCCCTGGTCCTTCGCTTTCGGCATGGACCAGCCCGCCATGCTTTGTAACAAGGATCTTCACGATCGAAAGACCCAGTCCGAGGCCCACGTTCGGTTTAGCCTGATCTACGTTTCCCTGCGAGAATTGTTTGAAAATGTGCGGAAGCGCCTCGGCGTCAATGCCGCGGCCGGAATCAGTAACATGGATCCTGACGGAATCTTCCAGCGTCTCAATCTCAACTGAGACCCGTCCACCTTCTGAGGTGAACTTTATAGCGTTGGAGATAAGATTTGCAAAAACTTGGCTAAGGCGGTTCGAATCTCCAATAAGAGGGATCCTCTCACTGGAAGACCGGAATGTAAGTTCAATGTTCTTTGCATCGGCGGACGGCTTCTGAGCCTGACAGCAATCATAAACGATATGGAACAGATTTGTGGGCCGGTATTCCAGCCGTATCCGTCCGGAAGCTACCCGTGCCGAATCAACAAGGTCGTTGATAAGCTTTGCCTGGAACTTGGCGCTCCTTTCTATCGTCTCAAGAGCGTTGCGACGCTTCGCCTCATCCAGTTCTTTCGTGAGTAGGATCGTCGTCCAACCCATTATGGCGTTTAGCGGCGATCTCAGTTCATGGGATACAAATTGCAGGAATAGATCTTTGGAACGGTTCGCCTCGACGGCTTCTTCACGAGCTCTTTTCTCTCTCTCGTGGGCTTGGGCAAGTTCGGCGGCGGCAAGCTTCTGTTCGGTTATTTTCTGGACAACGCCTATCATTCGAATGGGGCCGCCGGAATCATCGAGAAACGAACGCCCTTCTGAACAAACCCATTCCGTTGTCCCGTCTGGAAGCACTACGCGAAACTCCTCCTCATACCTCGTTCCTTTCTCTCTCGAAAGCGCTACAAAGCTGTCCACAAAATCGCGGTCTTCCGGGTGTATCGCCGCACGATAGTCCTCGTAGCGGAAATCGCCGTAAGACGGAAGCGAGAAAAGTTCGTTGCACCTGGGTGTTGCGTGGATCCGGTCTTCTTCAAAATCCCAAAACCAAAGTCCGATCTCTGCATTCTCTGCGGCATAAAGCAAATGCGAACTGGCTTCGCTGTCAGACGGGATAATTGCAGAGCGCCGATCAATTTTTGCACCGGCGATGAATATCTCGACCTCTTTACCCTGAGAGATAACGGGATGGACTATGACCTCGACCGCATCCTTCTCGTCAGATCTTATCCTGAAATCTAAACTTATCCTGTTGCTTCGTCCTTCAGCGGCTTCATCAATTGCACGCTCAAGCAGCTTCCCCGTAAGCTCCGAAGACTGCCAGAACGCGGTTTCTGCAAACATCTGACCCACTAAGAGCGAAGGATCGGTACCCGTCCGTTCAAATATTCGTCCGGTAAGGGTAACGACCTTTCCGCTGCGGTCGAGGATCCCGTAAAAGTCGAAAACATATTCAAAAACAGATATGCTCTCAGCAGAAAAGCCGCAATTCTTGAATCCGATCTCTAAGGCCTGTCCAGATCTCATTTTTGACCGACGTAGAAAATGCCATGTCCTCATCGACTGCCCGGACAAGGAAATAACCCCGTTCACAGTATTAGAACGGGGTTATTTTATCAGATGGTTGCGGTAAAATCCGCAATATGTCCGGCTAACACCTAATTAAACCGCACGACGTCCGGTAAGAAACCTTACGAGTACCAGGACGAGGGCGGCCACGAGAAGCAGCCAAAGTGCTCCTCCCAGACTTTGCCCTGAGATCATTCCCAAAAGCCAAAGAATCAATAGGATGACAATAATAGTTTCCAACATTGCGAAAAACCTCCTTGTGTTGCGAAATTTGAGAAGATCCTTTTCTCTTCCCCTGACCGTTCAGCCTCCCCGGTGCCGGTCATAACCTGTTGATCACCCAATATGTCAACATCCGTGCCAGTCACACAAAAAGAGGCCTAAACCTTTTACAGACAACATTTGATCTGATCTATACAAGGAAGCAGCACTGAGGTTAGTGTATTGAAATGAGACAAGTCCACCTGAAGCTACCCGTCGATGACCGTGAGCACAAGAAGATCTTCCGATTACTTAAGTGCTTTAATGACAACCAATTGTCCCCCTTTCGAATGACTTCGTCCTTAGCCTTAAATAAGAAAACGGCCCTGGCACATACTTTGCGCTAAAAGGACTTGTGAATATCTTGATATTCGGCACGGGTCTAGAGCAGGCGCCGAAGGGCCAGGAAACCCTATCGATGCTGCCCTACAATTACACCAGGGGTTTACCCGGCTTCGCGCGGAATCGTTCGAATTTGATACAATGACATCGTCCTACGAGATTTTAAGTTCATAAATCATGGCAAATAAGGCACTGATCATCGACGACGACCGCTCAGCCCTCGAGCTTCTTACGATTTATCTCTCTGAAGACGGGTTTGAAGTGGATCCGGCGGAAAACGGGAAAGCGGGCTTGCAGTTGGCTGAAAAGAATGAATATGACATAGTCCTCACGGATCTGAACCTTCCGGATATTCACGGGATCGAGATGGTCCGCCGTTCAAAAGAGATCTCGCCCACTACAGAAATTATTGTTGTGACCGGCGAGGACTCTGCTGCAAGAGCGATCGAGGCAACAAGGGCCGGGGCTTTCGATTACATCACAAAACCGGTCGATTACGAGAAACTGATGGTGAACGTCCGCAATGCGGTCGTACGAAAACGACAGGTCCTCATAAATTCCCAACAGGCACGAGAGATCGAAGAACTCCGCGGACGCCTCTCAAGCCGAACGTCCTACGAGGGTGTCATCGGCGGTGCCCGCTCAATGCAGGACATTTACGAAATAATCGAGAACGTTGCTGGATCTGATGCGAACATATTGATCCTTGGCGAATCCGGCACCGGAAAAGAGGTGATCGCCAACGCCATCCACTACAAGAGTCATCGCTCGGCCAAGCCCTTTGTAAAGGTTAACTGCTCCGCCCTTCCAAAAGACCTGATCGAATCACAGCTCTTCGGCCATATAAAGGGCTCCTTCACTGGTGCGAATGCCGATAAGGTGGGCTTCATTGGGCAAGCCGCGGGCGGAAGCCTTTTATTGGACGAGATCGGCGAGATGCCTATCGATCTTCAGCCGAAGCTCCTCCGTGTGCTTCAGGAAAAGGTATTCTATCGCGTTGGCAGCGACAAACCGCAAGAGGCCGACTTTCGGTTGATCTGCTCGACCAATCGCGACCCATTTGAGGCGATCGAGGAAGGAAACCTGCGGGAGGATCTTTATTACCGTATCAATACGATCGAGATCAGGATCCCGCCGTTGCGCGAAAGAATGGAAGATGTCCCGATGCTTGCAGAACATTTTCTCGAGATGTACACGGAGAAGTACAAGCGCAAAGGCCTCAGGTTCGCGCGGTCTGCGTATGACCAGATGCTTAACCACTCGTGGCGGGGCAACGTCCGTGAACTTCAGCATTCAATAGAGAGGGCGGTGCTCCTCAGCCGGGGCAATGCGATCGAAGCGCTTGATGTCCGAACTGAAGGTTTTGAGGACGCCATTGTTGCGGCCCCGGCCGAGTCTCGCGCGGCGGCAGTCGGCTCTGTTCTTCCGCTGTCAGATGCGGGGCACTCTCGGTTGACACCGGGCCTAAGAGGGGCTGAACTTTTTGAAGAGGTAGGAAGGTTGATCGTGGACAATCTTGACGAGCCCTCAGACGATTCGAACCAGGAAGATGTATTTGGCAATCTTGAAAGCGGTGTGGTTCTTGCGGCCCTGAGACGGACGCGGGGAAATAAACAGGCCGCCGCAAATCTTTTAGGCCTCTACAGGCCGAGGCTTTACGGAATGATAAAGCGACACAACCTCGAAGACCGCATTTGACCAAAAATTGACCGCTAAACTGCCCTGCCGAGCGTCGTTTCGATCCGAAACCAGGCAGGGCATTCTAATGGGCGATCGAGGATCTACTGCGATTGAGTGGGTACCTTGATCTCAACATCGATCTCGTGCTTTTTCGTGCCGGTCAATAACCCGCTGTAATAAACGGCTCCTACGATCATAGCCACAACAATTATTGTTGTCAGTGCCCAAATAACATTGCTTCCAGTTGAGTTTTCTTCTGCCATTATTAATATCCTCCAATGTATGAATTTGATACAAGAAGACCGAACATTAATGACAAGTTTCAACTAGCGTTCCAAAGTCAAAAGGTTCGGCCAAAGATCACCGACCACGTTCATTCAGAGACTGTCAGAATAAATGAAACTTGTAATTAAAGGCTCTAAGGTGTAAAGATAACAATACGCAAAAAAGTAACGACCCACGAAGGGCGCATTTTCAGGCCTCGAAGAAATCGATCAAACGGAGGAATATATGACGATAGTTTGGCAGTTATTGGTAGGTTTAGTGATAGGTGTCATCGCCCGCTTATTGATCCCTGGACAAGAACAGATCGTCGGCGGCATTCTCGGATGGGTGGTCACTGCCTTGGTCGGCGTTGCCGGGTCTTTTCTGGGAACCTCGATAGGAAGGATGCTCTGGCGTGACGAAAAGTATTCGGCTGGATGGATCATGTCGATACTTGGTGCAGTTCTTCTCCTGCTCCTGTTCCGATGGCTGTTCTGACCGTCTTTTCGGTCATTCTTGCAGCCACTTAGCATCAATAACGCCTCGTCAAGATCGACGAGGCGTTTGTCATTTCGATTCTCGCCATCCGGAAGTTGTTACTGATTGATCGTTTCTCCATAGAAAACGAAGACCAAGATTCCACATCGGAAGGTGTGGATGCTGAGGGGACGGCTGGTTTTTTGAAGAGAAGCGATCAGCCGTCCTCTTGCTCTACCCGCCACGCGCGGCGGGCTGCTGACTAGAAGGGTCAGATAGCCGGTCCATCACCGGGAAGTTCCATTCTTATCAACCCGTCAAACTGGACATTGTAGGCGACGCCCTTTACCGGAACAGACATCTCTTCTTCCGTTTTCCCGGTCGAGTTCGCGAGGCCGATGCTGGCAAAATAACAAGAGGCGCCATGCTCTCGTGCATGCTTTACGAGTCTTTCATATGCTTCCATTCCTTCCTCGAACCGGCCGCGTCCAGGATATAAGCCGGCTCTCACGACGAAGAAGGCCAATTCACCCTCTTTTTCTGCAATGATCTGAGGTTCAGATGAGAGATCTGCTGCAATGTCGGCACTTTGGATGACCCAGCCGTCTTTCTCAAGCTGCTTGAAAAGTATTTCTATCCCGAATGCATGGATGTCATCCGGCGTCATCAGTTCCCCATTTCCCATATCCTAATTGTCGGCCACCCCCGCCATTAAACACAAGCCCGCTTCTTGCTAAGTTCAATGCCTTCTTCAATGGTATATTTGACCAATGGACGCAAAGACAGCCGGCCCCGCAAGCCCGACAATATCTGTGGAAATGATCCATGCCGCCCGCGAACTTGTCTCACCGTTGACCAAGCGTACACCTTGCGAAAGGAGTGAGACGCTCAGCAACCTTCTGGAAACTAACGTGTTCGTAAAGTACGAGCTCTTTCAGCGAGCCGGCTCTTTCAAGGTTAGGGGGGCATTCAACAAGCTTCTGAACCTTTCTGCTGAAGAAAGAAAGCGTGGCGTGGTGGCAGTAAGCGGAGGCAATCACGCTCAGGCGGTGGCCTATTGCTCCGCCAGGCTCGGTATTGATGCCGTTATAGTGATGCCGCAGAACACCCCAAAGCTTTACCTCGACGCCACCGCCGGCTATGGCGCGGAGATCAAAAAAGTTCCCTCCATAGCAGATGCTTTCGCAATGATGGAGGAATACCACACAATCGGCCGCGTCGTTATTCATCCCTTCGATGACCCTTTAGTGATTGCGGGCCAGGGCACCGTGGGCCTCGAGATATGCGAGGATGTCCCCGGGGTTTCGGACGTGTTCGTCAGCATCGGCGGCGGAGGACTTGCGGCCGGCATCGCGATCGCATTAAGGGAGCGGTATCCGGCGGTCAGGGTTTGGGGTGTCGAGACCGAAGGAGCAAATGCGATGGCGCTCGCGCTTGAAGCTGGCCATCCGGTTACACTTCCCACAATAACTTCGATAGCCAAGACTCTTGGAGCCCCATTTGTTTCAGATCTCACCCTCGGGCTTGCTAGGGAATTGCTTGAAAGCGTTACCGTGGTTACCGACGCCGAAACCGTCCGGGCGATGGTCCTCATTATGGAGCGGCTCAAGGTCATCACCGAACCTGCGGCTTCTTGTACGCTGGCCGCTGCACTTCGAAATAAGGGCCGATTTGGCCCTGACCAAAACGTGGTTCTTGTCCTGTGTGGCGGGAATACGGGTGCGGAAGACCTTTGCCGATACTTGGCAGAGTTCGGTCAAGTTTCCGATATCTAGAAAAGTCGCCCACTTTTCAAGGCTATTTTGAAGCTCTTCGAGGAGTATATCCTTTCTTTCCATTGACCAGGTACGGCAGGCCCGGACGCAGGTCGATCTTTATGGCGCGCCTTTTGCCGTCGGCTGCTCGATTTGTCGGATAATAGCCTATCAGGTATCGCTGATTCATTTCGTTCAGGATCCGCAAATAGACCTCACCGGCAGCTTCTGGATCATCAAGATACTCGGTGTTGCCTCCGGTCAGCCTGGAAAGTTCTGCTATAGCAGCGGCATCGCGTGCGCGCCATTTTGCCCAATGCTTATAAAACTGACGCGTCGCTCCGATCTTCTTCGGATCACCGGAATCAACGATGTCCTTCGCTTCTCGTGCAAATACTTTCTCAAGGTCCAACTCTTTTTCGCTGATGTTGCCGCCCGATGTCTTGTTTCTCGGTCTGACCCCGGGGATTATCGAATAAACAGTGGTGCCGGCTCTTTCAAGAAGCGTGGTAAGGTCTGAAAAACGTCGCAGCTGTCCGGAGCATGATCGGTTAAGCGAAGGTCTCTCAGCCAAAAGTCGGGCCATCTCATCGCCATCCGTCTGAAGGATCACGACCGGCCTCTTGTCTCCAGCCTCAAACAATTCTTGCACAGCACCGTAGAGTGCGGTCATCTGCCTGCTCTTGCCAAAATCCCTTGCCGCAACCCGTTGCCTTAGTCGTTCGAGACTCTGTGCTAGAACTGACTTATCTGAGGTAAAATCGGCGAGAAGCTCGACGTCGTCCGTTACAATGGCCATCTTATCGATGGGGTCTAGCAGATCTACCAGAACTTTTGCTGCCCTGATGCTTGTATCAATATAGGGCCGCTGGCTTTGGCTATAGTCAATGATCAGAACTATGGAACGTCCGATGCTATGCTGAGACCTTCCAAAGAAGAAAGCCTCTATTTTTTGCGGAACGCCGTCTTCCTCGACCAGAAAATCGGCTGCCCCTAACCCTGTTATCCTTTTTCCGCTTCTGTCACGAACATCGAACTCTGTCACTACCAGGTCGGTGTGCACTCGTATCACATCCGGTTCCTCTTGTAAGTGCTCTCGGGGATTGTTTTCTCCGGCGCCCGCAGCGTCAATCTGCAAAGCGAGGTTTGACCTATCCAGCTTGATAGCCGATCCGGTGCATGGGTCCGCTTTTTGGCCGTGTAGAATCTGGGAACACACGGCCATCCAAACAGAAACGAACACGAGGTATGTGGGAAATCGCGACATTTTCCTCGGTACCGCTATTGAATCACCAAACGGAATGCGCAGGAATTATAGCGCAAACTTTCAGCAGGACGCCATAGAATTTCGTTACCCGAGCTTTCGGGCCATCCGGCCCAATGCGGCGATATCGGACCGATCCCTGCTCCATCTTGAACATTGACTCTTCGTGCGTTTGAAAACCAAATGCGAGTAGATCCGAGAAGCACAAGCAAACTTACTCAAAAAGAAACTGATGCTGGTTAGGCTTAGGGAGGCCGGATAAATTGGCGGCTAGAATTCGATGCCCTGCTGAGCATAGATACCGGCGTGAAACGGGTGCTTGACTTCTTTCATCTCGGTCACGAGGTCCGCAGCATCTATCAGCTTGTTCGGCGCATTTCGCCCCGTCAGAACGAGATGCAAGCTGGGCTGCACGGCGCGGATCTTTGCGATCGTCTTGAGAACATCGTCAAGATCAAGGAAGCCGTAGTCGAGAACATAGATGAGCTCGTCAAAGACGAGAAGGTCATACTCGCCGCTCTCCATTTTAGAGACACAAAGCTCCCAAGTGGACTTCGCTGTCTGGATGTCCTGGGCGGTGTCGTTGGTGTCCCAGGTAAATCCATCGCCCATCGTATGGACCTCAATACCAAGTTTCTCAAGGGATTCGTGCTCCCCGTAGCGGTCATTCTTCGACTTCATGAATTGGATCATGCAGCACGAAAGCCCCCGGCCACCCGCCCTTACCAGAAGACCGATTGCAGCGGTTGTTTTGCCTTTGCCGTCACCTGTATTTACCATCAGGAGGCCCTTGGTCTTTTCCCGATAGTCAGCACGACGCCATTTATATCGCTTTTCTTTCTTGTCGGGTTTGTCGGGCATTAGGCAGGTTCGATTGAAGTAAACAAGAGAGCGATCCAACTCCTGATATATTCAAACAGGGATCAGCATTGGTTCAAAGCACATCCGGGGCGATGGTGATGTCTCCAGCGGCGGTCGCCTCCGCACGCTCAACTGCTTCCTTTACGGCCGCGACTATCTCTGCTTCCTTCTCATCCCAATCACCCTCGATCCGCAGGCCTGCAGCATTGCGATGGCCGCCGCCGCCGAATTTCTCGGCCACTTTCGCCACATTGATGTCGCCTTTTGAACGGAGGCTGACTCGGTACTGTCGCTCCCCGACCTCGCGCATATAGACGGCGGCAAGTATCTCTCTAGCGGAAAGCGGTATATTGACGAAGCCATTGTTGTCGCCGTCCACCGCATTGGCCGCCTCGCGCATTTCCAGGGTCTGCCGCAAAAAGGCAACCTTTCCACTCGGGTCGCGCCTCACGGTAGCCAGGACCTGCCGCATCAGTTCGATCCTTGACCAGGGATAGTTATTGTAAACGGCCTCAGAGATTGCCGCGGGCTTGACGCCCGCCTTGATCAACTCTGAGGCTACTTTGAGTGTACGCTCAGTGGTGTTTGAAAAATGGAAAGAGCCCGTGTCTGTAACAAGAGCCATATAAACACACTCAGCGATCTCTCTGGTTATCCTCCCGCCAATGGCCTTACAGAGGTTATAGATCATTTCACCGACGGCCGACGCGGTCGAATCTATCCAGTTTATGGTACCGAAATGCTCGCTGGTCGAATGATGGTCAATGTTGACGGTGAACTGGCCTTCCAGCCCGGAAAGGCCCGGACGTTCAAGATCAGAACATTCGATCACAAAAACCGCATCGTAATCGCTTCCTACGCTTTCGATGTTCCGAATTTGATCGGCACCGGGCAGGCTCCGATAAGCAAGCGGAACGTCGCCCCTTACTATAACTTCGGCTGACTTGCCGAGGCTTTTCAGCAGCCAGTAAAGGCCCAGCGATGAGCCAACGCCGTCGCCATCGGGCTTTATATGCGTGGTGATCGCAAAACTCTGCTTATTTTCAATCAGCTCAACTACTTGACTTAACACAACACCCAAAGGAAAAAGGAATAAGAAGGCAGTGCACGACCAAACTCAATGGCGGCTCAGCAATTATTCTCCAGGATCCTCTTTCCTTTACTCTCCTTAACTTTCTTCAAATTCCCCTTGGGCCCTGAGATCATCAAGGATCCGGCCCACGGTAGCGGCATTTTCCTCCGCCGTATCCCGCACAAAGAAGAGATGGGGAGTATGTCGAAGGTTCATGTTCATCGTCACCTGCTGCCGGACATAAATGGCAGCATGCTGCAATGCCGCAAGAGCCCTCTTTGTTTCCGATTCATCACCGGCGACCACAACGTAAACCTTTGCCTCGCGGAGATCATCGCTGACCCTGACCTCGGTAACCGTAACGCCCGCGAGACGCGGATCGTCAAGCTCGAAACCGACCACTTCGGCTATCTCTTCCCGCAATGCTTCAGCCAATCGTTCCGGCCGCCTCATATACCTGATTCAGTGCGAATTGCACTACAATTCCGTTGCCGCCGTCTTTTCGATCACGAAAGCCTCGATCTCGTCCCCGATCTTGATGTCGTTAAAATTGACGAGACTGATACCGCATTCAAAGCCCTGCTTGACCTCATTTACGTCGTCCTTAAATCGCCGAAGCGTGGCAATATCGCCCTCCCACGTAACAACGCCGTCGCGGATCAGCCTGGCCTTTGCCTGGCGCCGGATAAGACCTTCCGTAACCCGGCACCCGGCGATCATGCCAACCTTCGAAACTTTGAATGTTTCCTGAACAACGGCCTTGCCGAGAATTACCTCCTTCTCGATCGCATCCAGCATTCCGATCATCGCGGCCTTGATCTCTTCCTCTACCTTGTAAATTATCGAGTGGAGACGGATATCGACATCCTCTTGACGTGCGATCTCGGAAACACGTGCTTCCGGCCTTACGTTAAAGCCAATGATGACCACCGCGGTCGATGAATCGTCGGCCTGGGTAGCAGAAGCGAGCAGCACATCGGATTCGGCGATAGCTCCCACTCCGGCACGGATGACTCGAACCTTGACCTTGTCGGTCGACAATTTTTCCAATGTTCCCTTAAGAACCTCGACCGATCCCTGCACATCCGCCTTGAGAATGACGAGAAGCTCTTTGATCTCTGCAAGGCCAAGCGACTCTATACCGCGTTTGGTTGTTTTGATCATTGCCGCCTGCCGCGCCTGCATCTGCCTTTGTCCGGCGATCGTCTGTGCTCGGTCAATATCAGAGACCACTTGGAACATATCTCCGGCCTGCGGAACGCCCTGCAGACCAAGAATTTCGACCGGCGTCGCCGGCGGCGCTTCTGAAACCTGCTCGCCGCGGTCCGAGAACATTGCCCTCACCTTTCCATAGTATTGGCCGACAATAAAGGGGTCGCCGACTCTAAGGGTTCCTTGCTGGACAAGCGCCGTCGCGACTGCACCGCGGCCTTTATCGAGCTTTGCCTCAAGAACGACGCCGGCAGCGCGGCGAGTCGGGCTTGCCCGAAGTTCAAGAATGTCGGCTTGAAGGAGGACGGTCTCAAGCAGTGTGTCGAGGTTCTGTCCCTGTTTTGCAGAGACAGGCACCATTTCAACGTCGCCCCCCCAATCTACTGGCTGAAGGCCTAAAGAGGCTAGGCCCTGTTTCACCTTATCGGGATTCGCGTCTGGTTTGTCTATCTTATTTATCGCAACGATGATGGGCACCCCTGCCGCCTTTGAGTGTTCGACGGCCTCGATGGTCTGCGGCATTACGCCGTCGTCCGCGGCCACGACGAGAATAACTATGTCAGTTGCTTTGGCGCCGCGGGCACGCATCATTGTGAATGCTTCGTGGCCGGGAGTGTCCAGGAACACGACCCGCCGCTGTTCCGACTGATTCTCCGGATTTGGTACATAAACGCTGTAAGCGCCGATGTGCTGAGTGATTCCACCCGCTTCGCCCTCCGCAACATTCGAGGAACGTATCGCATCGAGAAGCGAGGTCTTGCCGTGATCGACGTGTCCCATCACAGTGATCACTGGCGCTCTCGGAAGCTCTTCATCATCAGCATCGGCCGCGATCAACTCCTCGAACTCCTGCTCGATCACCATTTCCTCAAAGGGAACAAAGGAAATGTCGAAACCGAAATCAAACCCCATCTCGATCGCCATCTTTTCACCGATAGGCTGATTGAGCGTAGCGAATATGCCTCGCTTTATCAGAAGCTGTACGATGTCTCGAGGTGTGATCCCAAGGGCTTCCGCAAACTCACGAACCGTCGCCCCTTCCGTCAACCTGATCGGTTTCAGATCGGCTCCTTCGGAACGATTGACCTGATCAAGCACCCTTTCTTCTATCGTCCGAAGCCGTGGGGCCTCCTGCTCGCGTTCGGCGAACCTGCTTCTCGCATCTGGCTTTCCTTTGCGGCCGCCAGATCTTCCGGGACGGCGTCGATTGTCGGCCGGCGGCGTATAGGTCATCTGCGGAGCGGCCGTCTCACCCGGTGTACCTCGAAAATCGGTTCGACGCCCCCGATCCGCGGGCCGATCCCCCACTAGCTTTCCGGTCTTTGTAGGAGCCTCGGTCACGACCCTTTCGCCGGGCTTAACCCCCTTGTTTAGAGCGTCGCGGGTCAGTGTCAGCTTTTTGATCTGGGTTCCTGAGGGTGTCGCTGGCGGAACCGAGACCGGGGCGGGAGCGGCGGCGGTCGCTTCAGTCGAAACCTTTGGCATTTCGGACTCTTGGCCCGCTGACGGCTCCCTCGCTTCCAACATCTCGGATGGAGTTGGGGATTCTTCGGCCTTTACGACCTTCTTTCGAAGCTTGTAGCTGCGAGCAGCCGGAGCCGTAGGTTCTTCAACCTCCGTCGGCGCGGCCGGCGGCGTCTCGACTTCTGGTTCAACTGCCTCCTTGACTTCCTGGATCGCCGCTTCTTCAAGCGGTGCTTCTTCCTCGGGTGCCGGCGCTTCTTTTTTTGCTTTTACAGCCTTAATGACCTTGATCGCCCTCTTTGGGGCGGTTTCGGTCTTGGGAAAGTACTTGAGACGGATCTTGTCGGCAAGCTCAATAGGGACGGAATTAGAAGGGACGCTAACATCCGCGCCTTCACGCCGCAGATCTTCCATTACACGTTTCGCATCTTGCTTTAGCTCGCGTGCCAGGTCGTAGATCCGGATTTTCTTTCCAATAGGCATATTCTATCGATTTTCGCCCGGATCCGATCGATCCGTTTTCAAGTGGCCGTACCAGGCGAAATCAACACGGCCAAGAAAGATGAGAGGTTACTTGCTCTCATCTTCGTTCTCAATGCTTTCGGCTTCGGACAAATTTCCCGCTTCATTTACGCCTGGAGCAGCGTCATCTGCGTGGTTGTCCTCATTTGCCGGCTCCTCGCCGAAAGAGCCTTCAGCAATTTCGACATTGCCATCCTCTGTCTCACCGCTATCCTCGGCAGTCTCAAGTTGATTGGCCGTCGTTGCAGCATCAGACCCCTCGGCCGGAAGATCTTCCGAAGCCTCGGTTTCTGATCTGACTTCGCCGTCACCCTGCTCAGTTGTTGCTACCTCAGCTTCGCCATCTATGCTTTCCTCAGAAACAGAATCGTCACCTGCAGCTGGCTCCCCAGCAGTGATTTTTGCCTCACCATCTGCAGTTGCCCCGATCTCAAGGTTCTTCGCCTCGACGATCGCCTTTGCTGAAGCGATCATTGATTCTGCCTGATCCATACTCACGTCCAAGAGGTCAACGATGTCGTCGACGCTCGCTGCCGCTAACGATTCCACATCGACTATCCCTTTCTCGATAAGTGTATCCGCCTGGTTCGCGGTCACTCCTTCGATCGCAGTTATCGGCACCGCTTCTCCAGATGCCATCATTCTGCCCATTTGCTGGGTGATCTCTTGTTTGAGGACGTCCTCGCTGATGATCTTGATGTCCCAACCAACAAGCCTTGTCGCCAGCCTTACGTTTTGCCCTTTTTTGCCGATGGCAAGACTCAGCTGATCTTCGGCGACGATCACCTCCATCTCCCGCTTTTCGAGATTCGTGATCCTCACCTGCGATACCTTTGCCGGTGACAGGGCATTCGCCGCAAAAACCGAGGGCTCGTCGGACCATTCAATGATATCGATCTTCTCCCCTCGCAGTTCTTTTATGATCGACTGGACGCGAGACCCCTTCATGCCTACGCAAGCGCCGACGGGGTCGACGTCTTTTTCGTTGGACATTACGGCGATCTTGGCTCGGTCGCCTGGTTCTCTGACAGCCGACTTGATCACCACCGTATCGTCATATATTTCTGGAACTTCCATCTCGAAAAGCCGTTTGATGAGTTCGGCTGAAGCCCTCGAAACCTTTATCTGCTGGCCTTTTTGTTCCTTCGATATATCTACAATTACCACCCTGAGCCTTTCGCCCTGATTCCAGATCTCCCCTCGAGATTGTTCTTTTCGCGGCAAGATCGCTTCAAGGTTACCTCCGAGGTCAATTATCATGTCTCCGCGTTCAAATCGCTTTACGGTACCGTTTATCAGTTCTCCTTTCCGATCGATGTACTCATCGTAAACCTTCTCCCTTATTGCCTCGCGGACCTTTTGAACGAGTATCTGTTTTGCCGTCTGAGCCGCAATGCGGCCCATTTCTTCCTGCGGGAGCGGGATAAGAAGCATGTCGCCGACCTCGATCTCGTCTCCCGCCAATTCCTGTGCTTCTTCGAGCGAAAGCTCCGCCGACGGGTTTTCAACCTCTTCGACAACGGTCTTTTGGACAGCGATCTCTATAACGCCTTCCTCATTGTTCCAGTCTACCTGAATGCTGTCACCAGTTTTGTCGTGCGATTTGAACTGCTTACGGGCTGCGGCCTTTACCGCGTCCTTCATTGCCTCGATAACCATTTCGCGATCGAGTCCCTGTTCGTTGCACAGCACCTCTATACTTTGTCCGATCGATGATGTCATAACTAGCGCTTCTTAAATTCCTTATCCAGATCGACTCGTAAATTCGCCTTCAACACATTTGAGTGAGGAAATCGTATCTCTCCCATTTTCTTTTCACTCAGGACCACCTCATCACCATCTATCGCGGTTATCGTACCTATAAAGACCTTTTGATCCTTAACCGGCTCGCTAAGCTTCACCTTTGCCTTTTGCCCCGTAAATTTTCGAAAGTCGTCAATGGTGAACAACTCCCTTTCCAAGCCCGGCGACGAAACTTCCAGCACATATGAATTGGGTATCAGATCGTCGGCATCAAGCCTGTCTTCCATCTTCCTGGAGACGTCCGCACAATCTTCAACACTGACGCCGCCCGGTTTGTCGATATAGGTGCGAACGGTCATATTTCGATTTTCGCCCACAACCTCAAGATGAATGAACTCGACCCCAGTCTCGGCTGCCGCCAATGCGGCGATATCCTTGATCTTCTGCTCGATGCCGGGAACCTTCATCGTTTTCAACCCAAAATAAAAAGTGGGTGCGAAACCCACTGGACCAGTCTCATGACTCGCACGAAACGAGAATTATAACGCTGGGGTCAGGTAATAATCAAGCAGAAATATCAGATTTTCTCCCTCAGGCTTGCCATGATGCCACTTATGGAATCGACTCGCTTCGCAACGGTCTCAAAGTGTTTTCGTGAAGGCGAAGCAGCAAACTCCTCAAGCATGATCACCAACTCGCGAGCTTCGGCAAGCAGGCGGTTGGCGTCTTTTGTGATCTCGCGGGCAGTATCGGGCTTATTGTTCATCACCCGCTTCGCCTCGGCCGTCCCCCAATGGGTTATCTTGACAACTCGCGGCCGCGGCGTTTCTGCCACCCAACTTTCCGTGAGCAGGTGCTGCGAGATATTCTCGATGTTAGAAAAAAAGCCTTCCTGCTTCAGAAGGTCGTTGAGATCCACTTCGACCGAATCTTTCCCGCCGGTGACCTCGTAGATCTTGGTAAGGATCTTGTGGTAAACGTCCATCGCTTAAGTTATCGAATCGTTCGCTGTCGGAACATCATCAGCCTTTGCGGCATTAAACGCAAGCAAGGCCGCCCCGATCAAACCTGAGTCATTTCCCAAGGATGCGCGGAAGATTCTAGCACGTTCCGCAGGTTCGCGAAATGCCCTTTTTCCAATTTCTGTCTTCACAGAACCGACAAAAAGCTCCCAACCCTGCGCAACACCGCCGCCAATAACAATTGCCTCGGGATTCAGAACATTGATCAACCCAGCAAGCGCAAGGCCCAGATATGCACCGGCGAGCCGAAAAACCTCTTTGGCCAGTGGATCGCCTTCGGAAGCGTGTTCGTGTATAGCCAATGCATCCAGGCATACATCCTCTGTCCAACCTGCAGCAGGAAAATTTACCGCAAGCTCGCGAGCGATCCTTACCATTGCCGTCGCTGACGAATACTGTTCAAGGCAGCCGTTGCTGCCACAGCCGCAAGGCGGCCCCAAAGGTTCAACGCATATGTGCCCGAGCTCTCCCGCAGTACCATCGGGGCCCCGAAGCAGCTTTCCGTCAATGATCAACCCGCCGCCGACTCCTGTGCCTAGGGTGACACATACCGAGGAGGAATAGCCCTTTGAAGCGCCAAGCCAGTGTTCACCGACCGCGGCCGCATTCGCATCATTTTCAAGCACGACTCGAAGGCCCAAGCTCCGCGAAAGTGGGCCGCGTAGGTCACGTTCATCGAGCTCCGGAAGGTTAGGTGAACTGAAAATGAGGCCCTCGGCGGACGACATTATCGCCGGTATCGCAAAACCGAAAGCAATTGGCTGCCTTCCTGTAATGCCCGAACAACGCTCGGCAAGTTCGATGGTTGCTGCCAAAATGCGGCTTTCATCTTGGCCGCGAGGCGTTTCTGCTTCCGCCCGGGCGACGATGTTCCCCTTCGAATCAACCGCTGCGACCCTCAGATTCGTTCCGCCAAGATCGCCCGCCAAGACAACGTCATTCATAAATGAGATCTTCTGGCCCGCTCACGGGCGCTTTGGCCGGTCGGACTCGGGAATGTTCTTGTAAACATCCTCATACTTGGCATATCCATCCTGAATGACAGTGGACATCAGGTTGTCCTTGTCGACCGTCACAACCTCAAGAAGGATCGCGGGGACATCCTTTCCGATACTCTCGTTTCGGAATGGAGTCGTGTTTAGAGGTTCACCCTTTGCAAGCTTGATCGCCGCCTCAACAGCACCGCTGGCGAGCGGAATTATCGCTTTGTAGATGGTCATAGACTGCCGGCCTGCCGCAATGTTTTGGAGTGCTTCGAGGCCTGCATCCTGCCCTGTAACAATAACTTTCCCTGCAAGGTTCTTTTTAGCCAGTGCCGAAACAACTCCCCCGGCCATTCCGTCATTAGAAACGACAAAGGCCTGGATGTCATCGTTATGCTGTGTGAGCGCGTTCTCGGCAAAATTCAACGCGAGTTCCGGCTTCCAATCTGTAATGAATTGGTCAGCTACGATCTTGATGTCGCCCCGGTCGATAGCTGGCTGTAGCACCGCCAACTGTTCTTTTTTCATAATGCTCGCGTTATTATCAGTCGGAGCTCCGTAAACCATCACGTAGTTGCCTTTCGGCACTTTCTCCAAAGCGTATTCTGCGATCTTTCGCCCGATCACCGGAACCTGGTGCGAAATATATAGATCGATCTTGTCCGAATCTATCAGACGGTCGTAGCTGATAACGGGCACATTTTGTGCCTTGGCTTTATCAACCGCGGAAGCGGCTTGTGTCGCATTTTGAGGAGCAATTACAAGGACATCGACCCCTTGTGTCAGCAAATTGTCCACGTCGTTTGCCTGACGTTCCGCATTGTTGTCCGCGACGGTCACGGCACAGTCAACATTCAATTTCCTGCAGTGCGCCTCGAACGCGTCCTTGTCGCGCTGCCAACGTTCTTCCTTTACCGTGGCCATAGAAAATCCGATCTTGATCTTACGATCGGGTTCTTTCTTCCCGGTGTTCGCTCCCTGAGTAGCATCGGATACGCCGCCGCAACCCATCATCATTAACAATGGAACAATAAATATTAAGGACCTAATTATGCTTGATCTCATAGGACTTGTCTCGATGTGAATTTTCCTCCATTTCGCTGGAAAAGTTTTGAAGATTAAACCAGAAAATCGGCGCTCGGGCAATATTGAATGCTGAGCTGAGAATCTTTGCTGCAAAAAGGATCTGTAGGCCTGATTCAGGAAAACGACTTCGCTCATTTGTTCCGTGACGCAATACTTTTCGGGGTTTGTTTTGCCAATGATACTTGGTTTCGCGCCCGCCTAGATGATACGGCATAGTACTGGGCTTTCCCAAAAAAGTATGGCAGCAGACATTTCGCCGCTCTAATTGCTTTAAAATGGAAACAGTTGTGTGATATAAGTTTCTTAAAGGCTTAGGCTTACGTAAGGACTGCCGGGCTTGCCGGAACCGACGGTTCATCGACTCGGCGAATTCTTGCTTTTTATTGACAGCAAAGGGGATTTCGTGCGAAGATTTGAGAGTTTCGCCCTTTGCGGTCGGGACAGTTATTCTATAGGTCAGGAGTTATATGGTCAAGAGACTTTGGATACGCAAGGCGGTGTCTGCTTGCGTGCTTTTTACGGTAGTTACTGCTTCCTCAATGGTCGTTTTGGCCATTCCTGAAAGAACTGCTGCTGAGCTCACGGTAACGGGCAAGTCGGTCAATGGAGAATCGCCGACTGTTTTGGTTAATGGCGAGGTAGCAAGAAGTGGCAGATCAATATTCTCGTCGAGCACGATCTCCACGCCTGCAGGGTCAAAAGCGGTATTGAGTATCGGAAAGTTGGCTAGGATCGAGTTGGACGAGTCCTCTGCGATGGATTTAGTCTTTGACGAAAAAGGTGTCAACGGCGAATTGACATCGGGAAGGTTGACGGTTTTGGGTTCGACGGGTACTGTAAGAATCAGAACGAACGACGGGAAAGTAACTTCCCTCAACACCGGTGAAAGCGTAGATGCCAGTGGTCAGGGGCAAAGGGCCCGGCAAACTGGTGGCAATAACGACTGGTGGATCTGGTTACTTATCGCGGGAGGCGCGGCTGCGGCGGTCATAATCGCGGTTACTCAGTCCAATAACAATAACGTAGTTAGCCCCAATCGCTAGTTCGGTCTGCCCATTTGTGTTTTGAACCATTTTGCCATTGCGGCGATCGCTAAATGCTTGTATTATTAGAACTGATTCAGGAGGATATTGTTTAAATGCTCGCCAATAATTGTTTTCGTAAGCTAATCGCGTCGTTCACTGCAGTTGCTGTCCTTTGTGTTTCTTCTGCCTTTGCATTGCCAGGTTCGAAAGACCTGACAGGTGAGATCACTGTAACGGGACAGGTGACTGTAAACGGCCAGCCGGCTGTATCGAACGCCACGATCCTTTCTGGCAGCACGGTCGTAACCGGCGCCGGTTCGAGCGCGATCATCAGTCTTGGCAAAGTAGGCCGGATAGAAGTTTCCGCCAATTCTAATGTTGTCCTGAATTTTTCTGAGAACAGTATCGTGGCGTCCCTCTCAACAGGTAAGACCAAGGTTGCAAATGCGGCAGGCGTGGCCGCCACTGTGACTACAAAAGATGTAACGGTGATCGCTGACACCAGCCAAGCCGACAACTTTATCGTTGAGGTCGAATGTTCACATACGCACGTTGATACGATCGCTGGAATGGTCACCATGCGAGAGGGAACTTTGGATAAGCAGGTGGCCGCTGGAACCTCGGCTTCTGCAGGGAACTTGGCACAGACCGGCTGTCAGCCGTGTGTGCGTCCTGATTCGGCCCCGCCGGTCAGGATCGGAGGGTGGCCTTGGCTGCTTTTGATCGCGGCTGGAGTTGCAACCGCGGCGATCTTCCTGGGCGGCAATGAGAATGAGAGCGGCGGCGGTTCGATAGTCGTCAGCCCGACCAGGTGATGACAGGTCGCTAAGGCGAGATTTACATTAATTTAGAGCAGTGCGGGTCATGATCAGGTGATTGGCCCGCATAATTTTTGTCGGATCATCATTGGTTTTTGATATTCGCAGTTTAGATATTTCATATGCAGATCGCAGTTATAGGCACCGGCTACGTCGGATTGGTAAGCGGTGCGTGCTTCGCAGAGTTTGGCGTCGATGTAACTTGTGTCGATGTTGACGCAGATAAGATAGAAAAGCTTCAGAATGGCGTGATCCCGATTTACGAGCCGGGGCTAGACCAGCTTGTCCATAGGAATGTAAAGGCGGGGCGGCTTCATTTCACAACAGATCTGGCCTTTGCCGTTAAAAGGGCTTTAGTCGTTTTTCTCGCTGTCGGGACGCCCCCACGCGAAGACGGCACGCCTGACATGAGCTTTTACCAGCAGGCGGCCAAAGAAGTGGCCGAGGCGATGAACGGGTACAAGGTGCTTGTCACAAAGTCCACCGTTCCCATCGGAACCGGTAAGTGGCTTCGTGAGTTCGTAAACGAGAACGCTAAAGGGCCGGTCGAATTTGGCGTCGCTTCGAATCCCGAGTTCCTTAGGGAGGGTGCGGCTATTGACGATTTCATGCGTCCGAATCGTGTTGTGATCGGCAGCGATGATGAAAGGGCCATCGAGGTGATGAAGGAGCTTTACAGGCCGCTGTACCTTATCGAAACACCTTTCGTGATCACCTCTCTCGAGGCGGCCGAGTTGATAAAGTATGCCGCAAACGCCTTTCTGGCTACTAAGATCACTTTCATAAATGAAGTAGCAAATCTCTGCGACGCGATCGGGTGCGATGTTCACGATGTGGCACGCGGAATGGGAATGGACAATCGAATTGGCAGAAAATTCCTTCATCCTGGTCCTGGTTACGGTGGTTCGTGTTTTCCAAAGGATACGCGGGCGCTCACAACGGTCGCGGACCAGTTCGGTGTTGAGACGCTGATCGTCGACGCGGTCATCGAAGCGAATCAGCGCCAGAGGATGGCAATGATCCCGAAGATCGAAAAGCTTGTGGGCGATATCTCGGGCAAGCAGATCGGCGTGCTCGGCCTCTCGTTCAAGCCCGAAACGGACGACATGAGAGAATCGCCGGCAACAGACATAATCCTTGCCATACTCGAGAAGGGCGGTAAGGTCAAAGCCTTCGACCCCGTCGCGATGGAAGAAGCAAAACACCACATCACTGGTATCGAATTTGCCGACGACGAATACGATGCGATAGCGGGCGCTGACGCATTGGTGATCATCACGGAATGGAATCAATTCCGTGCGCTCGATATGGCCCGCGTGAAGGAACTGCTTAAGTCGCCGAAGATAGCCGATCTGAGGAATGTCTATGAGCCTGAGGACATGCGGGAATTGGGTTTCGAATATGTCGGTGTGGGCAGGTGATCGCAACGGCCGGCCGTCTTCGGTGACCATTAAGTCAGAACTAACGTATTATACGGTAAAATTTTAACGTTCTCTTTTCCGTCTATGCCGATGACTGAAAATTGTCTTGTAACCGGCGGTGCCGGATTCATTGGTTCCAACCTCGCCGACGAACTTCTCCGACTCGGGGCAAAGGTCCGAATAATCGATGACCTTAGTACGGGGTTTCGAGAGAACCTTGAAGAGATCAGGGGCGAATTCGATTTTATAGAAGGCGACCTTAACAATGAGGGTCTGCTTGATCGCGCGGTCGATGGGATCGACGTCGTATTTCATCAGGCCGCACTTCCGAGTGTTCCGCGTTCAGTAGAACAGCCGTCGGCGACCCATGAAGCCTGTGTCAATGCGACCTTCAGGCTGCTGGAGGCCTCTCGCCGGGCTGGAGTACGTCGATTCGTTTATGCTGCATCCAGTTCTGCCTACGGCGACCAGGAAGCCTTGCCGAAGACAGAAACCATGCGTCCTGATCCGCTTTCACCCTACGCGGTTGCGAAACTTACCGGGGAATACTATTGCAGCGTTTTTCACAAGGTGTATGGGCTTAAAACCCTGTCCCTCAGATACTTCAATGTGTTTGGCCCCAGGCAAAACCCGTCTTCTCCGTATTCCGGCGTTATTTCCCGGTTCATTGACGCCCTGATGAAAGGCTCAACTCCGGTCATCTACGGCGACGGTGAACAAACCCGTGACTTTACGTATGTGGACAATGTAGTCGCTGCAAATATCAAGGCCGCCCAAGCTCGGGAAGGGTTTGGCGAGGTGCTAAACGTTGCGAATGGAGAGAGAATATCATTGAATCAGCTGCTTGAGGTCGCAAAGCGCGTGACCGGTAGGCCCGATGTCAAGGCAGACCATCTCGATGGCCGCCTCGGCGATGTTCGGCATTCGCAGGCAGATAATTCACGTGCGGTAGAAGTGTTAGGTTACGAAAAACTGGTCGACCTTGAAGAGGGTCTGCGGCGGACGATCGAGTGGTGGAGGACCAGCCGTTTCGCCAGCTGATCCTCATTGTCTGTTGGGAACTAATCCGTCAACGAGAACACATCATTCCCCACTGCCGAATTTACCGTGATCTCCCGTGCCCTAAAATTCGCATAAACCGTCATCTGTTCTGTATCAAATCTCTGGGCATAGCGTTCGGGTAAAAGCACACCCTCCACCAGTCGGTTCTTATCGATCTCAACCGAAGTAGTAACAGTTCGACCGCCGACTGTATAGCTAGAATCGTAAGCCTTTACCTGAAGTGTTTTCTCGTCAAGATAAAAATCCGTAAAATAGCCCTCCGGCGAGGTCATCCTGAATCCAATCCGCTTTCGTTTCGCTTCGGGCAGCGCCGTGATGATAAAACCCTGCTTGCCAATTTGCTGAAGCATCGGGAGCCCCAGCCTGTTTACCGGCGGCAAAGTGAATCCTCCCCGGATGGAAGATGACGTTTCAGTGCCGTCGTAAACCTGCTTCAAAGGCTGGAACGGGTTTTCGATCTCGATACGGTACTTTTCGCCCGCTAGTATGATCGAAAAGGTCGCAGGAATCGCCTGCGGAAAAGCTGAGGTCGTGACATCGACAGTACCCTTAACGATCATCGAACTCATGCCGCGGAATTTATCTCCGCCATGGGCAGCTATGGTCCTCTCAGCAAGTTCGGTCGGCGACGAGGGAGCCTTTTCGTTTTTACCGGCCGCACTTCGCGACGCGGGCTGCGCCTCGACAGAACCAGCGACCAAAATTACCAGCAAGAAATTGAATACAAGTTTACGCATAGGGGCCTCAAATAAATTCTATTCATACAGTTCGATCCGGAGCAAGGATTGGATGTACTTTAGACATAAAAAGAGGCCCTGATCCTAAAGATCGGGCCCCTTTATTGCCATCGCTTAGGGCTCTTACCAGCTGAACCGGGCCTGCAGTTCGATACGTCGGTTAGCTGAGCTTCCGCCACCGCCGCCAAAGCCGCCGCCGCCGAAGCCGCCAAAACCAAACGACGTCGATGTTGACTGCCCGAATCTGCTTGAGGCAATGTTGCCTATTGGCGTTCCCAGGTTCACGTTGTTAAACAGATTCTGGAAATTCACCGTAAGATTGAGATTGTACGGCTTGCGGCCGTCGCCGCCACCGCCGCCAAAACCGCCGCCGCCCATCGGTCCTCGGCCTCCGCCGCCCCGACCGCCGCCAAAGCCTCCCATGCCGCCTTGACCGCCGCGTTGAACTCCTCCGCCCTGGTTTGACGCAACACCGCGTTCAGGGGCCTTGCCAAAACCAAAGTTTCTGCCAACTCTGAGGTTGACCGTAAAGGAACTCGGGCCTTCACCATAATTGCGGGGGATGATGGCATTCGGATCCTTCCCAGCAACATCGCAATAAGACGCCGTCAAACCGCGCGATGTGCACGCAGCGGCTAGCTGTGCAAAGGTCGGACGCTCGGTGAACAGCAAGTCGCCGTTAAGATCAAGTCCGCGGGTAATGTTAAAGGGCCTTCCGCTGTTCGCCACTACGAACGGGCTCAGAGTAAAACCATAAGGAAGGGTAAAGTTTCCACCGACAACCATATTGTGTCGAATATCGAACAAAGACCGTCCGTACTCATCCGAAAGGTCATAGGAATAGGCCGGGAAGCTGCCAGCACCATCGGTGTCGCTGTTCGAAAAGCCAAGGCTGTAGTTCGCGAACAGTGTGAAGTTTCGGTTGTACATATTCCGCATGTTGATGTTTATGCGGTTCTGGTCAAGTGTACCTGTCGATTCGAACTGATTTATGTTGCCAAGTGCCGGATCAGGTCGAGGAGCATTCAGGCAGTTCACTTGTTCCGGACAGATCGGGGCGTTGATGTTACGCGACCTCAGCACATTCGTCGTTCGTGAACTGACGAAGAATGCCCCGAGGGTCGTCCTTGCTGGCAGCTGCCGCTCAACTCCGAACGCCGCCTGTATCATCATTGGCGACTTAATATCCGGAGCAACCTGCCTGATCGTGTTCGATTGGGGCAGAACGGCAAGGATCTGGGCTGCCGTCGGCACATTTGTAACGCCCGACAAGGTAAAGATGGGCTGCTGCAACAGGGCGATCGCTGCCGCACGCCTGACCGGATCCGGATCGTTGGCGCTTACAGAAAGACTTAGCTGCGAGGTTCCGTTGAATCGTAGTGCTTGAAGCGTCAGATTCTCACTGAAACGGTCATAGAAGATCCCTACACCGCCGCGGAAAACCGTCTTCGGCGCCCTTGCGCCACCGGCACCGGGCGACCAGGCAAACGAGAACCTTGGAGCAAAGTTGAAGTTGTCGCTGATGTTCGTTTGGTTCTCGTATCTTAGTCCAAAGCTCAGCGTAAGGCCCTGATTTACCCTCCAATCATCCGTGACGAACAGGCTGTAGTCCGTTCTCGAAACCTTCTGCTCAGGCGTACCGGTCGTAACATTGAATTGCGTCGGATAGTAGCGAGGATCGCTCAATCCCAGCAGGCGCCCGCGATACTGCTCCAGCGGTGTCAATGCCGGTGCAACTACCGTGCAGCCCGGCCCGACCGGAGTACAGCCTATCGGATTTCTGATCTCAGGCGCTCCTGGGAATACAAAGGTTCCGCCGTAGTTGCTTTCTGAACGGTCGTTTACCGTGATGGACCGAACCCTGACGCCAAACTTAAGCGTGTGCTCTGCAGCACTGCCAAGCGACGTCGTCGTATAATTCTGCAGTTCCCATACCCTGTTTCGATTGAAGCTGAGGCCGATCTGGGCGCCGCCGCCGGTGAAAGCATCGGCCACGTTGATCGTCGGGATAGAGTTATCGCCGGTTTGCTCACGTCGCTCCCATTCCAGCGACAAGCGGGTCTCGTTGATCGTCTTCGGGTTTATGATCATCGTCTCGGTAATTCGAAACTCATGCCCGACAGATTCAGAATTGAAGGCACGGCTGGGCAGCGAAAGATTTCCGATCCCTTGATTTTCCGATGTCGACCTCGAAAAGCTGTATCTAGCAACCAACGTGTTCTTTTCATTTATCGCATAGTCGAACCTCGGGCTGATCGACAATCGTCGTGTCGGTAGCTGAAACTCTTGCTGAAATGGCACCGGATTGAGCGATTGGTCCAGAACAAGCGCGTTCACGATGGTGTTGTTGTCAACGAAACGGTTGTTTACGTCGATGAAAAATGAGGATTTGCCCTTCACGATCGGGCCCGAGACGTTCCCACCGAAAACCTTAAGCTGGCTCGGCGCGCGTGTCGGGGCGAAGGGGTTTCTGGAATTGAGTCTTGCATCGTTAAAGTTTCCGAAAACACTGCCCCGCCATCTGTCGGCACCAGGCTTAGTCAATATCTCGATGCGGCCGAATCCAAGACGGTCATATTCTGCAGAGAATGGGTTGTTGTTGATCCTGATCTCGCGAATTGCTTCTTTAGGAGGAAGTCGGCCGCCGGTAAATCCGTCAATGTAGATCTGACCGCCGCCGGGTCCGGCCGCAGGGCCCGCAAGGGCCTGCAGTGCCGCCTCAAGCTCATCAGGGTCGTCAGGAAGGCTTTCAAGCTCCTTCTCCTTCAAAACAGTAGCTCCGGCATTGTTCGACGGATCGGTTGAAACACCGCCGTCGCTGCTGATCTCAACCTCTTCCTGGAGGCCTTCGACCGTCAGGACCGCGAGAAGCTCCGTTCGCTTTCCGGCAGTTATTTCAACCTCAGTATTTTCATACAATGCGAATCTGGGAGCTGAAACCCGTACCGTGTATTTGCCAGGAGCAAGTCCCGACACGGTATATTCGCCTGACGAATTCGTGGTGGTGTTCCTTTCAGTACCGGTCGGCGTAACAATTGTCACCGACGCACCAACAACTATGGCACCGAGCGAATCAGTCACCTGGCCGGCCAGGCTGCCGTTCTGTTGGGCATTTCCCGGTACGTTTAGCACTAGTGCGAACAAACCGGTCAACATGATCGATCTAAATATTTTCATGACGATAATAACCTTTGAGAAAGTGTTTAATAGAGCAGGGACTTTCTTTAAGATTCGCCCATCCCTTGAGGCGAAGTAAGAACTTACGGCATATCAAAGCCGTCCAGGCCCGGGATACTCAGGGTCTGCATACCGCCTCGCTGAGCGGCAGAAGCCATTTGGGCTGCACGAACAAAAGGCTCGACACCTGCTAACAGCTTGATGGCTGTTATCTTTTCCATCGATTCGGTTTTTGAGCTGGAGACCGCGATCATTTCCCCAAGCTTCAGATCGGCCGCCGAGATCGTTGGGAATCGGTCTATCATTTCATCGATCCCCCCTCTCGGCATACCTCCACCAGGTCCACCACCGGGTCCCATTCCATTTGATGGCCTCGCTGGCTGTCCACCAGCTTGGGCTCCCTGGCCGCTTTGGCCGCCCTGGCCTCGCTGGCCGCCGGCAGGTGGGCCTCCCGGTCCGGCCGGGCCGTTTTGCCGAGCCGCCAGCATCATAGCCATCTGTTCCGGAAACCTCTTTACCAGTGACGCAGAAGCAAGCGAGATCGTAACATCTTTCTTACCCTGAAGTTCAGAAATGACGATCTCATTCTTCGCCGTGTCCACGAACTTCACCACCCCTGCTACAGTCTGGAAAGCTCCGGTAACGATCTCTTCCGCAGCGAAACTGGCTCCGTCTGCACTCCTGTCTCCTAGTGCACGTATCATATCGCCCGGCGCGATGTCTCCCAATTTGCTCGGCACCGCTTCACTGTATTCGACCGAGTTCGGAGCGTATCTCAAAAACTTGACCCGCTCCTTCGGTGTGATCACCACGCTGGTCGTATTGCCAAGACGGCTCACATCAATTGTTATCTGTCGCGTCTCCGCGTTTATAGATTTGACCTGGCCTGATATGCCTCTGGTAGCCCATTTTTCTCGATCCTTCGCAGCACGCTGCGCGAGATCCGATTTTGACATCAAATACACGGCCTTCGCCGGCAGCGACCTTTTATCTGCTGACATCATACCGGTGACCATCAATTTGTCGCCGACACCGATGTCCTCGAAGCTTGACGCCACGGCGGCGCGAAGAACCGGGTTCTCGGGCGGAACTCGCTTGAATTCCGTAGCAGCCGCAATTTCAACCTGCAGTTCGCCTTCCTCAGTTTTCAGAACGACTTTTCCGGGTTCAACTGAAACTACCTCGCCGGTCACTATTGAATTCTTGACCTGCTGCCCCTGCTGTCCGATCACAAAGCCGGCCAGCAAGATGAATATGAATGTTGTATGAAGAATAATTTTAATGCGATCCATACTTCCCAGTTCGAAACATTATCGGTTTCGGATTTACCAACTTTATAAATATACGACCTTGGTAGGCGAAAGTTGCCTTCAAGTGTATAAGACGTAGATTTTATAACGGGAGTTTGAAATTAAATGTAAAGATTTGTAAGCAAGACAGCTGCGTAAATGAATTATTCATTGGGCTTGTACTCTGCGCGACGTGGCGACCAGGCCGATTCCTGCAGAAAACGAGATGAGCAGTGCGAGGGTCCAAAGATAAGGAAGAGAGAAGATCACCGTCCAAACGGAAACGCCGATAACGATCGTTATCGCCTCGGACCTGTTTTGATCAGAAATTAAATATTTCTTTATCGTTTTTCCGGTCGCGACATGCATCGCAACCCGCCCGAATGCATAGGCTATGGTCAGAACTACGAACGCCATCATAGCGACAACAACATTTACGTATCCGGGAGCATAATTGAACAAAACAACGAGAACCGCGCCGGTCGAAAAGAAGCCGAGCATCCCGATCAATAGAACTCTTCCTAGATTGAGTTTTAGCCGGGCAACGGCTCTTCCGACCGCCCCGGGAGCAACCGTGACGAACCCAAGTGAAACAAGGAACCAGAAGAGCAGGGATAGAAGTCGCTGAGCAAAAAAGGTTGGTGTAAGAGCTGGCGAGAACAATTGGGAAGGGTCTTGTGCCAGGCCGCGAAGCTCATCCTCGTAGGCCGCAAACACTACGGTTTGTTTCCCGTGCTCCCTCAGTGGTTCCTGCAGATCGTGAGAATACTTTCCTCCGATCACGATAACGTCCCCGCCGATGAAGCCGCCCTCTCGCTGAATAACCGAACCACCAATCGCGGCCACATCACCAGTGACTTTTCCCTCAACGACCACGTCTGACCCAAACACCAAAACGCCCTTCGCTTCGTTCTTGACGATCACGCGTTTTGAGAACGAGATTATTTCCATTTCCGGCGAGGAGCCGATAACGAGTGTTTGGTCGTCAGATTCTGCGGGTAATTGCGAAACAGCGAGGCAGCTTCCATAAAGTATGCTGATCGCTATAAGTGAGAAAAATACCGACTTTACATGCTTTGCAAGATCATGCAGTTTGAAACTTGGTATTGTATCGCCGGCAAACGCACTCATTGCTTTGAGAAAAACGGCAGACTCAAACGCCTTTCATTCGGAGAAAGAGTGGCCTTGACAAGTATGCCGCCACAGCCGCCAACACCAATGTGACGCCGGCCCCGGCGATACCGGCGTTTGAAGTAAACGTTCTGATGACTACAGAGATTGCGGAACCAATGCTGAAGAGTAATTTAAATATAAATATGGCGACCGCCATGCCCTTATCTACGATCGCTGCGGCTATACCAACAAAAGCATCAGCCTCCCTGCCGAATGTGAACAGGATGAATATCGCCAATGTCAGGAAAAGGAACATAGCCGTGAACCGCTCGTTCCAATGACGCAGGCCGACCAAGCTGCTCTCGGCATTCACCACCAATCTTCGCGTAAGTTCATCATCAGCGGGAGGTATTGCCTCATCTGCCAACAATAAAGAAAGTTCGGAAAGAAAGCGTCTTTGGTTTGTCATTTCTGCTCGGCACTTATCGCAATTCGATAAATGCAGCTCAAACTCCGAACTATCAGCGAAAGATAGTTCGCCGTCAAGATAGGCGGCGATATCTTCCCGCAGACAACGAACAAAACGCTTCTCTTCGGCCATATTCCAACCAAAAGATGACTCGATCAGATCCCGTCGAAACCGCGTTCGATCATGATGTTACGCATCATTTCGCGCGCCCTGAAAAGCCTGTTCTTGACCGTCCCGAGCGGCAGTCCGGCGATCTCCGCGATCTCGTCATAACTCATTTCATATGCATGACGAAGCAATATCAATTGCTTATACGAGTCCGGCAGTAGCCCGACGACCTTTCCGAGCTCGACTCGCCACTCTTTCAGCGTACGTTCCTGTTCCGGCGAACGGCAAGGCGATTCGAACTGAAGCTGATACGTTCCTTCTGCGTTTTCGGTTTCGATACTTTGTATATTTATCGGATTTCGTCGCAGATGATCTACCGCGGCGTTGTGGGCAATGCGGTACAACCACGTGGAGAACTTATATTCTGACCTGTACCGATGGAGGGAATTGTAAACCTTGATAAAGACTTCCTGCGTTACGTCGAGCGCCGATTCGTGATCGCCTACGATCCGTGCGACATAGCCGGTTATCTGCTTTTGATAACGGCGCACCAACTCTTCGAACTCATCGTGCCGCCCGCCTAAAGCGAGAGCAACAAGTTCGATGTCATTCAAAAGGGAAAATCGCTTCTCTGCGACAGCAGCTGCAGGCATCTTCGTTTACCGATACGTCGATCTTGCCGATCTATTCGGATTTGCGCAAATTCGCCGTACGCTGTAACGATAATTTATTCCCGGCTTAACCCAGGCAGAAAAGTGATGAAACGAAATAAAATGGGGATGAAAGGCTGAACGCTGTCGCGAAAGTTTGAATTCCAAAAGGGCCTTACCGGCCGTCTCTAGCGCCAGCCGAGGCTTGCGAGGCCTGCAGGAGCGGCAACGTCATCAAAAGCGAGTGCGTTAACGGGCATATTTAACCCGACCTCATCCGGTCTTAAGATGGTCAAGGCGCGTCCGAGTGCTTCGGTGGAGACCTCTCGTATCTTATTCGGAACAAAGCCTTTGCCAACCAGTAAGATACGTTCGAGAAGTTTCTCAGAAGCATTTGCCGAGAATCGGTCGTGGTAGAACATCAGCAGCCGATATATCTCGTCGTCCCGTTCGGAGGCTGAACAAGTGACTGAGCGAACCACCGTCGGCTGTCCGCTTCGCATCAATATTGCGCTGAAACCATCGCTCTGCGAACTTATAAGCAGTGTGTCAGCTCGGTTTGAATCGTCTAGGATCCACTTCGACTCGCTGACTGCACGCGGTAAAATAAGCCCAGCCTTCCAGCCAAAGTTCTCAAAGATAGTTTCGTATTCGTCTATGACGGAAAGCTTGACCGCGGTGGCAAAATATCGCTGGCGGCCTTCGTTGTCAGAAGCGAGGCGGTATCTCGTAATGCGAAGCTCCGCCGCCGGTGCCCCGAAGACCTGTTCCGCTTTCCAGTCAAGGATCTCCTCAGATTCATCGTTGCCTCCCGACGTGCTCTCGAGCGTGAGAATAGCCGATCTGGCCGTATTGCTCGGAAGCGATACGGACCAATTCTTCTGGCCGCCCAGCCCGGCAGACATCACGGCTTCTTCAATGAGCACGGCCAGTTCACGGCTGTTTGAGATATTCCGATCCAGAAAGCTCGGTGTTAAAAGGTTCGTCGGAAGGCCGACCGTAGCAGCCTGTTTCAGCCCGAAGGTGCCGCGGCCCTCGCGGGCTAGGCTCAGGGCTGTCACGCTCTCCTTCTCGAAACCGAGAGCCGCTTTTGGAAAACTTGGTTCGGTCAAAAATGTGAACATTTCTTATGTAACTGATGGTCGGGCGATCGAAGATAAGCAATAGCGGTTCTGCCAAGGCTGCTGGCCCTAGTATTCGCGATAAGCTTTCCCATCGGAATCAACACCATCCGAAGAGCTCTTTATGTCGGTCATACCAGGTTCCGCATTGGCAGAAAAATCGTCTGTTTCCGTCACTTCCGTCCAATCATCGCGTTCGGTCATTGGGTCGATCGGACGTTCTCTTAGGTACTTAGCGTTTACAAGGTCATCCAGAGAACGCGGCGGCTTTCCCTTATCGCCATAGTATTGATCGATGGCCCTCCGCATTTGCCACAGATTTTCTTTCAGCACCGATTCCCGGGCGTTCTGAACCGCACGCTGATATGACGGAACGGCCACAGAGATCAGTATGATAAGGATGAAGATCGCTATCATCAGCTCGAGCAAGGAAAACCCGCTCATCTTGCGAACAAGCGTCAATTTCCCCGCCGATCCTTTTCTCTGGCTTAGCGTCTTCGATCTCAAAATTTTCGTTCCGCCCAGATACATTCTTGACCCGCCTCTAATATCGAATCGCACCATCAGTTCGTTTACCAATCACTGTACTTTGTCCCGTCAAGCGCGGTTTCCTTTGAAGATGAGCGGATATCGAAAACATTTATTTCATCCCAATTCGTATCGTCTGCCGCCTGGTATGAAGATCGAAGTTTCCAGTCCGACTCCCCGGTCATCGGATCAATGGGCATATGGCGAAGATATACCTTCTCCAGCTCATTCAGCTCGGTCAGTTCTGTCGCCTGAAGCGAGCCATCGCGAATACCGCTCCCCGCAATGGCGCTCATGCCCCGCTCACGTACCCTGACCCCGTTAACGAGAGTTTCAAGCGTCGGCGGGAACCGGTCCAGATTCTCAGCACCAAATATGGTGCAGTCATCAATGACCACCCGGCTGCGTGGGTCGGTCGGAACGTTCGCATTCTGCCGCGTAGGGTTGACCGTGGTCAGAGCGCCCATTGGGCACGCCCCAATTGTATCGCGCTTAAATTCATCGATCGCCGCCCGCACAAGTCGCAACGTCTCACGCAGTTTTATTTCTTTCTGCCGCTTGACCGCGTTTTGCGAAAGCGGGATCGTCGCCATAACAAGGATCGCCAACACCGAGAGCGTCACGACCAACTCGAACAATGAATAACCCCTTTGCGAGGCGTTGATCAAGCTTAATGGGAATCGAGTTTTTTCCCTGGTCACCATCATTCAAATCTCACCGCCACGTTCTTCCCGTCTGCCGAAAGAAAGCTGATCACGTCGCGCTCCAACGCGAGTTCAAGACGGCCGTCCGCAAGGGCCTCTACCTCGACCACGGCTAGCACACCGCTCGGTGACACGACTGAACCGCTGGGAAGCGAGAGTGATACGAACATCTTTCCGTCATTGTTAATGAAAGGCGCGACGGGGATCTTTGCGGCATCGGCTCCGAACATTTCGCCGAATTTCACGGACCTCACGGCAAATCGTTTGTCATCGAACCGAAGCCCTAAGACCGCCGATCGGAAGAGGGATGTTCCGTTTACGGACACTGCTATTCTGGCCCTCTCTCCTTTCTTCATAAGTGGCATTTCGGCAGGCAGAAAGATCTCTGATACGGGCCTTTGCTCGACTGAAGCTGGTTTGTCTTCCTGGACCTTCAGCGTTTTCACTGTTTCTGCAGATTCGGCAACAGGCCGATTTCCAACCACCGGTTCCTGAGAAAGCGAGGTTTTCGCTACATCCAACGTCTTCACGCCGGTATCTATCGGTCGAAGTTCCACCCGTCCGGTATCCGTTCTCGCCGAGGTGTCGGCGGCCACAATTTCAGAAGCCCTCTCAGTTTCTGCCGCAGCGGTAGAAGTTGAATCAGTTCGAACATACTTCGGGGCATCAACAGGCTGATCCGGCAGCTGAACCTGGCTGTCGGTCGGAAGCTGTCGCGCCATCGCGAGCATCTCGTCCCTCTGCTCCTGCACGAGCATCGCCTCAAGCGAGCCGCTGGTAGGCGTTTGAAGGCTTCCGGTGGCCATTTCGACCTCGTCTTCAGGCAGGATCGCGGGTGCTCGAATAACCCTCGGCGTTATGGCGATAACAATATCTACCTGTCTGTTGTCTCTTGTAGGTGCCGTAAACAGGCGGCCGATGAACGGCAGCAAGCCCAAGATAGGAATACCTTGGCGGCCGTTGGTCTCAACATCTTGCGCAACACTCGCCAAAAGCAAGGTCTTGTTGTTTTGGATCCGTGCCGTCCCCGAGATCTTTCTCTCCGTGAACACCGGCTGTTGGGTCAATGCTCCGGCCACATCCTTTGACTCGATGTCCATAGCGACCTGCACGTCCTGGTTCGGAAATACGATCGGCTTGAACTTCAGTGTCAGCCCGACTTGTTCGTAATTATAGACGTCGCCGAGAAAGTTATTGTTCTGCTGGTTATTTCCGGTGTTGGTTATCGGTGCGAACGTGGCCGTTCTAACGGGAACACGCTGACCGATTCGGGCAGATGAATCCTCATTGTTGAAGGCATGGATCTGAGTCGAGGCGAGAAGCTTGGTGTTCTCTTTCCGCTGGAGTGCGGCAATAGCACTCGCCGGCAGGCCCAATGCGATACTGGAAAATCCCAGGCCTGTCCATCCAAGAGCATTTGCAATCACGCTGTCGCTGCCGCCAGCTCTGATAAGCGGAGCACCGGCGCCGCCGAGCCTGGTCAGCTCGGCTTGGGTTCCGATCTGATTGCCAAATTGAAGCAGATCGCTCTTATTGACCTCATAGATCGCCACGTCCATGACAACTTCTGCACGGTCCTTGTCCAGCGACTGAATGAGCTTTCCGATGAGCCTGATATTCTCTGCCGTATCGCGAATCGTTAGGCTGTTGGTCGCGGCATCTTCGAGAACGATGGTCTGCGACCGCCCCGGCTGTGCGGGTATTGCGGCCGTGATTATCGCCTTTACGTCTTTCGGGCTCGCATTCGAGAGATAGAATGTCCGCAAAACCAATTGCTGGAAATTCACGCGGCGCAGTCCGTCCGCCACGAGGATCGTCCGCGGGCCAACCTTTTGAAAGAAAAGATTCTCCTGGAGGAAAATGTAGTCCAGAGCCTTGGCCGGGGTTACGTTCCGAAGGTCTATCCTGACCTGGCGCCCCTCCAGCCTTGATTGTGTGTCGAAAAGAACATTTAGATCCAGGTCTTTGGCAAGCTGTTTGACGATCTGCTGCAGCGGCACACCGCTTGGGAACGGAAGATGGCTGATCACTTCCATCTTTTGCGGTACCATGCCCGGGGGAGTTGGCTGCGGCTGGGGAAAGCTGGTCTGGACGATCTTTACCCTTCCGTCATCCGCTGCCTTTTCGTTCGTGCCCGGTTTATCCACCGATTCCTGCTGCAGGCGAACCATTCGCGCCATTTCGGATTTGGCAAGTTCGTTCACCGGATCGAAGGCATAGGCTTTTCTGAATGCTATGAACGCTCCTTCATAATCCTTCTCTTGCGCAGCGATCGTACCCCTCTTCATATACATTTGCGAAGCATTGAAAAGGGCACGCCTCAAATGAAGCCTATACTCCGGATTCTTCGGATTCTCAGCTACTGCAAGCGCGAAGGATTCCGCCGCTTTGTCCCATGCTTCGGCATGTTCATGCTTCATTCCTTCTTTGAAATGTTTCTTTCCGTCGCCAAAGGCCAATACTGCGGTCGGCGACAAAAGTGCGATGAAAAGGAGCGATGTGATGGAAAATCGAGCAGTTATTGATCTTTTCATAGTGATCCTCGATCGGCTGATCGTTTGTTCAAAATGCCGGTGATCGGAAATTTACACGCGGTAGGAAGTTCAAAGTTCCAAAAAATCGAATGAAAGGGGCCGTCGGCGCGGCACTCTTAATTTTCGTATTTACCGCCGGGAAATGCAAGTTTTAATCGACTTCGCTGCTCCGGTCATGCCTTAGAACCTTTTCTGCCGCCGACGGAGTCAATTCGCCCGAGCATATCGTTCGGTAAGTCTGTTCAGCGCCCGTTGGCTGATGATCGAGATAGCGGCCACCGAAGCAATGGTCGCAGCAATACCGAACACGATCGACCAGGCATCAGGCGACGGGTCGAGCGTCAACTCCGAGAGGCCGGCTCCCGTAAAAACGACCGCCCCAGATCGAGGCAGCATCCCTAGAATGGTACCGATCAGAAAGGTAGATCTCGGCACTTTCGCCGAGGCGAGCAGGAAGTTGGTCAAAGCAAAAGGCATCAGAATTGAGAACCTTAACAGCAGAACCAAGAGCGCGGTCCGGGCAAACCCTTCGGACGTAAGTGCGTTGAATACCGCCTCGGCTCGGGGATGTTTTGAGACCACGTCCGGCAAAATATCGCCGGAGATCCGGCGGTGTATCAGATACGAAACAAACGCCGCCCCGACAACGGCGATCATCAACAGCGTCAGGCCTAAACTGAAGCCGAAGGCAAAACCGCCGATAAGGCCGATAAGGTTTGTAGGGATCAGAGCAAGGCCGCAAAAAAGGAGCACTGCGGCCATATAACCGACCGCTCCCAACTCAGGATTCTCCCTCAGCCATACTCCGGTCGGGTACCCGATGGAGATAAGCGCAAGGCTGCCTGCAATAGGCAGAAATGTCGTGATCAACGCGATCGGCGTCAGCCTGCCGAGCTTTTTAAGCGTCGATCTCAGCAAAAGATATTTCTCTCTAAAGAGCCTTTTCATCTGCCTTCAGAGGCCCCGGCTTTCGACCTGATCATCCTACGCCGCAGGTAATCCAGCGCAGCCTGGCTTGACCGCCACCGGATGAGGTACCTGTCGCCCGGAAAAGTGAATCGCACGGATCTCACCTTATGGCCGTCTGCATAGCCGATGAATACTGTCCCGACGGGCTTTTCGTCGCTACCCCCGTCCGGGCCCGCGATTCCTGTTATAGAGACACCGTGATCAGTACCTGCGCTACGACGAATACCTGCAGCCATCTCTTCGGCCGTCTCGGCGCTTACGGCACCGAACTTGGCCAAAGTCTCGGCTGAAACACCCAAAACCCTTATCTTTGCTTCGTTCGAATAAGTTACGGCCCCCTCAAGAAAATAAGAGGACGACCCGGGCACGTCAGTAAGCCTCATAGAAACGAGTCCGCCAGTACAACTCTCTGCGAGAGCGAGCGTTTCACCCCTTTCTTTCAGCATCGACCCGACAACCTCTTCAAGGCTTTCTCCGTTCAGGGAATAGAGCGAAACTCCAAGCACTTCTTTGAGTCGCATGGACAGGTCATTGAGGATGGCTTCCGCCCTGTCATTACTGCCAGCTTTTGCCGAGAGGTGCACCTCAACCTCGCTTTTGTTGAACAAGATCGACGTTTGGACGCCGCTAAATGCCTTATAGACCGGGGCGATCACCTCATCCACTGCGGATTCGCCCATACCGGAAACTTTCAGAACCCGTCGGCTCACGACCACGTCTCCGGATCTTTCCCTTATCCGCTTATTAACGTGAGCCTCAAACATCGGCTTCATCTCACGCGGTGGGCCAGGCAGCACGACAAGGAGCTTTCCGTTTCGCTCGAACATCATTCCAACTGCCGAACCATTAGGATTCGGAAGAATCTCGGCGCCTTTAATAACGTACGCCTGACGCTTGTTTATCTCAGGCATTTCCCTTCCCCACCGCCTGAATCTCTCGCGAAGGTCGGCCTCTAGCTCCGGATGAAATACGAGATCCCGCTTTACCGCGCGAGCGGCTGCCGGCCTTGTTATGTCGTCCTCGGTCGGGCCAAGCCCGCCGGTAGCTATGACAATATCGGACCGTTTTAGGGCGTCGCCGATCACTTCGCTAAGGCGGTCCTCGTCATCTCCCACGATGGTCTTCAGCTTTAACTCCACGCCAGCCTCGTTTAGCCTTTCCGTTAACCAAAGACTGTTGGTATCTGTTTTTTCGGGAGTCAGCAGTTCCGACCCGACCGCTACGATCTCAGCAGAAAGCATATGAAATGGGCAGAACAGGACCTGCCGAACGCCTCTTTATGTACGAACGATCTCATATTCCAGATGACAAGAAGCCCATTCCTGTTCCGGAGGCAGGATCAATAGATCTCCACTACCGCCTTTCCCTCTTTATTGATGTACGCACGATACATACCTGGTGAATTGAACGAGATGCCGATGTTTCCATACCGGTCCAACGCGATAACGCCGCCGTCCCCGCCCGCCCGCTGAAGCTTTTGCTTTATAACGATATCTGAAGCTGACTGAACCGTTTGGCCCTGATATTCCATCAATGAGCAAACATCTCGTGCAATGCCCAGCCGAATGAAAAACTCTCCCCACCCGGTCCCGGAGACGGCGCAGGTCATATTGTTCGCATAGGTGCCCGCGCCAATTATCGGAGCGTCCCCTACTCTTCCAAATTTCTTGTTCGTCATCCCTCCTGTCGATGTCCCGGCTGCAAGGTTCCCGTCTTTATCAAGCGCGACCGCTCCTACGGTCCCGAACCTGTTAAATGGTAGTTCAGCTGAAAAACGCAGATCATGGATCGGCAGTCGTCCCGCATCGACAGGTTTCTGGATCGGATCTTGCCCATTCAACTTGTCCTTTTCAACTTTTTCCTTCTCTTCCCTGAGTATCTTCTGAAGGGCGTCCCAGCGGTGCTGTGTCCAGAAATACTTTGGGTCAACAAGTTCGAGCTTCTGATCGGCAGCAAATTTTTCAGCCCCGTCACCGATCATCATCACGTGAACGCTTTTCTCCATCACAGCACGGGCAAGGGTTATCGGATTCTTGACCCTTTTCACACCCGCAACGGCACCGGCAGCGAGCGTCTTGCCGGCCATAATGGACGCATCCAGCTCGTTCTTTCCATCGTTCGTAAAGACCGCACCTTTGCCCGCATTGAAGAGAGGTGAATCTTCAAGAATTCGGATCGCTGCTTCAACTGCGTCAACCGAACTCCGGCCCGATTGGAGCGCTCTATAACCCGCCATCACCGCTTCTTCAAGTTTCGCTCGAAATTCTTTCTCAAGTTCAGGCGAGAGTTCCGCGCGGGACAGCACGCCGGCTCCGCCATGCACAACGAAACCGAGTCGGGGATTTTGGGGGCCCTGAAGCTGTTTCACCTCGGCCAACGCCGGCTTTTGAGCAAATATCGGAATCGTGAGCGCGGCCAAAATGAACGCCGCGAAAAGCATATTCGGCTTGAATTTCATATCGATCAGTGATTACTTCCAGGTCTCGAAACCGATGGACTCGGGTCAACCAAAATTTCAATGGTCAGGCCGCAGCCCTAAGCTCAGCCTGCTTGAGGAGCTTTCTGAGCACGGGGCTCTCGTTCAGCAGAAGTCCTTCCTCTATCGCCCACGGCGACAGCTCGCAATCGACCCGTCGTATGGCTGCCAGAAATTCGTTCCAAGGCACCCATTTTGTTTCTGCGACCTCCGATGAATTTATCACCGGTTCTTGATCCGTCAGGCCCACGAGTACAGGGCAGATCTCGTTCTCGACAATGCCGTCTTTCTCCGCCCGATAGCGAAAGTCAGGCAGGGCCATGTGCAGGTCAACATTTTTTAGCCCGAGTTCGAATGCAAGTCTCCGAGCCGCCGCCTGTTCGGTTTTTTCGTTCAGCATCGTATGGCCGCAGCAGGAATTAGACCACACACCCGGCCACGTCAGCTTTCCAAAAGCCCTTCGCTGCATGAGGAGCTCTCCCTTTTCGTTGAATAGGAAAACCGAAAATGCACGATGCAGATGCGTGTCCTGATGGTGCGTTTCACTCTTTCGTGCGGTCCCAAGCGGGTTGTTTTCTTCATCGACAAGCACGACCATCTCGTCGAAGGCGTAGTATGACCTTCGCCACCAAAGATACATTGCCATGGCCAAAGCCCCGCCGATGGCCGCCGGAACAGCCAGCCCTCCAAACGCTGCTATCGCCGTCCAAAAGAACATTATGAAAAATGCGCTTGATCCGAGCTGTACGGGCGGCGGAAGCAGCGGCCGAAAATAACCCACGGCCGCCTCCATAATGGCTGCACCGATAGCTCCTGAAAAAACCCAGCCGAGAAAATTCAATACCGGGACCCCATAAAACACGCCGCCGCCTGGATACTGCCAAAAACCGAGCAGGACCGCTCCCGGGTCGAGGACCAGGTCGAATACGACCAAGAGCATCGCGGCGAAGGCGATGCGTCTCAGCCGAGATACGAACAGGCTGCGCGCGGCCGCATAAGCACACAGCATCAGCGGCGTCCAGGCGAATGCAACCGTCCACGGGACCTGGCCGAATAGCTTATAACCAAGATGTTCGGAATATCCGAAGTGCCCGTAGGGAAAGCCGGTAAATATGGCAAATGTTTCGATAGCCAATGCGTATATGCCCAGAATGAGCACAAGCTTTCCCGCATCTTTCCACCCGAGCCACATCTTTAACGCCCACATCGAAGGGATCGCGAAAAGAAGCACATTGATCGATGAAAGGACGTGTGACCAGGGCGGCAACTCTACCCTGGTCATGAAAAATGCCCCCACGGCAAGAAAGGCAAGCACTAAACCCGTGGGAATGCTGATCTTGTAGTTCCTAAGCATCACAGTTATATACTCTTTAGAATTATGCCCGATGTGAGATTCCTGTTAAAGGTAAGCCGGCCCAGATTTTGGCTTTACGTATTCGGGCCCTATCTTGTCGGCCTCGCGGCCGGTGCGGCGGCTGCGTCTGATCTTCTCCGGCTCGACGTCTTGATCTTCGGACTTTACTTTCTCCTCCCCGCGAACTTGCTCATCTATGGCATCAACGATGTCTTCGATTTTGAGACCGATAAGCTAAATCCCAAAAAGTCTGAATATGAGATGCTCGTTCGGCCCGCATCCCATAAGAAATTGATATTTTGGACGCTGACGCTCAACTTGCCCTTCATTGCCCTCGCGATCTACCTTGCACCACACGCGCTCATTGCTATTGCAGGATTTCTTTTCTTTTCGGTCTTCTATTCTGCCCCGCCCATCAGGGCAAAAGCGATCCCCATTGTGGACTCATTGTTCAATGTTCTATACGTCTTTCCGGGAGCGTTCGCCTATCAAATGTTGACGGGCAACTTCCCGCCGATGTTGATCTTTGTCGCTGCGTGGTTCTGGACCATGGCAATGCACGCTTATTCCGCGATTCCCGACATCGCTGCGGACCGTGAGGCGCGGGTTAATACCGTTGCTACGCTGCTCGGCCCCGGCTGGACTCATCTTTTCTGCGGGCTCTCGTTCGCGGCTGCAAGCATCCTAAGCGTTCCTCATCTGACTTGGTTCTCCGCAATTGCCGGCTTTGTCTATGTGCCCTTGATGCGATTCTCCTCGAACGCAGCCTTTCCGGAAGGTGTGTTGCGCATTTACCGGCTTTTTCCCTTTCTTAATGCTATCACCGGGTTCGCTCTGTTCTGGTATATTGCCTGGCCGAAGTTTGTTTAAAGCGATTCAAGCGGGCCGGCCGTCGCGATTCCGTGCACTCGTTTATATACCAACTCTGCGCTTATCAAACATATCTGGGTGCCGATGCCGGGATTGACCCCCGCACCGACATAAAACAGTCCCTTGACCTTCTTTGAGCAGTTGCTCGGCCGGAAAATGGCCGTCTGCCACAGCGTGTGTGCCAGGCCAAGGGCCGAGCCCTTGAACGCGTTGTAGTCGTCAGCAAAATTCTCGACGGTATAGATTCGGCTGAACTCGATCTTTTCCCGCAGTCCCGAAAGTCCCATCTCCCGCTCGATCAGCGCAAGCACTTTGTCCCGATAGATCCATTTCTCCTGATCAGTCAGCTCCAGCCCCGAAGCGATCGGCACAAGAATAAACAGGTTTTCCTTCCCCGCGGGGGCAACCGACGGATCGGTCACAGATGGGGCGCAAACATAAAGCGATGGTTCATTGGGCAGGCAAGGGTCCTTGTAAATATCATCGAAGTTCTTTCGCCAATCTTCGCTGAAGAGAAGGTTGTGATGCGTCAAGCTAGGCAGCTTTTCACGAAGGCCTAAGTAAATGATGAATGCCGAAGGGGCCATCACCCGTTTGTCCCAATATCTCTGCGGATAGTTCCGCCATTTTTCGTCCAGAAGCCGTGTCTCCGTGTGCTGCATATCGGCATTAGAGATGACGATATCCGCTTCGACCAATTCCCCGCCTACGAGCCGCACGCCTTTGACCACGCCGTTTTCCACCACGATCTGCGACACCGGTGAATCGGTCCGCAAAATCGCTCCGTTCTTTTCGGCGACACACGCTAAGGCCTTTATCAGCTCATAAAACCCGCCCTGCGGATAAAAGACGCCCTGGTTAAAATCCATATGCGACATCAGGTTGTACAACGCCGGCGCCTCATACGGCGAAGTGCCCAGGAACACCATTGTGTACTCCATCACCTGCTGCAGCTTTCGCGACTTAAAGAAACGCGACACGAACGAATGCATCTTCGAGAACACCGAAAGCTTCTGCCCCTCTGTCATCACGCGTCGATTGAAAAAATCGAAGATCGTGTCGTAGTTCTTGTACATGAAATGCTGCGTCGCCACGTCGTACTGATATTCCGACTGTTTCAGATAAGCGCGCAGCTTTTCGCCCGAACCGGGCTCGATCGCATCGAATGTCGCGGCATCGAGCACGATGTTCGACTTAATATCCAGCGGCTCGGGATCGTTGTGAAAGAATATCCGGTATGAAGGTTCGAGCCGGACGAGTTCGAGGTGATCGGATACACGCTCGCCCATCAGCTTGAAGAAATGTTCGAACAGGTCCGGGGCCAGGTACCACGACGGCCCCATGTCGAATTTGAATCCGTTCGCTTCGAATATATTCGCACGCCCGCCGAGCGTGGCGTTCTTTTCGAGAAGCGTAACGGCATAGCCCTTCTTTGCGAAAAGCCCGGCGGTGCCGAGCCCGCCGATGCCGCCGCCGATCACCACGACCTTTTTATTCATAGACGCCGGCGAGAGCTTTTAAGGAAAGATAAAATTTCTGTTGGCGGTTAGTCCGCACGCGGCCGGCATAGACATTATAGTTCGCCCGCTCGATCTCGCCGAGGATGGCTTTGTACAATACGTACGCAACACGCACTGCAAGCCTGCCTCGCCAGTTGAGCAGTTTTATACCCGGCAGTGCTTCGCTGTAAAGCTTCCGATTACGAGCGATCTGGAATTTCATGAAGTCCATAAACCGCTCGTCCCTTGAATGTCGGCGAATGTCCGCCTGCGAGAGGCCAAACTGCTTCAGCTCGTTCTCGGGCATATAGATACGGCCAAGCTCATCGCAATCTTCACGTATATCTCTCAGGAAATTGGTCACTTGGAATGCATAGCCCAGCTTCTTTGCATATTCGAATGCATCGTCGCTGGAATAGCCCACGACCCTCGTCACCATATGGCCGATAACGCCTGCCGACCCGTACATGTAATCCTCAAGCTCTGCATAGTCTGAATAGGTGGCCTTCTCAAGATCCATGAACATCGACTTGAGAAACGCCTCGCAGTCCTGGGTCGGTATCTTAAATTTCGCAAACGCCTTGACGATGAAATTGAGGACCTCATTGTCGCTACCGCCGGCGGCCATCGCTTTCCGCCAATCGTCGGCCCATTCGGAAAGGCGGGTTTTCGCACCGCTCAGATCGGTGATCGCGGGATCATCAACTATTTCGTCAGGTATCCGCGCAAAGGCATAAACCGCGTAAATACCCTCTCGCATTTCCCTCGGGAAAAACTGGGTCGCGAAATAAAAGCTCGTGCCGTACTTTTTAGTTATCAGGCGGCATTCTTCCGCACCACCCGTCGGCCCGGACTGCCTAGTTCCGTTAGTTTTCTCGGCAAATAGCATCGTCGCAATTTGGTCGCAAATACGTTGCCCATTAGCTTCGATAAACTCCGACGATCAGATTCAATCAGCTTTGTCCTTGTATGGGTTCAATTGATCGCGCACAAGCTTCATATCTTCCCAAACCTCGCGTTTCTTGTGCGGATCGCGGAGCAGGTAGGCCGGATGGAAGGTCGGCATTACCTTAACTCCGAAATACTCGTGAAAATGCCCCCTGAGTTTCGAAATCGGCGTCGAAACCTGAAGAAGGTTGTGAGCCGCCGTAGCTCCCAGGACCACGATCACTTTTGGCTTAACGACCGCGATCTCACGCAGGATGTAGGGCCGGCACGCAGCGGTTTCTTCCGGCTCCGGTTTACGATTTCCCGGAGGCCGGCAGCGGTTTATGTTTCCTATGTACACATCTTCCCGCCGCAGCCCGATGCTTTCAATGATCTTTGTAAGCAATTGGCCCGCCCGTCCAACGAATGGAGATCCCTGCTCGTCTTCGTCCGCTCCGGGAGCCTCGCCGATGAACATTAGGTCAGCATTAAAGTTGCCTGTGCTGTGGACTATCTGCTTGCGGCCAAGCCCGCTCAAAGCGCAGCGGGTGCAGTCGCCGATTTCTAAACGTATCGACTCGATCGTATCGACTGTCTCGCCGAGCCTTGGCGAAATGTCACCGAACATTGTGGCCTTTGCCGCGGCCGGTTTTTCGGCCGAGTCGGCAGGCAATGAATTCTGTGCTAACGGCCGATCATCCGGCGGCCGCGCAGCGGGCTTTCTTTTGGTCAGCGATGGCAATGCTGCAAGCCCCGAGCCGGGTTTGCGGGCAGGAGCCGCAGAAGGGGCCGGTTTCGGAGGTGCCGGAAAGGGGTCAGACGATTCCCCCGGCCTGGACGCCTCAGCCCGTACTGCCGGATTCAAAGACTGACGGGCGATGTTCGGGCCAGGCAACTCGGCATTCATTGCGTCAACGCCAAGCTCGTGTAAATAAAGGACTTGCTCCTTGATGTCGGCGATTAGTTCAGCTATTTCCTGACGTTGCGGCATTGACGGGGACTGATCTCCTCAGATTGACGATCTCGTCCAATATCTTATCAGCCAACTCCCGTTTGGACATAAGCGGCAGTTCGGCTTCCGAGGAATGCGTGATGATCGTGGCAATATTCGTGTCGGAATCGAATCCTGCACCTTCGGCCGTAATGTCGTTCGCAACGACGATGTCGAGGCCTTTCTTCTCCATCTTCGACCGGGCGTAGGCCGCAGCATTATCGGTCTCGGCGGCAAACCCGACGATAATCTGGCCCGGCTTTCGGTTCTTCGATACATCCCACAGAATGTCCGGCGTTCTCACTAGCTCGAGCGACATCGTATCGCGTCCGTCCTTTTTTATCTTTGTGTCCGCCGCGTTCGCGGGCCGGTAATCTGCTACGGCGGCAGCCCCTATAAAAACCGTCGCTTGAGCCAATTCGCCCATTACACCTCGATGCATTTCTTCCGCCGAAATACCCCTGATCACGTTTACGCCGTACGGGTGTTCTGCCTTCGTCACGCCCGCAACTACTGTGACCTCAGCCCCGCGATCCCTGGCCGCTTCGGCAACGGCAAAGCCCATCTTCCCGGACGAATGATTAGAAATAAACCTTACCGGATCGATCGCTTCCCGCGTCCCGCCAACGGTTATTAGGAAACGTTCGCCGCTCAAGTCGTAACCGAAAGACAAGCGACGAGAGTCCGGAGACTGAACCGGTAAACCATTTCCCGTCTCTCGTTTCTTGCCTCCTGTCTCGAGCAACGCCAAAACTTGTCTGACTATGTTCTCCACATCCTCCAGCTTCCCCGTCCCGACAGTCTTGCACGCAAGCTCTCCCGCCACCGGCTCGACGAATCTCACCCCGTCGGCCTTCAGACGTTCGATATTTCTCTGGGTTGCGGCCTGCTCCCACATCGTCACGTTCATCGCAGGGGCGATCATCACGGGCGCCGTCGATGCGAGGTAAGTTGACGAAAGAAAATCGTCCGCGATACCGTTCGCGAACTTGGCGATAATATTTGCCGTTGCCGGAACGATCAAAAGCAGGTCGATCTCCTGAGAGAAATTGATGTGCGCGATCGGGTCCGGATTCGCCGCGTCGTAATCGTCCACGATCACATGTTTATCAGTCAGTGCCCGAAACGTTAGCGGCCGGATAAACTCCGTCGCATGCCGCGTCATCGCCACCGAGACCTCGCAGCCCGCCTTTTGCAGCCGCCGCATAACCTCGATCGCCTTATAAGCCGCGATCCCGCCGGTAACGCCCAAGCCAACACGATAGTTTGACATCATCAGAATTATACGCGAACCCCATTCAAAGAACAGCCATAAACCGTTATCTTCGGACAGCGGTTCACCGCCGAATGTCGGCCCGAGTTTCAGTCAGAAAGTTCTTTAATTCAGCTCACGATCTTCGCACAACTGTTCTCAGAAGGTCCTTCTGCGATGCTAATATGCTGAATTGATCGAAATGCACAGTAAAATTGTGTCGTCAAAAATGATCTATGAGGGTCGCGTCTTCAGTGTCCGCGTGGACGATATCCGTGAAGGCGATCTCGAATACAAACGAGAGATCGTCTTCCATAATGGCAGTGCGGCCGTGATCCCCCTGTTTGAGGATGGCACTGTTGCCCTTGTGCGGCAATATCGCCATGCAGCCGGAAAACATCTGCTCGAGATCTGTGCCGGAACGCTCAACGCCGGCGAAGACCCCGAAATCGGCGCTGCACGAGAATTGGAAGAAGAGATCGGCGTCACGGCGGGGAAGATCGAAAAGTTGGGCGAGTTATGGGTCTCGCCGGGCTTTCTGACCGAAAAAATGCACCTCTACCTCGCTACCGAGCTGACCGAGACCCAACAAAACCTCGAAGCCGACGAGATCCTCACCGTCGAACGCCATTCTCTCGATGCCCTGGTGGAAATGGCCGTCAAAGGCGAGATCGAAGACGCAAAGACGATCGTCGGGATAATGTTGGCAGCAGCGCGGTCTCCGAGCCCGCTTGCTTCCCGTTGAGATGCGCGGCCGGGAAAATGGCTTCGCCTAAATACTTTTTCCGCCGCCTCCAAGAAGTCCCGAGTCTTTCAATGGTGTTGCATTGATAACACTATTGCCCGTATATGCAACATTGTCATAAACTTTCTTACAGCCGGATCTTTGCCCCGTTCTGATCATTGAAAATTGAAAGGAAAAGACACGAAAGTCTATCGGTGAAAGCGTTTACGTGTCCCGCGTGAACGGCACCGAGCATTGAAAAGGGGGCAGACGTTTTATTTTTAAATTTCGCGGGACTCGGTCCCGATTTGGCGGCAAGCCATGCATCTGCAATGAGTTCCATGTCCCGCTCAAGTCCCGGGACAGGCGGGACATTCCCCGGTCAACTGACTATAACCTCAACATCCCAGATTGGGTGCTTTTTGCTAACTCGTTCAATCGCTTCACTTTGCGGGTGTCGTACCGTTTCCGCTGTTCCCCACCCCGGGACATGGCGATGAATGGGACAAGAACTAAGGTTACTTTGGACGATTGCTCAAAAGCCGAATTCGCCGGAACATTCTCCGGGTCGGCGAACTCCAGACCGGCATTGGATCGGCTCGAGATCGGGGGCAGACTTGACCTGCGAAGTCGTTTTCGATACTCTGTGAGTTCGCTTTCACGCGAGGAAATCTATAAGTGTGAGTTGATTATGAGTACTTACTTCCCCAGCGGCAAAGGTCTGGCTGACGGACGAAAATGGCTGGTCGTCGATGCCAAGGACAAAACGGTAGGGCGTTTGGCGACCGAAGTTGCTCGCATCCTGTCCGGCAAGAACAACCCGGCTTGGACCCCGTTCATGGACATGGGTGATCATGTGATAGTGATAAATGCACGTCATGCCAAGTTTACGGGTTCAAAGAACGACCAGAAGCTCTATCGCCGCCACACTCTTTACCCTGGCGGCCTTCGTGAAACTACCGTAAAGGAAATGTTTGAAAAGTCGCCGGAAAGGGTTATCGAACTCGCGGTAAAGGGTATGCTTCCGAAGAGTAAGCTCGGTAAGGCGATGGGCAAGAAATTAAAAGTTTACGCCGATGCTGACCACAGGCATTCAGCACAGAAACCGGAATCGGTAACGATCTAATTTATCTATGGCAGACATTCAATACTACGGCACCGGCCGCAGGAAGACCTCGACAGCTCGCGTTTATTTACGTCCGGGTTCGGGAAACATAACCGTCAATAAGCGTGAGTTTAACCAGTATTTCCCGAATGAGGCTTTGCAGATGATCATTCGCCAGCCGCTCAGGCTGACGGAGACTGCGGAAAAGTTCGATATTTTGGTGAATGTTGACGGCGGCGGTGCGGCTGGACAGGCCGGAGCTGTTCGCCACGGGATTACTCGAGCACTGATGGAATACAATGCCGACTTGCGTCCGACCCTCAAAAAAGCCGGCCTGATAACCCGAGACCCGCGTCAGAAAGAACGAAAGAAGTACGGCCAGAAAGGAGCCCGAGCGAGATTCCAGTTCTCGAAGAGATGATTGTTGATTGGCGGATTGTTAATTGGAGGCAAAGATCATTTATTCCAATTGACAATTTTGTGTTGAATAATTAACAACTCAAAAACCATTGCGGTCGCCGTTGGTTGATAAGAAGCGGCCGCGAGTACAGAAACCAAGGAGAAATAAATTTTGGCTACAGTTACGATGAAAGAACTCCTCGAAGCAGGGGTTCACTTTGGACACCAGGTCCGCCGTTGGAACCCGAAGATGAAGGAATACATCTTTGGTGAACGCAACGGCATTTACATTATTGACCTTCAAAAGACCCAAAAGCTCTTTCGCGACGCCCTGAACTACGTAACCGAATCTTTGGCTGAACGCCCGAATCAAAAGGTCTTGTTCGTGGGCACGAAACGACAGGCTCAGGAAGCTATCAAGGAAGAAGCAGAGCGCTGCGGGCAGTTTTACATCAACAACCGCTGGCTGGGCGGCCTGCTCACCAATTATCAAACGGTCCAGAAATCCATCGTTAAGTTGAAGGACATCGAGGCGATGCGCGAAGACGGCCGTTATGAAATGCTCACCAAGAAGGAGCGTTTGAAATTCGACCGTGAGCACGAGAGTCTGATGAGAAACCTTGCCGGGATCAAGGATATGGGCGGACATCCGGATATGCTCTTTATCATAGATGTCCGCAAAGAAGACATCGCGGTAAAGGAAGCAAACCGATTGGGCATCCCGATCGTGGCAGTTGTCGATACGAACTGTTCGCCTGAAGGGATTGACCAGGTTATCCCCGGCAATGATGATGCACTTCGAGCGATCCGCTTGTTTGCGTCGCGGATCGCGGACGCGATCATTGAGGGCAAGCAGATAGGCACTGAGGGTAGGACCGCGGCGGCAGAAACCGGTGGTTCGGATGACGAAGGCGAGGCTGCGGAGAGCATTTCGGGCGGATCATCCGAATCAGAAATGGCTGATGTTGCGTTCGGAAAACAGGAAGCTGTACCAGCCGCTGCTCCGGAAGTCGCGGGGCCATTGGATGAGGCTGTAATGACGGGGGCCCCTGTATCTGAACTTGGTTCAACCGGGTCAGATGTCGAGCTGACAACTGAAGAATCTACGGAAGCAACAGCAAGCTAGATCAACTTTTATTTTCGAATGCGTAGCCGTTTCCGTTTCGGTAAATTGGCTACGCGATTTTGTAAGTGGCGTTTTCAACTTGGTCAATAAAGATCGTTTTTCATATTTGCACTTTGATATACCGGGCCGCGGCCCGCGCAGAGGTTGGTTAAATTTATGGCAGAAGTAACAGCGGGCGCCGTGAAGGCGTTGCGAGAAAAGAGTGGGGCGGGGATGGTCGACTGCAAGAATGCGCTCGTCGAAGCTAATGGAGACGAGGCGGCGGCAATGGAGATCCTCCGAAAAAAGGGAATGGCGACCGCCGGCAAGAAAGCCGGGCGCGTAACCGCAGAAGGGGTCGTTGGGTCGTATATTCATATGGGCGGAAAAGTCGGCGTTCTGGTCGAGATCAATTGCGAAAGCGATTTTGTAGCCCGGGGCGAAGAGTTTCAGCAGTTGGTGAAAGATGTCGCTATGCATATCGCCGCCACCGATCCGAGATATGCGACACGAGATGAGGTTCCTGCAGGTGAGCTGGATAAGGAGCGCGAGATACTTCGCGAGCAGCTAAAGAATGACCCGAAGAACGCGGGTAAACCTGACGACGTCATCAGCAAGATCATAGAAGGCCGGCTAAACAAGTTTTACGAAGAAAATGTTCTTCTTGATCAGCCTTTTGTTAAGGATCCTGCTAAGACCATTGGTGAGCTTGTCACGGAAAAGATAGCTTCCATAAAGGAAAACATAACGATTCGACGGTTCACGCGCTATAAAATGGGTGAGGGTATTGAGAAGAAAACTGATGACTTTGCCGCGGAAGTGGCATCGATGGTCGGATAGTTGGGTCTAGATCTCAGTCCTAGAATCGTCGGTTTGGATTCTAATAGATTGCCATCCCGCACGCAGGATCAGAAATGGCGTATAAACGCATCCTATTAAAGCTTTCTGGCGAGGCCCTTATGGGAAGCCAGAATTACGGTATTGACACGGCGGTGGCCGAATCCGTTGCTCGGGAGATCAAGGCCGTTCACGACCTTGATATTGAGATTGCGATCGTGGTCGGCGGCGGAAACATCTTTAGAGGCGTTTCAAAATCTGCTGGTAATATGGATCGCGGTTCGGCCGATTATATCGGGATGCTTGCTACGGTGATGAACGCCGTGGTGCTTCAGGATGCTTTGGAAAAGCTAGGGGTCTATACGCGTGTAATGTCGGCGATTGACATCCCGCAGCTGGCTGAGCCATTCATTCGCCGTCGCGCGATCCGGCATCTCGAAAAAAGGCGGGTCGTCATCTTTGCGGCAGGGACGGGAAATCCCTATTTCACCACCGACTCAGCGGCAGCTCTTCGAGCCTGCGAGATCGGTGCGGAGGTGATCTTTAAGGCAACAAAGGTTGACGGGATATATTCGGCAGATCCGATGAAGGATCCCACGGCAGTCAGGTTCTCAAAGATATCTTTTCAGGAAGTATTAGAGCGGCAGCTTAAGGTTATGGATGCTTCTGCAATCTCGCTTTGTATGGACAACGATCTGCCGATCCTGGTTTTTAATATGACGGATGCCGGAAACATCCTCAAAGCCGTCAATGGCGATTTGAGCATTGGAACTTTGGTCTCGCTCACAGGCAGCGCGACCGCGGCGTGAAACAAGCCGGGCGACGCACAGCCGTCAGCCAGTACTTAGATAAAGTATGAGCGTTGATAGTGTTGTAAAAGCAGCGAAACCGAAGATGGAATCGGTGGTAGAGGATTTCAAGCGGAAGCTTGCGAACGTACGAACGGGGCGTGCCTCGGTCGGTATACTCGATCCCGTAATGGTCGATTACTACGGAACACCAACACCGCTGAACCAGATGGCATCAGTTGCAGTACCCGAACCTCAGTTGCTAACCGTTCAGCCGTGGGATGCGTCGCAGCTCGCGGCCGTCGAAAAAGCGATAATAGCCGCAAACCTGGGGCTCAATCCGTCAAACGATGGCAAGATCATTCGCCTTGCGATTCCCGCCCTCAATGAGGAGCGACGGAAACAATTTGCCAAGCAGATACATGAGATCGCCGAGGAACATCGGATCGCGATCCGCAATGTGCGGCACGGGTCGAACGACGCACTTAAAAAGATGCTAAAGGAAAAACAGGTATCTGAAGACGACGAACGTCACGGCCTGGATGAAATACAAAAGCTCACCAATTCTTTCATCGGCACGATCGATGAACTTGCCAAGAACAAAGAGCACGAGGTGATGAGCGTATAGATAGAGATGGCCTTTGCCCAAAAAAGGAGCCCGCATCAGAAATTGTCTGGATGCGGGCTTTTTCTTCTTGCGTTAGAGATCAGCGATTCTTGCTAGCCTCCTCTGCTTTAAATCGATCGAACTGGGTCTTAAATTCTTTGCAGGTCGCTGCAAGGTCCTGCGTATTCGATCCGTCCTGTTCCACTGCCTGTTTGATCCCGTCCTTTATACGATTCAAGATCGTAGCCTTGATCGCCTTTGTGATCGTACCATCCTCGCTATTGCTGAGCTCGGCCTCGATCAGGTCCATCACTTCGTCACATTCAGGAACCCCGATCTTAGAACGCCCGACCGTCTTGTCAACTACGTCATCAGAAATAGTCCTGTCTTTCTGATCTGATGAACTACCCGAACCTTGTGAGCCCAACAGACTGCATCCGAGGCCCATAGTCAGGATCAATGCTGCAACTAATATCAATGAGATTTGATTATTCATCATTTTATGCGTATTTTAACCCCTCTTACCCCATTCAGACGTACAAAGATCAGGCCTTTTGCAGATTGGCATACTTCTCTACTAGCTTCTTCATTCCATATCCCGGAAAGCTTATCGTCAACTTTGAGCTTTCGCCCTTGCCTTCCCTCCTCAGCACAAGGCCTCTTCCGTATTTGGAATGCTGAACGTAAGAACCCGGTTCGATCGCTTCGACACCTTTCAGACTCGTCGTTGGAGCGTAGTTCCCCCGCCGCCCTTGAGCAGGGGTCGCGTCATCATCGCCGCCGAGACGCGCTCCGTTCACACTTGTATCGTTTGTCGCTCCCGACTCTCGACGACGAAAAAACTCTTCGATCGCGTCCGCGCTATTGTAGGTTTTTCCCGTATAGACATTTCGCGATCTGGCGGGCTCACCTTCAGAAGAGTCTGGGGTGCCCTCAGACGATTTACGTCTAGCACTGCCGGTCGTCGCCGAAGCATATGTGAGCCAGGATGGTCCGCGGGAAAGGTCGTCGATCAATTCAAGCGGCAGTTCGTTCAGAAACTGCGAAGGTTCGGCCGCCATTTCTTCGCCGTAAACCCGCCGGCGCATCGAGTGGGAAACATACAACAAGTTTTCCGCCCTTGTAATTGCAACGTACGCCAGCCGCCTTTCTTCTTCCAGTTCTCTTGCGTCATTTACGCTTCTTGCGTGCGGAAAGACGCCATCCTCAAGGCCCACGATAAAAACTATCGGGAACTCTAAGCCCTTGGCGGAATGAACTGTCATCAACGTCACGCCCGCATTACTGTCAAACTTATCCGAATCAGAGGTCAATGCGGCATGGTCGATAAACTCCCGCAACCCAGTCTCGGGCGTCCGATCATACTCGGCGGCTGCATTGACCAACTCCTCCAAGTTTTCGAGCCGTCCTAGCGATTCCTCGGAATTCTCCGAGCGCAGCATATCCGCGTATCCGCTGTCCTCGATCGCAGAGATCACGACCTCCGAGACCGGCCTATCCGTCGTTGTGCTCGGTTCGAGTTTCTTCTGCAGCCCTTCAACTGTTTTCCTAAAAGATGCGACAGCAGCTCGAGCCCTCGGCTGCAAGATACTTGGCTCTCTAGCCGCGGAGTCGGTGACAGCCTTCACAACTTCCCACAGGGAAGTTCCACTTTGCCGAGCACTTTGTTCAAGGAGCTCGATCGTTGAACGGCCGATGCCACGAGCCGGCGTGTTGATCACCCGCAAGAGCGCGATATTGTCTGCGGGATTAACAGCCAATTTCAGATAGGCGACTATATCCTTAACTTCAGCCCTTTCATAGAATGAAAATCCTCCGACAATGTTGTAGTCGATACGAGATCGCCGCAACGCCTCTTCAAAAACACGCGATTGAGCATTGGTACGATAGAGCACTGCGATCCGTTTGCTCGCGTCACGCCGTCGGTGATCCTCTATCTTTGCTGCTACGAACCTTCCTTCATCATCGCTATCGCGTGCCTGAAAATACTTGATCCGATCGCCGCCAGAACGTTCTGTCCAGAGCTTTTTCTTCTTTTGATCGAGGTTATTCTTGATCACTGAATGGGCTGCATCGAGGATCGTTTGAGTCGAACGGTAGTTCTGTTCAAGAAGAATGACCTTGGCGTCAGGAAAATGCTTCTCAAATTCCAAGATGTTTCGAATGTCGGCCTGGCGGAATCCATAGATGCTTTGCGCGTCATCTCCGACAACACAAATGTTCTTCTGCTTTTCCGTGAGATATCTTGTAAGAGCAAGCTGTAACGGATTCGTGTCCTGATATTCGTCGACGAGAATGTATTGAAAGCGCTCGTTGTATTTTTCGCGCACCTCCGGCGATCGTCTGAGTAACCGAACGGTTTTAATTAAAAGGTCATCAAAATCAAGGGCGTTCGCACGCCCAAGTCTTTCCTCATATAGTTCAAACACTCTTGCGTAGGCTGCATACTTTTCATTTGACCTATCGACCGAGGAAGCAAACACTTCAACATCTTCGCCACGGTTCTTCGCCGCGCTTATCGCAGCCCTCACCATCCGCGGCACGATCTGTTTTTCGTCGAACCCAAGGTCTTTGATGCAGGCCTTTATCACCTTTAGACTGTCATCCGTATCGTAGATAGTAAAGGCTCTTGTGTAGCCTTCATCCAGTCTTTCGATGTCCTGTCGGAGTATTCGAACGCAAAGGCTGTGAAATGTTGCGATCAGCGGAAGTGACGATAACTTCTGCCCAGCCAAAAGGGCCTGAACGCGGTCTCGCATCTCACCGGCGGCCTTATTCGTAAAGGTAACTGCCAGAATGTTGTGAGGAGCAACACTTTTTTTGGCGATAAGATATGCTATGCGAACCGTGATCACCCGCGTCTTTCCCGAACCCGCACCGGCGAGTACGAGAAGCGGGCCGTCAGTTGTTGTTACGGCTTCGGCCTGTTTCGGATTTAGCGAAGACAAAAGGTCCATTTTTGACGTACCACTGAAGCATCACTTGATAAGTGCCTGGATCTCTTTGAAGCGCGGGTGTTCAGCCGTGGCCATTAACTCAAAAAGCGCCGTTTCTACACTCGAAGAAACAACCCCTGATGACCACATCTTAAGCAGCCCGGCATTTCGGTCAGCCTCGAACCGTGAGCCGACACAATCCGTCAACAGGTGCACGGCAAAGCCAGCATTTGTCAGATCAAGAGCGGTCTGTGTAACGCAAACGTGGGTCTCGACGCCACCAAGAACAACATTCTTTACATTAAACTCATCAATGATGGCTTTAAGTTCATGCGATCCAAAGGCGCTGAAGGTAAGCTTCTCAATTCGCCGATGCTGTGCGGGAAGCGAGAATCTGATCTCTTCCGCTGTCGGCCCAAGCCCTTGAGGATATTGTTCAGTAACGACAACGGGAATCCCCAGGATGCCAAACCCTGCGACCGCCGTCGCGGCTCTCGTCGCGATCTCCTGGAAATTCCCTATCGGATCGCGAAATGCCTCCTGCATGTCCACAACGATCAGGATAGTGTCCTCAGAAGTTAATCTGCTTCTACCAAGATCGTTCAATCTGGCACCTCCTCAAACTCATCAACATCGGCGCCACCGGTTGTGTCCAAGGCGGCCCTGCCCTTAGCCCCGGTCCGCTTAGCACTCATTTCCCTTTTGTACTGGCGAAAGAAAAAGAAAACGGCCAATCCCGAAATTATCAGGATCAGCACCATCATTCCGAGGATAAAATAGAACTCGGCATCGATAGGGCCTTGCATTATGACAAGTTTATGACCTTGGCCTGGGTTATTCAAGTTTAACGTCGATCGATTGCGCAACCTCGATCGATGCAGCCAGACGGCGGTTTGTACAGGAGACTTGAAGAGGCCATAATTGACCAACTCGGGAAAGATTAATGCCAGTTCAAAAAGCCAAGATGTCTGATATATTCAACGCTCTAAGCTTAGAAACCATATTCAATGCGGTGCTTGGTCAGCTGGAAATGCTTGGCCTTGTCCACTACTGTCAGCAGAAAGTCTAATTCTGTAGATCTCAGGTATCTGGCGTACTTTTTTCGTTTGGTCAGTAACAAGATGCAATGTCTCACCTTCGGCCAATAGAGCACCGTCGGCCGGCCGAACTATTTCGTAGATGAACCTGATAGAGCGGCTGCGGATCTCGGCAACCCTGCTTCTGACAACGAGAATGTCCTCATAATACGCGGGAGATTTATAACGGCAATATGACTCGGCGACAACCATTAGAGCGTTGTCATTTTCCTCCATCTCTTTGTACGAAAAGCCGCGAGCCCGGCAAAGATCGCTCCGGCCGGCTTCGAACCAAATGAGGTAGTTCGAATGGTGAACTATCCCCATTTTGTCGGTCTCGGCATATCGAACTCGGATCTCGGTTTCGTGCCAGCCGTCCATAAACAGTCGGCAGGGTTCGGTTAGCGGAAGGCAGTCATACTACCAACTGAATCCAACCAACTGCCTGCTGGTGAAATGGCTGGGAGACAGGGATTCGAACCCCGATAGCCAGAGCCAGAATCTGGAGTCCTACCATTAGACGATCTCCCAGCGTCCCTAATAATTTACGTGTCCAAAACTACAGTTGTCAAACTTGAGGGAGGAAGGGCTCGTTCGGTTTCTAAAGAAACTCACCGGTTCGATCCAGTCCTTCCAGTTCCAGCATAAATCTAAGAAAAAATGCGGTTTGCGGACAGATCTGCGGCTTTTGACTTTTTGCCTCTAAGTTTCTAACTTCGAACATAATGTCAGCTTCGAAGGAGATCTTGACCAATCGCCAAGCCTATCACGACTATCACATACTTGATAAGTACGAGGCTGGTGCAGTGCTTGTAGGGACCGAGGTCAAAAGCATCATGGCCGGCCGGATCCAGCTGAAGGATTCCTACGTCTCGCTGAAAGACGGCGAAGTATGGCTTGTCAATGCCCACATTTCCCCTTATTCACATGGCAACAGAGCCAATCATGACCCTCTCCGAAGCAGAAAGCTGCTTCTTCATAAACGAGAGATCCAGAAATTGCTCCGTGAAACATCACTAAAGGGAATGACCCTGGTCGTTACGTCCATATATTGGAAAAACGGTCGTATCAAGTTTGAGATCGGCGTCGCAAAAGGGAAAAGGCTGTATGACAAGAGGGAGACAGAAATGAAAAAGACCGTTGAGCGTGAGACGCGCCAGCAGTTGAAAGAAAGGGGCAGATAAGCTAAGGTATTACAACGCTTTTCGTTAGTATAAGAGACATTTATCATTGAGGAGTTTGATGGAATTTCAGGGTATTACTTCGAGTTTTGTTCAGGCAAACGCTGAAGCGCTGGTGGTGCCTGTTTTCAAGGGTGAAAAACCCGGTGCCGGCATATTAAAGGAGCTTGACCAGCTTGTCGGTGGAGGCATCGCATCGGTATTCAGGTCTGAAGATTTCAAGGGAGACAAAGGTCAGGCGGCATTGCTTCGCTTCAGCCCGAAAGGAAAGGTGAAAGCCCGTTCTGTAATGCTGGTAGGTGTTGGGGAAAAGGGAGAATTTGCTGTTCCTGAGGTCGCGGTCGCAGCGGGCGTGGCCACCCGATACTTGCGATCTCGTAATCACAAGAGTTTTGCTTTTCTTCCCAGGCACGATGGTGATGTGAGCGCAGTTGCTCAGGCAGCCGCACAAGGATTCATTACAAGCCAATTCGAGTTGGATAAATATAAGACAAAGGACAAGAAGGACAAGTCAGTGGCAAAGCTCGTTGTCTGTATTGAAGGAGCCAAGTTGTCTGAACTGAACAATGGACTTTCGCGCGGCCGCGTTATCGGCGAATCGATGAACTTCACCCGCGACTTGGCAAACGAGCCGCCAAACATCCTCACACCGACGGAGATGGCCAATCGGGCGCAGAAAATGGCGAAGGAAGTTGGCTTAAAGTTTGAGGTTCTGGACGAAGCAAAGATGGAGAAACTCGGGATGGGTTCCCTTCTGAGCGTGACTAAAGGTTCGGATCAACCTGCAAAGCTTATTGTGCTCCGCTACACGCCGACGAAGAATACCGGCAAAAAAGGTGAACTGCTTTCATTGGTTGGTAAAGGCATAACTTTCGACACGGGAGGAATCTCTCTAAAGCCGGGTGAAGGGATGGAAGCGATGAAGTACGACATGTCCGGTGGTGCAACGGTCTTGGGAACGATGCGCGCCATCGCCCTACTAAAGCCGACGGTCCCCGTGCTGGGCATCGTTGCGGCAGTAGAGAATATGCCGGACGGAAAGGCTTCGCGTCCCAGCGATGTTGTAACGGCCTGTAACGGAAAAACCATTGAGATACTTAACACGGACGCGGAGGGGCGGCTAATACTTGCGGACGCAGTGGCTTATGCGGAAAAGCAAGGAGCCACCCGCATCGTCGATATGGCGACTCTTACCGGAGCCGTCATTATCGCTTTGGGCGACCAGAATACGGGTATAATGGGAACGGCCCAAGATCTCGTTGACGAGATAATTTCTGTTGGCAAAGAAAATGGCGAAGGCTTCTGGCAGCTTCCGCTGAGCAAAGAATACAGCCGCCAGATCAGGTCCGATATTGCCGATATCAAGAATATTGGCCCTCGCGGTAAAGCAGGTACGATCATGGGAGCCGCCTTTATTCAGGAATTCGTGGACAAAGCGAAATGGGCCCATCTCGATATCGCTGGAACCGCTTGGTGCGACACTGTTAGGCCGCATCAGGCAAAGGGGCCGACCGGTGTGGCAATCAGGACCCTTGTCTCGCTGGTCGAACGCTCTCAATAGACACTGTTGAAAACATCCCGGATAATTGCCGATAGATTCCTATCTGTCGGCATTTGTTCTTTGGCTGGCAATGATGCTCGTTGATCGTGTGGAAACGTTGACGGTCGAACCTTGAAGTACTTGATGAGTTCCTGCCGCATTCGAAATTTTACCAATCTCGTGGTAGCCGCAGTGGCTTTCATCCTTGTGACAGGCTGCTTCTGGAGCCGTGGCACCGTGTCGGAAACCGACGAACCGACCTCTGACCCAGGTTCAGCCAACACAACAGAAGTATCGAGTGGGGCGCCAAGCCCGGTAGCCCTCCAAACGAAGCAGAGGGACGAGGGCGATTTCATTGTCCAGCATCTTGAGGTCTCGACCCCCAAATACCGTGATATAGACCGCCAGGTGAAAGGCGCGAAGCTGCTCGAGGACGCGGCCGATAAGCTTAATCAGGCGCTAAGCCTTCCGCGCGATATATATTTGCGAACTAAAGATTGCAGTGAGGTGAACGCCTTCTACAATGCAGCAGAGCGTTCCGTAACGATGTGTTATGAGCTGATGGAGCATTTTTACAGGATATTTCGTTCGACGGGCATTTCAGACGAAAAAGCATATTCGAAGATGAACGACGCCGTAAGATTTGTTTTCCTGCACGAGATCGGTCACGCCTTAATTGATCAATACCAACTCCCGGTTGCCGGTAACGAAGAAGACGCGGCAGATCGTTGCTCAGCCTACATTAATCTGAAAGAACTGGGCGAGGACGGAGTACGTGCCGTGTTTGCGGCCGCCGAAGCCTTTTCGATCGAATCAAAACGTACCCCGCAGAAGAGAAACCTTGCAGACGAACACCTGCTATCCGAACAGCGGTTTTACAATTCGCTATGTATGATATATGGTTCTAACCCAGAGAAACACGCAAACATTGTGAATGAAGGATATCTCCCAAAAGAGCGTGCGGTCCGATGCCGTGGCGAATATCAGCGAGCGGTTAGTAGCTGGGTCAGCCTGTTGGAACCGTGGCGAAAAAACTAATAGATCATTTCCAGGAGAATCTACATTGTATGAAGAGCTTTTTCAAAAAGTTCGTCAATGGCGGCGACGCCAAGCTGACTTTGATCGTCGTTGGCGCAATTCTTTTCACTGCGGCCTTTGCCTGTCAAACTGGCGGCGATACCGTTCCGTCAGATGCCGAACTTCAGGCGTTGATAAAGGAAACAACGTCTGATTTTGCCAATGCCGTCGAGACAGAAGATTTCAGCAGGCTCCATTCTAAGGCTTCATCAGATTTCCAGGCTACCTACACAGCCGCGCAGGCCAAAAATGCATTTTCTACTTTTATTGAGAAAAAGCAGGCCGTTTTGCCCAGCCTGAAGAATGCGGCGTCCTCGAACGCCAGCTTTTCCAAAGTCCCGTCGATCAGGCAGGAAAAGGGCGTGAATGTTTTGGTCGTTGACGGGGATTTCGACTCAAAGCCATATCCGGTGAAATTTGCCTACGAATATGTTTGGCGTGATGGCGGATGGAAAATGCTCAAGCTCGTTGTCAACATGTAGGGCTTTGGTTAGAAAATTGTTCGTATCGGCGGCTGAAAAGTCGCCTTTTGCGTTTTGATCTGCTGGCCGTTAGAATTGGGGCTTTAGTGCTGATCGAACGGATGCATAATTGGCCAGAAACTAGAACAAGATTCGGTCGGGGATTAGGAGTGGTCATCACACCAGCCCATTTGAGAGACCTATGAAGATACACGAGTATCAGGGAAAAGCCCTGCTGAAGGAATACGGAGTGCCGGTACCGCGAGGGATCGTCGCCAGGACCGCTGAAGACGCCGAAGCGGCGGCAAAGGAATTAGGTACGGAAATTGTTGTGTTAAAGGCCCAGATCCATGCGGGCGGACGCGGGAAAGGCGGTGGTGTAAAGCTGGCAAAGTCGCCGGACGAGGCCAAACAGATCGCGTCAGAAATGCTCGGCATGATGCTCGTCACGCATCAGACCGGCCCCGAGGGCCGCGAGGTCAAGACGCTGCTGATCGAAGAAGGTTTGCCGATCGATAAGGAATTCTATCTCGGCATCACGCTCGACCGTGTCACAGGCCGCAACGTCTTTATGGCGTCGAGTGCCGGCGGTATGGACATCGAAAAGGTCGCCGAAGAAACACCCGAGCTTATCCTAAAAGAAACGATAGATCCTTCAGTCGGCATGCGCCCGTTTCAGGCACGTAAGCTGGCATTTGGCCTTGGCATTCCCGCCGATCTGATCAATCAGGCCGCAAAATTCATGCTCGCCCTATATGAAGCATACGAAAAAATGGACGCTTCGATAGTCGAGATCAATCCTTTCCTGCTTACAAAGGACAACCGACTGATCGCCCTGGACGCCAAAGTGAATTTTGACGACAATTCCCTGTTCCGCCATAAGGAATACGCTGAGCTTCGCGATCTCAATGAAGAAGAGCCGCTTGAGATAGAGGCATCTAAGTACGACCTGAATTACATAAAGCTTGACGGAAATATCGGGTGCATGGTCAATGGTGCCGGGCTCGCAATGGCGACGATGGACATCATCAAGCTAGCCGGCGGCGAACCCGCGAATTTCCTCGACGTCGGCGGCGGCGCCTCGCAGGACCGCGTCGAACAGGCATTCAAGATCCTTCTCGCGGATGAAAATGTGAAGGCGGTTCTCATAAACATCTTCGGAGGGATCGTTCGCTGCGATATGGTCGCGAACGGCGTTGTCGCCGCGGCAAAGAATCTCGGTGTCTCGATTCCGATCGTGGCGCGTCTCGAAGGCACCAACGTCGAAGAGGGCCGCCGGGTGCTCGAGGAATCGAACATCGGTATCATTCCCGCAACCACCATGAGCGACGCCGCTGAAAAGGCTGTTGCCTCGGCGGGCTAGGATCCCCGGCTACAAATTCGCAGGTACGATCGCGAAATTGAACTTCTCCTGAACTGTACCATGGGTTCCATTTGTCGCTCTCTTCTCACATTGTCCAAAGCAACCAAATCAACAAGTCACTTCATCTCTTAGGTCAGTTTCGCCGATCGATCTGAATTAGAGGAAAACTTATGCAAAGGATATTTCTCTCCCTGGTAGTATTGGTGTGCGCATTTTCGGCGGCGGGCCAAACCGCGAGACGAACGGTGCCCTCAGCAAATGGCCTCGCGACCACGTCGAAACCCCGGGTCGCTGAAAACGCGCTCCCGATCCGACGCGTGGTTCTGTATTCCAACGGAGTCGCGTACATCGAACGGCGCGGCACCGTGAACGGAAATGCCGAGATCAACCTTTCGTTCAAGCAGTCGCAGGTTGACGATGTGCTGAAATCGATGGTCGTCCTCGATCTCGGTCAGGGCCGGATCGGCGCGGTCAGCTACAGTTCGTCGATGCCTGCATCCGCACGCACGGCCGAGATACCTTTTAGCGTAGATGCGGAAACCGAGGATGACGAAGTCTCGTTTGGCGGTCTTGCAGGCGTGCTTTCCCAGCTTCAGGGGGCGGCTGTTTCCGTGACCACCACGCGTGGAACGGCGACGGGCTCGATCCTCACGGTCGAAAAACGCGGTAACGGCAATGGCGGGGAAAAGGAAGGGTCAAAATTAATTCCCGTACATTCGCTGGTGCTCGCTTCGGAGACTGGCGAAATAGCGGCCTTTGACCTATCCGAGATCCGTTCGGTCAAGCTGCTTGAAGAAGGCACCCGCCGGGACCTGAACGAATTCGCGAATGCGACCGCCTCCACACGACGCCGCGACGCAAAGACTATCATAGTCACATCATCCGGCAGCGGCCCCCGCGAGATGGTCGTTAGCTACACAGTCGCAGCCCCTATCTGGAAAACGACCTATCGCGTGGTTCTCGACGAACAAGGCAATCCGTTCTTTCAGGGCTGGGCCATCGTAGATAATGTGGGCGACGAAGATTGGAACAACGTGCAGCTCTCGCTTATTTCCGGATCGCCGGTGTCTTTCATACATAACCTCCAGAAGCCCCTGTTTCGCTATCGTCCTATTATCCCAATTCCGGAAGACCTTAACCTGAAGCCGCAGATCTACGATCCTGAAAGCAGTGTAGGGGAAGGATACGGCGAGGGACAAGGCAGCGGAAGCGGTGGCGGTTCGGGAAGGGGCTTTGGCTCTGGCGCGGCACCTCCGCCGCCCCCGCCAAGAGGCCTGTTCGATAGCGCGAACAGCAACTTTATGATATCCAGCGGCTTTTCAGGTACAGGAATTAGCGATGTATTGATAAATGAACGAGGCGGCGTCGAGACTGCGGCCAGCGGCGAAGAGATCGGCGACCTTTTCGAGTACCGAATTGAACAGCCGGTATCCGTCCAAAGGAACCGCTCCGCCCTCATACCGATAATCCAGACAAAGATGGAGGGTGAGCGAGTGTCGATCTTTCGATACGCCCCTTCGAACTCGGATCCCGATGATGATGACGACGAAACGCAGGCTGTCCACCGGGCGAACCCTCGTCCGATGAGCGGCGTGTTGCTGAAAAACGTCACACCGATGACCTTTGAAGGCGGTTCGATGACAGTTCTTGACCGCGACGCCTATGCCGGCGAAGCCCTGATGGAGCGGCTCCGTCCAAAGGAACAGCGGCTTATCTCTTTCGCCCTGGACACCGGCACTCTTGCCCGCGTCGAGCAAAAAGAGGCCCGCGAGCCTGCCATGCTTGTGCGTGCCGTAAGCGGCGTGTTTCAGGTCCATTACTTCAAAACCGATAAACGTATTTATCGCCTATCAAACCAAACGAACCGGCCAAAGATCGTTTATATCGAGCATCCGGTACGCAAGAACTGGTCCCTTTCGGAGAGTTTCGCTCGGCCTGACTATACGACGGCGCGTTTTTACCGATTTCGTGTAGAGCTCGCTGCCTTTGAGAACAAAGAAGTGGTCGTCGGCGAAAATCTGGGGATGATGGACAAATACGAACTCCGATCGCTTTCGCCCAAGGATCTCGATCTTCTCGTAGGGGGACGGATCATCGATGAGGAAACGCGTACGCGCCTGGCTAAACTCATCGAGCTTAAGATGAAAATAAATGATATCGAAGAAAGGCTTGCGGCCGCAGAAAGCGCAGTCGAGTCGATATCAAAAGACCAAGAACGATTTCGTGCAAACATCGAGACGCTGGCAAAGACGAGCGAGGCGAAACAGTTGATCGGCCGCTACATTGCAAAGGCAAACGAGCAAGAATCGCGGCTTGAACAGATCGAAAAAGACCGCAAGAGCTTCCAAACCGAGAAAGAAAAGCTCGAACGCGAGCTCGCGATCGAGATAAAAAACTTCGAGGTGAAGTGAACGTGAAGATAGAACTTGGCCGCACAACGGACTGGCGATCAAAGCTTGATAAAGATCCGGCGGCGATACAACAACCACATTAGAAAGAGCCAGAACAGGATAAAGGTAATGGCATAGGCCAGCGACGCGTTCACCGGGGAGAAAAACGCAAGATAAATATTATTGAAGATCCATTGTTGAAGGGTAATTTCCTTCCCTTCCGGGCCGACGAAGCGGACCATTCCCAAAAGGCGGGCCATAATGCCTGAAAAGACAAACAAAGCTAGGGCATTTACCCCAAAAATTACAAATGGCTTCGCCCACCGCCTATATCCTTTGATATCGATAACGTAATAGCAGAAAGCGAGCGTCAGCAAAGCCAGTCCGGAAGTGTAAACAACGTAGGAACTAGTCCACAAAGACTTATTTAGTGGAAATAGCAAGCTCCACGACCAACCGACGGCTAGCAGTACGGTCCCGGCAAAGAAAAGGCCGAGGACGGTCTCTAAAGCAGAATGACTAGTGCTGTTCGAAACCACGCCCGACTTCTCGTCCCTTAGACTTTCTCCGCCATTGTTGCGAAGCAGCCACGTCCCGGTCAAAACTCCGCTGAGCGTGGTGGCAACGGCAGGCATCGTCGAGAGAATTCCCTCTGGGTCGAAGACCTTTGAGGAACGCCACATATGGGCCTCCGTCAAAATTGTCCTGTCGAGCCATGCCGCCAAGTTGCAAGCCTTGTCATCGACCGTCCAAACTTCACAGCCGGGGACGGGGACCACGGTCATAAGCACCCAGTAAAGAAGCAACAACCCGACTGCGATCAAGCTTTGCTGTTTCCACGTCGTGTGCAGAAATATGATCGATACGATCAGATAACACACGGCGATCCGCTGAAGAACGCCCGGTATCCGCATTGTCGAAAAGTTGTACCAGGCGATATTCGTCCCACTCATCCAGAATCCGATCACAACCAATGCAGAGACCCCAGCAACGGCGGCAGCCATCGCTTTCCGGTCGGTCAAATAAAAAAAGAGGGAGGCTGAGAACGACAGAACGAGCAGTATCTTAATGATCGTGGGGATTCCCGTGTCCGCAAAGGTGAAGAACGGAATGATCGACATCAACAGGCCGATCGCGAAGATCTGTATGGAACGAAATACGATCTTTTGATAGACTCCGCGAGAAATTCCCTCGGCAATCCTCTTCGAAAGAGCGATCGGGATCGCTACGCCAACGATGAACAAGAAAAAAGGAAAGATATAATCGGTCGGCGTTATGCCATGCCACTCGGCATGTTTTAGCGGGCCATAGATAGCCGACCAAGTACCGGGATTATTGACAAGCACCATTCCCGCGATGGTCATTCCGCGAAATACGTCAAGAGAAATAAGGCGTCCCTGGTTCATAATGGAACGCGGACGCCCTCGTCCGCAATGCACTCGAAGCACGAAACTGGGTTCCCTCAAACTGTCAGGTGATCATGCTGCGCGGACCCTAACGCCAAAGTCCGCGAAACCGCTACCAGCCGTTTCTTTCACGGGCCGCGGTTATATGGGCGGTATGATGACGCGAATGCCACGCATAAAGCCCTGCCACAGCTTTTAACTTCCATCTTCCGGTCTCAGGATGAACAAACTCACGTTCAAGTTCGGCAGCGTCCATACTTCGAAGCAGTTCGGCCCATCGTACATGAATTCCCTCGATCATTGCGAGTGAGACGTTGATCGGCATTTTACTGTCCGCAAGCTGGGCCCAGCGATCTTCCATATAGGGACGGATGGTTGGTGGTTCATCTTCGGTCAACGCGAGTTTAAATCGGCAAAGCGCGTTCATGTGGCTGTCGGCAATGTGGTGGACCGTCTGCCTCAGGGTCCAACCACCGGACCGATATGGCGCATCGAGCTGCACTTCCGTCAGCCCGTCGACGGCACGTAGCAGTTCGGCAGGAAGTTCAGCGATGATCTGAACATTCTCCGCAAAGGAAGAGAAGGCTGCCGGATCAAACTTCCCGATCGGGTAACGAAGGTCTTGTTCAGATGATGCACGTGCCATATGGTCGAGAATTTGTTGATCCAAGTGATCATTCACTTCTATTGGCTGCCAAATAACATTCTCTGAAATCCGGATACCGTCAGAAACGGAAGAGAAAGGTCCCCAGAGACCATTACCTAACATCAGCCGCCGTAAAAATTCTCAAATCGCGTGAATTGCTCGAGAAAGACCAGCTTGATCGAACCCGTAGGGCCATTTCGCTGCTTCGCTATTATGAGCTCTGTCAGGCCTTTGTTCTCTTCTTTAGGATCATAATACTCTTCCCGGAAGATGAAAGCCACTACATCTGCATCCTGCTCGATCGAGCCCGATTCACGAAGATCAGAGAGCTGCGGTCTTGCCGGTTTTCTGGCCTCCGGAGCTCGCGAGAGCTGCGAAAGCGCTATCACAGGTACGTTAAGCTCCTTTGCAAGTCCTTTCAGCTCGCGCGAGATCTGGGACACCTCCTGCTGACGTGACTCGACCCTTCCGGTTCCTCCCATCATTTGAAGATAATCCACAATGATCAGGTCAAGCCTCTTCTGTTCTGCCGCCAATCGGCGGGCCTTTGCACGCATCTCAAGCACCGAGATGTTGGATTTATCGTCGATAAATATCTTAGCCTCGGCCAGAGTGCCAACAGCTCCGGCCAACCTTTCCCAATCGGGCCGAGACAAAACCCCGCGGCGAAGCTGTTTGGAATCCACCCGAGCCTCAGACGCCATCATTCTCAAAGCAAGCTGATCTTTTGACATCTCAAGCGAGAAGAACCCGACAACGGCATTCTCGCGGATTGCGGCATTCTGGGCAATGTTCAAGCATAATGCGGTCTTCCCCATCGAAGGTCTTGCAGCAATGATGATAAGGTCGCCCGGCTGCAGACCTGATGTTGTCTCGTCGAATTCACGAAATCCGGTCGCAAGCCCGGTCAACGCATGCGAGTCGCGTCGAGAATACTCTTCTACTTTTCGCAGCACTCCCTCTGCAACCGGCCGAATATGGGAGAAACCGTCACTGCTCCGGTGTTCTGCTAGGGCGAAGATCAGCTGTTCCGCGTGATCTAGGACCACATTCGCATCTTCCTCTTCCTCCAAAGCCTCGCTCGTGATCTGGTTGCACGTCCTGATAAGGCTGCGCATCACAGACTTGTCCCGAACGACATTTATATATCCGGTCAGGTCGGTAAAATGGGGCAACCCGAAGGTGAGATTGGTGATGGTGGCGACACCGCCGATCGATTCAATAGACCCTTCCTTCTTTATCTCTTCACTGATCATGATCGGGTCGATCGGCTTTGATGCCTCGAAGAGAGCTATCATTGCAGCGAAGATGCGTCGGTTAAGCGGGAAATAAAAGTCAGCTGGTTTCAAGATCGAGACCGCTTGAGTGATGAGAGCGTTATCAAGCAATATGGCTCCCAAGATGGCTCTCTCGCTGTCCTCGTTCGACGGCAACGGCCGCTCAAGAAACTGCTCTCGTCTTGCTTCAGGAAATGCTGCCATAAGTCTGGGGGGAGCAGGTAATTGAGGAAAATGATAACGCTAAATTGGGAGGTGCATCAAAGTCGAACTTTAGATTTTTACCAAGTGTTTTCCACAATTTTTACACAAGAATGGCCGCACGCAACAAGGCGCATGCGGCCACTCTAAACCATAGCTAAAATTTAACTTTCAGACTCCGCAGCAACGGTCTCCGCTACCGTTTTGTCCGCTTCAGAGCCTGTTGCTGCTTCTCGATCACTCTTCGATCTCCGAGCCTTTTTTTCCGGCTTGGCCTCAACTGCCTCGCCGCCTTCGGCCACGACCTTGATCGGCACTTCGATCGCTACCTCCCGATGAAGCTTCACCTTCACAGTGTATTCACCCGTTTCTTTGATCGGATCGCGCAGCACTATCCTCTTGCGATCGATCTCGTAGCCCTTCGCTTGGAGCGCTGATGCAACGTCAATCGAAGTAACCGAACCAAATAGGGTGCCGCCCTCGCCGGCTTTTCGTTCGAATTCCAGCTCGATCGGGCCCATCATCTCTTTCTGGGCCTCCGCTGTCGCCTTCTCGACCGCAGCCTTTTTCAACAATGCGGCCCTCTCGCCCTCGATCTGCTTGATATTACCCTTGGTCGCCAAAGTAGCAAGGCCCTGCGGCAGCAGATAATTTCGTGCATATCCGGCCCTGACCTTTACGATCTCGCCCCTCCCGCCAAGCGTGTCTATATCTTCTCTAAGTAATACTGTTGTTGTAGCCATGATTTATTGATCCTTTCCAACTCAGATCCACTCCAAAGGTTTGGGTTTCGGCGGGTCAATCCTTACCACCTCTTGCGACCCAAGCTGACACCTTCCAAAACAAAGGCGGTCAGATCGAGCTTACTTCCGCCGACCCACGATCGGATATCTGATGTTATTCCCATACGTAGGGCAACAAGGCCATTGACCTTGCACGCTTGATCGCTGTCGCGATCCGACGCTGGTCTTTTGCGGAGATGCCCGAGATCCGTCGCGGCATTATCTTTCCGCGTTCAGGTATGAACTGGCGAAGGAAATCCACATCTCGCCAGTCAACATAATCCGGGACTATCTGCCGAGGACGACGACGCTGGTAACGTCTAGGAGCCTTGTCCCCAAACATATCGTCGCTGACAAAACTTTCTCTATCCTTTTGTTCAATTTCGTTTTCAGCCATAATTCCTCTGATCAAACCTGTGTTTCGACGGCCGTTTCCATTGCCGGCTCCTCATCAACAGTTCGGAACTTTGCCCGCTGGGCAGCTCGCTTTTCCCGTTTCGCGCGGAGCTTGTCGGCTTTCTTCCTGTCCTCGTCAACTCGCACAGTTATGTACCTCATGATCATGTCATTAACGCGCATCCGACGCTCAAGCTCCATGATCTCCTGTCCGCTGCCGTCTATCTCGAACAGCACATAGTGCCCCTCGGTCTTCTTTTTAATTGGATACGCCAAGGTGCGTTGGCCGATATCGTCCATCCGGACAACCGTACCGCCCTCCTTTTCGATTAGCTTGCCTACGGCTTCGTTAAGTTTGCCGATCCGCTCGAGTGGAGTGTCCGGATCGACAATGTACATCACTTCATAGGTTCTTTTTCCCAATTTACTTTCCTCCTCCCAGTAGTCGAGCCTCAGATTTCTACAGGCTGAAGCTGTTGGGTTCGGTACTGATCAAGATCTTGTTCGAATGCCTTGATCATCTTTATCCCCTTGATCCTCACTAATGCAAAAATTTGATCGAACCACAATTCCGGACCTCTGCATTGAGATCAATTGAAATTCGCCATAGCTCGGTCAATGCCGTCGCGGATCACAGACCGGATCGCTTCGGCGCTTCTTTTCAATATTCGGGCAAGTTCATCGCCTTCGGCCCGTCCAAAAGATTGAAGTACGAACTTCTTTGGATCAGCGATCGGATGCCCTGGTGCTATTCCGATCCGCAATCTTGCGAATTCCGTGGTTCCCACCTTCTCAATGATCGAACGAAGTCCGTTATGCCCACCGTGGCTCCCTTTAGGCCTTAGCCTTATCGTGCCAAACGGAAGAGCAAGATCATCTGAGATCACCATCAAACTTCCGCCGCGTTCTTCCCGCTTTTCTAACAGGCACTTTACCGCCTCACCACTTAAATTCATGTAGGTCTGCGGTTTGACCAAATCGGCTCTCTTCCCTTCGATCAATGCTCGCCCTATCAAAGAGCGACATTCCGTTCGCCTTACTGATGTACCCGACTCGGTGCCCAGGAGATCGATGAGCATAAAGCCAAGGTTGTGGCGCGTCCTTTCGTATTCCGAGCCCGGATTACCGAGTCCAACGATAAGCCATTCAACCACACAGTCACCAAACTATTCTTGTCCCTCAGCCGGCTGCTCCTCCGGTTTCTCACCAACCACTTCAGGCTCCGCTCCTTCTTCGATCTGAGGCTCCAGTTCAGCCTCTTTGACGATCGAGATAGAGGCGACAACTGTCTCAGGCGATTCGTGTATCTCGATACCTTGGGCGACTTTTAGGTCAGACACGTGTATTGCGTGCTCAGACGTAAGTCCGGAAACATCCACAACGATCGACTCCGGTGTTTTTGCCGGCTCACACAAGACCTTGATCTCTCGCAAGGCTAGGTTAAGGACTGCCCCATCCTCGTCAAGGCCAACCGCGTCGCCCACCAAATGGATCGGAACCGTCATCTCGATCTTTTCGCCTTTCGCAAACCTTCGAAGATCGGCATGTATAAGTCTTCCCGTTACCGGGTGGATCTGACGGTCCTGGATGATCACATCGTTCGCATCACCTGCAATGTCAAGCGAAAAAACCGTATTCACCCCCGTGTCGGAACGCAATATAGCAGCGATATCCCGTAGTTCGGCCGAGGCTGCAAAACTGTCTGTCCCCCCGCCATAAACCACGACAGGGATCCGCCCCGCCGCACGAAGCCGCCGCGAATCATTTTTTCCTCGAATCTCTCGCCTCTCCGCTTTTACAATTACCTTCTCAGCCATAACCCTTCCTATTGACTAACTGACCTAAAACCTCACAATGACGGATCAAATGAACAGCGACGACACGCTCGTTTCGTCGTGAATCGATCGGATCGCCGATGCCAGCAAGCCGGCGACGCTCAATACTTCGATCTTGTCGCTCCTTTTGGCTCCCAGCGGGATCGTGTTGGTCACGATTACTTTCTTAAGGTGCGATCCCTCTATATTCTCAATAGCATTGGCCGACAGGACTGCATGGGTAAATACCGCTCTTACTTCATTTGCCCCCGCCTTATGCAAAGCCTCTGCGACCTTACAGATCGTTCCACCCGTATCGCACATATCGTCAACGATCAAGCAATTCTTGCCTTGCACGTCGCCGACAATGTTCATCACATCTGCCTCATTCGCACGCTCACGGCGTTTGTCGCAGAGGGCGAGGCCAGCATCGAGGCGTTTCGCATACGCCCTGGCACGTTCGGCGCCGCCGGTATCTGGAGCGACAACTATAAGATTCTCGATCGGGTTCTCCTTGAAATAATCGACAACTATCGGGGCAGCATAGAGATGATCGACCGGAATATCAAAAAATCCCTGGATCTGGGATGCATGGAGGTCGATCGTAAGCACTCTTTGAGCTCCCGCTTTAGTTATCAAATTTGCGACAAGCTTCGCCGCGATCGGCACCCTGGGCCTGTCTTTCTTATCGGACCGTGCGTATCCAAAATACGGGATCACGGCGGTCACACGCTCGGCCGAAGCACGGACGAATGTGTCCATCATGATCAAGAGTTCCATAAGGTGTCGATCTGTCGGAGGACAGGTCGGCTGAACTATAAAAACGTCGGCCCCTCGTACGTTCTCCCCGATCTGAAAATTGAACTCCCCGTCACGGAACCGGTCGGTGCTTGCCTGGCCAAGGTCGCACTGCAAATGCCCACAGATTTCCTCCGCAAGCTCTCGATGTGCATTTCCCGAAAAAACCTTTATGCTGCCCGTTACGCTCATTGACCAATAAAAAAGCCACCCTTTCACAGGCGGCCGTTCCGAACGTCACAAATGGCTGGGGCGGGAGGATTCGAACCTACGAATGCCGGATCCAAAGACCGGTGCCTTACCACTTGGCTACGCCCCAATGCTTAATTTGAGAAACTTGATCGGAAACGGCTGTGGCGGACAAATTGCAACATTCTGATAGGACGTCTCAATTCCCGATACCCACCGCCTCGCGGTATTCATCCCGCGAGACCGCCGCTACGGCAAACTTTCGCCAGTTGACCTCATCGTCAAGGGCTTTCATTGCAGCTTGCCGTGTCTCTGTATTGTCAAAAACTGCAAAAACGCTTGGGCCGCTCCCACTCAACAACACGTTTACGGCACCAAGTTGGTGAAGCCTTTCTCTTACACGCCTCACCTCGGGAAAGGCGTCCACTACGGCTTCTTCGATGTCATTTCGAAGCGGACTTTTCCTGATATTCAGGTTCTCCGCCTCCGAACGACAAACAATAAGGATATGTTCAGGGGAATCCGATGTCAAGTTTTCAGCTTGCAACAGCGAATAGGCATTGGCAGTAGGAATGTCAACGCTAGGCGTGACGATCAAGAGGTTCCGCTCCTCGATCTGGCTCGCGTCACGTATTTCGGTCCCGCGCCCTCCTCCGATCGCAGTTCCGCCGGTCAGAAAGAACGGCACGTCTGAGCCAAGCCGTTCCGCGATCGATGCAAGCTCGTCATGGGTCGGCTCAAGCTCCCACAGCCTACTCAATCCGATCAATGCAACCGCAGCATTCGACGAGCCGCCCCCAAGCCCGCCGGGTGAAGGAATGCGTTTGGTCAGCTTGATCTTCGCCCCGCCACGAACGTCCGCATTTTCCGAAAGTAGCCGTGCCGCCTGAATTATCAGGTTTCTCTCGTCAGCCGGTATTCGCGGGGCATCGCAAGCAAGTTCAACGGCATCGCTCTCCTCGAAAGTGAGGTCGTCGTGCAGCGAAACGGTCTGGAATACCGACACGATCTCATGAAATCCGTCCGGACGTTTCCCCAATACCCGAAGGTAAAGGTTGATCTTTGCGTATGACGGCAGCGTAAACGGCTTCACTGCAATAGGATAAAGACGAAACGCAAAAGTCCAAAGCCCGACCCTGACCTTTCGTCAAGGCCGGGCGATCGGCTCCCGGCATTTCACTAGATAATGTCCGCGACTATCTTATGAAAACCTGCGTGAAGTAGTATTTCCCATCGCCGGAGACGGCCAGTCCGATGGCAGTCTCACTCCACCGCGGATCGAGAAGGTTGCTTCGATGCGAGGCGGACTGCAGCCACTTCTGAACCGCAACCCGTGCCGGCGAATCGTAGCCCTTGAGAAACGCTATGTTTTCGCCGATCGCCCTCCAAGCGTTCACATCGAACCTTGCCGCCCGCTCATCTACCATTGAGCCATCGAGTCCACGGTGGCTGAAGAAATTGTATTCGGCCATATTGTTAGAATGAAGGCGTGCGACCTCGGCGACCTTGTCGCTCCAGTTCAGTAAGGAGATGCCCGCATTGGCACGTTCTTCGTTTATCAGAGCAAACGTATCCTTCTCAAGAGCCCGTACCGCTGCCGGAGTGATCGTGGTAGTGGCCGAAACAGAGATGCGGCCGGAGCCGACGTCAGTCCGCAGGTTCAGACGAGAGGTATCGAGCGGCTGAGCAGCGAAAGATGCTGCCAACGAGGCCGTGAGAATAAACAGGAAAACTGTGCGGGATATCATTGAAACCTCACTTCGGCGGCCGGACGATCACGCCGCTTGCGTGACTCCAGGCTTTGCGCTCACCCTTTCGGGCGATTGCCTTTTCGGATAAGGTCGGAGAATGCCTCTGCAGCATCTCCTATTTAAATAGACTGAGATTTGGGGCAGGTTTCCATAATAATCAGGTAGGGTGTAACAGTTACAGGTGTTACAAGCTGTTACGTTTGTTACGCTGTTACAATTAGTGCTGGCCTGACAGGCAGTTTACAGGTATGGCAGAACGAGTGTCAGAGGTCGAAGTCCGCCTATGAAACACGATCCTACTTCATCTTCAGATCCTGTCCAGATAGGACGAAAGCGGCTTGAGCCGACCGTGGAACCGCATATCGATCCGGTGTGCAAGATGCTCGTGATGCCTGAATCGGCAGCCGCCGCCTATTCCTATAAGGAAACGACCTACTACTTCTGCAACCCGGGCTGCAAGACGAAATTCGCGGCCGACCCGGAAAAGTTCTTAAATGCGACTGAGGATTCAGTTGGCCATTCAATGGAGCCGGGCAGCCATGATCCTGCATTCCGCGATCCGTATTCTCCGATCGAATACACCTGCCCGATGCACCCAGAGATAATTCAGATTGGTCCGGGTTCGTGTCCGAAATGCGGGATGGCACTCGAGCCGAAAGAAATTGGCCTTGACGATCAGCCCGATCCTGAATACGTCGAAATGAAGCGGCGTTTCTGGATCTCGGCCGTCCTTACATTGCCTGTGTTCGTGCTTGCGATGGGCGAGATGTTTCCGGCGTCCCATTCGCTTATCTCACCAAGAACATCCATCTGGACACAGTTAGTGCTAGCAACACCGGTCGTTCTCTGGGGCGGCTGGCCGTTCTTTCAGCGTGCGTGGGCTTCGGTGAAGAATGCGAGCCCGAATATGTTCACTCTGATCGCGATCGGCACTGGTGCCGCTCTTGGTTACAGCATCGTGGCTCTGTTCGCCCCGCAACTTTTTCCACAATCGCTGCTTGATGGCCACACCGGGCTGATCCCTGTGTACTTCGAAGCTGCAGCCGTAATAACAACACTCGTTCTTTTGGGGCAGGTCTTGGAGCTCAAAGCACGTTCGCAGACATCGTCTGCCATCAAGGAATTACTACGGCTTGCACCTGAGACCGCGACTGTTGTTTTCGACGACGGTTCGGAAGAAGTGATCGATCTACGACACGTTATCGCTGGCCAGACGCTGCGTGTAAAGGCGAATGAAAAGGTGCCGACCGATGGCGAGATCATCGACGGCGAGACCTCTATCGACGAATCAATGGTCACAGGCGAATCGATGCCTGTCTCGAAAACTGTGGGCGACAAGGTCATCGGCGGAACGCTCAACGGTAACCGCAGTTTCCTGATGCGTGCTGAAAAGGTCGGCAAAGAGACCATGCTTGCACAGATAGTAAAAATGGTCGGCGAGGCCCAGCGTTCCCGTGCACCTATCCAGCGTCTTGCGGATGCGGTCTCGGCATATTTTGTACCTGCCGTAATTGTGGTTGCGATCATGGCCTTTATCGTTTGGCTGATCTTCGGCAGCCTGACCTATGCGATCGTCGCGGCAGTTTCGGTGCTGATAATCGCCTGCCCGTGTGCCCTGGGCCTCGCAACCCCGATGTCGATAATGGTCGGAACAGGTGTCGGTGCAAAGAACGGCGTCCTCATCAAAAAAGCTGAAGCCCTCGAACTCCTCGAATCCGTTGACACAATTGTCGTCGATAAAACCGGAACGCTGACAGAAGGAAAGCCGACCGTTCAGACGGTTCTCGCTTTTGGGGATCACACTGAGGTTGAGGTGCTTGGCCTCGCCGCCTCTCTCGAACGCAACAGTGAGCACCCATTAGCCTCTGCGATAGTTGCTGAAAACGAACTTCGAGGTAATCCGTTCCATACAATGTCGGAATTTCGTTCGATCACCGGAGTCGGTGTTGAAGGCACAATTGATGGAAAGAAGGTTGGCGTGATGAGCGGGCACTATCTAAGTCAAAATGCCGATTTCATGCCGCGAATGAGTGATGAGGACGCCAACCAATTGATGATGTTGGTTAGCGAACAACATATTACATCATTCGTTTATGTAACGGTCGATGACATAGCGATAGGTGGGATTGGTGTCGTTGATGCTATTAAACCATCAGCGGTTGCCGCAATCGAAGGACTGCGACGGGAAAACATTGAGATCATAATGATGACCGGCGATAACCATTTAACTGCCGAGATCATCGCAGGGCATCTCGGCATAAATCGTTTCTTCGCAGAAGTAATGCCCGAAGATAAAGCCGAGAAGGTGAAAGAGTTGCAGGCGATGGGCAAGCGTGTGGCGATGGCAGGTGATGGCGTTAATGACGCACCGGCCTTGGCACAGTCTGACGTAGGAATCGCCTTCGCTTCGGGAACGGATGTCGCGATCGAATCGGCAGACATCACCTTATTGAGACCCGATCTCGACGGTATCCTGAAAGCACGAAACCTCAGCCGAAACACGATGAAGAACATCCGCCAGAACCTGTTCTTCGCCTTCGCTTACAACATCATTGGCGTCCCGATAGCCGCCGGTGTTCTGTTCCCCGTATTCGGCTTGCTGCTCTCGCCAATGATCGCCAGTGCCGCAATGACGTTCAGTTCGGTGTCCGTTATCGCCAACGCCCTCCGCCTTAAGAATCAAAGGCTTTAACTAAAGGGCGTGCATAGTTCAGAGAGCATACAGAATTGATTCTGTACAAATATGTGCTCTCTGTGTCCTCTGTGGTAAATTCTTTACAAATGGCAAAGATCGCATTGGCAATACACGGTGGGGCGGGGACCATACTTAGGTCGCAGATGACGCCCGATCTTGAAGCCGAATATCGCGGCGGCCTGGAAAAAGGGTTGCATGCCGGTTGGGAGGTGCTGCATCGCGGCGGTTCCTCGCTTGATGCTGTCGAAGCCGCCGTTGTCTCGCTTGAGGACTTTCCTCTATTCAATGCCGGACGCGGCTCCGTTTTCACCCATGAAGGTAAGCAGGAAATGGACGCAGCGATCATGAATGGCAAAGACCTTACGGCCGGAGCAGTCGCCTTTGTCCGCAATATCCGCAACCCTATCAAACTTGCCCGCCTCGTGATGGAACGCACCGAACACGTATTGCTGGCCGGCGATGGCGCCAACCAGTTTGCCGAACAACTCGGCGTTGTCACCGAAGCGGACGAATATTTTTTTACTGAACACAGATGGCTGCAATTGCAGGAAGCAATCGCCCGGGGTCGCGTGCAGTTAGATCATTCGACAGCGAAGCCTGTCGGAACAGTTGGTGCCGTGGCGTGTGATTCTAAAGGAAACCTGGCAGCGGCAACGTCAACCGGCGGAATGACGAACAAGCAATTTGGCCGTGTGGGGGACACGCCACTGATCGGTGCCGGAACCTATGCTGACAGGACCTGTGCCGTCTCGTGCACCGGCCATGGCGAGTTTTTTATGCGGGGCGTGTCGGCCTATGATGTCGCGGCGAGAATGGATTACAAGGGCCTGAACCTTGACGAGGCGGCCCATGAAACCATCGAACGCCTCACTTATATCGGCGGCGAAGGAGGCCTCATTGCGGTCGATACGAATGGAAACGTTTCGCTTCCGTTCAATTGCGAAGGCATGTATCGCGGATTCGTAGGAATGGGTGGTGATCTGCATATCGACATCTATCGATAGGCCGCATCGAAGATATTCCGCTATGTTCGTTGCCCACCGCGTCTATTCCGGAACAAAAAAGGAAACCTCCAGGTCAGTTCCATTCGTTGAGAACCCTATGGTTCCCCGATCACCAGTCGTCACCACTTTCGCTCCGGCAGTACGCCACCTCTCTACCACCTCTTGGTGGGGGTGGCCAAACCTTGAATCACGACCGACCGAGATCACCGCAAATTGCGGCCGAATACGGTCCACGAGAGCCTGGCAGGACGAAGTGCGGCTGCCGTGATGGGGGACCTTCACTACATCAGCACTAAGATCTGAGTCCAAACCAACTATCTGACGTTCAGCAAGTTCCTCGATATCGCCGGTCAACAGGAATGTACGGCTGCCATGGGTGATACGCATGACGAGCGACCTATCATTTTCCGGCCAATGGTCGATGCCGAGCAGCGGCGGATGGAGTATCTCGATGACAGTACCGCCGATCTCATATTTCTGCGGCCGAGCCGCCGTGACCATCTCAACCTGGTGCGCCGCGAGACCATTCATGTATCTCATCGTTTCCTCGTCCTGAACTGGAAACATTCCAAACCATGCCCTACCTATCGAGAAATTGTTTGCAGCGTCTGTTAATCCCTGGATATGGTCGGCATGGGCATGCGAGGCCACCAGGTGATCTATTTTGGAATACCCGCGCTCCCAAAGGAACTCAGACACCACGGACTCACCTATGGACGGAATATCCGGTTCTAAATGCTGGTCATCTTCGTTTCTAAATTTGACCCTGCCACCACCGTCCACCAGCATAGTCTCTCCATTGGGAAAGGTTATGAAGGTTGAATCGCCCTGATCGACATCGAGGAATACGACGCGGAGCCGTCCATCGGGTCGAGGAGAGCCAAAAGGATGAAGCACGATCACCCCCATCAGTAAGGCAGCGGCAAGCCCGATCACACTTACGTTGCGCGTCCCGAACACACGTCCTACAAAAGGGCCCGACCTTTGAAACGGGTTCCAGCGGAAAACCGCAAGGCATATGAACCCGATCGCTGCAAAATAGCCTAGATAGAGCCAGCTTTCGGCACCGCTATAGACGGGCACCCTGAAACTCAGCCAACCTAGATCGCTCCGCTGTGCCGGAAAAGACATCATCAACCGATGTGCGAGCTCCGTTAATGCGACGAGCGGCGCCGCCAGCTCGCCGCTGACATAAGCAATTCCTACAGCAATAAGTGAAATGAAAGAACTCAGAGCAACGAAAAAACCCGTCCACAGATTCAGCAAGATCCCGACCGGCGTAACTCGATGAAAATAGTGAACCGTCAGCGGGAGCATTGCGATCTGAACGATCGCCGAAATAATTAGTCCTTCGAATAAAAAAGAAGCCGCTTTCCGCAAGTTACGCGATCGATTCAAAGGTGGAATAGGTCTCTTGAAGAGCTCCGCCTTCCAGACATTTCTCGCGGCCTCGATTCGCCATTTCTGTTCGTCCCAATACAAGGTTTCGGCCAGGCGGCCAAGCCACACCGGCACCTTCGCCGGGAAAGGTCGGCTTTGGTCAGGCTTCCAGCTTCCGATCTGTCGCAAGGTGGAAACGAGCGGAAAGCCAGCCAAGACCAGTGCCGACACGCTCACGAAGGTCAATTGAAAGGACGGCGTGAAAAGTTCAGAAGGCTTCAATACAAGCAACACCAGGCCGCAAAATCCCAGAGCATTTGCCATCGATCCTTTCCGATAGATCGTCAGCGAGAATAGAAATACCGTGAACATCAGGCAGGCTCGCAACGCAGGAGTTTCGGCCCCGACGGCAATCGTGTAGATCCATAGGAACGAACAAACGCTCGCAAAATGAAGCCATCTCTGCTTGACGAAGATCCCCGCTAATAATGCCGCAAGCCCGCCGATGAACGTGATGTGCATACCGGAGATGACAAGAATGTGGAATGTGCCGCCTTCGCGAAAAGCATCGGCTATTTGTTTGTCAAGGTAGTTATCGTTTCCAAGAATGACTGCGATCAAGATCCCCGACACATCCGGGCTGAACAATTGCCGAAATCGCTGGATCAATCCTTCCCGGACCTGGTAAACTCCCGACACCATAACCAACCCGGAAGGATCTGCAAGTTTCTCAATAAGCAATGGGCTCTTTATTGATGCGGTAGCGTCAATACCTTGCCATTCAAGCATTCTAGTCTTGGGGAGAACGCCGGGATTTCGAAAGCCGTCGTCTCGTTTGAGACGGCAGAATGTTCGAAGCCTTGATCCGGCTTTGATGCCAAGGCGGCCAAGGTCCCATCGGGCGTCTTCCGATGCCGCGAGAATGAAAAGCCGTACTCGGCCAGAGACGGGTCTCCGCTTTTGAAGGTGCTCCAGGGTTTCAACATCCAGTACAACAAAGGTTCCGTTGGGCGCAGTTTCACCGCTACCGACAACAACTCCTTCGATCTCCACGGGATCGCCGGTCTGAAGGGTGCCGTTGTCGTAGAGAATGCGGATACGATCGGAGGAGATGGAAGATCTCTCGGCCTTGTAGGCAAAGGCGCCGGCAAATACGAAGGCGCCTAGAATCAACGCTGTCGCTCCTGCTCTATGCGAAATAATGCAGGCCAAAACTGCTGCGGCAAGTGCGGCCGCCATCCATTTCGAGACACTGAGATCGATCCAATTTGAGAGAAGGATGCCAGCTGCGAATGAGAGAGCGATATAAAGCAGGGGCGATCGAGATAAGTGAGCGGAAGACCTGTGGGTGTCCATTTCGCAAGATCAATCGATAGTAACGAGATGATGTATCCGACGAAATCTTGCGTCGCTCATTCCGTCGATCACCATCAGATGTTCCACTTTGCGAAATGGCCCAAATTGTTTCCGATGATCCACTATCTTCTCTCCGACCGCAAGACCTATATGCGGCACCCGCGATAGCTGCTCAGCGGTGGCGGTGTTGATGTTTATCTTCTCGTGGTGTTCTCGGATAAGGCTCGTTTGTCCAGACTCAACCCGAGCTGCATCCGATATTACAATGCCGCCTTTTTTTTCCGTTGCATCGACGCCGCATCCAAGCGCGCAAATGATGATCGCGAATGAAAGGGTCACCGCCAAAAATTTTTCGAATTGAATAAGCACTGACCGACCTTGTGATAGCGACCAAAAGGAGACCCGATTTGCACACGTAATGTGCAAAATGCCAGAAGCTTTGATTTTACAAAGAGTTTAACGAATTCTCATGCATGGATACACAAGCTTTTCCACATTTTCTGTGGAAAAGCTATCTCTTGCGAAGCGGCTAGACTTCCCCGCCCATTTCTACAACGTCCTGCAGATCCTCGTAAGCTTTTTGAAGCACGGGGCGAGCGCGCGTAGAGCCGTCCATGTCACCGATGTATCCCTCGCGAACCATTGCATCCAAGATTGCCGCCGCACGGCCATATCCGATTCGAAGGTGACGCTGCAGAAGCGAGGTTGAAGCACGTTTTGCGTGAACAACGCTTCTCACAGCATCCCAGAAAAGCGGGTCGCGCTTGCCGGGGAGATCATCGCCCGCCTCTAGTTCCTCTTCGGTCTTTGTGATCGTTTCGTCATACTCGGCATTGCCTTGTACCTTAACATGGTCAACGATCTTTTTTATCTCTGTCTCGTCGACGAATGCGCCGTGCACTCGCACAACTTGTGAACTTGCAGGAGGCAAATAGAGCATATCGCCTCTGCCCAAAAGCCCTTCAGCTCCGTTCGAATCTATTATCGTCCTGGAATCGACCTTCGAAGAAACCCTGAAAGAAATCCTCGCCGGGAAATTCGCTTTGATCAGGCCTGTGATCACATCGACCGAAGGCCGCTGTGTGGCAAGCACAAGGTGAATGCCGACAGCCCGAGCCATTTGTGCGAGTCGGGTAATCGATTCTTCGACCTCCTTACCGCTGACCATCATCAGATCAGCAAGCTCATCTATGATACAGACAAGATAAGGCAGCCTCTGATAGGGCTCGCCGTTGTCGTCAAGCTGACCGACATCTTTACGTCGTTCGATCTCTGCGTTATAACCATCTATGTTGCGAACGCCAAAACCCGCCAAGTGTTTGTAGCGCCTTTCCATCTCACCCACTGCCCAACGCAATGCAACAGCCGCTCGCTTCGGATCCGTGATTATCGGAGTTGCAAGATGGGGGATGTCGGCATAGACGCCTAGCTCGAGCCGCTTGGGATCTACCATGATAAACTTAACCTCGTCAGGCTTTGCCTTATAAAGGATCGACACGACAAGTGTGTTGACGCCGACCGACTTGCCGGCGCCGGTTGCTCCGGCGATCAGCAAATGCGGCATCTTTGCAAGATCTGCGACATAGTTAAGACCATCTATCGTCTTTCCAAGGGCGAGGGTTAGCTTTGATTCTGATTCTCTGAACTTGCTGGATTCGATCACGTCCCGAAGCCTGATCGTCTCGCGTTTCTTGTTGGGCACTTCTATTCCGACATACGCTTTTCCCGGTATGCGGTCGATCCTGATCGATTCGGCTTTCAGGGCGAGGCAAAGATCGTCAACCAGCCCAGTTACTCGCGAATATTTGACACCCGGATCGGGCTTGAACTCGTAGGTCGTCACAACCGGGCCGGGACAAATGTGCATCACCTTACCGGCCACGTTGAATTCACCCGTCTTTACCGCAAGTTCACGTGCGATACGCTGCATCTCCGCTTCCTTTTGTTCTATATGAGCATCGGCCTTGTGAAGGAAATCCGTCGGCGGAAGCACGTATTCTCCGAAGTCAGCCCGATTGTCGGAGGGCATAGGGTGTGCAGTCGAGCCGACATCGATCTCAACGAGGTCAGCCGGATCTAGATCGGTAGTTGCTCGGCTGGGCTTTATAGGTACATTGAGAATGTCCCCATTTTTTTGCTTAGACCTCAATTCCGCCGGTCCTGCCTCATCCGCAACCAGGGTGTCAGGAATCGGATCTTCACCCAAAGACGGTTCGGTGTTGATTATGGTGGGAACAACGGTATCTGCCTTTGTGGGGGACGGTGCTGCCCCTGTTTCCGAATTGACAGTCGTCGATGCCCCTCCGGCGGCGGCTCCTTTTGCTTTCAGTACCACAGCCTCAGCTTCATCACCCACGAGCAATGTTGAAGGCGGTTCCGCCGAGAGTTTCCCAAGCCGAGCTTCTCGCCGCTTTTCACTTCTCCCAACTGCCTGCGCATGCATTGCGGCTTTCGACGCTTTTCGCTTCTCAAGCGATTCGTTGACGCGAACCATTAGGTTCTCCCACGCCAATTCAAAACTGCTTATCAGACCAGCAAAGGAAATATTAAGTATAAGAACGGACGAGGCAAGTAGGGTAGTGAGCATGAGTATCGCAGCTCCGACCTGATTCAACAGATAAGCCGCACCATCAGAGTACGCCGCCCCGAGCAGCCCACCGTAAGAACCGACCAGGCTGATAAGTCCTGCAAACGAAGCGACGAACAAAAAATAACTGATCACGCGGCTTACTCGAGGGCGCAAGCTATCCCCGCGGAAAACCCTCCACGCGATAAGTATAAGCAGGATCGGCATCAGGTACTTAACATGGCCGACCGCCTGGGAAAGCCAATCATCTATTGCTGCACCAACAACGCCTATCCAATTTGACGCCCTCTGCGATGTGGATGAGTTGAACGTCGGATCGTTAGGACTTGCCGAAATGATACAGAGAAACACCAAAAGCGAGAGGCCAACCAGTGCGATGGCTGTGATCTCGTTGCTTCGCGAAGGCGGCCGCCGAGGAGCGGTTCGCTTTTTGATGAGCGTCGCTCCATCATCCAGGCAAAAGTTAATGCCGTCGTCTTCGTAGCTTTTCTTGCAGGTCGGACAGATCTTCATCTGTTCAATCGCTTTTCGGGGAATTTAGAGGTCAGTTTGCGCTTGCTATCCGAGCAATTAAGCAAGAGTTTAACAGGAAAAGTGATTCCTGTGTAAACAATTTACGGCGTAATGTCCATTCGCATTCGCATTTAGGCGGCCGCAGTCCTACCCTTCTTAAACAATAAGAACTCTTTCATAAAACCATCTATCTCGCCATCGAGAACTGCATCGACGTTAGTTTGCTCAAATTTTGTCCGCGTGTCTTTCACCAGTTTATAGGGATGGAGCACATAATTGCGGATCTGCGACCCAAAGGAAATGTCCATCTTGTTTGCCTCAAGATCAGCCGTTTCAGCACGACGCTTCTCTAATTCGATCTCATACAGCTTAGATCTGAGCACCTGCATTGCGACCGCCCGATTCTGGATTTGCGACCGCTGGTTCTGACATGTAACGACGATGCCCGTGGGAAGATGGGTTATCCGCACGGCACTGTCCGTTACATTAACGTGCTGGCCGCCGGCCCCTGAAGATCGATAGGTATCGACCCGTAGATCCTTGTCCTGAATATCTACCTCGATATTCTCGTCAATCTCAGGGCTTACGAACATCGACGCGAACGAGGTTTCGCGGCTGCCACCTGAATTGAATGGCGAAATGCGGACCAGACGATGAACGCCCGCCTCGGTAGCAAGCAGGCCGTATGCATAGTCACCTTCGACCCGAAATGTGGCCGATTTTATTCCGGCCTCGCTTCCCGGCTGTTCATCGATCAGCTCGACCCTAAAACCTTTTCGTTCTGCCCATCGGAGATACATTCGCAGAAGCATCTGGCAAAAATCCTGAGCGTCAGTTCCCCCAGCTCCGGCCTGTAGAGAGCAGATCGCATTGTTCGCGTCGGTTTCGCCTGAGAGAAGGGTTTGCACCTCTGCGTCGGTTACGTCTCTTTCAAGCTTCGCCATCAGAGGTTCAAGTTCCTTTGCCGATTCGGCGTCAGTTTCAGCAAACTCGAACAGCACCTCGGCGTCCGAAACAGCGGTCTCGAAGGCCTTCTGATGCTGAAGTGCCTTTTCGATCCGGCTCCGCTTGGCCATCACCTTCTGTGCGTTTTCCTGATCGTTCCAGAAATCAGGCGCCGAGATCTGCAGTTCTATTTTTTCGAGTTCCCTCTGTTTGGCGGGCGCGTCAAAGAAACCTCCCGAGTTGGGAAACCTTCTCTTTCAACTCTTCGTGTTTTGATCGTAGTTCTTGAAGTTCCATATCCATAGCGGCCCCTAGTTGTGAAGCCGGAAAATACTCAGGCTAAAGTGAGTAAAGGGAGCCGCTTCCTAGGCACATTTGGCACGAACCTCACTCTAGAGTAAGACAAATTTTCATACTTCTTTCTCTCTATCATTGAGACCGGGTCTTCGTATTGCCAAGCCAATGAGCAGAGATCCGAGGGTCAAAAAGCTGCACAGCCAAGCGAACCAGTCGCCATACTTCGTATAAAAGGTTTGGGAACCGTCGGACTTCGCGACCGACCAGATGCGTGTGGCTTCGACATAGCTGTCGGCCGCATCCAGAACCTCACCGCGTTCGTTTATGTACGCCGTGATGCCGACGTTCGTCACCCGCAGGACGGGACGGTTTGTCTCGACGGCCCTCAACGCGGCATTGGCCAGATGCTGCCGGAGTACCGGCGTCGGGCCGAGGTAACCGTCATTTGTCAGTTCAATGATCACGTCCGCCCCGTTGCGGACATACTCACGCGAAAGCTGGCCAAAGTGCGATTCGAAACAGATCATCACACCAGCCTTCGCGTCGCCTAGCGGCAGCAGGTCATACTCGCTCCCGTAAGAAAAGCTCCCAACAAACGCCGGAACGATAAAATCGAACGGAAATGGGACCGCCTCTCCAAACGGCAGAAGGTAAATCTTATCATACTGAGCGGTCTTCGTTCCGTCAGGCCCCACCATAACCGCCGAATTGAAGTACTTGCCGTCGGCATGGTTCGGTTCGGCGGAGTTGAAAAGCACCGAGACGTTATTTTTCCTTGCGAACCCATTAATGAAATCCTGCGTTTCACGGTCTTCGTCGTACATAAAATTCATCGGCGATTCTGGAAAGATAACAGTTATCGAGTGATCATCGTTCGTCGATCGTCGTTCGTCGATCTTTGCCAGCGCCGATTCAGCCAACTGCACGTGCCGTTTTCGAAGTTCGCGCCATTTTTCAAGCGACAGCCCGGACATCGGGACGTTGGGCTGAATGGCGACAACCGTGGTCCTTGGTTGATCGGGTTGACCCGAACCCGCATCCGGAGCATCCGAGGCCGCGAACAGAAGTGAGCCAACTATGAACGAATAGACGAAAAACGGAACTAGAGGCCTGATGCTCTTACCACGCATTATTTGAAACAGCGGGTAAAGCAAAGCACTGGAAATGAATAATAGGTAAAAGCTACAAAGCAGGACCCCTCCATAAGAAGCGACGAAAAGCCTATCTCCGGGCCTTGAACCCATAGAGTAACCGATCGCGTTCCAATTATTCCCCGTGATCCAATACCTCGCAAACTCGCTGAAAACCCAAACGAACGGCACCACGAGGATTGCGATGGATCCGAATCGTTTCAACAAAAAAGCCGTTATTGCGGCAAAGATACCGGGGAAGACGGCGGCGGTCGAGGTCACGCAAAAAAGCAGAAAATATGCGAGCGGGGCCGGAAAAGATGCGTAATTGATCGGTGCGAACGTCAGCCACCAGCACGTGCCGAAGAAGAACACGTTGCCGAAAAGCCATCCGAGAACGAAGGAGCGGGGACACTCTTGTCCCCTTGAGCCCAAAGGGCGAACCGGCGATGAGGGGTTGTTCCCGTCAATTCTAACGCCGTCGCGTTCGTGCGGACGGGATGGGCCGCGCTCCGTTTCCCGTCCAATTGCCCATAGCAGCGGAACCAGTGCGAACCAAGCCAAAAACCAAAGGTCAAAATCGGGAAACGCAAGTATAAGAATCACCCCAGCCAGCAATGCCAACAGAGCGTTCCGTCCTGATGGCAAGAATCTCCCCAGGCGGCGAATCTTCATTTGTCCATCTTAACAGACGGTCAATTCGCGCAACCAACCTGACAGAAAATACTGCAAACCGAATCGAAAGTTCCCAAAGTCATTTTTACCGCCCATTCAAATTGAACGTTCGCGCTTTCAACCTGACCAGTGCTTTAAGCGCTCTGCACAAAATTTGTCATCGCGAAAATGACGAATTTTGTCATTCTATAGTCGCGGTCACCGGCTAGACGGTCAGATTGAATTGGTCAAACGATCGTCGTCTGACACCTAACATCCGCATTGACCGAATATCTGTCAAAACGCTAAACATTAATAAAATATGGTGTTTAAAAGGATAGAGCCTGGTCTCTATCGACCAGGCTCAAAATCGGAAGGACAACTGTAGGAACGCTCGGAAGGTTTACAAGCACAGTGGCAAACCGCGCTCGGAGAAGTGGTGGCGGCGGGGTCTCGATAAACTTCATCAAGCTAGCCGCTTCTTCTCATTGCACGTTGCGTGCCAAACCTACCGCTTAAGCCCAAACGACGAGATTGAAACGATTGGGCAACTCCTAAATAAAAATAATTGCAATAACTTACAGAGACGATCTCGTGCGCGTTCAAAAAATAAAGGAGGGGCGTTTACAGTTCCTGCCTATACTATTTCGAACATCTTTCGGCCTGTCTCTTAAGCGCGACCACATCCTGGTTATCTGGGGCTAACTCCCCAGCTGAAACGGAGTAGTTCTTCATTTGAAGGCAGTCTCCCTTTTCCAGATATATGCGGCCGAGCGCAACGTGGGCATCGAGCAGCTTATTGTTCCAGAATAAAGCGGTCTTGAAAGAGCTGATGGCCTGTTCAAGGTCGCCACGCCGCAGGTGTATCTTTCCCAGAAGGAGATAGCTCTCAGCACTCATCGGCTCACTTGCAAGTACCCGCCGCAAGGTGATCATTGCCTCGTCGTCGTTACCGCCGGCAAACTGTAAGCGGGCTCGGGCTAAGAGGTTGTCGCTTTCGTTGACCGCCGCTGGCACCGCGGTAAAAGGACGGCTGCTTAGTACCACGCTAAGAAACTCACTGCGTCTTGGCTGTTCGATCCTAAGTTCGATCTCGGGCACTGTTTTTGATCTCGTCCACTCTCGCTCAAGGTTCGCATATCTGTTGGCGGCAGCAAGATAGGTCCTTGCCTGCGCGTCAACGGCCGACGCTGTAGGGTCGTTCAGTCCCGCCAACGTTTTCGATAGTACATAGTATGCGTCACCATCGGTCGGACGTGCCGCAACCACACTTCGCAGATGCTCCGCTGCTTCAGGCAATTGGCCCGATAGGAAGAGGGCAGCTCCATAATTGAACCTGATATTCGCGTCATCGGGCGAAGAGGCGTGGGCCTTTTTCAAAAGCTCGATGCCTTCGTTAAGCAAAGCCGCCGAACGGATCTCGTTCTTTTTCTCTGCCCGCGAGGCCTGAACAGCGATCGCTCCCAGCGAGTTATAAACACTGGTCAGCTTTAGATCGTCGGCAAGAGGGCGCAGAACCCCGAGGGCCTGCTCCCAATTCTTCTGCCGCCAGCGAATAAGGCCGATATAGAAAGACGACTCTGCGAAACTTTCATCATTGCACTGTGATACGCGATTCTCTCCTCGTGCTGCATTTCGGCATGCCTCATACGCTGAGACCACGCGCTCAAATGAATCGATCGACTCCGCCAATCTCTGCTGGCCAAGATACAGGTGGCCGAGCTCTAAGGCGGCATCTGAGTAAATCCCTTCGGTCGATGCATCAGCATAGAGCCGCATCGCGTTCTTAAAAAAATTCTCGCGGGGCTCAAGCGCCGGCGTCAGCAGCCCCTTGATGTATGCCTCAAATGCCCTCGCTGGTACCTTGTTCGCCGATTCGATCAGCTGATTCTGTGAGAAAGGAAGCGCCTTGTCTCTCTGATAAAGTATCTGGTATGCGATCTGCCCCTGGATCGTTTGAAGATTTCCTAACGCGTCCGTAAGGCTTATATCGCGGGTAACACGGCGTCCGTCAGGCAATTCTTCGCTAAGAAACCGGCCTTCATTGACACGGATTATCCTTGCTATCACGTTAATCGTCGCGGCCGTATCACCGTGGGCCGGGACCAGGCTGTAGCGGCCAGAGATCAGCAGCGTCGCTTTGCTTTCACGGGCCAGTTTTAACGATGTGGCAACCGTCGGAAGAGCCGAAAGTGGTATGCCAAGTCTTTGCTGGTTGAGCTTCCTTTCAGAATTCGAGACAACATTTATGCTCGGCAGCCGCAGCAACTCCGACAACGACAGAGCAAAGCTTTCACCGATCCAATTGAACTCAGGCTGCCCAGAAGTGTTTTCAAACGGCAGGATCAGAATATTGTCAGCCGCGGGCTGTGATCTGGCCGCAGCAGCAAAAATCAGAAAAATTATGGCCGTCGATAATAATTGTTTGGACATACCTAAGGTCGAATCAGCCCCCCAAAATAAAAGATCCGCTTGTTGTGCAAGCGAATCCGTGATCTTACGGTTTGATGCACAAACCGCCGTTAAAGATGGTATCCGGTACGGGATTTGAACCCGTGTTGCCGCCGTGAAAGGGCGGTGTCCTAACCCCTAGACGAACCGGACATGAGCCTCGAAGCCCGAAAATCGTGGCCGCAGGCGAACAATTAGGATACCGTTTTGCGAAAATCGTTGTCAAACGAGTGCGGGTAGGGGCCAGCGCGGAAGCGTTGGCCCGGGGCCAGGACGGCGTTTTATTGAAAATAAGTTAACCTTGAGGGTGTGTTCTGTCTTTATGAGCCCGGCCGTGCCGACATCGATCAGTTTATCTCCTCTACGCGGGAGGATAACTTTACCTATCCATTCGTTGGAGCTACCCGCGATGTTGATGTCCTCCGTTCGAACACCTCAGATATGCATTCCTACAACATCGATCACAATCGAACTCGGATCGGAGCGGGCAAGAATGATTGGCAAAGGGCAAAGGCGGCGGTCCGCACCTGGAAGATGTTCGACTTTCGATGGGTCGAACTCTGCGGGCCCTATGCGCCGATCGAGGCAGGTCAGAACGTCGCCATTCTCGTCAGGCACCTCAGATTTTATTCGCTAAACGCAGCTCGCATCGTTTACACGTTCGACGAGCCAAACCGAGATGGCTTTGCTTACGGAACACTCGTCGATCACGGCGAATCCGGAGAGGAACGCTTTTTGGTCGAGTTCGACTCCGAAACCGGTGAGGTCTGGTATGACCTCTACGTCATTTCGCGTCCAAATCACTTTCTTGCATGGCTCGGCTACCCATTTACCCGAACACTTCAAAAGCAGTTCGCGACCGACTCAAAGGCCGCAATGCTCAGGGCCGCAACGAGCGGCAATGACTTGAAATTATGAACAACTCTTCCGGTCGAGCCCTTGATCGAAAAGTATAGATTCGTTTGGATCCGAACCTGGCAAACGAGCAAACTCGCAACTATGAGTGTGGCAGCCGCTCAAAGCCAGGCTGCCACATTCCGTATTAACTCAGTCTTCGAACAACCGTTTGGTCAGTCACGTCGATTTCCTAGGTTGGAATTTGAAACGTTGTTCGTGTTTTGGTTCGATGTGTTTCCGGAATTCGAGTTTCCAGAGGTATTCGTGTTCGTGTTCGCTTCCATATATTTTCCAGGACACGTTTCCTGGCATGAACCATCGGAACAGGCTTTTTTCGGATATTCGCAATAATCCCATTCGAAGCCAGAGTGTCTCTCAGCCGCCAATTCCAGATCCGTCCCCGGTGGTAGAAAAACGACCCTGTGAACACAGTTCGCCTTCATCACGTTCTTTATCCTGTTGACGAAATCGTCCATCTTGCCGTTTTTATTTATGCGTCCAGCAATATAAACGACCAGATAACCAGGACCGTTGGCAACCGGGTATGCAACGACCTTAAAGTCTACGATCTTCGGCTTATTCTGAGCAGGATTGCCACGGTACATTTCCCTCAGGTCGCCGTCATTCACTATGTTCTGAGCGATCCTGTTTTCAACCGCTGTTCGCCTTTCTTCCAGATCGACGATCCCACAAGCCTTTGATTCACCTGGAATCTCCGGGGTCTTGCTCGCGTTCGTCGGAAGATCCACATCTTTCTGCTGGGCCGTGTTCGTGGTCTGAGGCGTCTCGCCGCAGGAAAGCGTCAGCAAAAAGCTACCAAACAGGAGCAATGTTGCTCCTATCCTTATCGATCCGTTCTTCATTTATTGCCTCCGTTCAGGGTTGAGTTCGGACCAACATAGAAAGCAGGTTGGTACGGGTCTGTTTGCCAAATACGATCGACTTCCCGTCGGGCGACCAGGCAAGCCTCGAGAACAACACTTTCGGATCGTTCTCGCTTGTCAACCTGCGGGGCGTTCCGCCGGTAAGCGGCACGGTCCACAGCGTCGTTACGTCGTCCTTTCGCGATACATAACCCAAACTTCTTGCATCGCGGGACATATGGATGTTGTGAAAATATGCATTCTCAAGCGTGTTCAATTTCTTCGCATCACCCGCCGAAAGGGAGATCGCAAACACGTCGATGCCCTTCGGGTTTACTGAAAGGTCATCTGGGTCTGAGAGCTGCGAAATGATGACGTTCTGACCGTCCGAGTCCAGGCCTAATGGACGAAAATACGTGTTCGTTTCAAAAACTGTTCGTTCCTTACCGGTTGCTGTCTCAATGACTCGTACGGATATTCTCTTCTGACCTCCGACCGTTTTGGCTGCGCGCTGCCGTATATAAACGAGCGACTTGCCATCGCGCGCCCAAATCGGCGAGAGACAAGTCGTTCCAGGCTCGGCATTAGCTGAGAGAGGCCGTTTATATTGTCCCTCAACATCGGATACCCAAATATTGGAGAGATTGTCGGCTTGCATCGTGAAAGCGATCGATCTATCGTCAGGCGACCATGCAATATGGTTCGTCCCAACAACCAGATATGGCGTTGGCATATAGCTCGGCGAAAAGATCTCACCTTCCGCGACCTTGAACGTCCCCGCACCATTGCTGCGGACCCGCCAGATGGCAAATCCATCCGCGCTTCGTCGGAAAAATGCTATCCATTCTCCGTTATGCGACCAAGTTGGCAGGAAACCGGATTCCGATGCGGTCATTTGCTGTGTTCCGTCGACAGGTCGTACCGAGATCGAACCATTGTATGGGCGATCGGCATACTGAACACTTTGAAATGCAACATTCTTCCCGTCGGGCGACACATCAGCCCAGTATTCGGACACGACATCGTTTGCAAGGACGGATTCTCCCTTGCCATCGGTGTCGGCGATCCATAGATCGGAGGTTTCCGCGACCGTGCCAAACAGGATCGAGTTGCCGTCAGCAGATACGTCCTGAACCTGCAGATCGCCTGTACCGCTTGAAAGCTGTACCGCGGGGCCGCCGGTCGCAGGCACACTGAAGATCTGGTAATAACCATCGGCAAGACGGCTGAATACCACCTCCGAACTGTCAGGCAGCCATGCGAAATAGTCTATCTGACGGTCGGACGTGGCTAATTCGACCGTGTCAGATCGGCCCAATTGCTTCGCCTTTAACTTCCAGGTCTCTCCCTCAAGCTGGGTATAGGCAACATACTTAGCATCGGTGGAAATCTCTATCTTCCACGGCTTTATGCCTTCTGCCGCAAAATCCGTAGTTTGTAGCAGGTCTCCTGAACGTTCGCCTACGGAAAAGATCTCGCCTCCTTCTTGAAAGTAGATCCGTCCATCTTTACCCCAAAGAACAATTCTGACGCTATCGCGCATTCCTCCATAGACCTGCGTTTGGGGGCCGCCAAGAAACGAGGCTTTCCATATGCCCCTATCGCTTGCTCGGCTGGAAAAAAATGCGATCTCCTGTCCGTTCGGCGACCAAACCGGATAGTGGTTCTGGAAACCGTTCTTTGTCACCTGGATCGGCTCACCTCCTGAGATCGGTTTTACCCAGATCTCCGTTGCCCCTGTTACGGTCGCCGCATAAGCGACCAACTTCGCATCCGGGGAGAATGATGCTATTACGCCGAGTTCCCTCGCACCGCTGCTCCAACTGGCAATACCTGCCGTTTTGAAAATTGAAGTCGAGTATGGTCTGTTTGATGAGAGGAGGCCCGTAAACACCCAGACGGCAAGAGCAAGCACAAAAATGATCGCCGCGGAAAAGAGGTGCTCTTTCTTGAGCAACCGTTGAGTAAGCTTTGAAGCAAGAGTGTTATGGCGAGTGTCCCTTACCTCAGTTCCTGCAGTGATAACCCCGCCGAAAGAGGCGTTTGTTAGCTCGCGGCGAAGATCCTGAAGGTCGGACAACAAATGCTCCATCGTCCCATAGCGTTCTGTCTTATCCTTCTTCAGAGCTTTTCCGATTATACGGATCAATGCCAACGGGGGATCGTCGGCAAACTCCTCCAATCTTCTCGGCTCCTGCGTCAAGATCGCAGCTATCGTATCCGCGGTACTTCCGCCTGAGAATGGTGGCCGGCCGGTGACCATTTCAAAAAGAACGATCCCGAGACTGAATACGTCTGAACGTGCGTCCAGACGTTGGCCGCGCGCCTGTTCGGGGGACATATATTGCGGCGTTCCCAATATGAGACCAGGAGATGTTGACACGCGATCGAGCGTTTTCGCGTCAAATTCGTACGAATCCGTCACATCCTTATGGGTTTCTTTGGCCAAGCCAAAATCAAGGACCTTTACGGTTCCATCCGAGCGAACCATTACATTGTCCGGCTTTATATCGCGGTGAACTATACCGGCATTATGGGACGAAGCAAGAGCGGACGCTGCTTGAATAGCTATGTCAACTGCCTCAACGATCGGGAGTCTTCCTCGAGAGATCTTAGCTGTAAGGGTCTCTCCTTCAACAAACTCGCTGACGATGTACTGGACGCCCTCGACTTCGCCTATGTCGTGAATGACCAGTATATTCGGGTGCGCAAGCGCAGATGCGGCGCGAGCCTCCTGATGGAAACGCCGCATTCGCTCCGGATCCTTCCGGAACTCGCTGTTCAAGAACTTTATGGCAACATTGCGGTCAAGCCGTTCGTCTTGGGCGAGATACACCTCGGCCATGCCGCCCCGGCCCAGCAACCTGATCAGGCGATAATGCTCGGGCAAGGCCCTTTCATAATCGTTTAGAAACGCTTCGGTCCGGATCGATCTCTGCGTGGGTGGAAGTGCCATATCGAAAAAGCTGCCATTTCTGGCGACCGAGCCTTGTTCAATGGAAAGCGATTGAGGGCATTATTGCACAGAATCGTTGCCATGCGAAAGATTTTTTTTCGTTTTATGGCACCCGAAGAGCTTAACCGTCTATCTGACTCCCTAAGCGTTTTCGGCTGAAAATGCACGCCCTGGTTTTTTCGGCTAAACTAACGCTGATGGAACGTATCTTCCTGATCGATTCGATGTCGCATATTTTCCGCGCGTACTTTGCGCCGATGGGTGCTCGGCAAGAGCCGCTGCGGAACAGCCAGGGCCAGGTCACCCAGGCTGTATTCGTTTTTACGAATATGCTGCGGAAACTGATCAACGACGAGCGGCCTGAGTATATCGCTGCGGTCTTCGACACGGCGGCGCCGACCTTTCGTCACGATTCGTTCGAGGCGTATAAAGCAAACCGCGAGGAAATGCCCGAAGACCTCGCCGCCCAGCTTCCCTTCATTGAGCGTGTTTGTGAGGCATTCAATATCCCCATCCTTAAAGTCGACGGCTTCGAAGCCGACGACATTATCGGCACTCTCGCAAACAAGGCCGCCGAGAAAAAGATGAAAGCCGTGATAGTCTCCAACGATAAGGACCTGTGCCAGTTGGTTCGGGACCCATACATCGTCGCTATGCGGCAGAACTCCCAAAATATGAAGCGGAAGGTCCCGGTGCCGCCGATCGAGTGGTGCGACGAGGCTTGGGTCGAGAATAAGTTCGGCCTGCCGCCGTCGAAGATCGTCGACCTGCTCGGGCTGATGGGCGACTCGATCGACAACATTCCGGGCGCACCCGGGATCGGCGAAAAGGGAGCGCTGAAACTCGTCCAGGAATTCGGCTCGGCGATCGGTGCGATGGAGAATGCTGAAAAGGTGACGCACAAGACGTACCGCGAGAGCCTTTTGAACAACCAGGACATCATTCGGCAATCGCTCGAACTCGCGACCGTGCACACAGAGGTTCCGATCGACCTCGATCTGGATCAGCTAAAGCGCCGGGATCCCGACAGGAAGAAGGCCTACGATCTGTTCCGTGAACTCGAATTCAACACGCTGACGAAAGAGTTTGCTGACGCTGCGACGCTCTTCGATATGCACGGCAGGGACGAAGAAGCTGGCCGCGTTGAACAGAAGTATGACGTCGTCCGGACGCCCGCCGAACTCGACCGCCTGATCCGCACGCTGTGGGAAAAGGAGAAATTCGCTTTCTATGTCGACGATTCGAATGAGGGCAAATGGCACAGCGCATTCGATAAACAGCCGCCGCTGGGTGTCGCGATCTCATACGGTGCGGGTGTAGCAACGCTTATTGATCTCGAAAATTTCGAAGGCGGCCGCGAGGCAGCCTTTCGGCCGCTCGCCGACACGTTAGCGAATCCTTATCTCGAAAAGCAGACGCACGACCTAAAGAAGAATTTGTCGGTGCTGCGGAAAATAGGGGCCGAGATCAGGTCGGTGACCGATGATGTGATGATCGCATCGTACCTGCTCGATTCGGGCCGGCCGCACCACGAGATCGAATTCCTTGCACAGACATATCTAGACGCCTATCCGCCGACTGGTGAACACAATGGTTTCACGGCCGATGGTTGGCAGGCTGCGACGCGGGCCGACTGGGTCTTTCGCTTGACTCCGCTGCTTCGTAGAAAGATCACTTCGAATGGACTGTCAAAGGTCTATTCGGAGATCGAGCTGCCGGTAGCGCCGGTGCTCGCGGACATAGAAACAGCCGGGATGAGGGTGGATACCGAAGCACTTCTTGAATTCTCGGTATTCATTTCCGGCGAGCTTGAGACCCTCCAGAAAAAGATCTACGAGATCGCCGGGCGTGAATTCAATATCGGCTCACCGAAACAGGTCGGCGAGGTCTTCGCGGAACTCAACATCGCCACTGGGAAAAAAACGGCAACCGGCCAGATCTCGACCAGCAAGGACGTACTAGCCGAACTAGCGGTCGATTTCGAGATCGCACAGCTCATTATCGACTATCGCGAACTGGACAAGCTGAAGGCGACCTATGCCGATGCGCTGCCAAAGATGGTCAACTCGGACGGCCGCATCCACGGGGTGCTCAACCAAACCGTCGCGGCCACGGGGCGTCTGAGTTCAACGGAACCGAACCTTCAGAACATTCCGGTCCGCACCGAGCTCGGCCAGCGCATCCGAGCCGCGTTCATTCCGGAAAAAGGAAACAAATTGATCTCGGCTGATTATTCCCAGCTTGAACTTCGCATTCTTGCTCACATCACGAAAGACCCTGTAATGCTCGAAGCTTATCAAAAGGGCGAAGACATTCACGCAAAGACGGCCCGGCTCGTGTTCGGAGCGACCGATGAAAAGGACCTGAAAGAAAAACGCCGCTTAGCGAAGATCGTCAATTTCGGCATTGCCTACGCCGTTGAGGCGTTCGGGCTGTCGCAACGTGTCGGCATTTCCAAACAGGAAGCCCGCAAGGTTATCGACGACTATTTCGCGACTTACAAGGGAATCCGAGCGTATATGGACCGTATCCCCGAAGAGGCCCGTGAAAAAGGCTACGTGACTTCCCTGTTTGGCCGTCGCCGCTACTTCCCCGGCATCAAGGATCGGAACTTCGCCGTCCGCTCCCGCGCCGAACGCGAAGCGATAAATATGCCGATACAGGGCACCGCGTCGGACATCGTCAAGATCGCAATGATCAACGTTGCCAGATCGATCAAAGAGGCTGGGCTCAAGACTCAAATGATCATGCAGGTCCACGACGAGCTGCTCTTCGAAGCCCCCGAAAATGAGGTAGCGGCCGCCTCCGAGATCATCAAACGCGAGATGGAATCGGCCGCGACTCTCGATGTCCCGCTTATCGCCGAGATCGGCGTCGGCGACGATTGGATGAGTACGAAATGATCTTTTGCGACGAATTGCGCGAGTGGAACGGAAAAACAGTGTTTTCGTGTGACAGGTGAAAAAACCTCCTATGAAAAGTTCAGTCCGGACGAGGGTAAAACGCCTGCCTGCTCGCGGTGCCTATGACCGCGAGACTATCTACGCGATCCTCGATGAGGCGTTCATCTGCCATGTTGGATTCGTCGTTGACGGGCAACCTTACGTGATCCCGACGGCGTTTGCACGGATGGGCGACGATCTTTACATCCACGGTTCGTCAGCGAGCCGGATGCTGCGAAATCTTGCTAAAGGGGTCGATGTCTGTATCACGGTAACACTTGTCGACGGGCTGGTCCTGGCAAGATCCGCATTTCACCACTCGATCAATTACCGCTCGGTCGTGATCTTGGGGAAAGCAATGCTTGTCGAAGAAGCAGAAGAAAAATATGCTGTGCTCGAGGCCTTCACCGAGCACATTGTCCCTGGCCGCTGGCCCGAAATACGCTGGCCGAACGAACTCGAATTGAAAGCCACGTCAGTCCTGAAACTCCCGATCGCGGAAGCATCAGCCAAGATCCGTACGGGCGATCCGAAAGACGACGATGAAGATTATGCGATAAACGTTTGGGCTGGCGTCGTACCGCTCGCGCATATCTCAGGGCATCCGACCCCTGATAGTAAACTTGACGAAAATATCGAACCTCCGCCGTACCTGACAGGCATCCGCCCGAAGTAAATGGCCCTGTCTTTAGACGGGCCTCCTATTTACCTAAAAACAAAGAAGTCCTGCTTGGGCAAAGAATTTTGGAACATTCCGTCTGAGATCGGAGTATAACGGCTTTCGGAGCAGACTTCCTCCGAAGACTCGGTGATGTTTGCAGCAGCTCAGTTGAAGCGCATTAATATATGGCATACGTATTTGATCAATCTGGAGAATGCAGCAGCAGTCGGCGCGAGTCGAATGGCAACGGCAATCCAAACGGCAACGGCGGCGCGGGTCGCATCATCTTGATCAGCGGCACAGTAGGCCGTAATGGCCGCAATCTTCGTGATGATGTCATGTCAATCCAGGATGGGCTTAACCATGTAACGCCGAACCAGGGCGGACCGATGCCGCCGCTGGTTGTCGATGGATTTGTTGGGCCAAAGACGGTCGCCGCGATCGAGCGATTCCAGAAAGTGCATTTCCTCAGAAGTTTCCCGATGGACGCGTCGATCCGGAGCAGCGAACGCTCGCAATGTTGAACGAGGTCGTAAACAGCGCTCGAGTTCCTGTTGCAGCCCATTCGGTCGGCCCGGTCATCGGCTTCAAAGTAAAATCTTCATTAGTTTCCGGAACTACGACCGATGCTCAGATGAGGCTTGCCGAAACTTTAGCGGTGGATGCCGAAAAGCGTTTGACCGCCGCCGTCACCCGAATGAAAAAAGCGGTTCTCGCGATGGCAAAGACCAAGCGAACCGCGGAAGAAGAAGAGCTAGTAAAGGAAATAAATTGGCATTTTAAGGCGAGCGCGGATGCTTCACCGGCAACCCACATGGCAAAGGTCCAGGCGATTCTCTCTACAATGCTGGTTGCGATCAAAGAACAAAATCTCGGCACCAGATCCATCTTTAAAAAAGGTACAGATCCGGACCCGACCGCTATCGCCACTGCCCATGAGGGCGGCTGGGCTCGATGAAGCAGGAAGAGCGCTTTATTACAATTACGCCAAATTTCAGGACTCAAAGTTCCGGAGTTATCATCCACGAACTGGGCCATTTCTGCGGTCCCGCGAAATCCACGGGCGGCAGTGTTGTCCACCGTGCTTCCCCGTCGCCGACGCCGAACGGGACTAAGAAAGAAGACGGAAGCACTAACTACAAGGACATGTCGCCGTTTCAGGCCCGGACAAACGTTTATTCCTATCAGATCTACTGTTTCCCTGAAGCACCTGAATTCAAAGTTCCCTAATTGAAGGTGGTGTTCTTCGGCAGAAAAGCGGGCTCGAGGCCCGCTTTTCGCTTCGAAAATGATTGGTGGAGATGAGGGGGATCGAACCCCTGGCCTCGGCATTGCGAACGCCGCGCTCTCCCAGCTGAGCTACATCCCCAAGCTAGCAAATAATCGCATGAACAACGGAGTCAAATCAACTTTGTCAGCGCACTTCATTTCAGGATCCGACCGATAGTTCCAGCCCTCTTGTATGTTCCATTAAATGGCTCACAGATCAGCTTATATCCCAAACCTTCTCCTTATCTCCCCAACAAGCTCATCGACCGATCTCGATATATCCAGGGCAAGGGCGTTGACGGGCTCTTCAAGGATATCGAACTGGCTGTCCAGCATCGATGCTTTCATAAAGTGGCCCGGCCTGCCGCTTAGACGCTGGTCTATCATTTCCCGGGTCCCGTGAAGGTATATGAACTGCGGATCGTTTTGGTCTGCGAGAACATCACGATAGCTTTTCTTTAGCGCCGAACAGGCCATGACAATATTTTCTTTTGCCTGAATTACCACTCTAACTTTCAAAAGCCATGGCATTCGATCCTCGTCGGTCAACGGCTCTCCCGCAGTCATCTTGCGGATGTTCTCAGGCGAATGAAGGTCATCCGCGTCGACAAATTCGTAACCGAGAGCCTCAGAGAGCCGCCTGCCGACGGTCGTTTTGCCGGAACCGGATACACCCATGATAATGAGCCTCATAGCGTATAGAGACAAGCAAGAACGTGAAAGACCCAACGATCGCCAAGAGAAAGAGGATCGACCAGATGCATTCCTCGATCAAGAACACTTCCCGATGATCCCATTCTCCCGGTCTGAACCTCTAATGAGCCCTATCGCAGGATCCCGCCGATCGTCCAAACCAGCGTGATGATAGTTATTGCTCCGGCAATATCAAGCATTATTCCATACTTAACCATCTTCATAAGGGGTATGTAGCCCGAGCCGTAAACGATGGCATTGCACGGTGTTGAAACGGGCAGCATAAAGCCGAGACTTGCGGCCATTGTGGCACCCAGGGCGGGAATGAATGGGTCCTGTCCGTTAGTTTGCGCGATCGCGACCACGACCGGCACTACCATGTTGGCCGATGCCGTGTTTGAAGTGGTCTCAGATACGATGATCGCAACCAGAACCGAGGCAACTAATAGCCCAAAGCCTCCGCTTAGAGGAAGCAGGTCGGTCAGGCCGCGTCCGACCGCTTCGGCGAGGCCTGTTTGAAACGACAGCACGCCAAGTGCGAAACCGCCGCCGTATAGCAATATCACTCCCCAATCTATCTTCACGGCCTCGTGCCAGGTGATGGATCTAGATCCAGGCTCGTCGCCGGGAAGCAGAAAGAGCAGCACTGCCCCAACGACCGCGCCGACCGCCTCCGGCATTCTTGCACTAAGCGTCTTATAAAGTCCGCTTTGTTCCCCGGCTAAAAGGGCAATGATCCCGGGAACTGTCCATAATGCCACGGTTACGGAAAATGCGATCACGACGGAACGTTGTCCTCGCGTCCACCCACCAAGCTGTCCTCGCTCGTGCTCAAGCATCTCCGAGCTTCCGCGGATCTCATCGACCCCGGCTGGAGCGAGTTTATTGAAATAGAACCAGAGAAAAAGAAAGAGTACGACGACAACCGGGGCACCGATCATCATCCACTTAAAGAATGAGATATCGGCGCCTACGAGATTGCGGATAAATCCGATGCCGATGACATTCGGCGGAGTACCGATAGGAGTAGCCAGCCCGCCGATCGATGCTGCGAACGACGTCATCAGCATCAGCGCGGTCGCGTAGGCACGATTGATCTTGACGCCGGTCTCTTTTTCCTGTGCCATTAGAAAGGCAATGATCGAAAGGCCGATGGCGAACATCATCGCGGTCGTCGCGGTGTTCGATATCCAGCCCGACATAAATGCCGCGACCGCTCCGAATGCGAACAGTATTCTCGACGGACGAGCGCCGATCCATCGCCATGACAGGACAGTGAATGCGACCCTCTTATCGAGACGATGGACGAAAATACCTCGGGCTAAGATAAAAGAACCGATAAAGAGAAATATCAGCGGATCGGCAAAAGGTGCGAAAACGGTCTTCGCGTCAGCTACCTGTAAGATCACAGCCATCGCGGCGCCGAAGATGGCCGTGATCGTCATGGGCAGCGACTCACACAGCCAAAGCACGATCACCATCGACATTACTGCCGCCAGTCGATGGGCTTCGGGATTTAGCGTCTGGAAGGGATAGAACCAGATGGAAAGAAAAGCTGCCGGAGCCAGAAAAAAACCGGCGCGATTGCGCCATTTCTCAAACTTTGCCTCGCCCGGTGAGATCGCCTCGGCGGGTGAGAATGATTCTTCTACGGTTGGCATTTTCCGACCGAAAACTCCAGGATGTTGGCTAAATTAGAAGAAAGATCGAGCGGTCTTCGTTAATAATTGACGATCGCTCAAAGAAATAATGGCATTTCCTGAAAGTTTTTGAGAATAACTCTTATGTTTAGGATCAAAACTCGTAAGTTTTTTCGCAAACCTTCAGTTATCCGGCGGATAGCTTTGCAGAATTCCTTGGGGCTCAAGAATGCCGATAGATCAATAAAAGACGATCCGGTGCCTCGATCGCAAAAGAATCACTAATCGCGAACTTCGCTATTGAACCCCCGCCGGCAAAAGCGACCCTTTCGGGTCCGACGCAAAGGCAAATCCGTCCTCGATCTTGCCGATCAAACCGTGAAAATTGATCTGGTCGCCGGAAACCACGACCACCACGTCGCCCGGACTTACTTTTTTCTCATCGACCGGGAATTTGATGATGGTGGCGTTCCCGTTCTCATGGGCAACGGCCTCGAATTCAAAAGTGTTGGCGTCAAAACTGAGCGTCTGGCAAAATGCGACTTCCATATAAATAAGTATAGTCCGTTCAACCCGAATAAAGCGAATGGGACAGGAACCCGTGCCGCGGCAAGCAAATTCGAATGCTGCCGTGAGGTTGGATCAGTCGAATGAAACATCTACAACTATCGCATCGTGGTCCGAGAGGGGGATGCCCCGCTTATCGACAAGGCCGCGGATCGTTTTTGGCGGTGATCCCGTCACCGGTCTAAGGCCGCGGCCCGCAAACCAGTCGAGCCTGACGGAAACTCTTCCGCCAACTCTGTTTGCCGCCCAAAATATGAACGGGAAGCACCACTCAGGTACCCAGTCCCGAAGATTCGTGTTCTTCTCGATGCTCGCGACGTCATAGTGCAGCGTGCCGACGCCGATCTCATTGAAGTTTTCATAGTTATATCCGCGACTTGTCAACTCGCCGAAAAGGCCGCGTTCGAAATATCGGTCGGGATGCGGATAATGATTATTCACCACGTTTTTCACGCCCATCATCACCCGCCGCCAGTAGCCGAGAATTGCTCTCGTCGGGTTTTGCGCATTAAAGGTCGTCGTGTTCCAGTCGCCGCCGATCAGCGTTGGCAGAGGATCGAGCGTGTCGAGATGGTCAAGGATCTTCTTGATCTGCAGCCTGCGATGCTCGCGAGAGCAATGCACGTCGAGATGTGTTGTGACTGCGCGAAAGGTTCCGGCAGGGTGTTCGATGTCGGCGATCAAGGCGCGCAGGAAGCCGAGACGCTTTTCCTTTCCCCACATTTTATCCTTGCCGTTCGGGAGCGGCACGGCGTGAACGTTTCGCATCGGCCATTTTGAGAACATCGCAAGGCCATGGATCGAAAGAGTATTCTCACCCTCTACCTCCGCTTCAACGCCACTTCCTTTCTGAAGAGCGATGTAAACAGGCGCAAAAGCATAGTTTAGGCCCAGTGTTTCGGCGATCTCTCCAGCAACAAAACGATTCCCGCTGCGCGCCATTCCATGGTCCAGCTCGGTCAGGAGAAGAACATCTTTGTTCTTGAGATCAGTGTGCGTAGTTAACGCATCAACTATACCTTCGAACACCGTTCCACGCTCGATGTTCCATGCAAGTGCTCTGATATTGGGGCCATGATCCAGATCATCAGGACTATCAGAGTCGAAGGGTTGGGCCGCCAAATTCTGCGATCCTGACACGACAATTGAATTTAATATGCGTTCAGCCTCCGGACGTATCGTCTCAAAAAGCGGTGAAGCCGCTAACTCCGCTGTCGATCCGAATTTCAAGAGCTCTGGAAAGAATTCTTTTAAACCGTGTTCAAGAAGTTCCACTGGCCCGGTCCGCGCTAGGGCTGGATTGTTGAAGAGCGTTTCGAGAGACATAGAAGAAGAAAAGGATAAGAGCGCGTGCAGTCGATTGTCTAATGAAAACTGTGCGATCAAAGATCAACCGGCAAGAATTGCGTTGATTACAAAGCTGATATTCAGAAGGCTCGCGCAGGGGGAATCATGATCAATCGTCATAACGTTCTTTCGCAGGAGCGACAGCGAGAAAATCTTCGCTTATTCGCTGCGAATATGTTGCAAGAAGCTGTTCAAGGCGCTTTTGCTTTGGTGAATGAAAGATGATCCCGACGTGCTTAGGTTTTGTTACACGATAGACGATCTCCGCATCCGCGTAATGGGATGTGTCAGGAAAATCTTGATTCGCAAGTGCAAGAGCTATTCCCGCAAACTCTTTCTTGATCTTTGGGAGTTTGTATGGGGCATCCGCAGTGGCGGTCTCCAAACGGGCCCATTCGCGCCAAAGATTAAAGTTGCACGCGTATTCGAGAACGTTTGCGATGTAAGCACCACCCACGCGACATGCAACTTCGAGGAGATAAAATTTTCCATCTTCCTCGCTATGAAGAAATTCCGCGTGCGAGACGCCGCGCTCGTATTTGAATGCTTCGAGCAGCTTTTTGTTCAGACCTTCAAGTTCTCTTTTTTCCCGTGAGCGATATGGAATGATCGACGTCGTAAATACTCCGCCATAATGCGTAACGCTGAACGGCGGCGTACCATAACGGCTGACCCCGCATACAAGAACCTTTCCGCTATCGACTATAGAATCGACGTGATAAACGCTGCCGGAGATAAACCGCTCAAGGACGAATTGCGAAGGATGATCACGCCAATTGTTCCGCTCGTCCAACTCGGTCAGCACCCGCCACACCTGTTCAGGCGTTTCACATTTTCGAATGCCAAATGCTGATACTTCATATCTAGGCTTAACGATGTAAGGGGGTTCGACTTTTGCAAGATACTCTTCGATCGCTGCCTTGTTAAAGACACCGGTATAGGCAGGACACGGTATTCCCGCAGCATCAGCGATGTTTCGCATCGAGAGTTTATCGCGGAAACGAAGGGCATGGGAGCTGGTCATACCGCCAAGCTGCAGGTGTTCGCGGGCACGTGCGGCAGTCATTACGTCAAACTCGTCAAGGCCTACGACCCGGTCGATCTTTCTTGCCCCAGCAATATTCGTGATCGCCCTGACATACTCTTCCTGGCTCGCGTTGTCGTCAACAGTCTTAACGTCGTTCAAAGCGGTCCACAACCAAGGTTCGTTGAGCAGCTTTTTCCTCGTCACAAGGGTTACATGCCACCCTGAGTTCTGGGCTTCGTCAAGAAACTCATTGCCTTTGTGCTCACTTGCAATGCAAACGATGTGATTTGTCATACAAAATTAAGACGTACACTCACGGCTGACATTCGCAATGGACCTGAGCGTTTCCGCCCTAGTACTTAAAGAGCCAGATCAATGAATCCACTATTTTTTCCTAAGAAAACTATCGACACTCCAGTCTCCCGACCCCATAAAGAGAAACGCGATCCCGATAAAAAAGAATAGAAAGGCCTTTTCCTGAACGTTGAACGGATCAGATCCGTGAACGCCGATCAACGCAACCAGCATAGTGAACGCGATAAAAAAGCTTGAGACGCGGGTCAACAGACCCAGAGCGAGAAAAATGCCGCCAACAAATTCTGATATGCCAGCTGCCCAGGCGAAAAATACCGGTGCCGGGAACCCAAGCGATTCTGTGCGGCTGATCAGCCCTTCTTGTGGAGGGATCTTTCCGATACCGTGTGCAAAAGCCATTGCCACACCGGTAAAGATCCTTAACAAAGTAAGCCCCGCGTTTGCGGCAAATGAAAGGCCAGCTTCGCCGCCAAATAGGATCGTCTTGACCACCTTTATTTTCTCCCTGATGTTTTATTTTGGAGTAAAAGAATGGCACAATTTATTTGTAAAGACAATCAGTTAGCCGCGCTCTGCCATTGGCGGCTTGCCGCGTTCCACGGAATTGTGAGGTCAAGTAATGGGCGAAATCGATATAGCCAGTTTGGTCAGCCATTTAGTGATGTATTTGGTAGTGCTGCTTTTGGCCATATCCGCCCACGAAGCCGGACACGCCTGGATGTCATGGAAATTCGGCGATGATACGGCATATATGCTGGGCCGAGTGTCTCTCAGCCCGGTCACACACACTGACCCGATCGGAACCTTGCTTATTCCGATCCTTGCATTCACATTCGGAGCCGTCGGAGGGGCTTTGGCAAGTGTGCCTCTTATCGGATGGGGCAAGCCGACGCCGGTAAATCCAAGAAAATGGGACCGATACAAGCTGGCTAACGTGATGGTCTCGATCGCGGGGATCGGAGCAAATTTGATCATTGCTCTTATAGGCTTCGCGATCTTCAAGACACTTCTCGAAACGGGGGCGATACACAGCGGCAATGTCAACTCAGGGCTCGTTCAGCCGCTGATCATCTCTTTGAACTATCTTATAATGCTCAACGTATCGTTGGCGGTCTTCAACCTTCTCCCGTTCCCTCCACTGGACGGCAGCAAAGTGCTCTCTACCTTTCTGCCTGACAGCTTTCAGCCGATCTTCGATATGCTTGAACAGTTTGGCTTCCTGATCTTGCTCATGCTCGTTTATATTGGCCTGATCGGAATGATAATCCGGCCCTTCTATATACTTGTTCGGTATCTTCTTTTTACACCCTGGTTCTAGAGTATGAAAAAGCGCATCTTGAGCGGAGCGCAGCCCACGGGCCAGCTCCACATTGGAAATTATCTTGGAGCATTGAAGAACTGGGTCACTCTTCAGGATCAGTACGAGGCGTTCTATTGCATTGTCAATCTTCACGCGATCACACTGCCTCAGAACCCGGTAACGCTCCGAAAGGCGACGCTCGACCTCGCCCGCATATACCTCGCGGCCGGCGTCGATCCGACTCGTTCGACCATCTTCATCCAGTCCGAAGTGCCCGAACATGCCGAACTCGCCTGGGTGCTCTCCTGCATAGCACGAATGGGCGAGCTCGAGCGGATGACGCAGTTCAAGGACAAGGGCAAGAGCAGCGAGCGGGCGGGCGTCGGGCTTTTCACCTATCCGATCTTGATGGCGTCAGATATCTTGCTTTACCAGACCGATCTGGTCCCGGTCGGGCAGGACCAGAAACAGCATCTTGAACTGACGCGCGACCTTGCCGAGCGTTTCAACCGCGACTACGGCGAGACGTTCAAGGTGCCCGAACCGTACATCCCGCAGGCCGGTGCAAGCATCAAGTCGCTGCAGGACCCCGAAAAGAAGATGTCGAAGTCCGACGAGAATGCCGCCGGTTCGATCTTTCTGCTCGACGACGCCGACACGGTCACGAAAAAGATCAAGCGGGCCGTCACCGATAGCGGCACCGCCATCGAGTTCGACGAAACCCGCCCGGCGATCAGCAATCTGCTGACCATTTACCGCCTGCTGACCGGCAAACGGGAAGAAGAATGCGTCGCACACTTTGCCGGAAAAGGCTACGGCCATTTCAAGGCCGAACTCGCTGAAGCGACGGTTGAATTTCTCCGCCCGTTCCAGGAACGCGTCCGGCAATACGACGACGAAACGCTCCTCGCCATCCTGAAACCCGGCGCCGAAAAAGCCCGCACCATCGCCGCCGAAACACTCAATCAGGCGTACGCCGCAACGGGAATCAAATAAGATGATAATGAAAAACAAGATCACGGTTTACGAAAAACCCACCTGCACGACGTGCCGAAATCTGGCGGTGCTGTTGAAAGAGCACGGTATTGACTATGACAAACAGAACTATTTCGTCGAGCCGCTGACCGACGCGGAGATCAAGAAGCTGCTCAAGAAGCTAGAGATACCGGCGTTCGGGCTGCTGCGGACGAAGGAAAAAGAGTTTAAGGAACGCGGTTTTACGCCGGAGACGCCCGAAGACGAGATCATTGCGGCGATCGTCTCCAATCCGGGGCTTCTTAATCGTCCGATCGTGGTCGTCGGCGACCGAGCCGTTATCGCCCGCCCGATAGAAAGAGCGCTTGACTTGATATGGAGAAAGTAGCCGCACGCGCGCCGAGATAAAGGAAACGAAAGGACAAGATCCGATCCTCTCTGTCGTGGTTAGATTATTGAGCCTTCCCGCTCCTCTGTGCTCTTTGTGACCTCTGTGGTAATAATTAACAAATGAGCTACACAAACGGAAATGGCAACGGACACATGCCGAAGCCGAAAAATGTGCTCGGCGGCGAACTCGAACTTTGCTGTTCGGACCCGATGACGGGATTTTATCGCGACGGATACTGCCGCACCGGGGTTGACGACACAGGCCGCCACACCGTATGTATCGAAGCAACTGACGAGTTCCTCGCGTTTTCAAAGTCTGTAGGAAACGACCTTTCCACACCGATGCCGCAATATGCCTTTCCAGGCCTCAAAGAAGGCGACAAATGGTGCCTTTGTATGCTGCGTTGGAAAGAGGCCCTGGAGTATGGCATGGCACCTCGGGTTTACTTGAAGTCTACACATGAAGCGGCGTTGACCGTTGTCTCGCTGGAGGATCTTAAACGATTCGCGGCCGACCTGGATTAAATGCACACCGTCGAACACCTGCGGGAACTTTTCCGATACAACGATTGGGCCAATCGCAGGCTTGTTGTAGCGCTTAAGGATGAACCCTCAGAAAAAGGAAGGTCAGTACTGGCGCATCTCCTGACCACCGAACTCGAGTACTATCATCGTTTGTTTGGAAAGGACTCGACAGGCTTCAACTTCTGGCCGGACGTCTCAGTAGAAGAATGCGGACATCTTGCCCGTGAATCGGCTGAGGCCTTTGATAAGCTGCTTCGACGGTTCGAAGAAGACGGCCTCGACCTTTTGACGACCTATAAGACAAGTGAAGGCCAAGAGAAACAGAACACATTCCGAGAGTTACTGACCCATGTCTTGATACACTCGTGCATTCATCGCGGTAATATAATGCTTAAACTCCGCGAAGACGGCTTTGAACCTCCACAGATCGACTACATAATATACCTTCGGGAAACGAAGTACATTTGATGCAGCCAAAGCCGGAACAGTACAGCTTTGATTTTCATAAGGAAACGGCCGAGATCGTCGCCGAGTCGCGCGATGAGCTGAAGGTGAAGCTTGGTGAATTTGCGGGTCCGCTCGACCTGCTCTTGTATCTGATAAAGCAAGAGCAAGCGAGTATTTTTGATATACCGATCGCAAAGATAACTGATGAGTATCTCTCTTACATTCGCCTGATGAAGCGCCTTGATCTGGCCGTCGCGGCGGATTTTCTCGTCATGGCCGCGCAGCTGATTGAGATCAAATCGCGGATGCTTCTGCCTCGCGATCCCTTTGTAGAGGACGATGAAGAGACCGAGGACCCGCGGCAAGAATTGGTCGACCGTTTGCTCGAGTATGAACGATTCAAGGCGGCAGCCGAAATGTTGTATGAACGGACCACTCTCGAGCAGGCGACCTTTACGCGTGGCCGAATTGAAACGGACGACGGTAATGCCGAGATCAGTGCAACGGTCTTCGACCTGCTGACAGTATTTGAAAAAGTTCTCTCCCGGCATCAGGAAGAGGTAAAGATGGAGATCCAGCGGGAGGAGATCTCCCTAGCCGATATGATCCGAGTGCTGAAAATGAGACTGTCCCAGGCCGGCGAGATAAACATTGCTGAGTTCTTTTCCGATCTGGGCAGCCGGCGCGAGATAGTTACTGCTTTTGTGGCCGTTCTCGAGGTCGTCAGGGTCGAAGAGGTGAGGCTGCTTCAACGAAGAACTTTTGGCGAGATCATTCTTAGGAGGCTCAAGGAGATTTAGGGTGGCAACGACGGCTGAAGCTAAACAAGAACGGGATCTGCAGGAACTTTCCGGCGCCGTGGAAGCGCTGATCTTCGTATCGGACGAACCGATAACAACTCGGCTGTTGGCGGAGATCCTCGGTGAGACCAAGGAAATGATCGAATCGCTCGTCGACGAGATCTCAGCATCGTATGACGAACGAGGCAGCGGCCTTCAGATAAGACAAGTTGCGGGCGGCTGGCAGATCGCCACAAGGACAGAGCTGCACGAATATGTCCGCAAGTTCCTCAAGACCAGGCCATCGGCAAAGCTTTCGCTGGCCGCACTCGAAACTCTCGCCGTGATCGCGTATAAACAGCCTGTAACTATTCCGGAGATTCTGGAGATCCGTGGAGTACAATCAGCTTCTGCTATAAAAACGCTTCTTGAAAAACGCCTAATTGTCACTAAAGGGCACAAAGAGACCGTCGGACGCCCGATGCAATATGGGACATCCCGAGAGTTTCTCGTCCATTTTGGACTCAAGGACCTTTCTGATCTGCCCAGTATCGAGGACTTTGAAGATCTCGTACAGTGATGGGTTTGGCAAGGCTAGAAATGAGTCGATATATCTGCTGTAAGGTCGCGCCCGTGTTGAATCCCCCAAAGAATTGAAAGAAAGACTACAAAAACTCATTGCCAGCGCGGGCCTTGCTTCCCGACGAGCCGCGGAAGAACTGATCCGGGAAGGACGCGTAACCATCAACGGAACTGTGGTCAGAGAACTTGGGACAAGGGCCGATCCGCAAGAGGATCACATAAAGGTCAACGGAAAACTCATCAATCCTAGCTTGCGTTCCCGCTCTAAGGCTTATATTTTGCTTAACAAACCGAAAGGCATTCTTTCTGCGGTCACAGATGCGGGAGGCAAAACAACAGTTGCTGATCTTGTGCGAGGCCGAGGCCGGCTCTTTCCCGTCGGCCGGCTCGATATGAATTCTGAAGGCCTCATCATTCTTACCAACGATGGGAGTTTTGCCAACCACATCGCCTCTTCAAGAACTGTCCCAAAGACATATGAGGTTAAGGTTAAGGGACTCCCGCCAAGGGCAGCCATCAATCGGCTTCGGCGCGGACTCGTGCTGGACGACGGGTTCCGGACCGGACCGGCCGATATAAAGGAGCTTCCCGCTACCGACAAGAACGCGTGGTTCGAGGTGATCTTGTTTGAAGGCCACAACCAACAGATCCGACGTATGTTCGATGCAATTGGATTTTCGGTCACAAAGCTGAAGCGAGTGGGAATCGGCCCAGTTCGGGATCCGCAGCTAAAAAGCGGGGCATACCGCGAGTTGACAAAAGAGGAGGTCGAGAATCTGTTGAAACCGAAGAACTAGATCGGCAGCAGGCAATATGGCACGACGAAGGCTCGAAAACCTAATAATTCAGCTCGCCCAAATACAAATGATCGAGGGGTAAAGCCGCTTCTAACCAGCAGCCGCAGATCTGAAGAATGTTCGGTGCTCAACCATCAGGCACAGGTCTTGAACGACCTTGATCCCCTCTCGAGCAAAGCGTTCGGCCACTTCATCGTTACGAATACCAAGCTGAAACCAAACCGATCGGGGACGCTTGGTCAGTATTTCAAGCGTGTGACGATTAATGTCCTGCGGTCTTCGGAATACATTGACCATGTCGATCTCATCAGGCACTTCATTCAGGCTTCGATAAACTTGCCGCCCTAGTATCTCCTGAACATCAGGGTAATAAACCGGAACCGGAACGATATCATAGCCTGCCTCAGCCATGTATTTGGGAACATAAAATGCCGGCTGGGTCGCATGGCTTTCAGGTTTTATACCTAGCACTGCGATCCGCTTCGTCACGGCTAGGAGTTCCTTAACCTGCTCATCCGATGTCAATATTTGATCTCGCCACACCATCTGACAACAGCTATTTTAGCGGACGATCGCCCCGGTTCCAAGCAGCAAGAAATTGCTCATTCTTATTGATTATGATAGCATAACAAACAGTTATACATACCTCTATGAATTTTGAGTTGACTGAAGAGCAGCGCCAGATCAAATACAGTATCCGTGAGTTTGCGGAAAGCGAGATCCGGCCCTTTGTAATGGAATGGGACGAGTCTCAGCACTTCCCCCTCGAGCTGCGGCCAAAGCTCGCCGAACTAGGGCTGCTCGGCATTATTTTCCCCGAAGAGTTTGGCGGTGCCGGCATGGGATATGTCGAGTACGCGACGATCATCGAGGAGTTGGGCAGAGTTTGCGGCTCGGTCGGGCTCTCCGTTGCGGCTCATAACTCTTTGTGTTCGAATCATATTTTTATGTTCGGCTCTGAAAAGCAGAAGCAGGACTATCTTGTTCCGTTAGCTCAAGGTGAATCGTTTGGAGCATGGGGCCTGACCGAATCGCAGGCCGGCTCGGATGCATCCGGCACACGGACGACAGCCGTCCGGTCCAATGGCGGTTGGAAAGTCAATGGATCCAAGAATTTTATTACGCACGCCATCGCTTGCAACACCTTGGTTGCCGTGGCGGTAACGGACAAGGAAATGGGCAACCGCGGGATCTCAGCATTTATCTTCGACAAGTCAATGGAAGGCTTCCGGCCAGACAAGAAAGAGAACAAGCTCGGTATGCGAGCGTCGGAGACGGCGTCCGTCGTATTCGAAGATTGCTATGTGCCTGACGACAATCTACTCGGTCGCGAAGGTGAAGGTTTTCTTCAGGCAATGCAGGTGCTCGACGGAGGTCGGATCTCGATCGCCGCACTTTCGGTGGGTATAGCTCAGGGAGCCTATGAGGCGGCAATAAGATACGCCAAGGAACGCGAACAATTTGGCAGGCCGATCTCTGACTTTCAGGCTATTCAGTTCAAACTTGCTGACATGGCGACACAGGTCGAATGTGCACGATTATTGACTCTTCAGGCTGCCGCTACGAAAGACGCCGGCAAACCCGTTACCCAAAGGTCTGCAATGGCCAAACTCTACGCATCGGAAACCGCAGTACGTGTGGCCGAAGAATCTATACAGATCCATGGCGGTTACGGCTATACAAAAGACTATCCGGCAGAGAAATACTGGCGCGATGCAAAGCTCTGCACGATCGGCGAAGGCACGAGCGAGATCCAGCGGATGGTGATCGCCAAGAGTCTGTTGCGAGCATAATTCAGTTTGGACATGAGAAACCCTCCAATATTCGGCATGGCTTCGCTTCTTCTGCTAGTTCTAACTGTGGCAGCAGTGACCGTTTATGTTTTCTTGGGTCCTCCATTTCCTAGGGATCCCTCCGATGCAGCTCCGGTCATAGGTCAGGACGAGATAGGAAAAATGCTGCGAGTCGCGATTTGGTCAATGATTTCACTATTCCTGAGCGCTTTGCTGGCAATTTTGAGCTTGATATTCGGGGAAAGGCGCGTCGCCGCCACTATTTCTCTCGCAATTTCGACACCGATCTTTCTTTATTTTCTGGTTGGCCTGATCTGGTCCTGAACAGACGCTTAGGGCTGAATTACTTGAAACACGCTGCGTTTCATGTTGCATCTACGCAACGTTCGCGCTATACTGCAAATCTATTCGGAATTGATCACGATTGAGGAGATAAGATCTTATGAACACTGGAACAGCCGCTGGTTCAAACACAATAGGTTCAACGTTTCTAGCCGAACTCGAACATGAGGCAAAAACCGCACGCGAGGTGTTATCCCGTGTGCCTGCCGATAAGTTTGATTGGAAACCCCATGAAAAGTCGATGTCTTTCGGTAAATTGGCATCGCATGTCGCCGAAATGATCGGATGGACCGGCCCAACCCTTCAGTATCCTGAGTTAGATTTTGCGAAAATGGACTACAAGCCGTTCGAACCGAAGACAAGCGAGGAACTTTTGGAGTATTTCGACAAGAACCTCGCCGAAGCTGCCGACGTTCTTCGCAGCACGACCGACGAACAGTTCATGGAAACATGGACGATGCGCAATGGCGAGACCGTTTATTTTACGCTCCCCAAGGCTGCCGTGATGCGATCATTCGTCATGAACCACATCGTCCACCATCGCGGCCAGCTTTCCGTATATCTTCGGCTGAACGACATTGCCGTCCCGTCTATCTACGGCCCTTCGGCCGACGAGGGTCAGATGTAGGCGAATGCTGTTTTCGCAAAAGTCATTTGGCGGGGACTCGGTTTCCCGCCATTTTCTATTGTGAAGGAATAATGAGAAAATCAGGGCCTATGTTTCGTGGTTTCATAGCTTCTACTGTTCTGTTTTTGACTGGAACGACCGCCGTGGGCCAGGTTCAAGCGGTGCCGGCACATACGGAGTTTCCTGCAAAGATCGAGGAGGCAATCGCGAAGGATATCGATTTCAGGCGTAGCCCGGGTGCATCTACTTACCGTACACGTCTTCGCGAGGGATTGAAGGGCGGAGTTAATTTTGCCGGCAGGTACATATTGACTGGCTGGGGTTGCGGAACCGGCTGTACCTTCGGGGCGATAATTGACGGTCGAACAGGACGGGTTTATTTCCCCGATCAGTTGAGATCGATCACCGTGTGGTTTGGTAATACCAATGAAGAACTTGACACATTCGAATTCAAGAAGGACAGCCGCATGCTTATTCTGCGAGGTACGCCTGGCCCGATGGACGAGGATCTCGATGTCTTCGACAACCCCAAGCAAGGTACTTACTATTACGAGTGGATGGGGACACGGTTTCGGCTGATCAAGTTCGTACCTCAGGAGCCCAAGACGGATGGCAAATAGCATCGAACTCGAAAAGCTGCTCGCGGGAGACACTCGAACCGTGGCGAGGGCGATATCAAAGATTGAGAACGGAGCAAGCGACTCTGCCGAGCTAATGAAGACCGTTTTCCCAAAAACGGGAAACGCTCTGATCATTGGTATTACCGGGGCTCCAGGTGCCGGAAAATCTTCCCTTGTTGATAAGCTGGCCCTGTTCTACAAAGAAAGAGGAGAACGGATCGGCATAGTTTGCGTCGATCCGTCGAGCCCGTTCTCGGGCGGGGCGATCTTGGGCGACCGCATCAGGATGGCGACACTCGGCCTCGACAAGAATGTATTCATTCGATCGATGGCCACGCGTGGAAATCTTGGCGGCCTCGCCCGTGCTACGGTCGATGCAGTTGCGATCCTGGATGCAGCCGGATTCGACAAAGTGATCGTCGAAACCGTCGGTGTTGGACAGGACGAGGTTGAGATCGTGAAGACGGCGGATGTATCGGTCGTCGTGCTCGTACCGGGGATGGGCGATGACATTCAGGCGATAAAGGCAGGCATCATGGAGATCGGCGATGTCTTTGTGATCAACAAGGCCGACCGCGAAGGTGTCCTGCGGACCCAGAAGGAGCTTGAAGCCCTTCTCTCTCTTGCCCACAGGCCGGATATGTGGCAGCCTCCGATAGTGAAGACGGTCGCGACTGAAAACAACGGGATCTCGGATCTTGCCGTAGCGATCGAAAGATATAACGAGTTTCGCGAAAATACCGGCAACGCAAGCTCGCGAAAAGCGGTGATAGCTAAATGGCGATTAAAGGAGATCCTGCGGGAGCGTTTGCTGGCCGACCTCCTGCGGCAGAATGACGGGGACAAATTGATCGATGAAATGGCAGCTGAAGTTGCGGAGAAACTTATCGATCCTTATTCAGCTGTGGATAAGATTCTCGGTTTGGCCCAAGGTCCTGCTGCCCGTTGAATCGGAGGTATTTTCAGGAATAGTGGAAAACGATGAAGATCGATCACTTGGGCATAGCCACAAAAAAAATTAATGAGGCTCTGAAGTTCTGGGAAGAAGCACTTGGATTGGAAAACGTGCATACCGAGACCGTACAAGAGCAGAAGGTAAAGGTGGCGATGCTGCCGATTGGCGAGAGCCGCATAGAACTTTTAGAACCAACCGCCGACGATTCCCCGATATCTAAGTTCCTTGAAAAGCGTGGCGGTGGGCTACACCACATTGCGGTGGAAGTCGAGAATATCAATTCGGCTTTGGAAAGATTGAAGGACCATGGCATCCGCCTTATAGACGAATCTCCGAGAGTGGGTGCCGAAGGATGCCTAGTCGCTTTTGTCCACCCTGCCTCAGCCAACGGCGTCCTGCTAGAGCTCGTGCAGAAAACATAAGCTGCCACGTGCTTTGCTTTCCGGAATCGTGTTATGATATCGGTTTGTACTTTGTGCGGCAGTCGCATCTGCCAGTGAATCAAGACATTAAATTTAGTGAGGAAATTCAGTTGAGCAATCTAACAAAAGGCCTGATCCTACTTTTAGTGATCCTCGGCATTGGTGCAGGGCTCGTCGTCTGGAAAAGCAAGGTTGGCGGACACGCATCGGCCGGATCGTTTAACAGCATAACTAAAGAAGAGATCGAGCTGCTCCTTGGTGATCTGGCGAAACAGAATCCGATGGTGTTGAAGCGGTTTGAGCAGGACCCGCAGATGAAAAAGCAGCAGCTTGATAATTTGCGGCAGCTGCTGGCATTTGCCACTCAGGCACAGCGGGAAGGCCTTCACAACGATCCGACAAACAGACAGGAACTGGAAAATATACGGGCAGAGGTGATCGCTGTCAATTATGACAAGGAGATCAACGGCGACAAGGGGCCCATGCCGCCATTCGGTTTTATCTCCGAAGAGCAGCTTAATGCGTTTTGGGGTGAGGGCGAACAGCCTGCGAAAGGATTCGTTGATTCATTGAAAGACAGGGTTGGGCTCGGCGAGCCTGATCGGGAGGCCGCATTTCAGAAGTTTCTCGATTCCAAGATGGCGGTACTGCGTTCGGGCAACCCCAATATGAAGGATCGGCAGATCAGCGACGAAGAAAGAACCCAGGCCCGTGACTTTTACGCAAAGATCGAGATCTACAAAAAGGAGTTTGATGAAAAGGAAAGGGCTGGGCAGCTGGATCCGAATTTCGTGAAGCGTGTAAATGTTCAGGTCAAGCTGCAGCAAGCTCAATATCTCGCTCGCCTCTATTCGGCAAAACTGGTCGATAAGGTCAAGGTAACGGACGAAGAGATCGAGAAATACATTGCTGAACACCCCGAGCTAAGCGGGGCTGAGAAACGGGCCAAGGCGGAAGAGGTTTTGCAGCGTGCACTTGCTGGCGAGGACTTTGCGAAGCTTGCAAATGAATTCAGTGAAGACCCCGGAAATAAAGATGCAAAGGGCGAACCTCAGGGCGGCATCTATAAAGAGGTTACGAAGGGCCAGATGGTGAAGCCGTTTGAGGAAGCTGCTCTTGCTCTCGAACCTGGACAGGTCGCCCCTCAACTGGTCGAAACGGATTTCGGGTTCCATATAATCAAGCTGGAACGACGAGGTGAAGGCAAAGATGTCGCGGGCCAGGCGACCGAGACCTACGACGTCAGGCACATTCTCTTTTCTACAACTTACCGCGACCCTACAGACATCGAAGGACACGACGTGCCCGTGAAGGTTTACGTTAGGAATAAGCTTGAATCGGAAAAGGAAAAGAAGATCCTCGATGGTGTGATCGCTGCGGCCAATGTCAGTGTGCCGGATGATTTTGATATTCCGCAGGTTTCTGAAGAGCAGATCCAGGAAACATTGCGAAAGCAGCAGCTTCAAAATCAAATGCCGCCGATGAACCCAGACGGTGAGTTCGAGGCAAATGCCCCGCCGCCGGCAAAACCGGATACAAAAGCACCGCCGAAAAAGAAGTAGCTTGGGTATCGAAGGCGCCCCGCGTACTTTGATACGTTTTGCGGACCGCTTTTGCATACTCGACAGCAAACGATGGAGTTTGGAGAATATCGGGTCGAAGTCGTTCCCGACACAGAGTTCAGATTAGATGGAGGGGCGATGTTCGGAGTCGTCCCTCGCGTCGTTTGGGAACAAGTTTCCCCACCTGACGACAAGAACCGTGTACGGTTGAACATGAATTGCCTGTTCATCGATACCGGCAAAGATAGGGTATTGATCGAAACCGGAATTGGTGAAAAGTGGTTTGCCAACGAAATTGAACGTTTTGGTATCTTCCGCGATAATCCGTTCGCAGATTCCCTGTTCGAAAAGACCGGCTGCAAACCGGAAGATATAACTATCGTCATAAATACGCACCTGCATTTCGATCACTCCGGCGGAAACACGATCTCGTCAGAACCGCCTGCGTCAGCGGGTGGCGAGTTCGTGTCGGAATCTTCAATCCCGCAGTTCAAGAATGCACGTTATTTGGTTTCGGCGCGCGAACTCGAACACGCTGAAGCCCCGAACGAGCGCGACCGGGCCAGCTATCTTCCTGAAAACTGGCGGCCGATGATCGAGACCGGTCAGCTTGAGCCGATGCCAGATGATTACGAACCAATTCCCGGATTAAAACTACAGACAGTCCGCGGCCACTCAGAAACAATGCAGACATGGCGGCTCGACCGCGGTGGCAAAACGATGTACGGTTTCGCCGACCTCATCCCGACCCGCCACCACGTCCCGCTCCCATGGATAATGGGCTACGACCTCTACCCCACGGAAACACTTGCATTCAAAAAGGAGATGCTGCCCTTGGCGGTCGAGGAAAGGTGGTTTTGTCTTTTCTATCACGACCCAGAACACCCTCTTTGTACATTACTGCGGAACGGCGGCAGCATTGCGGCGGTTCCGGCCGCTTGTTAGAATTTGCTTTTTGTCCTGCTAGTCTGCGGTTATGTTATGGAGAAAGTAAACATCGGAATAATTGGCGGCAGTGGTCTGTACCAGATGCCAGAATTAGAGAATGTTCGCGAACAAAGGGCCGAGACGCCGTTCGGTTCGCCTTCGGATGCGTTCATTATTGGTGAGCTTGACGGTGTAACTGTCGCGTTCTTGCCGCGGCACGCTCGTGGGCATAAGTTCACGCCGACCGAGATTCCCTACAAAGCGAACATCTACGCGATGAAGCTTTTGGGAGTGGAGTACATCCTGTCGGTTTCGGCAGTTGGTTCGCTGCAGGAGCAATATGCGCCGACGGATATGGTCATCCCCGACCAATTCTTTGATCGAACGCGTGACCGAGCGAAGGAATCGACTTTCTTCGGCGAAGGCATTGTCGGGCACGTTACGTTCGCTCATCCGGTCTGCAACGAACTCGGCGACATACTTGAAGCGGCGTGCAAGGCGGTAGATGTAAGAGTGCATCGCGGCGGCACGTATCTTTGCATGGAAGGCCCGGCATTTTCTACAAAGGCCGAATCGATGGTCTATCGCCAATGGGGGATGGACATCATCGGGATGACCAACCTGCAGGAAGCAAAGCTCGCCCGCGAGGCCGAGATCGCCTATGCGACGCTGGCTCTCGTGACCGATTACGACTGCTGGCACGACGGGCACGACGACGTGACGATCGACATGGTAGTCGAATACCTTAACAAGAACGTCCGCAATGCGCAGCTTATCCTGAAAGATGCAGTGAAACGCCTAAACGCTAAGGAAACTCCGAATCAGTATCGCGACGCGATCAAGAACGCCATCTTTACCGCCCCCAATCACTGGCCGGCAGACACGGCAAAAAAGCTGGATGCGATCATCGGAAAGTATTCAAGTAATAGGTGAAAAGTAAACCTTTTCGTTTCCGATCTCATCTTTAGTTATCTATGAAGCAGGTTTTTTTCTTCCTTTCCATATTGACTCTGCTCTTGTTAAATGGCGCGCAAACGTTTGGACAGCGCAATGTCACACCCGTTGTCGATCCGATCCTTGAGGCAGATGCGAAACACAACCTGGATGTGGCCCGACAGGCTTTTCGACTGAAGAAGGCTTATAAAGGCGTGCTGATGAGGTTTGAGGAAACCTTTGCGGCCCATCCCGAATTCTCCAATATCGAAGAGTTCCTTTATTTGGCGGGGATGAGCAGCTACTACCTGTCCAAGAATGAAGGTAAGCAAAAGGTTAATTTGAAGATAGAGAAGGAGCGCGAGAAATACGATCCGGAAAAGCTGCGCGAGGATGCCATCGCCTACCTCTCGATGATGCTCGAACGCAATCCGGACAGTGCTTATAAGAATGAAGCAGAGCGAGTGTTGAAAGAGCTCCGGCAGGCTCAGCGATGAACCTTAATCAGGTAACCTTAAATTGTCTGAATACCTTGGAAACGGTCGAGTTTTATCAGAAACTCGGCCTTTTGCTTATAGTGGATTCCCTGCCCCGATATGCTCGCCTCGAGTGCCCCGTGGGTGATAGTACGCTCTCCGTCCAGCTAGATCCCGAAGCAGATACCCGACCATCAGGGCACACGTCCAATAATGACAACGTGACACTCTATTTCGAGTGCGACGATCTCGACAAAGATATCTGCCGCCTTCGATCTTTGGGCATCGAGATCGATCAGGAGCCGACCGATCGTGAATGGCTTTGGCGGGAGGTGTATCTTAAGGACCCCGCCGGAAACAAGATCTGCCTTTACCACGCCGGCGACAATCGCAAAAACCCGCCTTGGCGTGTAAAATCTAAGTTTGAAAAATGATCGCCTAGATTCGCATATTCGCTGCTGTGAGCGGCGCCCTACGGAAGATCGTTTTTCAGCATTCTGAATCAATTATTCTCATAATATATGTCATTAACTGTTGTAGGTTCTGTGGCCTTTGATGCCCTCGAAACGCCTTTTGGCAAGCGAGAAAAGGTTCTTGGCGGTGCGGCAACGCACTTTGGGCTTTCGGCGAGCTTTTTTACCGAGGTGAATGCGGTTGGCGTGGTCGGCGGCGATTTTACGGAGAACGAATGGGACGTTTTTCGTCGTCACCATATCAATACGGATGACGTTGAGGTCGTACCCGAAGGCAAGACATTCTTTTGGAGCGGCCGTTACGATTACGATATGAACACGGCGCACACGCTTGACACGCAGTTGAATGTGTTCGAGGCGTTTGACCCGAAATTGTCGGAGCGTTCAAAGAGCTCGAAGCTGCTGTTCCTTGCAAACATTCTGCCTTCGCTGCAGAGACATGTCCGAGAGCAATGCCCTGAGGCAAGATTTGTCGCGATGGACACTATGAATTTCTGGATCTCGTCTATGAAGGATGAGGTCATCGAGACTATAAAGGCCGTCGATTGCATAATCATAAACGACGCCGAAGCGAGGCAACTGACCGACGAACCCAGTATTTATAAAGCGGCTCGGGCGATCATGGATCTCGGACTAAAGGCTGTCGTGATCAAAAGAGGCGAATATGGTGCGACGCTGTTCACTCCGGATGGCTATTTTTCAGCGCCTGCATATCCGCTCGAGAGCGTTTTTGACCCTACCGGTGCGGGTGATACATTTGCGGGCGGGTTTATGGGTTATCTTGCGGCCCAAAACGATATCAACGACGAAACGATGAGGAGGGCCTGTATATACGGATCGGTCATGGCATCTTTCAATGTAGAACAGTTTGGCACGGAGCGAGTTGATGGCCTTGACTATCCTGAGATCAATCAAAGGTTTAGGGACTTCAAGCGAATGACCCATTTCGACGACATACCGTTCGAAAGGTCGGCCGCCGCCTGACGACTCCGAAGAGAGGCATAACCGTTGGAAACATCTTTCGAGAAATTTGCCCGCGGGGATTCTTCCATTTCCGTACTGGCTCCCGCGGTGCTGGTCTTGGTGCCTCTCCTTGTGCTTCTGATCCTGTCCGCCATCAGAAACGACTGGTTCGTCTTTGGCCTGGTCCTGATTTCGATGGCTGCCGCAACTATCTGCTTCATTGCTTTGGCCGTTTCACGGCAGCGGCTCAGCGCTCGTTCAGATCACAGGCGGCTGGACTGGGTGGCTTGCGAACCCGATGTGCAGCGTGAGAACCTCAATGTCGAGGTCGCAGAACTTGCGAGGGTTCTTCAGATAGAACCTGAACAAGAGAGCGATCTTCAGTCTGCATATATCGTGGCAGAGGACCTTGCTCTTCGACAGATCCAGCAGGAAGAGAATGTGCCGATCTTGCGGCATGTATCCTTGGGTGCGACGCCATTTGATGCGATCCTCGTCAAGAACGACATCGTTTGCTGTATCGACCTCTCCTTTCTGGTCGTCCCTGACCTTCGCCAGGAAAAGATCGATGCGGTCTTTAAGAGAATGTCAACAGTAAAGAAACATTTCGACCTCAAGGGGGTCAAGATGAGGCTCCGACTAATGATAGTGTTGGTCACGCAATTGACTGTGGAGGACGACGAGAGGCTTCGCTCGACGCTCAGCAGGAAACGGTTTGAGCAAACCCCCGTTGAATCGTTGGAGATACGCTTTTTGGACTTTGAATCTTTACAGAGGATCTACGTGACCGATTGATCACCGTTCGATCTCGCTGCTTCTCGCCCAAACTGAAGAAGGTAAAATATGGCCGACCAGGTTCTTTTGGAATGCTGGACAAACAAAGATAAGTATATGCTTGAGAACAAAATAGGAATGATCTTTGGCGTAGCCAATAAGAGATCTATCGCTTGGGCCTGCGCTGCGGCCTGCGCCGAGAATGGAGCAAAGATGGCATTTACCTATCAGGGCGAACGCCTGAAGGAAAATGTCGAAAACCTGGCAGGTGAACTGCCGGATTCGCTTGTGGTGCCATGCGACGTTACGAACCAATCCGAGGTGGACGCGGCGTTCGCCGAAGTCGGAAACCGATACGGAAGGCTCGATTTTTTGGTTCACTCGATCGCTTTCGCGCCGCGTGAAGCTCTGGAAGGCGAATTTGTTACGACCTCGCGGGATGCCTTTCGGACCGCTCTAGAAATTAGCGCATTTTCTCTGACACAAGTCGCATTCGCCGCGTCGCCGTTGATGAAAGATGGCGGGAGCATCGTGACGATGACCTATTACGGAGCCGAGAAGGTCGTCTCTAACTATAATGTGATGGGCGTTGCGAAAGCCGCCCTTGAGGCCTCAACCAGATATCTCGCCGCCGATCTCGGAAAACAAAACATCCGTGTAAATGCAATAAGTGCCGGCCCGATAAACACGCTCTCTGCGCGTGGTGTGAAAAACATGGGCTCTTTGCTCGGGTATGTGGCCGAAAAGTCGCCGCTCAAGAGGAACGTTTCGGCGGCTGAGGTCGGAAACACCGCGCTTTTCCTTGTCAGTGACCTGTCGAGCGGCATAACGGGGGAAACGATCTACGTTGATTGCGGCTATAACATAATGGGGATCTAAGTTCGAAACGTAAAATGGCTGAAACACAAGCAAATAAACCTAGAAAACGAAAGGACACGTCCAAACCGTCTGAACCCTCAACGGTCGAGGAAGCAAAGCAGGCTGAGCAGATTCCGGAATACTGGCAGCTTACCGATGACGAGGTGCTGCTCCGTTCGCCGGAATTGGAGGACGAATTCAGGACCTCAGATTCGTGGCGGGTATTTCGCATAATGGGCGAACTGGTGGGTGGGTTTGATTCACTTGCGACGATCACAAGGGGCATTTCGATCTTTGGCTCGGCCCGGACACCCGAGGACGACCCGATGTATCAGGCTGCTCGCGAAACTGCACGCCTGCTCGCAGAAAATGGATTTGAGATCATCACTGGCGGCGGCCCGGGCATTATGGAAGCGGCAAATCGCGGCGCCTTCGAAGTGGGCAAGGTCTCGGTCGGCTGCAATATCGAGCTTCCTTTTGAGCAGCTCCCCAACCCATATCAGACCCGTTCGCTCTCGTTCAAATACTTCTTTGTTCGAAAGACAATGTTCATAAAGTACAGCAATGCGTACGTCATCTTTCCCGGCGGTTTTGGAACGATGGATGAGCTGTTTGAGGCCCTTACGCTGATCCAGACTCGCAAGATAAGGAATTTTCCGGTCGTGCTCTTTGGTTCTCAGTACTGGCAGGGAATGCTGCAGTGGATAACTTCAATGATGCTGAACGAAGGCAACATCAGCCAGGAAGACCTCGGCTTAATACATCTCACTGATTCGCCAAAAGATGCGGTGGATTTTATCACCAAGACATGTGGGGCAGGAGCGAAGATAGGACGGATCTGAGCTAAGAGCCCAAATAGTTCTCAAGCCAATCCTTGTAAGGCTCCGAAATGTACAATGGGTCCAGAGCGACTAGCTCCGGCACGTCATAAGTGTGATTCGCCTTAATGAACTGTTCAACTTCGTTAAATTTCTCTTTTCTGGTCTTGATAAGCAGGAGGTGCTCCTCATCACGCTGCACGGCGTCTTCCCAATAATAGACCGAGGTCATTTGCGGCAGGATCTGCACACACGCAGCTAGCCTTTCATTAACCAGTTTGTCCGCAAGCGTGTTCGCCAAAGCCCGGTCTGGCGTGGTCGTCAAGATTATCAGCACTTTCTCCCTCTATTTCTTTGCCATCAGTTCAGAGTACTGACCGCTTTCAACCCACTCAAGTATCTCTGAAACACGCCAGATCGGAAGCGGGTGTGACAGGCCAGCATTAATGATGTTCGCCCAGAATTTGTCTAAAGCCTTCTCTTCGTAGTTCTTCTGAAACTCGCGGCCCTGTTCAAGGAAAAGGTCGTAATCGATCTTCGAAGCAAAGGTTCCGCCTGCTAATTTCATCATCGTCCGGCCGATAACGTGCGGATCCTGCGTGACGAGAAGTGCCGCCCTGTCGCACGAGAGCTCGGCTCGCCGGGCCCACGCAAGCAACGCACTGCTTATCCCCGCCGATACAATGAATTTGATGATCTCGGAACCAGGAACCAGCCGTGCCACCGAAATATTAGCAAGCGCTTCCATCAGCCGTGCTGCAGTAAGGTAAAGAACGTGTTCCGCATGAATATGGCCGACCTCGTGGGCGATCACGGCCAAGGTCTCTTCTTCGGTAAGCCGTTCGAGCAATGCGGAATGGAGCACGATGATCGGCTTTTCAACACCGCCCGTGAAGGCATTGACAAGCGGGTTCTGCTGGATGAACATATCCGGCATGTCCACGCCAAGCGTCGTGCAGGAGATCTGCAGCTTTGTGTACAAGTCAGGGCATTGTTTTGGCGTTACCTTTACCGCAGACGCCATGAACATTACCCTGATAGCCGATTCGCCCGTAACCTCAAGCAGCTTTTTCAACGCGCTGTCAATTCCTGGTATCGCCTTCAGGGCAGCAAGTGCTTTGCTGTCAAGTGGGTGAACGTATTCGTGCTTGACGAGATCGGCAAATTTCTTGTGCGGACTGTTTGAAAGCGGAAGCTTGCACTTTCCACAATTTGCCGAACGATCGGTATAATCAGACTTGACCGCATTCTTCTGCCCGCAGTACCGACAGCGTACAAACGTACTTTTTGTCATCGACTCAGACGCACCCTCTTCACCGTCCTTACGTTTCGCCATAGCAAAAGTTTAATTTACCAAGTTGGTTTAAGACAAACTGTTGGCTTCGCATGGTTAGCGTTCACTGGCGCACAAAGTTCAGGGTTTCCCGCATTATTCATAGCCTGATACAATCTCGCCTTAGAGAACACACCGCTTTCGTAAGTCAATCTGCCTGACGAAGAACTAACCATTTATCGATGGCATCGTCGAATTTATGAAGAAACGATTGATCTGCTCTAATACAATGACGATACCCGGCCGGGAGATCTCAGAGATCTTAGGCATTGTCACAGGAAATGTGGTTCAGACCAAACATATGGGGAAAGACATCTTGGCCGCTTTCAAGACCATAATCGGCGGAGAGATAGTTGGCTACACCCAGATGCTTACCGAGTCGCGCCAGATCGCGATCGGCCGGATGGTATCGGCTGCTCTGGAAATGGAAGCCGATGCCATCGTAAATATTCGGTTCACGACAAGCTCGATCATGAGAAACGCTTCTGAGATACTTGCGTATGGGACGGCCGTTAAATTAAAGCCACAGCAATGAAAGGGGTCGGTCAAATTGCTCGCCTTAGCCGTGCAACTGCCTCAACATGGTGGGTCTGCGGGAACATGTCGAGCGCGACCAAATGCTCAATATCATAGCCGCCATCTACAAGCCGCCTAAGGTCACGTGCGAGAACGGCCCCATCACAGGCAACGTAAGTAACATTTTTCGGCCCAAGTTTGATGACATCGCGAATTACGTTCTTCTCGGTACCCGCACGAGGGGGATCGAGCAGCACTAGGTCAAGTGGCGGACCCTCGAAATTCGCAAGAAAAGCTCCGACTCCCGATACATAGAAATTAATGTTCTCAGCCTCGGCAGCGATCGCATTTCGCCGGGCAAGATCGATCGAACGGTGGTCAGACTCAACGCCAACCACGTTGGCGAAACGTCGCGCCAAAGGCAGAGAAAAAAGTCCGACACCGCAATAAAGATCGAGAGCGAATGATCCGTATGAATCGTTTGTAGCTGCTCCTATCAGTTCATCCAACAGCGACAAATTGCCCTGAAAAAAGGTGTGCGCATTTGACCAATATCGCTCGCCCCCTGCTTCGATAAGGATCTCGTCGCATTTTAAGTTTGCATCGGGTGAAAAGACCGAAGGCCTGCCTGCCGAACCAACCGATGCCTCGAATGAGGCCTTATTTCCTTTAACCTTACCGACCCTCATTGACGACCGCAGCTCCTGCATCACAGTGTCCAGCCTCTCATCCAGAACCGGGCAGTGGTCGATATCCACTATCTCGTGGCTGTCGCGCTTGTAGTATCCGAACGAATTGCTTTGAAGATCCGCGCGCCACAATGCACGGGTTCGATAACCAGATCGTTTGGGACTTGCAATGATCGGAAGTTCATCTACCTCTAATCGGCCGATCCGCCGTAGGGAGTCCGTTAGCATTTCTGCCTTTATCGAAAGCTGCCTCTCGTAAGGAATATGCTGAAAGTCACAGCCGCCGCATGTACCAAAGTAGTTACAGTTTGGAGGAACGCGAAAAGGAGAAGGTTCCAGGATCACTTCGATCTCGGCAAAAGCGGTCGTCCCTTTCAGTTTCGTCAGCCTTGCTCTTACGCGGTCGCCCGGGGCCGAAAGGGCAACGAATATAGTAAGCTCATCAGCAAAAGCAAGCCCAAAACCGTTCGGAACGATACGTTCTATCACGACCTCAACCATATCGCCGGGCCGGTGATCATGCACGGCTTCCGCCAACCCATTCGCGGTGCCACGCTTGATATCAGGCCAGTCTTTTTTCGTCGGGTGAGGGCCGCTTCTCATAGATTGAACAGTGTCAGGCGAGGAAGCCCGTGGAATTCCCTTAACCTCTTTAGAAGCATCAATTCGAAGGTCCTCTTGTAAGCTTCGTCGTCCATCGAAGAGCGATAAGGTTTTAGATGGGCCGCAACCTCTCCTCTTAGAGCTGCAAGGTTGTCCGTCAAAGTTTTTTCCAGCATCGAATCCGCCAACATCGCCTCAATGTCAGCCAGCGACTTATCAACATGCTCCGGATCGTCACCCGGCAATTCACGCAATTCTTCAAGTCGGGCGATCGCGCGCTCGATGTCGGCAAATAATTCCGAAGTTGTAACCTCCTTTAACCGCAGAAGCATTGCTTCAATATGCTCTTTCAGTGACCGTTCATCGATGCCGCCGGCGGACGCCGCTTTTTCCTCCTTTCCGGTCTGTGAACGCACCCACTCCTCGTACTGAGCCTCGATCTCTTCACGGCAATAGAACAAACTCTTTATCGTTCGAGTCGTGGGATTCTTCGCGAAACCGTCAAATACGTTCTCGATCGCGCGGATCGCCACATGCAGCGGTATCCCGCGTTCCTGCCAACCTTCTATCAGCGCCCAATCAAGTGGAGAAAGTAAAAGATTCTTCCCGCGGCGTCGAACAAAGGTCTCTTCTATCTCGGTATAGTAATTGAAGTAATTCAAGGCGGATGATGCGGTGCACTCGTGTCTACTGAACATTGATCAGCATTCTGCCGAGCATTTTCTTATCGCTCTCAGAGAAATTGTTCTCTTCGTGTAGGATGCCTTCCGCTTCCGGATCGCGCTCAAAGGCGCGAAGGCGGATCTTCAGCCTAGCCTCGAATCCAAGTTCACGCAGCCCATCCATAGCGGAAATAACCGCCGGATCGCTGTTGATAGCTCGATCAAGCGCCCGTGCAAGGTTTTTCAGTCCCCGTTTTTTCTGCTTTTCCGAACTCATTCTGCTATGTCGAAATCCTACGCGAACGTCTCGCCGCAAGTCAAAATGGTCTATCCTTTATGTTAATCTATCAGCCGATATGCCGGAAGAGCGCCGTAAGCGGTTCACCACAGCATCGGGCATCGAACTGCCGAATGAATTCAACCCGAGTAATACGTCTGAGATCGACTATTCAAATGACCTCGGCGACCCGGGAAGCTACCCTTTCACCCGGGGTATTCGCCGAAATATGTATCGCGGCCGTTTTTGGACGATGCGCCAATACGCCGGTTTCGCAACTGCTGAGGAATCTAACGCTCGGTACAGGTTTCTCCTATCGCAGGGAACTACCGGCCTAAGTGTAGCCTTCGATCTTCCGACTCAGATCGGGCTTGATTCAGATGACCCATTAGCGGCCGGAGAGGTCGGCAAGGTAGGCGTAGCTATAGATAGCATCGATGATATGCTCACACTTCTCGACGGGATACCGCTTGACCAGGTTTCGACGTCGATGACGATAAATGCAACGGCATCGACACTGCTGTGCCTTTACCTGGCGGTAGCCAAAAAGCAGGGCGTCCCCTTTGAAAAGGTTAGCGGTACCATTCAGAACGACATACTGAAGGAATATATTGCTCGCGGAACCTATATCTATCCGCCAAAGCCAAGCCTTCGCCTTATCACTGATACTTTTGCATACTGTACCGCCGAGGTCCCTAATTGGAATACGATATCCATTTCGGGATACCACATTCGGGAAGCTGGCTCAACGGCGGCTCAAGAGTTGGCGTTCACGTTGGCAGATGCGATGTGCTATGTCGATGCAGCCATCTCCACCGGGCTGAAAGTTGATGATTTTGCTCCGCGGTTATCCTTCTTCTTCAATTCGCATAATGATCTGCTGGAAGAGGTCGCTAAATTTCGGGCGGCACGCCGGCTATGGGCCCGCATCATGCGAGACAGGTTCAAAGCCAAAGATCCCCGCTCGATGATGCTCAGGTTTCATACCCAAACTGCGGGGTCGACCCTGACGGCCCAACAGCCTGAAGTGAACATCGTTCGCACCACGATCCAAGCTCTGGCAGCGATACTCGGCGGCACGCAAAGCCTTCACACAAATTCAATGGACGAGGCCCTTTCGCTTCCGACTGAGAGCGCCGCTCGAATTGCCCTGCGCACACAGCAGGTGTTAGCCCACGAATCCGGCGTTGCGGACCTTGTCGACCCGCTCGGCGGGAGTTACGCAATAGAAGAACTAACAACGCAGCTGGAGATCAGAGCTAAAGAATACATCGCCAAGATCGAGGATCTGGGCGGCATGCTGAGAGCCATCGAAACGGGTTATGTTCAGCGCGAGATCCAAGAGGCAGCCTATGAATACCAGCGAGCCGTCGAGGCGAACGAGACGATCGTTGTAGGCGTGAACGGTTTTCAGGCCGACGAAGCTGAGAAGATCCCAATTCTCCGTATCGATGAGAAGATCGAGAAAGGCCAGATCGAGCGGCTGCGTGCACTGCGGACACGGCGTGACAATACGGCTGCTGAATCTGCGCTTACCGCGTTGGGTGAAGCTGCCGCCGGTACGGCGAATTTGCTTCCACGCATACTCGAATGTGTCGAAGCCGAAGTCACTGTCGGCGAGATCAGTAACCGGCTTAGGTCTGTTTGGGGAGAATATCACGAGGCAGTGACCATATAGATCCCCTCTCATCTGCAAATCGATCATTTACAGTCACATTTAAAAGACGGTGACAAGTTGTGTTTTGATTTGTTACACTTATTTATACGGGCCATTGTGCCTGTCCCATTCCTTTCTCCCTACCCGCCAAAAGCAAATGGAACAACTAGATCGATACTTGGAGCACTTGGTTTCTGCTGCTGGCTACGAGCTCAGGCTTGAGCCCAACGCAAACCCCTACATTGTCTCGGCCACCGGAAATACTGACGTTGATCTGGTGCCGCTGCAAGGTTCACAGATCAGCATGATGGTATTTCCGTTGATCCCGGCAGACGTTAAGCAGGAACTTCCCAATCAGCCCTCGGTCAATTTTGTACACCCGAGCAATCTAGGTGAATTCAATTTCACTGTTCAAAAATCAGCTGCCGGATTCAACGTAACGATAACGCCGATACTTTCCAACGGCTCTGCTCCGCAACCCGCGATCTCCTCGCCCGAGATGCGTCCGGTTCCTGAACCATCAGTTGATGAGTCGGCATTTGAACAAACTGCCGCTCCCCTGCCTGAGGTTGATCTTCCACCGATCGACCTTCAGCCGATCGAAGACTATTCGGTAGCCGATCAGTCAATGAGCCCGGCAAGCGAAATCGGTGATCCATCGAGTGCGGCAATCATCCCGCCTTTTCAGCCTGCCAGCGAGGAGATCCACGATCTAAATGATGGTTTCTTAAGATCGGGAAACGAATTGCCAAATGAGATCGCCTTCGAAGATCTTGTGCCCGCACCTCCTTATGAGGCGCCTTCAGTTCTCGATGACGAGCCAGCAGCCTATGTCGATCCGAATGAGGTTGTTACCAACAAGGTTGCCGATCGGCGAAACGGCGAACGTCGGTCAACCAACACCCAGATGAAAGATCGGATGGAAGCCTTGTTCCATGCCATGGCCGAGGCCGGTGCCTCGGACCTTCATTTGTCGGTGGGTATGCCGCCGATGATCCGCAAAGATGGAAGAATGCAGCGGCTCATCTGCAGCGAAGGAGTGCTGGACGAAGAAACAATGAAGGACTTGCTTCATTCGATCATGCCCGAGCGCAACAAGGAGGAATTTTCCTCGAGGCGCGATAGCGACTTTGCTTACGAAATTCACGGCCTCGCCCGATTTCGCTCGAACATTTTCATGGATCGAAAAGGCATGGGCGCGGTCTTTCGGATCATCCCGTCGAAAATGACCACTGCGGAACAGCTTGGCCTCTCAAAAGCTATCATGGGTCTTTGTGACCTATCTAAAGGCTTGGTTGTCGTCACAGGGCCGACCGGGTCAGGCAAATCTACCACGCTTTGCGCTATGGTCAACCACATCAACGCAACGCGTGAAGACCACATAATCACTATCGAAGACCCGGTCGAATTTGTCCACGAGAACATCAAATGCCTCGTCAATCAACGCGAGGTCCACAACCATACGATGTCGTTCAAAGACGCTCTGCGCGCTGCTCTGCGCGAAGACCCCGACATCATCCTCGTCGGCGAGATGCGTGACCTTGAGACGATCTCGATCGCGATCGAGACCGCCGAAACCGGCCACCTCGTCTTCGGCACGCTCCATACCACGACCGCCGTATCAACCGTCGACCGAATTATCGACCAATTCCCTGCCGATCGCCAACAGCAGGTCCGCGTGATGCTCAGCGAATCGCTCAAAGGCGTGGTCGCCCAAACGCTGCTGCCAAAAAAAGGCGGCGGCCGCGTCGCCGCCCTAGAAGTGCTTATTGTCACGCCAGCCATCTCTAACCTGATCCGCGAAGGCAAGACGTTCCAGATCGCCTCCGCCATGCAGACCGGCCGCGGCCACGGTATGGTCATGCTCAACGACGCTCTCTACGACCTCGTCCAAAAAGGCATCGTCGAACCCCGCGATGCTTATCTCAAGGCTGTTGACAAAACAGGATTCGAGGCAATGCTCACGAAAGGTGGTTTCAAGATCTAAAAAACTTGTACTAAAAGATGAAGATCTGATGGCGATGGTAATGCCGCCTACGTCAATGCCGGCGCCAAAATAGCCGAAGACTTAACGGCGCGACGTTCAAGACTCACGGTCAAACTTTGCGTACTACGGCCTGCGCGTTGGGGCCGCACGCGGAGGTGCCGTTGACTTCGGTGTTTGGATCTCTCTTGGATCGATGGTAGGCCGCGCGCGAGGCGGTTCGGCGCCATCAGGTACGAACCAGTATTCGTAGGCAGGCTCTTCCCTGAATCCCCCATCGATCACCCGAATGCGGCTTGCCGCGATCTCATGCTTTGCAAACTCCTCCACCTGACGACGCAATGCCTTTATCGCGTAACCTCGTTCGCTTGACCGGCCGGCATAAGCGATGATGTAGAAACGGTCCGTGGCTTGTGAAATGTATCCCGCAGCGGTCGCAATTCGTTCGTTTTCCTTTTCAGTCGGCAATTCGCTGAATTCGTCAAGAAGCATTGCCGGAGGCACGACGCGGATCATCGCGGAATAGGAGTTTCCGCATTCCGGTGCGTATCCTCCGATCCAAAGCTCGGCAGTGATCTGGCGATTTGCGCCTGCACCGGTCGAATCCACAGCGATCCGGCGTTCGCCCTGGCCTTCTTTAATCATACCGGCGGACACCGACCAGATCAGGTTCGGTAAAACGTCAGGATCGCCGCCATTGATATCTGCAACGAATGCCACGGGCGTTCCTTCACGAACCTGCGAGGGGGAAGCCAGTTTCAATGTTACCTTTGGGCAAGGGGATGCTTTTTTCTCTGCTGGGACTTCCTCTTTCTTAGGCACTTCCGCAGGGTCTTGGGCGTTGGCTGACACGGCTGCGCAGATCCCGCATGCAAATGCAAACAAAAAAACTCCAGATCGCTTTACCATTTATAAGTACCTCCAGGTGGGACTTTATCTATGATAACACGGAAATCAAGGTCTTCTTCGAACCACTCGAAAGCTGAGAAGAACTGACCGACCAGCCATTGTTAGGTCAGCATGCAAAATCATTTGACCTTCCTCGCACCCCGTGTTACCTTTCGTCGCAACCCACTATTTTTACGGATCTGGCTACAGCTTTCGCGGACATCCCGAAGGGTCAGGGCAGACACCAGGCCACAGCCGAATAAAGGACGGAATTTCACTATGACAATGATCTCCATATGGGACTACGCGGCACAACGCGTCGCGAACAAATCTGTTGCGGCCCGCATTAAACATTCACCAAAACTTCATGCACTTCGCAGTGCGCTGAGCACGAAGGGGTCGGCTATGTCAAAAGGAGCCGCCGTGGGAACTATGCTGCTCAGGTTGGGGATCTCGGCCATCCCGATACCTAGCATAGCGACCAGCCTCATTAATGTGGCACAGCAGGCGGTCGAGAAGAAGATAAGGTCACATCTGCATCAACGGAGCCTCGGCAAAGCTACAACCGACGAGGAAAAAGTGAAATTCACCTTAAAGGAATTGTCTGTAGAGGACCTGGACCGCTACCGTTGGAAACTTAAGGAGGCGATCGACCAGCTCAACCAAAAGGTGACCGCAATAGACGGACTCTATGCGACAAAGCAGAAAGAGTCAAAACCTTGCGACGCGTGGCTTGATCTGGCCGAAGCGTTGGCGCAGGCCGAGAGGCGCTTTAATATTCTCAGCCAGAGTGCGGGCGGTCTGAAGGCAGCAATGGACGAGGCCTTAAGATGGGCCGACAAGCAGATGGTCGAAATTAACAAATTTAAGGCCAGCCTGGGCGGCAAGTTCCAGTCAGCTATCGACGCAGAAACTGCTGAAGCAGACAAGCAGGAAAAGGCTTCGAAGGGCGGGGCCGACCTCTTTATGAACACCCGACATCTGAACTGTTCCAATTACTGTCACTGGAACGAGGTAGCGGCAACTGAGAACGCTCAATGGACCGTGGTCAAGACCAAACTCGCCTTGGTGGCCAAGACCATCGCGGACCCGATCCAGTTGGAATCGTTTCTTGCAACCAGCGCCGATCCTTATTCGATGCCAAGTAGCAACAGCTCCGCTGCCTCGACAAACCCGTAACCTGTTCAGATCGATGAGCCGGTCGAATTCCGCCTGCGGGGACGGGGCAAGTTGCTACTTGCCCAGCCTCGAGAGGCCTTTGGTAACCGTTAGGCTGCGGTCTCGGCTAGTTGATACTGTCACATTATTTGCAGAAAGGGTCGTCCCTGTCGCGCGTTGAAACGAGGAGATAGCCCGATTAAGGTCCGTTTGGGCTTGCAGTTCGCGGCTGCGGGCTGCAAGCAATTCAGTTTGCCTTTGAAGGACAAGATATGTCGTAGTCGTTCCGGCCGCAAACTGCCTTTGTTCACTGGCGAGTAATTGTTCGGCCGATGCACGCGCCGCCGCTGCGGATGCGAGTCTGGCTTCGGCAGAACGCAACGCCTGCAGGGCGTTCCTTACTTCCGCTTCGATCACCTGTTCGGTTTGTGCCCTTTGGTTTCCGATCCGCATTCCCTCGACCAGCGTTCGGCCCAAATTTGCTTTAGCCGTTGTGTTACCCCATGGAAGCGAGATCGTCACACCAACGCGGTAGGTCGGATAATCCTGTGCAAGCAGATTACCAAGAGATGAAAAATAGCCACCCACCAAATTCGGCGGAACTCTGCTCAGGCCCGTTGCCGGGTTAATGGCGGCGGGTGTCTCGGTACCGGCCAGGCCCTGCGACGTATAAGAGCCGACAAGATCGATCTGCGGTTTCGTCTGATCGCGAAAATACTCTTCGTTGATCTTGTTTATTTCCGCGCTGGTATTCAGCTGGGTGATCTCCGGCCTGTTCCGCAGCGCGTCAGATACTGCGTTATCGAGGGACACTCGGGGCGGGTCAAGGCTTATCGGTGATATTGGAGTGATCGGCCGGTTCCATTCGGACGCGGTCCTTTCGGCAAGCAGCAATGTCTTCAACACATTCTCAGTGCGTGTAACGTCCTCTTGAGCAAGGTAAACGCCTTGCTCAAACGTCGTTATCTGGGCCGTTGCAGCGACCACATCAATCGGGGCAAGAATTCCTCTTTCGACCTGACGCTGGTTGCTCTCAAGCTGGACGCGTGCTTGTCTCACAGCATCGATCTGCACCTGCAGGTTGCGAAGAGCAAATGCGAGATCCCAATATGCCTGTTCGACCTGCGAGATCACGTCAATGGCTCGCTGACGAAATTGAGCATCGCTAAGGCTGAGGTTCTTTCGAGCGATCTCTATTAGGCGTCTGTTATTATCTGTCCGGAAATTGCGGAATAATGGCTGCGAGTATGTGACGTTCAGCACGGTTGGGAACTGCGGGTTCAGGAATGAGTTAGTATTGCTTGTCGTCGTTCGGGACGAATCGAATCGGGCGGAATAGACGCCGCCATACCATGGCGTGAAACCGCTTATGCCGGCATTGCCAAAATATCGCGTTTGCGTTACGGCCCCGTTCACCGCGCCGCCTATCAGCGAAGCAGTGGGAATCGTTGCCCGTTCGTAATAAGACTCAGAGCCGATTACGGGATCGTACACACCGCGAGCACCTCTCAGATTGAACTCGGCTATTTGTACGTCGTTACGCGAAGTATCGATGTCATTGTTATTTCGAAGCGCGAGTTCTATCGCCTGTTCAAGCGATAGGGACAACTGATTGGCCAGGTCGATTCCCACACGGTCAGAACTCGGCAGCGGCCGCATTGGCGCCTGGAAATTCGGAGCGATAGGAGGCGGCTCGGCCGGAAGCTGGGCATCCGGAATGAGCGGGGTCGGGACAGGAAACGGTGTCGGTGTCGGGAGCGGATTCGGATCCTGGCCGTGAGCGGCTGCCGTCGACAGAGCTATGCAGAGAGCAAGAATGAATGTTCGCATTGTTCAGAAATGACAGGTAAGCGGCTAGGTGAGTATGAATTTCAGGGTGCTCGCCGGGTTCTGGCTGACTCCCCTTTCGATCCATTTTTAGCGATCAGGCCTGTCCCTCCTCAGTATTTTCCCTTCTGAGCGTCCAGCCTCGGAGGCTGGATCGCAGTTTTCCGAAACCGCTTCGCAGCTTTCGCACTATCGTCGTATCGGCGGCATCATCAAAGAGCGAATAGAAGACCGGCACGGCTAGCAGGGTCAAGAGCAGACACATCGATTGGCCGCCCACGACAAGTATCCCGATAGAACGGTTGGTCGCCGCTCCGGCCCCGCTGCCCAAGGTAAGCGGGATCATCCCGGCCACCAACGCCAGCGTCGTCATCAGGATCGGACGAAGCCGGTCTCGATTTGCCTGAATAATGGCATCATATCTGTTCATCCCTCTGGCGCGCAGCGTGTTCGTGTGATCGATCTGAAGAATAGCGTTCTTTTTCACGATGCCGAACAACAGCAATATTCCAAGGGCGGAAAAAATGTTCAGGGTTTGCCCCGCGATCGCGGTCGAGAGTAAGGCGAACGGGACGGCCAGCGGCAGTGTGAGAAGTATCGTGACAGGGTGGATGAATGATTCGAACTGAGCGGCCAGGATCAGGTACATGAACACGAACGACAACAGGAACGCGTACATGAACGACTCGTATGCCTTCTGAAGTTCCTTCGATTGCCCTGTCACGCCGGTAATGTATTCCGGGCCCATGTTAAGGTCTGCTGCCATTTTCTGCATTTTTGCGATAGCATCCGATTCAGAAGCATTAGGCGGCAAACCTGCCGATACCGTAATTTGGCGTTGACGATTCAATCTGCTGATGGATGTGGGTGCAAGCCCTTCGTTGATCCTTACGACCCGGTCTAGATCGACAACCCCGCCGTTTGAAGACCCCACAGTAAAGAACCTGAAGTTATTTCGGTCTCGTCGAAATGCTTCTTGCGCTCTCACGATCACATCAAGTTGTTTTGAGCCCTCGCTGAAGGTAGAGACGATCTGCCCCGCCGATAATATGTTCAGAGCTTGCGCCACATCGCCCGCGCGCACACCCAGATCCGCTGCCTTAGTTCGGTCTATTACAACACGCACTTCCGGATTTCCGAGTTCGAGCGAATTGTCAGGATCACGATAGATCGGGTCTTGCTTCATCTTTTCGACCATCGCGTTGGCATACTCGGTCAGCTTGCCCATGTCCGGGCCGGCAATATACATCCCGACTGACGAGCCGCCACGCCCTAGGCCTATACTTCCTGCTATTGACGATGCCGCAGAGACCGTTACCTGATACTCTTTTGACGAATATTTTCGCGCTATCTGCCGCGTCTGGTTGATCAATTCCGCCTGCGAGCGCTTACGCTCACTGACCGGCTGCAATGCCACATTGATGAATCCATTGTTCGGCCCAGACCCTCGGCCAAAGCCGGCCAGTACGAGCGTGTTCTTGACCCCCGGAACCTCAGCCCTGATGTCGCGGGCAATGCGGTCAAGTATGGACTGTGTCGCAGATAACGACGTGCCTTGCGGACCGCGTACATTCACCTGGAAAAGAGATTCATCCTCGTCCGGAAGGAACGCCATACCGACGAATTTATAAAGCGGAACGATAGAAGCGACCGTGAGTATGCAGATGAGAACAACTGCCCATCGGAATCGCATCGAGAGCTTTAGCAGCCACGTATAGGTTCCATCGATCAACCTGTAAAATCGGCCCGCTTTACTGTAATCCGAATGCTGCGAGGACGAGTTATCTGCCAGAGTTTCGATCTCTCTATCGTCATCGAGCAGGACTTCGTCAGGCTTCGCATTTTGTTTCGCGGGTTCCCTCCGTTTTATCCACCTCGCCGCCAACATCGGGGTAAGCGTGAACGACACGATCAGCGAAACCGCGATCGCCGCAGCAGCAGTCAGTCCGAATGACGACATGAATCGGCCTACAATGCCCGTCATGAATCCCACCGGGACGAATACCGCGAGCAAAGAGAGAGTCGTAGCAAGTACGGCAAGTCCGATCTCGCGAGTCCCTTCGATCGCGGCCTGGAACGGGTCCATGCCTTTTTCCTCGACAAAACGGTAAATGTTCTCGAGTACAACGATCGCATCGTCTATAACGATGCCGACCATAAGTGTCAGTGCCAGCATGGTCATCTGATTGAGGGAATAACCAAGCGCGGCTATCGCGGCAAATGCAGCAATTATGGAGATCGGTATGGCCAGAGCGGCGATGATCGTCGAGCGGAAGTTCCACAAGAAAAGAAATACTATGATCGAGGCGAAGAGCCCGCCGAGAACAAGGTGCTCCTCAATTGCATGAAGGGAATTTTCAATGAACTCCGATTGGTCCCTGATAACGGCGACCTTCATGTCAGACGGCAAGTTGGGAATGATGTTTGCCATCCGTTCTTTGACATTCTTGATGACCGCAATAGTGTTCGCTCCGGCCTGTTTTCTGATCCCGACTGAAACCGATGGGGTTCCATCGAGCGAGGCGGCAGAACTGGGCTCACCTCCCGTCTTCTCTACCGTGCCGATGTCTTTGATCTTTATCGGGAAGCCATTGCGGGTAGCGATCACTATATCGTTGAACTGGTCGACCTCGGTCAGCTTGCTCATTGTCCGAACGCCAAGCGTTCGTCGCCCTTCAATAATGTTTCCGCCGGGTACTTCCTGGTTCTGCGACCTAATAGCAGCTGAAACCTCAGTGACCGCAATGTTGTACGCCCGCAGACGGTCGGGATTAACGCTCACTCGTATCTGGGGTGATCTAGCACCCCACATAAAGACCTCCGCAACCCCGTCCGCCGACTCGATCCTTTTCTGAATGAGATTCTCGACCAGATCGGTCAGCTCCATCACGTTTCGCGGGGCACTGACCGTGTACATCAAGATCGGCTGTGAATCGGGATCGGCCTTTTGGGCTACCGGAGGGTCTGCTGTTTCGGGAAGCCGATTGACCACGGTGGACAGTTTTTGCTGTATCTCTTGGAACGCAACGTCGGGGTTCTTCTCGAGGTTGAAGGTGAGCGTCACATTCGAACTTCCTCGCGACGAACTCGACCGCATTTCCTCGACACCGGGGACCGTGTTCAGTGCTGCCTCTATTACGTCGGTGATCTCGGTTTCGATCTCCTCTGGTGCAGCACCGGGATTAGTGGTTCTTACTGAGATAGTAGGCAGATCGATCTTAGGAAACCGATCAACACCAAGCGTAAAAAAGCTAAAGCCGCCGACAACCGTGAAAAACAAAACGATCACGGTCGCAAATACCGGCCTGTGTACGCAAATCTCGGCTAACCACTGCATAAAACTTCTCCTATCCCTCGGTCGAAAGCCAGGACCCTCATCAGCCTATACAACCATCATCTGTCGTTACTTCTGTAACCGAACGCTTCAGGTAACAAAAAAGGACGACAGTAAGCACCAGATAATGAATGAATCTATACTGATACTTTTGCGCCTTCATATAGCTGATCCAAAGAACTTGTAGCAACTGTCTCGTCCGCTTCCAGACCGGAGAGTATCTGCTGATACTCTCCTTCTTCCATACCTAGCTGAAGAACCCTAAGCCTCGCAATTCCCTCGACGATAACAAACGCCCGATAGGATTGGGTCGGCTGGTCATTGAAAATCGCAGACTTAGGAACAAATACCCCCAGGCCGCCCCCCTCCTTAATGATCCTTGCAGTTGCGAACATACCGGATCGAAGTGCATTGTCGCTGTTGTCGATCGAGGCCTCAACCGTTGCGGCTCGAGATGAAGAATCGAGAGAGGGGTTTATTGCCGTTACCGTCCCGGCAAACCTTCGTTCAGGATATGCATCAAGCTGCAGGGTCACACTCCGGCCCAGCGAAACGGACGGCACATCTGCCTCTGCCACCTGGATCTGGATCTTCATCGGGTTTGTCCGAAGCAGCGTGATGATCACCGACGCTGATGTTACAAACTCGCCTACCGCGGTCGGACGGTCACTCACAAACCCCGAAAACGGCGCACGAATGACTGTATCTGCAAGAGCCTGCTGAGCCGTCTTTACCTGATTTTGTGCTGACTCGACGGCTGCCTGCGCGCTCGCGATCGCGGCATTGTTTTGGCGGGCGGTATTCACCGTGGCATCAAGCTGCTCTTTTGCACTGTTGGCTCTTGCTCGAGCAGTATCCCGAGCAGTTCTAAACTGCTCATAGGTGATCATTGCGACATCTCCTGTCTCAACCAGTTCACGATAACGCTTCTCGTTCGCCTCTGCCTGCCGAAGTTCTGCTATCGCCTGCTGATAATTAGCATTGGCAGCCCTCACCTCAGGAATAGACGACGCATCGAATTTTCCATTCGGCGAAAGACCCAATCTTGCCTCGGCCTGGCGCACCGACGCCTGGGCTTGTTTTACACTTGTCTGCGCGGACGCGAGCTGAAGCTTTGCATCACGATCGTCGATGCGCGCGACCTCGGCACCCTGCGAGACAAACTGGCCTATATTCACCAAAACGTTTGATACCTTTCCCGCGACTTTTGGAGCTACATTCGAAGCCTCGTCAGCCACCAGCGTTCCGGTAGCTTGGATGAAAGCGGGTACATTGCGCGCTTCTGTTTTCCCTATAGTGATTGCGATCGGGGGGGGGTCTTGCGGACCGCTATTAGTGGTTCGCCCGTCCGCCGTTCGGCCCGTGCCACAAGACAAGGATGAGAGCAAAGATAAGACCAGTGTAAATGAAAAGAACCTCGGCCTGGTTAGCTGCGTTTCGAGAATAGCCATATGACTTTTCGTTAAGATGCCAAGTTTACAATACTTGCCGGGAAAGAATAAGGCTGTCTGTGTAAAGTTTTGTAAATGATTTATCCGCAACCCTCGCAAAATAAAGGTGGGTTTCTCATCTACCACTATCCGGAGCTGACGCTCGAAACGGGTTTGAAACAGGAGCAAAGGTTAGGCTAAGATTTTCCTGAACAAAGATCGCGGTATAAGGAGTAATTAGGATATGGTCGAGGAGATCACTGCCAAAGAACTGAAGCAGAAGATGGATGCCGGCGATGACTTTCAACTCATCGATGTGCGTCAGCCCGACGAGTTTGCTTTTGCCAAGATCGCCGGGGCCAAATTGATGCCGTTGGGCGAGGTCGTCCGCAGGATGCATGAACTAGACCCCGAGCGCGAAACTATTCTTTTGTGCAAGATGGGAGGCAGGAGTACGAAAGCGATCGAGCTTCTTAAACAAGCAGGGTTTGGTGGAAAGGTAAAGAATCTAAGAGGAGGGATCACGGCTTGGTCCAATGAAGTCGACCCCAGAGTCCCGAAATATTAGTAAACGATCAGGCGGCGAGGTGAGCATTTACCCGTGGTCACCTGAGGAAGTCAATGGCGAATAAATTAATCAAACCTCAGCGTTCGCTCATTCTCTCCTCAAGCTCCGGACACATTCGGACAATTCTCATTCCATCGCGTACGACCGTTCGGCAGGCCATTGCGGCTTTTTCCTTACCGCCGTTGTCTATCCAAACCTGACAATCGAGACAGTCTCCGTTCCAACAAAGATCGGCTTCTGCAATGCTCTCCATATTCAGGTATTGAAGACAACGCAGAATGCTGTTGTTTTCCGGGACAAAGTGAACCTCGCCGCCTATCGTTATTCTTATGCAGCGGTCAAACGGTTCGAAGATATCTGGTTTATCTTTACTTTGCACGATATGGTTAACCATCCGATGTGGCCCGCTGCATTTGGCTCCAACTTTCCAATGACAGGTTTTTGAAGAGAATATCACGGTTCCTTATCAGACGGTCTCTTCACGAATGATTGTAACGAAGCACGTTGCCAATCACTAAGGGGAATTGATCCCTGATCTGAGCCATCGTTCCAAGAACTGCCGTTCCTTGTAAAATATTGGCTTTGGTGGCCCAAATTGAAACCGTCTGGGGACAAACCCTCGCCTGGACCCCGATCATATATTTGCAGCCGGAGGAGGGCGATCGAATACGCTAGGTAACCTCGTCAATAAGCTCTGGTTTGTCGATTGACTTTCAGGAAAGGTAAAATAGGCGACGATCTCGAACACGGATGGCGGAGCTAGACCCAATACGATGGCCGCTTTCCTTGCTGTTGATGGATCTTGCTCCTTCCATTGAAATTTAAAAGTGAACGCTCATCTTATTGTGGAGTAGAACTTGAGTTATGTCCTTGGTAATGTATGTAAAACCTAATTGCCCCTATTGCCAGCAGGCTCGGGATCACTATAATTCCCGCGGAATTCCTTTCATCGAGTATGACGCGCAGAACGATAAAGCCAGACAGCGAGAGATGCTCGCCTATTCTGGCGGAAACCTGACCGTGCCCTGTCTGGTCGAGAACGGCGTTTATATTGGATCTGGGTGGGGCGACCCGCCGCGCGGCTGAACGATCGTACCTGACTAGCCGGCAGTTTGCCGGTGTTGACAGATTTACGCGATAGCTGATTTTGGTTTTCAGTTGTCTGCGGATAGACTAAGAAACTGACCGGGACGAAGGATGGTCGTTGAGTTCTGATCGGATCAATAGCTCACATCCGCGATCCAAAACCTTTATGGTTGGTTCCCAGATCAATCAGTATAAAATCCTGGAAAAGATCGGTTCGGGCGGACAAGGAACGGTCTATAAGGCACTGGACACGAAACTCAACCGCAGTGTCGTCATCAAAATACTTCCGCCTGAACTTACCGTTAAGACCGCTAACTTCAAGAGGTTTGAACGAGAAGCCCAGCTTTGCTCCCAACTTGATCACCCGAATATCTGCACCATTTACGATTTTCACGAGGCCAACGGTGTCTTTTACATCGCGATGCAGTACGTCGAAGGCAAGAATGTCCGGCAGCTCGTCTCTGGCAGGCCGTTGGAGGTAAAGAGTGCTTTGTCTATCGCTATCCAGGTAACGGACGCTCTAGCCTATGCCCACTCAAAGAGCATAATTCACCGAGACATAAAGGCCGGAAATGTCATGGTCAATAATGCGGGGCAGGTTAAGATATTAGATTTCGGCCTTGCGAAGCTCTTAGAGGATGAACAAGTTGACGCGTCGGGCGGTGTTGACCGAACCCAGATAACCGAACTGGGCATACCGTATGGCACGGCAACGTATGCCGCCCCCGAGCAGGCCAGAGGAGAAAGGGCAGACGCCCGTTCAGATATTTTCTCGACAGGTGTGCTGCTTTATGAAATGTTAACGGGCATCTGGGCATTTCAGGGCAAGACGGTCGTGGATGTAAGACACCAGGTACTGTATGGCACCCCGAGGCCGCTTGCCGAACAGCGGCAAGAGCCCCTCCCAGCACAGCTTCAGCAGATAGTCGATAAGGCACTCGCCAAGGACCCGAAAGATAGATATCAGTCGATCGCGAAAATGCGGGATGATCTTAGAGCCGTTCTCCAGGATCTGGCTGGCCCGCAGCTTATGCAGACCGATACTTTTGCTCCGAGCCATTCTGAGACCGGCGTCTTTAAACGCGCCCTCAATTGGTTCACAGGAAAATCGGTACCAGAGCAAACTTCAGGCAGATCGCCATCGGTGTCGAACCCGCCGTCCTACGTGCCGGATGTGAATTTGACATCGACCGGCCAGGAAAAAAAGAGTGTAGCGATACTTCCGTTCACTAATCTTGGCAACGATCCGTCCGCCAGCTTTTACGAGTTTGCGCTTGCCGATTCGGTTATTACCGAATTGGCCCAGATCCGCTCTATCATAGTGCGTCCGAGTTCGGTGATCGCAAAATATCAGGGCAATGATGTTGATCCCCGGGAGGCGGGCCGGGAACTTCGGGTGCATGCAGTTCTCTCCGCCGGTTTTCTGCGCGGAGCGGACAAGCTGAGGGTGACGGCTCAGCTGCTTGATGTAGTAACGGGGAATATACTCTGGAGCGATCGGATAGACGCCGAAGGCTCGGACATTCTCGACCTTCAAGACAGCATTGCAAAGCGAATCTTGGACGGCCTGCGACTTGAACTATCAGACATCGAGCAAGAAAAACTGCAAAAACGGGCGACGGATAACGCTGAAGCATGGGAAGAGTATTTGCGCGGCCGCGATAATTTTGGCCGTTTCATATTTCGCACGCTCGATATTGAAGACTGTGAGGCCGCGATCCAAAACTTCAAGAGGGCCATCGAGCTCGATTCACATTTTGCATTGGCCTACAGTGGTTTAGGAGCATGCTACTGCAACCGCTTTTTCAAAGGTATGGGAGATGCAGAAGATTACACCCATGCCGAAACAGCCTTTACCAAGGCCTTCTTTTATGACCCGAATGTCGTCGAGGCCCGAGTCCTCATGGCGATGATCTACATGGCCCGCGGCGAAAAGAAAAAGGCCCGTTCGGAGATAGAGACGCTTCAAAAGCAATTCCCGAATGAAGCTCCGCTGTATTTTGTAAAAGGCGTGGTTCACCGTCTTGACGGTGAGTACGAAGAATCGCTAAAGGCGTTTGAGAAACTTTCAAGGCTTGATCCGGCCGCGCGGGCCGTGTCGGCCTATAACCGGGCCCGTATTTACATCTATAAAGGCGATTACGTCAGCGCGATCCGTGAGATCGAAAAAGGAGAAAAGGTCGAGCCAAATCATCCAATGCTCAAAATCTTTCGGTCAGGAGTTTACTATTACCGAGGGGATCGAGAGGATGCGATCAAGCTGATGTCGTCCGTGCTGGAAGAACACCCGGAGATGGACGGAATACGGCCGCTCTATGCGATCTACCTTGCCGGGGCGGGTCGGCGCGAAGAAGCGCTTGCGCAGTTGACCGATGAAGCCCTGGCTCTCTCCCGGGCCGACCACGATATGGCTTACTGGGTCGGTTCGACCTATTCGATCCTTGGTGACAAGGATCTCGCCTTTAAGTGGCTGAACCGCGCCGTAAAGCTCGGAAACCAGAACTGGCCGCACTTCGAGAATGATAAAAGCCTCAACCCGCTGCGCGACGACCCAAGATTTGCTGAGCTTATGACAAAGGTCAAGGAAGATATCTAGGAGTCGTGCAACGCATCCGGCATACTATCGCGGCCCGGCTTCGAGATCGTAAACCCTTGTTTAGTGTTCTGAAACGAGGCTTGGCGGCCAACCCTGATCTTCAAATATGAACCTCAACTTTCTCTTCTGCGAGGATGGCCTTCACACGACTCTTTAATGCCTTTTCAAACTGTCTGGCCTCGTTGATCCCCTCGAAAGAAAGCTGCTGAAGGTTAGCTTCGATACGCTTTCGATAGTCCGAAACAAGCGAGTCGGACACGCCCAGCATTTCGGCAACTTCAAGCTGCGTGCCGCCGTTTGATACCAGATAACAATGCCAAAGCACGCTGATCATTCGATCGTACTGCTTCGCTTTACCGCGTACTGATTTGTGCAGGCTCGCCAGAAAGTCATCGACAAAGCCGGCCGCTTCGGCTTCTGCCTCATTTCTGAGGAAGTCTTCCTCTGGCGTCTCGCGGTTGTCAGGGATCTCAAACGACATCTTATCGTCGTCATCGCTTTCACCAGAACCGCCAACCGGCACGAGATGAATATCCATTATTGGCAGCCGCGACATCACGAATGAACGAAGGCTTCGCACGTCCACTGGCGAGTCGACAGCTTTGAAGACCCGGATAATCAGTTTCTCAAGCTCGACGTTGCTTATCACGATCTGCGCGTCTCCCGTGCAGCCCACCATTCGCGTGTCGCGATTGTGAAAGGGCACCACCTTTACGCGCTCGTGCATTTCCTGGACGTCGCGGTGCATTTTTTGTATCTTCCATTCCGCAAGTCCGTAGAGCCGATCAGCCAATCGTCGGTGAGCCTCCGGATTGTTGACGTTATCAAACCGCTTGAAGACGGGACTCGACTGGATCAGTGTCGAAATGCGGCGGGCAAGGCGGTACGATTCCGGGTAGCGCTTGCGCAGCTCCGCGGTCAGCATGTTCGTCAGCTCGATCTGGCTGATCTCCGCCTCAACCTCGGCGTCAGACATTCCGGTATCTATGTAATGCTGAAATCGTTCTTTGCTTAACAGCGCGACAAAAAGTTCCTGCGTCAAGTCAGTATAAGCGTTATACTTTCCCTCTTCGACCAGGAAACCTGCACGCTTTGAGGCGCGAACCAGAGGATGGGAAGAAACGATGCGATGAAGCTCATTCCATATCTGATTTACGTCAGATGACTTCAGGCTTTCGTTCCATTTTCCCACCTTGTGATGACGAGTCTGGACCGGTCTTGCAACGGTTTCCTCTGTATTAGGTGCCTTCATATTTGAACCCTGCTTTCCTTTTTGTCGGGCTGTCGGTGCTGAAGATCCATTTGGGAGGGATAAGACGCAAATTGACCGTCGGCAATAGCTGATGAAGCCCCGGAGACGTGACGTCTCTCGCTCGAAAGCAGCAAACCTTGTTTTTACCTCAATTCTGCCGGATGGGGTGTTTTGTAGAAAACTTCGCTTTTTTCACCGCCGAGCCCGCGGTTAACTGGCTGGTGGGCAACATTGCCAACAGATCGGCGTTGCCTTCACTATTGATATTACCAATAAACCCGAGAATGAGCAACAAGTTTTTGCACTGTTGTATATTTATTATACATAGTGGATAAATGATGCAAATGAGTGTTTTATATTGATCGTGAGGCAGCTTTAGCGACGAGCGGAAGAGTACTAGAAAGTTTGTCTTTTCAGTTTTGGAAGTGAAAGCCCATTGCGGATTTTTGGAAAATATAGGGGTAAATTCTCTGCCGGATCGATAACTGCGAATGTGACGCGAGTCGGACACGCGAATCTCGGCACGGGACAAATAAGCGAAAATGCAAAAGTTCTGTAAAAGCGAAGAATGTCCGACCTCGGAGGACCTTGTCGCGTTCCAAGTCGGAGACATGTCGGTCCGCGATGGATCAACTATTCGCAAGCACTTGGCTATCTGTGAATTTTGCGCCGCGGAAGCCGAGTTTTACGAAAATTATCCGCCTGCAGCAGATATCGAGTCGACCGAAAGGGCTGCGTCTATACCTCAGCCGCTGTTCGAGCTGGCCGAAGCTCTTCTCATGAAGAAGCACGATGATATGATCTTTGATCGGCTGATCGAGGGAATTGAGTTCCCTTATTCAAAATAGGAAATTTCTTTCCCCTTTTTATGGTGACCATGAGATATTTCCCTGAATGTCAACTTCCACAGATCTCGTCGATCGCCTCTTCGTATTTTTCGTCGATCACGCTGCGTTTGATCTTAAGCGTTGGTGTCATTTCGCCTTTATCGATGGAGAATTCGCGGGGCAGGAGATAGACGCGTTTGACACGTTCGTACTCGCTGAGCTCGCGGGTAAGTTCTGCGGCGTCTCTCTGTACCCGTTTGACGACGTGAGGATTTTCGCAAAGCTCTTCCCGTGAACCCTCGGCAGAGAACCCCTCATCCTTGAGCGTTTCCTTAAGAGTGTCCCAATCAGGAACGATCAACGCCCCGACCTGTTTGCGTCCGGAACCAACAACGACGGGCTGTGAGATCAGCGGGCTTTGTTTGAGCAGGCTTTCGACCTGAAGCGGCGCGATATATTTGCCGTTCGAGAGTTTAAAGAGGTCCTTTATGCGGTCGGTCACATAGAAATGGCCGTCCGCGTCTTTGTAGCCTACATCCCCGGTGTGATAGTAGCCGTCTGCATCGACGACTCGTGCGGTCTCATCTGGCTTATTGTAATAACCCCGCATCACGTTCGGGCCACGAACCAAGATCTCTCCGTCGGATTCTGCGATCTTCATTTCGATGCCTTCAAACGGTGTTCCGATCGAGCCGACCTTGTTGTCTTCAGGACGGTTCGCACAAGTGACGCACGCTTCGGTCATGCCATATCCTTGAAGGATCGGGATGCCTGCGGCCCAGAACGCGTAAGAGAGTTTCTTCGATAACGGAGCGCCGCCCGAAACAAAGAAACGCAGGTGTCCGCCGACGCCTGCCCGCCATTTCGAGAAAACGAGGCGGTCCGCAATAGCGTGTTTCGCGGTAAGAGCGGCCGAAACGCGTTCGTTGCTGTCCTTTGAAGCCCAATACTGTTGTCCGATATCCAGAGACCACTCGAACAACTTCGACTTCCAGCCGCCGGCCGATCGCCCCTTTTTCACTATCTTGTGATAGACCTGCTCAAACAGGCGAGGTACAGCAGTCATTATGGTCGGCTTTACTTCCTGCAGATGCGATGCTATCTGGTCAAACGCTGCACAGTAATGGATGGATACACCATTCGAGCAAAGCACATAAAAGACGGTCCTTTCGAAGATATGGGACAGCGGCAGGACGGCAAGGCTACGGTCAGTGCTGCGTATAGGCAAGCCTTTAGAGATAGCGATCACATTCGAGACAAAATTCTCGTGATCGAGCATTACCCCTTTAGGCTCGCCGGTCGTGCCGGAAGTGTAGATTATCGTCGCGAGGTCGTCCGAGCGTACATGAGCAAGCAGTTCCTCAAATGTCTGTCCGGTATCGCGTTCATAGGATCCACCGGCCTCTTCTACGTCGGCAAGCGTGATCGAACGCGAATCGCCGCTTTCGACCGCATCCTTTTCAAAAAAGATCAGCTTTTCAATACTTTCGACAGATTGGATCGCTGCCTCAGCATGTTTGAACAGCTTTTTTCCCGAGACGAAAAGCATCCGTGCCCCGGAATCTTCGAGAATATATCGGATCTGTTCGACCGCCTGTGTTGTGTAGATCGGAACATTTACCGCACGAAGCGAGAGAATTGCGAGATCGGTCAGCGACCATTCTGGACGATTCTCGGAAATAATGGCGATCCTGTCGCCCGCTTTGACGCCGAGCGCCGCGAGACCCGTAGCGATATTCTTGATGCGTTCGATCGCTTCGGAACCGGAGAGATAGTTCCATACATCATCGATCTTGAACGCCAGAGCATCCCTTTTTCCATTCCGTCGAAATGATTCGATACAAAATGAAGGAAGCGTTTGCGGCAAAGAATCGAAGCCGATCAGGTTTTCAGCAACCATCACCACCTACCGGAAATCAGATACTGCGAAAAACTTGCGTACCTAATTCTTGCAGATACAGGAGATTAAGTCCAATAGAATGGGTAAGCCCGCCTCAGAGCAAGAACGGGTCGATCAGGTACAAGCTCATTTGCGGGCTTATTGATCTTGGTCGGTCCTACTTTTGCGTAGCTTCAAGCCCCGAACCTCAGGCGGCCTATCCCGGCTGGACATTGACGATGCCGAATTGGCGGTCGACGCCCTCTCGGTTGTCCACCATCATCCAAAGGAAGTCGAACGATCCGCCCTGAGCGGCAACATTCGTATGGAATCCTTGCGGCATAAACACAACACCTGCTTCTCAATCCAAGGTTACGCCATTGGTCAACCCTTTATTCAAGACCCAATGGCCTTGGTCGATGCAAAGTGAAGTCCTGATTCGCTGCCCTTGTAAACTGATAGCATCCGCGGGGGCTTCTTCCTCGGCAGGTCGATTCCCGGTCGTCGTCGGGTCCGGACTTCTTATTGGGGATCTTGTACATCTCCTTTGCCCTGCAGATACCGGGAATCACTATCGCGATGTCGAGATCCGTAAATGCCGCTTACCCACTAATTTTGCAAAACATGGCCTCGCATAAATCTCTTAGTCTCGAAGAAATGTGTAGTTGATCTTATGATTCGTAGTACGATCATTGTCAAGCGATGTTGGCACTCGTCATTGCTTCCCTAAAAGAGACCAGATCATCAAGCAAATTTCCAAAGTCCGGACATCGATCACCCAAGGAAATTGTGGGGCTTTGAGACATTACTCACTAACAGCGGCTGGATGCGGATCCATTGACACAACAGACGGCCATGTTATAAGTTAGAGTTCTTCATTTCGCCAACAAAACTAATTTTATATTGACAAACTAAGACTGGAGGTTTCCTTGAACGATGTTCTTCCTTCGCACCGCGACCCCATATCTTGTGGCGATCTTTGCTGTCAGTATCCTTTCCGTTAGCGTCTTGGGGAGCACCAAACTCGAGCGATCTATTTGGGACGAAATTGCTGGCTTTCGGAGCGGCCTTATAAGTTTCGAACGCAGAACTAAGGACTTTGTCGGCGATCCGTTCGTACACGGCTTCGCGGCAAAGTACGAGATCGTGCCGACGCCCGTCGATGGAGGTATCAAGGAAAATGTTCCTGTTAAATTCCGGGATAGATACATTCGATGGAAAGCAGAACTTCTGTCAACAGCTTTCGGACGGGAACAATGGCTAAGGTATGCAAACCGAAAAGATTTCGTCCTGACGATCACTGTCTCGGGGGACCGAAAGAAGGGGGCCGGTACGGATAAGTTCCTATGGAACGAGGAAGGCCGGTTTGTCGGGGCCACGATCACGCTGGGAGCAAAGATCGACCAGGGATTTCCAAACCCGATCTACTACCCAGTTTTGAATTCGCTCTCACAAGACTCGACAACCTTCTCAATTAGCGGCCGGCTTCTCGCAGCGACCAAGATGTCCCACGAGTTCGGCCATGTCAATCAGGCCGCGACGGCAAATGTTGCATTTCTTCAGTTGCAGAATCGGCTGATGCCCGAATACATTTCAATATTTCTGAGGAATGGACTGAATACGAAAGACAAAAAGCTCGTTGAACTAGCCCGCGAGATGGGCGGCACGCCGGTCCAGATCTGGGAGAGCCGCGAGTACTGGAGCGAGGTCAACGCGATGCTCTTCCTCAATGACCGCATCGGTAGTGAAATATATTATTGTCATGTTTTTAACAAGATACGCCGGAATCTTGAGACATATGCTCCTGAGTATATGGCCCGTTTTGGACAGCAGCCGGAATTCGCGGGGTCGCCGTGCTGGAACTAGAATGCTGAGGTGTTGACAGTGCCGCGAGGGTGACTACGACCAGTAGTTTCGGTCGAGAGAACGGTAATTGATCGCTTCACTTATATGAGAGGTCTTGATACTTTCACTTCCATCGAGGTCCGCGATAGTTCGCGAGACCTTCAATATCCTGTCGTGCGCCCTTGCAGAAAGCCCCTGCCGCTGCATTGCTCTTTCAAGAAGAGACTCACACTCGGTGTCGAGCACGCAATATTTGCGTATATGCTTCGACCCCATGCCCGAATTTGAGAATACTCCATCAGGTTCCAGGCGCTTTCGCTGCAGCTCACGAGCCATGGCCACTCGCTGCCTGATCACCTCTGACGACTCGACAGCTTCGGTCCCCTTACCGCGCAGTTCGATGAACTTAACGGCTGGAACGTCAATGTGAATGTCGATGCGGTCCATAAGCGGGCCTGAGATCTTCCCGACGTATCGCTGGATCTGGATAGGTGTACAGTTGCATTCCCTAGATGAACCAAAGTAACCGCATGGACATGGGTTCATCGATGCGACAAGCGTAAAATCCGCTGGAAAGGTCAGTGACGTCGCTGCGCGCGAGATAGTGACTTCCCGGTCCTCCATTGGTTGGCGTAGTACCTCAAGCACGCTCCGGTCGAATTCAGGCAGTTCGTCGAGGAATAGCACGCCAAGATGCGCGAGCGATACTTCGCCGGGACGCGGGATAGAACCTCCACCGATAAGGCCTGCGTGTGACACCGTGTGGTGCGGGGCTTTGAATGGTCTTTCTCTTATGAGTCCAGACCGGCCGGTCAGGCCCGCAACCGAATGGATCTTTGTTATTTCCAAAGCTTCTTTGAACTCCAGAGGCGGCATGATAGTCGGAAGCCGCTTCGCAAGCATGGTCTTGCCAGAGCCTGGCGGGCCAATGAACAATATGTTATGCCCGCCGGCTCCGGCTACTTCCAATGCTCTTTTGGCGGTCTGCTGTCCCCTGACCTCGGAAAAATCAACCTGATAACTTGGCGCTCCGTTATTTAGTTCGTCGAGGTTCGGTCTTAAAGGGGGCCTCAGCGTTTGTTGCTCGTTTTCAAGGTCGTTTGCAAGCCGTGCGGCTTCGGGCAGGTCGCGGACCGGATAGACATCGATGCCTTCGACCACCGCTGCCTCTGTGGCGTTCTCTTCGGGAACCAGTAATTCGTGAATACCGTTATCCCGCGCTGCAAGAGCGATCGAAAGCACACCGCGAACCGGACGGATCCTTCCGTCAAGGGATAGTTCCCCTATACTTAGCATCTTGCGGCCGCCGTCCGAATTCCCAAGGTCTCCATTAGCTCCAAGAATGCCAAGAGCAATTGGCAGGTCAAAACTTGCCCCCTCTTTCTTGACGTCCGCCGGAGCGAGATTAACTGTCGTCTTATGAAACGGAAAGAAAAAGCCGCTGTTCTTTATTGCGGCCCTGATCCGTTCGCGTGATTCGCGGATCGCTGTGTCCGGAAGGCCGACTATGGTGAATGTTGGGGGGCTGTCGCTTTCTTTTGCGACTGGCTGCAGATTCACTTCTATGTCGACGATCAGCGCATCGATCCCAAAGACTGCTGCCGACTGTGTAAGGAATAGCATAGGTGAAAGGGATTTTAGCTGAAGCAGTTTACCGCAAAATAGGTCCTCGGCGAAGCAGGGCCACTGTTCGGATCGGCATTTCGCGTCGCCTGGATACTTCCGAATCCGCTTGCGGTTTTACAAGATATTGTGTATTGTTAGGTCAATCTATACACTCTGACGTATCAGTCAGGGTCCGTTTTCAGCGATTTTTTTTGAACTCCTCACCGTAAACCTAAGGTTAGTTACTACGTAGCTTGCGTAGCTTCGTCTGGAGCATACTGTACAATGAAAGCCCTAGCTTCTCTGTTCTTCGTCCTTGTGGTCGGAACCTTGACCTTTACCCAAACCAATCCAAACGTAGCAAAGGTATCTGCGTTAAATTTAGTACCTGTCTCATCTGCCTTTGCTCAGAAAACGATCAAGTATTCTGAACGCGCTTGTTCCAATTTTGCCGATGAGATCTCAGCTCTTGCTATTCCGTGCAATGGCATATCCGTAACCTCCGTTTCATTCAATGCCGCCGGTAGGATCATCGAAGCCGGAACGAATAACACTGTAGGCGTACGATATCGCTACCCGAATATCGGAGTGGCCCCAGACGGGAGCTTCGTCGATGCTCTTGTGACGGTCTTAAGTTATTCGAACACCCATGACAATGACCAAACAACTTTTCGCGATGCTGATGCTCCGTCATTCGTAGCCGGATTTGAACAAAATCTGCAGCCCAGTTTGGAACAGGAATCTGACGTTTTTATTAACAACGGGCCTTGGAACGGAAATATTCGGTACCGAATACAATTTGTTGTTGCAGGCACCTCTACTCCGCGCGTCATTACCATTGCGGCGACCTCTATCGATAATGACGGTTCGAATTCATGCGGCGGCCTGCGGGAGAACGTGACCTATTCTCCCGGATTTACGCAGATACTTCTTGCGACAACGACTAACCAGACCGTGTCCGGCAATCAGGTCACAAGCCCGTTGACAAACCAGCCGGGTATCGGTATCGGGGCAAATTTTGCAAGCTCGGCTCTCTATCTGAATATCTCCGAGTTTGAATGGACGCATGGTTTTTCGACCTCCGGGAATTGCACCTCAGGTCAGGCGTCCACCGATCGCTTTGGTTCGCTTAACCTTACTTGCCAGATCAATTTTGGCCAGAATTTTTCCGGCGTCGCGGTCAGCGGTACCGTTTTCAATGATGTGAACGGCCTGACGGACGCAACTGTTAACGGTGTAGGCACCGGCGTTCCGGGCGGCACGCAGGTTTATATTAGCCTCATCGATTCGAATGGCAATGTTGTTTCGATCGTTCCTGTTAATGCGAACGGTACGTATTCATTTCCCCTCGTTCCCGCCGGGACATACACGCTCCAGCTCTCATCGACACAGGGATTCGAGTCGAGCGCGGCACCTGCTCAGACCTTACCCACGAACTTTGTGCTTACCGGCGAGAACCTCGGTGCCGGGCCAGGAAACGACGGAACGGTTAACGGCAGGTTAGCGGTCACTGTCGGCGCCACGGCCGTAACGAACGCCAATTTCGGTATTCAGCAGCGGCCTACTGCCAACAACAACACCGCTCCAACTCAGGCAAACCCGGGCGGCACGATCAACCTGACCGTACCACCAGCGACCTTTACCGCAACCGATCCTGATGGTGGAACGGTCTCCGCGATCCGGATAACAGCATTTCCATCCCAAGCCACCAGCATTACCATTAACGGGATCCAGTATACGTCCGCCACGTTCCCCCCGACCGGCGTCGTTGTCCCGACGAATGCGGCCGGCAACCCACTGCAAACGATCGAGTTCGACCCATTTGACGGTATCAGGACCATCATTATCCCCTTTGTTGCTATCGACAATTTGGGATTTGAAAGTCTTAATCAGGGCACGGCCACAATACCGGTCTCGGCCGGGACCACGGCCGGTGAGGCTACCATTTCTGGGCGGGTACTTGATGCAGATGGCCGAGGACTAGCCAGGGCCCGAGTGACCGCGGTCGGACCGAATGGCAGCCTGCGTACGGCGTTAACTAACCCCTTCGGTTATTATTATTTGACAGGTCTCGATGTGAACGCAGCCTATGTCGTTTTTGTCGATAGCAAACGGTATCGCTATGAACAGCGACTTATCACATTGAACGACGATCTGACGGGCCTTGACTTTATGCCGATTCCCTAGGCTTAAACGAACCGGGCGGGCTTCTAGCTCAACTTGTTGCTTGAAGCCCCGCTATTGATCGCGAATTCACCGCAATAGAATGCACGGCAGGAGCCAGCTACAACACGGTACCCTGCCGTTTTTCTGAAGCCGAAATTCGATACCGGCTCTCGTTTGAGCCGGCCCATTGCGAAGATAAACCTTTACACTTCGCTGTTTTCGTCCTAAACTTTCTCTGTTCATTGCATCCCTGCCAGGCGGGGCAACTACAGACCGGAGGTGCGGCATCGAAACAACCGACGATCTTATCAAAACCGGCGAATTTCGAGGACTCAGCATGGATCAAACCGCTGCGGCAATCAAAACAGATCTGCCATTTGGTTTCGAAGGTGATGTACAGGCAAGCTTGCGCCCGGCAGCGCGGGACGGGGTCCTGCATGAGGAGGCGATCGACCAAGAAGCAAGCGATCTTGACCTTTGCCGGCTTGCCGCCGCGGGAAACATTGCCGCCTTTGAAATGATCTATCAAAAGTACCATCGTCGTACTTACGGGCTGACCCTCAGGATGACCAGCAGTCAGACCGAGGCCGAAGATCTGACCCAGGAAGTTTTTATACAGCTTTTCCGAAAGATCGGGAGTTTCCGTGGGGATTCTGCTTTTTCCACATGGCTTCATCGCTTGACCGTAAATCAAGTTCTGATGCACTTCCGGCGGCGAAGTGTGAAGAATGAGAGAACTTCAGATGATGGCGAAATGCCCGAACAGACGGTCGCCGGCTCCGCAAATCCGCGTAAAATGCAGGTGGTCGATCGGATAGCTCTGAAAAGTGCTATAGCTGAGCTCCCGAACGGCTATCGCAATGTTTTTGTTCTTCATGACATCGAAGGTTACGAACATGAAGAAGTAGCAAGGATGATGAATATTTCGGTTGGAACCTCCAAATCTCAGCTTCACAAGGCCCGCCTGAAGTTGCGAGGGTTGCTTATTCAAAAGAACGAAGAAAAAACATCGGGCTGACAGGCAACCATCACCCTAAACCTTTAATCTATTCAGTTTGAAAACGCTTACTTGATGCCGATCGGTTCTGGGAACGCTCCGTTCAGAAACTAGGTCTGGTCGCTGGAGCGTCGGTTGTAATGGTAATGAAGTGTTCCGAGTGTGAGGAGAATTTAAGTCCGTATCTCGATGGCGAGCTTGATGAGAAGGCCGTACGGTCTATTGAGGCCCATCTTTCGGCCTGCAAGGCGTGCTCATCGCTTTGCGAGGATTTTGCCGCGATCCTCGATTCCTGCCGAGAAACACCTTCCGTTGATACCGTTCCCCCGAATTCGCAGGCTTTGTGGTGCAGGATCAATAATATTATCGAGACTGAGACCCGTCCGGCCAACAAAAATTTACAGCAGCCTCCTCCGGCAAAGGGATTCACGTTTGGCCAGCTCATTTCTGCCGTGGCCGGCATCGCGCTGATCAGTTCGCTCCTGACCATTGTCGGTATTCGAAATTATTATCTGCCTGCCAATAGTGAACATTCGGCCCGTTCCGATGTATCCCCGTCAAGCTTTGAAAGGGCGCTTATCAAGGTTGGTTTGGTCGAATCGCCTAAGGATACCCGATTGAGGCGGTTCCGAGAGCAGCAAGATGCCATAGAATACTGGAATCTGCGCGTCCAACAAAGAAGAGCGCAATGGGACGAACGCATGCGGGAGGCCTTTGACAGGAATTTAAGGGAGATCGACCAGGCTGTGACCGAATATACGGTCATGCTCGAGAACAATCCGAATGACGAGCTTTCTGGTGAAATGCTGAACTCAGCAATGGACGAAAAGATGAACCTGCTTCGTGCATTTGCCGAACTTTGATGCATTTGTTCAACGATGCCATATTCGATAGCTGAGCTTAAGCGTATTTTCAGCGCAAAGAGAACTACGACTATGTTTTTGACCGGCGTAGTTCTTTTCTTTGCGATAACGGTGGCCGAGACGCTCGGCCAAAAGCGCTTTTCCCGCACTTATCCTGCGACAAAAAACGTTCGCCTTCAGCTCCTAAACCGTTCTGGCACCATCACGGTCGAGGGTTGGGATAGGCAGGAGATCAGTATATCTGCCTACCTTGAGGCACCGGCCGCAAGCGTAGTTCCACAAAGCCTCAGCGGTACAATAGTGCTGGACCTTGTAAGAGAGAACCAGGGCCGAAACGTCGGCAATGTGAACTTCGAGATCAGGGTGCCGCGGACTTCGGTCGTGGATATTGAGACCAGGATCGGCAACCTTACGGTCTCGAACCTCTCCGGAGGGCTCGTAAGAGCGATCATAACGACCGAGGGCGACATTACTCTTACAAACATAGCTTCAGCGGCCGTTGATGCCCAAAACGGCATTGGCGATATCTTTTTCGACGGCGAGATACAGAACGGCGGACATTATCGGTTCACTTCCATGCGAGGCAATATTAACCTTCGGATACCGTTTGAATCGTCTTTTCGTTTGGTCGCCACTGCCCCCTCAACGCGAAACATCGATCTAGGCCCGTTTCGCGGGTCAAATATGCGTTTTGTCAGTGACGGCCGGAGGGTAGCCGGACAAAACGGCGACGGCACCGCCACTCTTACCGTGACGAACCAGCGCGGCAGTATCACATTCCTGAGACGCTGAGCAGCTTGCCCCCGATCGAAAAGATCGACTTCGACCCAACAAGAAAAAAGATTGACCTATGGCGGCGATACGCCATATCATGAACTTGGCTCGTCTCCCGTCCACACTTTCACTAAAATGCACAAATATTTCTTCCCTATTTCGCTATCTCTTCTCGCTTTCTTATTTGGTTCCCTTTCTCTGTCTTTTGCGCAGGCACCAGCAATGGTCAAACGCACTACTGCAAAGACGGATGCGTTTGATTTCGGGTCGGGCGGTACCGTCTCTGTTGTCGGAGCACCTCACGGGTCGATCCGGATCGAGGGCTGGAACAAGAACCAAGTTCAGATAGATGCACAAATAGAGATGTTCGCAGCCAGCGAAGCGGACCTAAACGAGATCGCGAAAGTGACCGGCTTCACACTTGAAGAGCGGTTAGGCAGGACCAATATCATCAGCCTGGGCACTCATAACAGATCGTACATGAAGCGGGTAGCAAAAAAATTCCCGAAACAACTCCTCGGGCTGCCCTTCAGGATCGACTACGTCATCAGAGTTCCCCGTTTCTGCGACCTTCAGATAGATGGCGGCAAGGGAGACCTGTTCATCGGAGGCGTGGACGGGACCATCAAGGTAAACTTTCTGGACACAAAAGCAGATCTGAACCTCATCGGCGGCGGGATCTTTGCAACCTTTGGCGGAGGCACGGTCGATGTCACTGTCCCGAGCAGAAGCTGGCGAGGGCGCTTTGCCGATATTCAGTTGGCAGCGGGTTCGATGAATATCAGACTGCCGCCCAGTCTGAATGCTGAGGTTGATGCCGCGGTTCTGAGATCTGGATCGATAACGAACGAATATTCCGAGTTAAAACCCAAAACGCGAGCAGACGTCTTTACCGACCGAACCATCGCAGGACGCACCGGGGCCGGAGGCGTCCCATTGAGATTTACTGTCGGCGACGGAAATCTCAAGATATTTCAATCGGTTACACCCTGAACAATTGTCTCAATTGGAATTTGGCTGAGGGAGGTGATAAGTTACTTTTTCTTATCACCTTTATTATGACCATAAGATCCGATATTTGGCTGCGGAGAATGGCGGAAGAAACCGAAATGATCTCGCCGTTCCTTCCTGATCTTGTTCGCGAAGTTAATGGGAACCGAATAATCTCTGCAGGCACTTCCAGCTATGGCTACGATATGCGCCTTGCCGACGATGGGTTCCGCATATTTTCCTCGGTACACGGAAAAGAGATCGATCCAAAGCGATTTGACGAACAATATTCGCTTATCGAACCCGAACTGCACACTGCCGGCGACGGGTCGCAATATTACATCTTGCCGGGCCATCACTACGGGCTTGGCGTGACCGTTGAGACCTTTAAGATGCCGCGTAATGTCACCGGGGTCGCGCTCGGGAAATCGACGTACGCCCGTGCCGGTCTGCTTGTCAACACTACGCCGCTCGAAGCCGGCTGGACGGGCCGCCTTGTCGTCGAAATAGCAAACTTGGCGAATCTTCCTCTCCGCGTTTACGTCAATGAGGGCATCGGCCAGATCCTCTTTTTCGAATCAGATGAAGACTGTTCCGTCAGTTATGACGATCGAGGCGGCAAGTATCAGGGCCAAACAGGCTTGACCTTTGCAAAGGTCTGACCTTGCCTATTCTTTTTTCTTTTGAGCGTGTCGAATTGCATATCTGTCGAGAAGTTACAGGCAGAGCAGGTCGTTTGCCGCCCCGAACGTGTTACCGTCGATCGCGTCGTCTCGTCGGCTGCCCGTTAAAGCTGACGCAGCTACCGAAGCTTCCTCTGACGTCCATTGCGGCTGCGGGGGAAGCTTTCTGTTTCCCTTCGTGGTAGATTAGCGGTTATGAACCCGCGATGCCTCTTGTTAATGTTGTCGTTGTTAGCTTTCACGTCCATAGACACCCTGTCCCAGACCGAGACGCGGCCTAGGGCCAGGGACGTTGGTCTGAAGATAGGCATACTGCCGGTCGGCCCACTCAACTCCATCACCGACGTTCCCGGTGTGGCCGTGGGTCATACCACGATAATTCGGGGTGACAATATCAGAACCGGCGTGACCGCTATCCTGCCTCACACGGGCAATCTGTTTCGAGAGAAAGTACCGGGCGCGGTCCATGTCGGCAACGGCTTCGGAAAGCTGATGGGCTCGACACAGGTCAATGAGTTGGGCGAGATCGAGACCCCAATCCTTCTCACTTCCACGCTTGCAGTCCCGCGAGCCGCAGACTTTCTGATGGACTTCATGCTTGGACTGATGGGAAACGAAGCGGTGCAGTCGATCAATCCGCTTGTGGCCGAAACAAATGATGGTTACCTGAACGATATTCGAGGTCGCCATATAGTGCGCGAGGATGTGTTCAGCGCGATCAGAAACGCGGGCACCGGGGCGGTGGAAGAGGGCTCGGTCGGCGCGGGAACGGGCACGGTCGCTTTCGGTTGGAAGGGCGGCATCGGCACTTCGTCGCGAAAACTCAGCTCCCGGCTTGGAGGTTATACCGTCGGCGTGCTTGTTCAGACAAATTTCGGCGGGATTCTTTCGATTGACGGCGTGCCGATAGGGGTCGAGCTCGATCAATATTATCTTCGCGACGCCGTCGGCCCACCCACTCTTCATGATCGAACCGACGATGTCAAGAAGACATCGATGGTAGGACCGGATCATGGCCCGGCTGCGCACGCAGATGGCTCGATAATTATCGTGATCGCCACAGATGCCCCGCTCGACCATCGCCAGCTTCGCCGGCTTGGAGAAAGAGCAATGGCGGGTCTTGCTCGAACCGGTGCCGCGATGACTAACGGAAGCGGGGATTACGTGATAGCCTTTTCAACCGCCGACGACGCCCGCATAAGGCCCGTGCAGTCCGGTACGACCACCCGGCAGGCACGAACGGTTGCCAATGATACTATCTCGCCGTTGTTTTTGGCGGCGATCGAAGCAACCGAAGAAGCGATCTATAATTCCCTTTTCAAGGCAGCGACCGTGACTGGAAAGGAAAAGCGGACCGTTGAAGCGCTTCCCATCGAACCGACGCTTACGCTGCTGCGCAAGTATCGAAAGATTAAGTAACTTCAAGGGCCCGCCCTGTAATGAAACCAGCGGGACTATACGTCGGTGGTCGTGTCAAACGACGATGCGGCCGAAGTGTCCACCGAGGTGTCAATACCTGTATCAACCGAAGCAACAGAAGCATCGTAGCTTCCAGCATCGTATCCGCCGGCAGTGCCCGCATCGTAAGCTCCAGCATCATAACCGCCGGCCATTCCCGGATCGTAGGTTCCACCGGTCTCGACCAATGAGGTCGGGTCTTCATGATAATTGTAGCTTTCCTGATCGGCCCTCGATGCAAATTCATCCGCCGATGCCTGGTACACGCCGGCCTGCTCTGCTGACCTTGCCGCGTTATCAAAATCGCCATCTTGGGCGTATTTCTCCGCACTCGCGGCATAGTATTCGGCATTGCCTTCCTGATGGACGGCCCAATCCAGATTGTAAACATCCTTATCCGACTGGCCTGTACGGTCCGGCCCTCCGGCCAGAAAATCGGCATCGCCCGTCGCATACCCTGCGTTCGCAGCGTCTTCTCTTGCGGCCGCATAATCGCCCTTCTCGATGTTTTCCTGCTGCTGCTGCCGGTAGTCTTCCGCGATCTCCTGCTTCCAGGCTGCATTCTCGAGGTCTGAAGAATCCGATGTTCCGAGCATCGAATAATCCCCGGCCTCATAGGCTTCATTCTCCGCGACCTCGCGAGCCTCGGCTGCAGCTTTGAAGTCGCCTTTTTCGACAAATTCATCGGCAGCCTCCTGCGCCGCTCGTGCCGCATCGGCGTGGGCCTGCTGTTCCGCCGCGGCTGCGGCCTCCGCGTCAGCTTGCACGGTTGAAGCATCGGCAATCGACGACGGCTCCGTTTCGGCGACAGTTGAAACAAACGGGTCAGCCGCGGGCTCGACTCCGCCAGTATTGGCAGTGCCATCATCATTCAGCGTGACCGTGGTCTCTTCGACCATCGCCTCCAGCTCTTCGGAATAGCTTTCATACTGCGGTGTTTCAGCGATCTCTTCAGCCGTTGGAAAACCGTCTTCACCTACAGTGAACTCGATCGAGTTTGTCGAGATCTCTTCTTCAGTAGGCAGCCCTTCTGAGGCTTCAAGCGAAAAATCCACCACGCCGTCACCGTCAATATCCACAGTATCGATCTGTCCATCGCCGTCGGTATCTGCCAATACCGCATCGACCTGACCATCACCATCTGTGTCCAAACCCATAACGTCCAGGTTTCCGTCGCCGTCGGTGTCTTTACCTATTGCATCTATCTGTCCGTCACCGTCTGTGTCTGCGACCGCCGTATCAAGCTGTCCGTCATCATCCGTGTCTGCAGCGGCCGTATCGAGTCTTCCATCTCCGTCGTAGTCGAGATAGGAGGCTTCTTGATCCGCCGAGCCCTCATCAAACATCGCCTCAACTGCAGCCTCGGCGAACGACTGATCTTCGCCCGTCAGATCTTCGACCTTCGCTGTCGTGATCTCAAACTCTTTTTCAGTTCCATCCGGGCCGGTCTCGATCACCGTAATATTCTGTTCATTCGCCATAGTTCTGTTTCTCCTCTAATCTACTCGGATTTTGCAACTGTTTTTCGGAAGCCTCTCGGGCATCTTTTCTAAGACGGGTGATGGCCCCGCATTTTGCGTCGGGGCACTTGACTGGAAGCTCTGTTTTTCCATCGAGAACTTCTCTTGGTATTCGCATTGCTGCACCACAGGTCGCACACTTGATACGCAAAGCGTCATCCTTTACCACTTCTTTTTTCTCAGGCGGAGGTGCGGCAGAGCGGATCGTATCGGATATGATCCGAAGGGCGTTCTGCAGTTCAGGGCTTCGGGCAAAGTCGCTCAACAGTCTCAACCGCGGCCCGAGATAAGGTGTTGAAGTTGTTGTCAACTCAGACAATTTTAGATAGGAATCGTCCCCGACCGCCTGCTGCTCTAGCCAGGACTCAATATTTATCTGTTTGTAAATGAACAATGATTTCAGCGACCAGGAAAGAAGAACTCGACGGGCCACGTCTTCATTGCCAACGGTCAACAATCCTGCTCTATCCGCCGTGATCTCCGCCTGCCGTGCCCAGGCCAGCAAAGGCATTTCAATGGCCCCGCTTATCAAAGCCGTCGGACTCAATGCCGCAAATATGCCGCCGGCCATAAAGCCTTTTGCGGGCCCCTGTTCCCCAAGGAAAAAGCGTATGACCGTTTTCCAGAGCGCGTGCCCGGCCTTGCAGTGGCCCATCTCACGAGCCAGTAAGTAGAGCATATCCACGCCTTGAAAGTTACCTGCCAGAGCGGAACCAACAACGATAAAAGAATCGTTGTCAGTACCAAAGGTCAGCATATCCCACGGTCGCTCACCAGAAAGATAAACGTCCGGCATATGAGACATTCCGAGAATTCTGGCGGCCCGTACTGCTTGTCCAAATATGTGAGGCATCTGTCGCTCGCCTAGTCGAACGCCGTTGAAAGTTACCTCAATCCATCGTCTGCCCACCTTTTCCGAAACCGCCTTAGCGGCCGCATTCAATGGGGTGACCGATCGAAGCGCGGCCATTGCCTTTGCGTCCGCTGCCCAGGCGAACGCAGAATTATCCACCCGGTAGCCCGGAACGAGGGGTTTCAATCCGCGGCATTCGCGGCAGATGACGACTTTTGCAGGTAAATTGCTCGGGTCTCCGCCACAGGTTGAACACCGAACCTGCGGAAGTGGTTGATAATTGTATTGTGGATACTGTTGCTGCTGATAAAATTGCGGGTGCAGCTGCTGGCCGGGAAAGCCGCCTGCATTCGGATAATTTTGATTCGCCAACTGGTGAGGCTGCTGCTGCCCAATTGCCGAAGGATGGTTTGGGTTAGCGGTGGGCCCAGAAGAATTAGGCTGGTTCGACCTATCCACTTCTGTCCCCGTAGGATCTACCGCCCGGCGAGTCCCATCGGCAACTCCCGCCGGACCGCCAGTTCCTTGCCCTGATAGATCGGGAACAGCGACAACAGCCACACCGCAATAAATGCAAAATCTTGAACCCGACTGGGGCTGCTCGTGTCCGTTGCTGCATCTTGCTCCGCTTGCCATCAAATTAACTCAACATTAGTAAACATATGGGTTTGAAGCGGCCATCATGGATAAGAATATCCATACGACGAAGCCGATAGCACCAAGTATGGTAAGGACAATTCCACCCCAAAGCCCAACCTGTGCCATCCACTTGCCCGCCGGGGAAGCCTGCCCATTCTTTATGGCGTCAAGTTCCAACCAGCCGAGAATTGCAGATGGAATGCCCGTCAACGGTCCGCAACACAGAACCAGAGCAGCGATAGCAAGAATAAGCGCCGCTATTGCTCTTCCGCTGGGCCCTTGGCCGATCCCACCTTGTCCCGCAAAATTCTGTCCCCCGCCATATTGGGCCGGGCCTCCGATCACTGGCCCCTGTTGCTGTGAGCCTACATACGGCGGTGGTGTCTGCTGGTAACCTGGACCGCCAACGGTCGGTCCCAATGGCGTGGAACAATTCAGGCAGAAAGCCGCATCCGGAGGATTCATCTGGTTGCATCTAGCACAAGGTCGGTTCATAGTTGTGATATGACGGGCAGTTCGCGGTCTTTTGCCGCTGTCGAACTCCAGTCCTGCGGTTTTCAGAACTTGCCGGTCGGTCCGGGCCGTCAGTTTATTTGGTGCTGCTAATATAAGCCAAGTCGCAAGTTTATCAAAACTTACCGGCGGTTTTTGCATTGAAATGAAGATCGAAAATTACATTGGTGGTGAACTCGTAAAGCCTGCCTCTGATTCCTATTTCGAGAATTTCGAGCCAGCTTCGGGTATGGTCTACTCTTGGACCCCAGATTCGGATGACCGAGATGTGAATCTGGCTGCAGATGCTGCCCGATCGGCATTTCCAGCCTGGTCTGCAATGCCCCCTGATGAACGATTCGCTATACTGATGCGGCTCGTGGGCTTGATAGAACGCGATCTTGAGCCGCTGGCAGCGGCGGAGTCAAAGGACAACGGCAAACCTGTTTCGCTCGCACGAATGGTAGATATTCCGCGTGCGGCTGCGAATTTTCGTTTTTATGCGACGGCAGCGATGCACTTGGCGAACGAATCGCATGAGACGTTTGGGGTGAACAACGTCCACGCGATCAATTACACTTTGCGGCAACCGCTGGGCGTCGCGGGCTGCATAAGCCCTTGGAATCTGCCGCTGTATCTTTTCACTTGGAAGATCGCACCGGCAATCGCGGCGGGATGCACTGTCGTCGCAAAACCCAGCGAGGTCACGCCGATGACGGCATATTTGCTTTCAAAACTTTGCATCGAGGCGGGACTGCCCGCCGGCGTGTTGAACATCGTACACGGTACCGGGCCAAAGGTCGGTTCCCCGGTCGTCGGCCATCGCGACATCAAGGCGATATCGTTCACCGGCGGCACCAAAACAGGCGAAGAGATCGCGCGAGTCGCGGCACCGATGTTCAAAAAGCTCTCGCTCGAACTTGGCGGCAAGAACCCGAACATTATCTTTGCGGATTGCAACTATGAGGAGATGCTGGCGACGACCGTGCGATCATCATTTTCGAACCAAGGCGAGATCTGCCTCTGCGGTTCTCGGATATTCGTCGAACGGCCACTTTACGAACGTTTCAAAAAAGACTTCGTCGAACGCGTGTCGGCGTTGAAGGTCGGCGACCCGAAAGATCCGGCAACAGACGTCGGTGCCATCGTCTCTAAACAGCATTTCGACAAGATAATTTCGTATATAGAACTTGCGAAAGAAGAAGGCGGAACGATATTGTGCGGAGGCCGAGTTTTGGAACCGCCCGCTGACGCAGACGGCGAGACGCTCGGCGGGTGGTTCATAGAACCTACAGTCATCGAAGGACTGCCGTACGATTGCCGAACGAACCAGGAAGAGATATTCGGCCCGGTCGTCACAATAATGCCGTTCGATACCGAAGAAGAGGTTCTCGGCTTCGCGAACAGCGTTCGTTACGGCCTCGCAGCAATGGTTTGGACCGAAAACCTTTCGCGGGCGCATCGCGTAGCATCTAAACTAGAGAGCGGCATCGTTTGGATAAACTGTTGGATGCTCCGCGACCTGCGAACGCCGTTTGGCGGCGTAAAAGACAGCGGCATCGGCCGCGAAGGCGGCTTCGAAGCGTTGCGTTTCTTTACCGAAGAGAAGAATGTTTGTGTGAAATTATAGGAATACCGAAATGAGGTCAATTTTTACATTTTTGTTGTTTTTAGTGATGTTTTCCGCGGTTCCGGCTCAGCAGAAAGAGCCGACCGAATCTGCAATGGATCGGTTTTTGCGGTATGTGAGGATCGATACGCAATCGGCTGAGGGAGCCGGGAAGTTTCCGAGCACGGAGAAGCAGTTGGTATTGGCTAGGCTGCTTGAGAGCGAGCTTAAGGCTCTGGGTGTCCAGAATGTTCGAATCAGCAAAGAGGGCATTGTTTATGGAATGGTGCCGGGAAACCTGCCGGACAACACCAAGGTCCCGACGATCGGTTTCATCGCTCATATGGACACCTCGCCGGCGGTTAGCGGTGCGAATGTGAACGCTATCATTCACAAAAATTATCAGGGCGGCGACATCGTTCTGCCGAACGATAAGACACAGGTCATTACCGTCGAGCAAAATCCTGCACTGAAAGATCTGATCGGCGACGATATCATCACCGCAGACGGCACGACACTCCTCGGTTCGGACGATAAATCCGGGATTGCCGAAATAATGACGATGATCGACATCCTCAGCAACAATCCGCAGTTTAAACACGGAAATATCGCGATCGCGTTTACTCCCGACGAAGAGGTCGGCGGCCCTATGGACCTTTTCGATATCGAAGGCTGGGGTGCCAAGTACGCCTACACGGTAGATGGCGGCGAACTTGGCGAGATCTCGGACGAAACGTGGTCGGCACGCACCGCGACGCTCACATTCCACGGCAAATCGACGCATCCCGGCTATGCGAAGGGGATCATGGTCAATTCGGCATACGCCGCCGCAGATTTTCTCACACGATTTCCGCCGAATATGCTGCCTGAGACGACAGAAGGGCGTGTCGGGTTTGTGCATCCATATATTGCTAATCTCGATGTTGAGACATCGACCGTCAAGGTACTGATCCGCGATTTCGACCTGAGCGGCGTCGAGGCAAAGGAGAACATGCTCAGACAAATGGCGGAGGCTGTCCGCATCAAATTCCCGAATGTACGCGTCGAATATTCGAGTGCTTTGGGATATCTGAATATGAAGGAGATACTCAAGGATCATCCGAAACTTGTCGAATATGCCAAGGAGGCCACCACGCGTGCCGGTGTGAAACCTAAGATGAAACCTATTCGCGGCGGAACTGACGGTTCGCGTCTGACGGCTCGCGGGCTGCCGACGCCGAACTTGTTCACGGGCGGGCATAATTTCCACGGCAAGCTCGAGTGGAATTCACGCCGCGGTTTAGAGAAGTCGACCGAGATGCTGGTCAACCTGGTGCAGATCTGGGCTGAAAGATCCAAGTAGGTTTATGAAGAGAATATTCATATTCAGCTTTATTGTGTTTGCTCTGGCTGTGACAGCATCCGCCCAGTCAAAGGTGAGCGTTCAAGCGGCGATGAAAAAGTTCCCAGGCGTCTCAAAAGCGCACATGGAGCAAATGATCGCCGCTAAGCAGGTGATGCAGATCGCTCTTCCGACGTGGGTGCCTGCCGGTTTCAAGGTCGAAGGTGTCAAGTCGCGGCTCGGCCGGGGCGTCGCTATCGAAGACCGCGAGTTCGTTATCATCTATTCGCGGACGCTGCCAAGCGGCAAGTTGCAGCGGTTTGCTCTTGAAGCGGGATTCGACGGTCTCGGCGACCTGATGTACGAGGGGACAAAGACGCTCTCCACGCCGGTCGGGAAAATTTACCTCCTGTATGAACCGCGAGATCCTGAAGATAATAAGAAGATCAGGAACTATGTCATGACCGAGTGGTTTCAGGTCGGCAGGCAGGACTGGCATTACATCGGCATGTACGGTTATGACGAATCAGCTGGCGACTTGGCGATGATATCGCTTGCCGATACAGAACGAATTCTGAGATCGTTGAGAAAACTATGAACGGCGGCGACGCAGATATGATGAACTCGGATCGTGCACCGGAGCCGGTCGGGCTTTATCCGCATGCACGCCGCGTGGGGAATTTATTATTTCTTTCCGGCGTAGGGCCCCGCGAACGGGGCACAAAAAAGATACCCGGCGTTGAACTCGATGAAATGGGCAAGATCATATCTTACGACATCGAGACGCAGTGCCGCTCAGTATTTCAGAATGTCCGCTACATACTTGAGGATGCCGGTTCGTCGTGGGAGAACATCGTGGATGTGACCGTGTTCCTTACGAATATGAAGGACGACTTTGAGGTGTATAATAGGACTTACGCAGAATTTTTTGCCGATAACCGGCCGTGCAGGACAACGGTCGAGATCAGTTCCCTTCCCACGCCGATCGCTATTGAATTAAAGGTGATCGCGACGATCGCGTAACGCTACCTTCTATTTATGATGATCAAACGTATCAACTTAGGTTTGATCGCGTTGTTCGCAGTTTCAGTTTTGACCTATGCTGCAGCTGCACAAAGTGAAGTCGTTAGGCGGCAAGTCGATGCAACGGTGGCAAAACGCATGAGCGAAACGGGCACCCCCGGAATGGCGGTCGCCGTGATCTCAAAGGGCAATGTCGTCCATTCAAAAGGCTATGGGCTCGCGAATGTCGAACTGGGAGCTCCGGTAACACGCGATTCAGTATTCAATCTCGCATCTATCACCAAAACATTCACCGCCCTCGCGGTCCTGAAGCTTGCGGAGCAGGGGAGACTCTCGATCGACGACCCGATCTCGAAATACTTTGACCAGCTCCCTGATACTTGGCGGCTGATCACCGTTCGACAACTGATCAACAACACTTCAGGGATCCGCAGCTTCTCATCCCTAACGGAACCCCCCTGCAACGCAGGCGCCGATCCGCGACAATATAAACGCGGCGACGCGATCAAGGAGGTCACCTGCTATCCGCTGGAATTTGCTCCGGGCGAACGGTGGAAATACGGCGACACGGGCTTTTATCTTGCGGGAATGCTGATCGAAAGGTTAACAGGCATGAAATACGAGGCCTATCTCGAAAGCAACGTTCCTGAGCCGATAGGGATGAAGAATACGCGGCTGATCAACTACGACGAAGTGATCCCGAATCGTGTAAGCGGTTACAATCTCAGGAACGGACAACTGATCAACGCCCCCCGAATGGAGTTCGACGAATTTTCAAATGGCGGACTGATGTCATCGCTCACGGACATGATACGATTCGAGCAGGCGTTTCTAACCAACCGAGTTCTGAACCGGAGTTCGATCGACTCGATGTTGGCGAATGTGAAATTAAACAAAGGCGAACCGGTCGTTCAATACGGACTCGGTATCGGCCTGACGCCATACAAAGGCGAAAGACGGTTCGGCCATACAGGGGGAGGCGGGTTTGGATTCGGCACGGCGTTTACGCATTTTCCGGATCACGAGGTGACAGTGATCGTACTGGCAAATGCCGACCAGGAAGACATAGGAACTTTCGCGAATTCGATCGCCGAAATTTTCTTTACAAGAAATAGTTCACAAGAAAGCAACAAATAACGGAGATAAAACAATGACAGCACCAGCAGCAGAGGGAATCGCAACAAAAGGGTTTGCAACGCACGGGCCGGAAGCAAAGTTTGAACCGTTTGAGTTCGCACGGCGAGCGGTTGGGCCGTATGACGTTTTGATCGAGATCGAATATGCAGGAATTTGCCATTCGGATATTCATCTTGCAAAGGACGAATGGCACGATCTGATGCCGGCGATGTATCCGATGGTGCCCGGGCATGAGATCGTCGGACGCGTGACCCAGGTCGGCGACGCCGTGACGAAGTTCTCCGTCGGCGATGTTGCGGGGATCGGCTGTTTTGTCGATAGCTGCCGCGAGTGTGTCGCCTGCGGTTCCGGGGTCGAACAGTACTGCATGAACGGCATGGCTATGACCTACAACGGCACCGAGATGGACCGTACCACGCCGACATATGGCGGATATTCGAAGCATTACGTCATTGACGAGAACTATGCGTTGAAAGTTCGCGCCACGGGTGAACTATCAGGTGTTGCACCGCTGCTCTGCGCAGGCATTACGACGTACTCGCCCCTCAAAAAATTCAACGTCGGGCCCGGACAGCGTGTTGGTGTTGTGGGCTTGGGCGGCTTGGGTCACATGGCCGTCAAGATCGCAAAAGCGATGGGGGCGGAGGTTACGGTTTTCAGTACTTCACCCGGAAAGGCGGAGGATGCGGGCAAACTGGGAGCGGAAAAGTTTGTGGTCACAATCGACCCCGAAAATCTCGCGCCGCTTGCCAATAGTTTCAACCTGATAATCGATACCGTCTCTGCGAATCACGACCTGAATCCGTATATCAACATGGTCGGGCTGAACGGCGTGCTGGTCGTCGTCGGTATGCCGGAACTGCCCGCAACGATACATCAGGCGTCGCTTATCATGGGCAACAAGTCGATCGCCGGCTCGCTGATCGGGGGCATCGCGGAAACGCAGGAGATGCTCGATTTCTGTGCCGAGCACGGCGTGGTCGCAGATGTCGAGGTTATCTCGCCTGCTCAGATCGAAGAAGCGTATGATCGTACAATCAAAGCTGACGTCAGATATCGTTTTGTGATCGACATGAAAAATGCCTAGATACGTTGCACTGCTCCGCGGCATCAACGTCGGCGGTAATACGATGTTAAAGATGTCAAACCTCAAGCCCTGCCTCGAACGAACAGGGCTTGATAATGTCGTGACGTACATTAACAGCGGCAACGTCGGATTTGACAGCGATAGATCCGCGGGGGATCTGGTCGGCGTTATCGAATCGGCGATAGCGGCAGAGTTTGAAAGGCAGGTGCCCGTCATGATACGTTCGCGAAGTGACATCGCGAGAATAATTTCTTTGAATCCTTTCAACGGCGAGTTCGAAAGTCACAAAGAGATGCATGTGCTATTTCTCAAAGATGAAATGCCTCCGGAGAAACAGCAGCAACTTATCAAGGCAGCGACGCCGCCTGAGCGTTTCGCCATTGTCGGCCGCGAGATCTATTGCCACTTGCCGATGGGCGTTGCTGACAGCCTGCTTGGGAAGAGTTACATTGAAAAGAAACTGAAATTACCGGTCACCGCACGCAACTGGCGAACGGTGCAAAAACTTGTCGAGCTCTGATCCTTAAAGTGGCACAGTCCGAGAAGTTTGGGCGATGCTCTTCTGCAATACAGCAAATGCATTACATCAATTACTCATGCTGCGGCTTGTCAGTTGTCAAAGCTTGAGTTTGACGCGCATAACGCAAGGCCGCCGTCCGATATGGTCGATTCGCAGAGGCGTCTCCCGCTTCAGTATGGGAGCAGATAAGAGATCCCAGGTCATGGCCTTGCCTCTAAGATCAGATTAAACGGTGTTTCGGTCGCTCTTCTGAATCGCGTAAATCCGCCGTCTGTGGCAATCTGTCTAAGCCTTGCCTCACCGGCCTGAGCTCCCAGCCCCAATCCTACTTCCTGAGAGCGTGACGCGGGCGTGCAGATCAGCGTCGATGCAGAATAAAAGACACGTCCAACAGGATTGTGGTTTTCCCGATATGCATCCTTGGCAAACGGCTCGACTATCATCCACGTTCCATCGTCTATCAAGGCATTTTTCACGTGCCGTGCCGCACCTATTGGATCACCCATATCGTGGAGGCAGTCAAAGAATGTGATCAGATCATAACAGTCCCCAGGGAAATCCTTTGCTGACGCCACCTGAAATCTTACCCGGTCGCTCACTCCCGCGGCATTGGCCTTTTCCTTTGCCGTTTCGATTGAGGTCTTGTGGTAGTCAAAACCGATGAATTCAGAGTTTGGATAGGCTTTAGCCATGATAATCGTCGAGGCTCCGAGCCCACAACCTACATCGGCAACCTTTGCTCCGGCATGAAGTTTTTCCTCGACACCTTCGAGGGCGGGAAGCCATGAATTGACCAGATTTGCATTGTACCCTGGTCGAAAGAATAGCTCGGTGCCGCAAAAAAGATCCGAGTCGTGTTCATGCCCGCCGAGCCCTTCACCGCTTTTGAAACGCTCTATCATTTGAGGTACTGCCTTCAGGGCCGCCGCTGCAAGAATGAAGGCTCCGGGCAAGTAAGCAGGGTTATCCTCGCTTGTCAATGCGAATACCTGCTCTTCGGTCAAAAAGTACGCGTCTGCCTCAGCATCATATTCTACATAGCCGCCTGCGGCGTTTGCATTTAGCCATTCGCGAACATATCGTTCGTTGGTTTCGGTCCGCTTTGCAAGTTCTTCGGCGGTTAAGCGCTCGTTCGGGATTGCCATGGCCTTATACAATCCGAGCTTCGCTCCGATCACTATCAGCCCGGCATGTAACGTTGCCCCAAGATCACCGACAAATCTACCCAAGAGTTCGTTCAGCTTTTCCTCATTAACGTTCATACTCGTGTCCTCCATTTAACACAGATGTTTGAGAACAACCGAAACCCTGCTCGAATCACCCCCACACGCATCAATAAAGAACTCGATGCAAATTCACGAGAACGCCGAATTGGTTATATAATGCACTAAGGGCGACAGACATTATATGCCAATTCAAAGACCTTTCAACTTTAAAAATTGGATTGACGAGCACAGGCATTTGCTGAAGCCTCCGGTTGGGAATCAGTGTATTTATCAGGACGAAGATTTTATCGTGATGGTCGTCGGCGGGCCGAATTCGCGCAAGGATTATCATTGGGACGAGGGCGAAGAACTTTTTTATCAGCTCGAGGGCGATATCAAAGTCCAGATCCAAGAGGACGGAAAGGCGGTCGAGGTGCCGATACGCGAGGGCGAGATGTTCCTGCTGCCGCCACGTATTCCCCATAATCCGATCCGGGGCGAAAACACCATCGGACTCGTCATCGAACGCAAACGACGCGAGGGCGAACTCGACGGCCTTTTATGGTTCTGCGAGAACTGCAACGAAAAGCTTTACGAAGAATACTTTCAACTCGACGACATCACCACACAGTTTCAGGGTGTTTTCAAGAAATTCTACGGCTCCGAGGACCTCCGCACCTGTAAACATTGCGGCGCGGTGATGCAACCTCCGTTGGTCGCAGCTTGAACGCCGCCGTTTACTTCTTTCTTGTAACCGAGATCGTGATCGCCGAGGGATACTGTCGCGAATGATGCACGGAATTCGTCGCGACGACCCCTTTTGACTCGTCCCAGTTGTTTCCGCCAGTATTCAGGTTTCTGTCGAATCTCGGAAAGTTGCTCGATGAGATCTCGATGCGTATCCGATGGCCGGGAGCGAAATAGTTGCTTGTGTGCATAGGCTGGAACTGCACCTTGTAAACTTTTCCCTTTTCCATCCAAACCAGTGGTTTGTCGTATCCGTCGCGGTAACGCATACGCTGGATGGTCTCATCAAGATTCCAGGCCTTTCCGGCTTCGTCTACATCGATCAGCTTGATCGTAAAGTCTGTATCTCTCGCGTCGGATGAAACGAAGAGGGTAACATCTATCGGCCCGCTCAGCTCAATGCCCTCGGTCAAAACGTCGGTGGAATATACGAGGATATCGTTTCGCTCTTCCATTTTGCTTTGATCGAAAGAACCGGCCTGTATGGCATTGCCTATGCAGCATACATTGCCCCCGTATGACTGTACCGGGTTCATCGGGTCGTAAGTGAAAGTGTCGGGAGAATCTGCAGCCGGCGGTGCCGAGACGAGCTTACCATCACCGTTCAGCGTATTCGCCTTTCCTCCGCTTGAAAGATAAAAGGTCATCGGTGCGGCGCCCGCGGGCGGCCACGTTTCCGATGACTGCCATTTGTTGCTGCCCATCGTAAAGTACTGCACTTTTGGGCGCTTCAGAATGTCGTTTTGTTCGCCCTTCAGAAAATGGTCGAACCAGTCGTAGGTCATCTTCGCGTAGTCGAGCCGAGCATCACCCATGCTTCTTTGACCGACGACCGTGTTCTCTGTAGCGCGGGTAAAACTGCAATGTGCCACGGGAGCGATCACAGCATACTGCTTGTCTGCCATTTCTCTGCTCGCTGTTTTACGGATATGGTTATACATGGCAAGATTCGGGCCCGTCGAGACGTCATACCAGGACATAAAGTAAAAGCCCGGAATGTCAATTTTCATATTGTCGTGCCAAAGCCCGCCCCTATACCAAGCGGGATCGTTCGGCGTTCGCTTTACCATCGCACCGCCGGTCGGCACCGGCATCTCGTCGGCAAAAACGCCCTTCGGGCCGTCAATAACCGTGAAAATATCCTTGATCGGAAGATGCCCCAGTGCCTTTGACCAATCTATTGGCTGGAACTGAGGGGCCAGGTCAAACCATTTCGAGGCGCGGATCAATTCGTCCTGAGTAGTTTCCGGTGCAAATCGGGGAAAAACTTGATTTTGCTGCCCGTAGAGCCAGGAAATGAACAGCATTTGCACAGCACCGCCGCGAAACCAATTACCCTGCTCATAGTAGGGTCCAACACGGCCGACCCCGGCACCAAAGCCTTGAGCGATCATCGTCGTAAACGCCGGGTTGCCGCGGGCTGCGACTGCCATTTGCCATTCTGCCGTCGACGAACACCCGATCGCGCCCACTTTCTTGTTCGACCACGGCTGCGACGACATCCATGTCAGAGCATCATCACCATCGGTCGTTGGGGGGCCGAGGATGTCATAATTACCTTCGGAGAAGTATCGCCCCCGCTCGTTCATTATGACGTAAGCGTAACCTCGCTTGACGGCCTCAAGTACCGTGGACATATCGCGCGGAGCACCAAGCCGAACGTCCCACCAGTTGAAGTTGTAGGGAGTTCGCGAGAAGATGATCGGGTATTTCTTCGACGTATCCTTGGGACGATAAATGTCTGCCTGCATCCTCTTGCCGTCTCGCATCGGCACCATCACCTTTCGTTCGACGACCGCGACCGACTGAAGCTCTGCCTCGATCGCATTCCTGCGAGCCCTGGTCTCTGCATCCTGTGAAGCGGACGGTTGTGCAACACCGAAGGCCGCGAACGAGAGTACAAGGAATCCGGACAGAAACCATCTGGAGCAAGCGTTTCTAATCACCAATTTTCTCCTTTTGAATGCGGTTGAATTTCGTCGATATTTTAGCAGAGAAGATTATCCGCAGCCATTGGCCATCGATCATAGGCGCGCCGGCCCTACCCACGAGAGATCGGTTCGGGTTTCGCGTGCACAAAGAAAAGTCCTTTTTGGACGTCATTCGTGTCTGGGGCCATCATCGATTAGAATTGTTCCAGAGGGCATTCCGCCATTTCGCATCATTTTCGCGCCTTCCTGAACAATGCTTAAGATCGACGTTCATACGCACATTCTGCCGAAGGATATTCCGAACTGGAAGGATCGGTTCGGGTATGGCGGTTTCATAACGCTCGATCATTACCAGCCATGCTCGGCACACATGGTCCGCGACGACGGAAAGCAGTTTCGCGATATCGAATCCAACTGCTGGGATCCCGTCAAGAGGATCGAGGAAATGGACGCTCATGGCGTTAACGTCCAGGTGCTTTCTACAGTACCTGTGATGTTCAGCTATTGGGCACAGCCTGATCACTGTCTGGAAATTTCCAAATTTCTCAATGACCAAATCGCCGATGTCGTGACAGAGTTTCCGTTGCGGTTCATCGGCCTTGGAACGGTGCCGCTGCAGGGCCTAAGTCTCGCAGTACGGGAACTTGAGCGATGTAAGCAGATAGGCCTGAAAGGCGTCCAGATAGGGACGAACGTCAACCAACTTAACCTCGGCGAGCCTCAATTCCTTGAGTTCTTCGCAGCTTGCCAAGAACTTGGTATGGCGGTCTTCGTGCATCCGTGGGCCATGATGGGCGAGCAGCAAATGCAAAAATACTGGCTGCCGTGGCTCGTCGGTATGCCCGCTGAGGTGTCGCGCGCCATCTGTTCGCTTATCTTTTCGGGAACGCTTGAGAAATGCCCGGGGCTAAGGATCTGCTTCGCGCATGGCGGCGGAGCGTTTCCGGCGACCATAGGCCGCATCGAGCACGGATTCAACGTCCGTCCGGACCTATTTCCTGACAACCCACACGGCCCACGCAAATATCTTAGCCGTATATATTTCGATTCACTTGTCCACGAACCGGCAAAGCTGGATTACTTGATCCGGCTTGTTGGGGCCGACCAAGTAATGCTGGGCAGTGATTATCCTTTCCCCCTAGGCGAGCTCGAACCCGGAAAACTGATCGAATCTATGCCTTACGAAGAGCTTCTTATCGAAATGTTATTTCACGGTGCTGCCCTGAACTGGCTGAATCTAAACAAGGCGGATCTTCAGAACTGAGTTATGGCCGTTCTATCTACCGATAATGATGGTGCCGCGAAGATGGACGCAGCCGACCCGCTTCGTGAATTCCAAAGCCGCTTCTGTTTTCCCGAACGGATACACGGTAATCGTCCGATCTACCTAACTGGAAATTCGCTTGGGCTTCAGCCAAAGGCTGCACGCAGATACATCGACGAAGAACTGGACGATTGGGCAAGGCTCGGTGTTGAAGGGCATTTACACGCCCGGCATCCGTGGCTGCCGTATCACGAGTTCGTAACCGGATCCCTGGCTGGGCTGGTCGGGGCAAAGCCGATAGAGGTCGTTGCGATGAATTCGCTGACGGTCAATCTGCATTTGCTGATGGTCTCGTTTTATCGGCCGACGGCCGAGCGATACAAGATCGTCATTGAGCAAAGCGCCTTCCCATCGGATAGATACGCGGTTGAGTCTCAACTAAAGTTTCACGGTTCGGACCCACGCAGGGGCCTGATCGAATTGACCCCGCGAGACAATGAAACGACCCTCAGAACTGAAGATATTCTCGAAACCATCGATCGCGAAGGCGATTCGATCGCGTTGATCATGCTCGGCGGCGTGAATTATTATACCGGCCAGGTTTTTGATATGCGGGCGATCACGGAGGCGGGCCACCTCAAAGGCTGCGTTGTCGGATTTGATCTTGCTCACGCCGCCGGAAATATCGTCCTTCAGTTGCATGATTGGAACGTCGATCTCGCGGCTTGGTGCTCATACAAATATCTGAATGCCGGACCGGGCGGCATTGCCGGCATCTTTGTCCACGAACGTCATGCACATTCGTTCGACCGGCCGAGATTTGCGGGCTGGTGGGGACACGACAAAAAAACACGTTTCCTTATGGGCCCTGAATTCAGGCCGTTGGCCGGAGCAGAAGGCTGGCAGCTTTCGAATCCGCCCATCTTTCAGCTTGCGGCCCTGCGGGCGTCGCTCGAGATCTTTGACGAGGCGACAATGCCCGCACTTCGTGAAAAGTCTGTCAAACTAACAGGCTATCTTGAACGCTTGCTTCGCAATATCGACTCAGACCGCATAGAGATCATTACGCCGTCTGACCCGGAACAACGCGGCTGTCAGCTTTCCATCCGTGTCAGAAACTCAGACAAGGGTCTGTTCGAAGCTGTCACAAGGCGTGGGGTATTCGCAGATTGGCGCGAGCCGGACGTAATTCGCGTAGCGCCGGTGCCCCTTTACAATACCTTTGCAGACGTTCACGCGTTTTGCAATATCCTTAAGGATTGCCTGCAATAGCTTCATCTGGACATTTCGAAACTTTCTGTCGTTCGGAACGAAACCTGGTAACAGCGATCACAGACATGATGTCTGTCTGTATAAGAACATCAGGGAAAATGATCAAAGCAACTTTCAACGGCATTACAAAGGAATTTCACGAAGGGTCATCGATCCTGGACGGAGCGCGTGCCCTTGGTCTAGACGTTCCAACGCTTTGTGACGATCCGCGATTGAAGCCGGTCGGGACATGCCGAATGTGTTTGGTCGAAGTTTTGGGCTCGGCGCGAGAGGTTGCATCTTGCACTGCACAGCTCATGGATGGGATGGATATAAGAACCCATTCGGAAAGGATCGAAGAGGCACGCGAGTGGAACCTCAGGATGCTGGCCCGGTCATACCCGGCACCCGCGTTTGAGCGGCATCCCGACAAGCCGTTTCATCGGCTTGCGGCCCAATACGGGCTGACTGCTTCGGACTTTGCTCCCGCGAGTAACGACGGGCTTATCGATGATTCTCACGTCTATATGCGAATCGACATGTCGCGTTGCATAGATTGCTGCAACTGCGTGCGCATCTGCGACGAAGTGCAGGGACAGTTCGTATGGCAGGTTGTGGGCCGCGGCGACGATTCCTCGATAGTTCCCGACAACCTCGGGCCTTTCGGGGATAGCTCTTGCGTATCATGCGGTGCGTGCTCGGATGCTTGCCCCACCGGGGCGATCGAGGATCGTTCCGTGGTCGAAGCCGGGCCCGCGAAAGAATGGACCCGCACAACCTGTCCTTATTGCGGCACGGGATGTGAGATGGAAGTTGGCACGGCAGATGACAAGATCGTCCAGATCCGTCCGGTCAGCGATGCACCCGTCAACAGTGGGCATCTTTGCGTCAAAGGAAGGTATGCCTACGAATTCGTCGATGCTCCTGATCGTGTGACCGAGCCGATGATACGCGAGAACGGTGAATGGCGGGTCGTGAGTTGGAATGAGGCGATAAATTACACGGCCGCAAGGCTCGACCAATTCCTGGCTGAGTATGGCCCGGAAAGCGTTGCTGTGCTCGGTTCGGCCCGCGCCACTAACGAGGAAAATTACATTGCTCAAAAGTTCGCTCGCATCGTTCTTGGGACCAACAATGTTGATTGCTGTGCCCGAGTTTGCCACACACCGACGGCAGCTGCGATGAAAATGATGCTTGGCACGGGCGCGGCAACTAATTCGTTCGATGATATAGAGATCGCCAAAACGATCATGCTTTGTGGGGCCAATCCGACAGAAAACCACCCCATCCCGGGAGCTCGAATAAAACAGGCCGTACGCGCGGGTGCAAACCTGATAGTAATAGACCCGAGACGGACCGAATTAACGAAGTACGCGCAGTTGCATCTTGAATTACGCCCAGGTACTAATATCCTGCTTTTCAATGCCCTCGCTCATGCGATCATCGATGAAGGCCTGGAGGATAGGGATTTCATCACCGATCGTGTGGATGATCTCGACACCTTCAAGACATTCCTTGCCGAATACTCGCCGGAGGCCGTAGCTTCGGAGTGTGAAGTCGCTTCGGAAAAGATCCGAGAGGCAGCCCGTCTCTATGCGTCTGAGAAACCTGCGATGTCGCTTCACGGCCTGGGAATGACCGAGCATTTGCAGGGCACCGAGGGCGTGATGACCATCGTCAACCTGGCTCTGCTTACCGGCAACATTGGAAAGCCTGGATCAGGCGTAAATCCACTGCGCGGTCAAAATAACGTGCAGGGGTCGGCCCATATGGGCTGTGATCCGGGCATCTTGACGGGATCTGTTGCCGTGGAAGAAGGCCGGGCTCTGTTCGAGGCCGTCTGGAATGCCCCTGTACCCGTCGCCAAGGGATTGAACCAACTCCAGATGATGGACGCGGCCAAGGAGGGCCGACTGAAAGCCCTGTGGGCTATCGGTTATGATGTTTTTCTTTCAAACGCGAATGCACATGAAACCGCGCGGTCACTGGAGGGTCTGGAATTCTGCATCGTACAGGACCTTTTCCTGAACGAAACAGCCAAGCGATTTGCCCATGTCTTTTTTCCGGCAGCCTCTTCATTCGAAAAGGACGGAACATTCATGAATGCAGAGCGGCGCGTCCAGCGCATCAGACAGGCACTCGCGGTTCGTGGAAACGCGTTGACGGACTGGCAGATCGTTTGCAAAATTGCAAAAGCGATGGGAAAAGGCGAGCATTTCGATTTCCGATGCGCAGAGGATATTTGGAACGAGGTTAGAAAAGTATGGCCCGCAGGGGCAGGCATCACTTATCGGCGAATAGAGAAACACGGCCTGCAGTGGCCGTGCCCGGACGAGTCGCATCCCGGCGAGAGGGTTCTCCACGCGGATTCGTTCTCAGTGGGCAAACGGACATCACTTCGCAGGATAAAATATCGGCCTTCGCCTGAATGCGTATCTCCCGAGTTCCCTTTTTTGCTTACGACTGGAAGAACGCTATATCATTTTAACGCCGGTACCATGACCATGCGGACGCCAAATGCGGACATTTTGCCAACTGACGAATTGATGATCTCAAAGTCGGATGCGTTAGGCGCGGGTATTGAGGAAGGCGAAGTCGTACTTCTAAGAAGCGCCCATGGGAAAACCATGCTGCCTGCACGTTTAACTGACAAGGTCAGGAGCGGGGAGCTTTTCGCGACATTTCACGATCCCAAGGTTTTTTTGAATCTCGCGACCAGCCCGGTACGCGATCGGTTCACACTTGCACCTGAATTCAAGGTCACCGCCGTATCGGTCGAAAAGATCCCTTCACCGCTTTAGATGGCTGAACAGAGAATAACAGTTATTGGAGCCGGCCTTGCCGGTTCGCTTCTTTCGATCTACCTAGCCCGGCGCGGGTTTACCGTTAACGTGTTCGAAGCACGCGGCGATATGCGAAAGGAAAAGACCGCCGCCGGGCGTTCCATCAACCTTGCTCTCTCTGACCGTGGCATCACTGCTTTACGCGAGGTCGGCATGGATGAATTTATGTTGGCCGAAGCTGTACCGATGTACGGCCGGATGATCCACGACTCCTCCGGCAGCACTAAGCTTCTGCCGTACAGCGGGCGCGAGGCAGAGCATATCAATTCCGTATCCAGGGCCGGGCTGAATATCGCCCTTATGAACGAGGCGGAAAAATACCCGAATGTGCAGATCGTCTTTAACCAACGCTGTACGGGCTTTGATACCGCCACGGGCGAGGTCGTGTTCGAAAGCGGAAGAACGATCAGAGCCGACTCGATGATCGCAACCGACGGTGCGGGTTCGCCAGTTCGACAGGCGATGGAGCGGCAGAGAGGCGAGATGAGCGTCTCATCTGTTTTTCTCGACCATGGCTACAAAGAACTCAGCATTCCCCCGGGCGAGGGCGGGAAGTTTTTGCTCGAAAAGAACGCCCTGCACATCTGGCCCAGACACAAATTCATGATGATAGCCTTGCCCAACTTTGACGGCAGTTTTACGTGCACGCTTTTTCTTGCCCGCAGGTCGTCGCCCTCCTCGCCTAACCTCACGGAGCCAAAGGAGCAAAAGGCGTGGTCGTTCAATGAGCTTCAAGATCAAAAGGCAGTGCTGGATCTTTTCAGAACCCAATTTCCTGACGCCTTGCCATTGATGCCCACGCTGATCGAAGATTTCTTTGAAAACCCCACCGGAGAGCTCGGCACGCTGAGATGCTGGCCTTGGCATTTTGAGGACAAGGTCCTTCTGTTAGGCGATTCAGCTCACGCGATGGTTCCCTTTTATGGCCAGGGCATGAACTGCGCCTTCGAAGACGTCAGGACGCTCGACGGACTGATATCAGATCAGCTTGCGTCGACAGGCGGCCTGATCGACTGGAACGCCATCTATGAGAAATACTCATCGATCCGCAAGCCGAATACTGACGCGATACAGGACATGGCCGAAGAAAATTTTTACGAGATGCGAGATGCGACTGCCGATCCTGTATTCCAGCGAAAGCGTGAGCTCGAAACACGTCTTGAACAAACCTATCCGAATTATTTCTCGAAGTATTCGATGGTCACGTTTCGTGAAGACCTGCCCTATTCCGTCGCCAAATCAAGAGGAAATGCCCAGGATGAGCTATTGATGGAATTATGTGCGAACGTGGAGAATGTAAACGAACTTGACCTGAATGAAGTAATGCAAAAATTGAGCTGGCTGGAATAGACGGCCATAAGCCGCAAGCATTACGCTTCCTTGATCGAACGGCTAGAGACTTAAGCTTTGACCTAAAACAATGTTCTTCGACCTTTCCATCCCGCTCAAATTTAATGGGCCGCAGCCAAATGCCTACGGCGTCGAGACGGCCCTTGCGAAACCGCTCGGCGACACGCGGACGGGTTCGAGTGTAAACTTTGATCAATACACGTTCACGCCGCATTGCAACGGGACACACACGGAATGTGTCGGGCATATAGTGAATGAGCGCATCTCGGTGCGAGATTGTTTGAAAGATGCGATCGTACCGGCTCTCCTGTTGTCGGTCGTTCCGGCAGCCTTGTCAGAACCGTCTGCGTTAGCGGGCGGCCAGTTCGCCGGCGACCGGGTCATCTCCGCCGAATCGTTGATTCCATCAACCCTAGCGTTGCGAGCCTTAGTGACCGGGTCACAATCGAAAGCGCTGCTCATCCGCACGCTCCCGAACAACGACGACAAACTCGCCGCCGTGTACAACGAAGGAAACATTCCGCCATACTTCACTGCAGAAGCGATTCGGTTGATCGTTGATTCGGGCTTCACGCACCTGCTTTGCGACCTTCCGTCGATCGACCGTATTTATGACAACGGCAAACTGATCAATCACAGAATATTTTGGAGTGTCGAAGACGAAAGTTTTGAAACGGGCCCGGGCACACGAATGGATTCAACGATAACAGAATTGATCTATGTCCCGAACGAGATACCCGACGGCGAATACACGCTCAATCTTCAGATCGCACCGTTCGACGCCGACTGCGCCCCTAGCCGCCCGTTGTTGCTGATCGAATAAATCCGCGATCCCGTTCCGCTTGTCCCCTAATCAAGAGCGATTTACTCTACGGCGGCTTCCAGCGCAGCCTTCAGGTCCGTAAATTTGAATTTGTAGCCGGCATCCTTCAGCCGTTTTGGGATAACTCTTGTCGAATCAAGCAAGAGTGCATCGCCCATCTCGCCAAAGACCATATGAACTGCGAATTCCGGGAGCGGAAGTATCGTGGGGCGATAGAGCACTGAACCCAAGGTCTTGGTAAATTCTTCGTTCGTTGCCGGATTTGGCGCGACGACATTCACCGCTCCTCGGATCTTCTCGTTCTCAAGAGCAAAGTTGATCGCTCCGACAACATCATCCAGCGAGATCCAGCTCATCCACTGCTTTCCGCTGCCGACAACGCCGCCGACGCCAAATTTGAACGGCGTCAGCATGGTCGCGAGCGCGCCCCCGTCTTTTGAAAGAACGATGCCGGTTCGAAGCAGAACGGTCCGTATGCCCAGATCTTCCGCTCTTCTCGATTCTGCTTCCCATTCCTTGCAAGTCTCAGCGAGAAAGGTGTTTCCGGCGGGTGATGCTTCGGTCATTTCTTCGTCGCCCCGGTCTCCGTAAAACCCGATCGCTGAGCCGGCGACGAATGTTTTCGGCTTTTGATCGAGCCTTGCAAATGCTTCGATCATGGTTCTCGTACCGAAAACGCGACTCTCTCGTATCGCCTTTTTCTTTTCATCGGTCCAGCGGAGCCCGGCTATGTTCTCTCCTGCAAGATGGATCGCGGCGTCCAGCCCTTCCAGATTCTTAAGGTCTTCATCGGCAAAACCGGTGTCGGAGTTCCACTGGATGTGCTGATCATCCTTCGGCTCGCTCCGGGATGCGAGCAGCATCTCATAGCCCCGCTCTTTGAAAGACTTTTGGAGGGCTTTGCCGATCAGTCCGCTGGCACCAGTGATCAGAACCTTCATAGAAATAACTAACCCCCGGACGATCCGGTTCGCGTTCCTTAATTTCGACGCAAGTCTTTTTGTACAAATTCCACAAGTATTTTTATCTCGCGATCCGATAACTGGGTCCGAAATGGAACCATTCCATTTCCACCGTCAGCGATATGGTTGTAGATCTCGTGGTCTGACTTGTACTTAAACTCTCCCTCTCGCAGGCCGGGCACGACGGTGCCGTCCATGAGGGTCTTGCCGTCTGCTTCAGGGCCATGGCAGATGGCGCAGTTTTGTCGAAATAAAGATGCCGGATATGCCTTGCTTTCAGAAATTACAAAACGGCCCTTTCTGCCATCCGTGCAGGCGAAAATCAAGAACGCACCGAAAATGGCCAACAAAATGACTTTGAGCTGCTTCACGCGAAATTCCAAACTCTTAATAGGACCGGCAGCGAACGGATCAACGCGAACTCCTTGCCGATCATTTCAAGCAATCCTTGGTACCGAATCTTCAATGTTTTTTCAGTTCCTCGCGAAGCATCAGCTTTGAGATCTTGCCCGTATTTCCTATAGGGAGAGCCTCTCGAAACTCTACATATCGCGGGTATTTGTTGGCCGCGAACTGCGTCTTGCACCAATCGATGAAATCGGCATCTGACAGCTGCGCTCCTTCCTTTAGTACAAGGAACGCCTTCACCTCTTCGCCCATTTTTTCATCCGGTACGCCTATAATAGCTACGAGTGATACTGCCGGGTGCGTCATGATCACCTCCTCAAGCTCGCGAGGATAAATGTTGTAGCCGCCGCGGAGTATCATGTCCTTCTTTCTGTCAACGATAGACAAATATCCCTCTTCGTCCATTATTCCGATGTCGCCTGAATGGAACCACCCGTTTCGAAAGGCTTCTGCGGTTGCTTCGGGACGCTTGTAATAGCCTTTCATCACGTTGGTGCCGCGTATCACGACCTCGCCACGCTCACCTCGCGGTACTTCTACGTCGTTCTCATCCACACACCTGACCTCTACCCCAAATATCGCCTGGCCGACAGTGCCCGGCTTTGAGGGCTTTTCGAAGTGGTTAAAGGTGGCCAGCGGTGAGGTTTCGCTCAGCCCGTAGCCTTCCAGTACCCTTACCCCAAACTTGTCCTGAAACGCCTTCATCACCTCTACCGGCATCGGGGCCCCTCCCGATGTGCAGACCCTCATGTTCTCTTTGATGCCGCTTATGTCGTAGCCCGTCTCTTCGGCAAACTTGAGCAGTGCCCAATACATCGTTGGAACACCGACCCAGAAATTCACCTTTTCTTTGACCATCGTTTCAAGCGTGGCTTGGGGATCGAACCGAGGCAAAAGAACAACTCGGTTCCCGCCATAGATATTTGTGTTCATCTGAACTGTCTGGCCGGTGGTGTGGAATAGCGGTAAGGTGATCAGCACCGTCTTCTGTTCGCCATCCGTAAAGTCGAGCATTGGCAAATGAATGCCGTAGGTTGTCACGATATTCGACCAAAGATTCAAATGCGTCAACTCCGCTCCTTTCGGTTTGCCCGTCGTACCGGATGTGTAGAGGATCGCGCAGGTATCGTCAGGCGCCGTCGGATAATTCTCAAAGGTATCTGGCTGAGCGCCAATAAGCTGTGTAAGCGTTTTGTGCTCCGGAAACGGCGACGGCCCCATCATTTCCTTCGGCAGAATGACGAGATGCTCGCAGGAACTGACCTCGTCAAACGCCGCTTTGCTTGCGGCGCCCATCGGCAATTCGTCCGTTCCTTCGAAGGCAAAGAAGGCCTTTGCGTCCGAATCTTCCAGTTGATAGGCTATCTCCCGCGGTGTGAACAGTACGCAGGTCGGCACCACTGCAGCTCCGGCCTTCATTATTCCGTAATACACTATCGGGAAATACGGCAGGTTCGGGCAGTTAAGTGCTACCTTGTCCCCGTGCCCGATACCCATTTCGGCCAATGCATTCGCGACCTTATTCGACATTGCTTCGAGATGTCCATAGGTCAGCCGCATTTCGTTCCAGACGACCGCCTCTTTCTGCGGAGCAAGCCTTGCGTGATGCGTCACTATCGACGCCAGATTAAGCGTAGTAGGGGCATTGTTCATATTGGATTTTCCGTAGAACCAGAATTTGTGCGAGTTATTTTGGAATTATACTTCAGACCGCCGGCAGAACCAGAATCAGCTTTTGGGATTTCTAGACCGCTTTTTGCCCTGCGCTCAGCGAAAAGTCGATCTTCTCGCTGCTATAGATAGCCGAAGCGGCGCTCTGTATTGAATGAAAACGCCATTTCTCCGACGGTTCAGGAAAGTCTGTGCGATAGTGTCCTCCGCGAGATTCCTCCCGCCAGAGCGCGGCACGGGTCACAAGAAGCGCCAGGGTGACGAAATTCCTTGACGATGTGCTTAGATTCGACGCAGCGATCTGCTCAAATTCCGTTAATGCCCGCTTCATCGATTCAGCGTCTCGCAAGATCCCGACCCGCTCCCACATCACTCGTTTTACTCGCTTTCTGACGGCCGTCGAGATTGCCGCTGGGGGATCTGCTTTATATGCGCGCGGATCCTCCTCTGTCTTTCCCGTTTCGTCCACACGGTCTTTACTGTCATTGGCAGCAGCCTCGCCTGCCAACGCCCCAAAAACAAGCCCCTCAAGAAGCGAATTTGAGGCGAGCCGGTTAGCTCCATGAACGCCCGTGCAGCTGACCTCACCCGCCGCATATAGCCCCGGAAGTGTGGTCCTACCGTTCAGATCCGTTCGCACACCGCCCATACAGTAATGTGAGGCGGGCGAGACCGGCAACAGGTCTTTTGCTAGATCGAGGCCGTAAAGGGCACACGTTTCATATATCTTTGGAAATCTAGTTCTTAGAAACCCTCCTTCGAGTGCCGTCATATCTAAGTTTACGTGCCGCGTTCCTGTTCGCCGCATTTCGGCCACTATGGACCGGGAAACTATATCCCGCGGTGCAAGTTCGAGCCGTTCGTCGTAGCGCTCCATGAATCTTTCACCGTAAAGGTTTCTCAGCACGCCGCCCTCGCCGCGAAGCGCCTCGGACAAGAGAAAACGCGGCGCCCCCTCTAAACTCAATGCCGTCGGATGGAACTGAATGAATTCCATATCCGCAAGTTCTGCACCGGCAAAATATGCCATCGCCATCCCGTCGCCCGTAGCTACCGGAGGGTTGGTGGTATGCAGATAGAGTTGACCGGCGCCTCCGGTACAAAGAATTACCGCGTTCGCCCGAATTTCACGCGGCCCCCGCAGTATCGGATCGAGAAATCTGACACCGACGCATATTCCCTTCTCGACGATAAGGCTTTCTGTATTGGCAAATGGGACCAGGTTGATACCTTTCTCACGGGCGGCTCGCGCTATCAGAGCACGCACCATTTCCCTGCCGGTCGAATCACCGTGTGCGTGCAGTATCCGACGGCGCGAATGGGCTGCCTCTTGCGTGAACGATAGTTTGCCTCCTTCACGATCGAACTCTATACCCCATTCGATAAGTTCCTTTATGTATATGGTGCCCTTTGTAACGAGGGTCTCGACAGCTTCGGTGTCGCAGAGACCCGCTCCAGCAACAAGAGTGTCTTCTTCGTGCAGCTCGGCAGTGTCGTCATCTGACAGAACGACAGCGACGCCGCCCTGTGCATACTCTGTGTTCGATTCGCTCGCTTTGTCCTTTGTAAGAACAGTTACGCCAGCACCTGCTGATGCAAGTGCAATAGCCGCCCGAAGCCCGGCCACACCGCTTCCGATCACTATAAAATCGGTAACCTGAGACATCAGGAAAAGGATAAAGGATAAGGGCTAATGCATAAAGCCACCGGGCTTGCCGGCCGCTTTAACTCTTAGCCGCTAACTTCACCCCTTAAGCCACTGCGCTCGTCGATCCGTGATGGTCAGAAGCAGAGTAAAGGCCCTCGAACGCTCCTTTTCTGAGGTCGATCCCGTACTCGACATATGCCTTCAGGCAGCAGAGCATTTGCGTCCAGCCCATGCAGTTCAAATACGAGCTTTCGAGATTCTCCTGAGTCTCCCGCCAGCCAGTTTCGCTGATCCGCACGATGGTGTCTTCACCGGCCGCCTCGAATTCCATACGAACATGGGTGTCGAGCCCCTTTGCACCTTCCCAGCCTAGCTCGATCAGTTCGTTCTTCTTCATTGTTTTCACGATCACCGGAAACTTGATCTTCTCATCGTCCGGATTGTCGGCAAATGCCCATTCGACGGTTGTTCCCTCGTCAAGCGGAGCGCTCGCCCCGCCATTCGTGAAATAGCCGCTAAGCTTCGCAGGATCGTAAACCGCTTCGAACACCTCAGCCACCGGTTTCTGTATCTTTGTCTGTACCTTGAATTTCAATTCCATCACTTTTCGTCAACTCCCTGAACTCTTTAATTATCAATTCGTCATTACGAATCAATAATCTGCTTCGATTGAAACGCGCGCTACTATATGTTATATTTTTATAACATGTCAAGCGCAAATAAAGACGATCTGGTTTATAAAGCGTTGGCTGATAGCCGTCGCCGCGAGATCCTCGATCTGATCCGTGACGAACCGCAGACAACCGGAGGCATTTGCTCCCATTTCGAGACGCTTGACCGGTGTACCGTTATGCAGCACCTCGGGGTGCTTGAAAAAGCAGGACTGGTAATAACGCAGAAAAAAGGGCGTTTCAAGTGGAATTACCTTAACGCCGTTCCGATCCGCGAGATCTATGACCGCTGGATCAATCGCTTCGCAACGCACTCTGTCGAAGTCCTGGGTGCCCTTAAACGTGATCTAGAAGGAGAATAAGAACGCCCGCCAACAAGGACGGGCGTCAAGCGTACAGATAAACAAGCTGACTACATCGGGATCTTCAGCTCCTGGCCCGGATAGATCTTGTCAGGATGATTCAGAATATCGCGATTGTGGTCCCAGATGGCTTTCCACTGGATGCCGTATTTATTGGCGATCTTTGTCAGATTGTCACCCGACACGACCGTATAAGTGTGCATCCCTCCTCCGGCCGCTGCTTCGGCCGTCTGGATATTGAGGATCAGATCACCGGAACGAAATTCAGGATCAAGCCGTTCATATTCGTCCCAAAGCTGCTGCTTTGCTTCTGCATTCGGAGAAGTCCCGGTCACGATAAGTGTTCCATTATCACCCTCGGTCAATTCATAAGTAGTACCGTTTTGATTGGCAAGCTCAAGAAGCGACTGATATTTTTCCTGTACTGACATTTCCGTTTTCCTCCCTGGCTTATTTGCCTTTCTTAAGCTGATTGTCGATTCCCGTAATACCTGATTGCTGTATCACCTGGATACACTCGGCGTACTTGGCTGCCGGCACTTCGCCTGTCACGGTCACCTTGCCTGCCGCTACAGAAACTGCCGCTCCCGTGCATCCGGCTTTCTTAAGATCTTCTGTGATCTTCCCTGTCAGGGCCGGATCCGGTGCCGCCGGGGTCGCTACGGGCAACGGTTTCGTGGTCAGATTATTCACCACCGATTTAATGCCCTCAACCTTGGCTGACGCCTCTGCTTTATTTTTCACCGTGATATCGGCAACCTCGCCAGTAAGCGTGGCAACGCCGTCCTTTACGGTCACGGACACGCCCGTGACGCCGTCTGCGGCGAGTTTATCGCTGACCGCCTTGGCAAGGTCCGCATCACTCTTGCCGCACGCCGCCGCCAATAAGGCGATCGCCAGGCAAAACACTGAAAATAGTTTGATCCTCATCTCTCCTCCTGAATATGTTCGTTCGATATGTTTTCCGATCTGATCTTAAATCGTCCTTACCTACGCATTGCTCCCTGGTGCCGCTAGAAACAGTCCCCAGCGGGAAGGGCAGTAAGGTAGGAAAGGAACGATAAATAATCTTGATTCATTCGCGGCATTTTTTCAAACCCAGACGCGGGGAACTAGGAAAATACTTCTTCTCGTATCTGAAGGGCGATATCGTAAGAGGACAGGTCTGGCCGAACCACAAAATGCCATTCGGCAAGGCAATATAGTTCCTGTCTTTCGTTGAACAGCTTCTCCGCAGAAGCCTTGTTGCGGGCCAAAGGGCGTTGTTTTCGCGAACGGCTGATGTTGCTCCAGCAATGGTTAAAGGGAGCGTCAAGCCAGACGGTGATCAGTCCTCTTCTTTTGATCATTTCCCGATTCTCCGCGATGGTCCAGGTTCCGCCGCCCAAACTAAGGATCCGAACCTTCATTCGGGCGAGCGCGATCTCGAGATTGGCTGTCTCGATCTGCCTGTATGCATCAATACCGTCGCTGTCGATGATCTCGGCGATTCGGCGTTGTTCATTGGCTTCTATAAGCGAATCAAGATCCAGCCGCTCACATTTCAACAGGTTCGACAAATGGCGCGCGACGCTGGTTTTTCCGACTCCCATAAAGCCGGTAAGTGCGATCCTGAGTTCCTTGCCATTTTCTTCACTATTAGCCATGGCGGCTAGTATATTACGCTTGCGAGGGTGTCAAAAAAACCGGGGAAGGAGACGGCAGCACACTCGGCTCCGTGAATTAGCGTCTCGCCCTCAGCGAAAAGCCCGGCAACAGCGAAAGCCATCGCGATCCGGTGATCGCCAAAGGTATCTATCTCGGCTCCTCGCAGCCGCGATCTGCCTACCTTAAGACCATCGTCAAATTCGACCACATCGGCGCCCATCCGCCTTAGGTTCTGGACTACCGTCGAGATCCTGTCTGATTCCTTTATCCTGAGCTCGCCCGCGTCCCTCACCTCGATACCGCCCGGCAATTGAGTTCCGGCGACCGCAAGAACCGGAATTTCGTCGATCAGGTTTGGGACAATGCCGCCGGAAATTAGGTATCCCCCTGCGCTGCCGATTGGACTTCGGCCTCGAACGGCAAGATCAGCAACAGGCTCATTGCAGGTCTCCCTCTTATTTTCAACGGTAATATCTGCACCGAGGCCGGACAAAACATCAACAATAGCAGCCCGCGAGCTGTTCATCCCCACGTCCCGGATCTTGAGTCTGGAATTTTCGATAAATGCCGCTGCAACAATAAAAAAGGCTGCCGAAGAAATATCACCCGGGACCGAAAAATCGCGGGCGGAGAGTATTGAGTCCCCCGAGACGGATATCCGCGTCCCTTCCCCTTGTTTTATGGTTGCGATCTCAGCGCCTAACCATCGGAGCATACGCTCGGTATGATCACGTGTTTGAACAGATTCGAGTATCGAGGTGATCCCGTCCGCATTCAGGCCCGCCAGCAAAACACAAGACTTGAGCTGGGCCGATGCCGCTTCGGGGACGTGCTCGACGGCTCGAAGCCTGGTCCGGCCCGTAATATGCAGCGGTGCCCGGCCGTCTTCACTCTCGATCTCGGCACCCATTTCGGTTAGCGGGGTTATCACCCTTTTCATCGGACGCCCTCTTAAGGATCCGTCGCCGGTCAATGTAGACCGAAAACCGTGGCCAGCGAGGATACCCGCCATAAGCCGCATGGTCGTCCCGCTGTTTTCACAGTCCAAAGGCCCGGCAGCCGGGACGAGCCCGTTCTTCCCTACGCCTTTTACCGTGAGGGTCGACCTATCCACACCGATCTTGACGCCAAGCGACCTAAGGCAATTGACTGTGGCAGCGCAATCGGCGCTGGTCCCGAAATTCTCTATTCTGCTGATGCCCTCAGCCAGCGAAGCCAGCATGGCGGCACGATGAGAAATGGATTTGTCGCCCGGTAAACGAACTTCTCCAAGGATTTTTCCGGCATGGCTGACCTTCATAGAAACTATTCTAGAATGAATACTTATCGTTTGTCTTGACACAGATTGGCTTTGGCTTTAACGTACAGTCAATAAATATCTGTGACTAACCAAAAGGAATTCACCTTGCCGAGCCGCATCGAATCTGTTGATGAGGCTGCATCAGAGGCCGAGGCTTTTGTAAAGCAAAACGGCTTCGGAGATGATTTCGTCTCTGCGATCGACCTCGCAGTCCGAGAATCGGTGGCAAATGCGGTAAAGCACGGAAACAAGTTCGATCCGAACAAGAGCGTGGAGATCAGGTTTCAGGGTTCGGCTAAAGGTGTCGAGATCATAGTTCGCGATTTTGGTAGCGGCTTTGACCTCGAAAACATACCTGATCCGACGAATCCTGAGAACCTGCTCAAAGCTAACGGCAGGGGCATCCTGTTTATGCGATCCTTTATGGACGTGGTCGAATGGGAGAACCACGAAGGGGGCGGAGTGCTTGTAAAGATGGCTAAATGGCAATAATCCAAAGCTTAACTTGGACTTTTAACGGTTTGTTGTTCTAAAATCTGCTTTCGGTTTCAATCAATCAACGAGGAGATAAAAATGTCGGATATCACTATTTCTGAACGCCAGGCGGGCGATGTAACGATCCTTGATCTCGACGGAAAGGTCACCATCGGTGAAGGCAGCGTTGCCCTTCGCAATGCCATCCGCCGTCTGCTGGGTGATGGTAAAAATAAGATCCTTATGAACCTTGCCGGTGTCGGCTATATCGATTCGAGCGGTATCGGCGAACTTGTCTCCAGCTTCACAGCGGTAAATAAGGAAGGAGGAACGCTGAAGCTCCTGAATTTGACCCAGAAGATACAGGACTTGCTCGCCATTACCAAGCTTCTTACCGTGTTTGACGTGTACGAGGATGAAGAGTCGGCCTTGGCAAGTTTTAATTGACGGCTGCACAATGAAGGTCTAACTACACGGGCGGCTCTCGGGCCGCTCGTTGTCTTTTGGCCGAGGATTCTGCTTTAGTCTCCGTTACTCTAAAATGCCTGTTCCCGTTAAATGCGTCGATTTTATGGGGCTTTGTCTGTCGTCTCGCTAGCCTACTTCGCTGAAAATGGCGGCACGGAGTTTCTTGATGCCGGAAAGATCCACACGACTTTCAGAACTGTTCAGCCTTCGCGACATCCGAAATGGCGCGATCGGATTTCTGATAATCCTCATCGGCCTCGGCCTTTCAGTACTAACATACTATGCGCACTCGTCTGGCCTTACCCGCCTAGCCGGGATCTCCGCCGGGCTTTCGCTGATCTTCGTCCTACTGATCCTAATCTTCGTCGTGCCCCCGCTTGCCCGCAATGCCAGCAAAGAAGCGTCGCAGCTGAACCTGCCGTTTGAATTCACCGGCGGCGGAGCCATTATGCTCGGCCTGGTGATGATCGTCGGGTTTTCTGCATGGAATAGCGGCAATAACCTCCTCTTCCTGGTTCTCTCGTTTCTGGCGGCGTCGATGGTCGTCGGTTTTTTTGCCGGCAGCCTGTCATTGAAAAAGCTTGACGTGAAGATGCGTTTTCCGGAGTCGATCTTCGCTGAGCAGGATACTCCCATACTTGTCAGTATTCAGAACCGAAAGCGTTTGCTGCCTAGCTTCTCGATAGTCGCAGAGGTGCGCGGAAGGCAGCGGGAAACATCATCCATCCTTAATGACCTCAAAAAGATCCTGCCGTCATGGCTTGCCGTCAGGCTGGCAAAAGCACCGATCATAAGGCGTACGCTGAGTTATTTTGTGCATATTCCGGCCGGCGGTTCTGTCGAGAACCGTGATGACCACGTTTTCCCTAGTCGAGGTCGGTTTATCATCAAAGATTTTGAGCTTTCCACGCGATTTCCGTTCGGTTTTTTTCGCCATCGCCGACGGCTGGCTGCCAGAGAGACCGAATTGGTGGTTTTCCCAAAGATCGCTCCGATATCTATAGAAAGCGTAGGCATTCCTCTTGATTCCGGCCGATTGACCGCCGGAAAGCGCGGCTCCGGCCACGACCTCCTCTCAATGCGCGGCTATCAGCCGAACGACGATCTGCGTCGGATCGACTGGAAAGCGACCGCAAGATCCCAAATGCTGATGGTCCGCGAATTCGCATCAGAGGACGATCGGAGGGTCATCGTCTTTTTCGACACAAGGTTTGAGGAAGACCGGCCCAAGAAACTGACCCTTCGTGAGCGGATCGAGGCCGAAAACGCCGGGAGGGACCCTGTCCGCTTAGAGCGTTTTGAGTCCGCGGTGAGTATCGTTGCGGCCATCGTTGCATATTTTTGCAATGAGGGATCCGATGTCCGTTTGCTTACGCCCGGGCAATCGAGCGAATTTGGAAGCGGAAACCGTCATTTGATGGATTGTCTTCGACGTTTATCCTTCATTGAACCCATATATGATGATCGCGATGGAGACTCCATCGACGACCAGGTAATGGCTGCTGTGTCTGATTCCCCACACGCACACTTGATAGTGATTTCCCAAAAGGAGGTCGTAATTCCTGACTTCGGAGAGGAATTTATTTCTTTACTGATACAGATCAGCACAGACTTCAGTTTATCCATGATTTCCTGTCGAAAGGACTCAATTCCCCATTAAAAAACCCTTTTTCGGCAAGGAATCACAGACCTTTATGAGGGTTCTTGTCGTACTTGAGCAAGGGGCAAGGAAATTCTATCGATACCGAGAGTAATATCAGAAAGGAATGCTCTAAATTTGAGCTTTTTGGACAAAGCAGTGGCTAGATCATTCGCTGCCATCAATTTTGACCCCATCCGTGTCATAATTGCTCATTCGGCGGTGTATTCTAACTGAAGGCATTGGATAAATGCTGAAAATGAGCGATTCGACAGAAATCTTTGTGGACATAATGTCCGAACAATCAGCGACTGCTGCCGCTACAAAGACAATCGAGTTCGAAGAGGCATTCTCGCTTCACCATCGAACTGTCTTTCGCGCAGCTCGCTCGATCGTTCATGATGTCGGACTCGCCGAGGACGTTACACAAGAAGTGTTCATTAAGCTCTATAACCATCTTGACTCGATCAGGAACGAAGAAATGCTGCGGCCATGGCTGATCAGGGTCGCACTTAATCTGGCCAAGAACACCGTTCGCGGCAACATAAGGGCAAACACGAGAGACGAGAATTACGTCAAAGAATTGGTTGAGACAAAGGTTTTTTCGGTCGAAAGCGACTATGAGCAGCAAGCCGAGGTAAACGAGATCCAGCGCGCGCTGAGTAGGATAAAGGAACCGCTGAGAAGTTGCCTGGTGCTGAAACAGCAGGGCCTTAGCTATCGCGAGATAGCAGAGAGCCTCGAACTTAATGAAACAAGCATCGGGACATACGTGGCCCGAGCGAGACAGGAATTCCTGAAGTTTTACGGTAACGTCAGGAGGGATTTGTTATGAACGATAAGTGCCTTGAAATGGGGACAGTACAAGCCTTTCTGGATGGCGAGACCACACCGGAACTATCGTTCACTTTGACCCAACATGCGGCGAAATGCGACGATTGCGCGCTTTTGCTGGCTAAGGCTGAAGAAGAGAATGTTCTCGTTTTCGGCGCACTCGATCGAGAGTTGAACTCGCTGGTGCCTACTCAGCGTCTTTGGAACAATATTTCCATTGCATTGGAGAACGAGGGCACTCGCGTATCCATCGTTGAAAAACTCCGGGCCTTGGTATTCCCGCTTTTTGCCAGTCCCTCATTAACGGCCGCTGCTGGATTGATTGTGGCTATTGGGCTTTTTGCATTTCTTTGGACCAGGACACCCTCAAATATAGACATTGCCGACGCAGGACCGAACGCAGCTCACTTAGGTTCGACAGTTAAGTCCGACAATTCATCGATTGCTTCGACATCGGCGGAGCCCTCGACATCAGCCTCAACAATTGAGGTCGAAGTCCGGGAGACAAACCATTCACCGGAAACGTTAAAGCGTATGATCGTCAATGCGAAACATACCGCTGGGCGAGACAGGGTCAGGCCGCAGTATTTGGTTGAAGAGTATCTCCCGGGTGAGGAGTCTTACGTTCGTACCATCGCAAGCCTTAAGCAGAGCGTGGACCGCAGAAAGGACATTATCCTAGACCCTTCAGCTCGAATAGCTTATGAACGCGATATCGCGGTTGTTAATGACGCGATAAAGCGGATGAAAGAAATAGTGAAAAAGGATCCAAAGAATCAGGCTGCGAAACAAGTACTTTACTCTTCGTATCAAAACAAGATCGACTTATTGAACTCGGTCGTTGACCGCGAGGAGCTTATGGCGGCCTTGCAATAGTGCCGTCTTTGGAAACAGGTAGATGCAGGAGTTTATCTCAAAATTCGGATTTTGTTCTGCCCTCGTGTGCCTTTTCGCCGCGTATCCTGGTGTCCATGCACAGTCCTCTGCTCCCTTGCCAACCCCGCCGCCACGCCCCCGGGCCGATGTGCGAGTTCCAACGCCACCAATGCCCATCAGGGAGTTCAGTGAGAGGTCAGTAGCCGTTGACTCTCGCGTGAACGTCAATGTCGGGTGCGTCTCTAGGACAAGGGTGGCCATAAATGGATGGGATCGGAATGAGGTGCGCGTCTTTGTTCGCAATGGCAGCTCGCCCGCCCTGCGCGTTCGCGAAAAAGATCCGAGATCCGGTTTGCCCATCTGGCTTGTCATTGCTCGCGAAGGGACCGATGAAGGATCGATGTCGCCAACGGACTGCATTTCCGGTGACAGGATCGAGATTGAAGCGCCTTATGGCGCATCGGTTTCAATTAACGGAAGGCAGACCGAGGTTCGCATAGATTCCGTCCGAAAGGCCGTTGTAAGGAATCTCGGAGGTAAAGTTTCGCTGAGAAATGTTGAGGGTGGCATCACTGCCGAGACCTTTGAGGGCGACATCGTGGTTGAGAATTCTGTAGGGCAGATAAATTTGAAGACTTCGTCCGGCAATATCATCGTCTTCGACGTTAAGCAAGGCGATATCGGCGAGTTCATGAAGGTGAACTCGTCCAGCGGGTCAATAACCCTCCAGAAGGTTGAACACCGTCAGATAGAGGCGGGAACCGTTAGCGGCTCTCTGTTGTTTGACGGAAAGTTTCTTAACGGGGGAATTTATAACTTCAAAACCTCGAACGGGTCCATGAGGCTGGCCGTTCCCGCCGCCACTTCCTGCAGCATCTTGGCCTCTTACGGATTTGGTTCTTTTGAATCAGAGATCGAGTTGAAGACCATTATGGAGAACGTCTCTCCGGGCGGCAAAAGCCTTCACGCCCTTATGGGAAAGGGCGAAGCAACGCTTCGTTTGACAACCACGAGCGGCAAGATCGTATTCTCAAAACAATGAACCTACACCTGCGCTTGGCGCATCCTGCGGACAGGCCTGAGCTCAAAATTCGACCAAGCTTCGCCCGGTACGCTGCTCGAAAAGCTCAGCCATAGAGGATGCCCCCTCGCCCGCTTCGTCACGGACGATCCTTTCGACCCGCCACATTGGATAGAAATAATCGCTCATGGGCAAATAAGCCTCATTGCTGCTGATGGCCTGGCACCAATCGTCAAAATACGCAAGGTCAATGGCGCGAACAAATACACCTGCGGGGTTTAGATCCTGAACCAGTCCGAGCATCTTCTCTCTTGGCGAGTGAAGCACAACAACAACGCAGTCTCCGATCTCGATCCTCATACTTGGAATGAATTGTAACCTACTGGCAAATAAAGCTCTCCCCCGCATTTCACGTTTCCTCTTATCGATGATTCTGAAATTCTCGGCGACTATTCTAAAATCGAGAGATCGCACGGAGCATTACTGCTGACCGCGCCGCCGGATGCAAATTTCGAAAGTCGAGTTAGAAAACTTTAAATCCCACGAGAATTCTGTTTTCGAATTCGGGCGTGGTACTACCTCCATCACCGGCGAGAATGGTGCCGGTAAAACATCGATTCTGGAAGCCATCGCCTGGACGATCTTTGATACCCTTGACTACAAGAAGAGCGACATCGTCCGCCGGGGCGCGAAGAAGGCTTCGGTGCGGGTCACACTGGAAAGCGGCCTCGATGAGCGTTCCTACACGGTCTATCGGGACACAGGAACGGGCTATTATGTTTACGACCCCCGACTTGATGCGCGGATCGCCGATAAAAAGGAAGAGGTTACGCGCTTTTTGTGGCAGCACCTAGGAATTGAGCCGGGAACCGATCTGGAATCGTTGTTCAAGCAGGCGATCGGGGTTCCGCAGGGTACATTCACAGCCGTCTTCCTTGCCGCTGCAACTGAGAGAAAAAAGACCTTCGACACGCTGCTGAAGGTGGAAGAATATCGTCAAAGTGCAGATGAATTGCTGAAGACCGTTCGATTTGTTGACCTTCAGATAGCAGAGGTCAATGTACGCATCGCGCGTGCTGAGGGCGAGATCGCCCGGATCGATCCGATCGAGTCTGATATCGCCGAACTCGCTGAACGCATCGTCCAAAGCGAGAAAGCGGCCGCCGAAACAGAAGCGGGACTGACTGCCGCCAAGGCGAAACTGGATGAACTCGACAAGCTTGAGGAAGTGGTCGCAGTGACAAGGTCAAACGCCGAAAGGGCGGCCGCTGACCTTTCAAAAGCCGAACTTGCGCTAAACCATCAAGCGAGTCAGCTTGAAAGGGCCCGTGAAGCGTCCAAGCAGCTCGAACTATTTAGTCCTGACGCGGTCTTGCATCAAGAAGCCGTCAAACTTCTGGAAGAACTCGAACGTGAAAGAAAGGAACGCCAGACCTTGCTCGATCAGTTATCGCGTACAGAGGCTGCGATCGCTGCTGTGCTCACTGAACAAAAGCATATTGGCCGCGAACTTGAAAGGGTCGCGGCCGCCCATGCTGCTATCGCGGCCCTTACCCCTTCTGCCGACAGATTCGAACAACTATCCGTCAAGTTGAACAATGCACGCGCCGCCTTGGGAAAGGCAGAGATCGCATTGAGCGAGGTGCGGTCGCTCGACCAGCAAATGGCTTCGCTTAGGGCCGCTTACAAGAAGACCCAAGACGACCTGCAAGTTCTGCGTGACAAGGCGACGCCGGCCGGACTAATCGAATCACTTGAGGGTCGTGAAACAAAGCTTGTCGCTGATCTGGCGTCGGCAATGGCCGCTCTTGAACGCGACCAGATGTTTCAGAAAGAGATCAGAAATGGCTTGTGCCCGATCCTCTCGGAGAAATGCTTGAACCTTAAAGACGGACAGACGCTTGATGGCTTTCTATCCAATAAGTTTGAGGACCTCCAGGCATTCATCGATCGGCTTTCAAACGAGAAGACAGTGGTTGCATCCGAGCTGAAAGCCGCGAGAGAAGCGCGCCGCTTTGATGCACAGGCAGCAGTATTGGCCGAACGCCTTAAAGAGATTGAGCATGAGGGAAGATCGCTGAGTGAAAAGCGTTCTTTACTCGAGAATGATGCGGCCGAAAGTGATGCATTGCGCGCCGAATTGTCGCGGCTCGAAGCCGATCTGTCCGAGATGAAAGATCCGAAGGCCCGATTGGAACTTGCAAAGGAAGAGGCTGCACGCGAACCCGAGCTCAAGGAAAGATCATCTGAGGCCGAGAAGAACCTTGAAAGGCTTGAAAGCGAACGACGCTTGGTGACGGAGAGACTCGATGCCTACAAGGAGCTTGACGAAAGACTGATCGAAGCTTCCGCCTCGCGCGATCGAACTGCAGGGGCCTACCGAACATTCCTTGCCAATGAAGCTCTCGCAAGCCAGGAGAAGGAGCTTAAAGCACAGTTCGAAGATGCGAAAGCCGAACGCGACCGGGCCGCTCAAGCGTCACAGGCCGCAGCGGACGCTCTCGCGGCGGTCTCAGCAGATTACGATCGAACGGAACATCTCGCCCAACGTGAACGGTTCATTGACCTACAGAAGAAACTCGCCGAATCCCTCGCTTTACTCGAAGCGGATCGCAGCCGTCATCGGGAACTTACGGTTGAACACGAACGTCTGATCGAAATACGAACATCGCTTCAGGCCGAGTTCCGAGAACGCGAACGTCTTAAGGCCATCGCGGAAACGACCGAGTTCATAAGAACGACCCTTAAGGAAGCAGCTCCGCTTGTCGCAAGAAACTACGTCTATCATGTTTCGGTCGAGGCAAATCGGCTGTTCCGCGAGATCAGCGGCGAACCAGATAGGACCTTGAAATGGGGTGACGATTATTCGATCAGTGTGGAAGAGCGTGGATACGACCGTCCGTTCCAGAGCCTTTCGGGTGGAGAACAAATGGCAGCGGCATTGGCCGTGAGGTTAGCGCTTCTTAAGCAGCTGTCGGATATACGGGTCGCTTTTTTTGACGAGCCTACTACCAATATGGACGCCGAACGCCGCGAGAATCTCGCTCAGCAGATAGGCCAGATCACCAATTTCGACCAGCTTTTTGTGATCTCGCACGACGATACGTTCGAGGGGTACATGGACCATGAAATTAGAGTAGGAGATTGAACCATGGCTGCCCGGGTTCAGCCTTAGCCCGACCTAAAATGGAGATCGTGGAGTTGCGTCAATGAAACAGGTTACTATCGTTTGCGACGGTTCCAGCCTTGGAAATGGCAAACTGAAACCGAGGGCTGCGGCGGTTGCCGTGCTGGGTTTCAAGGGTTATTGGAAAGCATTCGGCGAGTATCTCGGCGGTGCGACCAACCAACAGGCTGAGATAGTTGCGGCCGCGTTAGGGCTCGAAAATCTAAAAGAACCTTGCCGCGTGAAGCTTCTGTCCGATTCCCGATACGTTGTCGAAACAATGGGCGGCACTTGGAAGAGGAAGACGAATCACGAATGGTGGAGCCGGCTTGACCGAGCCGCTGCGCAACATGACATTGACTGGCAATGGGTAAAGGGCCACGCGGGCCACGAGATACAGGAAATAGCAGACAAAGCCGCCAGAATGATCGCGAACTCGGGAGAGGTGGACGCCGCACTGCTTGAGGACCTTGTTGCAAACATCGGAACTGCAGAGATCTGATCCAAGTTTTTGATCGTGAACGAAAACATTGACAGAGGTTACTTCCCGCTACACTGCCATTGCGGCCGCAACGCTTCGCCAGCCCGGCATCGCCTGTCGGGTATTCTGCGCTTACGCCTCCTCAGGAGTGTCATATATCTCTACCTTAGCGTTATCATCATTGCATCAAGTTCTTCGTTGTTCGGCCAGCGAGCCGTCGGTGGGTGGATCTGGCAAAATCCACTGCCGCAGGGCAATCAGCTAAATTCCATCCATTTCGCTCAGGACAAGGAAAGCGGTTTTGCCGTTGGCTCAGATAATACTATCTTGCGCACCGAAGATGGAGGTTTCACCTGGATCCAGCAAACGGGGCCGTCAGGGATCTCATGGTCGGATGTGTTCGTTTTTGACCGCAGGTCTGCGGTGATCGTCGGTACCCGCGGTACTATCCTGCACACATCGAACGGCGGCCGGGACTGGAGAACTGTAAACACCGATGTTCGGGACCATTTGTACAGCGTCGCTTTTGCCGGAGAAGGAAATAGGTTCGGTTGGGCAGTTGGAACCTATGGAACCACACTCCGCACCTCTGACGGCGGTGCGAGTTGGACCCGCATCAATAACTTGACAGAGCAGCATTTGGTCGCCGTGGCCGCTTGGGGATCTGAAATGGCTGCGGCCGCAGGTTCGAACGGTGAAGTGCTGGTATCGGCAGATGCGGGATCGAATTGGACAACATCATCACCGTGCGGCAGAACACCTATTACCGGGATCCGGTACCTAAACGCACATTCCATTGTTGCAGCCGGGTTGCGTGGATGCCTCGTTCGGTCCTCTGACAGCGGAACGACATGGGTACCCATCAACCTTTTCGGCCAGCCGGATCTCCTTTCGCTGAGCTTTGCCGATGAGCGCACCGGAACGATAACGGCAGCTAACGGCACCGTCTGGATGACGGGTAACGGCGGCATCAATTGGCTGCCCTTTAGTATTCGCACCAACCCGGTATTGTCGGGCATCTATTTTGCCGACAAGAATACGGGCTGGGCGGTCGGGCAAGATGGCCTTATCCTGCGCAGCGACGACGGCGGGTTCAGTTGGAACAGGCTCAGCTACGGATCACGGGCGGATGTGAATGATATAGTTTTTTTCGACCGCGAGTATGGGGTCGCGGTCGGTGGATCGGGAAGGATCGTCATTACGAACGACGCCGGCAATACTTGGATGCCTGTCTATTCGGATGTTTCAGCAAATCTAAATGCGGTTCAGTTCATAAATGCGGACAAGGGTTGGGCCGTAGGTGATAAAGGAACAATTCTCAGAACTATAAATGGCGGCGCCAGTTGGGGTAAGGGCGTCAGCGGGATCACGGATGATCTTCTTGGAGTTCACTTTCTCAACGACCGAACCGGCTTCGCCGTCGGTTCCGGAGGTACGATCATCCGTACTACGACCGCCGGGGCGAGTTGGGAACGCGTACCGTCGGGCACGAACGCATGGCTCGAGGATATTGAGTTCGTTAGCGAAAGCCGAGGCATTATAGTCGGAACCGAAGGCACTATTTTGGCCTCGCTGGATGGCGGAAGCACGTGGTCGGTGGTTAGATCGGGCATAGCCGAAGACATAAATGCTGTGAGTTTTTTCGACGGCAATATCGGAACGGCAGTGGGTGGAAACGGTTTGATAATACGCACCAAAGATGGCGGCCTAAGTTGGGACGATGCAGAATCTCCGCTCCGCGTCAATCTCTTCACCGTTTACAGCTTCGGGCGCGAACAGATCGTTGCTGCGGGTGAACAAGGGACCCTTATCGTGTCAACTGATGGTGGCCGAACGTGGCAGATCCAGCCAACCGCAACGGGGAAGAACCTGAATACACTGGCTTTTCGAGGAGGATCAGATATCTGGATAGGAGGCAAGGGCGGCACTATATTGAAGCGAAGCCAGCCATTAGCACCAGTACGAGTCGCTTTTCGTGGGGGAGGGCCGCCTGTTCTGCGGCCTGAAAGCGGCGTGCGGCGGCCGAGAACGCCCATCCTGATGGTTCCCGACGATGGCGATATTCCGCCATCGGGTCGTCCGCCGCAGCGGCCTTAAGTGGCCGGGACCGAGAGATCACGTTTCAGGAGAACTCTTGATCAATCATTGGCTTCCCGCCCCGAGCCGGTTCTTTCGTCAAATGGAATGCCAGCCATTCACCCTTGCTCTCTATGGCCAGATTCAGGCCCGTCGGTATTGCATTCCGGATCATCTCTTCTTGTTCAGTCAGGACGCCCGACAATATCAGGCGCTCATTTGTCAGCTCGACGAGCCTCGGAATAAGCGGGATTATGACGTCGGCCGTCAGGTTGGCGCATATAACATCAAAACACTCGAGAACGTCGTCAACTGATCCGTGATCAAAGCAGATCAGGCTGTTAAGCCCGTTAATGTTCGCATTTTCCTTTGCGATGCCCAATGCCTCCGGGTCATTATCGATCGCTAAAAATTTCCCGGTTCCTGCCGTGAGTTTTGCGGCCGCGATCGCCAAGACACCGGTTCCGGTACCCACATCCAGGAACGACATTCCGCAGCCAAAATACATCTCGATCGCGTGCAGGCAAAGCTGGGTTGTTTCATGGGTGCCCGTGCCAAACGCCATTCCCGGATCTATCAGCACCACGACATCTTCACCTGCCGGCAGTTCAAACCATGAAGGCGCAACAATGAACCGTCCGGTCTTGACCGGCTTCCAATGACGCTTCCATTCTTCAAGCCAGTCACGGTCTGCAATGGTGGCTTTACGCAAGATCACTTCACACCCTGGGGCGATCCCGCGGTCGGCCAAGGTTTTGGCGATCGATTTTTGCAGCAGTGCGATATTAGGTTCCTCGTCAAAATACCCTGCAACTGATCTGATCCTGCTTCCTCTAATGGGCACCAGATCAACGCTGCTTCCACAGGCCCCGGCGGCATTAAAGACGTCTTCGACCGCCTCTACAATTTCGGCCTTTAAATCCGCACGGATCTCAAACCATTTCTTGCTTTGACCTGTCATTCCCTCACACCGATCTCATCAAGTTCACGGCCGCTGTTCCGCCAATCGGATACTACCTTAACAAATAGTTTAAGGATGACCTTTTTGTCGATCAGGGCCTCTATCGACTGTCTCGCCGCGATGCCGATCGTCTTCAGTTTCAAACCGCCCTTCCCGATGATGATGCCTTTCTGCGAAGCCCTTTCAACATAGATCGCACAATAAACTACCACGGCGTTCTCAAAAGAATGTTCGTCCCATTTCTCAGTAACGACCGCCGTTACGTACGGTATCTCATCGCCCGTGGCGCGGAGTATCTGCTCGCGGACCATCTCGGCCGCCAGAGTTCGAACCGGCTGGTCGGTCAGCTCATCTTCAGAAAATATCGCATCACCTTTGGGCAAATACTTAATGATCTGCGTGAGAAGGTCGTCCACCGCTTCGCCCTTGAGTGCAGAGATGGGAACGATCTCTTCAAAATCATGCTCGCTTGCATAACTATCGATCAGAGGCAGCAGAAGTGCCTTGTCCTTGATCTTGTCGGTCTTGTTCAGAACCAGTATCGCAGGCTTCTCCGAATCCTTTACGAGATCTAAAACGAACCTGTCGCCGTTTCCAGTCGAAACGCTTGCATCCCTCAACAGCACAAGAAGGTCAACCGATAGTATCGCATCATGGACAGCCGCCATCATTCTCCGATTGAGCAGGAACCCTGGCTTATGCACGCCCGGCGTATCTACAAAAACGATCTGGCCTTCTGGACGGTTGACTATGCCCTGTATCTTATGACGGGTCGTTTGGGGTTTATTGGAAACGGCCGCTATCTTCTCGCCGACAAGTCGGTTAATTAGCGTCGACTTACCGGCATTCGGCCGACCGATCAAACCGACATAGCCGCTTCGAAATGCATTCTCAGCCATTTGTTAGAAGTTATTGAATAGAGCGAAAAAAGTAAAACGCGACGCTGAGTTTCTCCCTGCGCCGCGTCGAGACAAATTCGGAACAGCAAGTTGGTTATTGCTGCTTCATAAGACGTGCTTTTGCCGCGACCGCCTCTGCATGGCCGCCGCCGCTGACTGGCCCAAGTTGGATCGCTCTATCATATATCCCTATTGCATAGGTAGTATCGCCAAAGAACTCATATATCCGGGCAAGCGCGACATAGGTCAACGACAATAGCGCACGGTCCGTCTCTGCCGTTGCCGTCCTCAAGACGTTCTCATAGGCCACCTTGGCCTCGAAAAGCTTTGCCTTCAGCGCGTCCTCGTCCTCAATAGATTCTGCCTGCAAGCCCGCCACCCGGCCTGCGCTGTAGTAAATGCGCGGCTCTGATGGATTTTTGTCCAAAAGCACTTTCAGTTCCGATGACGCCCGCGAGTACTGCTTCTCATCGATCAATTTTTGGATCTCGACCAAACTTGTTGTAACAGGGTTCTCAACAATGATGCTCGCCGTTTGCTGCAGCCTGCGCTCGTCTCGAGCAGCGATCGCCCTTTTTCTGGCATCGGACGAACGACCAAGCCGGTCAATCTCTTTTGCTGCATCGAACGACGCGATCATCTCCCTCATCGACGAAGCTATATCAAAACCCGAATCTTCAAACCCTCGAAGCTGCTCTGCAAAATAAAACGAAAGGATCGCTCCTTTCTCATAATCTTCGGAAAGCCGAAGGATAGTTTCATCTGCGAGAGACGCTTTCACTCTTTCCAATTCCTGCACCACCGCCCTTCTTTCCGCGTCGTCCTTCGCGGTGTCTATTCTACGTCGCGCCTGAGCCGTTAAGGCCTTTAAGCGCGAATTCTCGGCCTGCTTCGCATCGATCGCCGCGGCAAGCGAACGGGCAATGGTGAGATAAACGTCAGGCGAGGTTGAAGATACGGTTTTTCGGCGCTCGTCAAGCAATTCCTTGACCTTCGGCCGAATTATTTCAATATCCTTTGAATTTGCGTAAACAAGCGGATCGATGACAAACTGAATGAACCCGCGTCGGATCTCAGACCCGCTGAGATCACGATCTTGAGGAAGTTCCGCCGGCACCACCACAAAGTATTCATCCTTTACATTGACGAAATTGACCGTACCAACCGGTGCAAGAAGATCGGGAACTATGGCAAATGTTCGCTCGCGTTCGCGCGTTTCCACGGTCTTCAACTGCGTGCTTCTGCTTCGAGCAGCCTGGGTTTGGGTCCGGACCCTCTCTGAAAGAAACAACTGCGGGCGTGTGTTCAGGTACATCAATATGTCGTTGACCATTTCCCGGGTGGCTTGACGCAGCCTCGCATCACCGGTCTTTTGATAGGTCTTGACATATTCTCCGATATTGTTGCTGATACTTGATCGCCGATAAAAATCGCGAACGAGAGGAGCAAAATCCAGTACGTCGAGCAAATTCCCTGGAAGGTCGAGCGTTACCACAGGATCCGCAAGTTCCGGAGGCGGCGTCAATGCATATGCCATTGAGATGAATGGAGCCACTATCTCAGCATCGGATTGGCCGGCATTCCGCCGCTTGTGAGCTATCAGAAAAGTTGAGATCCGCTGGCGAAGGTCGGCCGGCAGTGCGGCAAGATCGCTTTTCAACAGGTCTCTGAACTTTGCCCCTTCTGCGGAAAGCGGAGTGTTAATGATCTGCACATCTTCACCGTTTGGCCCGGGCATCCGCCCAACCTCTAGTGCGGCCAAAACGATCATTACCCGACGATCCGGCTCGATCCGAACTCCGTTATTCGAGAGATCGAAACCGGGCGGAGCATTCTGTGCGATAGCAGGGACCGCAAGAAAAAACAAAATCGCGGAAAAAATTGATCGGATCATTCGTTTGATCGCCTAACGGCAGCAGTGATCTCCCTTCCCTATTCCTTGACTTCAGCAATAAATAAAGATGAATTCTATCGCAATTTGGATGCACTTTGCCATCGGCTGCCTGTTACGGCCAGCAAAGAGTTTCTTCTCAACCGGGCTTAGCTATTAAAATCTAGGCTGTTACGTTTGCGCATCAGATCGGGACAGAAACACTGCTGAGGATGTCCTGCAGTATCTGCTCGGCCTCTCTGGTCTTGTTCTTCAGCCCGGCGGATCTTGAGCTGATGATGACTCGGTGGGCAAAACATGGTATGACCAGCCTTTTCACATCGTCGGCGATACAGTAATCGCGGCCTTCGATAAGCGCAAGGGCCTGAGCCGAACGGAAAAGTGCCAATGTACCTCGCGGGCTTACGCCAAGATCGAAATGTTCCGAGGCACGGGTCGTGAAAACGATCTCGAGAAGATAATCAACAAGCGCGGGATCGAATCTAACGCCGGCGGCGAGTTTTTGCAGTTCAAGCACTTCAGCACCCGTCATGACCGGCTTTACCATGTCCAGCGGATCCGCCTCCGCGCGATCAAAGACCATCGCTCGCTCGTCTGCTTGGCTTGGGTAGCCCATATGAAGCCTCAGCATGAACCGGTCGAGCTGTGACTCCGGCAGTGGGTAGGTGCCGTGATGTTCCGATGGATTCTGCGTCGCAACCACCATGAATGGCAGCGGGAGCCCTCGCGAAATGCCCTCGACCGTCACCTGCTCTTCGGCCATTGCTTCTAACAATGCCGATTGCGTTTTCGGCGTTGCCCTGTTGATCTCGTCCGCGATAACAACGTTCGAAAAGATCGGCCCCGGCTTCCACATGAACTCGCTGCTGTGTTGGTCAAAAATAGAAAGCCCGATGACGTCCGATGGCAAGAGATCTGACGTGAACTGAATTCGATGTATTGAAAGATCGAGGGCACGAGCGATAGCATTCGATAGCGTGGTCTTCCCGATGCCGGGCACGTCCTCAATAAGCAAATGCCCTTTCGCAAAAAGTGCCACGAGGGCGAATTTTACTGTATCAGCCTTTCCGCGAATCACGGATTCGACCGCGGCCTGCAGCTCCGCGATCTTATCAGCCGTCCCGCGCTCGGCCAGGGCCGGTTCGCGTTCGACCACAGCCTCATTACTTATCCAATCTCTCATCAATTGATCCAAACCCCACTGCCAGCACTATATTACAAGATTATTGATGCCCGCCGCATCAAAAACTTTGCCGGTCAACTCACCTAAAGGGGCCTGATGCCGGGACCAAGTTTACCCTCCAAACCTGGTCCTGGCTTTCGCCGCCCCTATTGGAAAGCCCATCTATTTGCATATTTACCATAAAAGCATTTAAAATTTTGAAACTTGGTCCTGCGGAATTCGTGGAACATTCGGTAGGAGTTTGTACCCAAAAAATTATGGATCTACGCAATCGTTTTCGAGATCAGCGAGGTTTCAACCTTATCGAATTGATGATCGTTATCGCGATCATCGGCCTGCTCATCGGAGTCGGCAGCATGGCATGGGGGGCCATGATCAGAAGCGGGAACGAGGCCGCGGCCGCCACCATTCTCGACCGTATGCGGACATATCAGGCTCAGTATGCCTCTAGGCACAAAGGTCGCTTCGGCACTTTTGACGAACTGATCGCGGCGGGTTCCTTGGACTCCCAGTATGCTGGAGAGGCACCCGTCGTCAATGGGTATGTTTTTACGATGGAACTCGTTGAGCCGACAAGCTCTGCACCGGCTTCTTACAAGGTCTGGGCCGACCCCCAGGTGCCGACCGGGATCACCGCTACCGGAAACCGATTCTTCTTCACAAGTTCGGCGATCGGTACGATCAAGGCCCGGGAAGGAGAAAAGGCCAGTGAGAACGACCCGTCGATCTAGACAGATTCTGCCGTCTTAGCTCAGTGGTAGAGCACTCGCTTCACACGCGATAGGTCAGAAGTTCAAATCTTCTAGACGGCACCAGTTTGAAAGTACCCGTCAGGCGTGGAATGCGAATGTCCTCCACGCCTTTACTGTATAAGCCGACAGGGGAGCAACCCGGTACCATCACAAATATTCGACCGAATCCGCCTTCAAGGAATTTTTCACGGACCTCCAACGGTCTTTATCTGATCGAAAACTATATGGTCTAGGTCCCGCGCTGCTTTCGCGGGACCTCCCGAACGCCACAATACGCCACGATAACTGCCTGCCCGCTGCCTCTTCATTAAACCTTGACGGCGTCGAATCCCTAGCGGTCATAGGTCATTTCGATCATGCGCGAAATAAAAGAAGGGCGTGATCGCTCACGCCCTTCTTTGTTTATGTTGGCCGGCTGGTTTGGGGGCCTCTTGTTTCTGAGAGGCCCGCTTGCCTGCCGGGTCTGTTTGC